>BNJS01003656.1_pt1 | contig 459930 bp, 501 predicted proteins | sample 8540461 | NCBI WGS metagenome assembly BNJS01 (sample SAMD00202454, study PRJDB9452) | human saliva metagenome | isolation source: human saliva | place: Japan
CGACCTCGCATCGGCTTTTCATTGATTCGGCGTGCCCTGGACCACGAGACCATGATCGTCTCTGGCGGGCGTCGAGGCCTCAGTGTCGAGCTGAGTCCCCTCGACCTCGTCGAGTTGACCGACGCGGAGGTCACGGACCTCGCGCAGGTCTGACCCCGGCCTCGTCCGGTTTCCGTTCGGCCCGGAGCTAGGTTCTGGTGGTGGTTGCAACGGTTCTTGGTGAGGGAGTTTTTTGTGGCTGGTGTTGGTCGTGTTTTTCAGGGGGTTGAGTACCCCTCCCGTCGTGAGGCGTGTCAGGGCTCGGCATCGGGAGTATGTGCGGGCTTTGGCTGATGGTTTGAACTTCACGCAGGCAGCTCGTGCTGTTGGGGTTTCGAAGCGGACGGGTAAGGTCTGGCGTAATGGTCGGACTCGCTCCAGTGGGCGGTGTGAGCGAGCCAGTATCGCTCCTCAGGAGCACTGGTACCGTCTGTATATGAAGTGCCAACCGCATCGGGTCAGTCAACGGTTCTTGTCGCTCAAGGAGCGCATGCTCATCTTTGGGTGGCGCGTTGAAGGGCTTTCTATTCGTGACATCGCTCGACAGTTGGGGCGTTCGCCCTCGACTGTGAGCCGGGAGCTGAAGCGTAATGGGATTACGTCCACGTGCTACAACCCTTATATCGCTCACATGCGAGCAGGTAAGCGCCTCAAGCGCCCCAAGGCGCGTAAATGCGCTGATCCGCGTTTGTGGGGCATCATCTGGGACAAGCTTGAGCTCAGGTGGAGTCCGGAACAGATTTGTGCCTACTTGCGTATGCGTTTCCCGCATAATCAGAGCATGAACCCGTGCGTGGAGACGATCTATCAGTCCATTTTCGTCCAGGCCAAAGGCGCACTGCGCAAAGAGATCGCTTCCCTGATGCGCCAAGGGTGTACTCGCAGGCGCCCAGCCGTATACTCCCGTGGGGTGCGGCCGCGGTTCAAGGATCCTATGGTGATGATCAGCGAACGGCCCGCCAGCGTGGAAGACCGGGCGCTCCCTGGCCACTGGGAAGGCGACTTGATCATCGGAGCCAAAGGACAATCCGCGGTCGGCACGCTCGTGGAACGCTCGACCCGGTACACGCTGCTGCTCTACTTGCCCAACGGACACACAGCCGCTGAAGTTCAAGATGCCATCATCGACAAGCTCGCAGACATGCCCCATTCCTTGCGCCTATCACTGACCTGGGACCAGGGAAGCGAACTGGCCCAACACCGCAAGATCGGTTCACAGCTGGGCCTTGACGTGTACTTCTGTGATCCGCACTCGCCCTGGCAACGCGGCACGAATGAGAACACGAACGGGCTGTTGCGCCAATACATGCCCAAAGGAACCGATCTGTCGCCCCTGACCGAAGCAGACCTGGACGCCATCGCCGACCAGCGGGGCGACCGTCCCCGTAAAACGCTAAACTGGGACACACCCAAGCAGCGCCTCGAACTGCTGCTCAGGGCATAACACGTGTTGCAACCACCCCCAGAATCTGCCGGACGGAGGGCGGAATGTGGGGGGGTGAGCTGTCACGTTGTTTTACTCGGTGGAAAGCCGTAGGCGTAAAAATAGGCTCTGCGGTAGATTCAGCGGGTATCCACGGACCGCCGGCCCGTCCCGACACGAAAGTGCCCCGCATGACAGCTCACAAGCCCCTCGCCCTCACCGCCGCGACTATCGCTGCCGCCATGGCGCTCGCGGCCTGCTCGGGCGGCGCCGCCTCCACCGACCCCAACACCATCGAGATCGGCTCGCTCTACGAACCCGTCAACCTCTCCAACATCGCGGGCGGTGGCCAGGGCGTCACCGAGGCACTCAACGGTAATGTCTACGAGGGTCTGTTTTCCCTCGCCGACGACGGCACGATTCAGCCGCAGCTGGCCACCTCCTACGACGTGAGCGAGGATGGCCTGACCTACACCTTCCACCTGCGCGAGGGTGTGATCTTCTCCGACGGTACCGCCTTCGACGCGGCCGACGCCGTGCACTCGATCAACCGTGTCCTGGCCGAGGACTCCCAGTCCGCGCGCAAGTCGCAGCTCGCCGTCATCAACTCGGTCGAGGCCACCGACCCTCAGACGCTGACCGTGACGCTCTCGCAGCGCTCGATTTCCCTGCCTACAACCTGTCCTACCTGTGGATGGTTCCCGAGGGCTTCGACTCCCAGACCGAGACCGACGGCACCGGCCCCTACACGCTGGATGCGTGGACGAAGGGCTCGACCCTGGCGCTCAAGGCCCGCGAGGGCTACTGGGGTAATGCCCCCAAGAACGATGCGGTCACCTTCCACTACTACACGGACGCCACCGCGATGACGAACGCCCTGAGCGCGGGCGACATCGACATCATCACCTCCCTGCAGTCCCCGGACGCGCTCGCCACCTTCCAGGGCAACTCCGACTTCGTGGTCTCCGAAGGTACCTCCACGACGAAGGAACTGCTCGCCTTCAACGACGCGCAGGCCCCCTTCAACGATGCGCGCGTGCGCCAGGCCATCTACTCGGCCATCGACCGCGAGAAGCTGCTCGAGTCCATCTGGGGCGACGCCGGACAGGTGATCGGTTCAATGGTTCCCCCCCGTCGGACCCGTGGTACGAGGACCTGACCTCCGTTAACCCCTACGATCCCGAGCGCTCGAAGTCGCTGCTGGCCGAGGCCGGGGCGCAGGGACTCAGCTTCACACTCGATACGCCTTCCTACGACCCGCACCCGACCGTCGCCGAGTTTGTCAAGTCCGAGCTGGCTAAGGTGGGCGTGAGCGTCACGATCAACACGATCACCGCCGACGAGTGGTACTCGAAGGTCTACAAGGAGCACGACTTCCAGGCGACTCTCCAGGAGCACGTCAACACGCGTGACGTCGTGTGGTACGGCAACCCGACGTTCTACTGGGGTTACAACAACGAGGCCGTGACCGCCTTGATCGACGAGGCCGAGCAGGCCTCCACCGAGGATGAGCAGACCGAGAAGCTGCGTGCCGCCAACGAGCAGATCGCTGCGGACGCTGCGAGCGCGTGGCTCTACCTCTACCCGCAGATCGTCGTCGCGCGTTCGAACGTGTCGGGCTACGGCGTGAACGGCTGAACTCGCAGTTTGTCGTCTCGGGCATCTCCAAGAACTGATGACTCGTTACCTGCTGCGGCGCACGGGGCTGCTGATCCTCACCGGATCGGCAGCACTCGTGGTGATTTTCGTTCTCCTGCGCCTGTTGCCGGGTGATCCGGCGAACGCGCTGTTGTCGGGCACGGCCAGCCCTGAGCAGATTGAGGCGGCCCGCCGCCAGGTGGGTTCGGACCTGCCATGGTGGAGCCAGTTTAGTGGGTGGGCCTCGGCGCTGCTTCGCGGAGACCTGGGCACCTCGTTCACCTCGGGTTTGAGCGTGAACGATCAGATTGCATCGCGCATGGCGGTGACGCTGCCGCTGACCCTGGCGGCCTTTGGGATTTCCCTGATCTTGGCGATTGCGCTGGGGTACGTGGCGGCGCGGGCGCGCCGCTCCTGGGCGGGGGAACGGTGATCTCCGCGCTCACGCAGCTGGGGATCGCCGTCCCCGTGTTCTGGATCGGCATGCTCCTGGTCCTGGCCTTCGCCGTGAACCTGCACTGGCTGCCCGCCTCGGGTTTCCCGGCGCGCGGGTGGACGAACGGCGCGCAGGCGGTGCGCGCGCTCGTGCTGCCGACCCTGACGATCATCTTGGTGTCCACGGCCTCGTTGACGCGTTACACGCGCAGCGCCGCCCTGGACGTCCTCGACGCGCCCTTCCTGCAGTTCGCGCGATCCCTGGGCGAGTCGCGCGGCGAGGCGATGGTGCGTCACGGCCTGCGCGTCGCCTCGATCCCAGTCATCTCCATCGCTGGTATCGAGCTGGCCACCACGTTCATCGGCGCGGTCGTCGTCGAGCAGGTCTTCGCTCTTCCCGGCCTCGGCTCGATGCTGACGACCGCGATCGCCCAGCACGACTACCCATCGATTCAGGGGGTTCTCCTCGTGTCGACGACCCTCGTCCTCGTCATCGGGTTCGCCGCGGACGTCCTGCAGCGCATCATTGACCCGCGCCTACGGTCCACCCTGAGCGCGGGAGGCCGCCCGTGAAAGCCCGTCGCATTCCGCTGTCCCTGATCGTTGGCGCGCTCCTGGTGGGCGTTCTCGCGCTCGTCGCCCTCGTCTCGCTCGCGTGGCTTCCGTACCCGATCGAGGACACGAGCGGCGGACGCCTTGAGGGCTTCTCGGCCGTGCACCTCCTCGGCACGGACCGCCTGGGCCACGACCTGGCCTCGCGCGTGATGGTGGGCGCACGCATCGCGCTCATCGTCGGCCTTGGAGCCGTCGCGGTCGCGGCCATCATCGGCGTGAGCGTCGGCCTGGCGATCGCGCTGTCCCGCCCGTGGGTGGACGACGTGGCCTCGGCCCTGCTCGACGTGCTCATCGCCTTCCCGACCCTGCTCCTCGCGATGCTCATCGTCGCGGGCTTCGGTGCCTCCCTCGCGACGGTGACCGTCGCAATCGGCGTGGCCGCCTCGGCCGTCGTCGCGCGCCTGACACGTATCCTCGCGCGGCGAGTCCTCGCCGAGCAGTACGTGCTGGCCGCCCGCACCTCCGGCGTGTTCACGTGGGGGGATCCTCACCCGCCACGTCCTGCCCAACATCTGGCCGACCCTGGCCACGAACCTGGCCGTCACGATGGGTGGTGCCGTCCTCGCCGAGGCCGGCCTGTCCTACCTGGGACTCGGCGCGCCCCCGCCGAACGCCTCCTGGGGCCGCCTCCTCCAGGATGCGCAGGCTACCTTCACGACGCAGCCGCTGGGTGCCATCGCCCCGGGCCTCGCGATCGTCGCCTTCGTCCTCGGAGTCAACCTCGCAGCCGACGGCCTGCGTTCCCTCATCGACCCCACCCAGGGAGGAGCCACGTGAGCCTATCCATCACCGACCTGAACGTATGGATCGGGGACGCGCACATCCTGCGCGGCATCACCCTGGAGGTGCCCGACGGACAGCACGTCGGCATCATCGGGTCCTCCGGCTCGGGCAAGTCCATGCTGTCCCTGGCGATCATGGGACTGCTGCCCGAGGGCGCGCGCGTGGAGGGTTCGATCCGCTGGGACGGCCGCGAGCTCGTGGGTTCCTCCGAACGGGAGCTGCGCTCGCTGCGCGGGTCGCAGATCTCCATGATGTTCCAGGATCCCGCGACTTCCCTCGACCCGCTCATGCGGCTCGGTAAGCAGATCGCCCTGCCGCTGCGCCGCCACCGCGGCCTACGAGGCGCTGCCCTGCGTGAGGCCATCGACCGCGCGCTCGCCGAAGTCGCCCTGCCCGATCCGGCGTGCATCGCCCGGTCCTTCCCGTACGAGGTCTCGGGTGGCCAGCGTCAGCGCGTCGCCCTGGCCATGACGCTCGCCGCATCGCCCTCCCTGCTCATCGCCGACGAGCCCACGACCGCGCTCGACGTCACCGTCCAGCGCACCGTCCTGGACCTGCTCGACGAGGTCATCCGCGAGCGAGGCGTCAGCCTCCTGTTCATCAGCCACGACCTGCCCGTCGTCGCGCGCATGGCCGACCGCGTCATCGTCGTGGACGCCGGACGCATCACCGATGACGTGCCTGTCGAGGTCATCCGAACGGCACCGAACACGCTCTCCGACTCGGCACGCTCCATCGCGTCCGCCGCGCGCACGCTTGACTCCGTGTTCGAGCGCATCGGCGCCATCCGCCCCGACTCCCAGCCCGGCCGCGTGCCCGGCGAGGCGGGGGAGCGCGAGGGGGGGAGCCTGCCTCGTCGACCGATAACGAAGGGAACGCCCATGAGTGAGCCGATCCTGAGCGCCCGCGGCGTCTCTTTCCGATACCCGGGCAGCGACGCTGGCCTGGACGACGTGAGCGTCGAGGTGCGTGCGGGCGAGTCCGTCGCCCTCGTCGGCGAGTCGGGCAGTGGCAAGACGACGCTCGCCCGCGTGCTTCTCGGGCTTCTCGCGCCGAGCGCGGGTGAGGTGCTGCTGGACGGTGAGGTCGTCCGTGCCTCGTCGACAGCCTCGATGCGCACGCTGCGCCGCAGCGTCCAGACCGTCTTCCAGGACCCGTTCTCCTCCCCTGGATCCGCGCATGACAATCGGCGCGTCCATCGCCGAACCGCTGCACGCGCTGGGGGTTTTGCGCGGCCAGGAGGCTCGCGCTCGCGTGCGCGAGGTCCTCACCGACGTCGGCATCGACCCGGAGCGCGCGGGGGGAGTACCCGGGCTCGTTCTCGGGCGGCCAGCGCCAGCGCATCGCGATCGCCCGCGCACTCGCGCCTGCCCCGCGCGTCCTCATCGCCGACGAGCCGGTTTCCGCGCTCGACATGTCCACGCGCGCCTCCGTCATGGATCTGCTGGGATCGATCACGCGCGAACGGGGCATGGCCCTCGTGCTCGTGTCTCATGACCTGGCGACCGTCGCCTCCACGTGCGACCGGATCGTCGTTATGCAGGTGGGACGTATCGTCGAGGCCGGGGACACTCGGCAGATCATGTCCGCCCCGCGCGAGTCCTACACGCGCGCACTGATTGAGGCTGTACCGCGTTTGTAGCGCCAAACGCTGGGTCTTACAGTGGAGAAGGAACACGCAGCTCAAGTGAGCGCGAAAGAACGAGGAGACTGCGAACGTGTCTGCAGATCTGCGGTACAACGAAGAGACTGAGGCGGCCATGTGCGAGGCTCGTGAGATTGCTGCGGGGCGTATTTCTGCTGTGCGCTATGGCTCTGCGGCAGAGGCGTTGAGGGGAGAACGATGACGACTGACATGACTGAACTAAGCCGCCGCGGACGCGCCGCCTACTGGGTGGTTGCCGCCCTCGCTTGGGCGGGTGTCGCCGCCACCCTCATCATTACGGCTTTCGATGGCTACGCTCCGCCGACTTATGTCGAGGAGGGACTCTTCGCGGGACCCGCCCGCGGCTGGGCGGGCGCCCCCGAGCGTCTCATCAATTGCCTGTCCTACTTCACCGAGCTGTCCAACATCATGGTCGCGATCATCTCGACCCTCCTCGCGCGCCGAGGCCGCGTCGGGGCGTGGGGGAGGGCCACGCACCTGTGCGCGCTCATGATGATCACCGTGACCGCCATCGTCTACGCGACCCTCATCGGCCCCTACGAGGTCCTCTCTGGCTACGCGCTCGTCACCAACCCGCTGCAGCATATCGTCGTCCCCGCCGCCTTCGTGGGGACGGCCGCGCTCGCGGGGCCGCGCGGCGGCATTACGTGGGCGACGCTGGGACGCGCCCTGCTGATCCCGGTCGCGTGGGTAGCGTACACGCTCGTGCGAGGCACCTTCACACACCAGTACCCCTACGGTTTCGTGAACGTCTGGCGCATCGGCTACGCGCAGGTTGCCATCAACATCGTCGCGATCCTGATCGGTGCCCTGGTCTTCATGGCGCTCTTTGCGGGCGCCGACTGGCTGATCCGCAAGGCTTCCCGGCGCTAAGAAACCCGCCCGCTCGACAGGGCTGCAAGCCGTTGTGGAGCAGGCGGGTTCAATGTTGAGATTGGCGACTCTTAGTGGGAGTTCAGAACGCAGTTTGCGATGAGTGCGTCGATGCGGCGCACGTCGATGTGTCGGCCCAGGCTGATTTTAATATGGCCTGCACGGGTCCACAGCTCAACCTCGGCGGTCATATCGATCGTGCCGGCGTTCTCTGTCGACCACATGTTGATGTTTTTGTAGGGCAGTGAGTAGATCTCGACCTTGCGGCCGGTGATCCCCTGTGCATCACGCACGATGAGACGCTGCGACGTAAAGATTGCAGAGTCTCGCGTTGTTGCGAACGCAGCGTAGGGCTGCTCGCCGGGAATCAGGATGTTGGAGACGTCCTGGGGAATTGGGACCTCATTGAAAAATGCCCACTGGGCGACTGTCGCGGCTTCCATGCCATGTCCTTTCTCGATGGTGATATGGTAACCGCGGGGTAGTTGTCATGCAACTGTCCTAGCTCGCTGTTGGGAAGGGGGTTTCCTGACTAGCGCTGTCGAGTTGGTGAGTTCTGCTGACTTTCTTTGGGTGTGGCTATCAATACATTGAAGCCTCTTGTCTTGAGGACATTGGACATTCTCAGTACTGTTGTAATCAATCGATTACAACAAAGGAGGAATTATGAAGATTCTTGTCATTCAGGGCAGCCCTGACGCGGGAAGCTACTCGCATGAACTTGCAACGGCCTACGCTGATGAGGCGCGCAGCGCCGGGCATGACGTGCGTACGATCGATCTGGCGACGGAGGATTTTGATCCCGTTCTGCGCTACGGATACCGCCAGCACATGGAGGACGAAAGTGCTCCCAAGCGGTACCAGGAGGACGTGGCCTGGGCCGAACACCTCGTGTTCAGCTTCCCGATTTGGTGGTCTGCTGAACCGGCGATTCTAAAAGGTTTCCTTGATCGCACTCTTACCCCGAGGTTTGCATATCGCTACGTCAACGGAAAGAAGCAAGGACTGCTGGCGGGTAAGACTGCGGCACTGATTGTCACGTCGCGTGTCCCCTCGTTTGTCTACCGAATCTTTGGTGGACCTATCACGCGATGGAAGCGAATGGTTCTAAACTTCGTTGGGATCCGGCTGACAAAGACACTGATGCTCGGACGCGTTGAACACAAGCAGGACACGCCCGCCTACCGAGCCGCATTTCTCGAAAAGGTTCGTGCTTATGCTCGCGGCTAGACTAAACGCGCAAGAGTACTGAGGAGGAGTGGAGATGGCTGCGACGCGAATGCCTGCGAACGAGCGTAAGGTGCTCATGCTGGAGGCTGCCATCCGTGTGTTTGCGCGGGTTGGCTACGCCGCGGCCACGACGGACTCGATCGCGCGCGAGGCAGGCGTCAGTCAGGCGTATGTCGTGCGTTTCTTCGGGTCGAAGGAAACGCTTTTCGAGGAGGCTGTTACGTATGTTGTTGAGCAGCTGTGTCGACGTTTTGCTGAGGCGCCCGTAGTGACGGATTCTAACGATGTTGAACGTCGGAAATTGCTGGGGGACATGTATGCGGAGATCGTGAAAGACCACGACACGTTCATGATGATCGTGCGCCTATTCATGATGGGAGCCGATTTGCGCTTCGGGCAGCTCTCCCGCGATAGCTTTGCACGTGTGTACCGCGTCCTGCGAGAAGACGTCGGGATGGATGCTGAACAGGCTAGGCTCTTCCTCTCCCACGGTTTGTTGGTGAACCTCGTGCTGTCGCTGCGTCTGTGGGAAGGCGAGAGGGACTTGTCGGATGAGATCCTCGGTTTTCTCGGGAAAGGACGCGCGGAGGCTATGTATTCACTGCATAACGCGCCTGGTTCTTCGAATGATGAAGGATCTACCGCGGCCCGACGGTGACCGTCGCCAGGGCGACGCGGTTTGCCTCGTCCGAGGCGGGTACGTCCACGAGGACGACGATGCGCCAGTCCATGTCCTCCTCCGGGTCGAACAGGGTCTGCGTGGCCAGCCAGAAGGTGCCGACAGCGGCCTGGTCGACCGCGTCCGCGATTGCCTCGATGCGCGCCGTCTGGGCGCGCTCGACATCCGATGACACAGCAGCGGGGGCCAGTTCCAGCACGTCCTCGCGGGTCGGGGCCTCGTTCAGGGAACATAGCGATAGGGCGCGGGCACGCTGGTCGATGCCGATCCACTCGTGCTCCGCCCAGTAGCGCTCGAGCACCGCGTCCCACTCGTCCTCGCCCCACGGGGCCACCACCGGGGTGTGCGAGGCCTCGTCCAGGCGCGCCAAGGCCTCGACGTTGTCGCGGCTCATCGCTTCCACGCGCTCGAACAACGCGCCACGGATCGCCGTGCGGAACGCGTGACGGTTCGCGCTAAAGGGAACGGTCCCGTCCTCCCGCGCGCCAAACGCCAGCTCCGCGCCCTCCGTGCCGTCGCCCTCGGACGCGGGGGAGAGGGCCTGACCCGTGGACATGGCCTCCCACTCGTCCAGCAGCGAGGAGTCCACCGCGCGGATCAGCGCCGACAGCCACGCAATGATCGAACGTAGCTCGTCCGTCATCATCTCGTCCGGCACGATCTGGCGCAGCGCGCGGTACGCGTCCGTCAAGTAGCGCAACACGATGCCCTCGGAGCGACCCACGTCGTAGCGGCCCACGATCCCCGTGAACGTCAGCGCGTTCTCGATCATCTCGCGCACGACCGACTTCGGGGGAAATCTCCTGGTCCTCGATCCACGGGTTCGCGTGCAGGTACACCGCGAACGCGTCCCCGAGCAGATCGGCTAGCGGGCGCGGCCACGTCACCTCCTCCAGGGCGGCCATGCGCTCGTCGTACTCCATGCCCTGCGCCTTCATTGCGGCGACGGCCTCGGCGCGCGCGGCCTTCTCCTGCGCGAATAGGAGCGGGCGCGGATCCTCCAGGACCGACTCGATGACCGAGACAACGTCCAGGGCGAAGGTCGGGGACTCGGGGTCCAACAGCTCGAGCGCGGCCAGCGCGAAGGGGGAGAGCGGCTGGTTGAGCGCGAAGTCGTCCGGCAGGTCGGTGGCCGCTCGGGAGGCGGGGCTCACCCGACGCCGAGGCCTCGGCAGAGGACACATGCTCGACGACGCCCGCCTGCTTCATCGACGTGTAGATCTCACCGAGGCGGCGCAGGTGCAGGTTGCGATCCGTGGGCGGATCGTCGTTGTTGCGTGCCAGCCACACGAGGTGCTCGCCCGGGTCTCGCCCGGCCCCGGGCGCCCCTGCCAGCACGTTGAGGACCATTGCGTGCGTCATCTCGAAACGGCTCGTGAGCTGCTCGGGAGCCGCGTCCACGAGGCGCTCGAACGTCGAGCGCGTCCACGAGATCTCGCCCTCGCCCGGGCCCTTGCGCTTCTTCGCGGACTTCTTCGCGGCGCGCTTAGCCTCGCGGGCGTCGCGGGCCGCCTCCTGCGCGGCGCTCAGGCGTGCGCGCTCACGGGCGGCGTCGACCTCGTGCTCGGGTGCCAGGACTCGCACGAAACCGACCGTGTCGAAGCCGGCTCGGCCCGCGCGTCCCGCGATCTGGTGGAACTCGCGCGCGCTCACGTGACGCATGCGCCGACCGTCGTACTTCACGAGCGACGTCATCAGCACCGTGCGGATCGGCACGTTGATGCCCACGCCCAGGGTGTCTGTGCCGCACACGATCGGCAGCAGGCCCGCCTGGGTGAGGCGCTCGACGAGGCGGCGGTAGCGCGGCAGCATGCCCGCGTGGTGCACGCCGATGCCCTGCGCGAGCAGCGACTTGAGGGTCTGCCCGAAGCCTTTCGTAAACGACACGCCCGCCAGCTGGGCGGCGATTGCCTTCTTCTGCTCGGGGGAAATCAACGACGAGCGGTCGAAGGACTGCGCGGTCGCCACGGCGTCGCGCTGGGAGAAGTGCACGATGTAGACGGGCCAGCTGCCCTCGCCCAGCAGCCGCTCGACCGTGTCGGGCAGGCGGTCCACGACGTACTCGAACTCGAGGGGCACGGGGCGCTCCGCGTCGTCAATGAGGGACACGTCGCGCCCGGTGCGTTCCTTCCACGCGCGCTCGAAACGCGTCGTGTCGCCCAGCGTCGCGCTCATCGCGACCACCTGCGGGGCCCTCAGCTCCAGGAGCGGCACCTGCCACGCCCAGCCGCGCTGACGGTCCCCGTAGAAGTGGAACTCGTCCATGACGATCATGTCGGCGTCCAGTGTGGGGCCCTCGCGCAGCGACTGATTGGCCAGGATCTCGGCCGTGCAGCAAATGATGGGCGCGTCGGCGTTGAGGGACACGTCGCCGGTGACCATGCCGACGTTGTCCGCGCCGAACAGGGACACCAGGTCAAAGAACTTCTCCGACACCAGGGCCTTGAGCGGCGCCGTGTAGTAGGAGCGGCCCCCGTGCGCCATCGACGTGAAGTGCGCGGCGAGCGCGATCATCGATTTGCCCGACCCCGTGGGGGTCGCAGCGATCACGTGGTTGCCCGCCAGGATCTCCACCAGGGCCTCCTCCTGGTGGGGGTAGAGCGGACGCCCGGTGCCCTCGGCCCAGGACACGAAGGCCTCGTACAGGGCGTCGTCGTCCCTCAGCTGCCCCGCATCCTCCAGGTCGTCCAGGATCTCGTTCAAAGTCGCGCTCATGGCCCCATTGTCCCAGAGTGCGCCCACGTCTGCGTCCTCGCGCTGACCGGGATCACCGACGAGGCCGGGGCTGGGAAAGCGCTCTCGTTCGGGTGGGTGCGCGACGAGACGATACAAGCCCTGACCTCGGCCATGTGGCAAGATGAATGGGTCCCATACAACGCGCGGGTGCTGCCCGCGAAGTGCGCGAGGCCACGCGACGCAACCACGGCCTCGTCGATAGACACCCCGGGAGGTTCCTGTGGAACAATTCGCCTTGCTTGAAAAGGCCATCGCCGACTGGATCACGTTGAACGTGACGATCTATGTCTTGATCGGGGTGGGCCTGTTCCTGACGGCCCGTTCCCTTTTCGTGCAGGTGCGCCTTTTCCCGGAGATGATCCGCACCGTCCTGGGGTCGCGCAAAGGTGCAGACGGCGGTATTTCCTCCTTCCAGGCCTTCGCGATTTCGCTGGCCGCACGCGTAGGTATCGGCAACGTGTTCGGTGTGGCCGCCGCCCTCCTCATGGGTGGTCCCGGCGCGATCTTTTGGATGTGGGTCGTGGCCCTGGTGGGCATGGGGACCGCATTCTTTGAGGCGACGCTTGCCCAGATCTTCAAGGTGAAGCACTCCGACGGCTCCTTCCGCGGCGGCCCCGCCTACTACATGAAGCGTGGTATGAAAAACCGCGTGCTGGCCAATATCTTCGCCGTCATCACCGTCGTGACCTGCGGTATCGTCATCACCTCCGTGCAGTCCAACGCCATCGCAGGTACGCTGACCAGCGCCTTCGGCGAGGCCGCTAAGCAGCCCCTCCAGGGGGCCGGTGGCTTCTCGGCCGCGCAGCTGACGATTGCTGGCCTGATCTTCGTGTTCTCCGCGATGGTTATCTTCGGTGGCATCCGCACTGTCGCGCGCGTGACCGAGTGGATGGCGCCGATCATGGCGACGATCTACGTCATCATGGTCGCGATCATCTGCCTGATGAACCTCTCGCAGTTCGGTACTGTGCTCGGCCAGATCTTCACCTCTGCCTTCTCCGCCCAGGCCACGGTCGGCGGATTGGGTGGCGGCATCGTCGCCGCGATGATAAACGGCACCAAGCGTGGCCTATTCTCCAACGAGGCCGGCCAAGGTACCGCTCCCAACGCCGCCGCGACCGCGACCGTGTCGCACCCGGTGCGCCAGGGCCTCATCCAGTCCCTGGGCGTCTTCATCGACACTATCGTTGTGTGTACCGCGACCGCCTTCGTCATCCTGCTCGCGGGCCCCGAGGTGTGGGGCGGCGACGGCGTGGATCCCTCGAACCTGACGACCCTGGCTGTCGCCAACGAGCTGGGTGCCTGGACGATCGTGCCCATGGCTATCCTGATCTTCGTCCTGGCCTACTCCTCGGTTATCGCGGCCTACGTCTACTCCGACACGAACATGTCCTTCGTGTTCGGTGACGCCCCCTGGGCGACCTGGAGCGTGCGCGTCGTGTGTGTTGCCTCCGCCACGGTCGGGGCGCTGCTGAGCCTGGATGTTGTGTGGAACGCCGTCGATATTGCGATGGCGGTCATGACGATCACGAACTTGGTCGCCCTCATCTTCCTGTCGTGTTGGGTCGTTGGCGCGCTCAAGGACTACCAGGCGCAGCGCAAAGCTGGCATCGAGGATCCCGTCTTCGTCGGCCACAACAACCCGCTCCTGCCGCGCGATGTCCCGGGCAACGTCTGGAAGCGCCCTAAGAACAAGAAGCACTGACACAGAGAAAATTGGGTCCGCGGGGCACACTTTGTGTCTCACGCACCCTGACGCCTCTCCGAGTCCGGCACGCCCTCGCGTGCCGGACTCGCCGCTTCCCGCCTCCGTTCCCCGGCCTCGTCCTTTTTCCTTTTCGTTCTGCCTCCGTGTCGAGGCCTCAGAAACCGTCGGCGTTTCACCCGACGCTGGGCTGCTCGAGGGTTAGGCTACTGCCATGAGAATCGCACGTTTTTCCGATGGAACAAACCCGGTCTATGGTGCCCTCGAGGAGGGATCGAAGCGGATTGTCGGCCTCAAGGGCGACCCGCTGTTCTCGCCCGTGGAGCCGTCCGGCCAGATTTACGAGCTGGACGAGGTTCGGCTGCTCTCCCCGGTGATCCCGCGCTCGAAGGTTGTGGGCATCGGCAACAACTATTCGGATACGCCGATTCTGGCCGACGAGCGTTCCGAGCCGCCGATGTTCCTGAAGGCCAACACCTCGGTGATCGGGCCCGACGACCCGATTGCGATCCCTGCGTGGTCGGATGACGTGGCTTTCGAGGGCGAACTCGCCATCGTCATCAAGTCCCTGGCCAAGGACGTGAGCGTCGAGGATGCGCCGCAGGTGATTCTCGGCTACACGATCGCCAACGACGTCACCGCCCGCGACGCGATGACGGGCGGGCCTTGGGCGCGCGGCAAGTCCTTCGACACTTCCTGCCCGCTGGGTCCGTGGATCACGGTCGACCCCACCCTTGACGTCACGAACCTGGCGATCCGCTCCTACCTGAACGGGGAGAAGGCGCAGGACAGCTCGACCGCACACATGATCTGGAACCCCTTCGAGCTGGTCTCGTACGTGTCCCACCAGATGACGCTGCTGCCCGGCGACGTCATCGTGACGGGTGCTCCCGCGGGCTGCGGGCGCGTGGATGCGGGTGACCGCGTGGAGATTGAGATTGAGGGGATTGGGAGCCTGATGAATCCCGTCGTCCGAGCATGACTGTGTGACCTGTGTGATAGGATTACGTCGTTCTGACAATATCTCCATCGCATAGGAGCACACTGTGAGCGAACCGCAGTCATCGGGCGCGCTGGCCGTCGAAATGGCCGGCCTGGATGTCATTCCAGAATCTGATCGCAAGGGAAAACCCTCCGACCTGTTCATGCCGTGGTTCGCGGCGAATATCTCGGTCCTGGGTATCTCGTGGGGATCGTGGGTCCTTGGCTTCGGACTCTCCCTCGCCCAGGCCATCGTCGTGTCCCTGGTGGGCGTGACCCTGTCCTTCCTCGTGTGCGGCTTCATCGCGATTGCGGGCAAGCGCGGTTCCGCGCCGACCCTCGTGCTGTCGCGCGCGGCCTTCGGCTTCAACGGCAACCGCGTGTCTGCGGCGATCTCGTGGATCCTGACGGTGGGCTGGGAGACCTTCCTGGCGATCATGGCCGTCCAGGCCACGGCCACGGTGATGGGGGCACTCGGCTTCACGAACCACGTCGTCGCCCAGATCATCGCGCTGATCCTCGTCGTCGTCCTGGCGGCGGGTTCGGGCATCCTCGGCTTCGAGGCGATCATGAAGGTCCAGACGTGGATCACCTGGGCCACCGCGGCCCTGACGATCATCTACCTGGTCTTGGTCGCCCCGACGATCGACTTCGCGGTCCTCTCCGCGCGCCCGTCGGCGCCTCTGACCGCGGTGCTCGGCGCGGGCTGCATGCTCCTCGTGGGCTTCGGCTTCGGCTGGATTAACGCGGCAGCCGACTACTCGCGCTACCTGCCGCGCGAGGCCTCGACGAAGGGCGTGGTTAGCTGGACGACGGTGGGCGCGGCGCTGCCAACGGTCATCCTGGTCTTCTTCGGTATCCTTCTGGTCGGCTCGGCCGACGAATCCCTGTCCGAGGCCATCGGTGCCGACCCGATTGGCGCGCTCACGACGCTGCTGCCGACCTGGTTCCTCATCCCCTTCGCCCTTGTCGCGATCCTGGGCCTCATCGGCGGCATCGTCATGGACATCTACTCCTCGGGCCTGTCGCTGCTGGCCACGGGCGTGCCCGTGTCGCGCCCGGTCGCCACCGCGATTGACGGCACGATCATGACGGTCGGAACGATCGTTGTCGTGTTCTTCGCGGACTCCTTCCTGACCCCCCTTCACGGCTTTCCTGACGACGCTTGGCGCGGTCATCGCCGCGTGGGGCGGCGTCATGCTGGCGGACATCGCGCTGCGTCGCAACAATTACGACGAGCCTTCGCTCTTCATCCCCTCGGGCCGCTACGGCTCGGTGAACTGGGGAGCGGTTGTCTCTCTGGTTGTCGGTTCGCTGGTGGGCTGGGGCCTGGTCGTGAACGCGGATGCCTCGTGGCTGTCCTGGCAGGGCTACCTCCTCGGCCCGCTGGGTGGCCGCGAGGGTGACTGGGCGGGCGCGAACATCGGCATCCTCTTGGCGATGGTCGTCGGCTTCGTCGGCTACTGGGTGACCAGCGCGGGCCGCGTGCGCGCGCAGGAGAAACACCCCTCGCGCACGTATGCCGAGGGCGTGGAAGGGGGCGAAGAATGAGCGTTGATCCGCGCTTCACACAACAAGCGCTCATCGACGACGAGGCCGTGGCAGCTGCCCGGGTCCTCACTGACCTCGCGGGACGTCCCGACGCCCTCGTTGTGCTCGGCTCAGGCCTGGCTGACGCTCTCGACGAGGCCTGGGGAGTCCCCGCGGCCACCGTGCCCCTGGGCGAGATCCCCGGCGTTGTCGCCCCGGTTGCGGACGGGCACGGCGGTGAGCTGCGCGCGTATGAGACACGCGGGGGAGTGGTCCTGGTGGCCACGGGACGCACGCACCTCTACGAGGGGGTGGGTTCCCGCCTCGTCACAGCCCTGGCCCGCGCCGCCGCTGCCGCCGGGATTAGTCGCGCGGTCCTCACGAACGCGAACGGCTGCCTGCGGCCGTGGAACCTGGGCGACGTCATGGCGATCACCGACCACGGGAATCTCAGCGGTGCCTCTCCCTTCGACGGCCCGCTGTTCCTGGACGTGTCGGCCGTGTGGGACGCCCAGATGACGGATGCGCTGCGCGGGGTCTGCCAGCGTGAGGGAACGTACGTGATCCTGCGCGGCCCGGAGTACCAGACGATGGCCGAGAGCCGGATGCTCGCGGGCCTGGGTGTGGACTGCGTGGGAATGTCCACCGTCATGGAGGCCCTCACCCTGCACGCCCTGGGCGTGCGCGTCGTCGGCATGTCGGTCGTCTCTGACCTGTCGTTCGCGGACGTCCCGACGGATCCGGCCGCTGTCGTTGAGGCAGCCTCTGCGGCTCGTCAGACCGTGGTCGCCGGCATCGAGGCGGCGCTGGGAGCCTGAGCACGCAGAATCAGACACACACGAGGCCGTGGCCGACGGGTGGATCACCACCGTTGTCGGCCACGGCCTCGTCGTGTCGAAAGTAAAGGCGGTCAGAGGAGGGCGAGGACCCGCTCGACGATCCGCGAGGCCACGTCGGGGGCGCACGCCAGGTTGATGCGCGCCCACGAGGCGTAGTTGGCGCCCAGGGTGCGGCCCTCGTTGGCGGCGATGCGGGCGCGCTCGCGCAGCGTCGCGGCGGGGGAGAGGGGTCCCAGGTCGACGTTGTCGAAGCCCCACCACGTCAGGTAGGTGCCCTCGGGGCGCACGAAGTCGATCGGGGTATCCGCGAGAGAGCGCGTTCGACGAGGTCCACGTTGGAGCGAATCAGGTCCTTCACCTCGCGCTGCCATGCGTCCCCGCGCTCGTAGGCGGCGATCGCGCCGACCGTGCCGATGACATTGGCGTCGTGGCGCACGTCGGCGGCGAACACGTCCCAGTGCTCGCGCAGCGTCTCGTCGGGCAGGATGACCTGCGCGGAGGGAAGCCCTGCGATGTTCCAGCCCTTTGACGCGGCGGTCGCCGTGACCGTGTGGGATGCGAACGAGGGGCCGAGCGACGCGTAGGAGACGAAAGGAACCTGCTCGTCGAGGACCAGGGGGGAGTGGATCTCGTCGGAGAACACGAGGGCGTCGTAGTCGGAGACGACGTCGTGCAAGGCGCGCAGCTCGTCCTCACGCAGGACGCGGCCGACCGGATTCCACGGATTACACAGGATGACGAGGCCCGCCCCAGCCTCGAGCCCCGCGCGGATCCCTCCAGGTCGAGCGCCCAGCCGCGCCCGAGCGCGCGCGTGCCGCGCAGCGAGGGCACCTCGATGACGGGGTGGCCGAACGTGCCTGGGATCGTCAGGAAAGGCATGTAGGCGGGGGTGGGCACGATGACCGGCGCGCCCGGGCGCACCAGGTGCTGAATGGTCGCCTCAAGCACGGGCAGGACCGAGGACACGAGGCGCACGTGCGAAGCCTCCACGTCCCAGCCGAAGCGGCGCTTCTGGAACTCGGCGGTCGCGCCCGCGATGCGCTGCTCCAACCAGGTGGGCTGGTATCCGAGTAGGCCGTCGTCAATCGCGCCCTTCATTGCGTCGGCCACCTCCGGGGCCGTCCCGAAGTCCATTTCCGCCACCCACGCGCCGATTGTCGGCTCACCGCTCGCGGTCGTAATTCCCGTCCATTTCAGGGAGCCGGTGCGGTAGAGGTGGGAGTCGGAAAAGAGACGAACGGACACGGTGTCCTCCTGGAAGAATCGATGGATGCGGCGTGGGTCGATTCCGGTTACGTTATCAGCGTAAACCCGCACGTGCCACACAACTCAGCACGCCCATGCATCAAGCAAATGCAACAGGCACCCCTGGAGTAGGATGGGGGAATCATGAGTGAAACAACTGCCACCGGTGCTGACGTTCGCGTCCGCTTCTGCCCCTCGCCCACTGGAACCCCTCACGTCGGCATGGTCCGCACGTGCCTGTTCAACTGGGCTTACGCTCGCCACACGGGAGGAACCTTCGTCTTCCGTATCGAAGACACGGATGCCGCCCGCGACTCCCAGGAGTCCTTCGATCAGATCATCGAGTCCCTGCAGTGGCTGGGCCTTGACTGGGACGAGGGCGTCGGTAAGGGCGGCCCGCACGGCCCCTACCGTCAGAGCGAGCGCATGGACATCTACCGCGACGTGGCCGCCCGTCTGCTTGAGGCCGGCTACGCCTACGAGTCCTACTCGACCCCCGAGGAGATCGAGGAACGCCACCGCGCCAAGGGCGAGGACCCCAAGCTCGGCTACGACGGCTTCGACCGCAACCTAACGGACGAGCAGATTGCGGCATACCGCGCCGAGGGCCGCCAGCCGGTCCTGCGCCTGCGCATGCCCGATGAGGATATTACGTTTACGGACTTGATCCGCGGCGAGATCACTTTCAAGGCTGGATCGGTGCCGGACTACGTCATCGTGCGTGCCAACGGCCACCCGCTTTACACGCTGGTGAACCCGATTGACGACGCGCTCATGGAGATCACTCACGTGCTGCGCGGCGAGGACCTGCTCTCCTCGACGCCTCGCCAGATCGTCCTGTACCGCGCGCTCGAGGCCATTGGTGTCGCGAAGTTCATGCCGCGCTTCGGTCACCTGCCCTACGTCATGGGCGAGGGCAACAAGAAGCTCTCCAAGCGTGACCCCGAGTCGAACCTGCTGCTCCACAAGGCAGCCGGCATGATCCCCGAAGGTCTCAACAACTACCTGGCCCTGCTGGGCTGGTCGATTGCCCCGGACCGCGACATTTTCTCCATGGAGGAGATGGCCCAAGCTTTCGACATCTCGGATGTGAACCCGAACCCGGCGCGCTTCGACCAGAAGAAGGCCATCGCCATCAACGCCGAGCACATTCGCCTGCTGGACGGCGAGGACTTCCGGGCTCGCCTGGTGCCCTTCCTGCATCGTGACGAGCTGGTGTCGGCCGACTCGTTCGAGGCGCTGACTGATCGTGAGCGCGAAATCCTCACCGAGGCCGCCCCGCTCGTTCAGACACGCATCCAGGTCCTCGGTGAGGCCTCCGGTATGCTCGGCTTCCTTTTTGTCGCCGACGACGCGCTGGAGATGGACGAGAAGGCCGTCTCCAAGCTCAAGGACAACGCCGTCGACGTCTTGGACGCCGCCATCGCGACCGTTGAGGGCCTGACCGAGTTCACGACCGCCGCCCTCGAGGAGTCGCTGCGCGGACGCATCGTCGACGAGATGGGCGTCAAGCCCCGCTTGGCTTTCGGCCCGCTGCGCGTCGCCGTGACCGGTCGCCAGGTCTCCCCGCCGCTGTTTGAATCCATGGAGATCCTGGGCCGTGACTCTTCGCTGGCCCGCCTGCGCGCCCTGCGCGCCTCCCTGGCCTGATCGCTGCGCCCGGCCCCGGCCTCGTTGCCTGTTCATGGGACGAGGCCGGGGCATCGTCATGCGTGCACGCAGGGCCGGAGAGTGCGGATTTTTAGAGTGACCGGTGCCACTGGCTTTCGATTTGGCATGTGGGCAAGGCTCCGCTACAGTTATTTCCTGTCGCCAGCGACGTGAGAATGAAGCGGGTGATACCCAATGGGGTATGGTGTAATTGGCAACACAGCTGATTCTGGTTCAGCCATTCTAGGTTCGAGTCCTGGTACCCCAGCGATCTGAAACGTCAGTTTCGGTCGAGGCCCCCATCGTCTAGCGGCCTAGGACGACGCCCTCTCACGGCGTTAACACCGGTTCAAATCCGGTTGGGGGTACGGATTCATAACTGAATCGAGGCCCCCATCGTCTAGCGGCCTAGGACGACGCCCTCTCACGGCGTTAACACCGGTTCAAATCCGGTTGGGGGTACCACGAACCTCTCCATCATTGCGGTGGCGAGGTTTTTGTTTGCCGCGATGCCGCGGTTTTTCTTGTGCTTTGCAGAAAACTTTGCTCACCGTTACACAGTGTCTAACCTTGTAACCAGCCCCCGTAGGGGGGGATCATTTTGGACGAGGGGGTCTTTCGTGACAGACCGACACAACAGGACGCTGCTGCGTCGAGCCCTGGGCGTAGGCACCGCGCTTGCGCTGATGGGGGGCGCGCTCCCGGCAGCCTGGGCTGAGCCGGGTGAGGAGGCGGCAAATCAGAACGCAGGCGCGGAGGCCATCGACGCGGAAGGTGCGGCCGGCGGCGACGATGTCCTCGTGACAATCCCCGGTAACCATAATAAGGCAATGGGGTGTGACGCCGACTGGGCTCCTGACTGTGCCAAGGCTGCCCTGACGCGCGACGCGACGGGCGTCTACACCGCTACCTTTACTCTGCCCGCGGGTGACTACGAGTACAAGGTCGCCGAGGGTGGTTCATGGGATGCATCGTTCGGGCAGGGTGGTGCACCCGGGGGAGCGAACATCGCCTACTCACTGAAGGAACAGACTGCGGTCACCTTCTACTACAACCATGCGACGCACCGCGTGTGGAATAACGTCTCCGACCAGATGGTGACGCTGCCCGGCTCCTTCCAAAAGGCTCTGGGTTGCGCCGACGACTGGAAGCCCGAATGCCTGGCCCCGCTCATGGAACCCGTCGGCGGGGGCACCTACACCTACGAGACGACGTCACTGCCTGAGGGCTCTTACGAGCTGAAGGTTGCTATCGGCGGCTCGTGGGACGAAAACTACGGGCAGGATGGTGCCGCCGGTGGTGCCAACTACCAGTTTGCGACGAAAGCGAACAAGCTCGTGACCTTCACCTACGATTCCGCGACTCACAAGCTCGATATCGCCTCCGCTGACGTTCCCGTTGTTGGCCTCGGCGAGCAGCGCGCTTACTGGGTCAATGCCACTACCCTGGCGTGGCCGACATCGCTGCTGCCTCAGGGAGTCACGCGCGCCCAGGTCCTCGACGGCTCGGCGAAGCTGAGCTATGAACTGGTCACCGCGCCCGAGGGGGGTGCTGCCCTGACGGACGGTGCTATCACCGGAGCGACCCTCACGCCGCTGACCGTCGCCGGCGACCTGCCCGCCGATGTCACGATGGCCCACCCGAACCTCAACGGCTATATCGCCCTGAAGGCCCCCTTCGACGAGGCCGGTGCGGGCGAGGCGCTCACCGGACAGGTGTTGCTTGCACAGAAGTCCGGCGAGACGGTGAATGCCTTCACGGGCGTGCAGATCGCCCCCGCGCTCGACTCCCTCTACTCCGCCAAGGCCACCCAGGCCTCGTACGGCGTGGGATGGAACGACGCAGGCAAGCCGACCTTCGCCCTGTGGGCGCCCAGCGCCAAGGACGTGGCCCTGCTGTCGTGGAACACGCGTACTCCGCGCGGCGCTGACCCTGAGGTGTCGGGCGCGCCCGTGCGCACCGCCGCGACCCGCACGGACGATGGCCGCTGGAGTGTCGACAACGCTGACGGTGCCATCACCGAAGGGGCTCAGTACCTGTGGGAGGTGCGCGTCTACGTGCCCTCCACCGGTGCCGTGGAGACTAATCAGGTGACCGACCCCTACTCGGTGGGCCTGACCGCGGACTCGACACGCTCGGTTGCCGTCAACATGGATAACCCTGCAATCGCCCCCTACGGTTGGAAGAGCACCAAGGCCCCCGTCATCGAGGATGACGCACAGCGTTCCATCTATGAGCTGCACGTGCGTGACTTCTCGGCGGCCGACAAGTCTGTCCCCGAGGACATGCGCGGCACCTACATGGCGTTTACGCAGTACCAGTCCAACGGCATGCGCCACCTGGCGGAGCTGGCGTCCGCGGGAATGAACACGGTGCACCTGCTGCCGACCTTCGATATTGCGACGATTCCTGAGAAGCGTTCCGAGCAGCTGGTCCCCGCGATCCCGAAGGACGCTGGCCCTGCGGATGAGGCTCAACAGGCGGCCGTGTCCGCGGTGGCTGATCAGGACGCCTACAACTGGGGGTACGATCCGCTGCACTGGATGGCCCCCGAGGGGTCCTACGCGACCGTGTGGCACCAGAATGGCGGCGCGCGCATCCGCGAGTTCCGTTCCATGGTCGGCGGTCTGCACTACATCGGAATGCAGTCGTCCTCGACCAGGTCTACAACCACACGCCGGCCGCAGGCCAGGATGCTCACTCAGTGCTCGACCGCGTCGTTCCGGGCTACTACCAGCGCCTGAACGCCTTCGGTGGAGTTGAGACGTCGACGTGTTGTTCGAACGTTGCTACCGAGAATGTCATGAGTGAACGCCTCATGATCGACTCGATGGTTCACTGGGCGAAGTACTACCACGTCGACGGCTTCCGCTTCGACCTGATGGGGCACCACCCGGCCGAAGAGATGAAGCGTGCCAAGGAAGCTCTCTCGCAGCTCACCCTCGAGAAGGACGGCGTGGACGGATCGCGACTCTACATCTACGGCGAGGGCTGGAACTTCGGTGAGGTCGCGAACAACGCGCTGTTCACGCAGGCCACGCAGGGCCAGCTGGACGGCACAGGCATCGGCGCGTTCAACGACCGTCTGCGCGATGCGGTCCACGGCGGTGGTCCCTTCGATGATGACCACCGCGTCATGCAGGGTTTCGGTTCGGGCGCGTTCTCGGACTTCAACGGCCTCGACACACGCTCCGACGCGGAGCGTCGCGCGGACTACCTGCACCGCGTGGACCTCGTGAAGCTGGGGCTTGCGGGCAACCTGAAGGACTACGCGCTGACGACCTACGATGGCAGACCGTGAAGGGGTCGCAGCTGGACTACAACGGTCAGGGCGCGGGATTCGCGTCCCAGCCTGCGGAGAACGTCAACTACGTGGACGCCCACGACAATGAGACGCTCTTCGATCTGGTGACCTACAAGATGCCGGCGGATGCTCCGATGGATCACCGCGTGCGCATGTCGCTGATCAGCCAGGCCTCCGTGGCCCTGTCGCAGTCGCCTTCCTTCTGGGCCTCGGGCACGGAGATGCTGCGCTCGAAGTCCCTGGACCGCGACTCCTACAACTCGGGCGATCACTTCAACGCGATTGACTGGACGATGAAGGACAATGGCTTCGGCCACGGCCTGCCTGTCAAGTCGAAGAACGGTGCGGCTTGGGAGCACATGCGTCCTCTCCTGGAGAATCCTGATCTGAAACCGACCCCGGAGCAGATTGACGCCTCCTCGGAGATCGCGATGGACTTCCTGCGCGTACGTTCCTCCTCGCGTCTGTTCACGTTGGGCAGCGCTGAACTCATCAACCAGAAGGTGACCTTCCCGAACTCCGGCCCTGAGGCCGTGGATGGGACGATCATGATGCTCATCAACGACGAGGCCGGGGCTGGGACGGACGTTGATCCGGCCCTTGACGGTGCGCTCGTCGTGTTCAACGCGACGGACAAGCAGCTGACGCAGCGCGTGGACGGCCTGGCTGGTCGTGTCTTTAAGCTGCATGACGCTCAGGCGAGCGGCGCTGACTCCGTCGTCAAGGAGGCATCCTTCTCGGCGAAGACGGGTGTCGTCACGGTCCCCGCACGCACGGTTGCTGTCTTCACCCAAGCGGCGGGGGAGCGGGTTGAGCCCGGCCCCATCGCCGAGGACGGCACGTGGATGCGTGCGGCTGACGGGCACTGGTGGTTGCGCTACCCGGATGGCACGTTCCCCGTGAACGAGCGTATTGAGATGAACGGCAAAACCTACGCCTTCGACGCGGCTGGCTGGATGAAGACCGGCTGGGACAAGGAAGAGGGCCTGTGGCGCTACTACGCTCCCGAGGGACCGATGGCGACCGGCTGGACCGCGACGGGTGGCTCCTGGTACTACCTGGACCCGGAGACGGGCGTCATGGCTATTGGCTGGCTTGACGACGATGGCACCTGGTACTACCTGAGCGGCTCCGGCGAGATGGCGACCGGCTGGCAGCATCTGGGTGATACCTGGTATTACCTGCACGGCAGCGGCGCGATGGCAACCGGCTGGCTGAAGCTGGGCGGCACGTGGTACTTCTTGACGGGTGATGGCCACATGGCGTCCGGCTGGGTCAAGGACGGCGAGTCCTGGTTCTACTGCCAGCCCTCTGGGGCGATGGTGACGGGCCGCGCCGTCGTGGATGGCACAGCCTACACCTTTGACGCCAACGGGCGCCTCGTGCCCTGAGGTGCCAGCGGCGATACGCGGGCGGGCCGCGACGACTCATTCGTCCCGGCCCGCCCGTTGACGTTGTTCGCGCTTTTGTTGCTCAGAGGTCGGCTGCGTCCTCGACGGTGGCGAGGAATTCCGAAAGCCTGTTGGCGGCGGCCATCACTGATGGGCCGTGCTGGCGGCCCGGCTGGCGGCCCATGCGCTCGATGGGGCCGGAGATTGACAGGGCAGCCAGGACTCGACCCGACGGCCCGCGCACGGGTGCGGAGACAGAAGCAACGCCGGGTTCGCGCTCGCCCACGGACTGCGCCCAGCCGCGTCGGCGTACCTCGGAGAGCATGGTGGCGTTGAAGGAAGCGCCGTACAGGCCTCGGTGCAGGCGGTCGGGTTCTTCCCAGGCGAGCAGTACCTGGGCGGCAGATCCGGCGCTCATTGAGAGTGTGGCACCCACGGGGATCGAGTCGCGCAGGCCCATTTCACGTTCGGAGGCCGCGACGCACACGCGGTAATCGCCCTGGCGGCGGAAGAGCTGGGAGGATTCCTTCGTGTGATCGCGCAGAGCCTGAAGGACTGGCATGGAGGCCTGGAGCAGGCGGTCTTCGCCAGCAGCGGAGGAGAGTTCCTGTAGGCGGGGTCCCAGAATGAATCGGCCCTGCATGTCGCGGGCTACCATGCGGTGATATTCGAGGGCGACAGCCAGCCGGTGAGCAGTCGGGCGTGCGAGTCCGGTACTGGTGACGAGTTGTGCGAGGGTTGCGGGTCCCGCTTCGAGAGCGCTGAGGACCAGCGCTGCCTTGTCGAGAACTCCGACGCCACTGGATGTTTGCTCTTCCATACAACTATTTAATATCTCATTTATTGAGATGGCAAACTGTCAGATAGTGAAACATGTCAAAGGAGCGTCCGAGACGTGAGATCGGTGAGGTTGACACGCGGTCAAAGCGCTTCGATTGGGTTCGAAGCATGACTGACACAGTGTCTCCAAAAGGGAGGCCAGAGGAGGAACAATGAGTGGAACGATGGCCGAAAAGGTGTGGCGTGACCACATCGTCTCCAAGGGTGAGAACGGAGCCCCCGACCTGCTGTACATCGACCTCCACCTGGTGCATGAGGTCACAAGCCCCCAGGCCTTCGAGGGGCTGCGCCTGGCCGGACGCAAGGTTCGCCGCCCCGACCTGACGATCGCGACGGAGGATCACAACACGCCGACCGTCAACATTGACCAGCCCATTGCGGACATCACGAGCCGCACGCAGATCGACACGCTGCGCAAGAACGCGCAGGAGTTCGGCGTGCGCCTGCATTCCCTGGGCGACGCCGATCAGGGCATCGTTCACGTTGTCGGCCCCCAGCTGGGTCTCACCCAGCCCGGCATGACGATCGTGTGCGGCGACTCCCACACCTCCACGCACGGTGCCTTCGGCGCACTGGCTTTCGGTATCGGCACCAGCCAGGTCGAGCACGTGCTCGCGACCCAGACCCTGCCGATGGCTCCCTTCAAGACGATGGCGATCACGGTCAACGGCTCCCTGCCCGCAGGTTCGACCGCGAAGGACATCATCCTTGCCGTCATCGCCAAGATCGGCACCGGTGGCGGCCAGGGCTACGTCCTGGAATACCGTGGGCAGGCGATCCGCGAGCTGTCCATGGAGGGCCGCATGACGATCTGCAACATGTCCATTGAGGCGGGTGCCCGCGCTGGCATGATCGCACCCGACCAGACCACCTTCGACTACATCAAGGGCCGCCCCCACGCCCCCCGAAGGCGAGGACTGGGATCGCGCCGTCGAGTACTGGTCCTCCTTGGCATCCGACGAGGACGCCGTTTTCGACGCCGAGGTCGTCCTCGAGGCCGCTGACATCGAGCCCTTCGTCACCTGGGGCACCAATCCCGGCCAGGGCGTGCCGCTGTCGGCTACTGTCCCCGCCCCCGAGGACTTTGCAGATGAGACTGCCCGCGCCGCCGCCGAGCGCGCCCTCGAGTACATGGACCTCAAGGCCGGCACCCCGATGCGTGACATCGCCGTCAACACGGTCTTCATCGGCAGCTGCACGAACGGCCGCATCGAAGACCTGCGCGCCGCCGCCAGTGTCGTCAAGGGACGCCACAAGGCAGAGGGTGTTCGCGTCATGGTCGTGCCAGGCTCCGCCCGCGTGCGCCTCCAGGCTGAGGCCGAGGGCCTCGACAAGATTTTCACCGACTTCGGTGCCGAATGGCGCAACGCCGGCTGCTCCATGTGCCTGGGCATGAACCCCGACACCATGAACGCGGGAGACCGCTCGGCCTCCACGTCCAACCGAAACTTCGAAGGCCGCCAGGGCAAGGGCAGCCGCACGCACCTGGTGTCCCCGCTTGTCGCGGCTGCCACCGCCGTGCGAGGCACCCTGTCCTCCCCGGCCGACCTCTGAGGCCCGCCCTCCGCCACCCGATCACGGGGGAGGGCCACGGCCTCGTCCCCCACGGAAGAAAAGACTGACGCATCCATGGAAAAGTTCATCACCCACACCGGCGTCGGCGTCCCGCTGCGCCGCTCCAACGTCGACACCGACCAGATCATCCCCGCCGTCTACCTCAAGCGCGTGACCCGCACGGGCTTCGAGGATGCCCTCTTCGCGGCCTGGCGTGGTGACCCGGACTTCGTCCTCAACCAGGACGCTTACAAGAACGGCTCCGTCCTCATCGCCGGACCCGACTTCGGCACCGGCTCCTCGCGTGAGCACGCCGTGTGGGCGCTCAAGGACTACGGCTTTCGCGTCGTCTTGGCCCCCAAGTTCGCCGACATTTTCCGCGGCAACTCCGGTAAGCAGGGCCTGGTGACCGGCATCATCTCCCAGGAAGACTGCGAGTCCCTGTGGAAGCTCCTCGAGGCTGAACCCGGCACCGAGGTCACCGTCTCCTTGGAGGATAAGACCTGGTGTGCCGGTGCGATCTCGGGCACCTTCCAGATCGATGACTACGTGCGCTGGACGCTCATGGAAGGGTTGGACGACATTGCCCTCACCCTGCGCCACGAGAAGGAGATTGAGACTTACGAGGCCGCGCGTCCCTCCTTCAAGCCGCGCACGCTGCCGGCGAAATTCTTACCAAAGCAAGAGGTTTTGTCCGCCCGCGACTGAACGCACTGCGCACACTGGCCCCTACCTAGCTAGAGTAGGGGCCAGTTACGTCATATTGAGGAGTTCCCCCATGCCATCCATTCTGCAAGTCGAAGGCGGTCATCCCCTTCACGGAGAGATCACCGTTCGCGGTGCCAAGAACTTCGTGCCGAAGGCCATGGTCGCGTCGCTGCTGGCCGACACCCCCTCCGAGCTCTACAACGTCCCGCTCATCCGCGACACCGATGTCGTCTCGAATCTGCTGAGCTTGCATGGCGTCGAAATCGACTTTGATCAGGACCGTGGCACGCTGCGTATGGACACCTCCAACGTTAAGATCGCCTCGCGTTCGGATATCGATACGCTCGCGGGGGCCTCGCGTATCCCGATCCTGTTCTGCGGCCCGCTCCTGCACCAGCTGGGCGAGGCCTTCATCCCCGAGCTGGGCGGATGCGCGATCGGCGGTCGCCCCATCGACTTCCACCTCGATACGCTGCGCAATTTCGGCGCAATCATTGATAAGCAGCCCGACGGCGTGCACATCAAGCGACCCTCCACGGGCCTGCACGGCGCGATCATCGAGCTGCCCTTCCCGTCCGTCGGCGCGACCGAGCAAACCCTGCTGACGGCCGTGCGCAACGAGGGCATCACGACCCTCAAGGGCGCGGCCATCGAGCCTGAGATCCTTGACCTGATCAACGTCCTGCAGAAGATGGGCGCGATCATCTCCGTGGACACGGATCGCACCATCCGTATCGAGGGCGTGGCCAAGCTGACCGGCTACCGCCACACACGGCCCTGCCGGACCGCATCGAGGCGGCTTCGTGGGGTGCAGCTGCCCTGGCTACCCGCGGTGACATCTACGTGCGTGGTGCCCATCAGCCCGACATGACGACGTTCCTCAACACCTTCCGCAAGGTGGGCGGTGCCTTCGATATTGACGCCGATGGCATCCGCTTCTACCACCCGGGTGAGCCGCTGCACTCGATCGCGCTTGAGACGGCCGTGCACCCTGGATTCATGACCGACTGGCAACAGCCCCTGGTGGTGGCGCTCACACAGGCCGAGGGTCTGTCCATCGTTCACGAGACCGTGTACGAGAACCGCTTCGGCTTCACCCAGGCGCTGCGCAAGATGGGCGCGAATATTCAGGTCTACCGCGAGTGCCTGGGCGGCACACCCTGCCGCTTCGGCCAGAAGAACTACTATCACTCGGCGGTTATCTCGGGTCCGACCCCGCTGCACAGCGCGGATATCGTGGTCCCGGACCTGCGTGGCGGGTTCTCGCATCTGATCGCCGCGTTGACCGCGACGGGCACGTCCACCGTGTCCGGTATCGACGTGATTTCGCGCGGCTACGAGCACTTCACGCGCAAGCTCCACAAGCTGGATGCGCGCGTGCGTTACCTGGACGCCTGAGCGCATGGCCGGGCGGGGGATGCGTCGCAGCATTCTGTTGCTGGTCTCGTCGATGTCGGCGGGCGGGCGCAGCGTGCGCCTGGGGCCGCGCATTGTGCGGATTTTGCGCAGCGGCGGCTGGGAGGTCGCTGTTCGCCTGACGACGCCCGGGGACGACCCGGCAGCTCTCGCCGGCCAGGTAGCCGCCGACGCGATCGTGGCGGCCCTGGGCGGGGACGGCTACCTGAGTGCGGTTGCGTGCGGGTGCCACGAGTCCGGTGCCATCTTCGCGCCCATGCCGGGCGGGCGCGGTAACGATCTGTGCCGCGCGCTCGGTATCGGCACCGATCCCTTGGCGCGTGCTCGGGATCTGGCTCGTCTCGGCTTTGCGTCCGCCCCCTCGGGGAACGATGCCGTGACTGGGCGTGTCCGTCATAGCACGGACTTGCTGGCGAAGCGTGTGCGCCCCCTGGACGGCATGTGGGTGCGCTCGCGCGACGGTGTGCGCCTGGCGCTCGGCGTCGTGTCGGTGGGCTTGGACGCGCGCGCGAACATTTTGGCGAACGAGTCGTCGCTGACGTCGGGGCCGCTGGCTTACGGCTATGGGGCTTTCGCGGCCCTGGCCTCGCACGAACCCACTGAGATCATTGCGACGGTGGACGGCCGCGAACGTGACCTGAGCGGCTGGCTTGCCTCCGTGTCGAACTCGGGTCGCTTTGGCGGGGGTATCACGCTGGTGGACTCGTCGGACATGAGCGACGGCATCCTCGAGGTGTGTCACGTGGGCCCGATGTCGGTCGCGCGTGCCCTGCCGGTCTTGGCCCGCGTTGTGGGCGGCCGGGCGAAGAACCACCCGGCCATCGAGGTCGAAACTGCGCGCATGGTGTCTTTCTCGGCACCCGCGGGCATGATCGCGATGGCGGATGGGGATCGGATTGCGTCGATTCCTTTCACCGTGGACGTGGCTCCCGGCGTCGTCTCCGTCCTGGTCTGAGGATCGCTACGCGTCGGGCGGGGCCGTGGCGCGCCCACCGTGCCTGTGAGCTGCGCTCGGTTGCTGCGTAAGGCAGAGCATGGGTTTTGCGCTGTGGGGGAGTGGTCCCCCTAGAATGGGCCTATGAGTGCAGTTTCCGGCTTCTACGCCTTTGCGAAGGGCGTGCTGACGCCCATCATGACTCCCTGGGTGACGTTCACCGTCACCGGCGAGGAGAACCTCCCCACGGAGGGTGGCTTTCTGTTGGTTTCCAACCACCTCTCGAACGTCGACCCGCTGTGTCTGTGCTGGTATTTCATGAAGCGCAACACCGCGGTGCGGTTCCTGGCGAAGAAGTCGATGTTTTCCGTCCCGGTGTTCGGCTGGATCATCAAGGGCATGGGCCTGATTCCCGTCAACCGTGATTCGAACCCCTCGGCTGTCCTGGCACCCACGCGCGAGGCATTGAAGGCAGGTGAGGTCGTCGGCATCTACCCTGAGGGAACGCTCACGCGCGACCCGGATCAGTGGCCGATGGAGTTCAAGTCGGGTGCCGCCCGCCTGGCCCTCGACACGGGCGTCACCGTCATCCCCCTGTCCCAGTGGGGGCCGCAGGACATCATGGCCCCCTACAACGCTAAGGGCATGGATATGCGCCCGGGGCGGCGTATCTCCTATCACTTCGGCGCGCCTGTCGACCTGTCTGACCTGATCGGTCCCGCCGGATCCGAGGACCACGACGTGGTCAACGCGGCGACGGCGCGCATCCTTCAGGCGGTGCGTGAGGGCGTCGGCCAGCTGCGCGGACTGCCCGTGCCCGATACCGTGTGGGACCCCGCCACGCAGGCAGGCCCCTGGTGGGAGGAAGAGCAGGCTAAGGCCGCCAAGAAGGCCGCCAAGAAGAAGGGCTAGTCCCGGATACCGACGACGTCCAGGTGTCCGCGTTGATCGGCTTTGTCACGTCCAGGCCCGGTTCGCTTGCCTCGCTCGTTGCGCCCGACTGGAGGGTGGGGAGGAGCCCTGGACGGACGAGGCCGGGGCGGGCCGTGTGCTCGGCTGCACCTGCGGGGACGAGGGGTGCGCAGGCGGCGAGCGCGAGGATAGCGGCGGCGTGCCCGGCGGTGAGAACGACACGACGGTGAGACAAAGCCTCTCCATGGGGTGTGACAGTTTTCCCATCCTAGTAGACTGAGCTGGACAGGGAGGTCACGATGAGTATGACAACAGCAGCGGTCCTGGGAACGGGAGCGTGGGGTACGACATTCGCTCAGGTGCTCGCGGATGCGGGCGTGGACATTACCATGTGGGGGCGCAACGCCGACACGATTTCGTTTATCAACGGTCGCGAAAACCCGACGTATCTGCCGGGCATCACGCTGTCTGAGCGTATTACAGCCACGACGGATATCGCAGAGGCGGTGGCAGGTAAGCCGCTGGTCGTCGTCGCCGTCCCCGTCAAGGCCGTGCGCGCGACGCTGGAATCCGCACGCGCGTCCTTCGTGCCCGATGTGGCCTTGTTGTCCCTGGCTAAGGGCCTCGAATTGGGCACCCTCAAGCGCGTCGACGAGATCATTGCCGATGCCTCGGGTGTGCCCCACAGTCGCATCGCCGTGCTCTCTGGCCCGAACCTGTCGCGCGAAATCGCTGAGCGCCAGCCCACCGCGACGGTCGTCGCCTCCACCGATGTCGAGCTGGCCAAGGAGATCGCGCGGACCTGCCACAACTCCTACTTCCGCCCCTACGTCTCGGCCGACGTGGTGGGAACCGAGATGGCGGGTGCGACGAAGAACGTTATCGCTGTCGCCATTGGTGCCGCTGAGGGCATGGGTCTGGGCATCAACACGCGTTCGACCCTCATCACGCGCGGCCTGGCAGAGATGACCCGGCTCGGTACCGCCCTGGGGGGCCGACCCCGCGACCTTCGCGGGCCTGTCCGGTATCGGAGACCTCGTCGCGACCTGCTCCTCGCGCCTGTCGCGTAACTTCTCCCTGGGTCACCGGCTCGGCTCGGGCATGAGCCTGGACGAGGCTATGGCCCTGTCTCCGGGCGTCGTCGAAGGTGTCGCTTCGGCGGGGCCGATCCTCCAGGTTGCCGCCTCCATCGGCGTTGACATGCCGATCACCAGCGCTGTCGTCGGGGTTGTCGAGGGACGCGCGACCATCGCGGACATGGGTCGTATGCTCCTGGCACGCCCCCAGAAGATGGATGGGTGGAAGATCGAACTGGTCTAAAAGGTACACACGCGGGCGGGGAAAGCCTGACGCGCGGTAGGCTTGGACCCATGACTGCACCAACTCGTCCTCGTGTCCTCATCGTTTTCGGTGGACGCTCCTCCGAGCACGAAATCTCTTGCGCCACGGCTGCCGGCATCCTCACGGCCATCGACCGCACCAAGTGGGACGTGATCCCGCTGGGTATCACGCGGGACGGCCAGTGGGTGCGCGTCGCCGACGACCCGTCGGCGTGGGCATTCAAGGACGGCAAGGGACAGACTGTGACAGCGGGTTCTACCCGCGTGGCCCTCACGCCGGGCGAGGGCAACCTCGTCGAACTCACCTACGACGGCGACCCCTCGGATAAGGACTCCCGCGTCGTGGGCGTCGAAGACCTCGGCCACGTCGACATTGTCTTCCCGCTCCTGCACGGCCCCTACGGTGAGGACGGCACGATCCAAGGCCTCTTCGAGATGGCCGACGTGCGCTACGTCGGATGCGGCGTGACCTCTTCGGCGATTTCCATGGACAAGCACCTGACCAAGACGGTGCTCGCCGCCGCCGGTATCGACGTTGGCCGCTGGGTTTGCATCACCGCCCGTCAGTGGGAGAGCGACCCCGCCTCGTGCATGGACCGCATCGAGCGCCTCGGCTTCCCCGTCTTCGTCAAGCCCTGCCGCGCCGGCTCCTCCGTCGGCATCTCGCGCGTCACCTGCCGCGAAGATCTGCCCGTCGCCATCAAGGAAGCCGCAAACCACGACCCGCGCATCATCGTCGAGGCCTCCGTGACCGGCCGCGAGGTCGAGTGCGGCGTGCTCGGCTCGCGCCCCGACTGGCAAAGCGGCACCTCGCCGCTGGGCGATATCGTTGTGCCCGAAGGCGAGTTCTACGACTACGAACACAAGTACGTGGACGACGTCGTCGGTCTCTCCTGTCCGGCCGACGTGTCTCCCGCCTACGCTCAGCGCATTCGCGAGACCGCGTGGCGCGCCTTCGATGCCCTCGAATGTGAAGGCCTGGCCCGCGTCGACTTCTTCCTCAATGAAGCCACCGACACCGTTATCATCAACGAAGTGAACACGCTGCCCGGGTTCACGCCCATTTCGATGTACCCGCAGATGTGGGCGGCCGCCGGTGTGTCTACCCGGACCTGCTCAGCGAACTGCTCACCGAAGCAGCGCAGCGCCCCCCTGGGGCTGCGCTGAGGGAACGGCCGCGGTGACCCGCATCTGCGCGTGTCCCGCGGCCGCGCCCCGACCTCGTCCATTCTCATAATCCCGACCCTAAAGGACCCACATGACGACCAAGCCTAAAGTCACGCTGGTGACGTGTCAGGCACTGCCCAATCTCTTCCCCGGCGAAGAAGGACTGCTTGACGAACTGGCGTCGCGCGGATGCGACCCGCAGATCAAGGTCTGGAATGATCCCGACGTTGATTGGGCCGATGCTGGCATGGTCGTCGTCCGCTCTGTCTCAGACTACGCGCAGGATCGTCCCGCCTTCCTGGAGTGGACGCGCCAGCTGCACCGCGTGCAAAACTCGAAGGACGTGCTCAACTGGAACACAGACAAGCACTACCTGAAGGAACTCGCGGCGATGGGGCTGCCGACGATTCCGACGAACTGGCTTGAACCCTCCCAGAAGCTCACCAAGCACCAGATCCACACGCGCTTCCCGGCTTTCGGCGAGTTCGTCGTCAAGCCTGCCGTGTCTTCCGGCGTGCGTGATATCGGCCGCTACACGACTGTGGACATCCACCAGCGTCAGGCCGCCATGCGCCAGGTGCAGGGCTTGCTGGGCGAGGGGCGCTCCGTCATGCTTCAGCGCTACGTTGAGGAAATCGACCTGCACGGCGAGATTTCGCTCGTGTTTTTCAATGGCCTGGTCTCCCACGCCGTTGAGAAGCGCTCGGCCCTGCACCCCGCCTCCGTCACCAACCCCGAGATGCACGAGGCCGTGGTGACCGCCGACTCTGCCGACTCCGTCGCGTGGACATGGGGTGAGCAGATCCGCCGTGTCCTGCACGACTACGTGCGAGCCCGCCTGGGCCACGACGAGCTGTTCCTCTTCAACCGCGTGGACCTGGTTCCCGACGGCAAGGGATCCTTCCTGGTCATGGAGGTCTCCCTCGTGGATGCAGACCTCTACCTCGGCTCGACGCCCGGTGCCCTGGGCAATTTCGCCGACGCGATCTCCGCGCGCGCACACTGGTGACGCACGCCACCGTCGTGAAGGTGGCTCTCGAGTTTTCAAACTCGGCAGGGTAGTGCTAAACTCTACCCGTTGCCTTCACGGCGACGTAATGGTGGCTGTAGTTCAGTTGGTAGAGCACCTGGTTGTGGTCCAGGACGTCGCGGGTTCGAGTCCCGTCAGCCACCCCAATGCCCCGGCGCTTCGGCGTCGGGGTTTTTGCTGCAGTATGCTTGTCTCATCCCGAATTGATTGGACAAAGGAGTTCTGATGCCCAGCGTGATCGCCTACGGTTGCGACGATGCCACCACCCAGTTCCACCCCCATGCAGATCGACATCCGTGAGCCCGGCGAGGGCGAGATCTACTTCGATGTCGCCTATGCGGGCATTTGCCACTCTGACATTCACAGTGCCCGCGGCGAGTGGGGTCCCGTGGCTTACCCGCTTGTGCCTGGCCATGAGTTCGTCGGCACAGTCGCCAAGGTTGGCCTCGGCGTCACGACCTTCAAGGTGGGGGACCGCGTGGGCGTGGGCTGCTTGGTTGGCTCGTGCGGCACTTGCGAGATGTGCGAGTCCGGTTACGAGCAGTGGTGCACTTCGACGCCGGGCACCCTGTGGACCTATCGTGCCGACGCCGAGGGTAACCCGACGACCGGCGGCTACTCGCGGGGTTTCACAGTGCGCGCCGACTTCGCGCTGCACATTCCGTCCGAGCTGGATTTTGCAGCCTGCGCCCCTCTCCTGTGTGCCGGCATCACCACCTACTCGCCCCTCAAGCACTACCAGGTGGGCCCCGGCTCGCGCGTGGCCATCCTGGGTATGGGGGGGTCTCGGGCACGTGGGCGTGCAGATCGCCAAGGCCATGAGCGCAGACGTGTCCGTCATCTCTCATGGACGTTCCAAGGAAGCCGACGCACGCCGCTTCGGTGCCGATCACTTCTACGCGACCAGCGAGGAAGGCGTGCTTGAATCCCTGCGCGGCTCCTTTGACCTCATCCTGTGTACCGTCTCCGCCGACGGCCTCGACTACGCCGGTTACATGGCCGCCCTGCGTCCCTACGGCGTCTTCGTCGATGTGGGTCTGCCCGCCGAGCCTGTCTCGCTGCCCGCTGCGCGCCTTCGTTAACGGCGGTAAGTCTTTCGCTGGCTCACAGATCGGCGGCATCGCCGAAACTCAGGAAATGCTGGACTTCTGTGCTGAGCACGGTGTCATCCCGCAGGTTGAGATGATCACAGGCGAGGACATCACGGAAGCCTACGGCAACGTCGTGGATTCGCGTGTGCGCCACCGCTATGTCATCGACACCTCCACGTTCCCCCAGACCGCGTGAGCGTGAGGGGGTAACGCGGAAGCCCCGGGCCACTTGGCCCGAGGCTTTCCGATTCTCTGGCGATTGTCTGCCCGGACATTCTTGCATTCGCGGGTATCACCTACCTGTGTTCTGTCGTTGAAGTGTGTTGTGCTACGGCTAGCCCAAGATCATGCTGAACCTACTTGCTGACGATGGGGAGAGTGTTGTAACCTTCCAGTGACAGATCCCCGGTCAGGCCTCTTGCGTCAGCAATGCACAAATGACCGGGGCCATTTTTATCAGCGAGGATGCTGTCAATGGGGGTATAGGACACTACGTGTTGCTGGAGGGGTGACTTTTCGGCGTGTTGGTGCGGGAAAGTCGGTGTTTTAGTTGGTTGGAACCAACTATGAGGATGGACAAATCGTGTTGGTTTTGTGGTGACTTTTTCGGCTTGCTGGTGCGGGAAAATCCACATTGAAGGTGGTTGTTTCATCGTGGGGGTATGAATACCCACACATGCCCGGTGTGCGGGCGAGTGATGACCAGGTATGGGCACTCAGCGTCAGGGGCGCAGCGCTGGCGCTGCACCCCGTGCAATATCAGCAAGGTCAGCCGCATTAATTCCACGGCCAAGCATTTTGATGAGTTCGTGGCGTGGCTGCTGGGTCGGCGTTGTTAGGTGGATTTGTCTGGTGGGGGCTGCTCGTTTTGTAGGCGTTGTGAGCCGTTGTGGCAGTTATGGCTGTTTAGCCCGATCGTTGATGAGGTTCATGAGGTCATCTTTGTCGATGGTATCCGCCGAGGTGCCGTGGTCCTCATCCCTCAAACTCCCGATTGTGTGCTGGGTTGGTACGCGGCTAGGAGTGAGTATTCTCGGGCTTGGGGCGCGCTCATGAGCCGGATCGCGCCCCCGGCCTTGGTCGTCACTGATGGGGGCAGCGGGTTCGCCGCAGCGTGCACGAAGGTCTGGCCCGCCATGCGCGTTCAGCGCTGCACCTTCCATGCGTATTGCCGTATTTGCCAAGTCACCACGACGCGCCCCACATTGGAGGCCTCGCGACGCTTATACGCTCTTGGACAACAACTCCTGCACGTGGAGGGCCGAGAAGATGCTCAGGAATGGATCGGTGCCTACCAGGCCTGGTGCGCGCGCTGGAAGGGCTTCTTGGAGGAGAAAACACGCAGGCCTGACGGAGGGTGGGAATGCACCCACGAACGTCTCGTTCGGGCTCGTAACAGCCGCAACAAGCTCATCAGGCAAGGTCTGTTGTTCACGTACCTGGACCCCACCTGGACACGCCAGATGCCCGCGATGACTAACCAGATCGAAAGCACGAACGCGCGCCCTACGCCAGATGCTGCGCGGCCATCGTGGCATGGGACTGCCCCGACGTTTGAAAGCCGTGTTTTGGTGGTGCTACACCCACTCAGCCCACCCGCAACCAGCAGTGACAATCCTGGCGACCATGCCCACCGACGAAGCCCTCGAAAACGCCTGGTACCAAGCCTGTCAAAACCACCAAACCACTGGCACCATCCCCGGCTGGGGCAACGCAATCTGCTTCAACGAACTCCACCACACCACCCCCTACCACAACACCTGGGACTAACCCCTCAACCAACACGTTTTGTCCTACAACCCGAGGGGTGACTCAGGGGTTTGCTCGGTGCGTCGAGGCAGAAAGCGTCAAAAAGTGTGGCCTTGCGTCAAAAGGTTCAGCTCCGCGTCAAAAAGTACGGCGTCGTGCTCCTACAGATCAACCAGAAAACGGCAAGGTCCCAAGGAAGGCCCGGAGACCGAGTTTGAAAAAAACCGGGTCATGTTGGATTTGGACCAAGCGTGTGTTGAGGTAGTACTTCACCCTTGCTGGATCATGGTTTGCATTGGCTATATTTTTGTATGTCACTATTAACCGTTTATTCAAATAGGTAGGTTTACCTCAATCTCGAAGGAGCGTGATTAGGTTAAATCTAAGTCAGATCTGAACATTCTGAAAGTTGCCCCCTACTAATCTCACATTCGGCCTAGCCATGTTGTATCATAACAGCGCAGGTAATTTTCTGTTACCCGAATATGTTCAGATTCTGAGAGATTGGACAAGTCATGGCCCCTTTTGACCTTGACACCCGTGTTGAAGAGGTTGAGGAAGCTGTTTGTCTTCAAATCACCTCGAAGTTCCTGTACACCCCTGGGGGTCCGACCGGCAGCATTGCATGCTTCACTACCCAGTGTACTAACGGCTGCAGCATCTCTGTTGGCTGCAAGTAGTTAGTAGCTTTGTCGCAACAGTCGGCCGTTTTCTTTGAAAGGTATGCCATGCCAGCTATATCGGTAACTGATTTGTCGGTTGGGTACAAGAAATCCCCAGTAGTGAGCGGCATTAACTTGCAGCTAAATACTGGCAGGATAATCTGCCTCCTTGGACCAAATGGAGCAGGTAAAACCACCTTAATGAAAACGCTCCTTGGTCGGATAAAACCAGTAAGTGGCCACATTAGATACGATCAGACAGACATTAGCGAAATGTCAGCTGCAATCGACCATCCAAGCCACTTTCCGTATCTGAGTGGTAAACAAAATGTACAGGTCGTCGCGGCATTCTGGGGTCTGGATGTTGATCCTGAGTCGGCCTTGGATAGTGTGGACATCGTCCGCGCTGCCCACGGGCGGAAAGCCAAGGACTACTCGACCGGCATGAAGGAACGGCTGGAGCTTTGTCTTGCTTTATTATCTAGACCAAAATTTTTGTTCCTTGATGAGCCACAGAATGGTTTGGATCCAGATGGCATGATCTCCTTGTCTGCGACGCTTCGTCGTTATCGGGACGAAGGGAACTGCGTTGTAATATCAACGCACCTCCTCCATGAGATTCAAGGCGTCCCGGATGAGTGTGTCGTAGTTCGTAACGGCAAGGCTTTGCATATCCCCGACCTCAACGGCGTGAATCTCGCGGACCTATATCACCGGAGGTAGGGCCATGCCAATCACTTCAGCTATCCGTGCTTTGATTACTTACTATTGGAATATCTGGTATTTTCTCGCGGCTATCTTGGGCTCAATGGCGTCGCTATTCCTCGGCGCATGGATTTCAAGTGAGGCAAGCGGAACTCCAATAATAGGGGGATACAGCTTCTTCTTTACTGGAACGCAGCCACTGATTTCCCTCGCATTACTCTTTATACTTGATGCTAGGGTTTCCGAGGTCCACTATGGGGGTTTGCCTCGGCAGGTATACATTGCTTGGTTACCCAGCGTCCTGCGCACTATCTGTCGAACGCTTTTAATAATTCTTGTGAACCTGCTTAGTGTGCTGTTATTCGATCTAACAATGGTTTTGTCTGGTTCGAAGATGCACTCAGGGCTAGCGACCCTGCTTTGCTTTCTTACCTTCCAAAGTATACTAATTGCTCTGATCTACTCAACATTAGAAAGTCTCTCAAGACCTCCGGCTGCCGCGGTAATTTCAGGTGTTCTTCTGTACTTCTGGATAGTGCTACCCGGTAACCTAGCTGACAATGCTACCCCATACATATCAAACGCCGTCCACTCCGTAGGGCTGAATCTCAATGGTACCACAAACTCGTTCGTAGATATCCAGGAGCAATCAAATTTCGGTTTCTCTGCGTTTATTCCGATAGCAATCCTAATTATTATCTATGTTCTTGTGACTAGGTTTCGAAGTGAAGGAGCAGTAAGAAAATGAAGTTTTTGTGTTCTATCGAGCGAATCGCAATCATTCGTTGGGTCACGATTGCTTATATCGGTGCACTAGTTCTTCCGGTGCTGTTTCTCCGTTATGGAAATATCATTGCCGTAGGGCAATCCGCGTTACTCATCATGCTCCCAATTGCCACGGCAGGTCTAGCTTTATCGCATGCTAAGGTCCCTGCCTCGTATGTCTCGTTTAGTATTCACGATAAAGTTCTGCTCCGGTTCATTGCTAAATCGCTGCTTCTCGCACAAGTAGTTAACCTTTGTTTGAGTCTGCTTTATATCTCTGTCATTGGCGAGCTTGTTAATGAGCCACTGTCGAGTCATACTGCTTTAGTACTTGTTTCTCTTCGGTTGTGCTAACTCTGGCCTGTTTTGCGCTTCGGCTTTGGACTACTTCATTAGTTTCATGGATTGTTATCATCTTTTTTGTGGTGGCAGGTCTTCCGATTAGCACTGGTGATTTTGCAAACTCACCTGTCTTGGTTGCTGTCGTTCCCACGACTTGGATTTCAAAAGGTGCCACCTTTGGCTCTTATATATTTTCTACCGGGATTCTGTTGGCTGCGATAAGTTCGGGGTTTTTACTGAGGTCGGTGAAACGTGCATAGTTATACTTTACTTGGAAAACCGTATGTGAGGATAGCTGCACTTCCAACGGATAGATTTCCCAAGTGACGGCAAATCGGTGTCAGCATTTGCTAAGACTGTTCTATCGAATCTCAGTTTGAGATCGGTCCTTGCAAGTTCCACACCTTCGTTTTATTGGCTCTTCCGAGTTGAGTGTGGGTGACCGGGTGTTGGTCGGGGGTTGCGGGTAGGGGTCGAGGTCCCAGGTGATGAGCGGACTTCTACCCCCGCTGTCTTCAAAGGACCTCGGGCGGTGTCTCACCCTACCTGCTGTTGCTGCTGTGTGTCGCTTGATCGTTGTGATCGGTGTGATCTGCTGGTCGGTTTGGAGGGCTTCCATCTGATGAGTGTGGCTCGCACCCCACAGGTTCTGGTGCTCGATGTTGAGTCGTGCAACCAGCTGGTTGGCTGCCCGGGTTGTGGGCTGAATCGCTCAAGGTCACGGGCGTGTGTGATCGATGCGCATTGTGTCGGGGTTCCGGCGCGTATCCGGTGGCACAATACGACGCTGGATATGCCGAGAACGCACCTGCCAGACGGTGACATTCCTGGAACATGACGAGCGGGTGTGCGCCCCCCCGGGCGCGTCTGGGGGTGCGGGCTATCCGCTGGGCGATCCGACAGCTGCGCTTCGAGGGAGCCACTATCTCGGGGCTGGCCCGCCAGTTAGGAACCACGTGGAACCCCGTGTGGTCCCTTCTCAAGCCGTGCCTGCCGGCCGCATCTGATGACCCCGCCCGTTTCGCAGGGGTTCGGATATTGGGAGTCGATGAGCACGTATGGCACCACCAGGATCGACGACGCCGGGGTCCCCGTGAGCTCACCGGCATCGTGGACCACTCGCGGGAAGGATCACCCCAAGGCCCGCTTGAGTGGCCCTGGTGCCGGGCAGGTCTGGCACCGTGTACAAGAACTAGCTGGCCGAGCGCGGCGAACAGTTTCGCTCCGGTATCCAGATCGCGACGCTGGATCCCTTCCAGGGACAGCAAGAACGCCATCGCTTGGCCTGCTCCAAGGACGCAACCAGCGTGCGCGGCGCCTTCCATATCGTCAAGCTCGCCGGTGATGCTCCAGGTGAGGTGCGCCGCCGCGTCCAGCAAGACACATTGAGCCACCGTGGACGCACAGGCGATCCCCTCTATCAAATCCGTAATCTCTTGCGCGCCTGTCGTGATCGGCTCACGAAGCGTCAACAAACGACTCCGCGCAGCCTTCACGGCAGATGAAGCGCATATCAGTGTTGAAGTCGCCTACCACTGCGCCCAGCAAGTCCGAGACGTCTTCCACCAAGACACACCCGCCCAAGGCCGACGCCTGGCCGCTCGTCTCGTCCAGTGCCTACCAGCCTGTCCCATCCCCGAAATCGCTCGCCTAGGGGCGGACCCTACGCAAGTGGAAGGACGCACTCGACGCCTACTTCGACACAGCCGGAGCCAGCAACGCACCGCACCGAAGCCATCAACGGACATTATCGAACTAGGCAGACGCACCGCCAGAGGCTACCCAACCCCACCAACTACCAACTCCGAATGCTCCTCATCGCAGGAGGCCTCGACGCCTCCACCCACACCCAACTCTGAAGAGCCGGTGAAGTATTACCTCAGCACACGCTTGGTCCAAATCCAACATGACCCGGTTTTTCAAACTCGGTCTCCGGGCCTTCCTTGGGACCTTGCCGTTTTCTGGTTGATCTGTAGGAGCACGACGCCGTACTTTTTGACGCGGAGCTGAACCTTTTGACGCAAAGCCACACTTTTTGACGCTTTCTGCCTCGACGCACCGAGCAAACCCCTGAGTCACCCCTCCGAGGCTCCGATCAGCCGCCGTCAGGGGCTCCTCCACGGCACCACACACCCGGCTTCAACACGCCAAAACCGCCACAGAACAGCGAAAACGCCACCCTGGACAGTTCCTGGCCGTGCCGGAAACCTTTGTATCCAGAGTGACGTCCTTTTGGAGCGGATGACGGGAATCGAACCCGCGTGATCTGCTTGGAAGGCAGAGGCTCTACCATTGAGCTACATCCGCGTACCCCCGAGGGGGACACGGAAGATTCTAGCGTCAAACGTCCACGTGCGCGACATTTAGCATCCGCTCCCGTATGATGGTGCATCGGACACGAGTCCTTCGGGGTGTAGCGCAGCTTGGTAGCGCATCTGCTTTGGGAGCAGAGGGTCGCAGGTTCAAATCCTGTCACCCCGACCATCAGCGGCAGCACTGTCGCGCAAAACGTCAGCAGGGGAGAGGCCATGCCGTCCTATCGGAGCATCCTCACGGTCACGACGCTGGCACCAGGGTGCCGACCCGAAGAAGTTGAGCAGGCAGCGCGTGCCGTGACCCGACTCGAATCCTGGGACATCGCCATCGCCGCAGGTCAGCCTCGTGTGACAGCGCGCTTCACCGCCGTCGACGACTCCGAGGCCCGGGCTACTCACGCCGCTATCGTCGGTGGCGTGCGCCAGGTCGCTGACGTGCCTCGCGCGCGTCTGGCCGCCGTCGTACGCGGTCGCTCCCGCTACCTGACAACCTGAGGACACGCGACCCGACGCCTCCGCCCCGGCCTCGTCACCGAGGCGCATGAGACGTCAAGCGTGTGCAATTGCGCACGAGCTCGGGCCGTGATCGGGTCCATACGCCCGATTTGGCACGGCGAAGAGAGACATCGCCGGGGCCGTGGCGTACACTGAGCGAGTTGTTATGCGCCCGAAGTGGGCGTTCCCCTATTCGTAGACTACGGAGCGTACGCACGTGAAGAGCACCGTCGAAACCCTCGAGCCCACCAAGGTTCGTCTGACCGTTGAGGTTCCCTATGAGGAACTCAAGTCCGAAATGGACAAGGCGTACAAGGAGATCGCCGGACAGGTCAACATCCCCGGCTTCCGTAAGGGCCACGTGCCTCCGCGCATCATCGACCAGCGTTTCGGTCGCGCCGCCGTCATCGAGCAGGTCGTCAACCAGGTCCTGCCCGGCCACTACTCCGACGCAGTCAACGAGAACGACCTGCGTCCCATGGCTCAGCCGACCGTCGACGTCACCGAGATCCCGGACGTGACAGGCCCTCAGGGCGGCCAGCTCGTCTTCACCGCCGAGGTTGACGTGGTTCCCGCCTTCGAGCTGCCCGAGATCGACGAGTCCATCGTCGTCGAGGTTGCCCCCACCGAGGTCACCGACGAGGACGTGGAGAAGGAACTCGAAGACCTGCGTGGTCGCTTCGCCACCCTCAAGACCATCAACCGCAAGGCCAAGACCGGCGACTTCGCCACCATCGACCTGGTTGCCACCATCAACGGCGAGCAGGTTGACTCCGCCTCCGACGTCTCCTACGAGATCGGCTCTGGCACTATGCTCGACGGCCAGGACACTGCCCTGCGCGGCACCAAGGCCGGCGACGAGGTCACCTTCACGTCCACGCTCAAGGGCGGCGACCACGAGGGTGAAGAGGCTGAAGTCACCATCACGGTCAAGGCTATGAAGGCGCGCGAGTTGCCCAAGGCTGACGACGACTTCGCTCAGATGGTCTCCGAGTTCGACACCATCGACGAACTCAAGGAAGACCTCAAGAAGCAGGCCGCCGAGTCCAAGGAGTCCCAGCAGGCCCTCGCCGCGCGCGACGCACTGATCGACGTGCTCCTCGGCAAGGTTGAGATTGTTCTGCCCGAGTCCGCGGTCGACCACCAGGTCGAGCACCGCGTCGGCGAGGACGCCAAGCCCAAGGAGAAGAAGGAAGCTCGCGAGGCCGTCGAGAAGGAGATCCGCACCGAGCTGCTCTCCGAGGCACTGGCCAAGAAGTTCGACGTCCAGGTCTCCCAGCAGGAGCTCATCGACTACGCGATCCAGATGTCGCAGAACTTCGGCATCGACATCAACCAGCTGTTCTCTTCCCCCCAGCAGATGTCGAACGTTGTCGCTGACCTTGGCCGCTCGAAGGCCCTCATCGAGGCCCTGAAGGTCGTCACCGTGAAGGACACCAACGGCGCTGACGTTGACCTGTCCAAGTTCTTCGGCACTGATCCCGCCACCGAAGAGGGCGCGGAGATCATCACCGAGGTCGCCGACGAGCAGGAGTGAGTGCGGGCGCGAGACTTTTGCGCTGCGAATCACCCCGATCTGATCTTGAGGGGCGAGGCCTGGGCCTCGCCCCCTCGAACGCATGTGCCGACAGCGAAACGGCGGCCCGGCGCGCGCGCTGCGGGCCGCGCACCGGGTACGGTTGACACCAATGGGGCCACCTGGGCCCGCGAACAGACGAGGAGGTACGCGTGAGCGTGCACAATACCGGGGCTGCCGGCGATGGCTCGCAGCTGGGACTGGGCGACTCGGTCTACCAGCGCCTGCTCAAGGAGCGCATCATTTGGCTGGGCGGCGAGGTCCGCGATGAGAACGCGAACGCGATCTGCGCGCAGCTGCTGCTGCTCGCGGCCGAGGATCCGGACCGCGACATCTACCTGTACATCAACTCGCCCGGCGGCTCGGTGACGGCCGGCATGGCTATCTACGACACGATGCAGTACATCAAGCCGGACGTCGTCACGGTCGGCATGGGTCTGGCCGCGTCGATGGGGCAGTTCCTGCTGACCGCGGGCGCTCCCGGCAAGCGCTACATCACGCCTCACACGCGCGTGCTGCTGCACCAGCCCCTGGGCGGCGCTGGCGGCTCAGCGACGGAGATCCGCATTAACGCGGACCTGATCCTGGGCATGAAGAAGGAACTCGCAGCGATCACCGCGTCTCGCACGGGCAAGACTGTCGAGCAGGTGGAAGCCGATGGAGATCGCGACCACTGGTTCTCCGCGCAGGAGGCCCTTGAGTACGGCTTCGTTGATCGCGTGATCGACAGCCCGCAGGAGATCGGAACGCGAGGAGAGAACTGATGAGCACCCAGCCCTACTTTGAGTCGGTCGCCCGCCAGATGCCCCAGGCCCGCTACGTGCTGCCCGACTTCGAGGAGCGCACGGCCTACGGTTTCCGCCGTCAGAATCCCTACACGAAGCTCTTCGAGGATCGCATCGTATTCCTGGGTGTGCAGGTGGATGATGCCAGCGCCGATGACGTGATGGCGCAGCTGCTGGTTCTGGAGTCCCAGGACCCGGATTCGCTGATCACCATGTACATCAACTCGCCCGGTGGCTCCTTCACGGCGCTGACGGCGATATACGACACGATGCAGTACATCAAGCCGCAGGTGCAGACGGTGTGCCTCGGGCAGGCCGCCTCCGCAGCTGCTGTGCTGCTGGCCGCTGGTTCGCCCGGAAAGCGTCTGGCGCTGCCTAACGCTCGTATCCTCATTCACCAGCCGGCGATGGAGGGTATGCAGGGGCAGGCCTCGGACATCCAGATTGTCGCTGACGAGATTGACCGTATGCGCGCGTGGCTCGAGGACACCATTTCGTACCACTCGGGTAAGTCGGTGGAGCAGGTGCGCCGCGACATCGAGCGCGACAAGATCCTCACTGCCCCGCAGGCGGCCGAGTATGGTCTGATCGATCAGGTGCTTGAGTCTCGTAAGGCTCTCTGACGTTGTCGTCATTGACGAGGCCGTGGCTTCCCCGTGCGTTTTCGCGTGGTGGGTGCCACGGCCTCGTTGTTGAAACAAGGGCATGGTGTCCGTCCAATGTTGCGGGAAAGCCCTTTTATTGAGCGCGTTGAAAGCCTGCTGTGATGCGTGTTACGATCCGATGTGTTGTGATTAGTGAACATTTCGTAACAATGTGCGCGCCGCGATGGATTTTTCCCCCTTCTGCACTAGGTTATTTTGTAGTAAATGCGAATACATATTCGACCGAACGGAAAACGTTCAATTTTGAGGAGGTCTCGTGGCTCGTCTGACTGATGGCGCGGAACTGCTCAAGTGCTCTTTCTGTGGGAAGAGTCAGAAGCAGGTGCGTAAGCTCATCGGTGGCTCCGGCGCATACATCTGTGACGAATGCATCGAGCTGTGTAACGAGATTATTGAGGAAGAGTTGGGTGCGCAGCAGGCGTTGACGTCTGCTGCCCCCCTTCCCAAGCCTCGCGAGATCAACGAATTCCTGAATACTTGGGTCATTGGTCAGGATCGCGCGAAGCGTGCCCTCTCAGTCGCGGTGTATAACCACTACAAGCGCGTGCGTTCGCGTGAGGCCGGCAATGCCGAGGATATGCTGGGCACGAAGTCCAACATTCTGCTGCTAGGTCCCACGGGCACGGGTAAGACCCACCTGGCGCGCTGCCTGGCCCGCCTGCTTGACGTGCCTTTCGCCATTGTTGACGCCACGGCCCTGACGGAGGCTGGCTACGTCGGCGAGGACGTGGAGAACATTCTCCTGCGCCTCATTCAGGAGGCCGATGGTGACATCAAGAAGGCTGAGAAGGGCATCATCTACGTCGACGAGATCGACAAGATTGGCCGCAAGGCCGAGAACGCCTCCATCACCCGCGACGTGTCGGGCGAAGGCGTGCAGCAGGCCCTCCTGAAGATCATCGAAGGCACGGTCGCCTCCGTGCCTCCCACGGGCGGGCGCAAGCATCCCCACCAGCAGTTCCTCGAGATCGACACCTCCGGCATCCTCTTTATCGCCGCCGGTGCCTTCGCTGGCATCGAAGACATTGTGAAGGCCCGCCTGGGCCGCCGTTCCACGGGCTTCGGGTCCGAGCTGAAGAGCACCTCGGAGATGGGTGACCTCTACGAGTCCGTGAACGCCGAGGACCTGCACAAGTTCGGCATGATCCCCGAGTTCATTGGCCGACTCCCCATCCTGACCTCCACGAAGGAGCTGACGGAGGAAGACCTGGTCCGCGTCCTGACTGAACCGTCGAACTCCCTCGTGCGCCAGTACCAGCACCTGTTTGAGCTGGACGGTATGGAACTGGAGTTCACCCACGACGCACTCCTGGCTATCGCCACTCTGGCGAACGAACGCAAGACCGGCGCGCGCGGCCTGTCCTCCATCATGGAACAGACACTTTCCGATCTCATGTTCGACCTGCCCAGCCGCGACGATGTCGCCCGCGTGCTCGTCACGCGCGATCTCGTCGAAGGCTACGGGGATGCCGAACTCTATCCCGAACGCTCCTCGGAAGGTAAGCGCAGCGCCTGAGTCCGCCCGCTAGACTTCTGATCAGTCGAGACATAACGGGAGGATTCCATGCAGGATCGTGACGAAGCCCAGGTAGCCGGTTCCGCCGACCGGGGTGTGAGTGGTGTACCCGCCGAGCTGGCCGAGGCTCGCGCCACCATTGACAACATTGATGCCGCGCTCGTGCACATTCTCGCCGAGCGTTTCCGCTGCACGCAGCGCGTCGGACACATCAAGGCGCGCCTGGATCTGCCACCCGCAGACCCGGCCCGCGAGGCCCGCCAGGTCGAGCGCCTGCGCACGCTGGCCGCATCCTCCGGCCTCGACCCGACTTCGCCGAGAAGTTCCTGGGCTTCATGGTCCGTGAGGTCATCCGCCACCACGAGGACATCAAAGCCGAATACGACGAGTCCTTCAGCCTCTAAGCGCCGCGCAGGGCCGACCGGTGAAGGAAAACCCAGCTACGGCCTCGTCCATCGACACACCCCCGGGTAGAGCGGCGTTCATCCGCGTTCGCACGTCCCGCGTCGGTTAGACTGTCACGAGTTGGTGAGAGGGTGTTTGGGGGATAGGATCGATGATTAATCTTGGCGATATCGCGAAGGCGACGGGCTTTTCGAAGGCGACCGTGTCTCGTGTCTTATCCGGTGACCCCAGCTTCACCGCGAAAGAGTCGACCCGCCACCGCGTGATCCAGGTTGCCAATGAACTCGGCTACGCGCTGCGCACCTCTCGTTCCGGCATCCCCCAGACGATTGCGGTGCTGGAAAACTTCGACCCGTCGAACGGGCCTCAGGATTCCTACTTTTCCGACGTGCGCGAGGCGCTGCGCGAGCGCGCTATCGAAAATATGATGAGCCTGTCGTTCTTCCCCGACGTGCGCTCCCTGATCGATGCGAGCGAGGAGTATTCCGGTTTCGTCTCGCTGGGTCCCGCGCCCCTGACGCGCGAAGACCTGACCGCGCTGCATGAGGCGCTTCCCCACGGCGTCTTCATCGACATCAACCCCGCGCCCACTCTCTTCCATTCCGTGCGCCCCGACCTGCAGCAGACCGTCATTGAAGCGATCTATGCGCTGCGCGAGCAGGGCCGGACTCGCATCGGTTTCATTGGCGGGGACGGACACATGATGGGATCTCACTTGTTTTGTCAGGACCCGCGAACCATCGCGTTCGACGAGTGGGCACGCCTGCTGAACATGCCGGTTGAGGGCCGGGTATTCGCAACCGGTCCTTTTACCGTAGACAACGGTCGCCGACAGGCTGAGGCGCTGCTCGACGCGTGCGGCCAGAACGTGCCCGATGCGCTCCTGGTTGCCGCGGACTCGCTCGCGGTCGGCGTCCTCCAGGCGCTGTTTGCGCGCGGGATCCGCGTGCCCGATCAGGTGGCGGTCGTCTCTATCGACAACCTGGAGGTTTGCGAGTACACGGCACCGCCGCTTAGCTCCTACGCGATCGAACCCTCCGAGCTGGCGGAGACGACTCTGATGCTGCTGTCCGACTCGATTGTGGGTCGCTTCAAACACAAGCATCATATATTGCTGTCGACCCGCCTGGTCGCGCGCCAGAGTTTCGTGCCCGCCGAGGACGTGCCAGAGTCCTAACAGTGGCGCAGACACAGGTGAGCGGCGGGGGATTGGCACATACCCCCGCCGCCCGCGTGCGTCAGATGAGGGACAGCGTCACGTCGAGCACCTGTGTGCCGCTCGCGTCGACGTGGAACTCATCGTGGACCGGCGATCCCCAGGAGTCGTCGCCGCCGACCCCCATCTGTGCGGTGAGGAGGCGCAGGTAGGTCGCTGCGCGCTCCTCGGGTGCGGGTAGCTCCCACCAGTGGGCGGCCTGCTCGATCTGCGCCGAGGAATAGGGCAGGAGCGAGACGCCCAGCTCGCCGTGGGCGTCGACGCGCAGGCCGTGGCCCTCGGCGTCAGTCACCTCGCACCAGCGCGTACTCGGGTGGTAGCCGCACTCCTGCGGCACCGCGTAGGGCGCGATGCTCTCCGCCGCGCTGGCCTCCCACACGCCCAGCGTTGCACCGTCCAGTCGATCCGCGTACGCCTCAACGGGGCCGAGGCCGTAGAAGCGCAGATGGTCAATCGAGGACGGCAGCGCCCACTCGAGGCCAAAGCAGGGCATCGTCGGGAGGCCCTGTGCGCCTGGGTAGGTCGCGGTCAAGCGGATCGTGCCGTCGGCTCGCAGCTCGTAGCAGACCGGAACGATCACGTCCTCCAAACCCGCGAGCTTGTACTCGTAGGTCACGACAACGCTGCCGGGTCCCTCCTCGACGCTGGTGTCCACGCAGCGCGCGTAGGCACCCGCCGTCGTCCAGCACGCGCGATCGAATCCGTGAGCGCACCCCCGGTCATTGTCCGTGAGTGGACGGAAGGTGGTCAGGCGCGGCGGGTGCAACACCATGGCCGTCTCCCCGCGCTTCCACTGGACGATGCCGCCCGCCGTGCGAGACAGCAGCGCCTCGTTGTTGCCCTCGCGCATGCCGATGTTCCAGCGTCCCACCGTGAAGGAGGCCCCGCCCGCAGGCGCGGTGTCGGCCACCTTAGGACGCGAGTGAATGGTCTGCCCAACCGAGACCACGTGTCCGGCATCGCACCAGGGTGTGGCGGAGGCCAGGACGAGCGCGCCCTCCAAAACAATCTCGCGCTGCGTGTCAGCCAGCAGATCTCCCGGCCACGCCACCGAGACAGCGCGTTCCTCACCGGGGGCAGCCACGGCCTCGTACGTGTCCTCCCAGGCCACCTCGCCATCGGCGAGGACCCGAGCTCGGATGCGCAGGTCGGATGCGGGGGGCCGGAAGCACCACCGCGGACACCGAGATACCTTCGGCGCTGGGCGCAAGCGACACGGGAGAGTAGAGGGCCTTGACGGCCTGCGCCTGGGGCTTAGGCGTACGATCCACAAACAGGATACCGTCGCAGGAGAACTCCCAGTCGCACGGGCGATCGCCGAAGTCGCCGCCGTAGGCCAGGAACTCACCACCCGAAGCAGCCGTCGCCTCGTGGTACAGGGCCTGATCAACGAGGTCCCAAATGAAGCCGCCGCCATATTCGGGGTAGCGCTCCAGAGCTGTGTAGAGCTGAAGACCACCCACCGAGTTACCCATCGAGTGCATGTACTCGCACGACAGGTAGGGCTTCTTGGGATCAGAGCGCAGGTACTCCTCAATCGTGTCGGGCAGTGCGTACATACGCGACTCAATATCGGAGGCGTCCTCGAACTCGCGATCCCAGGTCACGCCCTCATAGTGGACCGGGCGCTCCGGATCCAGCTCGCGCGTGCGGCGGTACATCGAGCGGAACACCTCACCGCCGAAAGACTCATTGCCCAGTGACCAGATGAGTACGGACGGGTGGTTACGATCCTGGCGCACCATCGACTCCACTCGATCCACGCACGCGCCCTCCCACTCCATCTTCGAGCCCGGAATCGCCGTCTCGGGCGTAGGGATGTCACCCGGCGTGCACCACGAACCGTGGGTCTCCAGGTTCGCCTCGTCGATGATGTACAGGCCAAACTCGTCGCACAGATCCAGGAAACGCGTGTCGTTGGGGTAGTGGCTCGTTCGGATCGCGTTGATGTTCAGCTGCTTGCACAGCTTGATGTCCGTGATCATGGCCTCCAGCGACATCGTGCGGCCCGTGCGCGCGTCGAACTCGTGACGGTTGGCTCCGCGGAAGATCAGGCGGTGCCCGTTGAGCATGAAGACGCTATCGAGGATCTCGAAGCGACGGAATCCCACGCGCTGGCTCACCCGCTCCACGCTCACCCCGTCGGGGTCGCGCAGCTCGAGGGTCAGCGTCAACGTGTAGAGCGACGGGGACTCCGCACTCCACGGCTGCACGCCCACCAGCTTCGCATCCAGGTTGAGGCGCTGGGCGCTCGCGGGTCCGTCGTGGTGCCAGACGACCTGTCCGTCTGGGGCGCTCAGCTCTGCGGTGATCGTCGTGTTTTCGAGGGCGCCCTCAATGTAAGCGGCGACGGTGAGCGTACCCTCTCCGGTTGCCGCGTCGTAGTCTGCACGCGCCGCGAGGTTCTCCACATGGGTCGCGGGCAACGCCACTAGGGAAACCGAGCGGAACAGGCCGTGGAAGCGCCACGAGTCCTGGTCCTCCAGCCATGAGGCGCTGGAGTACTCGTAGCATACGACGACGATGTCGTGCGTTTCTGTCTCGCCCGACAGTGCTTCTGTGATGTCGAATTCGCTGGCCGTGTATCCGTCCTCGCAGTAGCCGATGAACGTGCCGTCCACCCAGATGTAGAGGGTCGTCGCGAAGCCGTCGAAGCGCACTCGCACGCTGCCGCGCGCATCCAGGGTCTGTGCCACGGCCTCGTCCAGGTTGAAGGAACGGCGGTAGACGGCGACGCGGCAGTCACTGGGGGCGGCCGGGGCTTGAGGGTCCTCATGTCCGTCCCACGGCATCTGGATATTGACATAGGCCGGTGGCCACAGCCCCTCGGTTTCGAGCGTGGAGGGGACGGGGAGGGAATGGACATCGCCCTGATCGAATGCGTCGGTAGGGGAGCCGAGGGATACACGGGTGCCCGAGGTGAGTGCGACCTCCCAGGTGCCGTCGAGGTTCTGTCTGGGTGCCGTGGAACGATGCGCGGAGCGGGCGCTCAGTCGATTGACAGCGAAGGCACGTGGATCGTGGAGCCAGGCCAGGTCGGGCGTGTTGATAAGAGCGGTGCGGGACATGATGACCTCCGAACGTGCGACGTTGCGTTGGAGCGAACTTGCTCTGCCATCAGAGTAAACCTTTTTACTCAAGCACGCAATAACATAACTATGATGGTGCTGATAATCAATACTACCCTTGCATTGCTCAGGTAAATGCATTAACTTAACAGTGTCCATGCAAGAGTTGCTTCGAAGGAGAGGGGACCATGTCGCACGAACGAGGTGCACACAAAAGCTGGGTATCGCGCATCTGCTACGCGATCGGTAATCTGGGACAGGCGGCGTACTACAACGCGCTGTCGACATTCTTTGTCACGTACTACGCGGCGCAGACCCTGTTCCGCGACTACGAGGACTCCGAGGCTAAGGCGATGATCGCTATCATCACGGCCCTCGTCTTCATCATCCGCATCGCCGAGATCTTTATCGACCCGCTCCTGGGGAACCTGGTCGACAACACAACCTCACGCTGGGGCCGCTTCAAGCCCTGGCAGGTGATCGGCGGTGTCGGTTCATCGATCCTGCTCTTCGCGATCTTCACCGGACTCTTTGGCCTAGTCAACGTCAACAAGGGCGTTTTCATCGTCGTCTTCATCATCGTTTTCGTGGTGCTCGACGTCCTCTACTCGTTGCGCGACATCTCCTACTGGGGCATGATTCCCGCCCTGTCCTCCTCCTCGGAGGAGCGCAGCGTGTACACGGCCCTGGGTACCTTCACCGGCTCGATCGGCTACAACGGCGTCACCGCGATCGTGGTTCCCGTGGTCGCATTCTTCGGCGGCCTCGCCGGAGCTGGCTCTGAGAGCCAGGAGGGTTGGACCGGCTTCGGCGCGGTCATCGCGATCCTCGGCATCGTCACCTGCCTGGCCGTCGCCTTCGGCACCCGTGAGGAAGAAAGCGTCCTGCGCGATCCGGGCGACAAGTCCAACCCCCTGCAGGCCTTCCAGGCCATCGGACGCAACGACCAGCTCCTGTGGGTCTCCCTGTCCTACGTCCTCTACTCGATCGCGAATGTTGCGACCACGGGCTTCATGATCTACCTCTTCAAGTTCGTGCTGCGCCTTCCCGACAACTACTCCTTCGTTGGCATCATCGCCTTCGTTATCGGCCTGGTTGTGACGCCCCTGTACCCGGCGATCAACCGCCGCGTGCCGCGCCGCTACCTCTACCTCGGCGGTATGGTGCTCATGGTCATCGCCTACGTCCTGTTCATCCTCTTCTCCACGAACCTCACGGTCGTCTTCATCGCGCTGGTGCTCTTCTACTTGCCTGCCACGTGCATCCAGATGACTGCGATCCTCACGATCACGGACTCGGTTGAGTACGGACAGCTCAAGACCGGCAAGCGCAACGAAGCCGTCACCCTCTCGGTGCGACCCATGCTGGACAAGATCGCCGGTGCTCTGTCGAACTCCATCGTCGGATTCGTCGCCATCGCGGCCGCCATGACTAACGATGTCAACCCCGACCTGCTGACGACCGCCAACATCGAGACCTTCAAGGCTGCGGCGTTCTACGCGCCCCTCGGCGTCATTGTCCTGGCGTTCTTCGTCTTCGCGCGCAAGGTCACCTTGAGCGAGAAGAGGCACGGCGACATCGTCGCCACCCTGAAGGCTAATATGGCTCACGCTGAGGCCGTGGAGGACTGAGTCCCCAGACTCCTGACGGATAGGTCGTCGGGTGAGGAGTGGGGCGGGGGACACACAGGCGTTCCCCGCCTCGCTATGTGTCAAGGGGCGACGAGGCCTGGGCGGGGACCGTGCTGAGTGGTGCGCAGTGCTGGACCAGGCGGAAATGGCCTCGTTTCGTCACTCTCAGGATTGTCTGATGAAATTCTGCGGCCGCTCCCTGATAGTTTTCAGGTAGCTTCCAGACAGGTAGACTGTAATCATCACTTGGAAGTGAGACCCACACCCTAAAATTCTTCAAGGAGTTTCAATGAAGACTCGCCCGCAGACGCGCGCCCTTGCAGTTATCGCTCTCACCCTGGCGGCGGCGCTGAGTGCATGTGGAACGACCGACTCGTCCTCCCTCGCCCAGTACCAAGTCACCGAGCGCAGGCTCCAACGCCGCCAGCAACGACCCCAACCTGGTCTTCGCCCAGTGCATGCGTGAGAAGGGCTTTGACGTGCCCGACACGGGATTGACCCCGACCAGCTCAACGACACCTCCGACGCATTCAACAACGCCCTCAACGAGTGCATGATGAAGGTGTCGAACCTGACCGGCGAAGGCAACATCGCCAACGACCCGGCTGTTCGCGAGGCCATGGTGAAGGGAGCCGAATGCCTACGCGGCCTCGGCTACGAGGTGAAGGACCCCCAGCCTGGCGAGGGCCTGAACCTGCCGGATATCCCCGAGGACGCCCTGAACAAGTGCTTCACGCAGGCCGGGGGTGCCAAGTGAACCGACCACGATCCGCGCGCGCCGTGGCGGCCGCGGCACTTCTCGCGGTCGGTGCGTTGACGATGTCCGCCTGCCAGGGGTCGAGTGCGGCTTCCGACGCGCCGCAGTCTTTCGATGGGGCGACTGCGACGGTTGAGCGCGGCGACCTGGTGGGGGAGACGACCGTGCAGGGTAACCTGCGCTATGCGGACTCCTACGTGCAAAAAAGCGCCTTTAACGGTGTCATTACCGCGCTGCCCACGCCCGGCACGACGCTGGGACAAGGCGACCACGTCTACACGGTGGCTGGCACGAACGCCTACCTGCTTCACGGCGCGGTTCCCGCCTGGCGTGCCTTCGAAGAGGGCATGAGCGACGGCCAGGATGTCGTCCAGCTGGAGACCGCGCTGTCCGCTCTGGGTTACTTCGAACAGACCCCTAACGGGCACTTCGACTGGAACACCATCGTCGCGATCAAAAAGTGGCAGAAGGCCCTGAGCCTGCCCCAGGACGGGACACTGCCTCTCGGCTCCGTACTCTTCGCCCCCGAGGACCTACGCGTCGGCGCGCTCAAGGCCCGCGTGGGCGACACAGCGACGACGGAGACGGAACTGTTCACGGCCTCGTCCTCGCGCCAGATCGTCTCCGCGAACCTCAAGCTCTCCGACCAGGCCTTGGGCGTCGTTGGTAATTCCGTGACGATCCGGCTGCCTGGCTCGGCCAAGTCGACGACCGGCACGATTAGCGCTGTTGAGCCGCCGACCGACAAGCCGGGCGACGCCTCGTCTAGCAACAAGGAAGCGTCGAAGGAACGCATCGTCCCGGTCACGATCACCCCGGATGATCCGTCCGCTCTCGAAGGCTTGCAGGAAGCGTCCGTGTCTCTCGGCTTCACCTCCGAGTCGCGCAGCGGCGTCCTCTCCGTGCCCCTGGGTGCCCTCGTGGCTCTCAGCGCCGACCAGTTCGGCGTCGAGGTCGTCGACGAGGCCGGCTCCATTACTCGGGTTCCTGTCACCGTCGGCCTGTTCGCGGGCGACCGCGTCGAAGTGAGCGGCGACGGAATCGCCGAAGGCCAGCGCGTGGTGGTGCCCAACAGATGAGCCACATCCTGCAACTGACCGACGTGCACCGGTCCTTCGGCAGCCCGCCCGTGCACGCCTGCAACGGAGTATCCCTGAGCGTCGACGAGGGCGAATTCGTCGCCATCGTCGGCCCCTCGGGTTCCGGAAAATCCACCCTGCTCAATCTCATCGGAACGCTGGACCGACCCACCTCGGGCAGCGTCTGCATCAACGGGACGGACGTGTCCTCCCTGCGTGACACGGAGCTGTCGGGAGTGCGCTCCTCGTTGATCGGCTTCGTGTTCCAGCAGTTCCACCTCACGGCCGGCGTGTCCGCGTTGGACAACGTGGCCGACGGCCTGCTCTACCGGGGCGTGCCACGGGCCAAGCGCAGCGAGGCCGCGTGTGAGGCCCTGACCCGAGTGGGCCTCGGGCATCGCATCGACCACAAGCCCCACCAGATGTCGGGCGGCGAACGCCAACGGGTCGCTATTGCGCGCGCCATCATCGGCCACCCGGCCCTGCTGCTCGCCGACGAGCCGACCGGCAACCTGGATTCGCGCTCCGGTGCGTCCATTGTCGCCCTGCTGCGTGAGCTGAACGAGGCCGGGACCACCATCATCGTGATTACGCACGACAATGAGCTGGCTGCGTCGCTGCCGCGCCGGATCGCCATTCGTGACGGCGAAATCGTGTCCGACTCGGGACGCCCGGGAGGTAGCAATGACGAGTAGGAACCGCGCTCGCACCTATCGGTCGAGCCTGCGCGCCTCCGACGTCGCCCGCTTGGGCCTGACCGGGCTGCGCGCCCGGCCCATGCGCGCCGTGTTGTCGGCGCTCGGTATCGCGATCGGCATCGCCGCGATGGTCGGTGTCGTCGGGGTGTCGGCCTCCTCGCAGGCTCGCCTGCAAGAACAGCTGAGGGCGCTCGGCACGAACATGCTCACTGCCCGCAGCGGCGCGGACCTGAGCGGTGCGGACCTGATCCTGCCCGAGGACTCCGTGGGGCGCACCCGCATGATCCCCGGCGTCACGTCGGCGGCCTCCACCTCCACGCTCTCCGGCGTGTCCGTCTACCGTTCGCGTCTGTCCGACCCGAACGCGACCGGCGGCATTATCACGATGGCGGCGGACACGAACCTCCTTGACGTCGTCTCCGGGAAGATGAAGCGTGGCGCCTGGCTCAACGAGGCGACCGCGAAGTACCCGGGCGTCGTGCTGGGGTCGAAGGCCGCGCAGCTGCTCGGCGTCGTCCAGCCGGGCACGCAAGTATGGCTGGGCGGGCGGTCCTTCACGGTCCTGGGGATCTTGGAACCCGCGCCACTGGCCGAAGAACTCGACAACTCCGCGCTGATCGGGGTGTCCGCAGCTTCGACCTACTTCGACGCGGGCAAGACTCCGACGACGATCTACGAGCGCTCCTCTGAGGACCAGGTGGAAAACGTGCGGACCCTGCTCGGGCCGACCCTTGCGCCCCAGGGGTCCACGGGCCTGAAGGTGTCGCGTCCCTCGGACGCGCTGGCCGCACAAAACGCTGCGGATCAGACGTTCACGACCCTGCTCGCGGGCGTTGGCTCGATCGCCCTGCTGGTGGGCGGCATCGGCGTGGCCAACACGATGATCATCTCGGTGTTGGAGCGCCGCAAGGAGATCGGCCTGCGCCGCTCGCTGGGGGCCAAGCGCAGCCACATCAGCGTCCAGTTCCTGGCCGAAGCCCTCATCCTGTCCTTCCTCGGAGGAGTCGCCGGGTGCCTCATCGGCGGGGGAGTGACCTGGGGAATGTGTATCGCCTACGGGTGGCCGCCCACCCTCCACTGGTGGGTGATCGCCGCCGGCCTGGGCGCGACCGTCCTCATCGGTGCCATCGCCGGGCTTTACCCCGCGATTCGCGCGGCGCGCACGCCTCCGACGGCGGCCCTCGCGTCGCAGTAGCCGCAGGTACATACGAGGCCGTGGCTGGCTCAGCAATCCCCAATCGAAAGCGGGGAGCGCGAGCCTGCCACGGCCTCGTTCATGTGCGCGCAGATCGCGCGTGCGTCAGTTTTGTACCGGGCCGCCGTAGATCTCGTCGATGACGGACGCAAGGCGGCGCGTGGCTTCCAGGCGCTTGACCTTCAGCGAGGGCGTGAGCAGACCGTTCGCCTCCGTGAAGTCGGTCGTGAGGACCTTGATCTTACGGATCGACTCGGCGCGTGAAACGTGCTCGTTCGCCGAGGCCACCGCCTTCTCCAGGGAGGCCAGGACCTCGACGTTCGTGGCCGCCTCGGCCACACTCATCGGGGGCAGCGAGTGGGCGGCGAGCCAATCGGGGAGCATCTCCGCGTCCAGCGTGGTGAGCGCGGCGACGAACGGCCTCTGATCGCCCACGACCAGGACCTGGGAGATGAGCGGATGGGAGCGCATCGTGTTTCGAGGGCGGCCGGGGCGACGTTCTTGCCGCCCGCCGTCACGATGATCTCCTTCGCGCGGCCTGTGATGGACACGTAGCCATCGCGGTCCAGGCTCCCCAGGTCGCCCGTGCGGAACCAGCCGTCCTCCGTGAAGCACGCGGCCGTCGCCTCGGGATCGTTGTGGTAGCGCTGGAAGACGCTGGGACCCTTCAGAAGGATCTCGCCCTCGTCGCTAATCTTGAAGGACATGGGCGGCAGGGCCGGGCCCACGGTGCCGATCTTGGACAGGCGGGGCGTGTTCACGGAGACCGGGCCGACCGTCTCGGTCAGGCCGTAGCCCTCCAGGACAGGGATGCCGACACCGCGGTAGAAGTGGGCGAGCCAGGTGGCCAGGGGCGCGCCGCCCGACACGATGTAGTCCGCGTTGCCGCCCACCAGGCGACTGATCTGCTGGTAGACGAGCCTGTCGGCCAGCATATGCTGGGCCTCAAGGGACACCGAGGGGCCCTCTTCCGTATCGAGGGCCTGGGAGTAAGCAATCGCGACCTTCGCGGCCCACCGGAAGATCTTCTGCTTCGGGCCGTGCGCCTTCGTATCCGCCGAGTTGTAGATCTTCTCCAGGACGCGCGGCACCACCAGGAGGTAGCTCGGGCGGAAGGATGCCAGGTCGGGCAGGAGGTTCTTGATGTTGGGCGCGTGGCCGAGCACGCCGTTGCCGCTGATCTGGAAGACCTGCAGGAAACGCGCGAACACGTGGGCCAAGGGCAGGAAGAGGAGCAGGCGCGAGTTCTTGTGCGCCGCGATCTCCGGCATCCACACGTGGGCGTTGACGCACAGGTTCGTGAAGTTCTCGTGGGACAGGACCGTGCCCTTGGGCGTGCCCGTCGTGCCCGACGTGTAGACGATGGTTGCGATGTCGTCCGTCGTGAGCTTATCGGCGCGGGCAGCGACGCGGTCACGCGGGACGGTTGCGCCCTCAGCGATGAGGGTCTCGATGGCCTCTGAATCCAGGGAGAGGACGTGCGTGTTGTCCCGGTGTGCTCTTTCGGCGGCTGCGCGCACGATCTCCGCCATGGACACGGTCTCGGTGACGATCAGGTTGACGTCCGCGTCAACCAGGACGTGGGCGACCTGGTCGATCGAGCTGGTCTCGTAGATGGGGACGGGCACCAGGGCGGCTGCCCAGCACGCGAAGTCGAGGAGCGTCCACTCGTAGCGGGTGCGGCTCATGATGGCGACCCGGTCGCCCGGCTCGAGGCCTCGCGCGATGAGGCCGGCGGCGACGGATTGGACCTCGTCGTAGAAGTCGCGCGCCGTGATGGAGCGCCACGTGTCGCCGATGCCAACCTTGCGCAGGATCAGGGGGCGGGTGGCGCCGCGCTGCACGCGTTCTTTGAGCAGGTGGGGGATCGTTGTGTGCTCGTCGATGCGCACCATGACGGGTGCGTGCCACTCGAGGGCTTCTGTGGTCGTCTGCGCCCGCGTCGTCTCGTCGTCATTGGATGAGGCCGGGGTTTCCTTGTTGGTCATGCGTGCTCCATGGAGTCTTGAGTGAGCGCCACCGGGCGAGGCCTGAGCGGCGCAATGATACTGGCCCTATCCTACGTGCCGGTAGGGTGGGGGAGAAATGCCGCGATCAGAGCTGGAGGGCTGTAAGTACGAGAGTTTGTCGGCTCAGCCTGCAAGCTCCACACCGGGGCGTCGGACGAGCAACGTGCGCTCGCGGGCTAGTTGTCCGCTCTGTGTGTGGCGTTCTCTTGGATGCCTGGCTGTCAGCTACGACGCTGGTAGGATTCGAGGGCTTGCGTCAGTGCTTCTTCTAGCGTGAGCCGGGACTGGCGTGTGGAGAGAAGCGAGAGGATGACGACGCTGTTGTCGGTCACGAGGAAGCCGATCAGGAGGTTCTTGCGGAAACCGATGATGCGCATTCCCGGGTGATGCAGTGAGAAAGCTTGGCCACGTAGCGGGAAGTCGGGAAGCTGTTCGATGTAATCCGTCAGCGCTCGCATGTAGTTGCGGGCTGTGACTTCGGAACCGCTTACGGACGCGATGGAGCGCCGAAGTTCTCTGAACTGTTGCCGGGCTTGGCTGGTCAGGACCAAGCGAAAGCGTTGCTTGATCATTTCAGTCCCAGGTCAGCGCGGATGTCGTCGAGCGTGTAGACATCATCCGGGTTCTCCTCGTAATCACGAACAGCCTGAGCGAGGTCTTCTTGCAGCCATCGGTCCAGTTCGTCTCGTGTTCGGCGGTCGCGGCGTTCCTCGAGGGCTTCCATTGCCTCCTCGTAGAAGGCGGGGGAGACCAAGACAGCTCGGGTCTGTGCGCCGCGCGAGCGAAGCTCGACGGGCTCGACTTGAGCGGCAGCGATGTACTGAGCCTGGTTCTGACGGAAATCGGAAAGTGTAGCGGTTGACATGTACTAATTGTACAAGTTGTTAGAGTTTTATATGTCGGTTCATAGCGGGATGTTCATGACTGTGGGCGCCAGAACGACGTGATGAACTGCTTCCCTGCGAGCTGGTGCTGAAGGAAGATGTCAAGAAGTTCGTAGTCGGAGGGCTTGTTTCAGGGCTGGCGGGCGAACATTGTGCCGAAGTCTGTCCCGCGCTCGCGCATGACCGGCTCGAAGCGGATCATGGTGGCGCGCTCGGGGATCATCGCCATGTGCGTGGACGCGGCGGAGAACCCGACGATGTACGTGCCGTGGTGGGTGAACATCGGCTGGTTCCACGCGATGCGCAGCTCCAGCTCCGGGTAGGTGAGCCCCATCCACACCAGCACATCCACCATCCGTGCGCGATGTTGCGCGTCGGGGATGGTCGCGAGGAATTCGTCGAGCGTCTTGATTGTCATGCCTTCACCTTAAGTTGCAAACGTGCAGATCAGCCACACTTCGTGCTGTGTCTTTCGGCGCTGAGTATGGCTGGGGCCGCCCGTGGTTTCCTACGGGCGGCCCGAACAACAAGTCGTAGTTGTGAGATTTCAGCACAGACTAGCAACCGCTAAATACAGAATGGCAATGGTTCTCTAAAGCGACTGAACGGATAGAGACTTCCACTGGACAAACCACAACGCCCAATGAATCCATTACTCATGGATGCCTGGCTGCTTTGAACGTAGCTGAAAGTGCCCTAGCGACTTTCAAAAAATTTGTGGAGCAGATCCTTTTGTGTTGACCCACGTCTCACATTATCCTTCTTCAGGCTCTTTCCGTCGGCAAGAGTCTCAGCGAAGAATGCTCTCGTAGTTTCGCAGGCTTCTCGAATCAGTCCCCGAATCTTCTCTGTCTGCGCATCGTCAATTTTGAAATCTTTGCGTTTCATACGTTGAACCGTTCTGATTCGCTGTTCGTTGGAGTCAGACTTTAGAAATGTTGCTCGTAACCTATCGTTCAGAGCGGCAGAAACTATCGTTGCAATGTAATACTTACATACCTTGACAACAGAATCTTCCGACGGGCGCCTAAAATATGTGTCAATTTGATATAGGATCCAAGCTGAGTAGAAATATAATTCTACTGGATTTGCACTGGTCCAAATATACGAATCTTCTTCGGTAAGTTGTTTAGGACTTGTAGTTGCAGTGTGGGCATCACCAAAAGCTGCGGAGGCAACCGCACGATTGAGCGCTTCAGTAGTAAAAATGCGTGTTTGTGCGACATTTTGTGTTACTTCTTCTCCTTTTTGGCGTTCGTATCGAAGTCCGAAGTCGCCGGTGTTGTTGAAATATTCTTCAACTTCCTTCGCTTTTTGAGTGGAAGCCTGAATGTCGGACTTGAGAATGGCTGTCTGTAAATTAGTTGCAACCGCGATTCTTGATCTTAGTGCCTCATCTGTTGAAACGATAATCTTGACAGGTACTAACGTATTTTCTGACATTTGAGTAAAGCTACTCTGGTTGTCATCGTGATTCGTTTGTAGCCATCGTATAATTTGTGAGCTTGTCTGGGCACCGTTGACAATTTGGTATCCTGAAATTGTCATCTTCTGACTGGCTTCAATCAATTTCGATGCAATGATTGTAATCCCGTTATTTAGAATGGGAAAGAGTTCATGATCGGACGAACTCAGTGTCTCGTAAATTTTTTCGTTAACGGGGTTGTTGTTTCCGAGAAATTGGCGCACATTGTCGACGTATATTGATTCTCGTGGGCGGCCGAGCTCGTCGCAAAGGAGAGGGCGGAGTTCGCTGATTGGCAGCATGCCAATGTAAGCGCTGTCGAGATTATGAGAGTGGGTGTCTGTAAGCCAAATCGGAACCTTATGCTGGAATTTAAATTTTACGTCTTGTGGTCCGAAGCGTTCTTTAGTGCGTGTTGCGATCTCGTCTGCACCGTCGAGATGGAGCGGGTCGCTCGAGTCAAACTTATATACGTTGAAATTTTGAATTGCTTCGAGACTGCTTTCGACGATGTATTCGTGACGAGCGTCAGTTTCGTTTGATTCTGCGGTGGTTACGTAGTAAAGTTCGAGGGGGATCTTGGTGTCAATGAAGCAGTCGATATTTTCCATTATGCAGCGGATTAGATCCGCGATATCGCGCAACTTGCTTGACATATCTTTGATCCGCTTATCGTTGGCCGTTATGGCTCGTTCATCTGCGCTCGCAATCTCGGTTACGCGCTTTACGCCTGACAAAAATTTTGCGATGCATTTTGTGTCAAATCCTTCAGATGTTTTAGTTTGAATGAAAATGACGCGTGCGGTTGAGTCTGGCTGCTCACTAATGATGTCGAGAATGTCTTGTTCTTCGAGTACCAGCTTTCCGTTGATCAAAATTGCTGCAATGTCAATGCCTTCGTCGTTACCGCCTCCTGTGACGGTATTGTCGATAGCTTCGGGTGACTCTCCGATGTAGCGGTGTAGGTATGTGCATGCGACGTATCGTTCAAACTGTTCTCCTTCTGTAAGTTCTGCGTATCCTTTTTCCTTTGAAAACTTCGTTAGGCGCTTTTTAGTAAGGGTGTGCATGTGTAATCCTTTTGGTGATTGTCTGAGTGTGGAGGCTGGTTTTGTGGTGTAGGGTGATCTATTCGCTCTGCCGATTGGTGTGTGCGGAGTGTGATGTGTGCTCGTTCCTCCTTTGGGTGGAGCTATACACTTCTAGTGTGATGTATTGTATATTGGCGTGCGCCAACTGCACAGTTAGTTTATAAGTACAAGCGTGAGTGAGGTGTACTTGAGGGGCGGGCAGATTTCGTTTTAGTTGCTGTAGGTGTCTGATTAGGTGTATTGATTACAAAACTGGGGGGCCGCCCGTGGTGTTCCACGGGCGGCCCCCCAGCAGCTTAACGCTCAGCCCTTGCGCTTGGCCGGAGCCTCGCCCAGCTTGAAGGACTCGACGACGGCCCCGGTGGCCTCAGCGTCGTCGGAGGCGGCCACGGTCAGGGCGCCCACGGCCTTCGATGCGGCTTCCAGGTCGCCCTTCACGGACTCCAGGGCCTCGACCTGAGCCTGAGGGGCGCGGACCGTCACAGCCAGGAACGGCGTACGCGGCGACACCTTCGCCTCAGACTTCACGCGACGCAGCGCGATCAGAGCAGACGACGCGGCCTCGAGCACCGAGGGATCGCCCTCGACGCCAGCCAGGTCCGCGGAGGCCGGCCACGGCGCAACGTGCACGCTGCCCTCGCGGTACCAGCTCCACACCTCTTCCGTCACGTACGGCAGGTACGGGGCCAGCAGACGCACGACGTTGTCGATGACGATCGCCAGAGCTGCACGGGCCGACGCGGCCGAGGTCTCGTCCCACGCGCCATCGCGGTTGTAGGCGCGCTCCTTGACCAGCTCCAGGTAGTCGTCGCAGAACGTCCAGAAGAACGACTCCGTGACTTCGAGTGCGCGAGAGTGCTCGTAGGACGCCAGGGCAGCTGAGGCCTCGTCAATGACGGAAGCCAGCGCCGCCAGCACCGAACGATCCAGCGGCACCGTCACCAGCGCCGGATCCAGATCAATCGCCGCACCCTCGCCGCCCATCGTGAGCGCAAACTTCGACGCGTTCAGCACCTTGATCGCCAGGCGGCGACCAATCTTCATCTGCTGCTCGTCGAACGCCGCATCCAGGCCCAGGCGAGCCGACGCCGCCCAGTAGCGCACGGCATCGGAACCGTACTTCTCCAGGATGCCCATGGGGGTCACGACGTTGCCCTTGGACTTGCTCATCTTCTTGTGGTCCGAATCCAGGATCCAGCCCGACAGGCCCGCGTGCTTCCACGGCAGCGCGCCGAACTCCAGGTCCGCGCGAACGACGGTGGAGAACAGCCACGTACGAATGATGTCCTGGCCCTGCGGGCGCAGATCCATCGGATACGTGCGAGCGAACAGGTCCTCGTCATCCAGCCAGCCACACGCCAGCTGCGGGGACAGCGAGGACGTCGCCCACGTGTCCATGATGTCCAGCTCGCCCACGAAGCCGCCGGCCACGCCGCGCTGATCCTCCGCGAACCCCTCCGGCACGTCCGTCGACGGATCAACCGGCAGCGAGGCCTCAGACGGGGTGATGATGTCGTCATAGTTCACCTGGCCGTCCGCATCCACGCGGTACCACAGCGGGAACGGCACGCCGAAGAAACGCTGACGGGAGACCAGCCAGTTGCCCTTCAGGCCCTTCACCCAGTTCTCGTAGCGCACGCGCATGAAGTCGGGATGGAACTCCAGCTCGCGGCCGCGGCCGATGAGCTCCTCGTTCAGATCCGCGCCCGAGGCCGGGTTTGTCCACGCGCGGCCACCGTTACGGATGTACCACTGGCGCGAGGTGACGATCTCGAGGGGCTTGTCGCCCTTCTCGAAGAAGTTGGTCTGACGCATCGTCTTGGTCGGCTCGCCCTTCAGCTCGCCCGACTCACGCAGGGCGGCCACCACGGCCTCGCGCGCGGAGAACGTCGTCTTGCCCGTGATCTGCTCGAAAGCCTTGCGGCCCGCGTCCGTCGTGATCCACTCGGGGGTCTCGGTGATGACGCGGCCGTCCTTGCGCAGGATCGCGCGCAGCGGCAGTTCCAGGTCACGCCACCAGTCGATGTCGGTCGTGTCGCCGAAGGTACAGCACATGGCGATGCCCGCGCCCTTGTCCATCTCGGCCTCGGGGTGGGGCAGGATCGGCACCTCGACGCCGTACACGGGGGGAGGCGACCGTCGTGCCGAACAGCGGCTTGTAGCGCTCGTCGTCCGGGTGGGCGATCAGGGCGACGCAGGCGGCCAGCAGCTCGGGACGCGTCGTCTCGATGCACACGTCCACGCCATCCTCGACGGGCGCGCCGGCGGCGGCAGCCTTCGCGGCGGCCTCCGCGTCGGTGATATGGAAGGCCAGGCGGTGGTAGAAGCCCGGGTACTCGCGGCTCTCCAGCTCAGCCTGGGCGACCGCCGTCTGGAAGGTGACGTCCCACAGGCCCGGGGCCTCGGCCTGGTAGGCCTCACCGCGCGCCAGGTTGCGCAAGAAAGCGGCCTGGGCGACCTTGCGCGCACGCGCGCCGATCGTCTGGTAGTTCTGCTTCCAGTCCACGCTCAGGCCCAGGTAGCGCCACAGCGCCTCGAACTGAGCCTCGTCCTCCTGGGTGAGGCGCTCGCACAGCTCCACGAAGTTCTTACGGGAAATCGGCTTCTGGTCGCGAGCCTTGATCGACTTGCCGTCGCCGCCCACGTGCGGGGGCTCAAAGTCGGGGTCGTAGGGCAGGGTGGCGTCCACGCGCACGCCGAAGTAGTTCTGTACGCGGCGCTCGGTGGGCAGGCCGTTGTCGTCCCACCCCATCGGGTAGAACACGGACTTGCCCATCATGCGCTGGTAGCGGGCCACGACGTCGGTGTGCGTGTAGGAGAAAACATGGCCGATGTGCAGGGAGCCGGACACCGTCGGCGGGGGAGTGTCGATTGAGTACACCTGCTCGCGCGTCGCAGTGCGGTCAAAAGCGTAGGTGCCCTGGTCCTCCCAGGCCTCACCCCACTTCGCTTCGAGGCCTTCGGGGGCGGCGCGGTCGGGCACGCGAGGTGCCTGCGCACGGGTGTTCATGGCCATAATTGAGTTGTCTCCATCCGAGTCGTGGACTGTTTGCCCCACTAGGGTACTTTTCCGCAGGTGCGCGGGTCCAACGCAGCGCCGACGCGGCGGGCGCGGGTTGCTCACACGCGCCGTTACAAAAGTCCCCTGTGCGTCCTCCCCGGGAGAGCGGGAGCGCGCGGGGATACCGTGGGTGTCACACAGGGGAGCCGGGACGAGGCCTCCTCGGGAAAGGGGATCACCGTGAGCACGCAATCGCTGGGCGAGCAGACCGTAGACCTGTTGGCGCGCCTGGCGCGTCTGGGCTGCGTCAATGATCTGACCGCCGATTCGGGCGGGGAGGAGCGCGCCGCCGATCTGCTGGAGGAGTTCTTCGCCGGACTGCCCGTGTCAATCGAACGGGTCACCCCGCATCCGGGGCGCACCACCCTCGTGGTCACCGTCGAAGGATCGGCCCCTCACGGTGACGGCACGCCGCTGACCCTCGTGGGGCACACGGACGTCGTGCCCGTGGACGAGGCCCCAAGTGGACGCGCGATCCTTTTGGTGCCCAGATCGAGGATGGCGTCATGTGGGGGCGCGGCACGGTCGACATGCTCCACCTGACCGCCGCGATGGCCGTCGTCACCCGCGCGGTTGCGCGCCGCACCCAAGCTGGTGAGCCTCCAGCCCGTTCCCTGGTGTTCGTGGCCGCCGCCGACGAGGAGGCACGAGGAGGACTGGGCGTCCCGTGGATCGGAGAAAACCGGCCGGACGCCTTCCCCTGGGACGCGGCCCTGTCCGAAATGGGAGGGGCGCACATTCGCGGGCGTAGGGGAGGCGACAGCGTCGTCGTGGTCGTCGGCGAAAAGGGCGCCGCCCAGCGCCGCCTGCACATCCGCGGCGACGCGGGCCACGGCTCGGTGCCGCTGGGCCGCACGAGCGCCGTCGAGCGGATCGCCCAGGTGAGCGCGGCGCTGTCCGCCGCCCGCTGGCCCGCTGCCACGGACGAGGTCTGGGCGGGGTTTGTGCGCGCCTTCGAGTTCGAGGAAGCGACTGAAGAGAGCCTGATTCGCGGCACCTACGACGGCGACTACTCCGAGTTCGGGGACCTGGCGGCGTTCGCCCACGCTATCTCCCACGTGACCGTCGCCCAGACGGTCGCCCGCTCGGGCGGCCCCATCAACGTCATGCCCTCCCACGCGACCCTCGAGCTGGACATTCGCACACTGCCCGGCGTCGACGATGACGACGTGGACGCCGCCATTACGGCGGCCCTTTGGCGACCTCGCGGACCACGTGCGCATCGAGCGACTCCTGTGCGAGGAAGCCACGGCCTCGTCGACCGATACCGACCTGTACCGGGCGATCAAGGCAGCGCTGAGGCGGCGATACCCGGGCGCGCGCGTCGTCCCCGTCCTCATGCCTGGTGGGACCGACCTGCGCGTGGCCCGCAGGCACGGCGGCATCGGATACGGCTTCGGGGCCTACGACAGCGGGGCCAGCCTGGGCGACGTCTACGCCCAGCTCCACGCACACGACGAACACATTGCGCTCGCGGACGTGCGCGCGACCGCCGAGGTGCTGCACGACATCGTCACGCAGTACCTGACACATAGATGACAAGTAATCAACCACTGTTACAAATGGTCGCCTGACGAGGATCTTTCTCCCGAGACTTCTTCGGTGCATACGGTAGGTGTCGGCACTTCCGCCGCTACTAGACACTAGGAGACACCGATGCACATCGCACGCATCCCACGAACAGCAGCCGCTCTCGCCTCCGTCGCTGCCCTGATGTGTGCGACTCTGGCGGCCTGCGCGCCCTCGGGAGGAGCAGCCCAGTCGGCTTCCCGCGAGGGAACCATCGCGGTCGGCCTGCCCGGGTCCCTGTCCACCCTGGACACCGCCCACGAAACCGGCATTATCAACTACTACGTCGCGCAGGTCGTCTCCGAAGGCCTGCTCGCCGTGGACAAGAACGGCCAGCTGATCCCCGCGATCGCCTCCTCGTACCACACGGACGACGCTCAGACGTGGGTCTTCGACATTCGCCCTGATGCTCTCTTCCAGGACGGCAACCCCGTCACTATCGACGACGTCCTCTTTTCGATCAACATCGCCAAGGACCCCGACAAGTCTCCGTCGTCGGCTAGCTACTGGCCCGCGGGCGTGCAGGCCGCCGGGAGCGGCGACAACCAGATCACGATCACCCTGCCCGCTCCCGCCGTTAACTTCGGGTGGACGGTCACCGCGAACGGCGGACTGTGGATCACCGAAAAATCCTTCTACGAGGCGGTCGCCTCCTACGGGTCCTCGACCGACCTCATCATGGGGACAGGCCCCTACAAGGCCATCTCCTTCCAGCCAGACTCCAAGGCTGTGTTCACAAAGAGCGGCACCTGGTGGGGCGGAGACACCCCCGCCCAGACCATCGAGTTCGACTTCTTCTCCGACGAGAACGCGCGCCTGCTCGCGCACAAGAGCGGGCAGATCGACATCGCTACTCAGGTGCCCACCGACCAGGTCTCGCAATTCCAGGGCATAGACGGCGTGAACGTCCTGAACGAATCAGACCGCTCCTACGTGGGCCTCACCTTCGACCAGAATATCGAACCCTTCGACGACATCCACGTTCGCAAGGCCATCGCCCACGCCGTCGACCGCGACACCATCGTCTCTTCGATCCTCAAGGGGCAGGCGAGCGTTGCCACGGGTATTGAGCCGCCCGATCAGTTGGGCAGCGAGATAGGTGAACAGGCGGCTGCGGACGCGCAAGCGGGCCTGCCCATTGACTCCTTCGACCTGGATGCCGCGCGCGCTGAACTCGCCCAGTCCAAGGTCCCAGGCGGTTTCAGCGCCGAACTCACCTACCCGTCCTCCATCCCGGACCTGGGTTCCACGGCGCTGGCGATTGCCGACAACCTCAAGCAGATCGGCGTCAACCTGACCGTCACCTCCAAGCCCATCGAAGAATGGATCTCCGAGGTCGGCAGCGGCACCTACGGCCTGTCCTTCATGAGCTACACCTCCACGACGGGTGACCCGGGTGAGGTGGCCGGCTGGCTGCTGGGTCCCGACAACCCGGCGCGCTACGAGAACGCGCAGGTCCAAGGCCTCATCGCCTCGCAGGCCGCCCAGACCGATCCGAGCGCGCGCGTCGCCGACGTCGTCGAAGCCGAGCGCATCGCACAGGACAACACGATCTACTCGCCGATCTGGTGGGGAAAGACCTCGACCGCCTTCTCCTCGCGCGTCACCCCAATGCAGTACACGCCCTACTTCTTCAATACCCCGTGGGCGGCCTCTCTGGAGCTGACGCGTTAATGCTGCGCTACATCCTGCGCCGCCTCGCCGGGGCGGCGGTGGTGATGCTCGCCCTGTCCTTCCTGGTCTTCTCCCTCTTGTACCTGGTACCCGGAGACCCCGTGAAGATCCTGGTGGGCACGCGCCGCCTCACCCCCGAAGTCCGCCAGGCCGTGACCGCGCGCTACGGCCTCGACGAACCTCTTCTCCTGCGCTACTGGCATTGGCTGACCCGCGCGCTCACCGGCGACTTTGGGGACTCCGTGCGATCAGCGACCCCCGTCACGGATGTCCTCTCCTCCCGCGTCTCCCTCACCGCGTGGCTCACCATCGGAGCGTTCCTCCTGGCCGTCGCCGTCGGCGTCCCCCTGGGAATCCTCGCCGCGCGACGCAAAGGAACGTGGGTCGACCGCACCATCGTCGGCTGGTCTGTCGTCGGCGTGTCCGCACCCGGCTTCGCCCTCGGGCTCGTCCTCCTCTATGTTTTCGGACTCATGCTGGGCTGGTTCCCCGTCTTCGGCGAAGGCACCGGCCTGGCCGACACCCTGTGGCATCTCACCCTGCCCGCCATCGCCCTGGCCACCGGCATCGGAGCCATGCTCGTGCGCATCACACGCGCAGCCGTCGGCGCAGAACTGAGCCAAGACTACGTGACCTTCGCGCGCTCGCGGGGTGTGCCGAGCCGCCGGATCACGGCCATGTACGTGCGGGGAGCGGCCCTGCCGATCCTGACCTCCGGCGGCTTGATCCTCGGGACGTTGTTCGGGTCGACGGTCCTGGTCGAGGAAGCATTCTCCCTGCCCGGCCTCGGCCAGCTGCTCGCCGACTCCATTACCTACAAGGACGTGCCCGTCGTGCAGGCGATTGTGCTGCTCGTCGCGCTCGTCATCATCGCCGTGACGCTGATCGTTGACGTTGCAGCGTTCGCCGTCGATCCGCGTCAGGCGGTGGGCGAGGGGAAGGGAGCGTGATGGCGGTGTCGTTGTCTCCTCGTGCCCTGGGACGAGGCTTGGGCTCGGTTGCGCGACGCGTCCCCGGTTCTGTGGTCCTTTCCGTGGCGTTTCTTGGCCTGGTGGCCGTGTGCGTCCTCTTCTCCTCGGTGCTGGTGCCCGGCGCGTTGAACCAAAACGTCGCACTGGGCGTCACCCCGGCGGGTACGCCCGGCCACCTGCTGGGCACCGACAAGGTGGGGCGCGACGTCCTCGCCCTGACGGTTGCGGGTGCGCGTTCGGCGGTTGTTGGTCCTCTCGTTATCGCGGCGGAGTCTATGGCGGTCGGTCTGGTTTTCGGGATGAGCGCCGCGTGGTGGGGCGGGGCCTGGGATGCGTGCGTGTCTCGCTCCTGCGAGGTGCTGCTCTCGCTTCCCGTCACGCTCCTCGCGATCGTCGTCGCGGGCGTGATTGGCGGTAGCTACTGGGTGACGGTCGGCGTCCTCATCGTGCTCTTCGCACCCTCGGACATCCGTATGATTCGCGCGGCGACACTCGCGCAGAAGCCGCAGCCCTACATTGAAGCGACGCGGGTGCTGGGCCTGTCCGGCCCCCGTATCCTTGGCATCCATGTCCTGCCCAACATCACGCCGATTGTGTGGGCGAACCTCTTCGTCAACATCGCCTTCGCGCTCGTGTCCCTGTCCGGCCTGTCCTACCTGGGCCTGGGCGTCGGGGCGCAAGACGCCGACTGGGGGCGACAGCTGGCCGACGGGCGCGCGATCCTCGCCCAGAACCCAGCCGCCGCGGTGGCTTCCGGCCTCGCCGTCATCATCACAGCCACGGCGATCAACATCGCAGGGGATTGGGTCGCCGAACGACAGGAGGGCGAGCGATGAGCCAGCCTCTTTCCGATTCTCCCAGCCACGGCCTCGTCGCCTCCCACGTGAGCGTGACCGACCGCGCTGGACACGTGATCGTCGACGACGTGAGCGTGCACGCACGCCCCGGGCGCACCCTCGTCATCGTGGGCGAATCAGGCGCGGGCAAATCGATGCTCGCGCGCACGCTGTGCGCGCTGACGCCATCTGCGCTATCCGCCAGCGGAACGGTGTCGTTGGGTGGAGAAGACTACGATCTGGCAACCGATCAGGGACGCTTGAAGAAGCAGCGCGGGGGCGGCATCGTCTGGCTCCCGCAAGACCCCTTCACCTCGCTCGCTCCGACCATACGCTGCGCCAAGCAGGTGACGGCTGCCCGCACGGGCAGGCGCTCCGAGCGCGCCCAGCGTTCGCGTGCGCTACTCGCAGAGGTCGGCCTCGACGCGCGCGTCGCCCGCTCGTACCCGCACGAGCTGTCGGGCGGCATGCGTCAACGCGTCGCCATCGCGGCCGCCCTCGACTCCGAGCCGGGGTGCTCATCGCCGACGAGCCGACGACCGCCCTGGACGTCACGACGCAGCGCGACATCCTGACGCTGCTGACGCGCCTGCGCGACGACCGCTGCATGACGCTCGTGCTGGTCACCCACGACCTGGCACTCGCGCGGCAGTTCGGTGACGACGTCATCGTCATGAAAGACGGCCAGATCGTCGAAGAGGGGCCAATCAACGAGGTGCTGGTGTCGCCGCGCCACGAGTACACGAAACGACTGGCTGACGCGGAGCCGCGGATCGATGGACCCAACCCGCGCGCGGGGCATGAGCCTCACGTGGGCGCAGAAGCGGTCATCGAGGTGCGAGACCTGACCAAGGTGTTCCGCTCACGCAAGGACACCCGCGTCGCCCTCAGGTACGTCTCCCTCAGCGTTGCGCAGGGAGAATCCATCGGCATCGTCGGAGAATCAGGGTCAGGCAAAACCACACTCGCGCGCATCATCGTGGGGCTGGAACACGCCGATTCGGGCACCGTGCGCGTGAATGCCCAGGCCGAACGAGGTCCCGCAGTCGGCATCGTCTTCCAAAACCCCTACTCGGCCCTCAACCCTGCGCGCACCATCGGCCAGATACTCGCCGAGGCAGCCGCCGTCGCCGGTCGACCGGCCAGCGATGTTCCCGACCTGCTCGCCGCCGTTGACCTGCCCGCCGAGTACGCGATGCGCCGTCCTGCCCGCCTGTCGGGCGGCGAACGCCAGCGCGTGGCAATCGCGCGCGCCCTCGCCACGCGCCCGCGCGTCCTCATCGCCGACGAGGCCGTCTCCGCCCTCGACGTCTCCGTACAGGCCTCCGTCCTGGAGCTACTGACGCGCCTGCAAGCCGAGCAAAGCTTCGCCTGCTCTTCATCACGCACGACCTGGCGGTCGCCCGAGCCATGTGCGACCGCCTCGTCGTCATGAAAGACGGGGTGGTCGTCGAACAAGGACGCACGGAGGAGATCCTTCACCATCCCACGAAGGAATACACGGCCGACCTGCTCGCCGCCGTGCCCGGCCGCCAGGCACAGTCGGCATGAGTACTCGCCACAGTGTCGAAGCAGCTCCGATCACACCCGGGGACGGCGCACGCGACCAGCTACTCGCCCTCGGCGTGCCCGACCACGACGCGCGGCTCTGGGCCATGATGGGACCCGCAGTGTCGGCCACACTGTGGACCTACAGGGGCCATGCGCTACTCGAAACCCACCGGGCCACGTCCGCTCACCGAACAATCAGCGCAACAGGCCTCCTGCACGAGGGAGCAACGACAACCGAGAACGAGACGCATACACCGCGCTGGGAGACTCTCATCCAAGCGATCATCAACGAAGCACCGAACGCCCCGCTGATCAAAGCAGTGTCACGCGAGACGAACTCCCACTGGGAGGCCGCGCTGCGCTCGCGGGGCTTCGCACCCGCTGGCCTCGTCGGTTCGCCGCTGTCTATCGAGGAACACTCTGGTCACGGTCACGCGCTCGTACGCGCCTGGCTGCGATGGAACGGCCCAGGCGTGCCTATTCCCGCCTATGTTCGCCAAAAAACCGAGTTCACATGCGGACCTGCGAGCGCCCTCATGGCCCTCGCGCACGCCCGCGCTGCCGCTCCCGCCCAGGTCAGCCACGGCCTCGTCGAAGAGATGGAGCTGTGGCGCGAGGCCACGTATTCACTCGGGGTGGGACCCTACGGGCTGGCGTCCTCCCTGGCCAGGCGCGGTCTGGCGGTCGAGGTTCTCGTGACGCACGACGGTCCCGTCGTTGGGCTGACGCGTGCGCACGCTGCGTCGCCTGCTGTGCGCCGGGCGATCCACGACCAACATGTGTTCGAAGCACGCGGCCTCGGGGTGCGTGACTGCATCGGACCCGCCAGCCTCGAGGACCTGCGCGGGGCGTTGGCGAGCGGAAAACGCGCGATCATGCTGGTCGACTTGGAGAACCTGAACGGGGAGCCGACCCCCCACTGGGTGTACGTGTGGGGCGTCGTCGGTGACTGCGCGCTGGTCCACGACCCGTGGAACGATGAACAATTCGGCGAGACGTGGGTGGAAACCTGGGCGGAGGCACTCACGCTGGAACAACTCTGGGAATCCGCCCAGTGGGAGGAAACCACGCGCGCCAGGGCGTGCATACTCGTGACGCTCTGACACGTCTGGCCCGGGCACGCAAACGAGGCCGGGGCCAGGTCACCTCAACGGTGAACCCGGCCCTGGCCTCATGAAACGACGTGAAACAATCAGAGAACCATCGCGGCGATCCAGCCGCCGATGAGCAGCGGAATGTTGTAGTGGATGAACTCGGGGATGACAGTGTCTCGCATGTGGTCGTGCTGACCATCCACGTTCAGACCGGCTGTCGGACCCAGCGTCGAGTCGGAGGCGGGGGAACCGGCATCGCCCAACGCGCCCGCCGTACCGATGATTGCGACCGTGGCGGTGGCGGAGAAGCCCAGCGTCACGCACAGGGGCACGTAGATCGCGGAAATAATCGGCAGCGTCGAGAACGAAGAGCCGATGCCCATCGTGATGATGAGACCCACGAGCAGCATGATGACGGCGGCCAGCGCCTTGGAACCGTTGAACATCGCGGAGGTCTGCTCGACGAGGGGTTCGATCTGGCCCGAAGCCTTCAGGACAGCCGCGTAGCCCTGGGCGGTGATCATGATGAGGCCGATGAGGCTCATCATGCGCATGCCGCCAGAGAAGACGTCGTCCGCCTGCTGCCACGGCACGACGCGCATGGCGAGCATGAGGCACAGGCCCACGAGAGCGCCCACGAGGGAGCGGGTCGGCCTCGGAGTCCATCTTGGTTAGGACGGCCTGGATGACGAAGCAGGCGACGAGGGCGATGAGGGCTGCCCAGACCTTCTTCATGTCGATTGGCTTGTCATCTTGGGAGCTGAACTCTGTCTCGCGCTGCTCGTACTCGCGCGGCTTGCGGTAGGAGACCAGCAGGGCGATAGCGCAGCCCACGGCCATCGAGGCGGCGGGGATCGCCATGGCGGCCATCGGGTTGACGATGCCCTCGACGGGCAGACCGGCGTCCTCGATGTTCTTGTAGAGAATGTCGTGCAGGAAGATACGACCAAAGCCGATCGGCACGAACATGTAGGTGGTGACGATGCCGAAGGTGATCGCACAGGCGACCAGGCGGCGGTCCATCTTCAGCTCGTTCATGACTCCGATGAGCGGGGGCACTAGCAGCGGAATGAACGCGATGTGAATCGGGATGAGGTTCTGGCTCATGACGCCCATGACGAGGACGCCGCCGAGGATGCCCCATTTCGCGGAGCGGGCGACACGCGCCGAGTTAGAGTCGTCGGCGTTGCGTAGCTTGGCGATGATCCAGTTCGCCAGCAGGCGCGGCAGGCCCGAGTGGGCGACCGACATGGCGAACGCGCCGAGGAGGGCGTAGGACAGGGCGATCTTGGCGCCGCCAGCCAGGCCGTCTTGGAAGGCGACCATCGTGCCGGAAATACCCATTCCGGCCACCAGGCCGCCCACCAACGAGGCGACGAAAAGCGAGATAACGACGTGTACGCGTGCGACGCTGAGGGCCAGCATGACGATCACGGAGAGCACGACTGCGTTGAAAAGCAACATGAGTGATCCTGTGTTGAGGGTGCGCGAAAGCGCCACGTGAAGTGGAGAAAGTAAGCCGCGTCGCGGCAGGTGGTGGTGTCAGCCGAGATGGGAATCGGCGTGGATGGAGGCGTCGACAGCACCTACCAGTGCGTTCGACAAACCACCTTCCTCGGCGGCCAGCAATCCTGCGATTGTGGTGCCGCCGGGGCTCGTCACCCGGTCAATGAGTTGCGCGGGGATTGTGCCCGCCTCGCGCTCAGCGAGGAGCAGCGTGGCGGCTCCCGCCATCGCCTGGGCAGCGATCTCGACGGCGCTGTCCTTGGACAGCCCGTACTTGAGGCCTGCGCGGGCGAACGTATCAATAATCTGGAAATACCAGGCCGGAGAGCACGAGGCCAGGGCCTGGAACACAGGGAAATAGTCCTCGTCAATGAGGATGGTTCGACCGACCGAGTTCATGAGGTCGCGCACGGCGTCCACCTGTGCGTCGCTGGTCCGGCAGGCGGTGAGGGCAGTCATGGACTGTCCGACGGTGGCCGCCACGTTCGGCATGACGCGAATGAGGGGGGATGCCTGAGCCGAAATCCTGCGTGATCTGGTCGAGGGTGCGCCCGGCGGCCAGGGACACGACGCACGCGTCGGGGCGTCCGACCACAATGGAGGCGATCTCCTTGATAACCGTGCGCTGGTCCTTGGGCTTGACAGCCAGGATGATGATGTCAACCTGGCGTGCCAGGGACGTGTTTGACGACGCGGCGGTCGCGCCCAGCTCGTCGGCTAGTTCGCAGGCCTTAGCAGCCGTGCGGTTAGAGAAGACCAGCGTCGCAGGATCGACACCGGACGCGACGGCACCGCGAGCGATGGCCTGGGCCATGGCTCCCGTTCCGATAAATCCGATGCGCATGAGACTCTCCCTGCGAGTGTTGGTCACTTGCCACGCAGCCTACCCGCATTTTGCCTGCTCTTGGCGTGGTGGCCGAACTGTGAGACGAGGCCGGGGCTGGTTTGCGTTGTCGAGCAACCCAGCCACGGCCTCGTGGGGGAGAAAACGGTGGAAAGTCGTGCGTCAGTGCTTGCGCGTGCCGAAGATCGAGCGCGTGATTTCGCGGCCGGCGGTGCGCAGGACGGACCCGAGGACGTTTTCGACTTGGCGGGCGCGACGCTCGGCGGCTCGCTGACGGGCGGCTTCCTCCTTCTCCTGCTGCTTTTCGACCTGGCGGCGCAGGCGTTCCATTTCCTTCTCGCGGGCGGCCTCTTCCTTGGCGACGGCCTTCTCCGCTTCCTTGGCGGCCTTTTTCCGCTGCCTTCTCGGCCTCCCTTGCGGGCCTTTTCCTCTTCCTTGGCGGCGGCCTCCGGGCGGCCCGCTTCCTCGCGGGCGGCCTGGGCTTCGGCGGCGCGGCGCTCGAGCTTCTCCTTGGCCGAATCCGGGTTTACGGCGTCGCGGTAGCGGCCCATGATGACGCTCGACTGGTTGATGCGCGTGATCGTGTCGGCGGAGGCGGGACCCATGACGGAGGCGGGCGCCCAGATGCCGACGGGCGTGACCGGTGTGGGGTTACCCTTCGGGTCCAGGACGGTCACGACGGCCTCGCCGGTGCCCAGGGTGGTCAGGACCTCGTCGAGCTCCAAGGCCGTCTTCGGGAAGGTCTGCACGGTCGCCTTGAGCTTCTTGAAGTCATCGGGCGTCGAGGCACGCAGGCCGTGCTGGACGCGCGAACCGAGCTGTGCGAGCACGTCGGAGGGGATGTCCTTGGGCGTCTGGGTCACGAAGACGACGCCCACGCCCTTGGAGCGGATCAGACGCACGGTTTGGACGACCTGACGCTCGAACTCCTTGGTGGCGTCCACGAACAGCAGGTGGGCCTCGTCGAAGAAGAACACCAGTGTGGGGCGCGGCGCGTCGCCGACCTCAGGCAGAGTCGCGAACAGGTTGGCCAGCAGGTACATGATGACGGCGCTGACCAGGGCGGGGCGCGAGGAAATGTCGCCCACGCCCAGCAGAGAGACGATGCCGCGTCCGGTCGAATCCATGCGCATCAGGTCGGCCGTGTCGAAGCCGGGGGCACCGAAGAACTGGCCGCCGCCCTGGGACTCGAGTGCAGTCAGGGCGCGCAGGATGACACCGGCGGTGGCCTTGGAGACGCCGCCGATCATCGCCAGCTCGTCCTTGCCCTCGTCCGAGGTCAGGAAGGAGATGACAGCGCGCAGGTCCGGCAGATCGACAAGTTCGAGTCCTTGGCCGTCCGCCCACGCGAAAATCAGCTGCAGGGCCTGCTCCTGCGTCGTGTTCAGGGACAGAGCGCGGGCCAGCAGAATCGGGCCGAAGTCAGAGACCTCGGCACGCACGGGAACACCCGGGAACTGTGCATCCGCCCCGCCCAGGCTCAGCAGCTCAATCGGGAAGGACGAGGGGGCCCACGCCTGGCCGTTGGCGGCCGTGCGGGACAGGAGTTTCTCCGAGCTGGCCCCGGCCTTCGGCCAGGCCCGTCAGGTCACCCTTGACGTCGCACAGGAGCACGGAAGAACCCGCCGCCGACAGGCCCTCGGCGAGGAGCTGCAGCGTGCGGGTTTTGCCCGTGCCCGTCGCGCCGGCAACCAGCAGGTGACGGTTAAACATGGGCAGGGGCATCTTGGCGCTCACGCCGGGCACGCGTGCTCCGTCCTCGATCAGGGTGCCGATGGTGACCGCGGGGACGTCCCACGAGTACGCGGCCTTGATCCCTGAGGCGAACGCGGAGAGGCCGCCGGATACTTCGGACGAGGCCTGGGCCGCCTCACCCACGGATGCTGGCGCTTCGGGGGTGGTTTCGGCTGCTTCGACCTGGGAACGCAAAGCGTCGGCCGCCGCGCGGGCTGCCTGGGCCTCCACTGTTTCAACATCCACTGTGGCGGCAGGGGGATCCGCGGTGGCACCGGCTGCCTCGAGCTGGAGACGCAGCGCCTCTGCCTTCGCGCGGGCTGCCTCAGCCTCGGCCGCCTTCGCGGCGGCTTCAGCTTCGGCGAGGCGCGCCTTGAGATCTTCGATGTTCTCGCTCATGGTGTGGTCTTTCGGCTGTGGGCGCGGTGCGCAACTGTATGTCGACGTTACCGACACAGTATCCCCTGGGATGACAATCCTATGCGCGCGATAACAGGGGAGAGCGCGTGTGGCTCCGTCCACAGGCGGGATGCTCGTGTCGCGCATATCCACAGGGGGTTGTTCCGTGTCGCGCCCATCCACAGGCGAGAGCGGGCGGCGCGACACAGGCAAGACACTGGCTTTAGCGTCGACACATGAACCCTCCACGATGGATCGCACACCGCAGGATGGCAGCCCTGACGAAAGCCGTGTACGACTCAGCGGTCAGCGACGACGATGACCCGCCCGAACCCACCTCCACGCGCCTGCTGCCCGGCGGGACGACCGTCGCCGCTCTCCTCATCGTCCTCGTCGCCCTCGCAGGCATCGGCGTGTGGCGAAACGCCCGGGCCGCAGACGAAGCACACGCGAGTGAACAAGCCGCCGAGCAATCAGCCGAACGCCAGGCCGAAGAAATCACACACCAGGACCCGGCGGCGGCACCGGAAAGAGACGCACCCAGCCGCCCCGCCTCCCACGCCACGCCCGGTCCTCCCGGACCCGCAGGCCAAGTCATCGTCTACGTCTCCGGAGCCGTCGCCATCCCCGGCGTCCTCACCCCTGCCCGCCTCCTCCCGAGTCACCGACGCCATCACCGCCGCAGGAGGCGCCCTAGAAGACGCCGACCTCGATACCATCAACCTGGCCCGCCCCTCACAGACGGCGAACACATCCGCATCTCCCGAATCGGAGAAACACCACCGGCCCCCACGGCAAACGGCGATGCCACCCATGCCGCCTGCGTCCGCCTCGATACCGCCACCGCCACCGACCTACAAACCCTGCCCGGCATCGGCCCAGCCCTCGCCGAACGCATCATCGACTATCGTGCCACCCACCCCCACATCACCTCCGTCGACGCCCTCGACGACGTCCCCGGCATCGGCCCCTCCCTCATCGAAAAAAATACGACCAGGCATCTGCCCATGAACGAACAGACCAAGGAAACAAACACCGGAGGAAACACGCACCCCCACCCCGCAGAAACCACACGCAACAACACCCACGACCCCCACCACCCGAAACCGCTCTGCACGCACCCCACACCACACACCAAAGCGCCCCACGCATGATCGACCTGCGCCTCCTCACCCCAGCCACCGCCACCTGGGCCACAACCTGGTGGGCCACCACCCACCCCGCACCCCACCCCTCATCGCCACATGCGCGCTCGCGGCCGCCATCACTGCCACCTCCTACTCCTGGTCCCACAGGCACACACGCCCACCACGCCATGCCCTCACCCCACCGAGATCCCTCCGCCTAGCAGCTGCCCTCATCCTCGCAGCCACCGCATGCGCGCTCGCGGTCGCCTCCGCTGCGGGACGCGCCTACCGTGATGACCCCGCGCGAATGGACTCTGGGCCGATCCACGCGCGGGTCCGGCTCGAGCGTGACCCGGCCCCTGCCTCGTCCGGTTTTTCGACGAAGCGTCGAGCGCGCGTGAAAATCCTTGCGGTGAGAGTGGGAGAGCGGTGGCTGACCTCAGGCACCACCGCCCTGGTGAGTGCCCCGGGGTGGGAAGACGCGGCGCGCGGCGACGTCTACGAGATCTCTGGTAGCCTTGATGCCTCCTTCGCGGCCGCCGCTCCGTCCGTCGGCTCGATCCGAGCCGGACCGCGATTCTCGCAGAGCGTCCCGGGGGCCTGGACGGCTGGAGGCGGGACACGCACCGGGCCTTCGCGCGTGCGTGCGAACATCTGGCGAGAGACGCGCGAGGCCTCGTTCCCGGCATGGCGATCGGTGACGACCGCCTGGTGCCCTCCGACCTGTCCGACGCCATGAAAGCCACCTCCCTCACGCACCTGACGGCTGTGTCCGGCTCCCACATCGTTATCATCCTGGCGGCCCTGACCCTGATCCTGCCCGCGCGCGTGCCCCTGCGCGTCGGCGCGACACTCGCGGTGCTGGGGACCATCGTCGTGCTCGTCGGACCGGAGGCCTCCGTCGTACGTTCCGTGTGCGTCGCGTCGGTCGCGGCTCTTGGCTTGATCCTCGGACGCGAAGGACAGGCCATCGCAGCTCTCGGTGCCGTCGTCATTGGGACCCTCCTCATCGACCCGTGGGCTTCCCGATCCTACGGGTTCGCGCTCTCCGCGCTGGCGGCCCTGGCTGTCGTCGGACCCGCGGCAGCCATCGTGAGGAGCACGAAACGGCGTATCCGGGGAGATACGCGCATCGGTCGGATCCTGCGTCGGCTGACCGAGATGGTGTGTGTGCCCGCCCTGGCCGAGTTCGCCACCGCGCCACTCGTCGTGTCCCTGTCGGGATCCGTGCCTGTGTGGGGGATCGCTGCCAACGTCGCCGCCGAGCCTGCGGTGCCCGTGGCTACGCTCGCGGGCCTGGCTGGAGCCCTCCTCGCGCCCATCAGCCCCGGGATCGCCGAATTCTGCGCGCGAGTGGCCTCCTGGGCGACCGGGTGGATCGCATCCTCCGCACGGTTCTTCGAGGGAATGCCAGGATCGGGGACACAGGTGCCCGGGGGGAGCGCGGACCATCCTCTCTCTGTATGCGTGCGCGGGATGCGGGTGGGTACTGTGGTGCGTGTGGCGGTGCTGGGTCGTGCCCCTGACGGACGAGGCCTGGGATCCTCACGCGGGCCCGTGACGCCTGCGTGGTTCATCGGCATCGCGAGGGCGTGTGTTCCCTCATCCGTGTTAGCTCCCCGGAGAATTCCTCTGTGCAAACGGTGGGCACAAGGCGGTGACACCTGCCACGACTCATGTCCGCCCAGGGCAAAGGCGGACGCAGATGAGCGCCCGCGGTGGCAGACTTAGGGAGTTACCATCGCGTCGAAAGGCAGGAAGACGTGGCAGCACGCGGATCACGCTCGGCAGCACCCGCCCCCATCACGCTGGCCCCCATCGTGTTGATCAAGGGACCCGAGGGCCTCCTCGTTGACCGTGCCCTCGACCGGCTGCGCGCACTGGCCTACGAGGCCGACCCGAACCTGGAGCGCACCGACATCAACGCCGCCACCTACCAGGCAGGACAGATCGACGTCATCGCCTCGCCCTCCCTGTTCGGCGAGTCCCGCATGGTCATCATCCGCGACCTGGAAACGATGAGTGATGCCCTCGCCAGCGACCTGATCGCCTACGCGGCAGCCCCCGCCCCCGATGTGTGGATGTTCCTGGCCCACCCCGGCGGCAACGCTCGCGGCAAGAAGGTGATCGACGTGATCGCCAAGGCGAAATGGCCCGTGATCCCGGCCGATCCGCTCAAAAACGACCGCGATAAGCTGGCGCTCATCGCTTCCGACGTGCGAGCCGCGCACCGACAGATGGATACCGAAGCGCAGCAGGCCCTCGTGGACGCGCTCGGTAATGATCCGCGTGCCATGGCCGGTGCCCTCGCCCAGCTGCTCTCCGACGTGAGCGGACGCATCACCCTGGAGGACGTGCGTCGCTACCAGGCCGGACGCGTCGAGGCCACCGGCTACGACGTCGCCGACGCAGCTGTCGCCGGAAACTCCGCCAAGGCCCTCACTCTCTCACGCGCCACGCCTTTGCGACAGGTATTGCCCCGCAGGTACTCGTCGCCGCGCTAGCCATGAAGTTCCGCGCCATGGCGAAGGTATCCATCGGTGGATCTGCCTCCGCCCTCAAAATGGCCCCCTGGCAGGTCGACCGTGCCCGGCGCGAGCTGCGCGGCTGGTCTGACGCCTCGCTGGCCGGGGCCTTCGGCGCGATCGCCACCGCCGACGCCGAAACGAAGGGCGCGTCGCGTGACCCGCAGCGTGCCATCGAAAAAGCACTCATCACTATCTGCAGGCTGCACGGACGCTGAGAAAGCGCCACGGCCTCGTCACTGAGAAGAAGAACGACGGAACTGAGGAGATTCATGAGAACTATTCGAACGTTGATGGGGCGACTGCGGGAGTTTAAGGCTCCCACGATCCTGACCCCGCTGTTCATCATCGGGGAGGTGATCCTCGAATGTCTGATCCCGCTGACCATGGTGTCGCTGGTGGATGCGCTTGACGGCGTGTCCCTGAGTCCCGTCATGCGCCTGGGACTGATCCTTACCGGACTGGCCTTCGCCTCGCTGGCCTGTGGCATTCTCTCCGCGCGCTTCGCAGCGACCGCCTCGGTGGGCCTGGCGAAGAACCTGCGTCAGGATCTGTTCTTTAAAGTGCAGGATTTCTCGTTCGCGGACATCGACCGCTTCTCCACCTCCTCGCTGGTCACCCGCATGACGACCGACGTCACGAACGTGCAAAATGCATTCGGAATGATGATCCGTATCGCTGTACGCGTGCCGCTCATGATCATCTTCTCCATCGTCATGGCGTGGCGTATCAACGTCCAGATGGCGCTCATCTTCCTGGGAATGGTGCCGGTGCTTGCCATCATCCTGGCGGCTATCGTGCTCATCGCCTTTCCGATTTTCCGCCGTATCTTCAAAAAGTACGACGCCTTGAACAACTCCGTGCAGGAAAACGTCGCCGCGATCCGCGTGGTCAAGTCCTTCGTCACCGAGGAACACGAGACCACGAAGTTCCGCTCGGCTTCGGCCGACGTGCGCAAGGACTTCACAAACGCCGAAAAACTCATCGCGCTCAACAGCCCCGTCATGATGGTCTTCATCTTCGCCGCGATTGTGGCCGTCGACTACGTGGGTGCTTCGATCATTATCAATTCGGGGGCAACCGAGCTGACAAAGGGTGGCTTGACCGCCCTCATCACCTACGGCATCCAGATTCTGTCGCAGATGCTCATGCTCGCCTTCATCTTCGTCATGACGACCATGGCGGCCGAGTCCGCGCACCGTATCGCCGAGGTCCTTAACCACGAGCCGTCGCTGATCTCACCCGAGAACGGTGCGACCGACGTTGCGGATGGTTCCGTCATCTTCGAGAACGTGTCCTTCAAGTACTCCGCCACCGCCGAAGAAAACGCGCTGTCCGATATTAACCTGCGCATCGAATCCGGCTCGACGCTCGGCATCGTGGGCGGCACTGGCTCAGCCAAGACCTCGCTCATCCAGCTGATCTGCCGCCTCTACGACGTCTCCGATGGCTCCGTGAAGGTCGGCGGGCGCGACGTGCGCGATTATGACCTGACCTCGCTGCGCGATGCCGTCTCCGTCGTCCTGCAGAAGAATGTCCTCTTCTCCGGCACCATCAAGGACAACATGCGGTGGGGTAACCCCGAGGCCACCGACGAACAGATTGAGCACGCGTGCAAACTTGCCCGGGCAGACGAGTTCATCCAGCAGCTGCCCGGCGGCTACGACTACGTGATCTCCCGCGGCGGCACCAACGTGTCAGGCGGCCAGAAGCAGCGCCTGTGCATCGCCCGCGCGCTCCTGAAGAACCCTAAAATTCTCATCCTGGACGACTCGACCTCCGCGGTGGACACCAGGACCGACACACTGATCCGAGGCGCTTTCGAGACCGAGATCCCGGGCACGACGACGATCATCATCGCCCAGCGCCTGTCCTCCGTCGAGCACGCGGACCAGATCATCGTCCTGGACGACGGACACATCAAGGAGCGCGGCAGCCACGCCGAGCTGATGGCAGCGGGCGGCGAATACCGCGAAATCTACGACTCCCAGAACGCCGCGAGCGAAAGCGAGGTGGCCTGACATGGCACGTTCGGTTAACTCCCGCGTGGAGGACTCGGAGAAGCTTGAGGGAATCGAGCGTCCCTTCGGTCGCCTGATGCGCTACGTGTTCCACCACTACCCAGTGCGCATCACCCTGACGGTCGTGTGCATCATCCTGGCCGCCGTGGCCTCGGCCGTCGGCTCGATCTTCATGCAGCAGATCGTTGACAACGTCGTGACCCCGGGCCTCGCGAGCGGCTTTGACGCCGTGCGAGGAACACTGGTACGCCTCGTCGTCACGATGGGAATCATCTTCAGCGCCGGTGTCATAGGCAATTTCATCTACACCCGCGCCATGGCGATCGTGACGCAGGGGACGCTCAAGCACATGCGAGACGACATGTTCGACTCGATGGAGCGCCTGCCCCTGCGATTCTTCGATACACACCCACACGGCGCGATCATGTCGACCTACACGAACGACACGGACGCGATCCGTCAGCTCATCGGCCAGTCGATCCCGACTCTCATCCAGTCGGGCCTGACGATCATCGTGCTGATCGGCACGATGCTCTACTACTCCGTGTGGCTCTTCCTCGTCGTCCTCGTCGTGGGCGGCCTCATGGCGTTCCTGACTGGCAAGCTTGGCGGACTCTCGGGCCGCTTCATGAAGGCCCAGCAGAGCGCCCTCGCGGACGAAGAAGGCTTTATTGAAGAGATGATGGACGGCCAGAAGGTCGTTCAGGTCTTCAACCACGAGCAGGACGCCAAAGGACGAGTTCGTCGAGTACAACCAGAAACTCTTCGACTCCTCGCAGAAGGCGAATATCTACGGCAACGTCCTCATGCCGGCCCTGGGCAACATCGGCAACATCATGTACGTCGTCATCGCTATCGTCGGCGGCGTCATGATCCTGGAACAGACCCCGAACATGCACCTGTTCGGCATCAACGTCATTACGGTCGGCATCGTCGTGTCCTTCCTGGGCATGGTCCGCAACTTCTCTCAGACCATCGGCCAGATGTCGATGCAGGTCCCCATGATCGCCCTCGGAATGGCGGGTGCGGGCCGAGTATTCGCCCTCATCGACCAGGAACCCGAGGAAGATCACGGTTACGTGACCCTCGTGCGCGCCCGTGAACTGCCCGATGGCTCGGTCGAACCCACCGAGGAACGCACGGGCATCTGGGCGTGGCGTCACCCCCATAAGGCGGACGGCACGGTCACCTACACGCGCCTGCGCGGCGAACTCGTCATGGAGGGCGTGGACTTCTCCTACGACGGTAAGAAGGATGTCCTGCACGACATCTCCCTGTGGGCCAAGCCCGGTCAGAAGATCGCCTTCGTGGGTGCCACGGGAGCGGGCAAGACAACGATCACGAACCTGATCAACCGCTTCTACGACATCGCCGACGGCAAGATCCGCTACGACGGCATCAACATCAACAAGATCCGCAAGTCGGACCTGCGCCGTTCCCTCGGCGTCGTCCTGCAGGACGTCAAGCTCTTCACGGGCACGGTCATGGAGAACATCCGCTACGGCCGTCTAGATGCGACGGATGAGGAATGCATCGAGGCCGCGAAGCTGGCCAACGCCGATTCATTCATTCGTCGCCTGCCCGACGGCTACGACACGATGCTGACAGGTAACGGCTCGAACCTGTCTCAGGGGCAGGCGCAGCTCCTGTCGATTGCTCGCGCGGCCGTGGCCGACCCGCCCGCGATGATCCTGGATGAGGCGACCTCCTCGATTGACACGCGCACCGAGGCCTTGGTACAGCAGGGCATGGACAACCTGATGGAGGGGCGCACGGTCTTCGTCATCGCCCACCGTCTGTCCACGGTGCGTAACTCGGACGCGATCATGGTTCTGGAGCAGGGACGCATCATTGAGCGCGGCAGCCACGATGACCTGATCGCTCAGAAGGGCATGTACTACCAGCTCTACACGGGAGCCTTCGAACTCGACTAAAGGTTGTCGCTTCGCGCGCCTGGCCCCGGCCTCGTTCGTCGTCGGACGAGGTCGGGGCCTCGTCATGTGTGCGCTGCGTGCGTATGGGACTGATTGGGGGCGTTCCTCGACCATGCGCGCAAGCGCGCGGGGGAGTGGGTATACGAAAGCGGGCCGCCCCGAAGGGCGACCCGCTTCACGTCAAACTATTGTTCGCAATCAGTCAGCGATCGAGGCGACGCGACGAGCAAGCTTGGACTTGCGGTTCGCGGCCTGGTTCTTGTGGATGACGCCCTTGGAGACGGCGACGTCCAGCTTGCGCGAAGCAACGCGCAGCGCGGCGAGAGCCTTCTCCTTGTCGCCGGCCTCAACGGCCTCGCGGGTGTGACGCACCAGGGTCTTCAGCTCGGACTTCACGGACTGGTTGCGAACGCGGCGCTTCTCGTTGGTCAGGATGCGCTTCTTCTGGGACTTAATGTTTGCCACAGTCGGATTTCTCCTTGATGTATGTCTTGCAGGGTCGGTGAGGGCTGTGTCAAGACCGGGACTTAGGCGTGGGGACACCCGCAAACGGTCCTAACCAGACCCCCTGCCCGACCAGGCCGGGAGTCCAACGACCAAGCATACCAGCAGTGTCGCTTACCGTCGCACCCCGAGACGGGCCGAGGCCTCGTAAGTTCGGTCACGTCAAGGTCGTGAGTGCTCCGGTGAATGGTCGCGCATTCTTCGGCGGGGTCGGCTTGCTGTCCGGGCGGTGTGTCACTCGCCGTGCGTGCGGTAATGCTCCTCGAGTGCGTCGACGATGCGACGCCACGTCACCTCGGGCAGAATCGAACCTTCGCGACGTACGTCGGTGGCCTTGACCCACAGCGCGCGGTCGAGGCGAACCTCGGAGGGGCGTCCCTTCGAATCCCACGCACCCGTTCCGATGTCGAACCAGTAGCGCCCCGCGGCGGCCTCCTGCGCGGCCTCGCGCGTGTGGTCCTTGCTGGTCAGCTGTAGGAGGTAGACGCCCTCACCCTGAGCACCGATGACGACAGCGGGGCGATCTTTGCCCACGGAAGCGTCCTCCTGGTAGGGCACCCACGTCCACACGACTTCGCCCGGGTCGGCGTCGCCGTCCATGATCGGCTGGTACGAGGCGTGGGCCAGTGCGTCGGCGATGCTGGCCTCTCGGATCGAGGTGTGAGGGGCGGTTTGAGGTAGCCGGGTCCTCATAGCGGTGGGCATTCCCGCGTGGCTGGGACTGCCGGGGTCGAGGGAGTGGGCGTGGGGGTGTGCGACGTCGAGTGCTTCTCCTGGCGCTTGCCGGGGCGCGGCTCTGGATGGGCGGGCGCTGCGTTCTGGCCCGTGGACTCGGTGTTCGACGAACCCGTGTTGGTGAGGAAGCCGAGGAGTGCACGCACGATGCCGGTGAGGAGTGAATTCATGGCACCAGCATACGGGAGCGGGGTCGAACAGTGGTTATCCACAGAGCATCCGTGGGATGCGAGTTATGCACAGGGTTTATTGTCGGACGTGACAGTAAACGTACGTGGCTGTCACTCTGGATGTGTTCGTTGAATAGTTCCCTCACTGAAAGACAGGTGACAGCGATGTCGACCGCAACGATTCACGGAATGTCTGTCCCCATCGATTCCTTTGGATGCCCGAGCTCATCTTTCGCCTCCACCCCCGACATGGAGGCCCGTGCATCCCTGAGCGCGGCTCTTCGTAGTGCCACGTCCGGCAGACTCGACCAGGCGCTCGAGTACGCACGTGAGCCTACGATAACGAGGAAGCGTCGATCGAGCTGAGGCTTGAGGCCGCGAAGCTCTGCATTGATTGGCACGCGGCCCTCGGTGACTACGGGAAGTGCCGCGTGACCGCAGCAGGTGCGGCCCACCTGGGAACCAGCTACTTGGAGCGCGATCACCCTCTCATCCTCATGCTTCGTAACTCCGAGGCCTACTGGCTCGCCATCCTCGGAGACGCGGACATGTCGGCCCGCAAGTTCTCCGCCCTGGTGGCCGACGTCAGAAACAACCCGTCCCTGGACCCCCAGCTCGCCTTCGCGATCCGTAATAACTCGGCCATGCCTGGAAGAATACGGGTAAGTGGTCTCGCGCTGCGCGCGTCTACCGGGAGCTGCTGACAGATATGGAATCCCTGTGCGACGAGGAGGACATGACGGTGCTGACGGTGCGCGATAACCTCGCCGAGGTGTTATCTGCTGACCGTCAGTACGAGGAGGCGATCCGTCTGTACGAGCGCAACCTTCAGGCCCTCCTGCGTGTCGCCGACCGAGGCGACTGGCGAGTCCTGCGTCTGCGCAACGAAATTGCGCGCAACACCTGGATGGGCGGGGACCGCGTTGCGGGAGAAGGCCTGTGGACTGTCCTGGCTGAGGATTGTCGACGCTACCTCGGGGACCGAGATGAGTTCACAGCGCGCATTCGCACGATCCTCCTTACCCTGGCGATCTTGCGCGGAGACGACGACACCGCGATGTCGATTGCCCGCAAGCTCAAGGCTGATCACTCCGACGACTGGGATGAGTGCGACATGACCGAGGCAGTGGAGCTGCTCGCCGAGGCCGGCATCAGCCCGCAGGACTTTCAGTAGCGCGCGGACGTGGGTGTGAGCCTGGGCGAGTGTGCGCGACTTCCCGCCCCTGAACTGGCACAAAGGCCTACGACAATGGGACGATAAAGAGGTTAACGACTTCACGGAGGTACACGTGCCCATCCCCACGCCCGCGCAGCAGGCGCAGATCCGCCCGTCCCCACACCCCGCAGGCGCAGATCCGTAACTTCTGCATCATCGCCCACATCGATCATGGGAAGTCGACGCTCGCGGACCGCATGCTCCAGCTGACCGGCGTCGTCGAGGCTCGCGAGATGCGCGACCAGTACCTGGATCGCATGGACATCGAGCGCGAGCGTGGCATCACGATCAAGAGCCAAGCCGTGCGCATGCCGTGGGCGCACAAGGACACCCCGTACGCGCTCAACATGATTGACACGCCCGGGCACGTGGACTTCACCTACGAGGTGTCCCGCTCCCTGGCGGCATGCGAGGGCGCGGTCCTGCTCATCGACGCCGCGCAGGGCATCGAGGCTCAGACGCTCGCGAACCTGTACCTGGCTCTCGAGAATGACCTGGCGATTATCCCGGTCCTGAACAAGATCGATTTGCCGGGTGCCCAGCCCGAGAAGTATGCGCATGAGGTTTCCCAGCTCATCGGCTGCGATGAGGATGAGGTACTCAAGGTGTCCGGCAAGACCGGTGAGGGCGTCGAAGCTCTTCTCGACCGTATTGTCGAGGTAATCCCCGCTCCCGAGGGTGATCCCGATGCCCCGACGCGCGCGATGATCTTCGACTCCGTGTATGACACGTACCGTGGGGTCGTCACCTACGTGCGTGTCGTCGACGGTGTGCTGTCGACCCGTCAGCGCGTGCGCATGATGTCGACGGGTGCCACCCACGAGCTTCTTGAACTGGGCGTCATCTCACCCGAACCGAAGCCTGAAGAGGGCATTGGTGCCGGCGAGGTGGGCTATCTGATCACGGGCGTGAAGGATGTGCGTCAGTCCCGCGTCGGCGACACCGTTACCAGCCAGGTGCGTGGCGCGACCGAGGCCCTCGCCGGATACCGCGACCCGAACCCGATGGTCTTTTCCGGCATCTACCCGGTCGATGGCTCGGACTTCCCGGATCTGCGTGACGCGCTGGAGCGCCTTCAGCTCAACGACGCGGCGCTTACTTTCGAGCCAGAGTCCTCGGCGGCTCTGGGCTTTGGATTCCGCTGCGGCTTCCTGGGGTTGCTGCACCTGGAGATCATCCGAGAGCGGCTTGAGCGCGAGTTCAACCTGGACCTCATCGCGACCGCCCCGAACGTCGTCTATCGCGTTGTGACGGAGGATGGTACGCAGGTGCGCGTCGACAACCCGAGCGAGTTCCCCGAGGGCAAGATCTCCGAGGTGCGCGAACCCGTCGTCAACGCGACGATCCTGACTCCCACGGAGTTCACGGGCACGATCATGGAGCTGTGCCAGATCGGCGTGGCTCGATGCGGGGGATGGATTACCTGAGTGAGGACCGTGTCGAGCTGCACTACCAGCTACCCCTGGCCGAGATCGTCTTCGACTTCTTCGACCAGCTCAAGTCTCGCACGCGCGGTTACGCCTCCTTGGATTATCAGGAGAGCGGCGAGCAGAGTGCTGACCTCGTTAAGGTCGACATCCTGCTGAACGGTGACCGCGTGGACGCGTTCAGCGCGATCGTGCACCGCGACGGTGCCTACAACTACGGCCAGCGTATGACGAAGCGCCTGAAGGAACTCATTCCCCGCCAGCAGTTTGAGATTCCGGTCCAGGCCGCGGTCGGCGCGCGCGTCATCGCCCGCGAGACCATCAAGGCCCTGCGTAAGGACATGCTGGCCAAGTGCTACGGCGGCGACATTAGCCGTAAGCGCAAGCTGCTCGAGAAGCAGAAGGAAGGCAAGAAGCGCATGAAGTCCATCGGTCGCGTCGACGTGCCGCAGGAGGCCTTCATTGCTGCCCTGACCTCCGACGTTCCGACGGGTAAGAAGTGAGCGCGAATCAGGTGAACGAGGCCGTGGAGGCCTGCGCTCAAGGTGAACAGGCCGCGGGCCGACGTCCGGGCGAGGCTCCAGAGGGCACGGTGTTCTTGAGCCGCACGAAGTCTTTCACGCGGCGTACTCGCGAGCTGCCGTCGAACCTGGCGCGCACGTGGGAGGCGCATGCGCACCGCTACGTGGTTGAGCCGCGTCGCGGCGTCGGATACACGACGGTCGCGCAGGACTTTACGCTTGATTTGGCCGAGCTGTTTGGACGCAGCGCTCCCGTGACGCTTGAGATTGGCTCAGGTACGGGCGAGCAGATCGTCGCGGCGGCCGCTGCCCACCCCGAGCGCAACTTCCTGGCCCTCGAGGTGTGGGTTCCCGGCATCGCGAAACTGATCTCGAAGGCTGTCGAGGCCGACGTGGACAACATCCGCGTCATCGAGGCCGACGCCGCCCAGGCGCTCCCGATCATGCTTGGGGACGCGTCCCTCGACGAGGTCTGGACCTTCTTCCCGGACCCGTGGCGCAAGGCCCGGCACCGCAAGCGTCGTCTAGTCTCCGACAACTTCGCGCTCGAGATCGGACGTCTCCTGCGGGATGCCGGCGTGTGGCGTCTGGCCACCGACTGGGATGACTATGCCTGGCAGATGCGCGATGTCATTGAGGCCTGCGAACTATTTGAGAACCCGCATGCGGGTGAGCGTCCGGACCCGGAGGATCCGCAGCCGGAGCGTGGCGGATTTGCGCCGCGTTTCGAAGGCCGAGTCGTCACGCACTTTGAGACGCGAGGCATCGATGCGGGCCGCCACGCCCACGACATCGTCGGCGTTCGCTGCCCTCGTGGTTGACGGACATTCATGAGTCCCGCCCAGCCCGACGGAACGCGGTGGCCAGCTGACGGAGCGCTTGACCCCGGCCTCGTCGAGGCTGATTATGGTCGCCCGTTGTCCCTGTACGTGCACGTGCCTTTTTGTCGCGTGCGCTGCGGGTACTGTGATTTCAATACGTACACGGTGGGTTTCGGGCCGGGCGCGCAGATAGGCGACTATGCGCCGTCTGTCTGGCTGAGGCGGATCTGGCGATGCGTGTCATGGAGGAGGCCGGCCTGCCTGCGCGCCGCGCGCGGACGGTGTTTTTCGGCGGTGGTACACCGACGATGCTGGATGCGACCGAGCTGATCGACATTCTGGCGGGCCTGCGTGAGCGCATCGGGATTGCGTCCGGCGCTGAGGTGACGCTCGAAGCTAACCCAGACACCGTGACGCGTGAAGATCTGCACGCATTGGCTGACGCCGGTTTCACGCGAGTGTCCTTCGGCATGCAATCGGCGGTGCCAGCGATCCTGGCGACCTTAGACCGTACTCACACGCCCGAGCGTGTGCCCCTCGTTGTTCAGTGGGCGAAGGAAGCAGGTCTATTGACGTCCGTCGATCTCATCTATGGGACGCCCGGTGAGAGCCTTGCGGACTGGGAGGCTTCCCTGCGCGCGGCCCTGTCCTACGAATCCGATCACATCAGCGCCTACGCCCTCGTCGTCGAGGAGGGGGACGAAGATGGGCGCGCAGGTCGCGCGCGGCAAGCTGCCCACGCCAGACCCGGACGATGAGGCCGCCAAGTATGAGCTGGCAGACGCGCTGCTTGCTGAGGCCGGATACTCCTGGTACGAGATCTCCAATTTCGCGCGCGCGACCGAGGCTGACCGATTATCGGGACACCCTTCGACCCACTTTGAACACGCCTCCGCGCACAACCTGGCGTACTGGCGTGACTGGGACTGGTGGGGTTTTGGGCCGGGTGCCCATTCTCACGTGGGGCGTGCGCGCTGGTGGAACGTCAAGAACCCGGGAGCGTATGCCGGACGCCTGCGCGCGGGTACCTCGCCCGCGGCAGCGGGGGAGATCCTGGGCGCGCAGGAGCGCGAACTTGAACGTGTCATGCTGGGGTTGCGTACGTCCGAAGGCGTGGCGCTTGATGGGCTTGCGGGGGTTGGTCGGGGTGACGAGGCCGTGTCTGGGAGCGTCGTCGACGAGTGTGTGAGTGGTCGCGTCGCCGCGCTCATCGCGGATGGACTGATCGACGGTGTCGCGGCGCTGGGTGGGCGTGCGGTTTTGACACTGCGTGGTCGGCTGTTGGCTGACTATGTGACGCGCGAATTGATGGGATATTGATCCTGACGGGCCGCAATGATGCGGATTTCAACATTTTGGCAAATATTCAAAATTGTTCAGACAAATAATTAACTGTCTTGTATTTAGGCGAATACAAGACAAATTATGTCAACAAATACCCACCATTTGTCAGTTTGTGCTTGTATAGGGTGTGACAAGCTCCGATTACGTCGCAATAATGTTGACATTGTGGTTGAAGTATGGTCCCCTAGAGTTGTCATGTGAAGCCGAGCTGTCTACAAGACTTCTCCATAATCGGGCTTGTAGAGAGCAGTATACAAGGAAAAGTGTGGGACTGTGACTCTGCGGTACGCTGTCATTGCTGACATCGTGGGCTCTCGTACGTTGACCAATCGTGCAGAGGCTCAGAGAATCTTTGAAGCTGCTCTTGAGAGGGCTGCTGAGGGGCTTGGTCTCCTGGAAGCCCCCTACCCGACGGTGGGCGACGAATTTCAGGCTGTCGCCTACTCCCTTGAAGACGCCTTGCTCTAACGTTGCGTGCTCAGCTTCTGCTGCCTCCTCAGCTCCAGCTACGTTTTGGCATTGGTGCGGGTCGTATCGAAGAGTTCTCTTCCGGTGTCCATCGTCAGGCACCGGCGCGTCCTCGCGCGGGTGAAGGAACATCCCTCCAGGACGGGTCGGCGTGGTGGGCTGCGCGTGCGGCTATCAATCGCGCGCACGATGTCCAGGATTCCTCCAACCCCTTTATCCGCACGTGGTTTGTAGCTCATGCCTCCGTGGAAACCTACGTGTCGTCAAGCTGCCAGACCGTGGTCAATGCCCTGCTGAGCTTGCGTGACCATGCGATCCTCAAACTCTCTGCTCGCCACCGTCGTATCACCGCCTCGCTCCTGCTCGGTAAGACGCAGGTGGAGATTGCGCGCGTCGAAAAGCTCTCGCAACAGGCCATTTCAGACTTCGCGCGGGGCACGGGGGCGGGGCTCATCCAGTCCTCTCTTCTCATTGCGGAGGCCACTCGTGCATGAAACTCTTCTTCTTGGTATCGCTGCCTCGGAGCTAACAGTCCTACTGACGTCCGATCCGAGGCGGTGGTCGCGTCGCCTCGTGCTGTTTGTAACGCTCATCATTGGGGTCGTGCTCTATTCGTGGCTCGTTCTTGGGGTGAGTACGTTTGCGAACGTGACGGGTGCTGTGCTCGCCTTCGTCTGGTTCGGATGGGACCTGGTGGACGGGTCCGCTCGCGGCGTGCTCACTAGGTGGGCGCTGGCCACCATCGGCTTCGTAGCTCTGATAATCGTGGAACCGGGGCAGTATCCCGCGTTGTCCTTGCTTGATGTGCGGCCACTTGACCTCATTATTGCCATTACTTTTATGGCATTGGGGCCCGCCAACCATCTCATCACCGCGATCCTCATGTGTGCCCGAGGCCGAGCGACGGACCCCGTTCCGGGGTGGATTAACGCTCCTGTCCTGCCTCCGATGCCCGCCGATACCGACCAGCTCGATGGCGGGAGCGCGCGAGTAGCTGCGCCAGAGGGCGACGGCGCGCAGGTTGAGGATGACGAGAACTCGTTGCCCCTCGCTTCCTCGTCGGGTGCCGATGCTGACGTGGCAATAGCTGAAGAAGAGGGGCCTGCCTTGCGTGGAGGACGCTGGATTGGTCCCCTTGAACGCCTGCTCGTCATCGTCTTGGTGGGTGCCGGTGCGGACGTCGCTATCGGCGCGGTCGTCGCGGCTAAGGGCGTCATTCGATTCCCTGAGATTTCGCAGGATTCCACGGGTGAAAAGGCTGAGGAGTTCCTGATTGGCTCGATCTCCTCTTGGATTCTGGCTGCGCTGGTGGCGCTGTTTGTCCGCGTGGCGCTTCAGACGTTCGGGTGACGCCACTTAGAGTATCCCGGGTGAGAACAGCAGATCCCTACGGGCGTAACATCTTCGCCCACGACCCGCATCGAGACGGTCCCGGTGCCCGTCGCCCGCGTTCGGTGGCCGTACACGTCGAGATCGGCATGGTCCTTGAGGACGTGTCCTCCGGCTGGGTGGGAGCTGTCACGCGCGTCGAAAAGTCCGGCGGTGTTCACCTCGTCGAACTCGAGGATCGGCGCGGAGTGCGTCGGTCCTTCCCGCTTGGCCCCGGCTTTTGGCTGGAGGGGCGTCCCATCGAGGCGCTGCTTCCACGCCCCAAGGCCGCCAAGGCCTCGTCGACTGTGCAGGTCAGCGCGACGGGGCGGCGTATCACGAACTCCGGTTCGTTCGCCCCCACATCGAGCGGCCCGAAGGTTGCCAAGCGTTCGCGTATCTGGGTGGAGGGACGCCATGATGCCGAACTCGTGCAGCATGTGGGGGAGAGGACCTAGCAGAGGCAGGCATTGCAGTCCAGCTGCTCGAGGGCGTCGACAACCTCGAGGCGGTCCTGGAGGTCTTCGGCCCCACGGACACAGCACGCGCGGGCATCCTCGTTGACCACATGGTTCCAGGGTCGAAGGAATCACGTATCGCCGAGGCCGTCTCGCGCAGGTGGCCGGGCGCGGTTCTCGTCCTCGGGCATCCCTTCGTTGATATCTGGCAGGCTGTGAAACCCGCTCGCGTCGGTCTTGAGCGCTGGCCTGACGTTCCACGTGGTATCGATATCAAGCATGGGACCCTTGGTGCCCTCGGTTGGCCGCACGCCGACCAGCGTGACATCGCCATGGGCTGGAAGAGAATCCTCTCCACCGTGCGCACGTATCGCGACCTAGAACCCGCGCTGCTGGGGCGCGTCGAAGAACTCATCGACTTCGTGACGGTGCCCTGGGCGCAGTGAGGCGGGCCGTGGCCGTGAGGTTCGCAATGAGCACACGTATCCGGTAGTGCACGGGTCGCCTCGGCTTGGGCGCGGGGAGTAGCATTGGCACTCAGAAAAAGAGAGTGCCAGGGCGAAGGGAGTGACATGGCACGCAATAGCGCGCAAAATCGCAGGCTTGACGTCCTGCGAGCCATCGTCACCCAGTACGTGGCCACCCGCGAACCCGTCGGCTCAAAAGCCATCGCTGCGGGAGGCCTGGGTGTCTCCTCCGCGACGATCCGCAACGACATGGCAGTCCTGGAGGAAGCCGGGCTCATCTACCAGCCCCACACCTCTGCCGGGCGCGTCCCGACCGACCGTGGCTACCGCGTCTTCGTTGATCGCCTCGCCCAGATCAAGCCAATGACAGCGCCGGAACGACAGGCCCTCGAGACCTTTCTCTCTGAGTCCGTCGACATCGACGACGTCGTGGAACGCTCCGTTCGACTGCTCGCGCAGGTCACCCATCAGGTGGCCCTCGTGCAATACCCGGGTTCGCGCGTGCGCATCCTTAAGCACCTCGAGGTTCTCAGCATCGCGCCAGGCCGCGTCCTCATTGTCGCGATCACGACCGATGGAGAGGTGGGGGAGCGGACCCTCACTCTCGATACCCCCCCTTGACGATGCCCAGGTCGTCCAGGTGCGCGACCACCTGCGGGTCCACTGTGAAACCGCCACCTCACAAACTGTGCGCTTGTGCGCGGAGGCAGCCACGGCCTCGTGTCGGCCTGAGCTGAGCGGTGCGGTCGACGCACTCGGCGCGGCACTCACCGACGTCCTCACCGGTGCCGGTGAGGCGAAAATCGTCGTTGCTGGTGCCGCCAACCTGGCGCGCGGAGCACTGGACTTCCGCGATATTGCCCCCGTCCTTGACGCCCTCGAAGAACAGGTTGTCCTCATGCGTCTCTTTTCCGAGGCCGACCCCGGCGAAGACCTGCACGTGAGCATCGGCGCGGAAAATCCTCACGACGCCCTGGCCGAGGCCGCCGTGGTCACGGGAACCTACCGTGCCGGAACGGACGAGAGCGGAGGAAGCGCGCACCTGGGAATTGTCGGCCCCATGCGGATGGACTATGCGCGCACCATGAGTTCCGTGCGAGCCGTCGCCGCCTACTTGTCCAGGTACCTGGCCCAGGAGAATACCAACTGACTATGCAATCTATGACCGATCAGACGACGAATAAGCGCCCCCGCGGGAAGGAACAGGAAGCGTGAGAGACTATTACGAGGTCCTCGGCGTCTCCCGAGACGCCAGCCAGGACGAGATCAAGAAGGCGTACCGCAAGCTCGCGCGTAAGCTCCACCCCGACTACGCGGGTGCGGACTCGGAGGAAGCTTTCAAGGAGCTGTCGGTCGCCTACGAAACGCTCTCGGACCCTGAGAAGCGCCAGATGTACGACATCGGCGGCCCCGACGCCCTACGCGGTGGTGGAGCTGGCGCGGGTGCGCCCTTCACCGGTTTCTCCGACATCTTCGAGGCTGTGTTCGCCAGCGGATTCGGTGCCTCCTCACGCGGCCCGGCCTCGCGCGTGCGCCGAGGCAAGGACCAGCAGGTGAGTGTGGACATCACCCTCGAGGACGCTGCGTTCGGTGCAGCAAAGGAAGTGTCCTTCAAGACGCACGTTCTGTGCGACACCTGCCACGGCTCGATGTGCCAGCCAGGTACTTCTCCCGAGACTGCACGATGTGCCAGGGATCCGGCTTCGTCACGCAGATCCAGAATTCCCTGTTTGGCCGCATGCAGACCCAGGCACCCTGTCCCACGTGTCAGGGTTTCGGCACGACGATCCCCAGTCCCTGCACCGAGTGCAACGGCGCGGGGCGTGTTCCGACGCGCCGCACTCTTAGCATCAACATTCCGGCCGGTGCCAGCGAGGGTACCCAGATCCGCGTGAGCGGCGAGGCCGAGGTCGGTACGGGCGGCGGCCCCAACGGAGACCTGTACCTGTCCATCCGTGAAAAGAAGCACCCGGTGTTTGATCGCCGCGGAGACGACCTGCACACGTGGATCACGATCCCGATGACGACTGCCGCCCTGGGTACCGAGTTCGAGCTCGACACCCTGGATGGGAAGAAGAACGTTACGATCGACCCGGGGACGCAGCCCAACGACGATATCGTCTTGGAGGGTCTGGGGGTCGGCCACCTGCAGCGCTCGGGCCGTGGTGCCATGCACGTGCACGTGGATATCGAAATCCCGAAGAAGCTTGACGATCAGTCGCGTGAACTGCTGGAAAAACTCGCGAAGGTGCGCGGTGAAGTCCGCGTAGAGCCCTACCGCCAGCAGCCGACGTTCTTCGACAAGCTGCGCGACACTTTTATGGGCTGATGCGCGATGACACGGCCCGTTTCTCGCTGAGGACCTCTCCTGCGTTCCCTCGTCGCTGGCGGTGGGGGAGCATGCGACGCTCGGGGGCAGCGAGGGTCGTCACGCTGCTTCCGTGCGCCGCATCGGCGCAGGGGAGTGGGTGGACGTCGCCGACGGGCGCGGGTTGCGCCTGACCTGCGAGGTTGTGGGGGCCGACAAGTCTTCGTTGTCCCTCGTGGTGCGTGAGGTTGTTCAGGAAGAGAGTCCGCGCCCCGAGATCATCCTCGTCCAAGCCCTGGCCAAGGGCGGACGCGACGAGGCCGCCGTGGAAATCTGCACCGAGATCGGTATTGATCGGGTCATCCCGTGGGCCTCGCAGCGCACGATTGTCCAGTGGAAGGGACCGAAAGCCGAGAAGGGGCGCGCCAAATGGGAGGGCGTCGCGCGGGCAGCCGCCAAGCAGTCACGCCGCGCGTACGTGCCCGTCGTTGAGGTGGTGACGGACAGTCGTGAGCTGGCCTCTTGGGTGCGCGCCCTCACGGACGAGGCCGGGGTGGCCTTCGTCTGTCACGAGGAGGCCACGCAGTCCCTGGGAGCTGCCCTTGCACGGGTGCAGGGAGATGCTTCGGATGGGTCCCTGCCCGCGCGCGTTGCCTTGATTGTCGGCCCCGAGGGAGGAATCGGTCCGGAGGAGACCGCTCAGCTGGTGGACGCCGGAGCTCGAACAGTCGGCCTGGGGGCCAATGTCCTGCGTTCCTCCACGGCTGGCGCAGTCGCTCTGACGCTGATTCGCGCTGCCGCGGGAGCTTACTAGGAGCTGGTGAGAGTGATACGTCTCTAGCCATTTGAGGCCTTGTCTGCTGCGTTCAACTAATGGTGTATCACGGTAGGATAATGCTGTCGTTGTGTTGCTTGTGACCAGAAGAGGGGCACGCCATGTCGAACATTCGTGCGATCGATTTGTTCTGTGGAACAGGCGGTCTCTCTCTTGGTTTGCAACAGGCAGGGATTGAGGTAGTTGCAGGCATCGATCTTGAGCATCGCTGCAAGTATCCCTACGAGCACAACCTGAACGCTCAGTTCATCGAAGCGTCGGTGGTTGACGTGACTGCTGAGATGCTGAATGAGCTGTGGGGGCAAGGTGTACTTCGTCTTCTTGCCGGATGCGCGCCGTGTCAACCATTTTCCAGTCAACGGCGGGGCAAAGATCCGTCTCAGCACAAGAACTGGCGTCTGCTTGATGAATTCGGGCGTCTCGTCCGCGAGACAAGTCCCGACTACGTGACGATGGAAAATGTTCCTCTTCTTGCGCGTGACGCCATGTTCAAGCGTTTCGTACAGATTCTTGAGACAGAAGGGTACTCAGTTGACTACGGGATCCTATATGGGCCCGACTTCGGTCTGCCTCAGAAACGCCGCCGTCTAGTTCTCGTAGGCGCACTGGCAGCTGAACCGAAGCTGCCGACACCCACACACGCACCGGACGAGTATGTCACGGTTGACAGTGCTATCGGAGATCTTCCGCGTTTGGCCTCAGGAGAGCATGATCCCCGAGATCCGCTGCACTATGCACGCCGCCTGTCCCCGATGAACCTAAAGCGGGCACAGTATTCGCGACCGGGAGGAACATGGCAGGATTGGCCGATGGAGTTGCGGCTACCGTGTCAGATTCGTGATGTGAATGCGAACTTCGGGTCGTTCTATGGGCGTATGCGGCCTGATGAGCCCTCGCCGACGATCACGACGCAACCGTACAACACAGGTGCTGGGCGCTTTACACACCCGTCCCAGGATCGCGGCCTCACACTGCGCGAAGCCGCGATCCTTCAGGGATTCCCGAACGACTTCATTTTCACTGGGCCGGAGGAGAAAATAACCCTCGAAAATGTCGGTCGTCTCATCGGTAATGCCGTGCCGCCCATTTTTGGTAAAGTTGTCGGAGCTGCCTTTCAGCCTTGATCCGAGATTTCATTGTCGTACGTTCGCATTGCATTTGACGCGAAAGCTTTGAGGAGAAATTGGAGTTTCGGATATAGTGTTGTAAACTCGTCCCTCCCATGTGAGGTGAATGAGCAGCAATGCATAATAATGTTGCGAAGAATGACGATATGTTCGACCTTGTTGGAAAGTTCGGGCACAATTTGATTGAACGAAAGACCATTAGGGCGTTTGTCGCTGAAGCTTAGTAGCTCGCGAAATTCAAGATAGTCAAGAACGCTGTCAATCTTTCGTATGCCTGCCTGACCTCCATAGCCTAATTGTTCTTCTTTGTTGTTAGTTTTCTCAATCCGATTTGCTCCCTGTTTGCCTTTATAAGGGGTATCGTAAAGCTTGTTTTGAATAAAAGGTGGTAATGAGCTCTTTGTTTGATAGCCGTTGTCATTCAATAGTTTTCGTAGAAATGTCTCAGTTAAGAAAACTAGCGTATAATACTTGCTCATCATGCTTGCGCGAGTCGTTAGTTCGTCAGTGGTGGATTTCCAGTGTGTTCGCTCCTCTTCAGATAGGTTGTTCAGGATATGCTGCATCGTGTTTGATGCGAGAGACTTTGCGGAGCGTGTGTCTCTATCAAATTGGTTGCTTGTTGTGTCGCTATCTTGATTAAGTTCGACGCGCATTCTATCCCAATGGTCATAGATCTTATTAAGTATGTCCTTAAGTAGCTGGAGCACTTTTTGGTAAATTGGATCAGTTGCGATAACCTGTTCGCGTGCGGAGGTAAAAGGGTCAGTGCCAGGTCGATCGAGGCCGTCGACGTGTATTTGCCCGTAAATATACTGTTCCGGCACTCGGGATGAGGGAATGTGTTGAATGATGTTACGTTCTCGCATTCGCCCATTGACGAATAGGTCGAGCGTTGCTCTTTCATTTGATCCATATATCTGCAGATCGCGAGGCTTTCTGACTGTTGCAATAAATCCGGTGATTGTGACTAGCTGTTCTTGCGCTCCGTTCTCGTCAGCTGTTTCATCGCATATGAAAGAGGTTGCGGGAATTGTATATTTGTTGTTTGGATCAATGCTTTGACTCGCTTTCGTAGCGTCGTAAAGTAGCTGGGTGAAATCATCATCTGTATTCGGGAATACCCAAGCAAATTGTGTTTTTTCTGTGAGGCGTGAAAGATCCTTGTGGGTGATCTCAGATCCGTTATAGTAAATGTGGAAGTTTTTGTCAATCAGAGAGAATCTGAATCCCTGCGCGATTGACGATCGGAGGAATTCGTCGGTGTTATTGGTAGTGCGCATTCCTGAAAGTACCAGGACTGTTCCGCTCGGAGAGCTGAGATTGTCTAGAAGTTGATAAGCGTGATCTCCTGCGTCCTTTAGGAGGACTTCGTCGGTGGAGCGGTCGTTATTAATTGCTTCGTCGAGTTCGGTATTGCTGATTCGGCATCCGGTGGGTTGAGTTGTCTTCGTCTTTGAGGCAATTGATACCTCGTCTGCGCAAGACAGTAGCGCGAGCTTTCCGATTCCCTTGGCGCCGATATAGGGGCGCCCTGTTGCGCTGAGTTGTTCTGTGCCTTCATGTCCTCGTTTCGTGTATCCGATTTTGAGGAATTTTTCGTCAAGGTCTTCAGAAGACATACCATGTCCATCATCGAGGATTGAGAGAGTTTTCCCTTCTCGGTCTAGTTCGATCCAAACATTCCTTGCATCAGCATCCCATGCGTTCGAAATAGCTTCACCAATCACTGTGATGAAGTTGCGATAGAGTTGGCGTCCGAGGTGATCGAGAACCGTCATTGAGATTAAGAACTTATGTTCCTGAGACATCGTTGTTACCTCCTCGTAACTGGAACTGCGTAGTCACTCTATCATAAGTTTGTCAGTTACTGGCCAGCGTCACGGTGATCCGCGCGCTCAGCGTGTGGGTCTGTCCCGGCACCAGGGCGACCACGTCCGTGCCCGAGTTGAAGGCGTTGGGCGGGCAGCTCATCGGCTCGACGGCAACGCCCACGCGGTCGATGTTATCCGCCGAGTAGACCTGCAGCCAGGGAGCATCCGAGGACAGCGATACGCCCACGCCGGAGGCGGGATCACGTAGCGTGACGGTCCAGGTGCCCTCCGGCAGACCACCGAAGGCGTGGTCCAGTAGGGAAGTGCCGATGAGGGCGGGGGAGCGGAAGTCAAGACCGAAGGAAGTGACGTCGTGGGGGGCGACCGGGATCATGGAGGCGTCGGCCTCGTAGATAATCGACGCGGGATTCTCAAGCTCCAGATCATCCACCCGTACACCGTCGACAGCCAGGTAGGGATGGAATCCGACGCCGTAGGGGGCGGTGCCCTCGCCGATGTTCGTTGCCGACAGTTCGATGGCGAGGCCGCGCTCCGGATCCAGGCTGTAGCGAGCGGACGCAACGAGCGTCCACGGGTAGGAGTAGCGCGCTGGAATGAGAGTGCGTAGGAGCACCGAGGAGGTGTCGGCCTCGGCGATTTCCCACTCTTGGAAGGCCACAAAGCCGTGCAGAGACGTGCCGAAAGCGTGCTCGTCGACGGGCAGGTCGTAGGAGTTCCCTTCCCACGAATAGGTGCCTCCGGCGATGCGATTCGGCCAGGGCATGAGCACCTTGCCTAGGTAGGCGGGGGGACACTCGTCCACGCTGTGGGGAATGATCAGCTCGTGGCCCCGATACGTCAAGCCGGCCAGGCCCGCGCCTACCGTGACGATCCGCGCCCGATAGTCCCCGGCCGTGAGACCCACTTCGCGCCCCGATGCGCCTACCGTAACCATGAATGCTCCTGTGCGTTCACTGAACATGAAACACACTCATTCTAGACGGAGTCGAGTCGTTCGCATCAGGCGCCAGGCGTATTCTTATAGAGAATGACTCTCGATAGAAAGGGTGCCCAGACTTATGGCTCACGAGATCACCGACGAGCTGATTGACCGCCTTCAGGCATACTCGGACAGCGCCCGCACGGTGGCGCGCAACGCCGTTTCCCACGCCGGCGTCGAATCCGTCGCCTTCGACCGCGCGAAGGTCGTCGCCACTCCCACCGTTGTTTCCCACAAGGTGGACGACTGGAAGGTCACCTCCCAAAAGAAGTCCGGCCGCTGCTGGCTCTTCTCCTCCCTGAACCTCCTGCGCTCGACAACCCGCACGCATCTGGGCCTCAAGGACTTCGAGTTCTCGCAGAACTACGCCCTCTTCTGGGACAAGTTCGAGCGCGCCAACTTCTTCCTGACCGACATCATCGCCACCGCCAAGACCGAAGAACTCGACGGCAGACTCCTGCAGTTCCTCCTCGGCGACGTTCTCTCCGACGGCGGCCAGTGGGACATGGCTGTGTCCCTGTACCTCAAGCACGGCCTCGTCCCCAAGACCGCAATGCCCGAGACCGAATCCTCGGGCCACACCGCCCCGATGAACAACCGCCTGAAGGTCGTCCTGCGCCGCACCGCCCTGGAGCTTCGTGCCCTCGTCGCAGACGGAGCCTCCCCGAGGAAGAGATCAACGAGGTCAAGGAAGCCGCGCTGGCCGACGTGTGGCGCATCCTCGTCATCTGCCTGGGCGAACCCCCGGCCTCCTTCGAGTGGGAGTGGCGTGACGATTCGGGCGAGTTCCACCGCGACGGCGTCCTTACCCCGCGCGAGTTCTACTCCCGCTACGTGGACGTAGACCTCACGCAGTACGTGTGCCTCGTCGACGACCCGCGCGCCGAGCACCCCAAGGGCCACACCCTGACCGTCGACCACATGGGCAACGTCGTCGGCGGCCGCCCGATCCTGTACGTGAACACCCCCGTCGAGCAGATCCGTCAGATCACGGCTTCCATCCTCGCCTCGGGCCGCGCCGTCTGGTTCGGTGCCGACTGCAGCCAGCAGTCTGATCGCGCCTCCGGCCTGTTCGTTGAGGGGCTCTACGACTTCGATAACCTGTTCGGCGTAGACTTCTCCACTTCCAAAAGGAGCAGCGCGTCAACACCGGCGAGTCCGCGATGAACCACGCGATGCTCTTCACCGGCGTCGACATTGACGAGGTCGGGGAGGGTCGCCGCTTCCGTGTGGAGAACTCCTGGGGCGAGGACCACGGCGACAAGGGCTTCTTCACGATGGATGCCGCCTGGTTCGACGCCAACGTCTTCGAGGTGGCCGTGCACGTGGACGACCTGCCCGCCGACCTGCGCGCCGTTATCACAGAGGAACCCCTGCACCTGCCCGCGTGGGATCCGATGGGCGCGCTCGCCTGAGCGTTCGTTTCGTGGAACGAGGCCGGGGCATGGACACGTGATTGCGTGGCCTGCCCCGGCCTTGTCCGTTGATTTCACGCGAGAAACGCGCACTTTTCGCAGTGCCTACGACGTGGACGCATGCCGTCACAATTCGCCATTTTGTGAACGTACCGCGCGCGCGGACCCGGAGCCTGCCATGATAGGGACCATGACGAACCACACGAAGCCGACGTTGTTGATTTCCAACGTCCTGCCGGCGCGGCCGGGGGACGAGGCATACAACAACATCTGCATGCGCCTGTGGGATCGTATTCTTGAAGCAGCTGTGCCCACCTGGAACGTGATTCGCGAATACGCGCAGGAGGACGGCGCCGAGGGCGCCGCCCTGCGCGCGCGCGACGCCGACGCCATCGTCATCATGGGCGGTGAGGATGTTCATCCGGCTAACTACGGAGGCTCGCAGGGCTATAATCGCGAGGGCCGCCACTGGTACCGTGCAGACCAGGGACAGCTCGCCCTCGTCGACTATGCCAGCCGCACCGGCATGCCGCTGCTGGGCATCTGCCGCGGCATGCAGATCATCAATACCGCGTTCGGTGGCACCCTCGAGCAGGACATCGCGGACGGCACGCACACGAATCCCGCGATCCTCTCCGACCACCGCTTCGTGCGGCATAGCGTGCGCGTCGAGGCCGACAGCAACCTGGAGCGCGCGCTGTCTCCCGTCCTGATCAATTCCGAGCTGACCATCTCGTCCGCACACCACCAGCGCGTGCACCACCTCGGCGACACCCTGCGCATCAGCGCCTACGCGCCCGACGGCACCGTCGAGGCCATTGAATCGCCTGACGCCCCCATTATCGGTGTGCAGTGGCACCCCGAAGACCCCGCAGCCGACATCTCCCAGCTGCACGCACTCCTGGGCCATTTGGACGCGCGCCGCGCGCCGCGACTGGAGAGGGCGTCGACTACCCTGGTCGCATGACCATCTCCCCGGGAACCAATTTCGACGACCCCCGATTCCACGACGATGGGCGCACGCCCGCCCGACGCATGCGCGACGGCGACTACTACGTTGCGGACGATGAACTCTCAGCACTCACGAGGCGGGCCGTTCGCCTCCTTGGCCTCTACGAGCAGGCTCACCCGAGCGACCCAGACATCGCTCGCTACCTGCTCTCCCAGGTCCTCGGACAGGTGGGGGAGAATGTTGACATCCGCCCGCCCCTGCGCGTCGATTACGGCTACAACATCACCATCGGGGACGGCTCCTGGGTCAACTACGGCCTGACCGTGCTCGACGTCGCCCCGGTCATCATTGGCGCCGACGTCCTCATCGGCCCGAATTGCTCCCTCTACACGGCGATCCACCCGACCGAGCCAGGGCCTCGTCGCGCCAAGTGGGAATCCTCCGCGCCCATCACCCTCGAGGACAACGTGTGGCTGGGCGGCTCCGTCGTTGTCTGCCCCGGCGTAAGCATCGGCGAAAACTCGATTATCGGCGCGGGCGCAGTCGTCACGCGCTCGATTCCCCCGAACTCCGTCGCCGTCGGAAACCCCGCCCGCGTCATCAAAGCACTCGACCCGAGCGTGCCGCGCGCCATCGAAGCAGCCAGCGTTGGCATCATAAGCCGCGGGGAAATGGGGGAGTGGGCATGACCATCCTGCCAATCTGCATCACGGGCGAACCGGTCCTCCACCGGGTCGCGGATCCCGTCGAATCCTTCGACTCAACCCTGCGCGACCTGGTGGCCAACATGATCGAAACGATGCACGCTGCCCCCGGCGTCGGCTTAGCCGCTCCGCAGGTGGGTGTCGGCCTCCAGCTTTTCGTCTGGTCCTATCGCGGCGGTGGTGCCTTTGATCGGCGCTACAAGGACATTCTGGGACTCAACGACGGAGCAGCACGCGGCTACAACTCCGCAATGAGCGGCGTCGTCGTCAACCCGACGCTCGAACTCGTCTGGGACGATGACGGCATCGGCTCGATCCTACCCACGCAGCCCGACATGACGAACGAGTCCGAAGGATGCCTCTCCGTCCCCGGTGTCCAGTACCCGCTACGCCGCGCGCTCGGAGCGATCCTACGCGGCTACGACGCCGACGGGAACGCCGTCCAGGCGAGTGCTCGCGGATGGCTCGCGCGCATCTTCCAACACGAGTTCGACCACCTGCGCGGAACCCTCTACGTCGATCGCCTCGATACGCCCTACCGTGAGGATTCGCGCGCGTATGTGGCCGAGCGCGGCTGGGGTATCCCCGGACGCACGTGGACCCCGGGGGAGTGAGCCTAGCTCAATCCTCCCAGGGTCCTTGTATGTACGCGTGGGTCAGTGGACTTCGAAGCCCAACGAACGGAAGTAGTTGCGCACGTCCTCCGTCGCCTCGGGTGTCGGGGCCTTCGCATCCTCCAACTGGTACTCCAGGCCGAGCGAATGCCATTTGTCTTTGCCGAGCTGATGGAAAGGCAGAACCTCAATGCGGTCGATGACATCCTTCCAGCGGCTGACGATTTCGCCAACCTTGCGGATATTGTCAGGGTCGTCCGTCAGACCCGGAACCAAGACAAAACGGATCCAGATACGGGTGTCACCGCCGCGTGCCGCGATGCGGTCGCCGAAGGTGATTGTGGGAGCCAGATCGCGGCCCGTCGCCTTCTTGTACGTCTCGGGGTCGCCGCTCTTCACGTCCAAGAGCACGAGGTCGATGGCATCAAGCATCTCGTCATCGCAGTTTGCGCCCAGGTAACCGGAGGTGTCGATGCACGTATGCACGCCCATCTCCTTAGCACCCAGGAGGATGCGTTTGGCGAAATGGGGCTGCATGAGAACTTCACCGCCGGATAGCGTGATTCCGCCCTTCGTTGTGCGGAAAATGCGGCGGTAGCGCGCAATACGGGACAGCAGTTCCGTATCGGACACGGGTGCGCCATCCTTCATAAGGAACGTGTCAGGGTTGTGACAGTACAGACAGCGCAGGGGACAACCATTGAGGAACACGGTCATGCGCGTTCCGGGACCGTCAACGGCTGTCACGAGCTCCCAGGAATGGATCGAACCGAGCGTGCCCTCGCGCATACGTCGCAGGCGTTCGGAACGCTCCAGGTCCGTGATCTCCTCAAGGCCCTCAACACCCGCACCGACGGTGCGGGACTGGGGGGCTTGGAAGTCCTGCTCGCGAAAAGTCGGAATAGCGAGGGGCTGCGTCATGTTTCCTTCTTCGAGGGGATGGGGCGCGGTGTTCACGCAGGAACGAGGCCGGGGCAGGTCGGTGGGATTGGCCGACAGCGGCATACAGAGTAGTGGGGCGTCGCGCGTACGCCCGACGCCCCACTACATTCGACCGATCAGGCCGAGTGGTGGAAGGTGCGGGACAGAACGTCCAGCTGCTGCTCACGGGTGAGCTTGACGAAGTTCACGGCGTAGCCGGAGACGCGAACGGTCAGGTTCGGGTACTTCTCGGGGTGCTCCATGGCGTCCTTCAGGGTGGACTCCTCAAGCACGTTGATGTTCGCGTGGTACAGGCCGTCCTTGTCGCCGCGCTCCTCGCGAGCGGCCTTCATGTCAGCGAGACGCTCTTCGTAGGTCTTGGTTGCCATAACATTTCTCCTTACTTGTGAGACGCCGGCGGTGCCGGCTGGGCGGACCGGGTTGCGGTGCGCCCACGATGGTGGGTGGCGGGGATCAACGCAGGTTGCACATCGACCCCCGCCAATGGTGGATCAGTAGCCCTTGGTGCCGTCGTAGGCGCAGGAATCGTCCGGAACGAAGCCCGCGTCGAGGATGCCGACCAGGTTCTGGATCTGCTCTTCCTTGGAGCGGCCCAAGCCCTGCGGGGTGATCGTGTTCGTCAGCGAGATGCCGTCGAGCGCGTCGTTGTAGTCCAGCTTGCCGACCGACAGCATGGAGGCGACCATGCCGTGCGTGTCGATGCCGTTCTCCGGGTTCGCGCCGGGGGCGAAGGGGGTGCCCTTCTCGTGGCCCGACGGGAAGGAACCGGTGGCCTTGCCGTAGACGACGTTCGAGGTGATCGTCAGGACCGACTGGGTCGGGATTGCGTCGCGGTACATGGGGATCGCGCGAATCTTGTCCATGACGGTGTGGACGACAGTCGCGGCGATGTCGTCGGCGCGGTCATCGTCGTTGCCGTAGGTCGGGAAGTCGCCCTCGGTGCGGTAGTCGACGACCAGGCCGGTCTCGTCGCGGATCGGGTAGACCTTCGCGTACTTGATCGCAGCCAGGGAGTCAGCGACGATGGACAGACCGGCGATACCGCAGCCCATGGTGCGCACGATCTCGGCGTCGTGCAGTGCCATCTCGATAGCCTCGTAGGCGTAGCGGTCGTGGCAGTAGTGGATGATGTTGAGGGCCTCGACATAGGTGCCGACGACCCAGTCCAGCATCTCCTCGTAGCGCTTCCACACGTCGTCAAAGTCGAGCGGGCCGTCACCCTGGACGGGCTCGTAGCCTTCCATGACTGCTTGCCGGTCATCTCGTCGCGGCCACCGTTGATGGCATAGAGGAGAGCCTTGGCGGCGTTGACGCGAGCGCCGAAGAACTGCATCTGCTTGCCGACGCGCATGGGGGAGACGCAGCATGCGATGGCGGCGTCGTCGCCCCAGTGGGCGCGGATCTGCGGATCGGACTCGTACTGGATAGAGGAGGTCTCGATCGAAATGCGAGCGCAGAACTCCTTGTAGCCACGGGGCAGGTTCTCGTCCCAGAAGATGGTGATGTTCGGCTCGGGGGCCGGGCCGAGGTTCACCAGGGTCTGGAGCAGACGGAAGGAGGTCTTGGTGACCAGCGTACGACCGTCGTCGCCGAAGCCGGCGTCCGACCAGGTGGCCCAGTAGGGGTCACCGGAGAAGATCTGATCGTAGGCGATGGTGCGCAGGAAGCGGGTGATGCGCAGCTTGATGACGAGGGCGTCGATGATCTCCTGCGCGCCGGACTCATCCAGCGTACCGTTCTTCAGATCGCGCTCGAAGTAGCAGTCGAAGAAGCCGGAGAGTCGACCGATCGACATTGCGGCACCGTCCTGGGACTTCACGGAAGCCAGGTAGCCGAAGTAGGTCCACTGCACGGCCTCGTGCGCGTTGGTGGCGGGGCCGGAGATGTCGTAGCCGTAGGACTGAGCCAGGTTCTTCAGCTTCTTGAGGGCCTTAATCTGCTCGGAGTGCTCCTCACGGTAACGTGCCCAGTGCTCGGAGAAGGGCTGGTCAGCGTAGCGATCCTTGTCCTTCTGCTTCTCGGCGATCAGGTGGTCCACGCCGTACAGGGCCACGCGGCGGTAGTCGCCGATGATGCGACCACGGCCGTAGGCATCCGGCAGGCCGGTGATGATGTGGGAGGAGCGAGCGGCGCGAATACGCGGGGTGTAGATATCGAAGACCGCGTCGTTGTGGGTCTTGCGGTACTGGGTGAAGATCTTCTTCACCTCGGGGTTGTATTCCTTGCCAGCCTCGTGGATGGCGGTCTCGACCATACGCCAGCCGCCGTTCGGCATCATTGCGCGCTTGAGCGGGGCGTCGGTCTGCAGGCCGACGATCACGTTGTCGTCCTCGCAAATGTAACCGGGCTTGAAAGCGTCGATGTCAGCCGGGGTGTCGGTGTCAACGTCGAGGATGCGCACCTTGCGTTCTTCGGAAAGGTACTTTTCCTCAAGGGTGTTCCAGACCCGCATGGTCTTTTCGGTGGGACCCGCCAGGAACGAGGCATCGCCCTCGTACGGCGTGTAGTTCAGCTGGATGAAGTCGCGCACGTCGATTTCATCGCACCAGTTACCCTTGACAAAACCTTCCCAGGCTTTCTGGTCTGCTGTCGTCATTCTTCCTCTTCTCGGATTCTTCCGTATCCCTGTGGGGACGGTTGTAGGGAGCAAGGCTCCGTCAGTGCACCGGATTCCGGCGCTTGGGTCTATTGTCCTACGACCGATGGGGCGGGACAACCGCTTGCGTCTATCGACCTATGTTCTGTGTCTCAGGGGTGTGGGTCTTAAGTCTCCCACGCTTCAAGTGTAGGACGAAGGTCCCCGTCAAGAAAGTGGGAGCTTTGACCACATACACTGGTGTCAGTGCCCGTTTCACGAAGGAGAAAATTCCTATGTCTGCACCCCGTCCGGTCCTCGGAGTTGGCGTTCTTGGAGCTGGAACTGTCGGTAGCCAGGTCATTCGCATCCTGCAGTCGAGCCGCGAGGATTTCGCGGCACGTTCCGGCGCTGAGATGGAGGTCCGCCGCGTTCTCGTCCGCAATGTGGATGCTCCGCGTGATTCGCCGATTGATCGCGAGCTGCTGACGACGGACCCTGCTGAGGCGATTGACGGGATGGACCTCGTGGTCGAGTTGATCGGCGGCATCGAACCCGCGCGCACGTTCGTACTGCGCGCCCTCACGCAGGGAATTTCGGTCGTGACGGGCAACAAGGCACTGCTGGCCGCCCACGGTCCCGAACTGTACGAGGCAGCCGCTTCCAACGACGCAGACCTTTATTACGAGGCCGCCGTGGCCGGCGCGGTCCCCGTCGTGTACGGCCTGCGCGAGTCGCTGGCCGGCGACCGCGTCACCACCGTGATGGGCATTGTCAACGGCACGACGAACTTCATCCTGGACGCGATGAGTTCCAAGGGCCTGAGCTACGAGGAAGCCCTCAAGAAGGCGCAGGACCTGGGCTTCGCCGAGGCCGACCCGACCGCAGACGTCGAGGGCCTGGATGCCGCAGCGAAGTGCTCCATCCTGGCCTCGCTGGCCTTCCATACGCGCGTCGGCATCGACGACGTCGCGGTCGAAGGTATCTCCAATATCACTAAGGAGGACATGGAAGAGGCCGCTCGTGTCGGCCATACCATCAAGCTCCTGGCCATTGCCGAGCGCCGCATCGGTGAGGACGGCCGCGAGGGCGTCGCCATGCGCGTCCACCCTGCCCAGGTGCCATCCGACCATCCGCTGGCTTCCGTCGACGGTGCCTTCAACGCGATTCTGGTCGAGGGCGAGAACGCCGGACGCCTCATGTTCTACGGCCAGGGTGCCGGCGGAGCTCCCACGGCCTCGGCCGTCCTGTCCGACCTCGTGGCCGCGGCGCATCACCGCGCCTTCGGAGGCCACGCCCCTCGCGAATCCGTCTACGCCCACCTACCGATCCTCGATCCCGGATCGACCCACACGCGCTACCAGATCCGCCTGCAGGTCGAGGACCGTCTCGGCGTGCTCTCCGACGTCGCCGGTATTTTCGCCCGCCACGGCGTCTCGATCCAGTCGGTGCACCAGCGCAACGACGAGGTTCCCGGTGCGTGCGTCATCGTCGTGACCAGCCATCAGGCCCGCGAGGCAGACCTGCGCGCCGTCGCTCGTGCGCTCGCCGTGTCCGACGCCGTGCGCGAGGTGACCTCCACGATCCGCGTTGAGGGTGAGTGAGGTGCGCGTGCATGATGACTTTGTCGCGGTGAAGGTTCCCGCGACGAGCGCCAACCTGGGTCCCGGCTTCGACTGTATGGGCCTCGCGCTCGACCTGTGGGACGAAGTGTCAATCCACGCGACGACGGGGGCGACCTCGGTCGTCGTCGAAGGTGAGGGGGCCGGCAACGTCGACCTCGGTGAGGATAACTTGGTCGTTCGCGCCCTGCGCCTGGCCCTGGACCATGCGGGCGCTCCCCAGGTGGGGGTGCGCATGCGCTGCATGAACCGTATTCCTCATTCGCGAGGCCTGGGTTCCTCCGCGAGCGCAATCGTCGCCGGCCTGACGCTGGCCCGCGCGCTCATCGGCGACCCGGACGTGCTGGGGCGCCAGGAGATCCTCGAGATCGGCTCGGAACTGGAGGGACACCCCGACAACGTTGCGCCCGCCGTCTATGGAGGGGCCACCGTCGCCTGGATGAACGAGGACACGAAGGAGGTGGGTGCGCTTCGGCTGAACCCGCCGGCGGGCGTGTCTCCCGTCGTTTTCATTCCCGACTTCGAGCTGCGTACTGCCACCGCCCGCGCTGCGCTGCCTGAGAACGTGTCTCACGTGGATGCGCGCTTCAACGTCGCTCGCGCGAGGCGTCTTGCTGCGATCCTGTCCGGTCATGCGCAGGCCAGTGGGGGAGCGGATCTGCACGCGGTGCTCATGGAAGCGACGCGCGACCGCCTCCACCAGGAGCAGCGCCGCGGTGCCATGGAACCCTCGCTGGCCCTCGTCGACTGGCTGCGCGGTGCGGGATACGCCGCCGTAGTCTCGGGTGCCGGGCCTACCGTTATCTCGCTGGAACCCGTTGGCGCACAGATCCGCCGCGATGCCGAGGACTCCGGGTGGCGTGTCCTTCCCCTCACGGTGGCCGCTTCCGGCGTGCAGATCACTCGTGGATCTTTAGCGAAGGTGGAGTTCTAACTAGCCTCTCATCTGTGAGTTTCTGCGCAAGCACCGTCAGTTTCGCTGTCTGATCGACAGCTGGCTGGCGGTCTTGCTATATTTTTTTTCAGGTCCGAGTCGAATGCTCGACTCCGATCATTGCGGTGCGCCCTCATTGCGCATCTTCTTCCATCAAGCTTTTTCGTGTGCTTGAGCAATTCACCTCGCCCGACTTGGGCGCATTCCAGTAAGGACCACTTCGTGAGCAACGAAAACCCCGCCGAGATGACGACCGCGTCGCTGTCGGCGATGAAGCTGCCTGAGCTGAAAGCCCTGGCCGCGTCCCGCGGTCTCAAGGGCATTTCCCAGCTTCGCAAGCCCCAGCTGATCGAGCTCCTGAGCAACGACGCCAGCGCTCCGACTACGCAGGAAGCCGCTCCGCGCGAGGAGACCCCTGCCTCGTCGTCTGAAACCCCGGACGTTCCCGCGCAGCCCGAGGTCCCCCTGGCCGACAAGCCCACCGTTGAGATGCCCGCAGCCGAGGGTCCCCGTCGTTCACGCCGCCGCCGCGCGGTGAGCCAGGGGGGCCGTCGAACCCGCGCATGTCACCCTCGATCTGCCGATGCCCGCTTCCGAACGCAGTGAGTCCACGCCGGAACCCGACACGACCGTCGTCGAGACCGTCCTGAACATCGAGCTGCCCGACGGCGACGACACCGAGGGACGGCGTGGACGCCGCGAACGCGGACGTCGCTCCCGTCGCGAGCGCGAGAACCGTGACAACCGTGAGAATCGCGAGGGCCGTGAGAATCGCGAGGCGCGCCCTGCGCGTGGCGGTGAGGATAACCTCGCCCCGATTGCCGGCATCCTCGACATCCAGGAGAACCACGCCTTCGTGCGTACCTCCGGCTACCTGCCCGGCCCGAACGACGTCTACGTGACACTCGGCAACGTGCGCCGCTGGGGCCTGCGCGCTGGTGACGCGGTCGCCGGTGCCGTCCGTCTGCCCCGCGAGGGCGAGCGTCAGCGCCAGAAGTACAACGCCCTCGTGCGTGTCGACTCCGTGAACGGTATGACGATTGAGCAGGCGCAGGCGCGTCGCGAATTCGGCAAGCTGACGCCGGTCTACCCCTCCGAGCAGCTGCGCATGGAGACCTCGCCGAAGGCCTACACGCCGCGCGTCATCGACCTTGTCGCGCCCGTCGGCAAGGGCCAGCGCGGCCTCATCGTCTCGCCGCCCAAGGCCGGTAAGACCATGGTCATCCAGCAGATGGCCAAGGCCATCGAGCTGAACAACCCCGAGGTGCACCTCATGGTCGTCCTGGTGGACGAGCGCCCCGAAGAGGTCACCGACATGCGCTCGATCGTTAAGGGCGAGGTCATCGCCTCTACCTTCGACCGTCCCGCATCGGACCATACGACCGTTGCCGAACTCGCAATCGAGCGTGCCAAGCGCCTCGTGGAGCTGGGCCAGGATGTCGTCGTTCTCCTCGACTCGCTGACCCGTCTGTCGCGCGCCTACAACCTGGCTGCGCCCGCCTCGGGCCGCATCCTCTCCGGTGGTGTCGACGCGTCCGCGCTCTACCCGCCCAAGAAGTTCTTCGGCGCGGCCCGCAACCTTTCCGAGGGCGGCTCGTTGACCATCATCGCCTCCGCGCTGGTGGAGACCGGGTCGAAGATGGACGAGGTCATCTTCGAGGAGTTCAAGGGCACCGGCAACATGGAACTGCGCCTCTCGCGTCAGCTTGCCGAGCGTCGCATCTTCCCGGCGATCGATCTCAACGCGTCGGGTACCCGCCGCGAGGAGCTGCTGTTTGCGCCCGAGGAGCTGCGCATCATGTGGAAGCTGCGCCGCGTCCTGGGCACCCTCGACCAGCAGCAGGGCCTCGAGCTGGTCCTCGACAAGCTCAAGGAAACCCAGTCGAACGCTGAGTTCCTCATGCTCATCCAGAAGACGACGCCCTCCGAGTGATCAGCGGGTTGACGCGGGGCGAGTGGCGAGAGCCGCTCGCCCCGTTTTCTTGTCGGGTGCGCGCGTAAATACCGGGCAACCGACTGTGGTGTGTGCCAGAGTTGGGGTATGGCGGACACGACACCGAACGAGAGCGATGAGCAGGCTACGCGGGAAACCTCGCGCCGGTTGCGGAGTGGCGTGCGTGGTTGTTTGCGTCTCGTGCTGGGGCTTTTTCTTGTCCTCGTGGCTCCTCTTCAGCTGGGAATCGCCATCTATGCCCAGGCCCATCACGGGATGGGGGACGCAGTGGAATGGCCGAATTGGACCGGCTGGGTCATGGTGCTGTGCGGAATAGGCGTGCTGTGGCACGGCTGGGATCTTCGGCGCTTAGGACGTCAGAAAATGACGTTGATCGCAGAAAAATGGGCGGCCCTGGAGGGGCAGCGCGGGCAGGTTGAGCGCGTGTTCTCCTTGCTCGTCAGTGCCGGGCACTACGAGGCCGGTCTGTCAGCGCGCTACGAGCGCGCCCAAGCCGAACACGCCAGGGTCGGCGCTCGAATCGCCGAGCACCAGCCACCGGGTTTCTTCGCATCGCTTAGCGAGACGTCAAGAGGCGACGGTGATGAGATTCTTGCGGGCATTGATCGCCTGGTGGACGCGGATGCCGCAGTCATGGCTGCGCGCGACTTCTTCGCGTGTGCGCCCGGCTGGCGCGACGTATGGAGCAACGAGATTGGCCCGATCATCGCAGACTTGGACGTCCTCGATGACGTCGCGGATACCCTCGAAGCAATCGGTACGGACCCGCACATCCTGACGGATATTGAGGCTTTCAGAGAGCGTGTGGGTGACCACAAAGACACCGTACACGACCTCGGGAAGCGCCTCAAGGATGGGCAGATCGCTCCCGCCCAGGCGCTGGAAGAACTCGACCGGATCGCCAACGATGCGCGCACGCGCGTTGCCGAACTCATCGAGGCGACGCTCGCCACCGATGCCTCGTCGCAGGGGACGCGCACGCTACGCGCGGTGGAAGGGCGCGGGCATCAGCCTCACCGCGGCTAACGCCGAGTACGACGGGGCCTACTGGAGCGAGGAAGCGGACGCTGACATCGAATACAACCCGGCAGCCACGATCCGACTGATCGCAAACTCCGCAGGCGTTGACCTGGAGGGGCTGCCAGCACCGGCGTCTGGTGTCCTGACGGCTGGTCGCTCGTTCGTCTATCTGCTGCCGATGTATCTTGATCGATACCTGACTGAGGATGTGGACGGCAGCGGCGACGCTTCTTCGTCGGCCTGAGCGGGCTGAGGCGACATTTCATCCTTGTTGGCGCAAGCATGAGCGTACCGAGCGGTTGCGTGGCGACCATGGCACAGTGAACACATGACTTCTACGACGACTGATTCGCCACCCGACGAACGCGGGCGCGTGTCACTGCGAGGCTTCCGGCGTTCGGCGCGAGGGATAGGCCGGATTCTGCTGGGTGTCATCATGGTGATCTTCATGCCCGTGTGGCTGGTATTCGCCGTCGTTGACTACAGTCGGCCCACGGTGCCGACAAACGAGCTGGTTGCTCCATCCGTCGACGTGCACGACGAGACGGGGAGCTTTGAGCCGATCGACGGGCGAACGCTGCAAGACGTCCTCGGTGGCGTCAGGTTCGCGCGTCCCATTCACCTCGTCATCTTGTCGACGGATGACCTGGTGGACGACAACCTGGACGAGGCAACCCTGAAGTACGCGCGGGCGGGACACAAGGAGTGGATCTCACCCAGTGGGTATAAGTGGGCCGACGGCTACCTGATCCTGTCGGTGTCGCCGACCCACCGTAAGGTGGGGACTTACTTCGGCGAGGACATTGCCCCCGTGTTGTCCGTCCAAAAGGAGATTCAGGACGCTGCGAAGGATGATTTTCGGGCGGGGCGCTGGAGTCACGGAATAGTCGCGGCGGCAACGACAGCAGCTGCGTACATTCCGAATGAAGCAGGCCGGAGTATTGAGAATAGAGTTGTCTGGCCTCATTGGACGGGGTGGCTCATCTCGCTTACGGGGATCGGCGTTCTCGTGCGCGGGTGGAGCCTGCATCAGAAGGTACAAGATAGCTCGAAACGTATTGCCGAGGCGTGGAGCGATATGGAGAAGCGCCGCTCAGAGGTGGATCGTGCCTTCCACTCGATCATCGATGCGGGCCATTACAGCAAGGGGCTGACCGTTCGCTACGGGTGCGCCAACCAAGAGCGCAAAAAGGTGCGCGAGCGCGTTGCTGTTCTGGCATCCCCGGGGTTCTTCGGTTCCTTTAGCGCCGAGTCAGCACGCGAGAGGGGAGAACTGGCCGCAGACATCGAACGTCTGTCGGACGCTGACGACGCGATCATCGCCGCGCGTGACTTTTTCGCGCTGGCTCCGGGATGGCATACCCTGTGGGACAACGAGGTGGGTCCGGTCTTCGAAGATCTGTTGGCGGCGGACGTCGTCTCGGTCAAGGTGCGAAAACGAGTGAAAAAGCGAGAAGTCGCACGTAAGGTGGAGGAGCTACACCGTTGGACGAATGACCAGCGCGACATCATCGTTGGACTCAGGACCAGCTTGGAGCGCGCTGAGGTGAGTCCGGGCGAGGCGCTTGATGAACTGGATCGAATCGCGAACGAGGCCCGGGCGCGCCTGACACGGCTCATTGGACAGGCGCTTGACGCTGACACCTCCTCGGCTGGGCGCGAGCGCTACGAGCGGTGGAAACGCAACAAAGGTGGCACTGTGAACGCCCATGACGTGCTCTACAAGGGCAGGTATCTCAGTGTTGGGCGCAGCCATGAGTACAATCCAGCCTCGACGATCCGTCTGACCGCAAATTCTGCGGGCGTGCGCCTCAGAGGAAAGGCTGCGGAGAGGTCCGGTCGTTTCCAGGCGAACAACGTGTCCGTCTGGGCGTATCCGACGTATCTCGACCGCTACGTCGGCGACGAACCATCCAGCTCCGCGACCAGCTTCGCGGACTATGGTTCCTCTTCGGGTGGTTTCTCAGGCTCGGGCTCATCCTCGTCATTTTGAGGGTCATAGCGCTCGTGTACGGCACCCGTCAGACTGCTTGACAGCAGGAACGCGAGATACCGAGCAACCGACCGTCATTCATGCCAGAGTGGAGCCATGACATCTATGACACTCGACGGGGCTGACAGGGAAGCAGAGCGTCCGCCCACATCGTTGCGCGTCCTGCGCTTCGTGGCCGGTCTCCTCCTGTTCCTCGTCGCGCCCGTGTGGTTGGGCGCTGCCTACTACGTTAATGTCCATGCGGTACCGAAGCAGAGTAACCCGGTCACGCCCGTCGTGGAGGTCCACGACGAGACGGGGGAGTTTTCGCGACATCGGCGGTCGGCCCCTGAATGCCGTCCTCGAGGACGTTCGTTTCATACGCGCCGTTCACCTCGTGGTGCTGTCGACCGATAGCCTCAGTGGCGACGACATGGATCAGGCGGTGGTCACCTACGCGCGCGCCAATCATCCGGAGTGGCTGAGCGCGGGCGGCTCGACCTGGGCGAATGGGTATGTAATCCTAGTCGTGTCGCCCGCTGATCATATGGTGGGTACCTATGTCGGCGATGATGTCGTTCTTCCCCTGGCTGCTCAGAAGGACGTCCAGGATGCGGCGAAGGATGACTTTCGCAACGGGCGTTGGAGCGAAGGCATCGTCGCCGCGGTGAACAAGGCTGCGGCGCTGATCCCGGGCGAGGACACTCAGCGTCAGGGGAATATTGTTCCGTGGCCTCCTCTTTACGCGTGGACTGTGACGGCCGCCGGAATCGTCGTCTGGTTGATCGGTGGGAAAGCCCGCCGTCGGCCAGGTGAGGTCGCGAGGCCGCTCGCCGAACAGTGGAATGACATGGAGAAGCGTCACATCGGGGTCGAGAGTTCCTTTGCCGCGCTCCTCGCCGAAGGGGGTTATGAGCATGGCCTGACCGCACGCTACCAGGCTGCGCGGGCGGAGCGTGAGAAGGTGCGTGCCCGCATCGCCTCGGCTCGTGGGAAACAGGCAACGATGTGGTCGCTCACCCAAGCCTTTCAGGATCTGTCGGACGCGGACACAGCGATGGAGGCGGCGTGTGAGTTCTTCGCGCTTTCCCCGAACTGGCGCAGCGTGTGGGCCAATGAGGTGGGGCCGGTCTTCGAGGATCTGGACGTGGTGGACCTGGTCGCGCGCACGGCTGCGGACCGAACGAACTATCAGCACGTCATCACTTTGTATGCCACCCTTAGCGCGTGGACGAACGAGCAGCGCGTGGCCGTGAAGAACCTGCAAGGTAGCCTCGAGCGTGCAGAGGTGACACCTGCCACGGCCTTGGAGTGCCTTGACTGGATTGCGAACGAGGCCAGGGGCCGACTGGCGTTGTTCGTCGAGAACGCGCTGGCGGCCGACACGTCGTGGATGGGACGCAGGCGCTACTCGCGCTGGCAGGCGGGTAAGGGTGAAAAACTCAAGGACTACGATCTGCGTTACATCGGCACGTACTCCGTCGACGGCTGGTCGCACTCCTACAATCCCGCTGTTACGATTCGCCTGACAGCGCACTGTGCGGGCATCGACCTGAGTGGAAGCGCAGCCATCCCATCGGGGCGTTTCATGGCCTACAACGCGCCGGTCTACGTGCCGCCCGCGTACTTCAACCGCTACATCGTATACGACGGAATCACGAGATATAGCTCCTCATACGAGACCTACCTGACGTCGCCGGCAAACCTTGGTACCGCGAATGATTATCGCAACCGTAGTCGTGTGAGCCTCTCGTCCTCCCATTCGCACGGCACGTCGAGTTCGGGTGGGTTCCACGGCTCAGGCTCATCCTCGTCGTTCTGAGCAGAGCAGAGGCCGCCCCCCCATAGCCGATCTCACGCTCACCTGATGGCGTCCATCGTTGAAGGCGTTGGGCTGCTGTGCCATAATGGCATGTCGGCTTACCGGTTCACCGGCATGCCCCAGGCGCTTGCGCGCGCTGGAGGGCGAATCCCCGTCAGATGCGAGGAACGCTGCATGTCCGGACCCGGGGCACCAAACGATCCAGGAGAATCCCATGCGTAAGGGCATCCACCCCGAATACGTGGACACCGTCGTGACCTGCACGTGCGGCAACTCGTTCCACACCCGTTCCACGCTCACCTCCGGCGAGATGCGCGTGGACGTGTGCTCGGCCTGCCACCCGTTCTACACGGGCAAGCAGAAGATCCTCGACACCGGCGGTCGCGTCGCCAAGTTCGAGGCTCGCTACGGCAAGCGCGTGCGCCCCTCGAAGTGATGAGGGTGAGCGGATAGCTCGACGGCGGTGTCGTCGGCCTGAAGGCTGGCGGCGCCGCCGCTTTTCAAACGTTTGACTCGTAAGGATGTGGTGAATCGTGGCGGCGACGGATGAGCTGGGCGCACTGGGCCCGCTGTTGGAGGAATATGCGCAGGTGGAGGCCCAGATGGCTGATCCACAGACGCTGACGAACCCCCAGTTGATGCGCCGCGTCGGCCGCCGGTACGCTGAGCTTGGCCGCGTCAAGGCCGCCGCTGATCGGCTGAGCACGGCGGCGGGGGACCTTGAGGCTGCCCGCGAACTGGCTGCCGAAGACCGATCCTTCGCTGACGAGATTCCAGCCCTCGAAGAAGAGGAAGCAGCGGCCCATGAAGCCCTCGTCAAAATCCTGGCTCCCCGCGACCACGAGGATGCGATGGACGTCATCCTCGAAATCAAAGCCGGTGAAGGCGGCGAAGAATCCGCGCTGTTTGCCTCCGACCTGGCGCGCATGTACGGTCGTTACGCCGAGGCACACGGCTGGAGCGTTACCGAGTTGAGTGCGACCCATACGGAGCTCGGCGGCTTCAAGGACATCACGCTTGCGATCCGTGCGAAGGGCACACCCGCCCCCGACGAGGGCGTGTGGGCCCACCTCAAATACGAGGGCGGCGTCCACCGCGTGCAGCGCGTGCCCGTTACCGAATCCCAGGGACGTATCCACACGAGCGCCGTCGGTGTCTTCGTCATGCCGGAGATCGAGGACGACGACGAGATCGTCATCGACCCTAACGACCTGCGCATCGACGTCTACCGTTCGAGCGGCCCCGGCGGCCAGTCCGTCAACACGACCGACTCTGCCGTGCGTATCACCCACCTTCCCTCGGGCATCGTCGTGTCGATGCAGAATGAGAAGTCTCAGCTGCAAAACAAGGAAGCGGCCCTGCGCGTCCTCGCCTCTCGCCTCGCTGCGGAGGCTCGCGCAAAGAAGGAGGCCGAGGCCTCGGCCCAGCGCCTGTCCCAGGTGCGCACCGTGGATCGCTCCGAGCGCATCCGCACCTACAACTTCCCGGAGAACCGCATCGCGGATCATCGTACGGGCTTCAAGCCCACAACCTCGACGCCGTCCTGTCGGGCGCGCTCGATGCCGTCATTTCCTCCCTGCAGGAGGCCGATGAGGCCGAACGCCTGGCCGCCGCCGCGAACGCATGAGCGCGCAGGTGGAGGGTCAGTGGGGACTGCACGAGGCCCGGGCGTGGGCGCGCGCACGCCTGGACGAGGCCGGGGTTGACTCGGTCGACGCCGACGTGCGCGAGCTCCTCGAGTGGGCGTGCGACGTCACCACGCAGTGGGATCTACCCAGGGTTCTCGACCCCGAACAGGCGGAGAAGCTGCGCGGCGGCGTAGCGGAGAGAGCCTTGCGTATTCCCCTCCAGCACGTCACGGGACGCATGTTTTTCCGCTCGCTGGTCCTGACCGCAATGCCCGGCGTGTTCATCGTGCGCCCGGAGACAGAGGTCCTGGCGGGCCTGGCCATTGACGAGGCGCGCTCCGTCGTGGGTAGCCGCGGCGAGGCGCGCGTCGTCGACCTGTGCACCGGCTCCGGGGCGATCGCGCTGGCCGTTGCCACCGAGGCTGCGCGCACCGAAGTGTGGGCCGTCGAAAAGGAACCGGATCCTTTCGCCTTGGCCTGCCATAACCGCGACCGTATTGGCTCGCGCGGCGTGCACCTGGAACGCGGCGACGCAACGAACCCAGCGACCCTCCACTTCCTGAACGGTCTGGTCGACGTGGTCGTCACCAATCCGCCCTACGTTCCAGCCGACGAGATGCCCACCCAGCCCGAGGCCAGCGCCGATCCGCACTCGGCCCTCTACGGGGGGAAGCGAGGACGGACTGGATATTCCCGCCCGGATCATCCGCCGTGCTCTCACGCTTCTGCGGCCGGGCGGCCTGCTCTTGATGGAGCACTCGCCCAGCCAGGACGAGGCGCTGCGCGCTTACGCGACCTCTGTCGGAATGGTCGACGCCGCTACCGAGGCGGACTTGGCCGGTCGTATGCGCTTCCTGCGCGCCCGCGCGCCCCGCTGATACCCCGCCCGCGATCCATGACACAATGGCACCGATGAGTACTGAGACGATCCTGAGCGCAACACCGAACCTTGCAGCCGACGCGCTGGCACGCGCAATCCGCGAACTGAACGACGGCCGCGTCCTCGTCGTTCCCACGGACACCGTTTACGGAATCGGATGCGACGCCGCCAACCCCGACGCAGTGAGCGCGGTCCTGGCCGCCAAGGGGCGCGGTCGTCAGATGCCGCCGCCTGTCCTCGTCGCCTCGGTCGACGCCATCGACTCCCTGTGCGTCGACATTCCCGACTATGCGCGAACCCTCGCGCGCACCTTCTGGCCCGGCGGACTCACGCTCATCCTGCGTGCCCGCCCCGACCTTGGGTGGGACCTGGGGGGAGACTGGCGGCACTATCGGCGTTCGCATGCCGAACCAGGACGCACTCCTGACCCTTCTGCGTGACTTCGGCCCCATGGCCGTGACCTCCGCGAACCTGACCGGCCGCCCGCCGGCCACGTCGGTCCAGCAGGCCATCGGTTACTTCGGTACCTCTGTCGCGGCCTACCTCGACGGCGGATCCACCCGGGGGACCACGGCCTCGTCCATCGTCGACTGTGCCCACGGCGACCCTCGCGTTATCCGCCTGGGAACCATCAGCCTCGCCGACCTGAGCGCGGTCGCCACCATGCCCATTCGGGAAACGGAGGGACGCCACCCGTGAAGGTTTACCTGCTGCTCGCCGCCATGGCAATGGCCTTGACGATCCTGCTGACCCCAGCCGTGCGCTGGGCCTGCCTGCGCTTTCATATCCTGCCGCCCGTGCGCGGGCGCGACATCCAAAAGACCCCGATCCCGCGTCTGGGCGGCGTCGCCATGACCATCGCGCTCATCGTCACGATGCTCGTCGCCTCGCGCATCCCCTACATGGCACCGCTGTTCACGACCACTGTCCCGTGGGCCGTCATGGCTGGTGCCGGTGCGATGTGCGTCCTCGGCATTATCGACGACATCATCGAGCTCGACTGGATGGCTAAGCTCGGCGGGCAAGTCCTCATCGCGGGCGGCATGGCTTTCGGCGGCGTCCAGCTCGCGTCCTTCCCGATTTTCGGTATCACGCTGGGTTCCTCAAGGCTCTGGCTTTTCATCTCCGTCCTGTTCATCGTCGGCATCATGAACGCCGTCAACTTCATCGATGGACTCGACGGCCTGGCCTCCGGCATGATCGCGATTGGTGCCGGATCCTTCTTTATCTACTCGTATGTCATCACGCGCCTCATGGGGTCTGCCTCCTACGCGACAACCGCCAGCCTCATCGTTATTGCTCTCGTCGGAGTATGCGCGGGCTTCCTCTGGTTCAACTTCCACCCGTCCTCGATCATGATGGGTGGGGGAGCGGAGACCATGGGCCTCGTTCTGGCCGCCGCCGGCATCATCGTCACCGGCAAAATCGACCCGTCTCTGCTCGGGCGCCAGCAAGTGATCGTCTCAGCCCTGCCGCTTATCCTGCCGATGGCCGTCATCTTCATGCCCGTCGCCGACCTCGTCGTCACCTCCGTGCGACGGATGAGCCGTGGAAAGAGTCCATTCATCGCTGACCGCTCACATTTCCATGACCGCCTCCTCGTTGCCGGGCACTCCCACCGCGGTGTCGTGGCAATCCTGTGGATGTGGACGGCCATCGTGTGTCTCCCCTCCGCGGGGCTGCTCGGTTTTGCGTGGTGGAAGGTCGCTTTAGGGGCGGTTATTGCGGTCGCCGTGGGTGTCACAGTTACGACTCGCGAATTTCCGAAGGATGAGATCGGGACGGACGCAGCATGAGTTACCTTCTGGCCCTCGCCATGGTCGCCGTCATTTGCGGTGCCCAGTGGTTCTTCACCTCACGTGCCCTGGCCTCACCCGCCCGCTTCCTCGCGTGGGTGAGTGGCGGATATATCGCGAAGATCGCGCTGCTTGCCCTGGGCCTGTATGTTCCGCGCATGCTCGGCATGGACGTGCGCATCGCAGCCATTGCAACGATCATCGCCATCATTGTGTCCTCGACGGCCGAAATGATCGTGATGGTCCACAGGCGTACGATAAACGTGGATCTACCACCTCACAACGACTAACTGTTGCGCGCGCCGCGGGCGCGCTGATCTGTATAGAATGAAACGAGTTGCTAGTGAGGCAACACAACCAATGGAGTTCCGATGAAGGAGGCACGTTCCGTGTCCAATAACGCGCCCGCTCGCCGCGCTTCCGCGTCCAAGCCGCGCTGGTACTGGGTGAGCCTCGCGATCCTGCTCCTCATCATTGGCGCGACCGCCTACCCGGCGTTCACCCAGCATCCTCATCAGCCCGCCCTGGAAGACTTCTTCCCCTCGGTGATCTTCGGTGAGGGAACCTTTTACGAGTTCAACCGCCTGACTCTGGCCCGCGTCATCATGGGCCTGGTCGTGTGCCTCGTGCTGGTGGCCGTTGCGCGTAAGCCGAAGCTCGTGCCCACTCGCGGTCAGATGGCTGTCGAGGCCATCGCTGGGTACATCCGTGACAATGTTGCGCTCGACATGCTCGGCCCCAAGACGGGGCGCAAGTTCTCCGGCTTTATCGGATTCCTGTTCTTCGGTGTGCTCTCGATGAATATCGCGGGCATTATTCCCGGTATCAACATCGCGGCCTCGTCGGTCGTAGCCGTGCCGATGGTCTTCGCACTCATCACCTACGTGACCTTCATCGGAGCGGGCATCGGCAAGCAGGGCGTGGGCGGATTCTTCTCCTCCCAGCTTTTCCCGCCCGGCCTGCCTGTGCCCATGTATCTGCTGATCACACCGATCGAATTCCTGTCGAACTTCATCGTCCGCCCCGTCACACTGACGCTGCGACTCCTGTGCAACATGATCTCCGGGCACCTGCTGCTGGGCATGACCTACTTCGGCACGGCGATTCTGCTGCACGAACTCTCCGCCCTGTCAGCGGCCTCCGCACTGACCGGTGCCGCCATGTTTGTCATGACCGGCTTCGAGGTCTTCGTTGCCTTCCTGCAGGCCTACATCTTCACGATCTTGTCGACCGTGTACATCAAGCTGTCCATCGAACATCACTGACCCCCAACGCCATCCGGCGTTCCTAACAGAAGGAAACCACTATGGGAACCGCAGCATTCGCCTACATCGGCTATGGTCTCGCCACCCTGGGCCCCGGCCTCGGCATCGGCCTCATGGTCGGCAAGACCCAGGAAAGCGACGGCCCGTCAGCCCGAGGTTGCCGGTCGTCTCTTCACCAACATGATTATCGGTGCCGGCATGGTTGAGGCCCTCGGCCTCATCGGCTTCGTTCTGCCGCTCATCGTTAAGTGATCGCCATGCACCAGATTGTCGCCGCTGCGGACCAGGAGGTCGGCGGCCTCGCCGTCATCCTGCCGCCGCTGTACGAGATTTTCTGGTCGGCTCTCGTTCTGCTTATCGTCCTGCTCCTCGTCGGACGCTACGCGCTTCCTCGCATCTACAAGACGATGGACGAGCGAGCTGCCGCAATCGAGGAGGGTCTCGGTGCTGCCGAGCAAGCGAAGGCCGACCAGGCTGCCGCTGCGCGCGAGCGTGAAGAGATCATCCGCCAGGCACACGCCGAGGCGCACACGATTCGTGAGCGCGCCAACGATGAGGCCAAGGCCATCGTGGCCGCAGCCCGTAACGAGGCAGCCAACGAAGCGGGCCGTATCCTTGAGGGTGCGCAGCGCCAGATCCTCGCTGAAAAGCAGGCCGCGGAAATCTCCCTGCGCTCCGAGGTGGGGCTGCTCGCCTCCGAGCTGGCCGAAAAGATCATCGGTGAGCAGCTCACCGACACGGCCCTGACCTCTCGCGTCGTTGATCGTTTCCTTGACGAACTCGAGGCCAGACAACGCGCTGGTCGAGGAGAAGCGATGACACAGATGCGCACGATCGAGTCAGTCCCGTTCGCGACCGACCTGGCGGCGGCCCTCGCCACCCCAGGCGCCGACGCGATGCGGGTCGCCGAGGACTTCTTCGGCTTGGCCGACCTGTTTAAGGAAAACACTCGTCTCGCGCGTGCGCTGACCGACCCGGCCCGGTCATTGGCGGACAAGCAGTCCCTCGCACAGGAAGCATTCGCCTCCCACGTGACAACTGCGACGATGACCGTCGTCAACCTTGTCGTCGCCGACCACTGGCGTCGCCCCACTGACATCGATGACGCACTCGAAGTGCTGGGCATCCTCAGCGTCTTGAATGCCGCAGGCGCGAAGGGGGCGCTCGACCGGGTTCGTGAGGAGCTGTTCCAGGTCCGTTACTTCCTGGACCATAACCGAGAGGTGCGCGTGCGCCTCTCCGACATCTCCACAGGCGACTCGCATGAGCGAGGCGACCTGGCCACGAGCCTCTTTGGCTCGCGAGTCAGCGTGTGGACGATGCGCCTCGTGCGTCGCGCCGTCGGCCGCTCCAACCACGGACGACTCCTGCACAACATCCGCAGGTACGCCCAGTGGGCAGCCACCATGCAGGACCGCCTCTTCGTCACGGTCGCCACGGCCTCGCCGATGACCGAGGCTCAGGTTGACCGTCTGCGAGCCATTCTCGAAAAGCGCTACGGCATCACCGTTGACCTGGCAATCTCGGTGGATCCCGCGCTTATCGGAGGCTTCCGCCTGCGCGCCGGTCTGACCGCCATTGACGCGTCGCTGGCCACCAGGATCAGCGCCGCTCGGGACGCCATCGCTAGCTAGCGCCCCTCGTCCATCATTTACTTCACTTTTTCTTAGTTAGGAATCCTCATGGCTGACCTCAGCATCTCCCCGGAGGAAATCCGCGGAGCACTGGACTCCTTCATGGAGTCCTACCGTCCGGCGGACGTGGCCACCGAAGAGGTGGGTCACGTCATCGAAACGGCCGATGGTATTGCCCACGTCGAGGGCCTGCCTGGCACCATGGCAAACGAGCTGCTGCGTTTCGAGGACGGGACGCTGGGCCTGGCCATGAACCTCGACCGGCGTGAGATTGGTGCCGTCGTCCTCGGTGACTTCGGTGGCATTGAAGAAGGACAGCTCGTCCATCGCACGGGCGAGGTTCTCTCCGTTCCCGTTGGTGACGGCTACCTCGGCCGCACGGTTGATCCCCTCGGCCGCCCGATCGATGGCCTCGGTGATATCACGGACCTGGATGGGCGCCGCGCGCTTGAGCTGCAGGCTCCCGGCGTCATGATGCGTAAGAGCGTCCACGAGCCCCTCGCTACCGGCCTGAAGGCCATCGATTCGATGATCCCGGTTGGCCGCGGCCAGCGTCAGCTCATCATCGGTGACCGTAAGACTGGTAAGACTGCGATTGCGCTCGACACGATCCTTAACCAGCGCGAGAACTGGAAGAGCGGCGACCCGAACAAGCAGGTGCGCTGTATCTATGTGGCGATCGGCCAGAAGGGTTCGACCATCGCCTCCGTGCGTTCCACGCTCGAGGACGCGGGAGCCATGGAGTACACGACCATCGTCGCTTCCCCGGCCTCGGACCCCGCCGGCTACAAGTACATGGCTCCCTACACCGGCTCCGCCATCGGCCAGCACTGGATGTACCAGGGCAAGCACGTCCTCATCGTCTTTGACGATCTGTCCAAGCAGGCTGAGGCCTACCGTGCGGTGTCGCTGCTGCTGCGCCGTCCGCCGGGCCGCGAAGCATACCCCGGCGACGTCTTCTACCTGCACTCACGCCTGCTGGAGCGCTGCGCGAAGCTGTCGGACGCCCTCGGCGGCGGTTCGATGACGGGCCTGCCGATCATCGAGACCAAGGCAAACGACGTGTCGGCGTACATTCCGACGAACGTCATTTCGATCACCGACGGCCAGATCTTCCTGCAGTCCGACCTGTTCAACGCGAATCAGCGTCCCGCCGTCGACGTGGGTATTTCCGTGTCCCGTGTCGGTGGTGCAGCCCAGCCCAAGGCAATGAAGAAGGTCGCCGGTACGCTCAAGCTCACGCTCGCGCAGTACCGCTCGATGGCCGCCTTCGCGATGTTCGCCTCCGACCTGGATGCGGCGACCCGTCGTCAGCTGACCCGCGGCGAGTGCCTCATGGAGCTGCTCAAGCAGCCCCAGTCCACGCCCTACGCGATGGAAGACCAGGTCGCCTCGATCTGGATGGGTACGAACGGCTACCTCGATGACATCGAGGTCGAGGACGTGCTGCGCTTCGAGCGCGGCCTGCTCGACCACCTTCGCGCGAACTCTACCGTCCTTGACACGATTGCCGAGACCGGCGACCTGTCCAAGGAGACCGAGGAAGCCCTGAAGAAAGCCGTCGAAGAGTTCCACCGCCAGTGGATCAGCGCCGGGCGCGGTGCCGCCTCCACGGAGGACGGCGAGGTCGTGGCGGAGCGCACCCGCGAGGAAATCTCGCGCGGTCGCACGAACGAGAAGGCCTAAACGATGGGCGGACAGCAGAGGATCTATAAGCAGCGCATCGCTTCGACGACGACGCTGGCGAAGGTCTTCCGCGCCATGGAGATGATCGCTGCGTCTCGTATTGGCGCGGCGAGGCGTGCTGCCACCGAGGCCGGACCATACGAAAAGGCTCTGACTCAGGCGGTCGCGGCGGTTGCGGTTCATACGGACCTTGACCACCCGCTGACCCTGGAACGCGAGGACACCAAGCGTGTTGCGATCCTGGTTGTGGCATCGGATCGTGGCATGGCCGGAGCCTATTCGGCGACCATTTTGCGCGAGTCGGAGAAACTCATCTCTGACCTCACGGCTGACGGCTTCGAGCCGTTGCTCTACACCTTCGGACGCAGGGCAGCTGGCTACTTCCGTTTCCGCGGCGTTACTATCGAACGCGAGTGGGAGGGCGAGTCCGATTCGCCCTCGCCCGAGACCGCGCGTGACATCGCATCCGTGTTGCTCGAGCGCTTCTTGGACCCGGACCCGACGACCGGCGTCGGTTCTCTGCACCTCGTGTACACCCGCTTCAAGACGGTTATGAGCCAGGTGCCCGAGGTACGTCAGATGCTGCCCCTCACGGTCGTGGACACACCTGAATCAGACGAGGAACGCGAGGCTGAGCGCGGTTACGCGGATGATCCTGCTTCGGCGCTGCCCGAGTATGAGTTCATCCCATCGCCCGAAGCGGTCCTGGATACGCTGCTACCCCTCTATGTTGAGGCGCGCATCCACAACGTCCTTCTCCAGTCGGCGGCGTCCGAACTCGCGTCGCGTCAGCGTGCGATGCACACTGCGACGGACAACGCTGAGGAACTCATCACGAAGTACACGCGTCTGGCGAACTCGGCCCGCCAGGCGGAAATTACCCAGGAAATCACCGAAATCGTGGGCGGGGCCGACGCTCTGAGCGCGAGCTGACCCCTTCGAGACACGGAGTAAAACAATGACTGATACACCTGCAATCGCCGAGGGGCGCGTCGCCCGTGTCGTCGGCCCTGTCGTCGATGTGGAGTTTCCCCCCGGATCGCATCCCGCCGCTCTACAACGCACTGACCGTCGAAGTGAACCTCGCCGGTCAGGGCGAGGGCGAGTCGACCTTCACGATGACACTCGAGGTTGCCCAGCACCTCGGCGACAACCTCGTGCGTACCATCGCGCTGAAGCCCACCGACGGCCTCGTGCGTGGCACTCCCGTCACTGACACCGGTGCCCCGATCTCCGTGCCCGTCGGCGATGTCACCAAGGGTCACGTTTTTAATGTGACCGGTGACGTCCTCAACCTCGAAGAGGGCGAGACCCTTGAGGTCACCGAGCGCTGGCCGATTCACCGCCAGCCCCCGGCCTTCGACCAGCTCGAGGCGCGCACCAAAATGTTCGAGACCGGTATCAAGGTCATCGACCTGCTGACCCCCTACGTGCAGGGCGGCAAGATCGGCCTTTTCGGTGGCGCGGGCGTCGGTAAGACCGTCCTCATCCAGGAGATGATCCAGCGCGTTGCCCAGGACCACGGCGGCGTCTCCGTGTTCGCCGGCGTCGGCGAGCGCACCCGTGAGGGCAACGACCTCATCGGCGAAATGGAAGAGGCGGGCGTCTTCGACAAGACCGCTCTCGTCTTCGGTCAGATGGACGAGCCGCCGGGCACGCGTCTGCGCATCGCCCTGACCGGCCTGACCATGGCGGAGTACTTCCGCGATGTCCAGCACCAGGACGTTCTCCTGTTCATCGACAACATCTTCCGCTTCACCCAGGCGGGTTCCGAGGTCTCCACGCTGCTGGGCCGCATGCCCTCGGCCGTTGGCTACCAGCCCAACCTGGCCGACGAAATGGGTCTGCTTCAGGAGCGCATTACCTCGGCCGGTGGCCACTCGATCACGTCGCTACAGGCGATCTACGTTCCCGCCGACGACTACACCGACCCGGCTCCGGCGACGACCTTCGCTCACCTGGATGCGACGACCGAGCTTTCCCGTGAGATCGCGGCCAAGGGTATTTACCCCGCCGTGGACCCGCTGGCCTCGACCTCGCGTATCCTCGACCCTGCCCTCGTGGGCCGCGAGCACTACGACGTCGCCACGCACGTCAAGGCCATCCTGCAGAAGAACAAGGAACTGCAGGACATCATCGCGATTCTCGGCGTCGACGAGCTGAGCGAGGATGACAAGGTCACGGTTGCGCGCGCTCGTCGCATCGAGCAGTTCCTGTCTCAGAACATGTACATGGCCGAAAGTTCACGGGCGTACCCGGCTCGACCGTGCCGCTGTCGGAGACCATCGAGGCGTTCAAGCGCATCGCGGAAGGCCACTACGACGATGTTCCGGAGCAAGCGTTCTACAACTGCGGCGGCATCGACGATCTGGAGCGTAACGCTCACGAACTGGCCAAGGAAGCCTGATGGCATCGGCGAAGTCCCTGCAGGTTGAGGTCGTCTCTCACAAGGCGCGCCTGTGGCACGGCGCTGCGAGCGCCGTCCAGATCCCAACGGTTGATGGCAGCCTGGGCATTCTGCCCGGCCGTCAGCCGCTGCTCGCCCAGCTGGGCGATGGAATTGTCACGGTGACGTGTGCCAATGAGATCGTGTCCCTCGAGGTCAGTGGGGGATTCGCCTCAGTTGACTCCGATTTCATCACGGTCGTGGCCGACCGCGCTACAGTGGCATCACAATAGGTTGACGCAACGCGAGGAGAACCTGATGAGCCTGATACATGTTTTGATCGCGGTAGTGGTTCTCTTCGCGTGCGCGGCGGTAATCCTGTGGGCGTACATGAATGTGCGCGCCCGCAGGATCGCTGCGCGTCTGGGCGCGTTCCGCTGTTGGTCGCGCCCGGACCACCATGCGGGGTGGACGGCAGGGATCGGCGTCTATGGCGTCGAAGAACTGCAGTGGTATCGCCTGGTGGCTATGTCCCTGAAGCCGGTGTATTCGATTCCGCGTCGCGGCATGGAAGTGTCCGCTCCGATCTCCCACTCGGACGATGGTGCCATGGTCGAGGTGCGCCTGGCCTATGGTGAGCATCGTTACGAGGTCGCCGTGGAACGCTTGACGTATAACGGATTGGTCTCTTGGGTTGAGTCTGGTCCTCCGCGCCGCCCGTGACCGAGATTGGTAAGCTCACGGGGTGCGTATTGTTATTGCTACCTGCACCGTTGATTATTCCGGTCGACTGAGCGCCCACCTGGACCCTGCTAAGCGCGTCATCATGCTCAAGGGTGACGGCTCTGTGCTCATTCACTCCGAGGGAGGTTCGTACAAGCCTCTCAACTGGATGACGGCTCCATGCACAGTCTCCTTCGGTGAGCCGGAGGAGGGTGAGGAAGACGTTGAGCAGGTGTGGACGGTTCAGGCCGACAAGACGGATGACAAGCTAGTCATTCGCATCCACGACGTCATTGCTGACGTCACGGAGGACCTGGGAGTGGACCCCGGCCTCGTAAAGGACGGCGTGGAGGCTCACCTGCAGGAGCTCCTCGCCGAGCAGGTTCCTCAGATTCTTGGTGAGGGGTGGGAGCTGGTGCGCCGGGAGTACCCCACACCGGTGGGTCCCGTTGACCTGATGGTGCGTGACGCCGATGGAGCGTACGTGGCGATTGAAGTGAAGCGCCGCGGTGGCATCGATGGCGTCGAGCAGCTGACTCGTTACCTGTCTCTTCTCGGTCGAGATGCCCTCCTCGGCGACGTCACGGGGATTTTTGCGGCACAGGAGATTACGAAGCAGGCTCGCACGCTCGCCGAGGATCGCGGTATTCGCTGCGTGGTCCTGGATTACGACGCGATGCGCGGCTTTGACGACCCCGAGTCGCGTCTGTTCTGATGCCCGCTGACCTGCATGCGAGCTTGTTGCGCATCGTTTCCCAGGGGTTGGTGAGTGCGACCTGTGCGCACAGCCCGGTGGAGGCGGTCGAGTCTTTGCTCGCGCTTCAAGGCCAATTGGTGAGTGCCATTCCCTGGGCGATTGGGGTTCGCTGCCCGGGTTCGACTCGCGCCCAGGTTGAGGAGTCGTTTGCGCGCGGCGAGTTGGTTCGCTCCTGGCCGATGCGCGGCACGGTGCATGTCACGAGTGCTCGAGACCACCACTGGCTGCGACGTGTGCTGCGCCATCGTCGTGCGTCGTGGGAGCGTAGAGCGAGCGAGCTGGGCCTCGTCGACGCGGTCGTTGAACGGGCGGCGGCTGCCTCGTATACCGTGTTGGAGACCGCGCCGCAGGGCGTGAGTCGCGCGGAGTTGATCAAGGCGTGGCAGAGCGCTGGGATCGAGGTAATCTCTTCAGCCTCCTCCGAGGCTGGCCTGCGACGCCGTCATCTCATGATGCGCCTGCACCTCGATGGTTTTCTCACCTCGGGTCCAGTGCAGGCGGGGGAGCATCTGTTGATCGACGCACGCTCGCTCCCGCAGGCCCCCGGTGTTGCGAAGGGGGAGGCTGGGCACGAGGAGGCGCTGGCCCTGCTTGCGGCGCGTTACGCGTGGGGGCACGGCCCCATCGATGCGGCCGACCTGGCCAGGTGGACTGGGCTGACACTCACTGAGGCACGGCGTGCGTTAGGGGGTGCCCTCAAGGTAGCAGAAACGGCTGGGATGAGGCTGTCGAAGCGCGGCGATGCGGTTGCTCGCGCCGACCTGGAGGACCTGGTGTCATCAGGCAGGGACGAGGCAGGGGGAACTTTCGCGCTGCCAGCCTTCGATGAGTTGCATGTGGGGTACAGGGATCGAACCTGTCTGACGGACGAGGCCGGGGAGAAACTCATCTGTCCGGCGAAGAATGGTATGTTTCGTCCTATCGTGGTGTCGGGTGGGCGCGTTGTCGCGGTGCGCGCGCCGGGTGGAGTTCTTTCGTTCGCAGACGGGGGAGAAGTACATGCGGAGGAGGCTCGTGCGCTCATGAAGGACTGGGAGAATTGGATGTCAAAGTGAGAGCGCTTGAGTGTCAGGTGTGCCACAATGAAGGTCATGACTGATTCTGTGCTACGCGGCCGCCTAGTTCTCGAAAACTCCATTGTTGATGACGGAATTATCGAGATCGACGGCTCGACTATTGCCCGTGTCTGCCCCGTATCCGACTATGACGGTGAGCTCCCCGAAGCCACCGATTCGACATTCCTGCCCGGCCTCGTCGATGTGCATTGCCACGGCGGTGGCGGCGAGTCCTTCCCGAACGCAGAGACAGCCGAGGCAGCGCTCGTCGCCGTCAAGGAACACCGCCGCCACGGCACAACGACCCTCGTTGCCTCGTGCGTGACTGCGTCTGCCGACGTGTTGCGCGCCCGTGCCAAGACGCTCGCTCAGCTTGCCGCCGCTGGCGAGATTGCCGGCATCCACTTCGAGGGTCCCTTCGTCTCCCATGAACGCTGCGGTGCCCAGGACCCGACATACATCATCGATCCTGACGCGGATCTGACCCGCACTCTTCTGGAGGATTGCCAGGGGTACGCCCTGTCGATGACCCTTGCCCCCGAGAAACCGAACGCCTATGGGTCCGGCTCCGTTGCCGAAGCGCTTATTGATGGGGGGAGCGCTGCCCTCGTGGGGACACACCGACTCCAATTCGACGAAGGCACGCGAGGCGCTGGCCTACTCGCGCGAGCGCTTCGCTCAGGTGCAGACCAAGCGCGGACCCCGCGCAACGATCACGCACCTCTTTAACGGCATGCGCCCGCTGCACCACCGCGACACTGGTCCCATCGCTGAGTTCCTCTCGGACGCGGCGCGGGGAGGGGCTGTCGCCGAGCTGATCTGCGACTCGATCCACGTCGACCCAACGCTCGTGCGAGACGTCTACGAAATGGTGGGCCGCGATCACGTCGTCTTTATTACCGACGCGATGGCGGCGGCCGGCATGGCTGACGGTGCGTACACGCTGGGTCCGCAGGATGTCGTCGTCAAAGGACGGGGTTGCCCGCCTGGCGCAGGGCAATGCGATTGCGGGCGGCACCGCTCACCTCCTGGACTGCGTCCGCGTGGCTGTGACGAAGGGCGGTATCCCGCTCGTGGACGCGGTCTACATGGCGTCGGCGCAGGGGGCTGCCATCCTGGGCGACGACACCGTGGGTACGCTCTCGCCCGGAAAGAAGGCTGACATCGTCGAGGTCGACAAGGAGCTGAACGTGCGCCGTGTGTTCCGCCGTGGCACTGTGGTTGCGTGAGAGGTAAACGAAGCAAGAAACGGCCGTGGGGCGAAGCGCATCCACTGCAGATGGACTGCCTCGCCTCCATACCGCGCACGGAGCGAGGCCCGGACGGAGGCGACTATCAGGTTCGCCGTCTGCCCAGTGCTGCCAGGAATACACCTGCCCCGCGTGCCTGCGTCCCATCCCGAGGGGAACGCCGCATGTTGTGGCGTGGCCCGAGGAAGCACCCTTCGGTCTACCGCAGGGTGTTGAGGGCCGTCGGCATTGGCACTCCGAATGCTGGCGGCGTGGGCTTCGACCCCTGTGAAATGAAATGTGATGTATCACTGCCTCGCCTGCGAATGCGCCTGTTCACTGGGTTTGCACGTAAAGTGGGGGCTGAAGAATGCCCGCAGTGTGGGCGTTGGATCTGAGGAGCTACCGTGGAACTCTTAAAGCGATACGTGGCGGCATCGTCGATGGGCGCTGTCGCACTCGTATGCATCCTTATTGGGCTGCTCGGCGTGACCGTGCTACGGCCGCCGTCGCAGCAGGTCTCGACGGTGGAATCCGCGACGGACCTGATCATGACGCGTGACAATGTGTTGTCGATCGTCAAGGATGACGTCACGGTGACCGCCACGTCGAAGTCGGGTGCCCCCGTCACGCTCGTGATCGGCACCTCGCAGGACGCGAAGGGCTGGATCGGCAATGCAGCCTTCACCGAGGTCATCGGCGTCGAGGCTGATCGCACCAAGCTGAAGGTGGAATCGCATGCCGCGAACGGAACCGGCATGGTGAACCCGAACGCTCAGGATGCCGTTCAGTCCGGCGCGCAGCCCCTCGCTGACCCGACCTCCGCGCAGCTGACGGATCAGCTGGCGAAGTCTCCCATGTGGTTCAAGCAGGAGAGCGGCACGGGTAGTGTCTCCCTTGATCTCGAAAACGTCCCCAGTGGGCGGTCGGCTGTCGCCGCCTCCGCGGGTGGCCCCGGCGACCTGACGTTCACGCTGACGTGGCAGGTCGAGCAGGTGAACATGCTGGCGATTATTGCATTCCTGACTGCTGCGTTCTTCGCCCTCCTGGCCTTTGCTCTCTTCCTGACGCGCTGGCAGCTGCTGCGCCTACGTAAGATCCGCGCACAGCGCATTGAGGAGCGCCGCAAGGCCGACTCCCTGGACACCTCCACGATCAACGCGGCCGAGGGTGGCTGAGATGGTTGCCGCCGCCCGCGAGTCCGGTTCCGGCGCTGCCCCCGCCCCCGCTATCTCGGAGCCCCCGGTCGCGCCGCCCCCGCTGCGGAACCCGCCGCAGACGAACCCGTCGTTGCTGACGATGACGAGGCCGTGGCGTCCATGTTCGAGGATGCTCAGTTCGAGGACACTGAGGAAGATACCCAGACTCAGACTACTCCCGTATGGGGAGCTGCCGTCTTCGCGTCTTCAATCGGCCAAGCCCCTGCCTCGGATAGGACACGCGGCGAACCACCCGCTCGGGGCACCGCAGTCCGTGAATTTCTTCCGCTGCGCTCGACGGGGGATAAGCCCATCGTCCGCGCGTCTATTGTTGGTGTCCCCGCCCCGGATATCAGCGCCATGTCCGCACCCGACTATGTGCCGGATCCGATGATGGATACCTTCGAGCGCCGCGGTCGACACGGTCTCAACACCGGCCCCTTCGACGTGGATCCCCCGGAGCGTGCGACGACGGATACCGGCGTCATCGACCTGTCGGGCATCCGCGGAGGCCGTAACCTGCCCTCGCGGCGCGCTCTGCGTGAGGCGCGCAACAACGGTGAAGAGGTCGTCGTCGTGGACGGCCAGGAATTCAACACCGGTCTGATTCCGGTCACGCGCCGGCGCACCACCGAGGTGCAGGCCCCCCCGCCCGCACCTACGTCCGCTCCTGACGATGACGCGTCGGCGACCGGAGGCTGGACCTCGATTATGTCCGGCTGGCTCGATGACCGTCAGGGAGGAAAGTGATGAAACGACGGACCCTCGCGGCTGCCACCGCCGCCCTGCTCATGACCTCTGCGCTCGGCATGAGCGCCTGCTCGAGTGAGCTTGTCGCCCAGTCGGGCAGTAGCTCCGCGCAGAGCGCCGCGAACCTGGACCACGAGCGCATTTCGTCCGTGCTCGAGACGGTTGGCAGTGTGATGGCGACGGCTGACGCTTCGCTGAACGCTGCCGACCTCGGCGATCAGGTGACCAAGGGTGCCCTGGAGATGCGTACCGCGCAGTACGCGCTGGTGAACGCGAACGGCCAGGCGTTGCCGCCTTTGGACTTCGAACCGACGTCGCTGGCCATCACGAACTCGGATTCGTGGCCGCGCGCGATTTTCAACATCTCTAGTACGTCCTCGACGGCGCTGCCCGTCCTCGAAGTCTACGTGCAGGACTCTGCGCGTTCGGACTATAAGCTCACGAACTATGCGCGCCTGCTCGGCGGCACGCAGCTGACCCTGCCGTCCGTCGGTACTGGATCGGCATACGTCACCGGAGATTCGCAGGGCTTCACGGTTACCCCCGACACCGCTCTCGCGCAGTACATCACGATGCTGAACTCGGGCACCCAGGATACGACGCAGTTCGTGGCCGACGACTTCACCAAGCAGACACTGCAGCAGGTGAGCGACCTAAATTCGTCGGTGAGCAGCGCCGGATCCGTGACCATGGCGGCCAGCGCGACGAGCTACCCGGTTTCGGGCCTGGTCCTGCAGGATGGCTCGGCTCTGGTTGCAGCGAACGTCAAGTACACGGTGACCTATCAGCGTACGGTTGCCGGTTCGACGATGAACCTCGCCGGGAATACCGCCGCGCTCAGTCCCAGCGGGACGAAGGTGGAAGGTACCGCGACCGCCGACTGCATCGCGACGATCATTATGCGTATCCCCTCGCAGAAGGCGGGCGGAAACGTGCAGATCGTCGGTGGCGAGCGAGCGATCACCAAGGTCGCGCTGGATCCGTCCAGCAGTCCGGGCTGAGTTTCACCCATAGCGCACACGTCGTCCCCACGCCGATTGGCGTGGGGACGACGCTTATCATCGTTTGAGGATAGCTACGCGTTCTCGAGAGGACCACTATGAACACGCCTGACCCCCGCATCGATGCCCCTGAAGCGACCGTGATTCCCGCCGATTCACACGGGGCCGTTGACCTGTCGGCACGCGCGAGCGCGCCCGCAGCCGAGGACGCGGCCGCGCCCTCGGGGGAGGGGCTGCACATCCCGCTGATTACCACGACGGATGAGGAGAACTTCCAGGACGTCATGTCCACCTCCCAGGCCGTGCCGGTCATCATGGTCATGTGGTCGCCGCGCTCGCTCGAATCGAAGCCCGCGTTGGCCATGCTTGAGGAGATCACGCGCGAGCATGCGGGTGCTTTCCAGCTCGTTGAGGTGGATATTGACAAGGCTCCCGCCATTGCTCAGGCCTTCCAGATCCAGACCGTTCCCACGGTCGTTGCTCTCGTCGGCGGTCGCCCGGTGCCGCTCTTCCAGGGTGGCGCGTCCAAGGATCAGGTCCTCCCGGTCGTCTCTCAGCTGCTCGAGGCTTCGGCGCAGATGGGCATCACCGCACGCATCGCGGTTGCAGCTGAGGACACCGCCGCGCCTATTCCCCCTGAGCATGAGGCACCGCTGGCCGCGGAGGAGGCCGGCAACCTCGATGAGCGATCACCCTGTGGGAGCGCGTCGTCGAGCTGAACCCGCGCGACGAGGACGCGAAGTCTCACCTGTCCCGTGTGCGTTTCGCCGCGCGTGCCTACGGCGACCAGAACGCTGACGACCCAGCCTCTCGCGCTGATGCACTCTTCGCGGCAGGTGACGCAGCCGGAGCCTTCGACGTGCTCCTCGAACTCCTTGCCGCCACTACCGACGCCGAGGAACGCGACGCGTTGCGTCTGCGGCTCCTCGACCTCTTCCGTGTCGCCGGCTCGTCCCCCGAGGTTTCCAAGGCGCGTACGCGCCTGGCGATGCTCCTCATGTGATATTGACGTGTGCCTGAGAGACGCGCACCAAAGCATGCAACGGACGAGGCCGGAGCAGGAATCCCTGCCCCGGCCTCGTCCGTGTCTCGAGGAATGCTCGATCAGCGCGCCTGGGAGGCGGGCACCAGCCACAAGGCACCCAGCGGCGGCACGCGCAGCGACGCGGAGACCGGGCGACCGTTCCACGGGGTGTCCTCCGCAATGATCGTGCCGACGTTGACCACGCCGGAGCCGCCGAACTCCTCGGCGTCCGTGTTCAGGATCTCGACCCACTCGCCGCCGAACGGCAGGCCCACGCGGTAGCCCTCGTGCGGGTTGCCAGCGAAGTTCGAGACGCACACGACGACCTCACGGTTGCCGTCGGCGTCAGTACCCTTACGCAGGTAGGAGATCAGGTTGTGATCGCCGTCTGAGGCATCGATCCACTCGAAGCCCGTGTAGTCGTCGTCCCACATGGCGGGGGAGTTCGCGTAAATCTTGTTGAGGCGCTCCACCAGCGCAGCGACACCGGCGTGGCCCTCCTGGTCCAGCAGCCACCAATCGAGGGAGTAGGACTCGTTCCACTCCTGCTCCTGGCCGATCTCCTGGCCCATGAAGAGGAGTTGCTTGCCGGGGTGACTCCACTGGTAGGCGTACAGGGAACGCAGACCAGCCAGACGCTGCCACTTGTCGCCGGGCATCTTCGAAATCAGCGAACCCTTACCGTGCACGACCTCGTCGTGCGACAGCGGGAGCACGTAGTTCTCGGAGAAGGCGTACACCAGAGAGAGAAGGTAAGCTCGCCGTGGTGCCAGCGGCGGTTGACCGGATCCTCGCTGAGGTAGCGCAGGGTGTCGTTCATCCAGCCCATATTCCACTTCATGCCGTAGCCGAGGCCACCGCCGGACGTCGGGGCAGTCACGCCGGGCCACGCCGTGGACTCCTCGGCGATCATGACGATGCCGGGGTGACGACGATACGCGGTCGCGTTCGCTTCCTGGATGAAGTCGATGGCCTCCAGGTTCTCGCGGCCACCGTACTGGTTGGGACGCCACTGGCCGTCCTTGCGCGAGTAATCCAGGTACAGCATCGAGGCCACAGCGTCAACGCGCAGACCGTCGACGTGGAAGTCCTCGAGCCAGTACAGGGCGTTGGCAACCAGGAAGTTGCGCACCTCGCGGCGACCGAAGTTGAAGACGTAGGTGCCCCAGTCGGGGTGTTCGCCGCGCAGTGGGTCCGGATCCTCGTACAGCGGGGTGCCATCGAAGCGCGCCAGGGCGAAATCATCCTTCGGGAAGTGGGCGGGCACCCAGTCCAGGATGACGCCGATGCCCGCGCGGTGGAAGGCATCCACCAGGTAACGGAAATCATCCGGCGTGCCGTAGCGTGAGGTGGGAGCGTAGTAGGAGGTCACCTGGTAGCCCCAGGAACCACCGAAGGGGTGCTCAGCCAGCGGCATGAACTCCACGTGTGTGAAGCCCATCTGCTTGACGTAGGGGGACCAGCTCGTCGGCCAGCTCGCGGTAGCCCAGGCCCCTGACGCCACGAACCCGCGTGGACCTCGTAGATGGACATGGGGCCGGCGTGGGGGTTGCGGTCCTTGCGGGTAGACATCCACTCGTCGTCGGTCCACTCGTGGAAGTAGTCGGTGACGACCGAGGCCGTAGCCGGGGGAATCTCCGTGGCGCGAGCCAGCGGGTCGGCCTTCTGGAACCAGTTGCCGCCGGGACCCTGGATCTCGAACTTGTAGCGCATGCCGACGCCGATGCCGGGGACGAAAATCTCCCAGATGCCGGAGGAACCCAGCGACCGCATGGAGGTAGCCACGCCGTCCCAGAAGTTGAACTCGCCGACGACGCGCACGGCGCGCGCGTTGGGGGCCCACACGGCGAAGGCGGTACCGGTGGTTTCGCCCAGCTCGTCAGTGTAGGTCTTCACATGGGCACCGAGGACGTGCCACAGATTCTCATGACGGCCCTCAGAGATGAGGTAGGTGTCCATCTCGCCCAGGGTCGGCAGGTAACGGTAGGGGTCGTCGCGAACGGTGGTGTTGTCGCCGTAGGTGACGGACACGCGGTAAGCGGGGATCTCCTTACCGGGCAGAACCGCCACCCAAATGCCGCCGCGTTCATGAGTGGCAGCGTAAGCACCGGTCGGTGTGATGATGTCGACCGCGTCGGCCAGGCGAGCCATGGTGCGGACGGTGACACCAGCCTCGCTCAGATGAGCGCCGAGCACAGAGTGCGGCGAATAGTAAGAGCCTGAGGCAACGGCGTCGAGAATGTCGTCATTGACCTGAATCGGCGTTAGTTCGCAGCTCATGGATTGTCCTTACTCCAGATGGTGTGAACTGCTCAGTTCACTGTCGTGTTTATAGTCTATCGTTTGCCCAGCAAAAATGGGAGCCGGGTCTCATTCAGGTGGTCGATTTTGACGGAGTGCTCCCGCTCGGTGTAGGTGGGTGGCCACACCGAGCGGGAGCAGCGACGTTAGGCCTGCGACCAGGGCGAGGAATGGGCGGGTTCGACCTTGAAAACGTGGCCAAGGCGCGTCACGGGGGATAGCTCCACCCAGTTAGACGAACCCCACACGTAGGAGTGCCCATCGAGTTCGTCGACGACGGTGATGTGACCGCCCGGCGTGGCCAGGCCCATCTCCGCCAGGTCCAGGTAGACCGCGCCGTCGACGCCCTCGTGCGGATCCAGCGAGATCACGCAGATGACGGTATCCGGGTTGCCGTCTTCAGTGAACTTGCCGGGTACCTGACGCGAGAACGCGATGAGGCGATCCGAGGAGGTCGGGTGGATGCGGATCTGGTGCAGCTGACGCAGCGCCGGGTGCTTGGCGCGCGCAGCGTTGAGCAGCGTGAACAAACGAGAGATACCGATCGCGTCAGCGTCCTCCCAGTGACGCGGGCGGTACTCGTACTTCTCGTTGTCGTTGGGTTCTTGGAAAGCACCACGCGGTTCGTTTTCGACAAACTCGTAGCCCGAGTAAATGCCCCACGTCGGCGCACCCAGCGCAGCGAGCATGGCGCGGATTGCGAAGATTGCAGTGCCGCCGTCCCACATCTGCGGGGTGAGGATATCGTGCGTGGTCGGCCAGAAGGCAGGCGCATGAGGTGTGCGGTCTCCTGGGAGATCTGCACCAGGTACTCCTCGATCTCCTGCTTGTACGTCCTCCACGCGAAGTAGGTGTAGGACTGGTCGAAACCGATCGCGCCGAGGGTGCGCATCATCGCGGGGCGCGTGAAGGCCTCGGCCAGGAAAAGCGTGCCCGGGTACTGAGCCTTGATGTCGGCGAGCAGACGCTCCCAGAAGGGGATCGGCTTCGTGTGCGGGTTGTCGACACGGAAGATCGTCACGCCGTGGTTGATCCACAGTTCGATGACGTCACGCACCGCCTGGTAGATGCCCTCCGGGTCGTTGTCGAAGTTGAGCGGATAGATGTCCTGATACTTCTTCGGGGGGTTCTCCGCGTACGCGATTGTGCCATCGGCGCGCGTCGTGAACCACTCGGGGTGCTCGGTGACCCACGGGTGGTCGGGGGAGCACTGGAGGGCCAGGTCGAGCGCCACCTCCATGCCGAGGCCTCGGGCGCGTTCGACGAAACGGTCGAAGTCATCGAAGGTACCCAGATCCGGGTGGATGGCGTCGTGCCCTCCCTCGGGCGCGCCGATCCCATAGGGGGAACCCGGGTCGCCGGGGGCTGCGATCAGGGAGTTGTTCTTGCCCTTACGGAACGTCGTGCCAATCGGGTGGATCGGTGTCAGGTAGACAACGTCGAAGCCCATGTCGGCGATGCGTGGCAGGTCCTCGGCGGCATTCGCAAGCGTGCCGGACACCCAGGAGCCGTCGGGGTTCTGGTAGGCACCTGCCGAGCGTGGGAAATCTCGTACCATGCGCCGACGAGGGCCTTGGTACGGGCCACGTCGAGCGGGTAGACGCGGGAGGAATCAAGCAGATCCCGCAGCGGGTGGTCGCGGAAGACCAGGCGGATGCGCGAAGAGATACCGGCGGACAGGCGCTGCTGGGGGGAATGCGAGCCGTCGCGCAGGCGACGCGCGGCGTCATGCAGGGCTTCGATGTCAGCGTCCGACGGGGGACGCTGACTCGGGTTGCGGAAGGCTTTGCCGGCGGCAGCACGTTCCATGAGGCGCGCGCCCTCCTCCAGCATCAGCTCGACGTCGACACCGGCGCCGACCTTGACGGCTGCGTCGTGACGCCAGGTGGCGTAGGGGTCCGACCAGGAATCCACGCGGAACGACCAAGTGCCGGGGGCGTCGGGGGCCACCCAGGCCTCGTAACGGTCCAGGCCGGGGGCAATATCGACCATGCGGGTACGGGAGTATTCACCTCCGTCCGGGCGTAGAAGGACGGCCTCGGCGGCGAATGCGTCGTGTCCTTCGCGGAACACGGTCGCACGAATGGGGAAAGGTTCGCCTTCGGTCGCCTAGCGGGAAGCGTTCCGTCCTCGATGACGGGAAACACTTCGATGATCGGGATACGGGGCAACAGTTTCTCGCTCACATGTCCAACCCTAACCTATGGACCGACCTGCGCATCGGCGAAGGTCACACCCCGGGATGTGACCGATCTCCTAGACGTGTTGTGCGTGCTCAGAGGGTAACGTGAATCCCCAAACAATGTGGGGACGGCACCCGAGTGATTCGGATGTCGCCCCCACAAGGACACTTGCCGTGCGCCTCGACGTTACATACTCGAGTCCGGGAGCGATGCCATGATCGCTGCGCCGAAGAGAACGAAGAAAAGAACCGCCACGAGTGCGCAGATGATCTGCCAGATGAGTGCGGCGCGCGCGAAGTTCCGCTTGGCGGGGGAGCCGCCGGAGCCGAGCGCAAGCACCAGCAGGTAGACGAAGCCGACCAGAGGAAGACCCATCAGGAAGAGGGTGAGCATCCAGCCGCCGACGGAATCGTCGGGGTGCTCAGGGAACTGGTTGTATGCCATGGTGCCTCCAAAGGAGAGTTGTGCGTGGGATTAATAGTTCATCTGCATCGCGGTGCGGACCTCAGACAGGGTCTGATCAGCCTGTTCGTTGGCGCGCTCGTTGCCGGCGTGCAGGATGGACAGCAGGTAGTCCTCGTTTGCGATGAGCTCGGCGCGGCGCTCGCGCAGGGGAGCAAGCATCTCGTTGAGGGACTCGGTGACGAGGGCCTTCAGGGTGCCCGCGCCGGCGTCGCCGATACGGTCCGCGATCACTTCGGGCGCATCGCCCGTAGCCAGGGATGCGAGCATGAGGAGATTGGAGACCTCGGGGCGGCCAACGGGATCGAAGGTGATACGGCGCTCGGCGTCTGTCTTTGCCTTCTTCAGGATCTTCGCGGTTTCGTCGGCGGTCATGCGCAGCTCGATGGTGTTGCCGCGAGACTTCGACATCTTCTGGCCGTCCGTGCCCAGCAGCAGCGGGACCTCGGACAGGAGGGCCTCCGGGCGTGGAACACGGGACGCTCGGGAGTAGCGCGACCGTAACGCTTGTCGAAGCGCTGGGCGATGAGGCGAGCCTGCTCTAGGTGGGGGAGCTGGTCCTGGCCCACGGGCACAATGTTGGCCTTGCAGAACAGGATGTCGGCGGCCTGGTGGACCGGGTAGGTGAGCATGAGGCCCGTCATCGCGCGTCCCTCGGTGGCCTCCAGCTCGGCCTTCACGGTCGGGTTGCGGTGCAACTCCGACTCAGTGACGAGCGAGAGGAAGGGGAGCATCAGCTGATTGAGGGCCGGGACTGCCGAGTGGTTGAAGATCGTGGAGCGCTCCGGATCGATACCCGCGGCCAGGTAGTCAGCGACGAGGCCGAGGACGCGTTCGCGGATCGGCCCCACGCCGTCGCGGTCGGTGATCACCTGGTAGTCGGCGACCAGAACCCATGTCTCCACCCCGCGGTTCTGCAGCAACACGCGGTTGCGCAGGGTGCCGAAGTAGTGGCCGAGGTGGAGGTGGCCGGTCGGACGGTCACCGGTGAGGATGCGGAAACGCGACGGATCCTGGTCGATCGCCAGGTCGATTTCGGCGCTGCGGGCTTTCGAGCGGGCCAGCGAGGCGTCGGAGGTTGCGGTTTCCAGGGCATCTTCACTGCGAGTCATGCGTTGATCCTAACGAGTGGAAGGGGGGACAGAAAAGTCGGGGCGCGTCAGTGTTCGGGCTGAAACGCGATGTCGGAGAGCAGGATCGTCACGGACAGAGCCTCAATCGTCAGCGTGGTACGAGGCATGACGTGCTCGACTTCGATGGAAAGCTCATTCGGGTCGAGCGAGGAACTGACGCCGCCGTCCGCGGGGGTTTCCCACACGGTGGAGTAGGCGATCAGCCAGTCCAGATCGTGGCCCTCGGGCAGTGTCACTTGCGCGTCGTCGAGGTTCGCGTTGATGATGATGAGAGCGTCGCGGTCGCCCCATTTGACGCCCGAGCGCAGCATCTGGAACGTGCGGTGGCGCGAATCCGTCCAGCCGTAATCGGGCATGCGGGTGCCCTGGGCGGTGTACCACGACAGGTCGGGGAGCGAGTCGCCGCCGTAGGGGTGGCCGGTCGCGAAGCTGTCGGGGCGCAGCACCGGGTGCGCCTGACGCAGGGCGATCAGCCAGGAGACGGCATCGATCTGTGCCTGCTGCCCTTCGGCCAGATCCCAGTCGATCCACGAGATTGGGCTGTCTTGGCAGTAGGCGTTGTTGTTACCGTTTTGCGTGCGCCCGAACTCGTCGCCGCCCGTGAGCATCGGTGTGCCCGAGGAGACGAACATGGTCGCCAGGATGTTGCGCTGCGAGCGGGCGCGCAGGCGTGCGATCGGCATGTTGGCGAGGATTGCGTAGGGGGTTGCGGCGTCCGGGTGGGTCGCGCCCGACGCGAGCGTTCCTTCGAGGCCGTGGTTCCACGACCGGTTGTCATCGGAGCCGTCGCGGTTGTTCTCGAGATTGTCCTTGTTGTGCTTGCAGTCGTAGGCCGTCAGGTCGGCGAGGGTGAAGCCGTCGTGAGCGGTCACGAAGTTGATCGACGCGCGAGGTCCGCGCAGCCGACCGAGGCCGTGCTCAAAGACGTCCTGGGAGCCGGACAAGCGGGTCGCCAGGTCGTTGGGACCCGAGACGATGTGGCCCGAGGCCTGGGCGCGCACGTCCGCGAGCCAAAGTTACGCAGGGCACCGCGGTAGTGGTCGTTCCACTCGGAGAAGGGCACCGGGAAGTTGCCGGTCTGCCAGCCGCCGGGACCCACATCCCACGGCTCGGCGATGAGCTTCGTGTGGGTGAGGATATCGTCCGTCGCCATCGCGATGAGGAGCGGGTGCATCGGGCTAAAGCCGGTGGAGAACCGGCCCAGCGTGGCGGCCAGGTCGAAACGGAACCCGTCCACGCCCATGTCGCGCGCCCAGTAGCGCAGGGAGTCCAGGACCATCTGGATGGTCTTGGGGTGGTCCATGTTCATCGTGTTGCCGGTGCCGGTCACGTCGATGGTCTGGATGGGACGCGAGGTCGTATGGCGGTAGTACATGTCGGAGTCCAGGCCGCGCCATGACAGCGACGGGCCGGCGTCTCCGCCCTCGCACGTGTGGTTGTAGACGACGTCGAGGATGACCTCGATGCCTGCCTGATGCAGCAGGGAGACCATGCCGCGGAACTCGTCGACGACTGCCTGGGCACCGCGGGCACGCGATTCGGCGGTCGCGTAGGAGGGTTCGGGAGCGAAGAAGGAAAGCGTCGAGTACCCCCAGTAGTTCGTCAGTCCTCGTTCGGTGAGGAAGGGTTCGTCGCACTTGGCGTGGATCGGCAGCAGCTCAACGGCGGTGATGCCCAGGTCCTTCAGGTAGGACACGGAGGCGGGGTGGGCGAGGCCAGCGTAGGTCCCGCGCAGGGGCTGGGGTACTCCCGGCATGTTCTTCGTGAAGCCCTTGACGTGGATCTCGTAGATCACTGTGTTTCCCAGGGCGTACGGGGCTGAGGGATGATCGGGAAAGAGGATTCGACCACGACCGAGCGCGGCATATGCGGCGCGGAGTTGAGGGGTGAGCGGCGCATCGGGTACTCCGACGGGTACAGCTCATCGTCCACGCAGTGCGCGTACACCGCCGGCTTCAGGTCCACGACGCCGTCCACGCCTCGGCCGTAGGGATCCAGCAGGAGCTTGCGGGAGTTGAAGAACTTTCCGCCGTCCGGGTCCCACGTACCGTGCGCACGGAAGCCATAGCGCGTGCCCGCGCCGTATCCGGGGATGTGGCCGTGCCAGACGCCCGTCTTCGGACCCAGGAGGGCGAAGCGCGTCTCAGCTCCGGCCTCGTCAAAGATGCACATATCCACGGAGGAAGCACCGCGCGCGATCACCGCGACGTCAAGGCCGTCGCCCGACGGGTGAACGCCCAAGCGCGTGGGCAGCGGGTTAGGTTCAGTGACGCGCCTTGTGGGAGCGTGGGACGAGCCGGATCGCTCGGACATACAATTGTGCCTCTTCCTGGTGAACGGCTGATCAAACCGTTACGTCGTGGACATAGCCTCCCCCCTATCATACGGGACCACTCACATGCCGGTCGGATTGATGGGAAGAAAGGCCTATGACGAGGCGCACGTGCGACTGAGGTCCACCTACTCCGGGTGAGGGGCGCGCGGACTGCGGCATGCGCCGGTGAGGTGACCCTCATATGGGCGTGGGGCGCGGAATGTGGCACGCTAGAAGGCATGAGAATTGTCGTGTGTGTGAAGCATGTCCCGGACATGCAGTCCGAACGCCGTTTTGAGGGCGGCCGCCTGGTGCGCGGTGAGGACGATGTGCTCAACGAGCTGGACGAGAACGCCATCGAGGCCGCCGTGCAGCTGAAGGAAGCAGAAGAGGACGCAGGCCACGAGGCCGAGGTCGTCGCCCTGACCATGGGGCCTGAGGACGCCGAAGACGCGCTCATGCGCGCCCTGCAGATGGGCGCTGACCGTGCCTACATCGTTTCCGACGAGTTCCTTGAGGGTTCCGACGTCATCACGACGGCGTCCGTGCTCTCCGTCGCCATCGCGAAGATCACCGATGAGTGTGGCCCCGTCGACCTGGTCATCACCGGCATGGCCTCGCTGGACGCAATGACCTCCATGCTGCCCGGTGCCCTGGCCGCCAAAGCCCACATGCCGTTGCTGGGTCTGGCCCGCTCGATGAGCGTCGAGGACGGCACCGTGACGATTGAGCGCTCTGTCGACGGTTTCACCGAGACGCTGCGCGCGGCCTGCCTGCCGTGGTTTCGGTGACCGACCAGATCAATGAGCCTCGCTACCCGGCCTTCGCCGCGATGAAGGCGGCCCGCAAGAAGCCCCTGGATCAGTGGGGTATTGACGACCTCGTCGAGGTTCCCGGCGGGCAGGACCTGGTCCTGCGCCGCGCGCTCACCTCCGTGACCTTCAGCGAGGAGAACGTGCGCGACGGCTCCGGTACGATCATTCAGGACGCCGGCGAGGGCGGTCGCGCGCTGGCTGACTACATTCTTTCGGTGGTGAAGTGACATGACGCAGCAGATGCATTCCCCGATCCTCGTCCTGGCCGACCAGGCCGGGTCCCGCCTGACGTCCCTGACGCGCCAGGCGGTGACCCTCGCGGCGTCGCTGACCTCCGGTGACGTGGTCGCCCTGTCCGTCGCCTCCGTCCCTGACACGGCTGCCCTGGCAGAGCTGGGTGCCACCTGCGTCCTGCACGCCGACCTGGGTGCTGCGGGTCACTCCTCGGTCGTCGCCTCCGACGCAGTCATCGCCGCTCTGGGCACCGACTCCTACGGCCTGGTGCTGCTGTCCTCGGACTACCGCGGTCGCGAGATCGCTGGCCGCGTCGCCGCCCTCACCGAGGCTGGCGTCGTCTCCGGTGCCTCCTCCGTGTCCTTCGACGGTGGCGTCCTCCAGGTCGGCAAGACCGCCCTGGGTGGTTCCTGGTCGATGGGCATCGTCCTTGAGGGACAGACCCCCATCGTGGGTATCTCCTCGGGCATTATCGACGAGGCGCCGGTGGCCTCGCCCGCATCCCTGACCCCCGAGCCTCTCGCCGTTGAGCTGAGCGCCGAGGCGTCCGTGATTGAGGTTGTCTCCAGCGTGGCCGACGAGGAGGAAGGCGTGTCCCTGTCCGACGCCTCCACTGTCGTGTGCGGCGGCCGCGGCGTGGACGGCGACTTCGAGCTGGTTCGTTCCCTCGCCGACGCCCTGGGTGGTGCCGTGGGCGCGACCCGCGTTGCCTGCGACGAGGGCTGGGCTCCGCGAGCTGAGCAGATCGGTCAGACGGGCCTGACTGTCACGCCGAACCTCTACATCGGCCTGGGCGTCTCCGGTGCCATTCACCACACGGTCGGCATGCAGTCGGCCGCCCATATCGTCGCCGTGTGCGATGACCCGGATGCCCCGATCTTCGAGATCGCGGACTTCGGCGTGGTCGGCGATGTGACCGAGGTGGTCCCGGCCGCCCTGGCAATCATCGAGGAGGCGCGCTCCCAGGCGTGAGCGTCTACCTCGACCATGCGGCCACGACGCCGCTGCGCGAGTGCGCCCTCGAGGCGTGGACCCGCGCCCAGCGTGACCTGGCCGCCACCCCCGGTAACCCCGCCGCCCTCCACTTTGGAGGGCGGCGTGCCATCGCATGCTGGACGACGCGCGCGAGCAGGTAGCAGTTGCACTCGGTGCCGACATCCACGAGGTCATCTTCACCTCCGGTGCCACTGAATCCGACGCCCTCGGCGTGATGGCGGCCGCCCGCGGCATGCGTCGCCGCGAGAGCGCCCGCGACCTCATCGTTGTCTCCGGCCTCGAGCATGACGCGGTCGCCCACCAGCGAGAGGCTGCGTCGCGCGAGGGCTTCGAGTGGGAGGTTCTGCCCGTCGACGTGGGTGGCCTGTCGGTGCTGCCAGCGACTGAGGGCGGCAGTGCGCCCGTGTCCTGGGACGGACGCCTCGCGCTCGGATCCATGACCCTCGTGTCCTCCGAGATCGGTACGATCCAGCCGGTCACCGACTTCGCTGCGCTCGTCCACGCCAGTGGAGGCCTCGCGCATTCTGATGCTGCTCAGGCGATCCCGACTCTGGATGTTTCTTTCGCAGAGCTTGGCCTCGACCTCATGAGCGTGGGCGGGCACAAGGTCGGCGCGCCCGCCGGCATTGGCGTCCTTCTCGCCCGGCGTGGCATCCCCATGGCGACCGACCGTCCCGGCGGCGGTCACGAGCGTTCGATCCGCTCGGGCACGCCCGACGTCGCGGGTGCCTGCGCGCTCGCCGCCGCCCTCGCCGAGACGGTGTCCGAGCGCACCGCTTTCACCGAGCGCGCGGCATTCCTGCGCGCTCACCTGCTGAGCCACCTGCCGGACGGCACACACCCGACGGTGGGGGAGTCGGCCTCGTCGAGCGCGATCATCCACCTGTCCCTGCCAACCGCCCGCCCCGAGGCCGTCCTCATGGCCTTCGACATGGCCGGCATCGCCGTGTCCGCCGGGTCCGCATGCCACGCGGGAGTGACGCGCCCTTCCGGCATCGTCATGGCGATGGGACGCAGCGAGGAGGAAGCCCTCGGCGTCCTGCGCATCTCTCTGGGACACGAGACGACCGTCGCCGACATCGATGCCTTCCTGGCCGCCCTGCCCGCCGCGATCCGCGCGGGAACCGCTCTGGACGGCGTCTCCCACGTGCGCAACGAACGAAATGAGGAACGCTAAATGCGAGTTCTGGCAGCACTGTCGGGCGGCGTGGACTCCGCCGTCGCCGCAGCGAAGACCGTCGAGGCTGGGCACGACGTCGTCGGCGTCCACATGGCCCTGTCTTCCCAGCCGCAGGAGTGCCGCATCGGTTCGCGCGGCTGCTGTTCCATCGAAGACGCGGGAGACGCCGCGCGCGCCGCTGAAATCATTGGCATCCCCTTCTATGTGTGGGACCTCGCCCAGGAATTCGAGCAGACCGTCATCACTGACTTCGTCGAGCAGTACCGGGTCGGGCGCACCCCCAACCCCTGCGTGCGCTGCAACGAGTTCGTGAAGTTCCGCGAGCTCGCCAGCCGCGCACGCGCGCTCGGCTTCGACGCGGTGTGCACCGGCCACTACGCGGCCATCGTGGACGGGGAGGCCGGACCCGAGCTGCACCGCGGAGCTGACACCCTCAAAGACCAGTCCTACGTGCTGGCCGTCATGGGGGCCGAGGAACTGACCCGCGTCGTCCTGCCGCTGGGGGATGCCCCCAACAAGGCGTGGGTGCGCTCCGAGGCTGAGCGCCTGGGCCTGGGCGTGTCCAACAAGCCGGACTCTTACGACATCTGCTTCATCCCTGACGGCGACACGCAGGGCTTTCTGCGCTCCCACCTGGGCGCTACCGAGGGCGACATCGTTACCCCCGATGGTGAGGTTCTGGGTCGCCACGAGGGCTACTGGAACTACACGGTCGGCCAGCGCAAGGGCCTGGGCATCGGCGCGCCCGCACCCGACGGACGCCCCCGCTACGTCCTCGAGACCAGGCCCGAGACTAACCAAGTCGTCGTCGGTGCCTCCGAGCTTCTGTCCATCTCCCGTATTGAAGCGACGGACGCCGTCTGGCTCGCCTCCGACGACGACGGCTCCGATGCCACCGACCTCTTTGTGCAGCTGCGCGCACACGGCACGCCCGTTCCCGTCACGTCGCTGATGCGGGACGAGGAAGCTGGAACCATCAGCGTCGTTCTCGAAGCGAGCGCGCGCGGCGTGGCGCGGGGCCAGTCGATGGTCGTCTACAGGAGGACGCGCGTCCTCGGTGAAGGCACGATCAACGCCACCGCGCGCTGAGTCGTGCCGCGCGCAGACGCTTCCCGGACCGCGCTGTCCCTTCTTGACAGGTCGTCCACCCAGGCGTACACGCCCTACCCGCCACGCGTATGAGGGACACCACCCTGTGGCGGTAGGATGCCTCGTCACATTGTGTTCGGACGTGGCGGCTCCCATCGGTTAGACTTGGGTGTGCGCGCGAGTGGCGGAATTGGCAGACGCGCTGGATTTAGGTTCCAGTGTCTTTGACGTGTGGGTTCGAGTCCCATCTCGCGCACCGGCATCGCCCCCCTCGCAATGGGGGAATGACCCTCATAGACTGAGGGGCATGAGCGCTTTGGACATCGGCCAGCAGGCCCCCGACTTTACCGTCGATACCACCCAGGGGACGCTGTCCCTGTCAGATCTCCTCGCCGCTTCCTCGCGGGGTGTCGTCGTGTATTTCTACCCGAAGGCATCCACGCCCGGTTGTACGAAGGAGGCCTGCGACTTCCGTGATTCTCTGGCCTCCCTGACCGGTGCTGGCTACTCCGTTATCGGTGTGTCTGCCGACTCGATGGCTGCTCTTGAACGCTTTGCGGAGAAGCAATCTTTGACTTTCCCGCTGGCTTCCGACCCCGATCACGAGGTCCTCGAGGCCTACGGTGCGTGGGGGGAGAAGAAGAACTACGGCCGCACGTACGTCGGCATTATCCGCTCCACCGTCGTTGTTGCCCCGGATGGCACCGTGGCACTGGCACAGTACAACGTGAAGGCCACCGGTCATGTGGCTCGTCTGCGCAAGGCGCTCGGGATCGACTAACCTCTTGCTTCCTGAGTAATCACCTACTATGCTTGTTCAACAAGTGATAGGTGAGTGTTGGTGGAGGACTCATGGGGGCTGCGATGCCGGACGCATACCGGGTCGGCTCAGGATCGGTCACACCCGACTATCCGGGAGGCGTGCCCACGCGTCTGGCTGACCGTCCCGCCCTGCCCGCCGAGGCCTCGGCTCCCACCACGGAACCCGCGAAAGCGGCCTTCACCCCCGTGACCGCAGCGCCGACGAAGGACGACCAGCCGCGAATTGCTCCCCTCTCATCCGACGTCGAACGCACGGTCATCGCGTGCGTCCCACCCCGGGACAGCTATCCCTTAATCGTGAAGTCATCGCCGACGACCAAGCCCACGCCGATCGTCACACCCGCGCCGAAGGACGAGTACACCTCGGCGGTCGTGACTCCCTCCGCCTCCTACACGCAGCCGAGCACGACCCCCGCGCCACAGGTCGCCCCGCCCACGCCGCCGCTGAGCCGCTTCTCGCCTCAGCAACGAAGCTTTGCGCCACGCGACGAGATCCCCACCGAGCGGGAATACGCCCACTGTGACGAGGCCTCAGCAGCCTTCTACGGGGACAATGACGATGACTGGAGCGCCGAGCACGACCTGCCCACGCGTGCCGATGTCGCACTGAATAGGCGAGCGTCTCGCGTTCCTCGGAGCGTGCCGGGTGAGCAGGTTGTCGCCCGCTTCACCGAAGCCGACAAGGAACGCCGCCGGGACGCGCGTGCCTATCGCTACGAGGAACTGGACGAGCGCCTGCCCCTGCGTCGCGAGCGTCCCAAGCGGCGCACGCGTGCCATCCGCGGCCTCGCCATGTTTATCGTCGGTTTCCTGCTGGCTATCCTCCTGGCTGTCGGCACCTACGTGGGGGTGTCCTACCTGCGTACCTTGGCGGCCAACAACCTGGCGCACTCTCTCGATGCGTGCTCGATCAGCAGTCCCTACGCGCGCCTGGCCTCCGACAAGACCTCCCTGACTCTCGTGGCCTACGGGGACGGGGCCAACGGTCTGTCGCAGACGAACTTTCGCTGCATCCTGGATGAACTCGACACTCCGTCGTCGGTGCGTGAGCGCATGCTGATCACTCGCGCGGTCGACGGTGCCCAGCACGAGGAATGGAACGTTTACCGCGTGACCTGGACGTATCACCCGGAGGAAGGACTCAACGTCGTCCTGAGCACCCGATAGGAACGCCATCAGGAGTTATCTCAGGGATCACGATCTGAGATATTGCGTCGGATGAGTGACGGCACCGCCGTAAAATCGACAGGCATGTCACGCGTGAAGGAGCCTGTTGTGTCCGATACACTGCCCGCCGTCCCCGTCGGCGATGATATTGCCTTGGCGATCCGAGGCCTCGTCAAGATCTACGGAAACCTCGTCGCTGTCGCCGACCTCTCCCTCGACATCCCCACCGGGTCGTTCTACGGGATCGTCGGCCCCAACGGTGCCGGTAAAACCACGACGCTGACCATGGCCACCGGCCTGCTGACCCCTGACCGTGGTACGGCCTACGTGCACGGCGTCGATGTGTGGGGTGACACCCAGCGGGCGCGCGGTCTGCTCGGCGTTATGCCCGACGGCATGCGTCTCCTCGACCGACTCTCCGGCCCCGACTTCCTCGTCCACGTCGGCATGCTGCACGGGTTGGATGCCTCTACCGCCCGCGAGCGCGCCCAGGAACTGCTGGCCGCCCTCAATCTGGCCGAGGCGGGCAAGAAGCTGATCAGCGACTACTCGGCCGGCATGACGAAGAAGATCGCACTGTCCGCCGCCCTCATCCACTCCCCGCGTGTGCTCGTCCTCGACGAACCCTTCGAGGCCGTGGACCCCGTCTCCGCAGCCAATATCCGCCAGATCCTCACCGATTACACGCGCCGAGGCGGCACCGTCATCCTGTCCTCGCATGTGATGGCGACCGTCCAGCAGCTGTGCACGCACGTCGCCATCATTGACAAGGGGCGCGTCCTCGTCGCCGGCACCACCGACGAGGTCGCCCAGGGTGGAGACCTGGGGGAGCGCTTCACCTCCCTGGTCGGCGGCGTCCACTCCGAGGAAGGCCTGTCGTGGTTGGGCAACTGATTCGCCTCAAGCTCTGCATCATCTGGAATACGGTTCGTCGCCAGACTGCTGTGCTGGTGCTCGCGATCCTCGGCACCTGCAGTTCGGGACCATGTATGTGGGCGCACTGGTGGGCACCGCCTTCCTTGCTCGATCCGAGGGAGCAACGACCCTTGCGGCGGTGCTGCCCATCGTGGGTCCCGTCGTCTTCCTCCTGTGGTTGATCCTGCCGATCTTGTTCTCAGCGATGGATAATTCGCTGGATCCCGTGCGCCTGTCGCCCTACGTCGGGCCGAGCAAACGCCTCGGTGCGGCGCTGGCGGCATCGACGGCCGTGGGTCCAGGCGGCCTCCTGTCCGCCATGGTTCTCTTTGTCCCCACCTGGTTTGCCCTGTGGCGTGCCCAGTGGGTCGCGGCCCTCGGGTGGCTCCTCGCAGGCATCGTCACCCTTCCTCTTGCAGTGCTGTGGGCGCGCGCGGTCGGAACCTGGTTCGCGGTGCGCCTGGATAGCTCGAGCAAGAAAGATACCCTGACCATGGTCGGCTTCGTGACCTTCTTCGTCGTGCTGACCCCTCTGGGCTACTGGATGAAACTCCTGTCGGAGAGTTTCTCAGCCGAGGTCTTCTACGCCGGGATGAACGTCGCTCTGTGGACGCCCGTCGGTGCGCCCTTCGGTGTCGTCGCCTCGCTTCTCGAGGGCGCGTGGGTGGCCGCCGCGATCCGCGCGCTCATCACGGTGGCCACGGCCGTCGTCGGCTGGCGCGCCTGGCTGGCCGTCCTACGCCCCGTCATGAGCGGCTATGCAGGCTCCATTAGCGCCGACGCGCAGCGCGCTATTGACGAGGGGCGTCACCTCATCGATGAGTCTGTCGAGGAGGACGCGCGAGGACAGCGCACTGCCCAATCTCGAGCGGCTGGCCTGCGCAGCGTCGATACGTTCACGCGGCTGGGCCTCGGGGTGCGCAGCGCTTCGCTGGCTGCACGTACGCTGCGCTACTGGGTCGTAGATCCCCGCCTGAACATGAACCTGGTGTTTGCCGTGATCTTCCCGATCATCGGAGTCTTATGGGGCGCGTGGGTACTGAGGATCATATGAGTCAGCTCCTGTACACAGGGATTTTCCTCTACCTGGTGCCCATCACGTCGGGCATGGCCGTCGGCGCACTCATGCAATACGATTCGACGGGTGCGTGGATCGTTGTCTCATCCGGCATGAGTGGGCGTGAGGAGCGTCGCGGTCGTCTCGTGGGTTCCCTCATCATCCTTGTTCCCCAGGTCATCGGATACCTTATTCATGATGTTGTCGCAGGAGTGAGTGCTGCGGACTTCGTGTTCCATCAGGTGATGGGTGTCGTCCTCTTTTCGGGCGCGACCGCCACGACTCTCGTCGTGAATGCGCGCTGGGTGTATCCGGTTCAGCCTCCGGGCGTCTCACCGATGGCGGCGAAGGGCACAGGATCGTTCCTGATGACGATGCTCCTGCAGCTCATCGGCTTCGCGGGGGTCGCGGTTCTGCAGCTGCCCTCCTATGTGCTCATCGCCTTGGCATCCTTCGGCCTCGTTCCAATGTGGGTTGCCTACACGGTTGCTCTGCCGTGGTCCATCCTCATCCTGGAGGGGGCCGTGCGCGTCGGTGGGCGTGTCTGGGATCGCTACGCGGTGGCCGCGCTCACCACGATTCGCAGCTGGCCGGGACACTGATCTCCTTCTTCGTGGTCACGAGGCCGGGGTTGCCCATTGGGGTACCCCGGCCTCGCTATCGGTCGGCGTCGTGCTCGGTTGCTGTTCCTTGGGGTTGTGCTTGGTCACCGTTCGTTGGCGCGAGAGCTTCCCAGGTCTGAGAATTCTCACTCCTGGCCGCGTACCAGCCCAGCACATGATCGGGTGTTTGGGCGATGAGGACCACGGCGCCTCGGCCCAGGTGGATACCATCGACGAAGATGACCTCATGAACCTCATCGACGATCGGGCTAAACGGCCATAACTGCCACAACGGCTCACAACGCCTACGAAACGAGCGGCCCCCGCCAGGCAAATCCACCTAACAACGCCGACCCAGCAGCCACGCCACGAACTCATCAAGATGCTTGGCCGTGGAATTAATGTGGCTGACCTGGCTGATATTGCACAGGGAGCAGCGCCAGCGCTGCGCCCCTGACGCTGAGTGCCCATACCTGGTCATCACTCGCCCGCACACCGGGCATGTGGGGGTATTCATACCCCCACGATGAAACAACCACCTTCAATGTGGATTTTCCCGCACCAGCAAGCCGAAAAGTCACTACAAAACCAACACGTTTTATCCTGTAACCCTCTTGGTATGCCTGCCGGCGGTCCGCATGGCCCGAGGGCGGAAGGGAAGTGGTTACCCAGATACGAAAAACCGGTGATCCGAGGATCACCGGTTTTCTGTGCGTCACGGGGGACTTGAACCCTCAACCCGCTGATTAAGAGTCAGCTGCTCTGCCAATTGAGCTAATGACGCGGGAACTCTCACCGGCGGTAGCCGGGAAAGCTGTGCGTCATGGGGGACTTGAACCCTCAACCCGCTGATTAAGAGTCAGCTGCTCTGCCAATTGAGCTAATGACGCGGGAACTCTCACCGGCGGTAGCCGGGAAAGCTGTGCGTCATGGGGACTTGAACCCTCAACCCGCTGATTAAGAGTCAGCTGCTCTGCCAATTGAGCTAATGACGCGGGGGTTTTGCAACCGAGAGATAAATATACACAGATTGGTGGCTGCGTACAAGTTAATGCGCCCATCAGTGTCCTATGTCGCATCCTGGGCGGTTGGGGAGGGCGTTCTTGCCTACAATGGGAGCCCGGATGAAAGGGGAGAGCATGCCGGAGGCGTCGAGCGACTACTCAACGGTCGTCGAGGACATCCTGAAGCTCGTGTGGAGTGCCGAGGAAGCTGGCCGTGACGGCGTGAAACCGAAGGATATCGGCGAGCACATGGGAGTGGTTCCCTCGACGACGACGGAGAACGTGCAGCGCCTCGTACGACAGGGACTGGTCACGCATGAACCGTACGGGCGTGTGCGCCTGACCGAGCAGGGGCGCGGGGTTGCCCTGGGGATGGTGCGCCGCCATCGGCTCCTGGAGACCTACCTGCATGAGGCCCTCGGCTTTTCCTGGGATGAGGTGCACGAGGAGGCGGAGATTCTTGAGCATGCCGTCTCCGAGCGGCTCCTCAATCGCCTCGACAAGGTGCTCGGTTATCCCACGCGCGATCCGCACGGCGACCCGATCCCGCGTGCGGACGGTTCGAGCGACGAGATCCCAGGAGCGCCTCTGGACACCCTCCCGGTTGGGAATGGGGGAGAGGTCGAGCGTCTGCCCGACCGCGACCCGCAGGCGCTGCGCGCGTGGGAGGAAGTGGGACTCATACCCGGTGCCCACGTCGTCGTCCTTGCCAGTGAGGCTGGCGGGATTGTGGTCTCTCTCGAGGACGGGCAGATGGTGCACATCGAGGACACCCAGGCCTCGGGCATCATTGTGCGCGGCTGAGTGTGCTTTCGCCTCTCGCTCAGCGTTGCCAGCGACGAGGCCGTGGCCGCGCCCGCTGATCCGCGCTGCGTGGGCGGGAGTGGGGCGAGGCCACGGCCTAGCTGAGTGAGAGGGTGATGGGTAAGCGTCAGGCGAGTGCCGGGGAACTCATAGTCGCGGGCACGTGGGCCTTGTGGCCCGCGGCGAGGAGAGCCTCGCGCAGTGCGGCCATGGTGGCGTCGAGATCCTCGTCGGAGGCTGGGGTGGCCTTCGACAGGAGAATGTCAGTCTCGTCGCGCAGCGGAATGACGTGCAGGTGGGTGTGGGGCACCTCGAAGCCAGCGATGGCCAGGCCCGCGCGCGGCACGCCGAATGCCGCCTTCTGGGCGAGGCCAATCGCGCGCGCCACCTTCATGAGGTGCGCCGCGACGTCCGAGGGGGCATCGGTCCATGCCTCATAGGGGCAGCGTGGGACGACCAGGACGTGCCCGGGCGAGGTGGATTCAATCGTGGCGAACGCGACGCACAGGTCGTCGGCCCACACGAAGCGTCCGGGCCAGACGCCCGAGATGATGTTTTCAAACAGTGCTCATGCGACTATTGTCACCTATTTGTGCTCGCTTCGGTGGGCGGGCGCATCCGGCGACGCGGGCGGGCGTGAACTACCCTGGTGAGTAGTATTGTTACGCGACCCATCGTTAAGCGAGGAACGCACAGATGAGCGAAAATCCGCAGAGTGCCCCGGCCCAGCGCTACACCGCGCAGCTCGCCGGTCAGATCGAGACGAAGTGGCAGGACCGTTGGGAGGAGCTGGGCACGTTCTACGCGGACAACCCGACCGGTGCCCTGGCTGGCCCGCTGGCGTCCCGCACCCCCTACTTCATCCTCGACATGTTCCCCTACCCCTCGGGTAAGGGCCTGCACGTGGGGCACCCGCTCGGCTACATCGCGACCGACACGCTGGCGCGCTATCGCCGTATGAAGGGCGACAACGTCCTGTACACGATGGGCTACGATGCTTTCGGCCTGCCCGCCGAGCAGTACGCCGTCCAGACCGGCCAGCACCCGGCCATCACCACGAACCAGAACATCGCGAACATGCGCCGCCAGCTGCGCCGCATGGGCCTGTCCCACGACTCGCGCCGCTCGTTTGCGACCACCGACATCGAGTACGTGCATTGGACGCAGTGGATCTTCCTGCAGGTCTTCAACTCGTGGTTTGACCCGCAGGCCACGGCACCCGACGGCTCAAAGGGTGCCGCTCGCCCGATCAACGAGCTGATCGCCAAGCTCGAGTCCGGTGAGATCCTCCCCGAGGACGGCTCTGACTATGCCTCCCTGGATCGCGCCGCCCAGGCGAAGGTCGTCGACTCCTACCGCCTCGCCTACGTCTCCGAGGCACCCGTCAACTGGTGCCCCGGCCTCGGCACGGTCCTGGCCAACGAGGAAGTCACTGCGGACGGGCGCTCCGAGCGTGGCAACTACCCGGTCTTCAAGCGCAACCTGCGTCAGTGGATGATGCGCATCACCGCCTACGGCAAGCGCCTGGCCGACGACCTCGACACTATCAACTGGCCCGAGAAGGTGCGCACCATGCAGCGCAACTGGATCGGCCGCTCGGAGGGCGCGACCGTCCGCTTCGACGTGCCCGGCGCGCGTGAGGCGGGGGCCTGCCTCGACTCCCTGGACGTCTACACGACGCGCCCTGACACGCTCTTCGGCGCGACCTTCATGGTCGTGGCCCCCGAGCATCCGATCCTCGGTGGCACCGTCGGTGGCGACGCGGGTGACGAAGCCGCCCTCACCCTGCCGGCCTCCTGGCCCGAGGGCACGAAGGACGCGTGGACGGGCGGTGCCGCCACCCCCCGCGGCGGCCGTGAGCGCCTACCGCGCCCAGGCCTCGGCCAAGTCCGAGGCCGAGCGCGCCGACGAAGAACGCACCAAGACCGGCGTATTCACCGGCCTGTTCGGCATCGACCCTGTCAACGGCCGCGAGGTCCCGATCTTCGTTGCCGACTACGTCCTGTGGGGCCACGGCACCGGTGCCATCATGGCCGTGCCCGCCCACGACGACCGTGACTGGGCCTTCGCCCGCGCCTACGACCTCGACGTCGTGCGCACCATCGGCCCCGCCGACGATCCCTACGGCCCCGACCTTGAGGCCGGCGCGTACACGGGTGACGGCGTCGCCGTCGACTCCGCGAACGACGAGATCGACCTCAACGGCCTCGGCAAGGACGAGGCCAAGGCTGCGATGACCGCCTGGCTCACCGAAAAGGGCCTGGGCAAGCGCACCGTCACCTATCGCCTGCGCGACTGGCTCTTCAGCCGCCAGCGCTACTGGGGCGAACCCTTCCCGATCGTCTGGGACGAGGACGGCGTCGCACACGCCCTGCCCGAGGAGATGCTCCCCGTCGAGCTGCCCGAGGTCAACGACTACAGCCCGCGCACCTTCGATCCGGACGACGCTGACTCTTCGCCCGAGGCTCCGCTGGGCCGCGCCGAGGACTGGGTGAACGTCACCCTCGACCTGGGCGACGGGCTAAGCGCTACCGCCGCGAAACCAACACCATGCCCCAGTGGGCGGGTTCGTGCTGGTACGAGATGCGCTACACAGACCCGACGAACTCGGAGCGCTTCGCAGACCCGGAAAACCTCGACTACTGGATGGGTCCGCGCGAGGGCAAGGTCAGCGGCGGCACCGACATGTACGTCGGCGGCGTCGAGCACGCGGTCCTGCACCTGCTCTACGCACGCTTCTGGCAGAAGGTCCTCTTCGACCTGGGCCACGTGCCGGACTCCGAGCCCTACCACACGCTCTTCAACCAGGGCTACGTGCAGGCCTACGCCTACACCGATGCGCGTGGCCAGTACGTGCCCGCCGACGAGGTAGAAGGCGACGAGACGGAGGGCTCACCTACCAGGGCCAGCCCGTCAACCGCGAGTACGGCAAGATGGGCAAGTCCCTGAAGAACATTGTCACGCCCGACGAGATGTACGACGCATACGGTGCCGACGTCTTCCGCGTGTACGAGATGAGCATGGGTCCTCTCGACCTGTCGCGCCCGTGGGAGACCCGCGCGGTTATCGGCTCCCAGCGTTTCCTGCAGCGCCTGTGGCGTAACGCTATCGACGAGGAAACCGGCGAGCTCACGGTCACTGACGAGCCTGCGGATGAGAAGACGCGCCGCCTCGTGGCTCGCACGATTGCCGAGGTCACCGAAGAGTACGAGAACCTGCGCATCAACACCGCGCTCTCGAAGCTCATCGTTCTCAACAACCACCTGACCAGCTTGGATGCCGCCCCGCGCGACGCTATCGAGCCGCTGGTTCTCATGCTCGCCCCGGTTGCTCCGCACCTGTGTGAGGAGCTGTGGAGCCGTCTGGGGCACGAGGATTCCCTGGCTCGTGAGTCCTTCCCGGTCGTCGAGGACGCCTCGCTGCTGGTGGAGGACACGGTCACGGCCGTCGTCCAGGTCAACGGCAAGGTGAAGGCCCGTATCGAGGTCGCCCCCCCTCGATCTCCGAGGAGGATCTGATCGCGGCCGCCCTGGCTGAGGCCCCGATCGTCAAGGCCCTCGGTGGCTCCGAGCCGCTCAAGGTCATCGCCCGCGCGCCGAAGCTGGTCAACGTCGTCGTCAAGAAGTGAGGTCGTATGCCTGAAGGCGATGCAGTCCGTCGCCTAGCCGGTACCCTCGACGAGCTTTTTGTCGGGGGTACCGTCTCGGCGTCGTCCCCGCAGGGACGTTTTGCATCCTCAGCCGCCCTCCTGGATGGGTGGGTCATGCAGCGGGTGCGCGTGCACGGTAAACACATGTTCATCGGGTTTGTCCCGCCCGTGCCGGGCGAGACGTACGAGGCCGGGGTGGCCCTCCTCGAGGGGGCCGCGGCCGGCAGTGGGGAGCCGATCCTCGGTGAGGACGCCCCCTGGCCGGACCGCTGGGTGCACATCCACCTGGGGCTTTACGGCTGGTGGCGGTTCAACGGCGATGAGACCGTCGTCGACGAGGGGCACGGTGTTGCTCACCGCATCCCGAACGTCCAGAAGGGGGAGTGGAACGGCCACACCGAGACCCGCTGGGGCGAGGGCTTCGGCGAGGCCAAGGCGGGGGGAATGGGAGCCTCCGGAGCCGGTCGGTGCCGTGCGCCTGCGCGTGTCTAACGACCATGCGGTCGCCGACCTGATCGGACCCAACCGCTGCGACCTCATTACCGATGAGGAGCGCATCACAGCGGAGTCGAAGCTGGGGCCGGATCCCCTGGATGCAGGGGCTCGCTCCGACGCCGAGGCCATGGAACGTTTCGCCCAGGTTGCCCACTCGAAGAAGCGGGCCATTGGCGAGATCGTTATGGACCAGTCGATCATCGCGGGCGTGGGCAACATCTACCGCGCCGACGCCCTCTTCCTCGCGGGCATTTCGCCGCACCGCAAGGGCGCAAACATTTCGCTCAAGCGCCTGCGCGAGCTGTGGGTCCTCATATGCGACCTCATGAACCGCGGCCTGGCCGCCGGTCGCCTGGATACGATGGACCCGGACGAGGCCCCGAACCCCCCGATTGAGGGCGACGAGGAAGCCTCGCGGTGGTACGTGTACCACCGCACGGGCCGTCCGTGCCTGCGCTGCGGGACGCCGATCCGCGAGGCGCTCATGCAGAACCGGCGCCTGTTCTGGTGTCCATCCTGCCAGCGCTGAGCGCGTGAAAAATCGTCAGGGGAGTGCGGGCCGAGAGGTCCGCACTCCTCACCACCTGTCAGGCGATCTCCTCGAAGCCGAGCATCGAGTACAGCTCGCGAGCACCGCCGTGGCGCGTATCCAAGCGCAGGGCAAGGGAGTCGAAACCCCAGTGGGTGCACCTGGAGGCCACCTCCGAGACAAGGGCGGTTGCAATGCCTCGCCTGCGGTAGTCCGGCGCGACGATGAGGTCCACGACGAAGGGGCCATCCAGCGCGTCATCCCAGGGGGATTTGCGTACCACGAGGATTGCGCCGACGAGAGTACCGCCGTCCCAGGCTCCCACGAAGGAATCCTCGGTGGTATCACCGAAGGCACCTTCAAAGGTAAGACGGAGCTCCTCGGATGTTTCAAGGAGTGCCTCGGGTGTGACAGCATCGTCGTACGCCTCGAGAGTGAGCACCGCAAGAGCGGGAATGTCGAATGTTGTGAGCGTGGCGATCTCGATACCCTGGGGGCGATTCGCCGCTGACAACGCGTCCAGTGGGGCATGTAGAGTTCGAGCTTCCATAAACCAACTATAGGTGAGGGTGCTCACTTTGTCACGGGCCGCAATCAAATTGCCCTATTGCGGCCCGACCAGCGGTGTTGGGGACTCAGATGTAGAGCGCCGGCTCCTGGAAGAAGTACGCGGGATCGACGATCAAATCACGGTCGAGCGTATCCTTTTCGGGCTTGGGCAGCAGACGCGCGGGCACGCCAATCGCGACGTTTCCGCAGGGCACGTCCTTTTGACGACGACGGCGTTCGCGCCGATCTTGACACCCGTGCCCACGGTGATGGGGCCGAGCACCTTCGCGCCCGCGCCGATCATCACGTGATCGCCGACCGTGGGGTGGCGCTTGCCCGGCGTCATGGCGACGCCGCCGAGGGTGACGCCGTGGAAGATGACGACATCGTTGCCGACCTCGGTGGTCTGGCCGATGACGACGCCGGTCGCGTGGTCGATGAAGACGCGGCGTCCGATACGTGCCTCAGGGTGGATGTCGACGCCGGTGACAGCGCGGGCCGCTGACGACAGGACGCGCGCGGGAGTGCGGGCACCCCGGGTCCACAGGGCATGGGAGACACGGTGGGTCCACAGGGCGTGCACGCCCGGGTACGTCAGGGCGATCTCCAGAGCGGAGGTGGCCGCTGGGTCGCGGCGCTGAGCAGTCACCAGATCTTCGCGAAACAGACCGAGCGCCTTGGTGGGCAGCGTCCGAGACAGGGCGCGCGACAGAGTGCGAACGGTGAGCTTCACAGGAGTCCTCCTACGGTGGATGGATGGGTGAAATGCACAGGTGGCCCCGGACATTCTCTCCGGGGCCACTCTAGCGCGTCATAGCAGGTTGTTCAGTCCTCAAGACCAGCGAAAAGAGCAGTCGAGAGGTAACGCTCACCCGTGTCGGGCAGGAGTGTGACAATCTTCTTGCCGGCCAGCTCGGGGCGGGCTGCCACGACCGCGGTTCCGGCCAGGGCTGCGCCCGACGAGATACCCACGAGCAGGCCCTCCTCGGCGGCCGCGCGGCGAGCAAACTCGAGTGCGGTAGCGGTCTCCACGGACACAACCTCGTCGATGAGATCGGCGTCGAAGGTGTCGGGCACGAAGTTGGGCATGAGGCCCTGGATGCCGTGCGGGCCGGGGGCACCGCCGGTGAGCAGCGGTGACTCGGCGGGCTGGACGGCGACGATACGCACGTTCGGGTTCTTATCCTTCAGGACTCGCGCGACGCCCGAGATGGTGCCGCCGGTGCCCACACCGGCAACGAACACGTCGACCTGGCCCTCGGTGTCCGCCCAGATCTCCTCGCCCGTGTGGGCGATGTGCGCGGCGGGGTTCGCGGGGTTCGTGAACTGGGAGGCGATGATCGCGCCCGGACGCTCGGAGGCGATGCGCTCGGCCTCGGCGACTGCGGCGGAGACGCCGCCCTTGGGGTCAGTGAGAACCAGTTCGGCACCGAAGGCGCGCACAATCGCACGTCGCTCAACGGACATCGAGGCGGGCATGACGATGACGACCTTGTAGCCGCGAGCCGCGCCCACCATTGACAGGGCGATACCCGTGTTACCCGAGGTGGCCTCGACAATCGTGCCGCCGGGGGCCAGCGCGCCCGAGGCTCAGCCGCGTCGATGATCGAGCGGGCGATGCGGTCCTTGACGGAGGACGCAGGGTTGAAGGATTCAACCTTTGCGACGACGTCCACGCCGTCGCCGGCGACATGGTTGATGCGAACGAGGGGAGTGCCGCCGATCAGATCGGCGACAGTGGAGGCGATGCGAGCCATGAGGGGGTCCTTCCATAAGCGGTGTACCCCAGAATTCTCAACCAGCTGTCGGAGCCTCGTCTAGTTCAACCCGACGGGTTTCCACGTAGCGAAACTTTGCAACACCGGACGAGGCCTGGGCCAGGCACGCGTCAATCGGCTCCCGGTCGCTCGGATTGATCGCGATGCGAAGCATCACATCCGTGCCCCAGATCGTGTCCACGACAGCTGCTCCGCGGCCTCGTAGCTCCGCCTCGATACGCCCCGCATCCCCGGGGTTGAGCTGCGTTTCAAGGATGTCGCGTCCGACCAGGTAGGCGATGGGAGCGCGGGCGACAGCCTCGGACACCGACGTCGAATACGTGCGCACGAGGCCGCCTCCGCCGAGTAGGATCCCCCCGAAGTAACGCGTCACGACAGCCGTCGTGTTCCACGTGTCAGAGGCGCGCAGGGCCTCCAGCATCGGAGTACCCGCCGTGCCCGACGGCTCCCCGTCGTCCGAGGAATGCTGCAGAGGAGCGGCATCCGGCGGATCGATCAGGTATGCGGAGCAGTTGTGACGCGCCTGCGGGTGCTCGGACTTGACCGCGTCGATGAGTGCGCGAGCCTCCTCGGGCGTGTCCGTCCTGGCGAGCGTCGTAATAAAGCGGGAACGCTTGATCTCAATCTCGTGGGTGAGGAGCGTGCCAGAGACGAGCGTGCGAAGAACGGACATGAGGCCAGTCTAGGGGAGAGTTCCCAGCTCCCAGTCTGTAACCAGAATCGCAGGCGCACCCGCCCGCGCGATATGCCACACGCGCAAGGTCCGTGGTAGTCTAGTCGGGTTGTCGCCGTGCGCCCGCGTGGCGCACCGAACCAGAATAGTCGTCGAGAAAGAAGAGGAGCGGTAAGACATGGCAGTTCCCAAGCGTAAGATGTCCCGTGCGAACACCCGCACCCGCCGGTCTACCTGGAAGGCTGATCTTACCGAGCTGAACACCGTCAAGGTCGCCGGCCGTGAGATCCGTGTGCCCCGCCGCCTGGCCAAGGCATACAAGAACGGCCTCCTGGACGTCGAGGGCTGACCTCGCATCCACGCACGGGCCCGGGACTAGTCGTCCCGGGCCTTTGTCATGTCCGCAATTCGACGCGACGCGCCCGCGTGTTACGCAGCACCGCACCATCGATCCTTTTGCCCCGTCAGGAGCGCACATGAACCTGCCGACCACGATCCTCGCCGCGACCGTTGCAACGAGCCACGGCCTCGTCGCCGCCCACGGCTCGACCGACACCGAGGGATCTATCGTTTCCCTCTTCATTATCGCCGCCGCTGCGGCCATCTCGCCTCTGCTCTCGTCGCTGACGCGCAAGCGCGTCCCCGACGTCGTGTGGCTGCTGATCCTGGGCGTCGCCGTCGGGCCGAACGCGCTGGGTTTTGCCTCGCTGACCGAACCGATCTCCGTGTTCCGTGAGGTCGGCATGGGCATGCTCTTCCTGATCGCAGGCACCGAAATTGACGTGCAAGAAGTGCACGGGAGCGCCGGTAAGCGCTCCCTGGCCACGTGGCTGACCTGCTTCGGGATCGGCCTGGCGGTGTCATGGGTGGCCGTCGCTGCCTCCGGGACCACCGGCGTGGGGTACTCGACCTACATCGCGCTCGCTATCGCGCTGACCTCGACCGCGCTGGGCACCCTTCTGCCTATCCTCATGGAGGCCGGTGTCATGGGCACCACCATCGGCAAAGCCGTTCTGGTGCACGGTGCCATCGGCGAACTCGCGCCCATCGTCGCCATGTCGCTGCTGCTCTCCGCACGTAGCCCCTGGCTCTCCTTCGGCGTCCTCATGTTCTTCGTACTCGCCACCATCGTCGCCGTCGCAATCCCCACGCGCTTCGTGCTGAGCCACCCCGAGATCGGGCGGACGATCCTGCACGGTGCCCAGACCTCTCAAAAAACCCTCATGCGCGTCGTCATGGTCATCCTGACGGGCCTCATGGCTCTGTCAGCGGTTCTGGACCTGGACATGGTGCTCGGTGCTTTCGCCGCCGGTATCATCGTGCGCGCCCTCGCACCCGGTAACTTCACCATGATCGAAGGGGGAACTGCGCACGCTCGGCTTCTCTTTCCTGATCCCCCTGTTCTTCGTCACGTCCGGAATGACCATCTCGCTGAGCGCCGTTGCCGCTCACCCGTTCCTGCTCGTGAGCTTGGTCGGCGCGATCCTCCTCGTGCGTGGCGTGCCCATCGTCGCTCTCGAGCGCTTCCATGGGACCATCGAGCGGGTCGGCTGGTCGGACGCGACGCGCATCGGCCTGTACGGCGCGACCGGCTTGCCGATTATCGTCGCCGTTACCGGCCTGGCATCCTCAACGGGCATCATCCCGACCTGGCTGGCCTCCCTACTGGTCGTCGCCGGTGCCCTATCGGTCCTGCTCTTCCCGCTTCTGGCCTTCCTGCTGGGCCGCGCCGTTGGAAAGCACGGCTAACCTCCGCTAGTCTTACAGGCGGCGCACATGTGCCACGCCTCCGTAGCTCAATGGATAGAGCGAGGGCCTTCTAATCCCGAGGTTGCAGGTTCGAGTCCTGTCGGAGGCGCCACCGATCCGCACCGGACGAGCGTTACTGTGCTCACTCCCGCGTGAGACGCGCCGCCGCCGAGCGGGGAGCCGATCAGCCGTCGTCATCCGGATCCCCGGCTCTGTGTGCTCTCAACGCTCCTCAATGGGAACGATGGGCCGGGCGCGTCGCTGGTCCTCAGTCAACGGAGCAATCACCTCGGTGAGAGTATCGGCCATCGGAGTGTGATCGTGGTAGTCCTGAAAGTAGTAGCGCGCCGCGACGAAACGCTCACGAACAGGATTCATGACGCCCGCCAGTCGATCCTCGCGGCTCGGAGGCAGGAATGCTCTCGCATCCAGGTGGTAGCCCGCGTGGTGGGCGAGTTCGAAGAAAAACACGAGCTGCGAGCGCGTGTTTCCCTCGCGGAAGGAATGCACGACGTTGAGAGATACCCAGCGCAGTGCCAGGTTGTCGACGAACTCGCTCAGCGCCATTCCACGTAGATAATCGGCTTCCTGAAGGAGCGCGTATTCGTGCGTCGCGGCCTCGGTCAGCTGCCGCCCTGCCGGTGCATATTCGTGCGGGACCGAATAGTCGCGCGGGTCAAAGTCGGGGAACGCTGACACGTCGGGGCCGAACTTAATCATTGGTCCGCCCATTGGTGCACTGCGCTCCTGTCTGCCCATGTAAAAGTGTCCTGAAAGATGTGACGATGAATCGCCTTCATGTGTTCGTAGTCGAAGTGGCGCAGGAGGGGGGGAGCGTACGAGCTCAATGAGGCGCAGCCGCGCCCAATGCTCCTCCAACGCACCAACCGCCACCATCGACGGTATACCGTCGGGGAAACGCCCCCGCGAGTGAACTTGTTACGCATCGCGTGGGTCCCTGGGATGAAATAGGCATCCCATGACGGATCACTCATGATCCACACCAAACTTCGTGCAGAGGTACTCCTCACCGAGATGCCCCGCTTCCTCGACGGTGATCTCGCCGCTCGCTGCCTTGGCGTGAAGCTCACGCAGATAAGGATCCGCGACCGTGTGCCCCGCGAGATACAGGGCGGCGTCAGCAAAATTCAAGCAGTCTTGCGGTGTCACGGATGGTGTCGTGCGAATGTCGGACATATGAATGCTCCTCATCGGGTGACCGGCGTCCATGCCAGAACAGTTCTAAGAGGTGAGACGATAGCTCAGTTGAACGAGGCCGTGGCCCCCGCCTTGGGGCACGTGCGGCGCTCGCGCAGTGGCGTGGGCTGCCACGTCGCCACCTCCACATGATACTCGCGAACCAGGCGCGGGCGGGGGAGTGTGGATCGTCTCGGGTGTGGAGACGTCGTTGTCGCTCATGATGGGAGTATCGACGCGGGCATGCTCATCTGCGTCCCGCGCGGCTCTGTCGTGCAGTCCATGGGCCGACGAAGGTTGGGGTGCAGGGGTTCGTGCTCTGCGCTGCGCGACCAGTGTGTCATAATAGGGGAGTCGAACAGTTGCTGCTGTCCGACTCCCCGGTTTCCGGGATGGTCTTAGCTACCCATGAGGGTGCTCAGCAGGAATGCAATCGCCCAGATCAGCTGCGGCAGTGTCGTTACCACTGCTACAGCGATCTGGGCTTTCTGCTTCCCATCCAGACCAGTCCGCCTCCGTTGACGCGAACGTCGGCCTTGTGCCAACCCAGTCACCTCCTCTCATCGGTATCAATTCCCCGGCAGGAGTGCTGCTGGCCCGGGGCGATGCCGTGGAGGCACCCCCCATCGTCGCACCACCCACCCTCATTTCGCGTCGCGTGAGACAGAGCTGTCACAAACTCCCGTTCCGCGGACCCCTTCTGCGGGCACCTCTCGGTGGTGACCATACTGGGTGGCATGAACGCACGAACGATTGTCACCCGTCGCATGTACGGGTCGATTCGTGCCCGAATGTGCAGCTGACGCCGACGTCCGCCATTCCCTAGGCCACGACCCGCCGCTACAACACCAGCTGCACGCACGTGCACTCAGGCGGGACGATGCCGCTACCCGAGAGTTTCACCGTGCCCTTCTCTGACGACGACTACGCCTGTCCCTGTACCCACGACCACGAGCCCACGCTCCTCTCCTTCGAGGTAATGCCCCCGCGCAAGCCTTCGTTGGAAGCCCCCTTCTGGGACACGGTTGATCGCCTCCTCCAAGTTCGCCCGGACTTCATGTCCGTGACCTACGGTGCCGGTGGTAAGGATCGCAACAATGCCCGCTCGACGGTCCAGCGCCTCGTACGAGACACCCCGATCCAACCGATCGCGCACCTGACCTGCGTCGGCAATTCCACGGCCGAAGTCGTCTCCACCGTGCACGACTACCTGGAGTCAGGCGTGCGCACCTTCCTGGCCCTGCGCGGAGACCCGCCGGTCGGTCAGGAGGACTGGGAACCCGGTCCGGGCGGCGTCGCGAGTGCGACGGAGCTCATTCATCTCATCCGCACGGTCGAAAGACGTCGCTGCAATGCCCACCCGGGCGAGGCCCTGCGCTCCGCCTTCAAGCCCCTGACCATCGCGGTCGCCGCGTTCCCGGCGGGTAACCCGGCGGCGGGCACGACGCCCCAGCAGGAGGTCGAGCGCCTCCTTGTCAAGCAGGCGGCGGGCGCGTCCTTCGCGATCACGCAGCTGTTCTGGGACGCCGAGGTCTACGCGTCTTTCGTCGAGCGCGCCCGTCGCGCCGGCGTCACTATCCCGATTGTTCCCGGCCTGTTGCCGGCCACGGATCCGGCGCGCTTACGCCGCGTCCAGGATCTCACCGGTATCGAGGTCCCCGAGCAGCTTCTGGCGACACTGGCTGGTTTCGAGGAGCAGGAGCGCCGCGACGAGTTCGGCGCGGCCTTCGGATCCCGCCTCATTCACTCCGTCTTGGACGCGGGTGCTCCAGGCGTCCACCTCTACACCTTCAACAAGGCCAAGCCCGTCCTCGACATTCTCGCGCTCATGGGAGTGACGCCGGACCCGCAGTGGTCCCCGGCCTCGCACCCCTTCACGCATCACTGAGCGCATCCCGTCAATCCACCCCGCGGCCGGGTGCGGGCCTCGCCCGCGTGCGTCGCACGAGTAGCACACCCAAGGAGATCACTATGTCCGCTGCCCCCGCGCAGTTCCCACCGCCACGATTCTGGCCTATCCGCGTATCGGACGCGGTCGCGAGCTCAAGCGCGCCCTCGAAGCCCGTTGGGCTGGCCGCATTACCGAAGCCGAGCTGCTGAACGCTGCTGACGACCTGCGTAAGGAGAACCTGGCGCGCCTCGTTAAACTCGGTCTGAACCCCTCCGACGCCTCCCTGGCCGATGCCCCGTCCCTGTACGACCATGTCCTGGACGCCACGATCCTCCTGGGCGCCATCCCGCCGCGCTTCGTCGGCCGGACTGGCCTCGACCTCTACTTCGCGCTGGCCCGCGGTGACGACAAGGTCGGCCCCGAAGAGATGACGAAGTGGTTCGACACGAACTACCACTACCTCGTCCCCGAGATCGGCCCCGACACGCCGCTGCGCTTCGCCGACGACACGGTCGTGCGCCGCTTCACTGATGCCCGCGAGTGGGGCTACGTGACCCGCCCCGTCCTGGTTGGCCCTGTCACCTACCTGGCACTGGCCAAGGCCGATCCGGCCACCCCCGATTTCGATCCGCTCACCCGCATCGACGAGGCCGTGGCCGCGTACGTGGATGCGCTGGCTGCTCTGCACGCCGCGGGTGCCCCGTGGGTCCAGCTTGACGAGCCTGCCCTCACCTCCGACAACCTTTCGCGAACCCGCGCCGAGCTGGGCGAGCTGGCCGCCCGCGTCTACGAGCGCCTGGCTTCCGCCACCGAGCGTCCCCAGATCCTGCTCACCACCCCCTACGGCGACGCCTCCCACGCTGTGGCTGCCCTGGCCAAGACGGGCGTTGAGGCTCTCCACGTCGACACGCTGCGCGGTTCCCTCCCCGAGGGCGCAGACCTGTCCGGCGTCACCCTCGTCGTCGGCGGCGTCGACGGTCGCTACATCTGGCGCGCCGACCTGGCCCAGCTGCGTGAGACTCTCAAACGCGCACAGGCCCTGGGAGCCACCCGCGTCACCGTCGCCACCTCCAACTCCCTCCAGCACGTGCCCCACGACACCGCGCTCGAGACTTGGGACGACGCGACCCTCAACGAGAACCTGCACGCCTGGCTCGCCTTCGCCGACCAGAAGGTTCTCGAGGTCGTCACCCTGGCCCGCGGCCTGGACGAGGGCTGGGACGCCATCGACGCCGAGGTCACTGAAGCGACCCGCGTCCTCGAGCAGCGCGCCGCCGCCCCCGGCGTCGTGCGCCCCGAGGTCCGCGCCCGCACGGCCGCCCTGACAGATGCTGACCGCACCCGCGAGCCCTACCTGGAGCGCGAGGCCGCTCAGACCGGGCGCCTGCACCTGCCGCCGCTGCCCACGACAACGATCGGCTCGTTCCCGCAGACCACCGAGATCCGCAAGGCCCGCGCCGCTAATGCGCGCGGTGAACTCTCCGACGCGGACTACCAGGCGCGCATGCGCGAGGAGATCGCATCCGTCATCACCCTGCAGGAGGAGCTGGGCCTGGACGTCCTCGTCCACGGCGAAGCCGAGCGTAACGACATGGTCCAGTACTTCGCCGAGCTGCTCGACGGCTTCGCAGCTACGCGCAACGGCTGGGTGCAGTCCTACGGCTCGCGCTGCACACGCCCGTCGATCCTGTGGGGCGACGTCTCGCGCCCCGCGCCCATGACCGTGGGATGGACCACCTACGCCCAGTCGCTGACCGACAAGCCCGTCAAGGGCATGCTCACCGGCCCCGTCACGATCATCGCGTGGTCCTTCCCGCGCAACGACCTGGCCCTGGGCGAGATTGCCGACCAGATCGGTCTGGCCCTGCGCGACGAGGTGTCCGACCTGGAGGCCGCCGGTATCGCCGCCATTCAGGTCGACGAACCCGCCCTGCGCGAGCTTCTGCCCCTGGATGCTGACCGCCACGCTGACTACCTGAACTGGTCCGTGGGATCCTTCCGCCTGGCCACCTCCTCGGTGCGCCCGGACACTCAGATCCACACGCACCTGTGCTACTCCGAGTTCGGCCAGATCATCGACGCCATTAAAGGCCTGGACGCCGATGTGACGTCCATCGAGGCAGCGCGCTCCAAGATGGAGGTCGTCCCCGAACTGGCCGAGGCTGGCTTTGACCACGGCATTGGCCCCGGCGTGTGGGACATCCATGCCCCCCGCGTTCCCAGCACCGAGGAACTCGTCGAGCTCATCGGCCTGGCCGCTGACGCCGTGCCGGTCTCGCGACTGTGGGTCAACCCCGACTGCGGCCTGAAGACCCGCGGCTACGAGGAAACGAAGGCGTCGCTGGACAACCTTGTCTCCGCTACTCGACAAGTGCGTGCCCAGCGCGGCCTGGAGGCCTGAAAAGTCCTCGAGGCGCTACGGACGTGGGCGGGACCGAATGGTCCCGCCCACGTCCGTATCCGCTGATCCCACGTGCTGTACGTCGGCGACTCTGCCATGGAGAAACGTGTGCGTCCACGGCGCAGACAACGTTGTTACACAATCTCACGGTATGGACTTGATGTTGCTCGGAAGGAATCCGTCCGACAGACTAGAGCCATGACGACCTTCGCGAACCCCATGTGCTGCCCCCTCCGGCGGCATGATGTCGCGAATGTGTATGTGATTGACGCCCCAGATACCCCTGTCAATCACCGCCGCAGTGATATACCCACGCCGATAGTGGGAGTGCGGCCCCGAAGAATCGGATACACCCATGACCCTCGTCAACGCCTCTGTCGCCCGCGCCGCCAACGACACCCCCACCTCCTACGAGGAATTCCTTGACGTTCTCGCCGGCCTGCGACTGAGCTCCTCCCGCATCGACATTGACATCGACCGCGGACAGGTCACCCTTGACGGACGCGATGCTGGCCTATCCGCCAGGGAACACGACCTCCTGGCCCACCTGGCCGCCAACGCCGACCGCGCCGTCACCCGCGACGAGCTCTTCGCCTCCGTGTGGGCGCACGCAGAACTCGGCTCCGACTCCCGTACCGTGGATGCTCACATCCGCCGCCTGCGAAAGAAGCTCTCCATCCTGCCCGACCTGATCTCCACGGTTCGCGGCGAAGGCTACCGCTTCAACTCCACGCCGGCCGTCCGCGTGCGCGTCACCCGCCCCGTCACCCTCGCTGCCTGATTGCCCCTGGTCGCTTGACACTCCAGCCCAGCGGCCGCCGCTCTCACTCCTGCCGCTCTACCGTGCGCATCACGCACGTGACCATCCCGGACACGCGTCCAGCCTAGACACAAGGAGAGAGGGGCCACGGCCTCGTTCGGCGAAACCGCGCCCCTCTCCAGCGCTGTGTGTCTCTTAGATCACGAGCCGTGTAATCTCCGAATCCAGCGGCAGCTCCTCCACGTGCAGAGGAGAAGCCTCCATGCGGTGACGCAACCCGTTGATATCATCCGGGTTCGTCAGATCAATACCTACGAGGGCGGGACCGAGTTCGCGGTTGTTCTTCTTCGTGTACTCGAAGTGCACGATATCGTCCGCGGGTCCCAGTACATCCTCCAGGAACATGCGCAGCATACCCGGCTGCTGCGGGAACGTCACAAGGAAGTAGTGACGCAGGCCCTCATGGCGCAGTGAGCGTTCCATGACCTCCGCGTAGCGCGTCAGGTCGTTATTACCGCCCGACACGACGCACACGATCGCGCCGTCGGAGCGACCCAGCAGGGCCTTGCGATCCGCGGGATCCGTCAGGTATACGTGCGCAGCCGTGGACGCGAGTGCACCAGCGGGTTCAGCGATGACGCCGTCCGACTGGTAGAGCTCCAGCATCTCCGTGCACACTGCGCCCTCGGGCACAACCAGCACGCAATCAACGAACTGGGAAGCGACGTGGAAGGGAAGCGCGCCAGCACGGCCAACAGCCGTACCGTCCACGAAAGGATCGACCTTTGCCAGCGATATCGGCTGACCGGCCTCCAGTGCCGCGTGCATCGACGCCGCGCCCGCGGGCTCCACACCGATGATTCTGACCTCCGGGCGGTTCGCGCGCAGCCACGTCGCAATGCCTGCCACGAGGCCGCCGCCGCCCACGGGGATCAGCACAGCGGACACGTTCTCAGGCATCTGTTCCTCAAGCTCGACACCGATCGTGCCCTGTCCAGCGATGGTGTAGGGATCGTCGTAGGGATGCACGTACGTGCGGCCCGTCGCGCGCGCCGCCTCCTGGGCCAGCGCATTCGCGCGGTCAAACGTGCCATCCACGATGACCTGCTCGACCCACGTGCCGCCAATCGTCGCGATGCGGCGGCGCTTCTGGCGGGGCGTGTTCGACGGCAAGTAAATGGTTCCGCGCACGCCCAGGTGAGCGCACGCGTAGGCGAGGCCCTGGGCGTGGTTACCGGCCGACGCACACACGACGCCACGCTCGCGCTCGGCGGGGGACAGCAGCGACATACGTGCATACGCGCCGCGCACCTTGAAGGAACGGCACTTCTGCTGATCCTCACGTTTGAGCAGAATATCGACGCCAGCCTCGGCGGACAGGCGTTCCGAGCGCTCCAGGTTCGTACGAACGGCCACCCCTTCGAGAGCGGACGCGGCCTGACGGATGTCCTTCGGCGTGGTCACGTGAGAACTAGCGGACATGAAACTCCTTCCAATACCCTTCCAGTGTAGTAGCGGCCACCGCCCGAGCGACCCAGCCAACCGTATGACGAGGAGCGCACTAACATAGTGGGCGTGAAAACTCTGAAAGATCCCCTGGTCTGGATCGACTGCGAAATGACCGGCCTGGACGTCGAGCGTGACGCCCTCATCGAGGTGGCCGTCGTCGTCACCGATGGCGACTTGACTATCGTCGACCCCGGCATGGACGTCCTCATTACACCGCCCGCAAGTGCGTTGGAGAACATGAACGACTTCGTGCGCAACATGCACACCTCCTCCGGTCTGCTAGAGGACTTGAAGACAGCCGCCGTCTCGATGGAGGACGCCACCGAGCAGGTCCTGTCGTACATCAAGCGTTTCGTGCCCCAGGAAGGCAAGGCCCTCCTGGCCGGCAACTCGGTGGGCACTGACAAGATGTTCCTCGAGGCCAACATGCCCTCGGTCATCAACCACTGCACTATCGCCTGGTGGATGTCTCTTCCATCAAAGAGTTGGCGAAGCGCTGGTACCGTGCGGCCTTCACTGAATCGCCCGAGAAGCACGGCGGCCACCGCGCGCTGGCCGACATCTTGGAGTCCATCCAGGAACTCGAGTACTACCGCCGCGTGCTGTTCCCGTCCGAGCCGGTGACGACGGAGCGGGCACGTGAGGTGGCGCGCGAGGTCGTTGCCCTCGGTATTCCCACCATGGGCGAGCAGGCCGAGGCCTGATTTCTGCTCCTATTCGCGAAAGGCGGCACCCCGGTAGGGGAGTGCCGCCTTTCGCGTATATGTGCGGTGTCGTTCCATCCACAGGGGGTGCGCTCGTGTCGAGCGTATCCACAGCGGGATGTCTCGTGTCGCGCCCATCCACAGGTCTCGCCAGCGCGCTTGAAAGGTGAGGGAGGACGGGGGTTTCCTGGATGCATCCGGCGCTCGCCGGGCAGTATCGGAAAGGGATGCAATGATGCAGGACATTTCGACGACCCTCAAGGGGCGTATCGGCTCTGTCCCGACGATGAAACACATCAAGGGTGATACGTGCGTGACAACATTCCGTCTAGCGATTCCCCGCTGGCGTTTCACGGTCGACGCGCGCACGGGCAACGCCTCCTATGTGGAGGATGGAGCGTACTGGTACACGATTGAAACGTGGGACAAGCTGGCCGACAACGTGGTTCGCTGCTGCTGTAAGGGCGACCCGGTGATTGTGGTCGCCCGGCCTGTCCCGAATGCCTGGGTGGACGCGAATGGACAGATTCGCTCATCCATCGTGTTTCGTGCCAGCGCGGTCGGGCACGACATGGCGAAGGGCACGTCGCGTTACACGAAGAACGGGGCTCATAGCGCGGAAGAACCGGCGGGTGGCAGCCCGGATGATCCCTTTTCGACGAGGCCTGGGCAGCCCCTGCACGGTCAGTGCGCTGAGGCGGCGGTGGGCAGTGTCGCCCCCATGCCGGTGGGAGAAGCTCCGGGGGAGGGCACGCGTGAAGAGGCGGGCGCGGAGCCGCAGCGTGCCTTCGCGGGCGCTGATGGTTCGGTCCATGCGCCGACTGACGACACGTGCGATATCACGGACTGGGCGTCGCGAGGCACGCCGGATGCCCACTCCCCGCAGCTGCGCGATGGATGCGCGCCTGTCGGCCAGGCCCCGCACATGCACGACGGGTCCGAGGAACATTCCTCGGACCCGTGTGTGGGGGTGTCCCGTTTCGACTATTCGGCAGTGGAAGGAACTCAGGAAGCCCCCGAAGATCCGGAGGAAGCTGAGCCGCTCGACGACCTCTAGGCGGGCGTGTCCGCGATGATCACCTGGGCGATGGCGCACGGCCCGTCGTGGCTGACTGAGACGAGCACCCTCCAGGATGAGGAGGGACCCAGCGATTCCTCGCACGCAGCCGCAACGTGTCCGTGCAACGCGATAGAGGGGCGGTTCCACTCGTCGTGGATCACCTCGATCTCGTGCCAATCCACGTCGGTGTCACCGATGAGGGGAGGAGTACCGAAGAGGGCGCACGACCAGGCCTTGATGAAAGCTTCCTTCGCGGCCCACAGGCTGCCCGCGTGACGGGCCACGGCCTCCTCGAAGCGGGCGGAACCGGGCTGAGTACCGGAGGTGGCGGCTGCGCGGGCGCGGACCCGGCGGGCCTCCCTGGGCGTGAGCACGCCCGCCAGGAAGGCCGATCCCGGCTCCCGCACCTGAGCGGCAAACTCAGGGAGGGAGACCAGGTCAACGCCGAGTCCGCGCATCGCTCACTTGCCTTCCGGCAGGTGGTAGAAGCCGTCCGCGCCCAGGCGTGCCGACGGATCCAGCAGGATCGCAGCCTCCACCTCGTGCGCGTCACCGGCAGCCCCAGCAGCCGGGTCGTCGGGCAGGCGACGACCCTCCACCGAGGTGAACAGCGGGGCGTGGCCCAGCATGCCCATCTCGATGTGACGCTGGCCGTTGCGCAGACGACGGTCGGAGGCAGCGCGCCACGCGTCGAGGGGCCTCGCGTCCGACCTCGCGCTCCACGATTGCCTCGAAGGCGGCCGGGTTAACCAGCGCCAGGAAGCCGGAGACGTGGCCGAAGCCGAGCGAGGTCGCGAACGCCGCGCGCACCGGTCCACGCGAGGACAGATTGAGCGGGGAACGCAGCCACACGAGCGGGCCGTACTGCTCCATCGCGTCGTCGACGCAATCCAGTGCGACGTTCGCGGGGATCAGACCCGTGCGGAACACGTCGATGATGCCTCCGACCTGGAACACGCAGGCACCGCCCTTCGCGTGACCCGTGAGGGTCTTCTGCGAGATGACCAGCAGCGGGTTACCAAGGGTGCGGCCCAGCGCCTTACCGACGCGGGTGTGCAGATCCGACTCGTTCGGGTCGTTCGCGTTCGTGGACGTGTCGTGCTTGGACACGAAGGCCACGTCGTCGATGCTGACGCCGAGTTCTGCGAGGTTGCGAGCGATGACCGAGTCACGCCCGCCGCGTGCCACCGCGAGGGCACCCAGGCCGGGTGCCGGAATCGAGGTGTGCGCACCGTCGCTGAAGGTCTGCGCGTGTGCCACGACGGCCAGGACCGGCAGGTTCATATCGAGCGCCACCGACGCGCGGGTCAGCAGCACAGTGCCACCACCCTGCGCCTCGACGAAGCCACCGCGGCGGCGGTCGTTGGCGCGCGAGACGAAGCGCGAGGAGATGCCGCGAGCGAGCAGCTCGTTCGAGTTCGCCGTCGCGTTCATCGCGCCGAAGCCCACGATCGACTCGACCTGAATGTCGTCAATCGCGCCGGCCACGACAAAGTCAGCCTTACCGGCCTTGATCTTGTCGACGCCCTCCTCGATGGACACCGCGGCGGTTGCGCAGGCACCGACCGGGTTGATCATCGAGCCGTAGCCGCCCACGTAGGACTGCATCGTGTGCGCAGCCACGACGTTGGGCAGGGTCTCCTGCAGGATGTCCTGCGGGTATTCCTCGCCCAGGAAGCGGTCGACGAACAGCTTGTGCATCGAACGCATGCCACCGAAGCCGGTGCCCTGCGTGGAGGCAACGGTCGCCGGGTGGACGACGCGCAGCAGCTCGGCGGGGCTGAAGCCAGCGGACACGAACGCGTCGACGGCGGAGACCAGGTTCCACACGGCGATCGGGTCGATCGAATCCAGCATCGAGGCCGGGATACCCCAGCGGGCCGGATCGAAGTCCGTCGGGAACAGGCCACCGATGCGGCGGTTAAGGGTCGCGCGACGAGGCACACGCACCTGGGCGCCGGACTTGCGGGTCACCTGCCACTCACCGAACGCGGTCTGCTCGACCACGGTGAACTGTGGGTCGGCCTCGGCGTAGGAGCGGGCCTCGGCCTCGTCCTCGACCGTGAACGTGATGTCGCGGTCCAGGAAGACCATCGCCGACTCTGGCGTGTAGCCGTCGTGCAGCGGGCCGTCGTCGTGGAAGAAGCGCACGCCGGAGCGGGCCACGACCTCGTCGCGGTAGCGGTCGAAGATCTCCGACTCGGGGACCAGCTGGTCGTCCTTGTCGTACCAGCCGCCCACCGGTGTGTCCGACCAGGTCAGCAGGCCGGTCATCCACGCCAGCTCAAGCACGCCCGCAGGGGTGAGTTCGACGGTGCCGTCGGTGTGGATACCGAGCTCGGCCTGGACGCGGGTACGAGCGCTGCCCCACGGGCCGACCTCGCCGTGACCGACGATGACGACCGTGTCGGCCAGCGACGCGGTGGTGTGACCCCACTGCGACGGGTCGACGTGGGGGACGGCGACCTGGGAGGGCGAGGGCAGCGCGGAGACGGTCGCGACCGGCTCGGTGGCTTCAGTCTCGGGAGCTGCGACCTCCACCTGGGCGCGCAGCGCGCGCAGGTCGATGGAGGAGTCCAGGCCGCCGGTCAGGTCGGCGTCCACAGGAGCGGTGGCAGCCTGAGCGCGAACCTCGGCGCTCGACAGCTTCAGCAGCTGCTGCGCCATTTCCTCGGTCGACCACGTCCGCACGCCCGCAGCCTCGACGGCGGCGACCATCGGGTCGTTGCCGCCCATGAGACCGGTGCCGCGCACCCAACCGATGCGTGGGTGAGCGATAGAGACGCGCGAACCCCAGATCGGCTCGGCTGCCCAGCGGGTTGCAATCGCGTCGAAGGAGGCCTTGGCCTCGGCGTAGGCACCGTCGCCACCGAAGATGCCGCGGTTCGGGGAACCGGGCAGCACGACGTGCAGGCGGTGGTCAGCGTGAGTGTCGGACCCGATTGCGCACAGGCCGGCGATGGAGCGCTCGACGCTCCACAGCAGCAGACGCATCTGGTTCTCCGAGGCCGGGCCAGCGTCAGCCAGCGTGCCGGAGACGCGCGGGGCCGCGAAGGGGGTAGAACAGCGTCGGGACCAGGGCTTCCTTGGTCACCTTCACGTCGGCACCCACGGACTTGGTCTGCTCGGTGCCGATCCACTCCACGAGCGCGTCCACGTCGCGGTAGGAAGCCAGGTTCGCGGGAACCAGCCACAGCTTCGCACCGCCCGCAGCGTGCGTGCGGTAGAGTTCCTTGGCGAAGGCCAGGCGCGAGGCGGAAATCGAGGAGGATGTCGCGATGACGGTCGCGCCACCGGCGAGCAGGCCGCCCACGACCGCGCCACCGATGGAGGCGGGGGTCATGCCGGTCACCACGGCGACGTCATTCGCGTAGGGCAGGTCCTCGGCGGAAGACAGTGCGTCGGCCGCGATCTGCTCGAGGCGAGCGGCGCGCTTGTGATCGCCCTCGGTGCGCAGGCGGTTCGCCCAGTACGAGGCTTGCTCGGCCACGGCGCGGCCCGTGCCCACGAAGGACGCTCCCTCGGCGAGGGTACCTTCGGCGACGTAGCGGGCGACGTCTTCACGTGCGGAGGCCCAGCGGTCGTCCAGGAGGACGGCGCGTGCGGCGTCGAAGCGAGGCTCGACCAGGTCAACCCAGCCCGACCCCAGCTCGGCGGCCACGGCGTCGATGACGCGCGCGTCGTCGGAGGAATCCTCGCCGGTGGGGGCGGGAGCGTTCAGGCCCAGCTCGGACAGAATCGTGCGGGCGGTCTTGGCCAGGACGCCGTCCTCACCCGTCACGGACGCGGCGTAGGCGTCCAGCGCGGCGGAGTCGACGACGCCGCCGCCAGCGGAACCGCCGGCGCTGGGCAGGGAGACGGCGATGCCTTCGCGGGCTGCGACGGCCGCCACGGCCGCGTCGATGAGGGCATCGACGCCTGCGGCGTTCGTCGGGGCGTCCAGTGGCAGGGTCGCCAGGTCGCCGTCGCGGGTCGAGGTGCCCTCACGGGTACCCAGGACGATCTCAGCGGTGACATGCTGGGCCCAGCCGGCACCCAGCTGCCACGTGCCCGTGACACGCTCGGCAATGCGGTTCGCCTTGACGCCGGCAGCACCGAACAGCTTGCGTGTGCGCTCCTTGACGGCCTCGGCCAGAACCGGGCCGAAGGGCTTGTAGCCCTTGGCGGCCTTGTCGACCGTCGCGGATAGGGTGGCCACGTCGGCCTCGCCGGCACCGTCGATGGAGTTTAGGCCCAGCTCGGAGGACATGTCCATGAGGAGCTGGTTACGACGCGAGGAGACGCCGTTGGTCAGCGACTCGGTCGTGTCGGTGGCACCGACCTCGTCGATGCGGATCTTCGCGGACAGCGCCAGCAGGGCGCGAATCGCGGAGGACGCCGTGAAGGGAAGATCCGCGACGTCGGCACCCGAGGGACCACCGGTCGCAGCCACGGGGGCGGGGGCCGGAGCGGCCTCGGCCACGGGGGCGGTCGGAGCGGGCGTGGGAGCTGCCTCGGCGGCGGGAGCCTCTGGGGTGATCTCCTCGTCGTCCAGGTCCTCGATCACGGCGACATCGGTCGCGTAGACGCGGGACTCGTCGCGCTGGACGTTGAAGACATCCACGCGCGAGAGCGCGAACTCGGGGGCGAGCAGAGTACGGGCAGCCAGGTTGGCCAGGGTCGGGGCGGCACCGAGGCCCACCTCGATGACCTGATCGACACCCAGGCCGGCGACGCCGGGAGCAGCCTCTTCGGTCGAGAGCAGCACGCGCTGCGTCTCGATCCAGCGCACCGGGGAGGCAAACTGCCAGCACAGCAGCTCGATGAGCAGCGTGCGGGTCAAGGCCCCCGGGTTGGCCAGGGCCGCGTCCCACGCGCCGGGGATCTCAAGCAGCTCGCGCACCGTCTCGGAGGGAACCACGTCGAGGATGGACTGAGCGAACTCGCGGGTGAGCTCGAAGGGACGGGCCACCAGGTTGGGGATGTAGCGGCCCACGAGCTTCGCGGGATCAATTTCGGTTGGGATACGTTCGTCGAGCTTCGTGCGGAAGTCCGCCACACCGCTGCGCAGGACGGTGGAGTGGAAGGGCACGTCGATGCCGGGAACGTACATGAAGGGACGCTTGCCGCCGCGCTTGGTGGCGCGCTTGGTGGCGTCCTCCTCAAGGGCCTTCAGGCCCGCGACCGTACCGGCGACCGCGTACTGTGCACCGGCCAGGTTGAAGTTCACGATCTGGAGGAACTCACCCGAGGCCTGAGCGATCGAAGCGACGTACTCCACGACGTGAGCGTCGTCGACGCCGAACTGGTTGGGACGCAGGGCACCCATGCGGTAGTTCGAACGGCCATTCTCATCGCGGGGCACGAGCGAGTGCATCGTTGAACCGCGCTGGAAGACCAGGTCGAGGACGGTTTCGAGGGGGAACACTTCCGCGTAAGCTGCCAGCGCGTCGTACTCGCCGAGGGAGTGACCGGCGAAGGCAGCGCCGGGGACCAGGACGCCCTCTTCGCGCATGCGGGCCGTCTGGCCAATCGCCAGCGTGGCGAGCGCGACCTGCGTGAACTGGGTGAGGTTCAGGACGCCCTCGGGGTGACGGTAGGTCACGCCGCGTGCCACGATCTCGGTCGGGTTGTCGCGCACGATAGCGAGGATGGAGAAGCCCATTGCTGAGCGGGTGTGTGCATCCGCGCGGCGCCAGACCTCGTCCACGGCCTTGGACTTGGTGCGCTCGTCCAGGCCCATGCCAGCGCTTTGAATGCCCTGGCCGGGGTAGACGTAGGCGACCTTCGGTGCGAAGGTGTAGGCCGATGCGCGCGAGACGACCTGCTTGTTGATGCGGCAGGTGACCTCAAGGGACAGGCCGCCGCTGACAACACGACCCACGCGCTCCACGGTGATCTCGACCTCGTCATTCAGGTCGACGGTGCCGTACATGTAGTACGTCCAGCCCGCGATCTGGGCACCGCCCTGACCGGCGACGACGGCCTCGGCGGCGTGCTGAGCAGTGGCCGACAGCCACATGCCGTGCACGAGCGGGGCGTCCATGCCAGCGACCTTGGCGGCCGCGTAGGAGGTGTGGATCGGGTTGTAGTCGCCCGAGACAATCGCGAAGGGGGTCATGTCGTCGGGAGCCTTGACACTCACGCGGCGCAGGACCGAGCGGGGCGTGTCAACGACCTCGACCTTGGCACCGCCGAAGGGCGCGGCCTCGGAGGGCGCGCGGTTGCCGGTGGCGCGACCGCGGATTGCGAAGCGCTCCTGCGTGGAACCCACGTGCTCGCCGTTGGCATTGAGGTCGAGAGCGACCGTGACGATACGTCCGGAGGATGACTCATCGACGGCGGCCACGTGGCTGGTCACGTCAATCGTGGTGATACCGCGCTCAAGCATCTGCTCGGGCGTGTACTCCAGGGTGATCGAGTGGTCGAGGTGGACGGCGTTGAGTAGACCCTCAATGACCGGGTAGTCGTTGTGGATGGCCGAACCCAGGGCCGCGTAGATCGCGGGCCAGAGCGGGAGCCGAGCAGGGCATCGGGTGCCCACGCAGCCAGCTCGTAGTTGGCGGGCAGCGCAGCGCCCGTGGCCTCGGCGTGGTCGAAGCCGAGGGTGGGGGCCAGCGTGAAGGAGTAGTGGGCCTCGCCGAAGACCGACTTGGTGGAGGGAATCATCACGGGCAGCGCGTCCACGGTGTCACCCGCGACGGATACGGAGGTCACGCCGGCGGTGGCCGCGAGCATCGCGTACATGTGCTGGGGCAGCTTGGCCTCGTCGATGACGGGGACCGCGCCGTCTTCACCGGAGATAACCAGCGGGAAGATAAGCTCGCGCACCGCGTGCTTCTCGGCACCACGAGGGTCGCGATCCCACGCGGTGTCCAGGTGAATAACCATGTCCACGCCGGTCGCGGTCGGAATCAGGGAGACGCGCTCCTCATCAAGGATGGAAGCCGGGTTGGTTATGAGGTGACCGGTCCACGAGATGAAGGGGACCTTACGCAGCCATTCCTCGCGGGTGGCGGCCGGCTTGCCGTTGCCCAGGCGAGAAGCGACCGGGGTCGCCACCACGCCGGAGTCGGCCAGGCGAGAAGCAGCGGCGGCCTCGAAGCGACCCAGGAGGGAGGCGACGGGTTCGTCGACGCGGTCGATGCCAGCCACGGAGACGGGGCCGGGGATGATACGGACCTGGTCGGCGCTGTAGCGCTCGTCCTGCGCCTGCCACAGGCAGTCCTGGCCCCACCAGCGGATGAGGTCGTCGTCCAGGATCGGGACGAAGGGCATCGGCTTGGGGTAGGAGCGGCACAAGGCCGGGAACCACGCGGCGTCGATGGGGGTGACGTGGGTGGTCGCGGCGTTCGGGTAGGCGGCCAGCAGACGGTCGGCGGCGGCGTGTGCGTCGGCGACGTCTTCGACGGTCGGGAAGAGTGTCTCGACCTCGCCGTGGTCCACGGGGGCCAGGCGCGCCTCGACGCGCTGGAGCAGGTCGTGGTAGCGGATCTGCCACGTGGGATCAACCCACGGGTAGGACAGCTCGGCGAAGCGGCGCACCCAGGCCTCGTAGGTCATGTCTTCGAGGTCACCGAAGTAGGGCTTGGCCGTGTGGGAGAGAATTTCGACGATTTCGTCCTTGCGGGCGCGCACCTGGGCACCGTCGGAGCCGATCTCGGCGATGATGCGAGCGGCAGCAGCCGCGGCGTTGGAGACTTCGTGCATGTCGGCGCGCAGGTGGGACAAACCAGAGGTCATGCCGCCGCGGGTCACACCCTCGCCGACCCAGCCGCCGAGTTCGTCGTTGTCGGGCACGCCCGGGGTGGCGACGAGGAGTTCCTTGACGGCTTTGGTGGTGTGTGCTTCCTTGGTCGTCATTGCGGCGGTGCCCACGAGGACGCCATCGACGGGCATCGGCGGGCGACCGTAGCGGGCCGACCAGTCGCCGGTGAGGAAATCAGCGGCGCGCTCGGGGGTGCCGATGCCGCCGCCTACGGTCAGGACGATGTTGGACTGGGCGCGCAGCTGGGCGTAGGTCGCCAGCAAAAGGTCGGACAGGTCCTCCCAGGAGTGGTGGCCGCCGGAGTGGCCGTCTTCGACCTGGACGATGACCTTGATCGGGTCGGCTTCGCGGGCGATCGCGATGACTTTGCGGATCTGGTCGACCGTGCCGGGCTTGAAGGCCACGTAGGGGAAGCCGTCGGCGCGCAGCTGCTCAATGAGAGCCAGGGCTTCGTCCTGCTCGGGGATACCCGCGGAGACGACGACACCGTCGATGGGGGCACCGGACGCGCGCGAACGTGACACGATGCGCGCCTGGCCGAACTGGAGGTTCCACAGATAGCGGTCCAGGAACATGGAGTTGAACTCGGCGGTGTGGCCGGGGCGCAGCTGGGCGCGCAGGCCCGCGAGGTTCTCGTTGTAGACCTCTTCGGTGACCTGGCCGCCGCCCGCCATCTCAGCCCAGAAGCCGGCGTTCGCGGCTGCCGCGACGATCTCGGGGTCCACGGTCGTGGGGGTCATGCCGGCCAGCAGGACGGGGGAGCGACCGGTCAGGCGCGAGAAAGCGGTGTCAACGACGGTCTTGCCGTTGGGAAGGGTGACGAGGCCGGGGCGCAGGTGTGACCAGTCGGTGCCGGGTTCGGGGGCCCAGCCGGGGGTCGCGGCCTTGTCGCGGTCGGAGGCGGTACCGGCGGCGACGACGCCGACGCCGGTACCCTCAACGAGGGCACAGGTCATACGAACCGTCGTGGCACCGGGACCCATGTCAACGATCCACGTGGCACCGGATTCGGCGGCGGCGCTGATCTGCGCGGGCCAGTCCACGGGAGTCGTGAGCACGGCGGCTGCCAGCGAGTGCGCCAGCTCCGCATTGATGCCGCACTGCGCGGCCCACTCGTCCACGAGGGCGAGGGCGTCGGCAAGCATGGGGGAGTGGAATGGCACGTAAACCGGCAGGTATTCGCACACGGGGGTTAGCGGGCGACCGCCGCGCTCGTGAGCGTCGTGCGCTGCCTTATCGGCGGCGGCCACGCGCTCGATGGCGGCAACCAGGGAAGCCAGGTCATTCGGTGCACCCGAGACCACGTGCGTGTCGGTGTCGTTGCGCAGCGCGATCGACAACGGGTGCGAGGTAGAGGGCAGGGAGTCAACGATGCGGGTCAGCAGCGCGTCGGACACGCCACGCACGGACACCATGTAGGTCGCGTCCCCGGCATGCGGGGCGCGCGCACGGCGCGTCACGCGGGCGGCGGCCGCACCGATCAGGCGAGCAAGCGCGAACACAGACGCAGCCCGGGCCTCGTCCCCGGCGATCCAGGCGCGCGCGATCTCCACGCCGAGTACACCCTGCGAGTGACCCTCGAAAGCGGTGGGCTGGTTGCTCATGATGTTCAGGCCCGCGCGCGTCAGGTCGATGAGCGCGCCCAGCTGGGCGGCGACGATACCCGGAACGGACAGGGCGGCCTCGTCAGGACCGGCAACCTCGCGGGTCACGGCCACCTCACCATCGGGAGCGGGCAGAGTGAAGGGGAGAACCGACACGGACTGCGTGGCCAGCGAGCGACGCACGGGGGAGAGCACCTTGTCCGAGGCCTCGATGACGCCTGCGACGATCGCCGCGATCTCCGGGTCGTGGGCAATCTCGTCGAGCGCAGCGCGCCACGGGGTCGCCTGACCAGCGAAGGTCAGCGCGTAGGGGGTCTCATTCAGAGAGGACACAAACGACATGTTCATTCTTTCAATCGGGGACAATACTTCTCAAACGACGCCGGTCACAGGGGACCGTTGTCGTGACGCTTCACATGGGGGGCACGCTGATCCTTTGGTGGCCAGCAGGTGCAGGGAATCGATGATGGTCTGACGGGTGTCTGCCGGTGCGATGATGCCGTCAAGCTGACCCGAGGCCACGGACACCTCCGGGTTGACGGTCTCATCCTCGTAGCGCGCCACGAGAGCAGCCTTCGTCTCGTCGAAGGTCCCGTCCTCGCGGGCGGCAGCCAGCTCGCGGCGGTACATGATCGAGGCCGCGCCCTCGGCACCCATGACCGCGATCTGAGCATCCGGCCACGCGAACGCTAGATCCGCGCCAATCGACTTCGATCCCATCACGATGTACGCACCGCCGTAGGCCTTACGCAGGATGACGGTCACCATTGGGACGGTCGCGTTCGCGTAGGCGACGATCACCTTCGCGCCGCGGCGGATGATGCCCGCCTGCTCCTGCTCGGTGCCCGGACGGTAACCCGGAACATCCACAAAGGTCACGATCGGCAGACCGAAGGCGTCGCAGAAACGCACGAAACGCGCCGCCTTCTCCGAAGCATCCACGTCCAGGGTGCCCGCGTCGTTCATCGGCTGGTTCGCCACGATGCCCACCGACTGCCCGTCCACGCACGCGAAACCAATCGTCACGTTGGGGGCGAACAGATCCTGAATCTCCACGTACTCGCCATGGTCCACGAGCGCGCGCACGACGTCACGCACGTCGTAGGGCTGACGTGCCGAGGTCGGCACCAGGTCCGCGACCGCACGGGCCGCGTCCTCGTCCTCGGCATTGGGAACGTACTCGTACTTGGGGGGCGCAACCTCGCACGAAGACGGCAGGTAGTCGAGCAGCGAGCGCACGTAGTCGATCGCCTCTTCCTCGGTGTCAGCCATGTGGTGGGCCACACCAGACTGGAAGTTGTGGATCGTCGCGCCACCCAGCTCATCAAGCGTGACCTTCTCACCCGTCGTCGCGGCGACGACATCCGGGCCAGTCACAAACATGTGCGAGTTCTCGCGCGTCATCACAATAAAGTCGGTCAGAGCCGGCTGGTAGACCGCACCGCCCGCGCAGGGACCCAGAATGATCGAAATCTGGGGAACCAGACCCGAGGCCTCACACGTCTTCTTGAAGATACGGCCGTACTGGGCGAGGGCGACGACACCTTCCTGGATACGGGCACCACCCGAATCCTGAATACCGACAATCGGAATACGCATCCGAATACCCCGGTCAATAAGATCGACGATCTTGTCGCCCTCCACCTTGCCGAGCGTCCCACCCAACACCGAAAAATCCTGCGCGTACGCGGCGACCATACGGCCCTGCACGCGACCGTACCCGGCAGCAACAGCCGAACCAACGCGCCCCTCACGAACGGACCCACCAATGAACTGGCCGACCTCGTGCCACACGCCGTCGTCAAAGAACAGCGCGAGGCGCTCGCGGGCCGTCAGCTTCTGCTTGGCGTGCTGACGCTGCGCGGCCTTTTCCTCGGCCGCCTTGGCGATCACTTCCTGGGCCTGAATAAACCCTTCGCGCGTGAACCGGTTGGGGGTGGTCATTGCGCCTCCTCTTCAGTGGCGATGTGGGCGATGCGGGTACCCGCAGTCACGGTGTCACCCTGCTTGATGGACAGGGATGTAACGGTGCCCGCGCGGGGAGCCAGCAGCGGCTTCTCCATCTTCATGGCCTCGAGAACGGCCACGAGCTGGCCTTCCTCCACCTGATCACCGTCAGCGACGGCCAGGGCGACGACGATGGCCTGCATGGGGGCGACGATGTCGCCGGGGGCACCCTGGTGGGACCCCGCCTGGTGCGCGGAGGTTGCGGTGCGGCGCGAGGCCGAGCGCAGCGGCTGCGGTGGACGAGGGGCCGCGGCAGACGGTGCGTTGAACATGCCGGCGGGCAGGGTCAGGGACACGCGGCGACCATCCAGCTCGATGATGTAGGTCTGGCGCGGCAGATCCGCGGTGGCCGAGGCCTCGGCGGGGACAGCCAGATCCGAGTAGTCGTGCTGGGGCATGAACGTCGTCTCGAACCAGCGGGTGGAGACGTTGAAGCCGCCGACGCCGCAGAAGTCGGGGTCGTTGATGATGTCCTGGTAGACGGGCACAGGAGTGGCCACGCCCTGCACCGAGAACTCGGCCAGCGCGCGCCGCGAACGGGCCAGCGCCTGCTCGCGGTCCGCACCCGTCACGATGATTTTGGCGATCATCGAGTCGAAGGCCGTCTGCACGGAGTCGCCCTGATCAATACCGAGTTCCAGACGAATGCCCGGCCCCAGCGGCCAATGCACCTCATCCAGGCGGCCCGCCGTGGGCGTCAGGTCCTTCGAGGGATCCTCCGAGGTCACTCGGAACTCGAACGAATGACCGCGTGGCTCGGGGGGCGTCGTGAGCTCTAGGCCCTGCGCAATACGAATCTGCTCGCGCACCAGGTCGATACCGGTCACCTCCTCGGAGACCGGGTGCTCAACCTGCAGACGCGGGTTGACCTCGAGGAACCAGATGTTACCGTCCGGCTCCAAAAGGAACTCAACCGTGCCCACACCCACGTAGTCCACGTACTCGAAGAGCGCGCGGGAGGCATTCACGAGCGTCTCGTGCGCGCCCTCAGGCAGGAAGGGAGCCGGAGCCTCCTCGACCAGCTTCTGATTGCGACGCTGCACCGAGCAATCACGCGTCGAAATGACGTGGAAGTTCCCCAGAGAGTCACGCGCGGACTGCGTCTCAACGTGCCGGGCGACCTCAACGAAACGCTCCACGAAGTGAGCACCCAGATCAGCCGCATCCGTGTGACGCGCAAAAAACAGATCAAGGTCGGAAGCCGAGCGAATGATGCTGATGCCGCGTCCGCCACCACCGTCGGCACGCTTGAGCACCACGGGATAACCGGCCGACTCAATAAACGCCTCAACCTCCTCACGCGACGTCACAGGCTCCGACACCCCCGGCACAGGGGAGACACCGCAGGCCTCGGCAATGCGACGCGCATTGATCTTGTCGCCCAACGCATCGATCACCGAAGACGCGGGACCCAGCCACGCGATACCGGCGTCCTCGACGGCGCGCGCAAACTCGGAGTTCTCAGACAGGAAGCCATACCCAGGGTGAATGGCATCCGCACCGGTCTCGAGGGCAATCGCCAGGATCTTCTCACCGTTGAGGTACGTCGACGCAGCATCGTCCCCGCCCAGCGAGAGCGCCTCGTCGGCCTCGCGCGTATGGGGAGCAGCCATGTCCTGATCGGCATAGACCGCAATCGTGGCAATGCCCATGTCGGTGGCCGTGCGGCACACACGCAGGGCGATTTCGCCACGGTTGGCGACGAGGATTCGGTTAATTGTTCGCACGCTTCTCCTTGGTGTCGTGAACGGGTGTCAGGGGAGTACCGGTCGCAAGCACGTCCCCGGCGTCAATCTGGTGGGTCTGCCCATCGTCATCGCGCACCAGCAGCGCGCCCGTCGGGGGCTAGACCAAGCGCAACCCCTTCAAGCGCCGGAGTCCCGAACGCGTCGGTGGGGCTGGCAAGCACAATGCGCGTACCAATGAGCGGCAGAGCAGCCTCGGCCTCGGCTGCGAGGCCAGCGCTCGCGGCATCGCCGTGGGCGACGAGGGAGCGGATGCGCTCATCGAGGCCAGCGAGGATCACTGCGAGGACCTCGTGGGCGACGGCTGTGGGGTCAGCTCCTGCCTGTACATCTCCTTCGGCCAGCAGGGACGTGGCCTGCGGAGTGGGAAGAGTCCCCGGCGCTTGGGCGATGTTGACGCCGTAGCCGAGGATGACCGCAGTCGTGAAAGGGGACGAGGCCGGGGCGAGCTGGGCGAGGATGCCGCAGATTTTGCGTGAACCGTCGACGAGGACATCGTTAGGCCACTTGAGGGTGATGGTGTGACCGAGGGATTCCAAGCGCGCGGCCAGAGCGTGGCGCACGGACAGTGCGCACGCATGGACAATCCAGCCGAGAGCGTCAGCGCGCAGGGAAACGGGCAGAGAGATGATGGTCGAGGCGAGGAGGGCCTGGCCGGGTGGGGTGATCCAGGAGCGGCCGAGACGGCCTCGTCCTGCGCTTTGACGATCCGCGATGATCGTCGTCAGGTGGGGGGTGGGTGTGGCGGTGTCGGCCAAGAGGGAGGCGGCCAGGTCGAGGGTTGAGGTCACGCTTTCCACGTAGTACACGGGGGCATGAACGGTGTTGATTGAGATGCGCGTCGGTGCAATCATGTGCGCTCCTTCCCATGAACGGCCGTGTTTGACAGGGGCGGGTGAGCGCCCCGGTACTTAAAATTTTGTCTTAAAACTCGAAGAGGTGCACGTAGTTTTTAAAAAGTTGGAGTAGTTTCCCAAAAATCACTACGGAGGCGTAACCAAGCGCGATGCCCGTGACTGCGCGGAAGGCGCGAAATGCCCACGTTTTCACCCTGAGATGAGGATCACCGAGGCCTCTGGTGCCTCGGGGTCCAACCTGGTGCCGTTGGGATCGGTACCATAGGAGCGAACCCGCGCGCGCGTGCGCGCCTCGAACCACCCGAACGGAGTAACGTGGCGGAGTTTATTTATCAGATGATCAAGGCCCGCAAGGCCATCGGTGACAAGGTCATCCTCGACGACGTCACCATGGCGTTCTTCCCGGGTGCCAAGATTGGTATGGTCGGTCCCAACGGTGCGGGTAAATCCTCGATCCTGAAGATTATGGCCGGACTGGATGAACCCAGCAATGGCGAGGCTCGTCTGACCCCTGGCTACTCGGTCGGCATCCTCATGCAGGAGCCGGTCCTTGATGAGACGAAGACCGTTATCGAGAACGTGCGTATGGGTGCAGCTGACATCTTTGGCAAGCTCGCACGATTCAATGAGATCTCCGAAGAGATGGCAAATCCGGATGCCGACTTTGATGCTCTCATGGACGAGATGGGTAAGCTGCAGACCGAGATCGATGCTGCCAACGCGTGGGATATTGACTCCCAGCTTGACCAGGCGATGGATGCGCTGCGCTGCCCGCCGCCGGATCAGCCTGTCTCCGTTCTCTCCGGCGGTGAGCGTCGTCGCGTTGCGCTGTGTAAGCTCCTCATCGAGGCCCCCGACCTGCTCCTCCTCGACGAACCTACTAACCATCTCGACGCCGAGAGTGTCCTCTGGCTCGAGAAGCATCTCGCGTCCTATCCGGGTGCCGTCATCGCTGTCACCCATGATCGTTACTTCCTTGATCATGTCGCCGGCTGGATTGCGGAGGTCGACCGCGGTCATCTCTACCCCTATGAGGGCAACTACTCGACCTACCTGGAGACCAAGGAGAAGCGTCTGCAGGTTCAGGGGCAGAAAGATGCCAAGCTGGCCAAGCGTCTGAAGGAAGAACTCGAGTGGGTTCGCTCCAATGCGAAGGGGCGTCAGGCCAAGTCGAAGGCTCGTCTGGCTCGCTACGAGGAGATGGCTGCCGAGGCTGAGCGTACCCGCAAGCTTGACTTCGAGGAAATCCAGATCCCGCCGGGTCCGCGTCTGGGCAGCGTCGTCATCGAGGCCAAGGATCTCCAGAAGGGATTCGGAGACCGTTCTCTGATTAATGGGCTGTCCTTCTCGCTGCCGCGCAACGGCATTGTTGGCGTCATCGGCCCCAACGGCGTTGGGAAGACGACGTTGTTCAAGACGATTGTCGGTCTCGAACCCCTTGATGGTGGCGAGCTGACGATCGGTGAGACCGTCAAGATTAGCTACGTCGACCAGTCTCGCGCCGGCATCGATCCGGATAAGACCCTGTGGGAGGTCGTCTCGGACGGCTTGGACTTCATCCAGGTTGGCAACGTTGAGATGCCTTCGCGTGCCTACGTCTCCGCCTTCGGCTTCAAGGGTCCGGATCAGCAGAAGCCCGCCGGTGTCCTGTCTGGCGGCGAGCGTAACCGCCTGAACCTGGCCCTCACCCTCAAGCAGGGCGGCAACCTGCTCCTGCTGGACGAGCCGACCAATGACCTGGACGTCGAGACCTTGGGTTCTCTAGAAAATGCGCTGCTCGCATTCCCCGGCTGTGCCGTCGTCGTCACCCACGACCGCTGGTTCCTCGACCGCGTCGCCACCCACATCCTCGCGTGGGAGGGGGACCGAGGAGCATCCGGACAACTGGTACTGGTTCGAGGGCAACTTCGAGGCGTACGAGAAGAATAAGGTAGCCCGCCTCGGTGAGGCTGCTGCAAACCCGCACCGCGTAACGCATCGCAAGCTGACGCGCGACTGATTCGCTGAATAAATACGTAGGGGGAGGGCCTGGCGGCCCTCCCCCTACCCTTGTGCCTCTCGGCGGCGATGTTCATCGTATTTTCTCTGGTCACCGATGTGTGGCTGGGGCCGGTGGAGCGCGCAATTGTAGCTGTATGCAGAGTTTCTCGCTTCTGTCAATGCCTTTTCGTTGGAAATTTGCTCATGTAGCGGATCCCACTTGCCTTTTGCACAGGTCACATCTAGCATGTGACACGTATCCCAAACTTCAGGCGGCGCGAAAGGGGCTCCGATGACGATTGAACAAGCGCTCATCGACGCGCTGGGTGGACACCTCAACATTGTTGAGATCGAACCCTGCACAATGCGTATCCGTGTTCAGGTAAAAACTCAGCGCGCAGTTGATGAGGCTGCACTACGCGTGGACGGCGTTTTGGCTGTCGTGCGCTCCGGTGACATCGTTCAAATTGTCTGCGGGGCTTCCTCCGACGATGTCGCAAGCGCGATGATCGCTTCACTTGAATCCGTGGCCCATGACACGCCGGTGGAGGCTTTGTCACAGCGGGTGCACGCATAAACTAAATGTGTCCTTGGCCCACAACGTAGAGAGCTTTTCCCGTGGATATTCATTCACCCGCATCTGACAACATTGACCTGCTGCGCCATGTCGCTGACATGAATGGCGTTGCGACCGGCTTTTGGGACTGGTACGGGAATTGGGTGGGTGTTGGTGCCCCAACCCTCCTGAAGGTCCTTGGCGCACTCGGTCTTCCCCTGAACGAATCGTCCACGGTGGGGAGACGTTGATCATGCGATGCGTCTGACCGAGGAGCGCGAATGGCGTCGGACTCTGCCTCCAACGATTGTCGCCCGTGAGGGCGGCGGTTATCTGTTCCCGGTGCATGTGCCGGACGGCTCGAGGGTCAACGTTCAGTGGGTCCTCGAAGACGGTCGTAAGGGCCAGTGTCAGCAGGTTGATCGCTACGTGCCCCCGCGCCTGATCGATGGTCAGCTCGTGGGTCGCGCGACCTTCGATGTGCCGCACTGGGTGCCAATCGGTTGGCACCGCCTCGTCGCAACGGTTGAGGGAGGACATGTCGAGTCCGCAACTCTCATTGTTGTTCCCAATGCGCTGTCGCTGCCCATCTTGGAGTCCTCTCGCCGCGCGTGGGGCGTCAACGCTCAGCTCTATTCGACGCGTTCGTCCTCTTCCTGGGGAATCGGCGACGCGGCCGACTTGGCCGACCTGGCAGCGGTGTGCGCGGACAAGGGGGCAGACTTCCTTCTCATTAATCCAGTCCACGCGTCCCAGCCGGTTTCTCCGCTGGAAACCTCCCCGTACCTGCCGGTGTCTCGCCGCTGGGTGAACCCGATTTACATCCGCCCCGAGTCCATCGAGGAATTTGCCTCGCTGCCCCAGGCTTCGCGTGAGGCCATTGAGCAGTTGCGTGATGTCACTCGAGAGTTCGCCAGTCGTGAGGATCTGATCGACCGCGACCGCGCCTGGGAAGCCAAGCGCAAGGCGCTGGAAATTATTTTCGCCGCGCCTCGTACCTACCATCGCCAGTCGCAGTTCGACCACTTCGTGGAAAACGGTGGCTCCGAGCTGTCTAACTATGCGCTGTGGTGTGCGCTCGTTGAACGTGAGGACACACTGGAGCTGCCCGAGGACCTTGAGCGTTCCTCGTCGCCGCGCGTTGAACTCGAGCGCCTTGAGCTGGCCGACCGCGTCGATTTCTGGGAGTGGTGCCAGTGGATTGCGTCCGAGCAGCTGGCCCACGCGCAGGACGTGGCCCGCGAGGTCGGCATGGAGATCGGCATTATGGCCGACTTGGCTGTGGGCGTCCACGGCCATGGGTCCGAGAAGTGGAGCCGCCCCGAACTGTTCGCCTCTGGCATGAGCGTGGGTGCCCCGCCGGACGTGTACTCTCAGCAGGGCCAGAACTGGTCGCAGCCGCCGTGGTCTCCGCGTTCGCTGGCTGAGTGTGGCTACACGCCCTTGCGCGACATGGTGCGCGCCGCCCTGGCTAATGCCGGTGCCGTGCGTATCGACCACATCCTGGGGATGTTCCGCCTGTGGTGGATCCCGGAGGGCTGTGTAGCGACCGAAGGTACTTACGTGTACTACGACCATGAGGCCATGATGGGCATCATCCTCCTGGAGGCCCAGCGCGCGGGTGCCGTCGTTATCGGTGAGGACCTGGGTGTCGTGGAGCCGTGGGTGCGCGATTACCTGCGCGACCGTGGCGTCTTGGGTACCTCCGTCGTGTGGTTCGAAAAGGAGGGAGGCGGCTGGCCCCTGCGTCCTGAGCACTACCGCGACCGCGCGCTGGCTGCGGTTAATATCCACGACCTGCCTCCGACGCTCGGCTACATTCGAGGGATTCAGACGACGCTGCGCAGCGAACTGGGTCTGCTGACTGACGACATCGAGACCGTGCGTGCGGCGGATCGCCTCGAGCTTGATCAAGTCGCGGCGCGTCTGCACGAGTACGGCTGTATCGATGGTGCGGAACCCAGCGAGCGTGACATGGTCGAGGGCCTGTACCGCTACGTCGCGAAGGTTCCCTCCAAGCTCGTCGTTGCCTCCCTGGTAGACGCAGTAGGCGACGTGCGCCCGCAGAACATGCCGGGCACGGGCGCGGATCAGTACCCGAACTGGTGCGTGCCGCTGTGCGACTCCGACGGCGAGGAGGTCTTTATTGAGGACCTTCCCTCCAACGAGCGTCTGACCTCGCTGTTCTCCTTGCTGAGGGGTTCCGTCAACTAGCGCGACCGTTTGATTGTACGACGCCCCGCAGCCCTCACGAGCTGCTGGGCGTCGTACAAGTGAGGCGATGACGTTGGGGTGGTTCCCGAGTTGGGGGATCTAGTTGGTCGTGGTTGAAAGAGCGGCGCGAGCACGGATACGTCGGGGCCGGTTGCCTCGTGCGTGACGACGGCACCCGGCGGAGTGACGACGACGATGGGGACGCAGAGGGAGAGGTCGGCGTCGTGCACGGGGGTGAGGTCCCAGTGAATGAGCGGGGTGCCCGCCGCCACGACGTCCCCCTCGTCGACGAGGGCCGCGAAGCCTTTACCGTGCAGGCTCACTGTGTCGATGCCGAGGTGGATGAGGATCGATATACCCTGCGTGGAGGTGATGATGGCGGCGTGCGGCTTGAGCTTGGTGACGACGCCGTTGATGGGGGAGTGGACGGTCAAACACTCCGAGGTGGAGTCGGGGATGAGCGCGCAGCCACCCCCGACGACGCCGCTCGCGAAGACAGGATCAGGCACCTCACTCAGCGGCATGACGTGCGCTGCGAAGGGTGCACAGACAGAGAGTGTCACCGGCTGGCGAGCATTTCGTCGACGAGATCCTCGGAATCGGGGCCAATGACGACCTGAACCGCGTCGCCCACGATGACGACGTCGAAGGCACCGGCGGCACGTAGTTTGGCCTCGTCAATGAGGTCGGTGTTGGCGGCGTCCAAGCGAATGCGCGTGATGCAGGCTTCAAGATTGGAGATGTTCTCCCAGCCACCCAGGGCTTCGATGATGGTCGTTGCGGTGCTCATGGTGTCCTCCTTGGCTCATGCGGTTTGCCTCACACTTATGGTATCGCGGAGGCGGAGTCGTTGGCACGCCATGGGCCTGGGAGCGCGTCACATTATGGGACGGTGTTGATGGCGCTGGTTCCGCGGATATGAGCCGCGGGGGTGAGGCCCATGGCGATGCTGGCTCCGACCGCCAGAAAAATGAAGACGTACATGGCGGCCTCGACCCCCAACCACGAGGCGGCCACACCGGACGCGAGGGAACCCAGCGGCATGACGCCCCACACGGCAAAGCGAAAGATCGCGTTCATGCGTCCGAGCATGTGGGGCGGGCAGATCTCCTGACGCAGGCTCATCTGGGTGACGTTGTAGATGGTGAGGAAATAGGAGGAGACAATGCCGGAGACCGCAATGATTGCTGCGGCCGCAGCGGGGGCGTGAACGGCTGCCGGTTGGGCGGCTAGGACAGTGACGCCGATGATGCTTGTGACGACGATGGTGCGCCCGATGCCCAGATGCTTAATCCATGCCGAGCGCGTGAGCGCACCGAGGATCCCGCCGATTGCCCCGACGCTCAGGAGGAGGCCGAGCTGGGTAGCGCTCATGTCCAGCGTGCGCAGGACAAGGATGGGCAAGAGAACCTGGATGCCGGCGGCAGCGAATGCGGCGGCCGCAATGCAGGAAAAGAGCGGAAAGAGTAGGCGTTGCCCGCGCACGAAGGCTAGTCCCTCGCGGATCTGCGCGACAAGCGTGGCTCCGGTGCGCTTAGGCGCAGGCTCCGGGGTAGCGATGCGCCAGATCGCCCAGGTCGAGAACACGTAAGTGAGGGCAGTAAGCAGATAGACGAGAGGAGGGCGAGCAGCCCGAGGAGCCATCCGCCCAAGCCCGGTCCACCCGCATGCCCCACCTGGTAGGAGGCTTCGAGCCGCCCGTTGGCCGCACCGATATATCGCCGAGAGGCGATGATCGGAACATAGGACTGGTAGGCAACATCGAAGAAGACGGTGCACAGGCCCAGAAGCGCGGCGACGATCATCAGGTGCGTCAGCGTGAGGGTCGCGAAGACATAGGCCAGGGGAATCGAGATCAGGGCACCGATGCGCGCCAGGCCCGCGATGATCATGACGCGGCGCTTACGCCACCCATCCACCCAGGCACCCGCCGGCAAGCCGACGATTAGGAAGGCGAGTGTCTGCAAGGCAGAGAGCACACCGATCTGGGTTTCGCTAGCACGCAGGACGCTAATCGCAATCGCTGAGGTAGCCAGCGTCCCCACCTGGAAGCCAACCTGTGCAGCGGCCTGCCCCGCCCACAGGTGCATGAACGCCGAGTTACGGGTGAGCGGGTGACGGAACCAGGCCCTGACGGTGACGATCATCTGTCGGCGCCGAGGCCTAGGCCGGGCTGCGTGCCCCGTCGATGAGCCCAGCGGCGGCCAAAGCCCAGGCAAGGCCGTCGGCACCAACTGCGGGAGCGACAATATCGGCAACCTCAACCAAGGCCTCGCACCCGTCCCCAATACTGACGCCGACAGCGGCACGTGCCACGGCCTCGACATCATTGTTAGAGTCGCCAATAGCCACAGTACGTGACATGGGGACGCCGATGTGCTCACACACGGCCTCCATACCCACCGCCTTGGACAAGCGATCCGGGAGAACCTCGAAGGGAATATACCCTGCGGCCCCCACCGATCCGATGATGGCGCGATAGCCGTCGGGCAGCGCCGCACTCACACGCTCCATCGACGCGTTCTCCGGAGGAACATAGGCCGTCACCTTCGTGAAAGACCCACCCTCAACGTCAACGACAAAGGGCGTCACCGACTGGGCATACTCGGCCCAATCCTCAGGGTTAAGACCCGCCCGGGGCACGAAAAACTCCAGATAGCCGCGCGAAGGCCCCATCTGGTCAGGCCCCTGCCACACGTAGAACGCATCCAAATCCTCCCACAGAGCAGTCAGAACCCGGACATGCTCGGCAGGCATACGCTCATCAAGCAGCACCGTGTCGCCCACCGCCGCATACCCGCCAGCCCCACCCACGATGCCCTCAAAACCCAGGTCAAAGAAACGCGGATAGACCTCCGGGACAGAACGCCCAGTACAGAGAAACAGACGGTGACCACGCTCGCGCACCCGGGCCAACGCACAAACCGCTGAACCGGGAACGCGCTGGCGGGAATCACACAGCGTCCCATCCACGTCGATGAAAACTGCACGAGGAACAGCGCCCTCAACGTACCGACCAATCACACCCGCGTCACAGCTCATAACGCCATGGTAGCCCAGCCACCACCGGCGACATCCCACACAACAAACCCAAGAAACGACACATCACGCATCCGATTGGTAAAACCACACCCACATAACCCACACTGGAACCAGCGACGACACCCGCAATGGAGCACGAAAGACAACTCACAACGATGCAACACACAGCACTCACGAACGCCAGCAACCTCACCCTCCTACAAGCAGCAGCTCTCCTCTCCGGCGCAAGCGCCTGGAACTCACGCCCCATCCCCACAGCACACGTCCCCTCCTTCGTCATGAGCGACGGCCCCCACGGCGTACGCCGCCAACTCGGCGACGCCGACTCCGAAAAAGCCACCTGCTTCCCGACGGCCTCTGCGCTCGCGGCCACGTGGAACCCCGACCTGGCCCGCCAGATGGGTGAGGCGTTGGGGGTGGAGGCGCGTGGACTCGGAGTCAACGTCCTGCTTGGCCCCGGCCTGAACATCAAGCGTTCGCCCCTGTGCGGACGCAACTTTGAGTACTTGTCCGAAGACCCGATCCTCGCAGGGCGCATGGCGGCAGGCCTCACCCAGGGCATCCAGTCCACGGGAACTGCCGCCTGCCCCAAACACTTCGCCGCTAACTCACAGGAGCTGCGACGCATGGAGTCGGATTCCGTTGTGGACGAGCGTACGTTGCGTGAGATCTATCTGACCGGTTTCGAGATCGTGTGCCGCAGCGCTAATCCTCGAGCAATCATGAGTTCCTACAACCTCGTTAACGGAACCCATGCCCACGAAAACAAGCATCTGCTGACCGACATTCTTCGCACCGAGTGGGGTTTTGACGGCATGGTTGTCTCCGATTGGGGAGGATGCTCGGATGCCGTCGCCGCCGTCCGCGCAGGTGGAAGCCTTGAAATGCCCGCCCCCGGACTCGAGGATGCTCGTCGAATTGTTGCCGCCGTCGAAGCCGGGACGTTGGAGGCATCCGATGTGTATGCGCGCGCCCAGGAGGTCTTGAACGTCGCCGCCGCGAGCGCCGACCTTCCCGCGCCTACCCCCTACGACCTCGACGAGCACCACGCGTTGGCCACACGCATCGCCTCTGAAGCGATCACGCTCCTGCGCAACGAGGACGATGCCCTGCCTCTGAGTTCCGGCACCAGTGTCGCCCTCATCGGTGACCTCGCTGACACGCCGCGCTACCAGGGAGCAGGCTCCTCCCAGGTCAACCCCACACGCCTCGAGGCCCCGCGCGAGCTACTCAAGGCGGGGGGAGAGTCCGCCCGAGGCTTGGTCCTGACAGGATACGCTCCCGGATATGAGCGTCACGGTGGCACGAGTGACGCGCTCATTGCCGAGGCCGTGGCGCTCGCGGCGCGCGCCGACGTTGCGCTCGTGTACGTGGGTCTCGACGAACTCGCAGAGTCGGAGGGACTGGACCGGACCCACATGCGCCTACCCGAGGGGCAGGATCGACTCATTGAGGCAGTCGTGGCTGCCAACCCGCGTACCGTTGTCGTCCTGACGGGTGGTGCCAGTGTGGAAATGCCCTGGGCGTCCTCCGTGCCCGCGCTTGTCAACGGTTACCTGGGGGGCCAGGGAGGGGCTGGCGCAATGCTGGATGTCCTGACCGGTGCCGTCAACCCCTCGGGACGCCTGGCCGAGACCTACGCGCGTTCCCTGGAGGACCATCCGACCGCTGCGTGGTACCCAGCGACCGGTCCTCTGTCCTACTACCGTGAGGGTCCCTTTATTGGCTACCGATACTTCACAACTGCTAGCGTAGACGTCGCTTTCCCCTTCGGATACGGTCTGTCCTATTCACGCTTCGAGTACTCCGATCTCGCTGTGGACCAGGATGGGGCGACCCTGACGGTCGCCAACACCTCGATGTGCGACGGCACCGAGGTCGTTCAGCTCTACGTGAGCGCCCCGTGTGGCGTCTTCGGTCCTGCGCGCGAACTTAAGGGGTTCACCAAGGTTGCCGTTCCAGCCGGTGAATCTGTGCGCGTCACTATCCACTTTGACCGCTACACCTTCCGCCACTGGGAGACATCACGCGGAGCATGGGAAACCGAGGGCGGCACCTGGACGATTCACGTGGGGCGCAACGTTGAAGACACACCGCTGAGCGCCACCCTTGAGGTTGACGGGACGAATCCCTCGCCGATCGACCCGGCCCTCGGCCACTACCTGCGCGCCGAGGTCGAGAACGTGACCAACGGAGAGTTCGCGGTCCTGCTGGGGCGCACCATTCCTACTGCTCACCCGAGGGAAGACATCACGGCCTCCAACCTGATGTCGGAGCTGATCCGTGCCAAGAGCTGGCTTGCCCGATTGGCGGGTCGCAAGCTACACGCTGACAAAGCGAAGGCTGACGCCAAGGGTGATCCGGACCTTAACGTCCACTTCGCGTTCAACATGCCGCTGAGGGCGCTCGCCAAGTTTACGAACGGTACGGTGAGCACCGACATGATCGAAGCGGCCGTGGAGGTCATTAACGGCCACTTCTGGCGCGGTATCACGCGTCTAGCGATCCGCTATTGCGCCAACGCGCGTGCCAACAAGGCGACCCAGCGGGAACTTGACCAGACCCGATGATGAGGCCTCGGCCTCGTCAGGTAACGCCGTACAAGAATACTGACCCAGGTGGTGAAGTACTGACGGAGCACCTGTGACGACTGCACACAGTGACCGCACAGGCCATCACCTTCATCGCCCAGTATCACGTCACCGTCATATCGAACTCCTTGGTCAGGAAGATAGCATTCTGGTACGCGAGTGCGTGCGTTTTGTCCACCATGCCCATCGCCGTAGCCATGTCCTTGTGGGTTTTTCCTTCTCGTCACAGCGATTTTCGCACAGGTAGATCTCAAGGAGAGCGCGCAGGTGAATCAGGCACAGTAGACTACTGCCAGACCTGCGAGAGGAGATCCCATGAGCACGCCCCTTCTGACCGTGATCGTGCCCGCCTACAACTCCGAGGACTACCTTGACCGGGCGTTAACCACGCTCGTCGGATACGGTGACGAACTTGAGGCGATCATCGTAAACGACGGTTCAAAGGACCGCACTGCGCAGATTGCCGACGAGTGGTCCGCTCGGTACCCCTCCGTTAAGGTCATTCATCAGGAGAACAAGGGGCACGGGGGTGCTGTCAACGCTGGCCTCGCCGCCGCCACCGGCACGCACGTGCGCGTTGTCGATTCCGATGATTGGCTGGACCGTCGCGCCACGAACGCGGTGCTTGATCTCCTGCGCGAGGAACGCGAAGCAGGGCGTGACCTCGACTTGCTCGTCACCAACTACGTCTACGACAAGCAGGGAAAGGCCCACAAGGCCGTCATCCGTTACCGCAACGTCCTGCCGCGCGGACGCACCTTCGGCTGGGCGGACCTGCGGCGATGCCGCTACGACCAGTACCTGATGATGCACGCCTTGACTATGCGCACCGAGGTCGTGCGAGCCTCCGGCCTGGTCATGCCCGAACACACGTTCTACGTGGACTACCTCTACTCGTTCGTTCCGCTGCCCTCCGTGTCCACGATCCGCTACCTGGACGTGGACCTCTACCACTACTTCATCGGGCGCGACGACCAGTCCGTCAACGAGAAGGTCATGATCACGCGCCTGGATCAGCTGGCCCGCGTCAACGAGGCCATGACCCGTGCTTTGCCTGCTCGTACCGACGTCGACGAGAAGCTGTGGCGCTACATGGTCCACTACCTGCGCATCAACGCCGTGGTCTGCTCCGTCATGGCTCAGCTGTCGGGCACACCCGAGCACCTGGCCCTCAAAGAACAGATCTGGGAGACCATGGACCAGATCAACCCCGAAGCCACGGAGCGTCTGCGCAAGGATCTGCTCGCCGGCCTCGTGCGCCACGCGTCCCCGATGCTCGTGCGCGGCGGCTACAAGGTCGCGGCTGCCGTCCTCGGCTTCAACTAACGAGCGCCGTCAGTGCGCGGCGAGCGCCAGCTCGGTGCAGTGGACGGTGAGGCGCTTACCGATGAGCGGGTATTCCACGCCCTCCTCGCGGTTTCGCCACGTAAAGCCGAGCTTTTCTGAGACGCGTCGCGACGCATCGTTTCCATCGAAGTACTTCAAGATGATCGTCTCGACGCACAGCTCCTTCGCGCGCTCGATGATAGCGCGCCCTGCCTCACTCGCGTAGCCGTTGCCCCAGTAGGGCACACCGATCCAGTAGCCGATGTTGCCGATTGATGTCTCGGTCTCATCTGCGTCGACGCGCAGTGCGATTGAGCCGACCAGTTCACCGGTTGATGACAGCGTTACCGCATAGCTGTTGGGTGCCGCTAGGACAGTCGATAGTACCTCGTGCGCATCGTCAATGAGCTCGTAGGGCTTCCATCCGCACAGCGTCCCGATGCGGGGATCGCGGGCCAGCTCAAAGAGCGCGGGAGCGTCCGCGTCGCTCCAGGGGCGCAAGCACAGGCGCTGAGTGTGAATGATCATTGGTCGTTCTTTCCCGTTGAAGGTGACGGCTGGTAGGAGGCGACGACAGCAGGATCGTCGGAACCAATCAGTGGTGGGCGATATCCGGCCTCTCCAGGACTTCAACGTACACGCTAACATGACCCCCTGTCCCGCACCTGAACCCGCTTACCGGAACGTAGGCGGGGTCGCCCACGTCCTGGACAGCGGGTTAGCGTGCGGGACCACCCGACATGTCAGCAGGCGGAACAAGAATAGGTGAGCGTCACCTCTCTGTTGGAGCGTGTCCGCGCCCCGGCCTCGTCCCCGTTCCAGCGCGCCCCGGCCTGGGCGGATACGATGGTGTCAATCAAGTGAAAGGGGAGCGGCGTGGATCTGCTCGTTGTTGGATCGGGCTTTTTCGGCCTGACGTTCGCCCGCGAGGCCGCGGAGCGATTCGGTATGAACGTGACGGTCATCGAGCGCCGCGACCACATCGGAGGCAACGCTTACTCGTCCATCGACGAGGCCACGGGCGTCGAGGTGCACCGCTACGGCACCCACTTGTTTCACACGTCGAACGAACGCGTGTGGTCCTACGTCAACCGCTTCACAGCATTCAACGACTACCGTCACCGCGTCTACGCCAACTACCGGGGCGTCGTCTACCCGCTGCCCATCAACCTGGGCACCATCAACCAGTTCTTCGGTGCCGCCTACTCGCCGACCGAGGCCCGCGCGCTCATCGAGCAGCAGGCCGCCGAAATCACGGGCGAACCGGGCAACCTTGAGGAGAAAGCGATCAGCCTGATCGGTCGCCCGCTCTACGACGCGTTCATCGCCGGATACACGGCCAAGCAGTGGCAGACCGACCCGCGCGAGCTGGCCGCCTCCATCATCACGCGCCTGCCCGTGCGTTTCACCTACGAGAATCGCTACTTCCAGGACCGCTACGAGGGTCTGCCCCTGAACGGTTACGGAGCGTGGATCGCGAACATGGTTGACCACCCGCGCATCAGCGTGCACACGGGCGTGGATTTCTTCGACGAGTCCTCGCCCTTCTCGAAGACCGTGACGGTTGGCCAGGTGCCTGTCGTCTACACGGGCGCGATCGACCGCTACTTCGACTACGAGGCCGGTGAGCTCGGCTGGCGCACCCTCGATTTCGAGACAGAGGTCGTGGACGTTCCCTGACTACCAGGGTTGCTCGGTCATGAACTACTCCGGACCGCGACGTACCCTTCACGCGCATCCACGAGTTCGCGCACCTGCACCCCTGAGAGGGATCGACGCGGTGCGACCAATACGATCATTCAGCGCGAGTACTCGCGATTCGCGCGCCCCGGCGACGAGCCCTACTACCCGATCGCCTCGCCGTCGGACCGCTCGACGCTCGCGGCCTACCGGGAGATGAGCGCGGGGGAGAAGGACGTTCTCTTCGGCGGACGCTTGGGTTCCTACCAGTACCTGGACATGCACATGGCGATCGCCTCGGCCCTGACCAAGGTCGACGAGGCCGTGGCCGCCTGGCGCTGACGGGTTTCCTATTCGCATGGTATCGATCGTCTGGTCGGTCCTGTCGATCGCTCTCATCATCGGCGTCGGCTGGATTGCTCGCCGAGGGGGTGCACTCGGCCCTGATGCCGCTGGTTCCCTCGCATCGGCAACGTATTGGGTGGCTAGCCCAGCGATGCTGTTCCACGCGATTGTCTCGACCGGCACGTCCGGAGTTTTTGGCGCTCCGCTTGCCGTGGCTGCCGCGTCGGGCGTCGGCACCGCACTGCTCTTCGTGCTTGTCGCCTGTCTGTTCCTGCGCCTGTCGCGCGGGGAGACCGCTCTGGGGGCCATGGCCTCGTCCCTGAACAATGGGGCCTACATCGGTATCCCGATCGCCGTCTACGTCCTGAACGACGCCTCCGCTGTTGTTCCCATCCTGGTGTTTCAGCTGGGGTTCTTCACTCCGATGTTCTTCGTCCTGGCCGATCTGGTTGGATCAGGGCAGCGCCCGTCGGTGGTCGGCGTTGCGAAGGTCGTGGCGCGCAATCCCATGGTCATTGCAGCGGCGTGTGGATTCCTGTTCTCCGCGGCGGGGTGGTCGATGCCGACGCTCCTCGATGTGTCGACCTCGATGCTGGGGGCGGCCGCGCCCCCCGATGATTCTCTTGTCCTTCGGTGCGTCCCTCGTTGATCGTCGCACGGCGTCCGGTGAAGCAGGCATCCCTGCTGTCGCCTCGGCCATTATCGGCAAGCTGATCGTGCAACCCATGATCGCGTGCGGCGTCGGAGTGCTGCTCGGGCTGACCGGTCCCGCCCTGATGTCCGTGACCATCATGGCTGCCCTGCCAGCCGCGCAAAACGCCTACATCGCGGCCACTCGGGCGAAGGCAGGGGAGCGCATCGCGCAGGGAACAGTCCTTGTGACGACCTTCGCCTCCCTGCCCGTTGTCGTTAGTATTGCCGCGCTGTTCCACGGCCTTGGACTGGTGGCTTGACCCGCCCGACGGTGCCCGGCACGATCCGGCGCTGACCCACAAACCAGCCATGGCCTCGTCAAAAAGAGGTCAAAAGCACGGTCTATATCGTGGACTGTAGCTGACATCCTCGTGTAACGGCCATAGTCTGACTGAGCATTATCCCAAATCAAACGAATCCAAGGAACACGATTCATGTCATCCTCCGCATCCCGCCCCGCGCCCCGCGCGCGCGACTCGTGGAGCGGCCAGACTGGCTTCCTACTGGCGGCCATCGGCTCGGCCATCGGCCTGGGCAACATCTGGCGTTTCCCCGGAGTCTCCTACTCCAACGGCGGCGGCGCCTTCCTGGTTCCGTACCTGGTCGCACTGATCTTCGTCGGTATCCCCATGCTCTGGCTCGACTACGCAGTCGGACACAAGTTCCGCGGCTCCCCGCCGTGGGCGCTGCGCAAGATCCTGGGCGGCGGCGAATTTATCGGCTGGTTCCAGACATTCGTCTGCTTCGTCATCATGGTCTACTATGGCGCGGTCCTCGCGTGGGGCGTGCAGTACACGATCTACTCCGTCAACGCGGCTTGGGGCGACGACCCGACAAGCTTCTTCACCGACTCCTTCCTGCAGGTTGTCCCCGGCGACACGTTCTCCTGGGCTCCCGCCTGGTCGGTCGTGATCCCCCCTCGCCTTCGTGTGGATTCTCGTTCTCTTTGTGATCGGACGCGGCCTGTCCAAGGGCGTCGAAGCGGCGAACAAGGTCTTCCTGCCCCTCCTCGTCATCTTGTTCCTCGCGCTCGTCGTTCGCGCCCTCTTCCTTCCCGGCGCCGTCGAGGGCCTCAACGCATTCTTCACCCCGAACTGGGGCGCGCTCGTCGACCCCAAGGTGTGGCTGGCGGCCTTCGCGCAGATCTTCTACTCGCTGTCCGTGGGCTTTGGCATCATGTTGACCTACGCTTCCTACCTCCAGCGCAAGTCGAACCTGACTGGTACAGCGCTCGTTGCCGGCTTTGCGAACTCGTCCTTCGAGATCCTCGCGGGCATCGGCGTGTTCTCCGCCGTCGGCTTCATGGCCCACCAGGGTGGCGTGAGCGTGTCCGAGGTCGAGGGCCTGACCGGTCCGATCCTATCCTTCGTGACCTTCCCGAAGATCATTTCGATGATGCCCGGTGGCCCGCTTTTCGGTGTCCTCTTCTTCTCTTCCCTGGTCCTGGCGGGCGTCACTTCGCTGCTCTCCCTCCTCCAGGTCGTCTCCGGCGGCCTCCAGGACAAGTTCGGCTGGTCGCCCGCCCGCTCGGCGCTGGTTCTTGGTGTTCCCGCGACCGTTATCTCCCTGGTGCTCTTCGGCACCCGCTCGGGCCTGAACAACCTCGATATCGTCGACAACTTCATCAACTCGGTCGGTGTGGTTTCCTCGGCGATCATGTTCGCCGTCCTGTGCGCTGTCGCCGGCCCTCGCCTCGGAGTACTGCGCGCCCACCTCAACTCGGTGTCCAGCGTGAAGGTTCCCAAGCTCTGGGAGCCCCTCGTCGGGATCGTCATCCCACTCGTCCTCTTCATCATGATGGCGATGTCCATCGTCGACTTGCTGACGCACGGTTACGGGAAGTATCCGAGCGGCTACGTGCTCATCTTCGGCTGGGGTTCCGTCGCGGTTGCCGTGATTGCCGCACTGATTTTCACCCTGATCCCGTGGAAGCACCGCCCGGTGGATACCCACGCGACGGTTGCAAAGATCCTCGCGGATGACGCCGAGGAAACCGCTTCGACCGAAGGAGGCGCCAAGTGACCGCTCCCGCTATCGCCCTGATGATTCTGACGATCCTGCTCGTGTGGGGTGGCCTCGTCGCTTCCGTCGTCATGCTGCAGATCCTCCCCGTCCCCACGGACGAGGAAACTGAGGCTGCTCAGCGCGCTATCGATGCTGACCAGGCCACTAGCCGGTAGGGTGTCAATCGTGAAGCTTGTTGCCTTTGATCTCGATGATACGCTGGCCCCCTCGAAGTCGCCGCTGCCACCCCAGATGGATGTGGCGCTGCGCTCGCTGCTGGATCACGTGGAGGTGTGCATCATCTCCGGTGGCCAGATGGGGCAGTTCCGTACGCAGGTGCTCGACAACCTGAATGCCTCTGACGAGGAACTCTCGCGTCTGCATCTGATGCCGACCTGCGGCACTCGCTACTACCGCTTCGAGGGTGGGCAGTGGGTCGAGCGTTACGCGCACGATCTGGATCCTGAGGTGGCCGCTCGCGTCATCGAATCCCTGGAGCGCCATGCCCGCGAGCTTGGCCTGTGGGAGGAGAACCCGTGGGGCAACATCATCGAGGACCGCGGCTCTCAGATCACTTTCTCGGCGCTCGGGCAGGAGGCACCTCTCGACGCGAAGCGCGCGTGGGACCCGGATGGGACCAAGAAGGCTGCTTTGCGTGATGCGGTGCAGCCCGATGTGCCGGAGCTGGATGTGCGCGGCGGTGGCTCGACTTCGGTCGACATTACGACGCGCGGCATCGACAAGGCCTACGGCATGGGCAAGCTCGTTGAGGAGACGGGAATTCCCGCTTCCGAGATGCTCTTCATCGGTGATCGCCTCGATCCGGAAGGCAACGACTATCCGGTCAAGGCCGCCGGCTACGTGACGCGCGCCGTGTCGGGTTGGGAAGAGTGCGTCGAGGTTATCCGCGAACTCGTTGACTCCTGAGCTGACGCAGAGACGACTACGGTACGAGGCCGGGGCTGGGTGTCCAGCCCGGCCTCGTTTCGTTGCTACGTTGCTGGGCGAGTGCGGTTGCCTAGGCTCCAATCCCGCGAGTTGCCCAGAAAACGACGGCGGAGGCAGCCGCGACGTTGAGGAGTCGACCCCGTGGTCCATGGGGATCTTGACGGTGTAGTCGGAGGCGGCGATGGTGCGCCTGCCCAGCCCGTCGCCCTCGGTTCCCATCACCATCGCTAGGCGTGCGCTCGACCTTTGGAGGGCGGGCAGCGCTGCGAAGTCATCGAGGGACACGGAATCATCCGACAGAGCGAGGGACGCGACGGTGAAGCCAGCCTCTTGCAGCGCCTTGATATCGCCGGGCCAGGAATCCAGGCGAGTCCACGGCACCTGGAAAACGGTGCCCATCGAGACGCGCACGGATCGCCGGTAGAGTGGGTCCGCGCACTGCGGGGTCACGAGGACGGCGTCCACGCCGAGCGCCGCTGCGCTGCGGAAGGCCGCGCCCACGTTCGTGTGGTCGACCAGGTTTTCCAGGACGACGACGCGCCGTGCGGGCGCGCCATCTCGGGCAGTGGCCAGCAGCTCGCCAAGGGAGGGCAGGAGGGGGCGTTGCATGGCGGCCAGAGCACCACGGTGCAGATGGAAGCCCGTCATGTGCTCCAGGACGTCTTCCTCGGCCACAAAGACCGGGACGTCAGTGCCGTCGCCGGATCCCGTGGCGCGTTCGATGAGCGGTGTCAGGGATTCCAGCCACCGTGCCGACATCAGGAAGGATCGGGGCCGGTGCCCCGCCCGGATGGCCCGTTCGATGACGTTGGCGGATTCGGCCATGTACAGGCCGCGTTCCGGCTCGATCTTCGACCGTAGTTTGACGTCTTTGAGGCGTGTGTAGTCGTCCAGGCGTGGATCCGCAGACAGATCGGCGCTGGTCAGCTCGATGATCACGTTATTCCTCAGGCGCGCTGGAGGGCGCGAGAGACCTCGCCCGGCCAGGATGGACCCTCGAAGATGAAGGCGGAGAAGGCCTCGATCAGGTCGGCACCCGCGCCGATCATGCGCAGCGCGTCCTCGGGGGAGGAGACGCCGCCCGTACCGATGAGAATCTGTTCCTCGTCGAGGTGGCGCGCCACCAGGGACACCACCTCGAGTGCGCGGGGCAGTAGGGGTGCACCGGAGACGCCGCCCTCACCCAGGTCGTGGTTGATCGTCGTGTTCGTGGCCACAACGCCCGCTAAGCCCAGTTCCTTCGTCAGCTCGACGACGGCGACGATGTCCTCGTCGGCCAGATCGGGTGCGATCTTGACGAAGAGAGGCATGACGCGGTCGGGTGCGCCGGCCTCGCAGCCGCGGCGCGCAGCCTGGAGAATCGGGCGCAGGTGGTCGACCGACTGTAGGTCACGCAGGCCGGGAGTGTTCGGTGAGGAGACGTTGACGACGACGAAATCGACCCAGTGGGCGAGCGCCTTCGCGCAGTACTCGTAGTCGGCGGGGGCGTCGGCCTCGGGGGTCACCTTGTTCTTGCCGATGTTCGCACCCACGATGGCGGCGCGGCCCGCGTGGGTGGAGCGCAGCTCGCGCAACTTCTCGGCGGCCGCGTCCGCACCCGCGTTGTTGAATCCCATGCGGTTGCGCAGGCCTCGGTCCTCCATGAGGCGCCATAGGCGCGGCGCTTCGTTGCCCGGCTGCGGGCGCGGCGTCACGGTGCCGATCTCGACGAAGGTGTAGCCCAGGGCACTCATACCCAGGACGGCCTCGGCGTCCTTGTCCATGCCGGCGGCCAGGCCGAGGCGCGAGGGCAACTCGCGGTGACCCAGCATGAGCGGGACCTCGACACCGCCGACGATGCGGGTCGGTCGGCGCAGGGGATCCATGTAGCCCAGGGTGGCCCGCATGAGTCCCCGCGTAAGAGCACAGCGCCCTGCGAGGGAGATCGCACCCAGGCCCAGGTGGTGTGCCTGCTCCGGGTCAGAACGCGAAATGAAGTGTCGGAAGGTCCAGTTGTACGCGCGTCGGATCATAGCTCCAAGGGTAGTTGATTAGTCCCACCATGCCCACCACCAGCGCGTGGATGATGCGTCTCGCACGAGGAATCGCATCTCGTCGGGAGGGACGGCGTCGGCTCCCAGCCCGAGGACCTGAGCGAGGGCTAGCCAGTGTTCGTACGCTGGACAGGAGGCATCGTCAATGGGGCGTCCTGTGTGTGCGATGATCGCGGACTCGGGGACGCATACGGTGTCGATGCTGACGCGCTCGTCCCAGCGGGGAGCGCGGATGACATATCCTTCGAGCGTGAGACCGTCGATTCGGGTGGCAGCGCGCAGCAGGTCGGAGATGCGCGGTGCGTTGTTCTGTCGGTCATCGCGTGCGAGCGGAGGCAGGAGCGTACGCAGCCTGCGCGCCTCCTCGCCCGACAGATCAGCGAAGCGCGCGTAGTCGCCCGTGTCCCATCCTTCGCAGATGTAGGGAGCGAGCAATGCCGTCACGTGGCGGTCGTCGAGCCAGTGCATGGTGCCGTACATACCCTCGCGCACCGGCCCCTCCTCGGTGGGGTCCTCATACGGAGATTCGACGCCGGGTTCCGTTTGCTCCGAGGCCGTGGTGTCCTGCGCGGAGTCGGGGACCCAATCGGTCAGGTCGTCTGTGGGGATGGGAACGGTCGAGGCCGTGGTGGCCTCGCCGGTGGGGGTAGCGTGGAGCGTCACCGATGTGCCCTCGTCATCGATGTGGACCTGCGAGGTGGCGGTGAGCGTGAGTGAGACGCGCATGGCGGTGTCCTTCCGGTAGGGGCGGCGTTGGTGCCGCATGTATGTCAGGATCGCGCCCTGGACCCGCTCAACTCCAGCCGCGTGCGCCACCCTGTGGATAGTGGGGCGACACGCGGCAGGCCTGTGCAAACAACACTCGCGGCCCCGCACCCTGTGGATGGGTGCGGGGCCGCGAGTGAGAATGCCGTGGGGTTACTGGGGAACTCTCCGCGTGCTACCTGGGGGCGCGGGGAGCGCCAGCGGCGCGGCATGATCATGCGCGAGAAGGTGTAGTAGCCGGTGCCGCGCGGGATCTCGTCGCGGGGGTGTTCCTGCGTGAAAGCGGCCTTGATTTTATGCCACACGAGCATGGCCTCGACGCCGGTGACGATAAAGGCACCGTACATGAGGATCGTGGAGCCGTAGAGGATGTAGACCTGCGTCTGCTCGGGGATTGTGTTGCCAAAGAGCGAGAGGATCATGATGAGGATGATGGAGGCCATCATGACGAGGAGAACCCACTCGGAGAACGAATGACGGGCATCGACGTAGTCGCGCACAAAGCGGCGTGCGCTTCCCTTGTCGCGCGCGGGCAGATGCTTCTCATCACCCGTTACCAGGGCGCGCTGTTCGGCTTCCCAGCGGGCGTTGCGCGCCGCCCTCGCTGCCCGCTTTGCTTCCTTGCGGTCGGCGGGTACGAGGGGGTGAAGGCGGGCGGCCTCGGCCTGCTTGCGCTTCGGCGTGGGGCGACCTTTTTTGCCGCCGGGCGTGGTCGAGACAGGCTCAACGGTCGTCGAGGTCTCGTCGCTGTTGTTTTTGTTTCGTCCAAACACGCTCCAAGGCTATCCGATAGGCCCCCCGCCGTGCACTGTCATGGTCTACCCTGTGCGTATGGCTGAAACTTCACATGAATTGTCGACGTCCGTTTTAAGGGAGCGCCTCGAGGCTGCTTTCCCGTCTCTCCTGGAGGAACTCACGCAGCTGGTCGCTATTCCGTCGGTGTCGTCGGACCCGGCTCACGCAGCTGACCTGGAGCGCAGTGCCGAGCATCTGAGGGAGCGTTTTGAGGCTCTGGGACTGGCTGCGAAGGTCCTGCGCGAGACGGCCGAGGATGGCACGGAGGGCAAGCCCGCCGTTGTCGCCCACACGCCCCACATTGAGGGAGCGCCGACCGTCCTCCTGTACGCCCACCACGATGTGCAGCCGGTGGGTGAGCTGAGCCGTTGGAGCATGGATCCCTACAAGGCTGAGGTGCGCGGTGATCGCATTTACGGTCGAGGGTCCTCCGACGACGGCGCTGGCGTGACCGTCCACCTGGGTTCGCTGTCCATCCTGGGCGCGGACCTGCCTGTTAACGTTGTTGTCTTCATCGAAGGTGAGGAGGAGATCGGCTCTCCGTCCTTCACTGCCTTCCTGGATGCTCACAAGGATGAGCTCGCCGCTGACGTCATTGTCGTGACGGACTCGTCGAATTGGAAGCCGGGCGAACCTGCGGTCACGTCGACGCTGCGCGGCAACGCGATCGTGACGGTTGACGTCACGGTCGCGGATCACGCGGTGCACTCGGGTGCCTTTGGCGGCCCCCTGCTCGATTCGGTCGCGATTTCCTCGATGCTGATTGCGTCTCTCTTTGATGAAAAGGGCGACGTTGCGGTGCCGGGTCTGGGCGGCTCGGATCACGCGGACGTTGATTGGCCGGAGAAGGAGCTGCGCGAGGCAGCAGGAATGGTTGAGGGCCTGCAGCTGGCTGGTTCCGGTGATATCGCGGCCCGCATGTGGACGAAGCCGTCGATCTCCGTCATCGGTTTTGATGCCCGCCCTGTCTCCAACGCGTCAAACACGATTGCTCCGCACACGCGCTTCCGTCTGTCGATGCGCACGGTGCCGGGCGTGGATCCCGCGCAGGCGCAGGCCAAGCTGGCCGACTTCCTGCTCTCCCATGTTCCCTTCGGCGCGCGCGTCGAGGTCACGTGCGAGGACGCAGGTGCCGGCTACCAGGCTGACATGGACTCTCCGGTCACGAAGACTCTGCACGAGTGCCTGACCGAGGCGTGGGGCGTGCTCTCCGTCAACATTGGCGTGGGCGGTTCGATCCCGTTCATTTCGGACTTCCAGCGTATCTTCCCGGGCGCGCAGGTCGTTGTCACGGGCGTTGAGGATCCGCTGACGAACGCGCACTCCGAGGACGAGTCGCAGTCGATCCCGGATCTGAAGGCCGCGATCCTCGCCGAGGCGCTACTGCTGACCCGCCTGGCCTCCCTGTGAGGCGAGTTGTCGTAGCCGGTCGGTGGGATGGGGCGCGTCCCTTCCTGCCGACCGGCGTCGCGTTGGGGGAGATCGGCCAGGGTGTTCTCGCGGGCTGCGCGGACGCGGAGCCGGCGATCCTTCCGTTCGGTGCCGGACCCACCTTCGACGAGGCCGTGGCTGCTTCGCGCTCCCAGGCCTCGTTCGTGCGCGTCCCCACCGACGTGGCATCGACTCGTGAGGCTGGCGAGCGCGTGGCGATGGTGCTGGGGGAGCCGAGGATCGTCGTCGAAGGCGGTCACAACGCCTCTCCTGACTGCGGACTCGGCTTCCTGGCGGGCCTGCTCGGCGTGGCCGACTCCGAGGTGAGCGGCGACGCGCTGCCCGCTGCCCTGACGCGCGCCGAGGAACTGGTCGCTGCCAGTGGCACCGACCTCGTGTGCGCCGCCTCAACGCCTCGGCCCCTGTTGGGCCTCGGCTCGGTGCTCGCGGTCGACCCCGATCTCAACCCCATTGAGGAACAGAACACAGCACTCACGGGGTTGCTGACGCAGGCCTTCGCACACCGGCCGCTGGGGCGTCGCCAGTTGATCGAAAGTTCCATCGGTCATCCTGCGCGCGGCTATGGATCCGGAGCGGGGGGCGGCGTGGGCGCAATCATCGCCGCCAGCGGCGGGCGCATCGTTCCCACGGGAGCGTTGCTCGATGAGCTCCTGACCCTCGACAACACCCTACAATCCGCCGATCTGCTCATCGTGGCAGAACCGGAGTTGGCCTCGCCGCTGCTAGCTACGTCCACGCTCGACTCGCTGACGAAAGCCGCTGGAGCGCACGCACTTCCGGTCGTCGGCTGCGCCGTCCGTTCCAGCCTGTCCCATGTGGAGCGAGCCGAATGGGGACTTCACGGCGTCTTCGAGACGGAGTCGCGCGTCACCCTTCGCGAGGCCGGGAGGCGCATCGCGCGCACGTGGTTACGCTAAGCGCGCATCCCACCTCTCGCGCGGGGCGCAGCCGGGGGAGTACTGTGTCAAACGCATACGTCTATTCAGCACGATAAGGAGCACCATGTCCGAGTCCGCAACTCAGGCTCCCACCCACGAGGTCACCCTCACCGACGTCGCTGCCGCGAAGGTGAAGAGCCTCCTCGAGCAGGAGGGTCGTGACGACCTTCGCCTGCGTATCGCCGTGCAGCCCGGTGGCTGCTCGGGCCTGATCTACCAGCTCTACTTCGATGACCGCATGCTCGACGGGGACGCTATCCGTTCCTTCGACGGCGTCGAGGTCGTCGTTGACCGCATGAGCGTGCCCTACCTGAGCGGTGCCACGATCGACTTCGCTGACACCATCGAGCGTCAGGGCTTCACAATCGACAACCCGAACGCCCAGAACACCTGTGCCTGCGGCGAATCCTTCCACTGAGCCGAAAGAGACTCCCACCCATGATGTCCTCCCTGCGCCGCTTCGGCGCCCTCGCTGGCGCTGTTGCCCTCGCACTTGGCCTCTCCGCCTGCACCGACCTGACATCCTCGTCCAACACGACGTCGTCCTCGTCTCCCGCCGTCTCGGCAAGCGAGAGCGACTACTCCGCGTGTGCGACCGACGATTCCGCGGACCAGGAGAAGTTCGTTGATCGCTCCGGAAAGGGGTCTTTCCCCGGTGTTACGGGCGATGACACCCCCGTCATCGCCGCGGGAACGGGTTCTGAACCCACCGACAAGGTCCTGGTGAAGACCCTCAAGCAGGGTGATGGCGCGCTCGTGTGCCCCGGTGCGACGGTGAAGGTCAACTACGTTGGCGCGCTGTGGGACGGCACCGTCTTTGACTCCTCCTACAAGAGGGGCCAGCCGATCGAGTTCCCCCTCAGTAAGGTCGTCAAGGGATGGGGCTACGGCCTGGCCCACACGCACGTCGGTGATCGCGTCGAGCTGGTTATTCCTTCTTCGCTCGGCTACGGTTCCCAGGCAAACGCCTCGATCCCGGCGAACTCCACGCTGGTGTTCGTGGTTGACATCTGGCAGCGAGCACTCAGAAGATTGCCGATGCATCTGTCCTGACCGGCGCGACTGCGACCGGCGAGGAACTGCCCGCCGGTATCACTGTGTCCGGTGAGGCTGGCGTCGAACCGACTCTGGCGATCGACGAGTCTCAGAGCGTCCCGACCGAACGCAAGATCTACACGGTCTACAAGGGAAGTGGCGAGGAGCTGGCGAACGGCCAGACGTTCCTGTACAAGGCGGTCGCTGGTGGATTCGGAGCGCAGGGACAGACTGAGTCGACCTGGGCGCAGGCGGTTGAAGAAGCTCCCGTGACCGATGCCGGTCTGGCCGGGTACACGGTTGGTTCCCGTCTCCTCTTGGTCACCCCGATTCCTGGCACAGACGGGCAGTCGGGCGCTTCGGCTCAGGCGAGCGTCATGATCGTCGATATCGTCGGCGTGTCCTCGATGGAGTAATTGACTCCGACTTGATTCCAGTCAACGGTTGCGGGCGGCTCCCAGTGGGGGGAGCCGCCCGCAACCCGTTAGAATGTGGCCAACGCGTCTATTTACGCTACACACGCAAGGAGAGTTTCCATGAGCGACGAAACCGTTCGAATCTTGGTTTTCAGCGACGATAAGGACAAGCGCGCCGCCGTCATCAACGGCATCGGTCTGCGCGCGTCTAAGGACACGCCTCGCATTGAATGGGTGGAGGCCGCCACTGGCTTCGGCGTGCGCGACGCCTTCGACCAGCAGGATTTTGCATTGCTCGTCCTCGACGCCGAGTCGAAGAAGGAGGGCGGCATGTCCATCGCCCAGGATCTCCAGGAGACCCGCGACGGTGTTCCCCCGATCATTTTCCTGACGGCGCGCCCCCAAGACGAGTGGCTGGCCACCTGGGCCGGTGCCACCGCCACGGTTTCCGACCCGATTGACCCGATCATCCTTCAGGAAACTGTCGCCGAGGTCTTGCGTGGGGCGGCTCGATGAGCCGGCGCGAATGGGGTCCGATCATCGCTTCCCTCATCGCCGGTGAGGCGCTGGACTACGACCAGTCTACTGGCTCATGGACCAGGTGATGAACGGCGAACTGGGTGAAGCCCGCCTCGCCTCCTTCCTGACTGCCATGGCGATCAAGGGAGCCACGGTCGAGGAGATCCACGGCCTGGCTGACGGCATGCAGGATCACGCGCAGCGCGTGGACCTACCCAGCCGCGCCCTCGACATCGTCGGTACGGGCGGGGACGGCTACAAGACCGTCAACATTTCGACCATGTCCGCGATCGTGCTGGCCACGATGGGCATTCCCCTCGTCAAGCACGGTAACCGGGCGTCCACGTCGAAGTCCGGTTCCGCCGACGTGATCGAGGCACTGGGCGTCAACCTGGACGTTGAGGTTGATCAGCTGCGCTCCATTTTCAATGAGGTCGGCATCGCGTTCCTTTTCGCTAACAAGATGCACCCATCGATGCGCTTCGCCGCCCCGGTGCGACGCGCGCTCGGCTTCCCGACGGCTTTCAACGTGCTTGGTCCGCTGACGAATCCCGCGAAGGTGCAAGCCTGCGCAATCGGGGCAGCCAAGGAAGAAAACGCGCGCCTCATGGCGGGGGTCTACGCGTCGCGCGGGCTGTCCGCCCTTGTTTTCCGCGGTGCGACAACGGGCCTGGACGAGCTGACGACAACTGATACGAACCAGGTGTGGATCGTGAACGGCGGTCACGTCAGCGAGGTTGCTTTCGACGCTCGTGACGCTCTCGGCATGGCGTCGGCGGCCATCGAGGACCTGGCCGGTGGCGAAGCCACCGAGAATGCTGCCGTGGCCCGCGAGGTCCTCTCGGGTGGTGGAGCAGACGCCGTGCGCGACGCCGTTGCCCTCAACGTTGGTGCGGGCATCCTGGCCTGGGAGGGTCTGGACAACCCGGTCGGTCCCGCCGACTTTGAGGAGCGCATGCGCGTCGCGGTTGATCGTGGTCTTGCTGCTCTCGCGGACGGTGTCGGAGCACGCCTGGTTGAGCGCTGGGTGGCCGCGTCCAACGCCTAACAGCCTGTTCGCGCCTACGCGCGCGAGCGTTCGTGCGGATGGGCGGTTGCGTGAGCGAGGAGTTCACGCAACCGCCCGTCGTGTAGGGGACTGCGCATCGGTGCCGCCCATGGCAGGGGAGACTCCCACGCGATGAGGCGCGTGCCTGGCTCGCTCAGCTGGGCGCAGATGAGCGCGCTCTCCGACCATGATGCTGCCTGTGCCGCGAGTCCATCGACCTCGAGCACAGGCGTCGATGTCAGGACCTCGATCCATGCAGTGGGATCGGTTCGGGGCGGCACCACGACCGAATTGATGTAGCGCCCATAGGACGCCACATGCATGACCCATCCGGGTTCGCCCGCGTCTCGGCGCGCGCCCCACACAATGCGCGGTGCCGCCAGGATCGGGCGCATCGTCGCGCGTTCAACGCCCGCCATGTAGGCACCGAGCTCGTCGCGCGCGCGGGCTGCCGACTCGAAGAGGCCCTGGGCACCAAGGCGCGTCATGACCGCGGTGAGGGCCTCGGGAACAGCGAGCGACGAAGCGGCCACGGCCTCGTCGATGAAGGAGGGGGGCCTGCGCGTCTTCGCTCTCGGAAAGCGCCCGCATAATTGCGTTCGCTGCCCGCGAAGCGTACGCACGCGTGCCGAAGGGGCCGAGTGCCCGGGGTAGCTCAGAGAGGCCGACGCGGGGGACCACGACGGCACGATCTGCTTCGCGCACGACCCAGTGCTGATTGGCTTGCCTGCGCGACGCTGAGTTGTATGGCGGTGCCAGTGCCGCGATGTCGCGCAGCTCCCGCACACGCGCCTCCAGCACGGAGGCAGTGGGAAAAGAGCGCACCCCGGTCGCCAGAGACACCATGCGCTGGACCTTCGGGCGCTTCTCCGCGCGCGTGTAGTAGCTGCCCACGCGCGAGCGCAGGGACGAGGCCGACCCGATGTAGAGCGCATCCCCCGAGACGTCGACGAAGTGATAGACACCCGGAGCGCTCGGCAGGTCGGTGACGAAGGACGGCGTGGCGGGGCGGCGGGAGGGAGCTGCATCGCTGAGGACCAGCAGGTCTTCCACGTCGGTGACGCCCGCCGAGGCCAGGAGGTCTACGAAGCCGAGCAACACCTCGGCCGTCGCGCGAGCATCCCCGAGTGCGCGGTGCTCCGGGACTGTCGCGGTTCCAAAGTACGAGGCGATGGTTCCGAGCTTGTGGTTGCGCACGAGCGGACGGGGCAGTGCTAAGCGCGCCAAACTGAGCGTGTCCACAACCCGGACCTTCGGCCAGGGACGCCCCGACGCGCGCACCGCTCTACGCAGGAACCCGACGTCGAAGGACGCGTTGTGAGCGACGAGTACAGGCGCATCCTCGCTCTCCAGCCCCGACCACTCAAGAAAGCGTTCCAACACCGGTCCGATAGGGTCCGCATCGGCGACCATCGCGGGAGTGATGCCCGTCAGGGAGGTAATGAACGGGGGAATTGGCGCGCAGGGACGCACGAGTGAGGAGAACTCATCGGCAAGGCACCCGCCTCGCACACGCACCGCGCCGATTTCCGTGATCTCAGCTCCGCCGCCTAGGCCTGTCGTCTCCAGGTCGACGACCACCCAGTGCCCGTCCGAGGCCGGGGTGCCCACAGCGTCGAGGCTCAGCTGAACCTCCGGTCTCGCACTACGAGACAATGTGTCAGAAACAAGCTCGCGAGCATAGCGTTTGTCGGACTCTGCGGGCGCGATGCTTCCTGAACAATTGCGCACGTGAGTCTCTTTCGTCATAGAGTTGATACTAATTCGAACGCGCGCCCGCGCGCCCGCTGACAATTGAGGAGTCACAGTGGCGTTCTACCAGGCACTCAAAGCGACCGGCAGTCCCGTTCTGAAGGCTGCGTATCACCCGTGGATTCGGGGCAAGGAAAACATCCCCGCCGAGGGACCCGCCATCCTTGCCTCCAACCACAATGCCGTGTGGGACTCCGTGTTCCTGCCCATGATGCTTGACCGCGAAGTCGTCTTCATGGGCAAGGCCGACTACTTCACCGGCACTGGTGTGAAGGGCTGGATGACCAAGGAGTTCATGCGTGCGGTCGGCACCATCCCCGTGGATCGCACCGGCGGACGCGCCTCCGAGGCTGCGCTCAACGCTGGACTCAAGCGCCTGCGCTCGGGTGAGCTTTTCGGCATCTACCCCGAGGGTACGCGTAGCCCCGACGGCCGTCTCTACCGAGGCAAGACCGGCGTCGCCCGCCTGGCCCTCCTGTCTGGCGCGCCCGTCATCCCCGTTGCCATGATCGGCACGCACGCTGCCCAGCCGATCGGCCAGAAGATCCCCTCGCGCACCAACATCGGAATGGTCATTGGTGAACCCCTCGATTTCTCGCGCTACAAGGGCCTGCACAAGGACCGCTACGTGCTGCGCGCCATCACCGATGAGATCATGTACAACCTGATGCTGCTGTCCGGCCAGGAGTACGTCGACCTGTACGCCGCGGATGTCAAGGCCCAGCTGGCAGCCGAGGGCGCGTTCGAAGGTCCGGTTCCCTCCAACGGTCGCCCCGCCCCCGGCGGACGCACGGCTCCCGACGTGCCCGTGCCGACCGCTCCCGAAGAAGAACCGTCGGAGGAAGAGAACAAGGAGGGTTCCTCCAAGTAATCGCCTCTCGTGGGACGCTGCTTCAGCATCGTTCCGTGGGACGGGTGTCCTTGGCGAAACGTGACACGGGCCGGGTAGAATGAACTGTGCCCTGCTCACGCGCGGGTCCATACACTAGGCAGCCCCACTGGGCAGCCGGGGTGTCGCGGCTCGTCTATCTGCGCGGGGCCGTACCTAACCAACCTGAGAAAGGTGACATTCATGTCGGTCCGTCGTGTTGCCCTGCTGACCGCAGGTGGCTTCGCCCCGTGCCTGTCCTCCGCTGTCGGTGGACTCATCGAGCGCTACAACGAAATTGATCCCTCCGTTGAGATCATCGCTTACCAGAATGGCTACCACGGCCTGCTCACCGGCAACTACGTGCTGGTGGATGAGGAGGCTCGTCAGCACGCTGCCGTCCTCCACCGCTACGGCGGCTCCCCGATCGGCAACTCCCGTGTCAAGCTGACGAACAAGAAGAATCTGGTCGAGCGCGGCCTCGTCGCCGAGGATGAGGATCCGCTGCAGAAGGCTGCCGAGCAGCTGCGCACCGACGGCGTTGATGTCCTGCACACCATCGGTGGCGACGACACCAACACGACGGCCGCCGACCTTGCTGCCTACCTGGAGGAGCACGACTACCACCTGACCGTCGTGGGCCTGCCCAAGACCATCGACAATGACGTGGTGCCGATCCGTCAGTCCCTCGGCGCTTGGACCGCCGCCGAAGAGGTGTCGGAGTACTCCCAGAACGTTATCGGCGAGCATCGCTCCAACCCCCGCATGCTCATCATCCACGAGATCATGGGCCGCCACTGCGGGTGGCTGACCGCTGCGGGTTCGCACCGCTACCACGAGTGGCTCAAGACCCAGGAGTGGGTGCCCTCGATCGGCCTGTCGAAGGAGCGTTGGGACATCCACGCCATCTTCGTGCCCGAGATGAAGATCGATCTGGATGCCGAGGCCAAGCGCCTCAAGGCGATCATGGACGAGCAGGGCAACGTCAACATCTTCCTGTCTGAGGGCGCTGGCGTCCCCGAGATCATCGCGGAGATCGAGGCTGCCGGTGGCGAGGTCCAGCGCGACCCCTTCGGCCACGTCAAGCTCGACACGATCAACCCCGGCCAGTGGTTCGCCAAGCAGTTCGCCGAGAAGATCGACGCTGAGAAGGTCATGGTTCAGAAGTCCGGCTACTTCTCGCGTTCCTCGCGCGCCAACGCCGACGACCTGCGCCTGATCAAGTCGATGACCGACCTGGCCGTCGAGTGCGCGTTCAAGGGCGAGTCCGGCGTCATCGGTCACGACGAAGAGGACAACGATCGTCTGAAGGCTATCCCGTTCCCGCGCATCGCGGGTGGCAAGCCCTTCGACATCTCGGCTCCGTGGTTCCTCGAGATGATGGCCGAGATCGGCCAGAGCGTCGAGCCGGCTGGCGAGTGAGCCGCTTCGCGTGATTCCTTCCATCACTCCCGGACGCGGCGGGGAGCCTGTGCGTAAGCCTCGCACCCGCCGCGTCCCCGAGCGTCTGTGGTCGCCCGAGTCCGGGGAGCGCGCTCCCTGGGATACGTGGCGCGGCCTGGACGCGGCCCAACAGCCTCGTACGCGGATGCCGAGTCCGTGTCCGAGGTGACGGCACAGTTGCGCCGTCAGCCACCCCTCGTGTTCGCGGGCGAGGTCGATGACCTGCGCACGTGGATGGGTGCGGCGTCCCGCGGCGAAGCCTTCGTGCTGATGGGCGGAGACTGTGCCGAAACCTTCGCGGAGGCGACCGCCGATCACGTGCGTTTGAAGATCCAGACGCTGCTGCAGATGGCTGTCGTCCTGACGTACGGTGCGTCGCTGCCAGTCATCAAGGTTGGTCGTATCGCGGGGCAGTACGCCAAGCCTCGTTCCTCCGACCTGGAGACGCGCGACGGCGTGACGCTGCCGAGCTATCGCGGCGACGCGGTCAACTCGTTCGAGTTCACTCCCGAGGCGCGCGAACCTGACCCGCAGCGCCTCCTGTCCCTGTATAACCATGCGGCGTCGACGCTGAACCTGATCCGCGCCTTTACGAAGGGCGGCTATGCGGATCTGCGGCAGGTACACCGTTGGAACCAGGGCTTCATGTCGAATCCGGCGTATGCGCGCTACGAGTCGCTGGCCGCCGACATTCACCGCGCGATCAAGTTCATGGGAGCAGCGGGCGTTGATTTTGAGACGCTGCGCGACGTGGACCTGTATTCCTCGCATGAGGCTCTGCTTCTGGAGTATGAGTCGGCGATGACGCGCATTGATTCGCGTACGGGCGAGCCCTACAACACGTCTGCCCACTTCCTGTGGGTGGGGGGAGCGGACGCGCGAGGAGGAGGGCGCTCATATCGAGCTGCTGTCGCGCGTGCGTAACCCGATTGGGGTCAAGCTTGGTCCGTCCACGACACGCGATCAGATGCTCTCGCTCATCGACCGCCTCAACCCGGATGGCGAGGAGGGGCGCCTGTCCTTCATCACGCGCATGGGTGCGGAACGCATCCGTGAGGTGCTGCCTCCGCTGCTTGAGGCGGCGCGCGAGGATGGCCGACCGATTACGTGGATGACGGACCCGATGCACGGCAATACGATCACGTCGTCGACCGGATATAAGACGCGTCGTTTTGAGACGATCATGGACGAGGTCCGTGGCTTCTTCGAGGCGCACGAGGCAGCGGGCACTGTGCCGGGCGGCCTGCATGTCGAGCTCACCGGTGACGACGTCACCGAGGTGATTGGCGGCTCCGAGTATATCGACGACGAGTCGCTGCGTGATCGTTACGAGACGCTCGTCGATCCTCGTTTGAATCATCAGCAGAGCCTGGAGATGGCATTCCAGGTCGCTCAGTATCTGGCGAAGGGTTCCTCCCACGAGGAGTGAGCTATCGCGGATAGTGGATCCCCGGCCTCGTTCATTCATTCATGTGGACGAGGCCGGGGATCTTTCTGTGCTCGAGGCACCCCGCGTGCGGTGAGCGCGGCGAGCGGCGGATAGTCACCGCGACGTGGCGTCACACGATGGAGATCGTCACGGTCGACCCCTTCTTGACCTTGCTGCCGCCGGCGGGGTCGGACGAGCGCACGGTGTTGAAGAAGCCTCCGAGGATCAGGTCTTCCTGGACGGTGAGCCCGGCTCCTTCGAGCTTGTTGCGCGCTTCCTGACGCTGAAGGCCAACGACGTCGGGAACGGTGACTGTCTCGGGTCCCTTGGATACGGTGTAGGAGACGGAGTCGCCACGGTACACGGTGGAACCCTCGCGGGTCTGCTGGGAGATCACCTGTCCCTCGGGGACTGTGTCGGAGTAGGCCTCGGTGGGTGAGGCGATGAGGCCGAGGGCCTCGATCGAACTCTTGGCGGCGGAAGCGCCCTTGCCGGTCAGTGTGGGTACGGTCCGGGGTTCGCGGCCCTTGGATAGGACGACGTCGACCGTGGAGTCGTGGGCCAGGGAGGTGCCCGCTGCGACGGACTGGGAGATGACCTGACCTGGGGGAACTTCTTCGGAGTAGGCATCAGTGACAGCGCCCAAGGCAAGCCCGGCGTCTGTCAGGGTACGCGAGGCCTCGTCCTGTCCCTTTCCGACGACGTTTGGAACGTCCTTCATGTCGATGCCCTTGGAGACGTACAGCTGGACGTTCGTGCTCTTATGCACGGAGCTGCCGCCGTCCGGGTCGGAGTGGGTGACAATGCCGGATTGGACGTCGTCAGAGAACTCCTCTTCAACGGAAGAAGCCAGTCCGATGGCACCCAGGTCTGCCTGCACGTCTGCCAGGTCCCGTCCCGTTGTGGTGGGCATCGTCAGGTAAGAGCCGGGACCATACTCGGTCCACCACCAGCTCCCGCCGAAGCTGGCGGCGACGATGAGCAGAAAGGCGATGACAGCCAGGAGTATCGCTCGCGTGGACATCTTCGCAGGAAGTTCGCCCGCGGAAAGGGTCTCGGTCGAGGTGGAGGCATGCACGGTGGTGACGGCGGTCGCGGCGGGGAGAGCAGTCGCGGTGGTGACGGCGGGGGCGGGCATCGCTTGCGTGAGATGGGTGGGCATGACCTCCGTGTGCAAGGCGGTTGTCCCGGAACCGCTTCGGCTGTCCTCGCGTGCTACCTCGGCGCGGCGGTTGGCAACGTCGGAGGGAATAGACGCTGCGGCCCGCGCCACCAGGTCGAGGGCGTCGGACGCGTCGGCGCATCGGTTCGCGGGGTCGCGTGCGGTGAGCGCGGCGACGAGATCGTCGATCTCGCGGGGGATCCACGGAAGGTCGGCCGAGGGGCTCGGAACGTCGTCCGACGCGTGGTGGTGGACGATCTGCAGGGGTGATTTGTCAGCCCACGGCACGGCACCGGTGAGCATCTCGTAGAGCATGATGCCGACGGAGTACAGGTCGGAGCGTGCGTCAGCTTTGGCTGTCTGGGCGATCTCGGGCGCGATGTAGGCGACTGTTCCCAGCATGTTGCCCGTGGCGGACGTCGACCCTTCCGAGACCGCACGAGCCAGGCCGAAGTCGGCGACCTTCGCGGGGCCATCGGTGGGAACAAGAATGTTCTCGGGTTTGATGTCGCGGTGGATGACGCCCATGCGGTGGGCTGCGCGCAGAGCTTCGAGGATGTCGGTCGTGTAGCGCAGTGCCTGCGGAATCGTGAACGCGCCCTGGGTATTCAGGAGTGCGCGCAGGTTGGTCCCATCGATGAGCTCCATGACGAGGAAACCCTGGCCTGAGACGACTCCCTGGTCGAAGACAGAGACGACGCCCGGGTGAACGATGCGGGCCGCGGCGCGCGCCTCTCGGTGGAAGCGCTCGACGAAGGCATCGGATTCAGCGAGGTAGGGGTGCATGACCTTTAGGGCCACGGGTCGCTCCAGGCGTTCGTCCTGGGCGACGTATACGGTCGCCATGCCGCCGCGCGCCAGTCTGCGCGTGACCCGGTATCGCTGATCAATCAGGCGGCCGATCAGTGGGTCAGTTTGGTCGTGTGTTTTCTCGTCGCTCACTGTGTTGATTCTATGGGAGTTTTCGGCAAATCATTGGAAGTGTAGACACCGGTGCGGCGCAGCGATGCGGTAGTGTTACGGTCATGACCAGTGCTGATATGACCCTGTTATCCACCGACGAGGTGTGCCGTCTGCTCGGTATTGAGGAACGCCGCCTCAAACAGCTGATTCGTGACCGCGTCCTGATCGAGGCCCGCTCTGCGTCTGGCGAACGCGGGGTACCCCGCGACATCATCGTGAAGGGTGAGAACGGCTGGGAACCGCTGCCCTTCCTGCAGGGGACGCTGACCCTCCTGGCCGATGACGGCTTTACGCCCGAGGAGTCCCTGGCCTGGTTGTACACCGTGCAGGACGAGCTGGGTGAACGCCCCATCGACGCGCTCACCTCGGGTCGTCACCACCGCGTCAATCGCATCGCCTCGACCCTGGCGTTCTGATGCCCTCGCCGCCCGGTGCCTAGGCGCGCCGGGCGGTGAGGATGTCACAGAGTTCACGCAGCATGGCGGATGCCTCGTCGCCGAAGGCTGACGCGTCAAGCGCACGGTGTCCTTGTGCGACGAGGTTCGCAATCTCAGCCTCGTGTGCGTTGCGTCCGTTGCGTTCGACGATCTGTGTCGCGACCGCGATCTCGTCGGCCGAGGCCTTAGCAACCCCGAGTACGTTCGCGAGAGCTGTGCGCTCGGCGGGGGAGGAGGCCGCCCAGGTCAGGGCAAGCAGGACGGTTCGCTTGCCCTCGCGCAGGTCGTCCCCGGCCGGCTTGCCGGTGACTGTTGGGTCTCCGAAGACGCCGAGGTCGTCGTCGCGCAGCTGGAAGGCCAGCCCCCAAGGCGTCAGGATTGCATCGAGGGTGTCGGTCAGTTCGTCGATGACGTGTGTCGAGTTGGCTCCGCAGATCGCGCCGAGCTGGGCGGGACGCACGACGGAATAGTGTGCGGACTTGTGCAGGGCGACATCGAGGGAATCGGCTGCGCTCAGCGCGTCGGCGCGCCGGGGGTCCAGCGGACTCTGTTCGGCCATGATGTCGAGGTACTGGCCCAGTGCTACCTCAGCGTGCATGTCGGCGAAGCTGCGGGCGAAAGCGCGCGCATTCGCTTCGGGCAGGTCCAACGCCTGTTCGTCGGCCTCGGCGCTCGCTGCCGAGAAGAGGAAGTCTCCCACGAGAATCGCGGCGTTGCGGCCAAAGGTCCCTGACGTCCCAATCCATCCCGCGCCCCGGTGGAGGTCTGCGAGGCGGCGGTGAGGCGTCGGTGCACCGCGCCGCTCATCCGCATGATCGATGATGTCGTCGTGGACGAGGGCGCTGGCCTGGTAGAGCTCGAGTGCGGCGGCCAGGTGGGGCAGGCGCGCCTCCGACAGGGGCCTGCCCGAACTCAGTGACCAGCCGACGTGGGCCATGAGAGCACGGAAGCGTTTGCCTCCTTCCGCCGAGGAAACTACGGCCTCGGAGAATGCGGCCGAGCGCGGTGTCGCGCCCGCGCGGGCAAGGAGGCGTGCCAGGGCGGTCGTGGTCGCCTCGTCGATGTGGGGACGCAGCACGGAGAAACTCTTGCTCAGACTCATGTGGTCACTGTAACTGACGGGCGAGGGTACGCGCGGGCCTTAGGCAGGGAAGCGTCACACCTACCGTCAGGAAAACTATCGAGCAAAGCACTAAACTGGTGATGGTATGCCGATTTGCAATCGGCGCTGTTTTGCATACCCATCAATGAAAGGGACCCGTGTGAGTGCATCGCGCGCTTCGGCAAAGGACTCCGCGACGACTGAGGACGCCCCGGAGGTGAAAGCCCTCGCGAAGAAGACGACGCGCACCAGGAAGGCCGCGTCGACTGCGAAGGCTGAGGCAGCCTCGGGCACCGAGGAGAAGAAGCCCGCCGCCAAGAAGTCCGCCGCGAAGAAGGCTCCCGCGAAGAAGGCCGCTCCCAAGAAGACCGCGAAGCAGGCAGCGGAGGGTGCCGAGGAGAAGAAGCCCGCCGCCAAGAAACCTCGCGGCCGCAAGAAGAAGGACGCGGAGGTTATCGAGGAGGTGACGCCGGATCTCGAGGTCGCGGAAGAAGAAGACTTTGATCCCACGGGCGAGGACCTTGAGGATCCGGACCTGGACACCGATACCGACGACGAGGATGTGGCCGAGGGCGAAGAGGAGCCTGAGGAGGAAGAGACGAAGGCAGCCGAGGGTGCTGCGCTGCGCGAACGCACGAACGCCGGCATTCACGTCAAGGGTGGATTCGTCGTCTCCGACTCCGACGAGACCGATGAGCCCGTCCAGCAGGTGACGGTCGCTGGCGCGACCGCCGACCCTGTGAAGGACTACCTCAAGCAGATCGGCAAGGTCTCCCTGTTGAACGCCGAGCAGGAAGTCGACCTGGCCCGCCGTATTGAGGCTGGCCTGTACGCCGAGTACAAGCTGAAGAACCAGGCCGCGAGATGACCAGCCGCGAGCGTCGCGAGCTGCACTTCCTGGCCCAGGATGGTCAGCAGGCGAAGAACCACCTGCTCGAGGCCAACTTGCGTCTGGTCGTGTCGCTGGCTAAGCGCTACACCGGTCGCGGCATGCAGTTCCTGGACCTCATTCAGGAAGGTAACCTCGGTCTTATCCGCGCGGTCGAAAAGTTTGACTACACGAAGGGGTACAAGTTCTCGACCTACGCCACGTGGTGGATCCGTCAGGCGATCACCCGAGCGATGGCCGACCAGGCTCGCACGATCCGCATCCCCGTGCACATGGTTGAGGTCATTAACAAGCTTGCCCGTGTCCAGCGCCAGATGCTGCAGGACCTGGGTCGTGAACCCACCCCTGAGGAACTGGCGAAGGAACTCGACATGACTGCCGAGAAGGTCGTCGAGGTCCAGAAGTATGGCCGTGAACCCATCTCGCTGCACACGCCGCTGGGCGAGGACGGCGATTCGGAGTTCGGAGATCTCATTGAGGATTCCGAGGCTATTGTGCCTGCCGACGCCGTATCCTTCACCCTGCTCCAGGAACAGCTCCACCACGTCCTCGACACGCTGTCGGAGCGTGAGGCCGGCGTCGTCTCCATGCGTTTCGGCTTGGGTGATGGCCAGCCTAAGACGCTCGATGAGATCGGTAAGGTTTACGGCGTCACGCGTGAGCGCATCCGCCAGATCGAATCCAAGACGATGTCGAAGCTGCGTCACCCCTCGCGTTCGCAGGTGCTGCGCGACTACCTCGACTGACGTACACCGTACGTACATGGGGGCCAGGAACATGCGTTCCTGGCCCCCATGACAACATCGTCACAATGCTGTCAGCTTCGGGTGGCTTCGTCGCATTAAATGGGGTTGGTAGGGCAGGATGAAGACATGCTTGAGGGTACGCTGATTCTCGTTGTGACTGTCATTCTGGTTATCGTCGTCGCGGCCGGTGTTGTGGCCGTCCTCGCGCTGTCGCGACGCAGCGCCGACGACTGGAAGGGTGTCATCAAGCGTGAGCGTGAAGAAATCACGCAGGATGTGCGCACGCATTCCTTACCCAAGCGTGCCTCGTCGTCTTCCGATGGGCCTGTCGTTCCGCGTACGGCGTCACTGGATGCTCTCTTGAGCACTGCTGACTCTTCTAGCGCGTACTTCGATGCTGATCGGCTGCCCGGCGTTGATCGCCTCGAAAATGTCACCGGGCGTGTCAGTGGTCGGTTCGATCGCAACGGTAAGGGAAACAAGCGCGATGGCGGCTCGCGAGGCAAGGCGCAGGGGCAGTAACGCACCTGGTGGGTCTCACGCTTTCATCCGGATGCGTCCATGGGGGATAATGGCCCCATGGACGCATTTGATTCATTCCTTCAAACGCCGTGGGCAGTCGTCGTCGGCCTGGTGCTCGCCGTGCTGGTCGGCCTGGTCATCCGCCTGGTCGTCAGCTCGCGTCAGCGCCCGTCCGACGATGTTTCGGTCCCGGCCCAGCCCCAGGTGCCCGCCGCCGGCGAGAGTCCAACGCCGACGCAAGCCGATGAGGAAAGCCCAGAGCGGCCTCGCGCCGGTCCCGAGGCATCGGAAGAGTCCGCCGCCCCGGCTGAAGCGGAGATCGCCGCCGAGCCGACCGTCGAACGGCCCGAACCCGTGCGCGGGCGCATGGAGCGCCTGCGTGAACGTCTCGCTTCCTCCGGCGCACTTGGCCGCGCGATTCTCGGAGTTCTCAGCCGAGGCCAGCTCAGTGCCGCAGACTGGGAAGAGATCGAGGAGTCCCTGCTCATCGCGGACCTCGGCCTAGAGGCGACTGACTCCCTCATGGAGGCGCTCAAGCGCCGCGTCGCCGTCGAGTCCACGACTGACGAGGCGCGCATCCGCGAGATCCTGCGCGAGGAACTCCTGGCCGTCGTCGGCCCCGACATGGACCGCTCTCTTGATCTGACCCGCCCCGAGGCGGACGGAACGTCCAAGCCAGCCGTGGTCCTCATGGTTGGTGTGAACGGTACCGGCAAGACGACGACCGTCGGTAAGCTCGCGCGCATCCTTGTCGCGGAGGACAAGTCCGTCCTCCTGGGCGCTGCTGACACGTTCCGCGCCGCCGCCGCCGACCAGCTCGCCACGTGGGGCGAGCGCGTGGGCGTCGACGTTGTGCGAAGCGACCGAGAAGGTGCCGACCCGGCATCCGTCGCCTTCGAGACTGTGCGCGAGGGCATTGCACGCGACGTCGACGTCGTCCTCGTCGACACGGCGGGCCGTCTGCAGAACAAGTCCACACTCATGGATGAGCTTGGCAAGATCAAGCGCGTCATGGAAAGCAGGCCCCCGTCTCCGAGGTCCTCCTGGTCCTGGACGCCACCACCGGCCAGAACGGTATGAAGCAGGCGGAGGTGTTCGCGCAAGCGACCGGAGTGACCGGCATTGTGCTGACCAAGCTTGACGGATCCGCGAAGGGCGGCATCGTTGTCTCGGTCCAGCGGACTCTGGGCGTTCCCGTGAAGTTCGTCGGTCTCGGCGAAGGTGCGGACGATCTGGCACCCTTCGACCCGCAGGGTTTCGTCGACGCGATCGTGGGCCGCGCCTAAGCACCCACTCACCACGTCACTATCCTCGGCCCCGGTCACACGACCGGGGCCGAGGTGCGCTAACCTGACCTAGTACTGTAGCCATCTTGGGAGAACACACGTGTTTGGAAACCTGTCAGACCGCCTGACCCAATCCTTCCGTACCCTGCGCAGTCGCGGGGTCCTGACCGAGTCCGACGTCGATCAGGCGATTTCCGATATCCGCCGCGCCCTCATCGAGGCGGATGTCGCCCTTCCCGTCGTTCGTCAGTTCACCTCCCAGGTTCGCGAGAAGGCCTACGGTGCGGCCCGCTCCAAGGCTCTCAACCCCGGCCAGCAGGTCGTCTCCATCGTCCACGACGAACTCGTTGAGATCCTGGGTGGTGCCACCCGCGAACTGACCTTCGCGGAGTCCGGTCCCACTGTCTTTATGCTCGCCGGCCTTCAGGGTGCCGGTAAGACCACCTTGTCCGGAAAGCTCGGCAAGTGGCTGCGTGAGGAAGGCAAGACCGTCCTCCTCGTGGCGTCCGACCTCCAGCGCCCTAACGCCGTCCAACAGCTTCAGGTCGTCGGCGAGCGCGCCGGCGTCAAGGTGTGGGCTCCCGAACCCGGCAACGGTGTGGGCAACCCCGTCGAGGTCGCACGCAGCGGTGTTGAGTTCGCCCGCCAGAGCGGCATCAACGTCGTCATCGTCGATACCGCCGGCCGCCTCGGCGTCGACCAGGAGATGATGGACCAGGCGATTGCGATTCGCGATGCCGTCAACCCGCACGAGATCATGTTCGTCCTGGACGCCATGGTTGGTCAGGACGCGGTGTCTACGTCGACGGCATTCCGCGATGGCGTCGGATTTACCGGCGTGGTCCTGTCCAAACTGGACGGCGACGCGCGAGGCGGTGCCGCCTGTCTGTGCGCGGCGTGACCGGCGCTCCGATTCTCTTCGCTTCCACGGGCGAGGGGCTCGATGACTTCGAGCGCTTCCACCCGGATCGTATGGCCGGGCGCATCCTCGACATGGGTGACATCCTCACCCTCATCGAGCAGGCCGAGAAGAAGATGGACGCTGAGGAGGCCGAAAAGGTCGCCTCCAAGGCCCTGGCCGGCCAACTGACCCTCGCCGACTTCCTCAGCCAGCTCCAGCAGATTAAAGAAGCTGGGGTCCATGAAGAAGATGCTCGGTATGATCCCGGGTGCTGCCCAGCTGCGCGAGCAGATCGACAACTTCGACGAGCGCGAGGTTGACCGCGTCGAGGCTATCGTCCGTTCGATGACGCCCGCCGAGCGTGAGGATGTCTCGATCCTCAACGGCTCGCGCCGCGCGCGTATCGCCCGCGGTTCGGGAACGACGGTGAAAGAGGTTAACCAGCTTGTCCAGCGCTTTGAAGCTGCCCGCGAAATGATGGGACAGATGGGTGGGGGGAGTGCCCGGCATGGGTGCTCTGCCGGGGCGCGGCGGCAAGGCCAAGCAGAAGGTGAATGCCCGTAAGGCACAGGCCCAGCGCGCTCGCGTGAAGAAGAAGGCTCGCTCCGGTAATCCCGCGAAGCGCCGCCAGCAGGAACTCGAGGCCATGCTGCCCCCATCGGAGCGCAGCGCCCCCCAGGGATCCTCCTTCGGTGGTGCCGCTCAGGCACCCACCGTGCGTCCGACGATTGACGATTTGCCGGATGACGTCAAGCGTATGCTCGGACAGCTTTGAGCCGTGCTCGTCACCGGCGTCGGCCTGTGGGCCGAGGATGCGCTCGCTCGCCCGCAGTGGGTGAGCGGTACGTGGTCTGTGTCCGACGGACTCATTCGTCGCGTCGGTGACGAATTGGCGGATCGCGCCGACCGCTGCGGCTTTATCGTGCCGGGCATGGTGGACGCGCACTGCCACATTGGTTATTCTTCGTCCGGCCCGGTGTCGCCCGAGGAGATGATCCGGCAGTCGGCGCTCACGCTCGCCAGTGGCGTGACGCTCGTGCGTGATTGTGGCGTGCCCGTCGATAACTCGTGCGTGAACGACCTTGTTGGTCCGCGCCTAATCCGCTGCGGTCGCCACGTCGCGCGGCCCAAGCGCTACATGCGCGACCTGCCGCTGGACGTCGAGGATCAGCGCGAGCTGCCCCGCGTCCTGGCCGACATGGCAGGGCGCTGCGACGGCTGGGTCAAGATCGTCGGTGACTGGATCGACCGCAGCGGCGGCGCGGACGCTGACCTCATGCCGCTGTGGGATCCCTTCGTCCTGCGTGAGGCGGTCGCTGCCGTGCACGAGGCCGGGGCGCGCATCGCTGTCCATGCTTTCTCTCACCGCGTCATTGATTCGCTTATTGAAGCGGGTGTCGATGACATTGAGCATGGCAGCGGCATCGACGCGGACCAGGCCAGCGAGATCGCAGCGCGCGGCATCGCCGTAACCCCGACTCTGCGCCAGGTCGAGCTTTTCGCGGACTTCGCCGCGCAGGCGGGGACCAAGTACCCCGTCTACGCGGCGACCATGCAGCGCATGTATGACACGCGTGTCGAACACTTCCAGATGCTTCTGGACGCAGACATCATCTTCCTGCAGGGAACCGATGCTGGTGGATACCAGGAGCATGGTTCCATTGCGGGCGAGCTTGGCCTGTGGTCGCGCTGGGGTGCCTCGTCTCAGGCCGTCATCGACGCATCCACCTGGGTCAGCCTCCACTATCTGGGCCGCCCCGGCCTCGTCGAAGGAGCGGACGCTGATCTGCTGATACTCGACGATGATCCGCGCGCCGACCCGCTCGCTCTCGCGAGGCCGACCTCCGTATATATCGGGGGGAGAGTGTGCGTGGCAGCGTCCCTAGACACTCAACATGTGTGTAGTGATGGATTTAACCGTGAAGCAGTGTTGAGCCTGGCGTTCCCCTGTGGGAATTTAGCTCAAATTATGGCATAATCGCTAGCTGTACCCGGCGGAACGTAGACCCTCTCACTGCGTGTCGTCGTGTCCCGGTCCAATGCGACCCCTGTGTTTCCCACCTCGGGACGCAAAGGTCCACACCAATTCTGAAATGGAGAGACCACTCAAGTGGCAGTTCGAATTCGCCTGAAGCGCATGGGCAAGATCCATGCCGCCCAGTACCGCGTTGTCGTCGTCGATTCCCGCAAGAAGCGTGACGGCCGCGTCATCGAAGAGGTCGGCTACTACGATCCTCAGCCGAACCCGTCGATCATCCGCATCGACTCTGAGCGTGCCCAGTACTGGCTCGGTGTTGGCGCTCAGCCCTCCGACCAGGTCCGCAACCTGCTGGTCCTGACCGGTGACATTGCTAAAGCACAACGGCAAGGCCGATGCGGTTTCCCGCGTCATCGTCTCCGAGGCCGACAAGGCCGCCCAGGCCGAGCAGGCCATCAAGGACGCCGAGGCTGCGGCCGAGAAGTCCAAGGCTGCTGCCTCCGCCAAGAAGGCCGAGGAAGAAGCTGCTGCTGCCGCGGCTGCCGCCGAGGCCGAGCAGGCTTCTGACGAAGCCGCTGGAGAGGATGCCTGAGCATGCTCGCCGACGCGCTGGAGCACCTGGTCAGCGGCATCGTTGACCACCCCGAAGATGTCGAGGTGACCCCTCGCTCGATGCGACGCGGTCAGCTCCTTGAGGTTCGCGTGAACCCCGAGGACCTGGGACGAGTCATCGGTCGTGGCGGTCGGACGGCTCGCGCTCTGCGCACCGTCATGGGTGCGCTGTCTACGCGCGGCACCGTCCGAGTCGACGTTGTTGACACGGATCGCGAGTAAGGCTCGCACACGTCACGAAGGGGTCCGGCACCGCCGGACCCCTTCGTTGTATCCTTCGGACAGATTCCCATTCATGATGAGGAGAACCCATGCAGCTCACAGCCGCTATCGTCGGCCCCGCTCACGGACTGCGCGGCGAGGTCATTCTTGACGTTCGCAGCGACGATCCGGAGGTGTTGACACCGGGCGCGCACCTGGAAGTCGCGGGACGTGGTGCCGTGGTGACGGTCCGATCAATCCGCGTCCATAAGGACCGCGTCCTGGCCTCCTTCGAGGAGTGTGTGTCGCGCGAGGATGCCGAAGCGCTGCGCGGTGTTCGACTGCTTGTCGAGGAGCACGAGGAAGAAGATGCCTGGTATCCGCATCAGCTCAAGGGTCTTGCGGCCCGCACGCCGGGTGGCGAGGTGCTCGGCACTGTCAGCGGCTTGACCCCCGGTGCCGCCCAGGACTTGCTGCTCGTCAAGACTCAGGCAGGTACCGTCATGGTTCCCTTCGTCACTCAGCTCGTCCCCACCGTTGACGTGGAGGGCGGTTTCGTCGTCATCGACGCGCCCCCAGGCCTGTTTGACGATCAGGCCGTTTCTGAGCGGGATGGCAAGTAGCGTGCGTTTCGACCTTATTTCGATCTTTCCCGATTATTTTGCGCCCCTGACGCTCTCCCTCATGGGCAAGGCTGAGGATGCCGGCCTCGTCTCGGTTGAAGCCCATGACCTGCGCGGGTGGGCCACCGGCAAGCACCGCAGTGTCGACGACACTCCCTACGGTGGCGGTGCCGGCATGGTCATGCGCGCAGACGTGTGGGCGCGCGCCCTTGATGAGGTGCTCGCCATCCCGCTGCGCACCGGTGACGAGGATGGGACCCCGGCCTCGTCGCGGCGTATCCTCGCGATCCCGACACCGTCGGGCACCCCGCTGACCCAGCCCCTTGTTGAAGACCTGGCGCGTGCCGATCAGATTATCGTCGCGTGCGGGCGTTACGAGGGGATCGATGCGCGCGTGGCCCAGCACTACCGGGGAGCGGGCGTCGAGGTGTTGGAGTTCTCCATCGGTGACTATGTCCTCAACGGTGGCGAGGTCGCGGCGATGGTGCTCACCGAGGCAGTCGCGCGCCTCCTGGACGGTTTCATGGGTAACCCTGACTCGCTCGTCGAGGAGTCGCACTCGGGCGCGGGTCTCCTCGAATACCCCGTCTTCACCAAACCCCGTGAGTTCCGTTCCTTGGAGATCCCTGAGGTTCTACTGGGAGGAAACCATGCGGTCATCGAGCGCTGGCGACGCGACCGCGCGATCGAAAAGACCGCTGCGGTGCGTCCCGACATTGCCCTGTCGTTGCACGCCGACTCGCTTGGCCGTGAGGACCGTGCGGCTCTGGCCGCCTGCGGTGTCGCGTACCCGCGTGAGGGGGCAGCTCGCCCCGTCGACATTCGTAGCGCCAAGGCCGGGGATGCGCACGCGCTCAGTGCCCTGGCCGCGCGTACCTTCCCCGAGGCATGCTCTCCCGATCTACCCCGCGAGGCCATTAACGCGTTCATTGCGACCGAGTTAAGCCCCGACATGTTCGAGGCCGTGGCCAGTCAGCCAGAGCGGTACCGAATACTGGTCGCCGAGGTTGATGGTGCCCTCGTCGGATACACGCTGACGGTCGTCGGCAAGGGAGCGATCCCCGACGAATGCGTGCGCCCCGGAAAGGTTGAAGCCGACGCTGCGTACCTGTCCAAGTGCTACGTCGACGCGCCGTGGAGGGGTAGTGGCATCGCTGATACGCTCGTCGAGCGTGCGGTCGCTGATGCGGCGCAGTGCGGGCACGCATCCGTGGCTCTGGGCACCAACCGCGCCAACAAGCACGCGCAGACCTTCTACAAACGCCATGGATTCCGTCGTCGTTCCACCCGCACCTTCGATGTTGGCGGCGTCCTTAATCACGACGTCGTCATGGTGCGTCATCTCACGGGGGCTGACGGCAGGTAACTCGCCTAAACGTGCCTGATGTATGGGATACTAGCCAGGATTGTGCGTGGTTCATCCTGCCGCAGGGGGACACCGAGGCGCACAATCAGACGAACGAATGAGCGGGCACAGGCCCGCCCAACCGGCGCCCCCGACCTGCGGCAGAGGCGTCAAGGAGAAAAAATGCAGAAGCTGGACGCTGTTGACGCGCCTTCGCTGCGCGATGATATCCCGCCGTTCCGCGCGGGCGACACCCTCAAGGTGCACGTCAAGGTCATCGAAGGCAACCGCTCCCGTATCCAGGTCTTCCAGGGCGTTGTGATCGCTCGCCGCGGTCACGGCGTGTCCTCCACGTTCACGATCCGCAAGGTTTCCTTCGGCGTGGGCGTTGAGCGTACCTTCCCGGTTCACGCCCCCACGATCGACCACATCGAGGTCGTTACCAAGGGCGACGTGCGCCGCGCCAAGCTCTACTACCTGCGTGAGCGTCACGGCAAGGCCGCGAAGATCAAGGAACACCGCTCCGGCAAGGCCGAGTGAGGCTAGCCGGGCCACGTGCCTTGGCATTTTTCGCGGAAAGGCCCGACACCGCGCGCTGGTGTTGGGCCTCGCCGTATCCTTGGATGGTTCACGAGGAATAAAGGAGAATGCATGATCTCGACTGCAAGCCCTGAACTCGGACCGGCTCACGCGCCGTCGCTCCGGGATCGCGAGCGCGCGGAAGCGCGGGCACGGCGTAACCCCTTGGTGTGGTTGCGCGAGATCATCGTTATCATCGTCGTTGCACTCCTCATCTCCTCACTGCTGCGTGCCTTCATTATCCAGGTCTTCTGGATCCCGTCTCCCTCGATGCGTAACACGCTGGTGGAGGATGACCGTATCGCGGTCTCCCGTATCGACGCGATTCGATCAAACATTCACCGTGGTGATGTCGTTGTCTTCGACGATACGCTCGGGTGGCTCGGACCTACGGAGATCACGTCTCCCTCCGCGATCCGCAAGATCGGAGAGTTCACAGGCTTCGTCCCTGCCGGCGGCGAGCAGACCCTCGTGAAGCGTGTTATCGGTGTCGGTGGCGATCACGTGACGTGCGAGAGCACCACAGGCAAGGTCAGCGTCAACGGTGTTGAGATCGACGAACCCTACATCGCGAACGGGCAGGTGCCCTGCGGTGAGCGTACGTTCGATATCACCGTTCCTGAGGGACATCTGTGGGTCATGGGAGATAACCGTTCCAACTCTGCCGACTCGCGCTATCACATGGGTGAGGGGCAGTCTCCCTACGTCCCTGTCTCCTCGGTCGTTGGTACGGTTCAGGCCGTCATCTGGCCGACGTCTCACTGGAGTACGGGTGTGGGTCGCCCCGAAGCCTTTGCATCCGTCCCCAAGCCCTCATGAGCACAGCCTCGCGTGACCTTGAGATGTCCCTCGCGACGCGCTGGGGGATCGTCGCTGGCATGGACGAGGTCGGTCGCGGTGCTCTCGCCGGCCCTGTCGCCGTCGGCGTCGCCCTCATCGGGGCGGACGCTCCGCCCGTACCCGCCGGACTCACCGACTCCAAGGCACTCACCCCGCGCCGTCGAGACGCTCTCGTCGAGCCTATTCAGTCCTGGGTCCAAGACTGTGCCGTCGGATACGCCTCGCCGCAGGAGATCGACCGGTGGGGGATCATTGTCGCCCTGCGCCTGGCTGGGCGCCGAGCCCTCGCCGAGGTCGCGAGCCGAGGCCTCATCCCCGGTGGTGTCCTCTTGGATGGATCCCATGACTGGCTGTCCGAACCCGACGACCTGTTCGGGGGCATCGACGGACCCGAGGATCCTTTCGGCGTCGCCCTTCCCGTTCGTATGCAGGTTAAAGCCGACTTGTCCTGCGCTGTCGTGGCCGCCGCGTCCGTCCTGGCCAAGGTCGCGCGCGACCGGCTCATGGCCGAGACCAAGGATCCCGGATACGGTTGGGCCTCGAATAAGGGATACGGCTCTGCCGCGCATGCGCGCGCTATCGCTGAGCTGGGTGTGAGCGATTTTCATCGGCGTTCATGGAAGATGCCGACGAAGCCCACAAAGTAGGGCGCGCCGGGGTGGCAGGGTGACCCGTGTGGTCTTCCCCGGCATGATGGGGTCCGTGAGCGAAGAAATCGAAGGTTATGAGAACAACCTGGAGCTGGAGCTTTTCAAGGAATACCGCGACGTTATCGGCTTGTTTAAGTTTGTCGTGGAGACTGAGAGGCGTTTCTACCTGTGCAATCACGTCGATGTCCAGGCGCGTCCCGTCGGCGGCGACGTGTTTTTTTGAGCTGACACTGACCGATGCGTGGGTCTGGGACATCTATCGATCATCGCGTTTCGTGCGATCAGTTCGCGTCATCACTTACAAGGACGTGAATGTCGAGGAGCTATCGAAGCCAGAACTCGACATCCCGTAGCGTTCTCCATCCACAGGTCCCTTGCTGTGTCGCGGTGTATCCACAGGGCCTTGCGCGTGCCGCCTCCTATCCACAGGGGGCGGTTTTCACGTTGAAAGCGGCGTGTCCTGGGGAGCAGTGTGGTCGTGGAGGTGAGTCCGCATGGATTGCTCAACACGACCCGACCGGCGGGTCCTAGGTGTGGCGGGGGAATACACGGCGCGCCTGATCATCGAAGAGGCGGGCCTGCATGTCCTGGAATGCAACTGGCACGACGGCAGGCGCGGAGAACTCGACATCATTGCTCGCGACGACACAGACCCGGCATGCCCGTGGACTGTCGTCATCGAGGTCCGCACTCGGGTGGGCAGGCAACGGGGCAGCGCTCTCGCGTCGGTAGATGCCCGCAAAGTCGCTCGGCTGCGTGCGCTCACGGGCGCGTGGTGTCGACAACGAGGCCGACTGGGGTCTCGTGTCCGCATCGACGTTGTGGCATTGACCTTGGATGCGCAGGCTTTGTGTCACTGGCCGGCCGTGACGTGCGCTGACGTGGATCTGCGCACGCTTGGCGCGCAGGTGGTCTGGCTGCGAGGTGTGCAATGAGCGGGCCGGGTCTTGCGCGCACCTACTCGATGAGTGTAGTTGGGATTGAGGGCCATCTGGTTGACGTTGAGACCTACGCGGGGGCTGGCCTCGTGGCCTTCACGCTCGTCGGACTCCTGGACACATCGGTTCGCGAGGCGCGCGACCGTGTGCGCGCCGCCTTCGAGTCCTGCGGATTGGACGTGCTGGATCAGCGCATCACTGTCAATCTTTCCCCGGCGGGCATCCCAAAGTCGGGGTCCGTCTTTGACCTAGCCATCGCCTCGTCCATTGCACTGGCGACCGGCCTGGTGTTGCCCAGGGCCTTCGAGGACAGCGTCATCGTCGGAGAACTGGCCCTCGACGGGAGCATCCAACCCGTGCGAGGGGTACTGCCCGCCGTGCTGTCTGCTCGTTCGCTCGGGGTACGCCGCGTCATCGTCCCCTCTGCCTGCGCGCGCGAGGCGCAGCTGGTCTCTGGGATCGAGGTCATTGCCTTCGAACACCTCGCGGATATGATCGCATGGGCTGGGGGAGAGGCAATCAAAGCGCCTTTTCATGGGCACCTGGGCGTGCACCGCCGGGATTGTTCCGTGGAGGATGTTTCGATCCTCGACATGGCGGATGTTCGCGGCCAGCCCGAGGCCGTTGCAGCCATGGAAGTCGCCGCTGCGGGAGGACACCACGTGTTTCTGCTGGGCGAGCCAGGCTCTGGCAAGACAATGCTCGCTTCGCGCCTTCCCACAATTTTGCCCGACCTGGACCCGGACACTGCCCTGGTCACCACGTCCCTGCACTCTGTCGCCGGCCTCATCCCGACGGGCACGGCTCTCGTCACGCGTCCTCCGTTCCAGGCACCCCACCACTCGGTGACGATGGCTGCGCTCATCGGTGGCGGCTCTCGAACCCTCACGCCGGGTGCGGTATCGCTGGCCCACGGTGGGATTCTGTTCCTGGATGAGGCTGCCGAGTTTGCGCCCTCCGTTCTCGACTCCCTGCGTGAACCCCTGGAATCAGGGGCCGTCAACTTGCACCGCTCGGGTATCCATGCGCGCTACCCGGCTTCGTTTCAGCTGGTCATGGCGTCCAACCCGTGCCCGTGCGGAGGGAGGCGTGGTGGACGCCGCTGCACCTGCTCGTCGATCGCGCGGCGTCGCTACATGGCTCGCCTGTCGGGGCCGTTGCTGGACCGCATGGACATTCGCATCGACGTGCACACCCCGACCCGTGCGGACATGGCAACAGGGGACTCGCGTGACTCGGCGACCATCCGGGAGCGGGTGGTGGTCGCGCGTGAACGAGCACGACACCGACTGACCGGCACGCCGTGGCACTGCAACGCGCAACTGCCTGGGGCGTGGATTAGGCGGAACTCCGGCATCGACGCCGACCTGGTGGCTCAGCTCGACCGACTCGTCGACGCTGGGGCATCGTCAATGCGGGGCATCGACCGAATGCTTCGGCTGGCATGGACGCTCGCTGATCTGGACGGTGCCCCTCACCCGACAATTGACCACATCGTTGCAGCGCAGCAGCTGCGGAATGGACACGATCATGACAACTGATGATGACATCTGGGAGGGTGCCTGGTGGTCCGCCATCTCCGAACCCGCCGACCCCGCAGCACGCGTTGTGCGATCAGTCCTCGGGGATCGAGCGGGGCGCGAATGGCTCCAAGGGTCCTGGGCGGGCGTTCCCTCACAGATTGCCGCCCATGCGAGAACGGACTGGTTCACACAGTGGAATCGGTGGCAAGCGCGCGTGCACGAGGTTGACGTTGATTCGGACCTTGCTCGCGTTGAGCGGGCTGGAGGGGGTTTTGTGTCGCCGTCGGATCCTCGGTGGCCCTCGCAGCTCTCCTGCCTGGGCGACGATGAACCGCTCGGCCTGTGGTACCTCGGGACTCTGCCCAGTGATTCCAGCAGTGATGGGCACGTGTCGATCATCGGAGCTCGGGCATCGACCGGAGCTGGCGGCAGGTGTGCCCGAAACATGGCCTATCACCTAGCGTGCTCGGGGTATACCGTCGTGTCTGGTGGGGCCATCGGCATCGACATTGAAGCGCACAGAGGCGCGATGACGGGTGGTGGGGCGACGGTCGCCATCCTGGCGGGCGGCGTTCTCAACCCCTACCCGGCGTGTCACATCCCCGACTTCCGAGCAATGACGGCTGGGGGCGGTGTACTCATCTCAGAGGTGTCTCCCACCGCCCGGCCCGCAAAATGGCGTTTCCTCACCCGCAACCGGCTGATCGCCGCGTGGAGCGCCGCAACCATCGTCGTCGAGGCAGGGGCGCGCTCGGGCGCACTGGCGACGGCCCGGTGGGCGATGAGCTGCGGTCGGGAACTCGGTGCCGTGCCCGGCGCGGTCGATGCCCCCATGTCGGTGGGATGCCTCGAGTTGGCGCGCAACGGCGCGACAATCATTCGAGACGGGCGCGACGCCGCTGAGCTGGCTGGTCCCCTCGACGTCGACGCTGAGGCGACGCTGTTCGGAATGCCGGTTGAGGAAGACCACGGTATCGATGCACTGCCACCTATCGCCCGCCGCGTGTGGGAGGCGCTTCCTCGCAGCGCTCCCGCTGGCGTACCCGCGATCTGCGCATCCGCCGGACTTGGACGAGACGAAGTGAATTGTGCCCTCATGGACCTGACAGTCGCTGGCCTCGTCACCAGCTCGACGCGCGGGTGGTCCCGCATGCGGGGGAGTGACACCGTAGGATGAACGCATGAGTGAGAGCGTGGGGGACCAGTGGGGTGAATACCTGCGTGTGGGCAGGCGGATGAGCGAGCACACCGTAGACGCCTACCTGGGTGACCTGCGTGCTCTCCTGGACTACCTGGGAATCGGTTGGGATGCACCCGTCGGCGAGTTCGCGCATGCCCTCACGCAGCGCCGCATCCGTTCGTGGCTCGCCGACACGCTGGTGCGCGGGGGAGCGCGCTCGACGATCGCTCGTCACACGGCAGCCGTTCGTAACTTCACCGCATGGGCCGTGCGAGAAGAAATACTGCCGAGCGACCCGGCGGCCGCTCTCTCCAGCCCCCGTGCCGATCAACGTCTACCCACGCCCCTCGACGAGTCCGACGCGCGCACCCTCATTAACCTTGCCAAGTCTGAGGCGCTGACCGGCGGCCCCTCGCAGATGCGCGCATGGGCGATCCTCGAACTCACATACGCGTGTGGGCTGCGTGTCTCAGAGGTGTGCGCGCTCGACGTGTCCTCACTCAATCGAGAGGCACTGACCGTCCGCGTCCTCGGCAAAGGCAACAATGAGCGCGTCGTTCCCTACGGTCCGCCTGCCGAGGACGCCCTCGATCACTGGCTCGTACGAGGCCGACCCCAGTTGGCTGGGGAGACCAGCGGCAGCGCGCTCTTCCTCGGAGACCGAGGCGGGCGCATTGATCCGCGCGTCGTTCGCTCCATGGTCCATCGAATGGCCGCGAAGGCCGGCGTGCACGACATTGCGCCCCACGGGCTGCGTCACTCGACAGCCACCCACCTCCTCCAGGGTGGAGCCGACCTGCGTGCCGTCCAGGAAATGCTGGGCCACGCCTCCCTGGTGACGACGCAGCGCTACACCCACGTCGATACAGCCAGGCTCAGCGTCATCTACCAGCGCGCCCACCCCCGTGCCTGACACACGCACCCGCGAGCCTGACGCTTCCAACCCCCGCGTTGTGGGCGGCGCGGGGCCTGCCCGCCCGCTCATAGCCGTGCAGCGAACGGCGCTTGGCACGTCGTCAAATGCGCGGCCAGGCCCTGCAAGCCCCGCGCCGCCCCGCTCGAGTCTGGGCTGTGGCTGAATCTCGATGATGGTCCCCCGAACTGCGAGTGCATGGGACGCGACGAGTTCTTATCAGCTCCCATTCCAGGGCAGGAGCCGCGGCCTGTCAACCGTCAACCGGAGCGGATCGACGTACGTTTTCGGTCCTGTCTTCGCTCCCCAGTGCAGGGTCTGCGATCCTTCCTCGACAGCGCCGATCTGCGCGCCCATCGTGACGGTATCTCCGACGCTCACGCTCGGCGTCACCGGTAGATAGGTCGACCAGATGGTGTGCCCGCGCGTCTCGTGCTGGATCGAGACAACCCCGCGCCCGCCGACTTGGCCCGCGAACGTCACCGTTCCGGAGGCGCACGCGTACACGGGTGATCCGCCCGGATACGTCAGGGTGACGCCGCGCCTGCCGGGCAGCCAATCGTGGACGGGCGGAGCGAACGAAGAGGCGACGGGAACGGGGGAAAGCGTCGGCCACTGCCAACGCTCGCGACGCTGCGCAGACCCAGCGGGTGCGCACATGACAAGTAAAAGACAGTACGACAGAGAGACGAGGAGAACGACGCGCAGCAGACGGCGGTAACAACGTAACGAGCTCATCTCTCCACCTGCGCTCACCGAACCTACAGAACCACTCAGACGAGCGAGCCTGTGGACAGGCCGCGACACGTGTGGACCCCTGTGGATAACGACCCGCACCGAGCGCCGACTGCGCGCGATTGACCAAGCCGACCCAGGCCTCGTCTATCCGTATGAAAGTCAGCACACTCACACCCCTCCTGTCACAGGAGAGTGTGCGGCGGTGAGGTAAGATGACCGAGCACTTGCTTCGTGCAGGTGACTTCGCGTGCCATTTATCGCACGTCCACGGGGATCCGAAGGACGGTGAGACACGGCGGCTTCGGTCCCTACGGGGATGGTTGCCGGTCATGGCACCAGGGTGCGTACTGCGCACAGCAAACCGATAACCCGGGGGAAACCCCACTGATCACTCGCGACTTGCGGGGAAAGGACGAACCATGGCAATCGTTACCATGCGTCAGCTCCTCGAGTCCGGTGTCCACTTTCGGCCACCAGACTCGCCGTTGGAACCCGAAGATGAAGCGCTTCATCCTCACCGAGCGCAACGGCATCTACATCATCGACCTGCAGCAGACCATTGCTGACATCGACATCGCCTTCGACTTCGTGAAGCAGACCGTTGCCCACGGCGGCACCCTGCTCTTCGTCGGCACCAAGAAGCAGGCCCAGGAAGCCGTGGCCGAGCAGGCCCAGCGCGTCGGCATGCCCTACGTGAACCACCGCTGGCTCGGCGGCATGCTCACCAACTTCTCCACCGTTGCCACCCGTCTGCAGCGCCTGAAGGAACTCGAGCAGATCGACTTCGACGACGTGGCCTCCTCCGGTCACACCAAGAAGGAACTGCTCATGATGCGCCGCGAGAAGGACAAGCTCTCGCGCACCCTGGGCGGCATCCGCGACATGACCAAGGTCCCCTCGGCCGTGTGGATCGTCGACCCCAAGAAGGAGCACCTCGCGGTCTCCGAGGCTCGCAAGCTGCGCATCCCGATCGTCGCCATCCTGGACACCAACGCCGATCCGGACGAGGTTGACTACCGTATCCCCGGCAACGACGACGCTATCCGCGCCGTCGCGCTGCTCACCCGTGTGATCGCCGACGCCGTCGCCGAGGGCCTGATCGCCCGTTCCGACGTCCGCAAGGGCAAGGGCGAAGAGACCGCTGCCGAGCCGCTGGCTGAGTGGGAGCGCGAGCTCCTCGAGGGTGAGGTCAAGGCTGACGAAGCCGCCGCCGAGGTTGCCGAAGAGTCGGCCACCAAGCAGGACTGAACGTTTTAACTGAGAGGAATCATCCGATGGCGAATTTCACCGCTGCAGATGTGAAGGCGCTGCGTGAGCAGACCGGCGCCGGCATGATGGATGTCAAGAAGGCTCTGACCGAGGCCAACGGCGACGCCGAGAAGGCCCTCGAGATCATCCGCCTGAAGGGCCTGAAGTCCCTGTCCAAGCGCGAGGGCCGCCAGGCCTCCGCCGGCCTGCTGGCTGCTCAGACCGACGGCACCGTCGGCGTGCTGGTCGAGGTCAATTCGGAGACCGACTTCGTCGCCAAGAACCAGAAGTTCATCGACTTCTCGAACGAGGTCCTGGCCGCCGCCGTCGCTTCCAAGGCTGCCGACCTGGACGCGCTGCTCGCCGCCCCCATGGGCGAGGGCACCGTCAAGGATCGCCTGGACGCCTTCGCTGCCATCATCGGCGAGAAGCTCCAGGTTGGCCGCATCGTGCGCGTTGAGGGCGAGAACGTTGACCTCTACCTGCACCAGACGAACCCCGACCTGCCCCCGCAGGTTGGCGTCTTCGTCGTCACCGATGCTGCCGGCAAGGCCGTCGCCCACGACATCGCGATGCACGTTGCCGCCTACATGCCCGCCTACCTTGATCGCGATTCGGTTCCCGCCGACGTGCTCGACAAGGAGCGCGCTACCCTCGAAAAGATCACGCTCGAGGAAGGTAAGCCCGCCAACATCGTTCCCAAGATTGTTGAGGGCCGCCTGAACGCCTTCTTCAAGGACAACTGCCTCGTCGACCAGGCCTTCGCCCGTGACCCCTCGAAGTCCGTCGGCCAGGTCCTCAAGGAGGCCGGTGCCACGGTCACCAACTTCGTGCGCGTGCACGTGGGTGCCTGATCTGGTGACGTCGTCAGCTTGCTGACAGTTGGAAGCGGCTCCGCCCACCGGCGGGGCCGCTTCACTTTTACCAGGTAGTATGGTTACTAACCGTTCCGCCCACCCAGGGCCGTTATAAAGGAGAAGCGTCATGTCGACGAAGCGCCGCGTTTTGCTCAAGCTTTCCGGAGAGGCATTCGGAGGTGGATCGATCGGCTTGGATCCCAAGGTCGTTCGCAACATCGCTGAGCAGGTGGCCACGGCCGTACGTGAGGGCGTCCAGGTTGCAATCGTTGTCGGCGGCGGTAACTTCTTCCGTGGTGCTCAGCTTGCCCGCGAGGGTCTGGAGCGTTCGCGCGCGGACTACATGGGGATGCTCGGTACCGTCATGAATGCCCTCGCCCTGCAGGACTTCATCGACCAGACCGGCGTGCCCGCTCGCGTCCAGACGGCGATCACGATGGCCCAGGTCGCCGAACCCTACCTGCCGCTGCGCGCGATTCGTCACCTGGAGAAGGGGCGCGTCGTTGTCTTCGGCGCTGGTGCTGGTCTGCCGTACTTCTCGACTGATACTGTCTCTGCCCAGCGCGCCCTGGAGATTCACTGTGATGAGCTGCTCGTCGCTAAGAACGGCGTGGACGGCGTCTACGACGATGACCCGAATAAGAATCCCGATGCGCGCCGCTTTGACGCGTTGACCTACTCGGAGGCACTGCGCCGTGACCTGAAGGTGATCGATGGCTCGGCGCTGGCGCTGTGCCGCGAGAATGGCCTGACGACCCGTATTTTCGGTATGGGCGAAGACGGGGCTGTTACCCGCGCGCTGATGGGCGATGAAATCGGTACCCTAGTGACGGCGTGATATAACCTTCACAGACCACTGACGTTAAGGAGCACATAGTGATCGACGATATCCTCCTCGAAGCTGAGGAAAAGATGGACAAGGCCGTCGAGGCGGCCCGCCACGAGTTCACGAACATCCGCACGGGACGCGCGACATCTTCGATGTTCGAGCAGTTGCTGGTGGACTACTACGGCGCACCCACGCCGATGCAGCAGCTTTGCGAGCTTCCAGATTCCCGAGGCTCGCACTGTCCTCATCTCGCCCTTCGACCGTACGGCGACCCAGGAGATCATCCGCATGCTGCGCGAGTCCGACCTGGGTGTGAACCCGACCGACGACGGCAACGTTGTGCGCGTCGTTCTGCCCGCTCTGACCGAGGAGCGCCGTAAGGAGTACGTGAAGCAGGCTAAGAGCAAGGCCGAGGACGGCCGCGTGTCCGTGCGCGGTGTGCGTCGTAAGGCCAAGGATCAGCTTGATCGCCTCAAGAAGGACGGCGAGGCTTCTGAGGACGACGTCGAGCGTGCAGAGAAGCACCTTGACTCGACGACTAAGGCCCACACTGAGCAGATCGACAAGATGCTCGCGACGAAGGAAAGCGAACTGCTGACGATCTGATGGCGTCAACGGATCCTTCACTGCTGGCTCGTATCTTTTCCCCTGGTCCCACGCGCGATAATCATCCCGCGAGTGGGGCCACGGGGAAGGCGGGTCGTAATCTTGCGCAGGCAATCACGACGGCGGTCGTTCTGATCGCCGCTGTCGCGGTTCCCCTTTTTACGTCACTGCCCGCATTCGTTGGTGTTATTGCATTCGTGTGTCTGGTGGGCATTTGGGAGTTGGCTGGTGCGTTTGCACGCATGGGCATCACCCTGGCTGTGACACCGCTGTACGTGGGTGCGATCGGCATGGTGACGTGCGCGTGGTGGCTCGGCAGCGAGGGAATGCTCTTCGCTCTCTACATCACGGTGTTCGTGTGCGCTGCGTGGCGTCTGCTGGATCGGCGTCAGGAATCGAGGATGAGTGATGTCGTCTCGACGACGTTCACGGCGGCGTACGTGCCGTTCCTGGCCTCGTTCGTGGTGCTTATGCTCGCCGCGTGGCGTAACCCGTGGGTGTTCGTGGTTTTCGAGTTGATGGTGATCGCCAACGATACGGGCGGCTGGGCTGCCGGTGTTCTGTTCGGTAAACACCCGATGGCACCAGCGCTTTCTCCGAAGAAGTCGTGGGAGGGTTTTGCCGGTTCGGCGCTGACTGCGGTCGGCGTGGGAACAGTCGGCCTGTGGTGGCTGGGTACCGATTGGTGGTGGGGAATCATCGCCGGCATCTCGATTGCGTTTGTGGGCACGATGGGTGATCTCACCGAGTCGCTCATTAAGCGTGAGGCGGGTCTGAAAGACATGTCGAAGATTCTGCCCGGGCACGGTGGCGTTCTCGACCGAGTGGACGCGCTGCTCATGAGCGCGCCGGTCGCGTACTTCATTTTTGCGTGGGCGCTGCCGGGTATTTCTTGGGAGTCCAAGCATTGAGTCAATCGACGAAGGGTCGTTCCGGGTCCGATAGGCGTGAGAGGGACGAGGCCGTGGCTGCGTCCCCGATTCGCCGTAGTCCGCGGCGCGAGGTACGTCCGACGGATCAACCCCCGGAGGGTGCAACGCACAAGGATGCGAAGCCTGTCTTGTCTTTTACTGCGAAGCGCAGGGGCAAGGCTCCGTCGCATCTGGCGGATCTCGACGCCGCAGGACGCAAGCAGGTCCTGAAGGATCTGGGCCTGCCCGCTTTCCGTGCCGACCAGTTGTCGCGTCATTACTTCACGCACTTCGAGGCGGATCCGGAGCGCATGAGTGATATTCCAGCAGGTATGCGCGCGCAGGTGCGTGAGGCGCTTCTGCCGACTCTCGTGTCGAAGGTTGTCTCGTTGGAGGCGGATGGTGGTCGCACGATTAAGGATCTGTGGCGTCTCTATGACGGCGCGCAGGTCGAGTCGGTCCTTATGCGTTATCCGCAGCGTACGACTCTGTGCGTGTCTTCGCAGGCTGGGTGCGGTATGGCGTGCCCGTTCTGCGCGACAGGCCAGATGGGTCTGACCCGTAATCTGTCGACGGCCGAGATCGTCGATCAGGTTCGCTACGCGCAGGCCGCGTGCCGCGACGGCGCGCTGGCGGGTGGCCCGACGACTCTGTCGAATATCGTGTTCATGGGGATGGGGGAGCCGTTGGCCAACTACAAGACGGTGATCGGTGCGTTGCATCGCCTCATTGATCCGGCACCCGAGGGCTTTGGTATGAGCGCTCGTAACATCACTGTCTCTACGGTTGGCTTGGTTCCGGCGATCCGCAAGCTGGCGGGGAGGGATGCCGGTGACGCTGGCCGTGTCCTGCATGCTCCTGATGATGACCTGCGCGATGAGCTGATTCCGATCAACTCGCGGTGGAAGGTGGGTGAACTCCTCGATGCGGCCCGCTCCTACTTCCTGGCGACCGGGCGCCGCGTCTCGATCGAGTACGCGCTCATTAAGGACATGAACGATCAGGAGTGGCGTGCGCAGCTCCTGGCCGATGAACTCAATAGACGAGGCCATGGCTGGGTTCATGTGAATCCGATTCCCCTGAACCCGACGCCCGGTTCCATTTGGACGGCGTCGACGAGGCACGCGCAAGACGCTTTCGTGAGTCGGCTGCGTGACAATGGCATTGCCACATCGATTCGTGACACACGCGGCTCGGATATCGATGGAGCGTGCGGTCAGCTCGCGACGGCGGTTGCCGAAGGTAAGCGCGGGCGTGTGAAGGAGGACGCATGATCAGGAAAGACTTTTCGCGCAGCTTTTTGCGTATGGGATATGACGCGAGTGAAGTTCTGAGCTTCCTCGTTGACATCGAGCGCACCATCACGGGTGAGGAAACTGATCCTGAGAAGGTCATTACCGCTCAGAAGGCGGAGGACCAGGAGTTTTCCGTGAAGTGGCGTGGCTTCAATGATGAAGAGGTCGACATGGAGATTGATCGGCTTATTCAGGTGTTGCGAGGCCTTGATCGCCAGCGCGAGCAGGCGGCGCAGAACGCTCAGCAGGCTGAGACGGCTGCTGTTCCGGCCCAGCCTGCCGCGGCTTCGGCACCGGTGGCTGCACCTGCGCAGCCCGCGCAGACTCCCGCCGTTGCGCAGATGCGCCAGGTAGCCGCTGGTGGCGTAGGCGTTGCGGGTGCCGCGTTGCCAGAGCAGACCGCGACGGAACGCTCAGCTGTGCCGCTCGCGCACGCGTCCGCTACGCTGCCTACGACTAACGATTTCATTTCGGCACCGCCTGTGGCGATTCCTGATGCCGAGCCGATGGCCCTGCCCGCCGAGTATGCCGATTTCGGCACGCAGAAGGCCGTTGATGACATTCTTCGTTCCATGACTCAGAGTAAGGAGCAATGATGGCTGAGTTCCCGAGGGTCGGTTTCTTTTCGAAGGGATACGACTGCGGACAGGTGGATGCGTTCTTTGAGGATGCGCGACGCGCGTACGAGGGTGGTGTGCCTCCGGAGCAGTTTAGTGCGGAGCAGGTGCGCCTGGCGACGTTCGAGCTGAAGAATCGTGGCTACCAGATCGAGGCCGTGGACGGTGCGATGAACCGCCTCGAGGCGGCGTTTATCAACCGCGACCGCGCCGACTCCGTGGCGGCTGAGGGTGAGGCTGCGTGGTATGACCGCGTCGCTGATCGTGCGACTACCCTGTACCCGCGTCTGCAGCGCCCGCGCGGTGAGCGTTTCTCGAATCCGACGAGTGGACGCGGTTACAGCTGCGAGGAGGTCGACGATCTGCTTGATCGCATCGCCGCTTACTTCGACGAGGCCGAAGAGTTGACTGCGAACGAGATTCGCACGGCGACGTTCCGGCCTAAGCGCGGCAAGAAGGCGTACGCGGAGGGGCCGGTGGATGCCTACTTGGCTCGCGCGATCGAGATCCTGCTCGCGGTCGACTGATGGAGGCACGCGAGACGACCCTGATGGGTCCTGCCCCCGTTGTTTTGTTGGGCTCGACCGGTTCGATTGGTACTCAGGCGCGAGAGGTCATTGAGGCGCACAGGGGTCGTTTCGATGTGCTGGGGCTGAGTGCGGGCGGCTCGTCGATCACCGAGTTGGCTGCGCAGATCGTGGCCCTGGAACCCGCATACGTGGGTGTGGCGCGGGACGTGCGTGAGGAGTTGGCGGCTGCTGTCGAGTCGATGGGCGGCACATGCCCCGAGGTGTTTGTGGGAGAGAATGCCTCCGTCGAGGTTGTGTGTGCCTCGGTCGAATTGGCAGCACAGCTGTACCCTTGCGAGACACCGGTGGTTCTCAATGGCATCACGGGTGGTGTCGGTTTATCCTCGACGCTCGCGGCCCTCAACTGCGGGGGCACGCCTGGCGCTGGCGAATAAGGAATCCCTGGTCGTGGGCGGAGCATTGGTCAAGAACGCGATGCGTTTCCCGGGCCAGATCGTGCCGGTCGATTCGGAGCACTCGGCGATTGCCCAGGCGTTGGCCTCGGGCGTGCACGAGCGTGGTCTGACCTCGCCGGTCGTTTCTGGCCGTTCGGAGGTGGCCGATCTGGTGCTGACAGCCTCGGGCGGTCCTTTCCGCGGGCGCACTCGCGATCAACTGCGTGGGGTGCGTGCGGCGCAGGCGCTCGCACACCCGACCTGGAGCATGGGTCCGGTCGTGACGATTAACTCCTCGACGCTGATTAACAAGGGCCTGGAACTCATCGAGGCACACCTGCTGTTTGATGTGGCGCCGGAGCATATTGTGGCGACGGTTCATCCTCAGTCGATCGTCCATTCGATGGTGACGTGGCGCGATGGGGCGACGACGCTGCAGGCGTCGCCTCCGGACATGCGGCTGCCGATTGCGTTGGGTCTGACGTGGCCCGAGCGCTTAGATGACGTGGAGGCACCTCTCACGTGGGGCAGTCCGTCGCAGTGGACTTTTGAGCCGGTCGATAACGAGACGTTCCCGGCGATTAACTTGGCCCGCTTCGCTGTGGGTGCGTCGGCCACTCATCCCGCGGTGCTCAACGCCGCGAACGAGGTCATGGTGGACGCCTTCATCGATGGCGTTGTGCCGTGGCTGGCGATTGTCGACACGGTGTCGGCTGTCGTTCATGGGCACGAGGGCGTCGCCGACCCGACGCTGGAGGATATTCTGGCCGCGCAGAGTTGGGCCGTTCAGCGCGCACGCGAATATATCGGCACCGGCCAGTGGAAGGATCAGTGAGCGTGGGTTCGATTACGGGTATCGTCGTCATCATCATCGGTATTTTGGCGTCGGTGGCTCTCCATGAGGTGGGGCATATGCTGCCCGCGAAGAAGTTCGGCGTCTTGGTGCCGGATTACGCGGTGGGCTTTGGCCCTGCCCTGTGGAAGAAGAAGATCGGCGATACCACGTACGCTTTGCGCGCGATCCTGCTTGGCGGCTACGTCAAGATCGTCGGTATGTATGCTCCGGCTCGCCCGGGCACGCGCCTCGTGGGGCGGCGCGGAAAGGTGACGCTCGCGCAGGAGGCCAGGGAGGCCTCGGCCGAGGAGATCCCGCAGGGCCAGGAGCATCGCGCGTTTTACCTGTTGAGCGCACCGAAGAAGATCACGGTCATGCTCTGCGGTCCGCTCATGAACCTGCTGATCTGCTTGGTACTCAGCGCTGTGACCATGGTTGGCATTGGCACGCCTGCTGCGTCTCGCACGATTGCTTCGGTGTCCGAAACGATCCAGACCTCTGCGGGGGAGATCGCCTCTCCGGCGTACGAGGCCGGGGTTCGTCCCGGGGACACGGTCTTCGCGTGGAACGGAACGCCGATCGAGACCTTTGCACAGTTCCAGCGGGCGGTGGGCGCTACCCCCGGAGGGTGAGTCTGCTGTGCTCACGGTCGGACGTGACGGGACAACCGTGGATCTGACGGTGACCCCGGTGACGGGCGCGCGGGGTGCTCGGTATGTGGGCGTGACGGCCGGGTACGAGTATGTGTCCGCGTCGCTGACGGATGTGCTGCAGGCCGACTGGCAGATGTTTACGGGAACTGCATCCGTTATCGTGCGCCTGCCCCAAGCTGTGTGGCAGGTCGGACGCTCTGTCGTGACCGACGAGCAGCGCGATGCGACAGGCATCGTCTCGGTTGTGGGCGTGGGCCGTATGGCGGGTGAAGTGACGGGAGATTCGGCGGCGTTGGGCCTGCGTGACACTCGCCAGGTGGTGGGCGCGCTGCTCAGTCTGCTGGCCTCATTGAACATGGCGCTCTTTGTCTTCAACCTGATTCCGCTGCCGCCTCTGGATGGTGGGCACATCCTGGGCGCGGTGTATGAGGGCGTGCGTCGTCAGGTTGCGTGCCTGTGTGGCAAGGAGGATCCCGGTCCGGCCGACACTGCGCGTCTGGTTCCTCTTACCTGGGCGGTTGGTGGGGTTCTCATCGTGATGAGTTTCATTCTTATCGTCGCCGACATCGTCAAGCCCATTTCGCTTAGCTGATCCCGGTGTGCCCAGCTCCTCGACAAAGAGTGCGTGGAGGCGAGGAAAGCGAGCCTGACCACGTGGGCGGTGCCCGCGTGGGAAGGATGCGCCCGGGTAAGCGATAATGGGCGGGTGAGTGAAATCAATCTTGGTATGCCTTCAGTTGCCACGTCGCCGTTTCCGCGCAAGCCGACGCATCAGCTGATGGTGGGAAACGTTCCCGTGGGCGGCGGGGCACCGGTGTCCGTCCAGTCTATGACGACGACGAAAACGCACGACATCGGCGCGACGCTGCAGCAGATCGCCGAGCTGACGGCCGCAGGCTGCGACATCGTTCGAGTCGCCTGCCCGACGGATAAGGACGCGGAGGCGCTGCCGATCATCGCCCAGCAGTCGCGTATCCCCGTTATCGCCGACATCCACTTCAAGCCGAAGTATGTCTTCCAGGCGATTGAGGCCGGTTGCGGTGCTGTGCGCGTGAACCCGGGCAACATCCGCAAGTTCGACGACCAGGTCAAGGACATCTGCAAGGCCGCCTCCGATCACGGTGTGTCCCTGCGTATCGGCGTCAACGCCGGTTCGCTGGACCCGCGCCTGCTCAAGAAGTACGGTCGTGCCACGCCCGAGGCGCTGGTTGAGTCCGCGATCTGGGAGGCCTCGCTCTTTGAGGAGAACGACTTCCACGACTTTAAGATCTCGGTCAAGCACCACGACGTGCTCACCATGGTCCAGGCATATCGCATGCTCTCCGAGGCGGGCGACTGGCCGTTGCACCTGGGCGTGACCGAGGCCGGCCCTGCTTTCCAGGGCACCATCAAGTCCGTCTCGGCGTTCTCTATCCTGCTGGCCGAAGGCATCGGCGACACGATCCGTGTCTCTCTGTCGGCTCCTCCCGTTGAGGAAGTCAAGGTCGGCACGAAGATGCTGGAGTTCCTGGGCCTGCGTGATCGCACGCTCGAGATCGTGTCCTGCCCGTCGTGCGGTCGCGCCCAGGTGGACGTGTGGACACTGGCGGAGAACGTCACCGAAGGTCTCAAGGAACTGACCGTTCCGCTGCGCGTGGCCGTCATGGGCTGCGTCGTCAATGGCCCCGGTGAAGCCCGTGAGGCAGACCTGGGCGTCGCGTCGGGCAACGGCAAGGGCCAGATTTTCATCCGCGGCAAGGTCGTCGAGACCGTCCCCGAGGACCAGATCGTCGAAACCCTCATCCGCCGCGCGAACGCGTTGGCCGAGGAGATGGGCCTGGAGCCTGGTTCCGGTACCGTCGAGGTGAATCCGATTACCGCCCCGGAGGGCAAGCTTCCGGGCACTGGCTGCTGACAGATAAAGAGGAACCCCATGCGTCTTCGTACCCTTGCCTTCCTGTCCCTCGTGGGCGGCGCGTGTGCACTGGCCGCGACCGGCTTTCCGCGCCGCATTGGTCTGACCGCCTCCCAGGCGGATGTCTCCCTTCCCGGCGACCTACTGCTGCCCGGCGCGAACGTTGTCGTGGACCGCGGTATCGCCATTGACGCCCCGGCTTCAGTCGTCTGGGACGTCCTGGGTCACGTGTTCGAACCCGCCGATGAGTCGACGATCATCGAGATCGTTGATGAGGACCACGTCCTGATGCACGTGGCCGCGCCTGCTGCGCCCGAGGATGCCCCGGCCTCGGGAACCTGCGTGATCGCTCTGCTCCCCCTGTCGCCGTCGCGCACCCTGCTGCACATCCGTGAGCGTCATGAGGCGCAGGGACGCGAACGCGCGCTCATCTGGGCGGGCGTGGCAGCCGAGTCTCTGTCCTCCCTGTCGATGCTGCGTGACCTGCGTGATGCGTGTCTGGCACACGCCGTCGACGCCTGAGTCACACGGATCCGCCCCTGTTTCGGGTAGCGCACTCATCCCCGCGGTGTTGTAGTATCGAGCTACACGCAACGCCGACGGGGATGTTGCGCTTTCTGAAGGGTGACCAATGCTCCTCAACGCCACCGCACTGCTCGCAGTCATCGGCCTGCTCATCGCACTTCTGTGGGCGTGGGTGTGGTCTGGCGTGTTCGCGAGTTCCCGACGCGTTGCGATGCGCATGGACATGCGCGGTGGCTCGGCCAGCGCGGAGCTGAACCGTGTTGTGTGGCCGCTGATGCCTCTGCTCTCTCTCGTCTGGTTTGTGACTGCCGACCTCGTAGGTCACGAGGCGGTCGGCGCAGACACTATGGGTTCATGCGCGCTGCTCCTGGGCCTTTTCGGCGTCATGATCGCCGTCGCGATTCAGTCCCTGTACCTGGGGGGACTGCCCGAGTGGGCATACCCGGGGTGGATGGCACGTCGCTACTACGTGGCAAACCCGGGTGCTCGCGAGCGCGAGCTGGGCGCGGGCGCGGTGATCTAACGGGCTTCATGCCCTGATGAGGGGTCACACGGCTGTGCCGGTGGCCTTCAAACCCGTGCGTGCCGTACTCTTGGAGTATGCTTCGAAATCTCTCGACTTTCTTCCTGCGAACTCTGCGTGAGGACCCGGCTGACGCCGAGGTCAATTCCCACAAGCTGCTGGTTCGCGCCGGTTACATCCGTCGCTGTGCCCCCGGCATCTACACGTGGCTGCCCCTCGGCCTGCGCACGCTGCGCAAGATCGAGGACATCGTCCGCGAGGAAATGGATGCGATGGGTGCACAGGAGGTGCACTTCCCGGGCCTGATCCCCGCCGACCCCTACAAGGCAACGAACCGCTGGGAAGAGTACGGCCCGACGCTGTTCAAGCTCAACGACCGTAAGGGCGGCGACTATCTGCTTGCCCCCACGCATGAGGAGATGTTCACGCTCCTCGTCAAGGACATGTACTCCTCGTACAAGGACTTGCCTGCCACCCTCTACCAGATTCAGACGAAGTATCGCGACGAGGCCCGCCCGCGTGCTGGTCTGATCCGCGGCCGTGAGTTCGTCATGAAGGACGCCTACTCCTTCGACATCGATGACGAGGGACTGGACGCCTCCTACCAGGCTGAGCGCGACACCTATGAGCGCATCTTCCAACGCCTGGGCCTGCGTTACGTCATCGTGTCTGCGATGAGCGGTGCGATGGGCGGTTCGCGCTCCGAGGAGTTCCTGCACCCCTCGCCGATCGGTGAGGACACCTTCGTGGCGTCCCCGGGTGGCTACGCCGCCAACGCCGAGGCCGTGACCACCCCCGTCCCCGAGGCTGTTGACGCGTCGGGTGTTCCCGCGCCCGTCGAGGTTCCCACGCCCGACGCTCCGACGATTGAGGCGCTCGTGGATCTGCTCAACGAGCGCTACCCGCGTGAGGACCGCCCCTGGACCGCCGCCGACACGCTGAAGAATGTCGTCGTGACGCTCACCTACCCGGACGGTGAGCGCGAGCTGCTCGTCGTGGGTATCCCCGGCGACCGCGACATCGACATGAAGCGCCTCGAGGCCGCCGTGGCTCCCGCCGAGGTCGACATGGCGTCGGATTCGGACTTCGAGCCACACCCCGAACTGGTGCGCGGCTACATCGGCCCGACGGTGCTAGGACCCAACTCGCCACGGCGCGTCGTTGATGAGGAAGGCAACGCCTCCGGTTCCGTGCGCTACCTGGTGGATCCGCGCGTCGTCGAGGGCACCGCATGGGTCACGGGCGCGAACGCTGAGCAGCGCCACGTCCTGAACCTCGTCATGGGCCGCGACTTCACGGCCGATGGCACCATCGAGGCGGCCGAGTGCGCGAGGGCGACCTGGCCCCCGACGGCTCGGGTCCCCTCCACCTGGAGCGCGGCATCGAGATCGGCCACATCTTCCAGCTGGGTCGCAAGTACGCCAAGGCCCTGGGCCTGACCGTCCTCGATGAGAACGGCAAGACCCAGATCGTGACCATGGGCTCCTACGGCATCGGCGTCACCCGCGTCATGGCGGCCCTGGCTGAGGCGAACTGCGACGACAAGGGCCTGAGCTGGCCCGCGCAGATTGCCCCCTTCGACGTGCATGTCCTGGCCACCGGCAAGGGCAACGAGGTCTTCGAGACCGCGCAGTCGCTGGGCGAGCAGCTCGACGCGGTCGGCCTGGATGTTCTGGTGGACGACCGCCGTAAGGTCAGTGCTGGCGTGAAGTTCAAGGACTACGAGCTGGTCGGCGTGCCCTTTGGTCTCGTCGTGGGTCGTTCGCTGGCCGATGGCCAGGTCGAGATCCGCGTGCGCGCTACGGGCGAGACCATCGTCGTGCCTGTCGAGGAAGCTGTCGCGCGTCTGCGCGAGCTTCACGCAGCCCTGAAGGGGGAGTGACATGGCGATCCGTCCCATCCGTATTATCGGTGACCCCGTGCTGCGCACGGTGTGTGACCCGATTACGGAGATCACCCCGAATGTGAAGGCTCTCGTCGAGGACCTCCTCGAGGGGGTCGATATGGAGGGCCGCGCCGGCCTGGCCGCCAACCAGATCGGTGTCAGCCTGCGTGCCTTCTCCTGGAACATCGACGGGGAGATCGGCTACGTGCTCAACCCCCGCATCGTCGCCCTGAGCGAAGATGAGTACCAGGACGGCGACGAAGGCTGCCTGTCGGTTCCGGACCTGTGGTACCCGACCGAGCGCGCCTGGTATGCCCGCTGCGAGGGCACCGACCTGGACGGCAAGAAGGTTGTTGTCGAAGGTGAGGAACTCATGGCTCGTTGTATCCAGCACGAGTGCGATCACCTCGACGGACACATCTACATCGACCGCCTGGATCGACCGACCCGCAAGAAGGCGCTGCGCGACATTCGCAAAGCTGGATTCTGACCTGCCGGAAGTTGATCAAAGTGCGAAACGCGCCGGGAAATGCCCTGCATTTCCCGGCGCGCTCCTCTATCCTGTCAGTACATCGTGTGTGCTCGTTTCAGCGCATTTCGTTGCGACTCCCAGGTAATTAGGACGTAGGGGAAGACGATCCTGACAAAGCCTACAAGGAGGAACAATGAGAGGGTCATACACCCGCGGTGTATTTTTCGTGCACTCAACACCGCCCGCTCTGTGTCCGCACATCGAGTGGGCGTTGGGTACCGCGCTCGGCCAGGAGGTTCGCCTCCAGTGGACCGATCAAGATGCGGCGCCGGGCATGGTCCGCTGCGAGTTTTCGTGGGTTGGGCCGGTTGGCTCGGGTGCCCGTTTGGCATCTGCTCTGCGCGGTTGGGAACATCTGCGCTATGAGGTCACCGAAGAGGCGACCGCCTCGAACGATGGCGGGCGCTGGTGTCACACCCCGTCGCTGGGCATCTTCCACTCACAAATGGACTCCGTCGGTAATGTTGTCGTCCCCGAGGACCGCATTCGCGCCGCCATGGAGAACGCATCCTCCTACGAAGAACTGGTCGAGGGCCTGGAACTGGCACTCGGTCAGGCGTGGGACGATGAACTTGAGTCCTTCCGTCACGCGGGCGCTGGTGCACCCGTGCGCTGGCTGAACAACCGGGTGGGCTGATGGGGTCCATCGCTGATCTGCTGGGAGACCAGCTGCGTGCCGGGCTAGCGCAGCTGGTCGATCCCGCTACCGAGGACGATGCGCCTGAGGGCGCCCAGGCCTCGTCTATCGACGCGGGCGAGTACGTAAAGTACTCAGGACCGTGCGCGCGAGGCAGCGATGGAAGCCGTCCTCGACGAGGCTGACCTTGCCCCTGCCGATGCGCGCGCCGAGCTGACCCTGCGCGGGGATCTGGACATGGACGATGTGTCCCTGTATGCCGTCGTTGCGCGCGTCGAACGCGAGGCGAAAGTGGCGCTCACCGACGCGCAGATTGAGGAGTGGGAAACTCTCGGGGACCTGCTCGACGCCGTTGCACAGGCCTCTTGTCATGACTGACGAAAGGCCGAGTTAGGGGAGCGTCAACGACCTTCCCGAGATTCGTAAAGTGCCTGACAAAGTGGGACTTCGTGCCTACCATGGAGGCGGATCGCCGGGAAATTTCCGGCATACACTCCGATGGAAGGAACGACGTTGACCCGCACCGAAGAGGATCTGCTCGGCACGCGCGAAGTACCCGACGACGCGTACTGGGGAATCCACACACTGCGAGCCATTGAGAACTATCAGATCTCAGGCCGCACCATCAATGAGGCACCCGAACTGATTCGTGCGTTTGCGCAGGTTAAGAAGGCGTGCGCCTTGGCGAATATGCAGCTCAAGGCCATGAAGCCCGTCAAAGCCGAGGCAATCATCGCCGCCTGCGACGAAATCATCGAAAACGGGCGTTGCTTGGACCAGTTCCCCGTTGACCAGTTCCAGGGGGGCGCGGGCACATCCGTGAACATGAATGCAAACGAGGTCATCGCGAACCTCGCGCTCGAAATCCTGGGGGAGGAAAAGGGACGCTACGACGTCATCAACCCCAACGACCACGTCAACCGCTCGCAGTCGACGAACGACGCCTATCCGACCGCGTTCCGCATCGCCCTATGGCGCAAGGTGAATCGTTTGCGCAAGGCCCTCGACGAGCTGGCGGACGCCTTCGATGAGAAGGGCGCCGAGTTCCGCAACATCCTGACGATGGGACGCACCCAGCTGCAGACGCCGTTCCCATGTCGCTGGGCGGCGAGTTCTCCGCGTTCGCGCACACGCTGCGCGAGGAAGATGAACGCCTCGTCAACAACGCCGAGCTACTCCTGGAGACGAACCTGGGTGCCACCGCCATCGGCACAGGCCTGAACACGCCGGACGGCTACCAGCAGGTCGTTGTGCGTCACCTGCGCCGCATCACGGGCGCGCGCGTCGTCGGCTCCCCGAACCTCCTTGAAGCCACCTCCGACACGGGTGCCTACGTGTCCATGCACGCCACCATCAAGCGCAGCGCTGTCAAGCTCTCCAAGGTCTGCAACGACCTGCGTCTGCTGGCCTCCGGCCCGCGCGCTGGCCTCAACGAGATCAACCTGCCGAAGATGGCGGCTGGCTCATCGATCATGCCCGCAAAGGTCAACCCCGTCATCCCCGAGGTCGTCAACCAGGTGTGCTTCAAAGTCATTGGCAATGACCAGACCGTCACCATGGCGGCCGAGGCCGGACAGCTCCAGCTCAACGTCATGGAGCCCGTCATTGCGCAGGCCCTCTTCGAGTCGATCAACCTGCTAGTGAACGCCTGCGACACGCTGCGCGAGCGCTGCATCAACGGCATCACAGCGAACGAGGAGGTATGCCGCGGCTACGTGGAAAACTCCATCGGCATTGTCACCTACTTCAATGACGTGATCGGCCACCACCTGGGCGACGTCGTCGGCAAGCGCGCCGCCGCCGAAGGCAAGACCGTGCGCGAGGTCATCCACGACATGGAACTTCTCTCCGAGTCCGAGGTTGAGCGCATCCTCTCGCCCGAAAACCTCGCCAACCCGAAGTACGCGGGCACCGAAGAGGAGTGAGCGCTGCGCTCACAGCCTGCGCATATGACCGAGGCCGGGGAACCCACGTGGGGACACCGGCCTCGTCGTTTGTGTGATCTCAGGACTGCAGCGACTCCTTGAAGGCGCGCACGAATGTACCGAAACGCTCCACCTGTTCTGAGAAGTACCGATAGATGCGGCGGCGTGCATCGCCCACGTATTCGACGGTACGAAGCTCCTCGTATCGGAATCGACCTCGTTCGTCGATGAGGTCAGCATCAACCAGCCGGGCGGTGACCTCGCAGCGGAAGTGCGTGTAGGTGCCGTCATCTGTGGCCTCTAGGACACGGCACACCAAGCTCATCTGTGAATCGTTGAGCACGGGGATGCCGTCATAGTTGCTTGATGCCACGTGGGTGTCGCTGAGCTTATCTCCACCAGAGATGGTGCCCGCATACTCGAAAAGCCCCATGGCTTCGGCCCCGAAGAGATTGAGGGAACACACGCCCGAGCGCTTGATCGAGCGCGCCGCGTGCGTGGTGGAGTCGCAGCCGATCATGACCATCTGTCCCAGCGAATACGACGAGGACCCGGTCGTGATTCCGACCCCCACTTCCTCATCGGGATAGGCCAGGATATAGACGGGAAAGCCGTAATAGAACTTCTCGGTGTCGTAGGGAACGTGCATGCTTCCATTGTGCACCGGACACATCGGGTGGGCAGGGTGCACGACGCGGAAAGCATGTACAAGCACGAGTGGGCCGGAAGCACAAAGCTACCGGCCCACTCGGTTATGCGCGCTAGTCGGCGGAGGGGCTGTCCCGCTGCTTCAGCTCGCGCCGCACGTCCTCGAGTTCCTCACACATAGCCATGGTGAACGGGTGGTCAGTACCCAGGACGCGCTGGCTGCTGACGAGGAGCTGTTCGTACAGGGTCATGGACTCGTCTGTGCGACCAGCCTCTCGGTATGAGTCTGCGAGTTCACAGCGCGTGTTGTACGTGCCCGGGTGGTTGTCGCCCAGGAGGCGGATCTGGTCTTTCATGACCTGCTCGTACAGGGTAATGGCCTCGGGAAGGCGGCCAACAGACCGGTATGTGTATGCGATGTTGTTGAGCGTGGTGAGCGTGTGGGGATTGTCTTTGCCCAGGGCGCGGGCCTGGTCTTGAGCGACCTGCTCGTACAGGGTAATGGCTTCATCGAGCGCTCAGCAGACGCGTATGCGCTTGCGAGGTTGTTGCGTGCGGTGAGTGTGTGGGGGTGGTTGTCACCCAGAATGCGCGCGCGGTCTGTGATGACCTGCTCGAATAGGGTGATGGCTTCATCGAGGCGCTCAGCAGACGCGTATGCGCATGCAAGGCTGTGGCGTACGGTGAGCGTGCGGGGGTGGTCGGGACCCGGGACACGGGTCAGGCCTGTGACGACCTGTTCGTACAGGGCGATGGCTTCAGCACGGCGGCCAGCTGATTCGTATGCGTCTGCCAGGTTGTTGCGCGTGTTGAGTGTGTGGGGGTGGTTGTCACCCAGGATGCGCGCGCGGTCTGTCGCGACCTGTTCGTACAGGGCGATGGCTTCATCGCGGCGGCCCACCGCATTGTAGGTGTATGCGAGATTATTGCGTGTGCTGAGTGTGAGGGGGTGGTCTTCACCCAGAACGCGCGCGCGGCCCGTGGCGACCTGTTCGTACAGGGCGATGGCTTCGTCGTGGCGGCCAGCAGACTCGTATGCGTCTGCCAGGCTGTTGCGCGTGCTGAGTGTGAGGGAGTGGTCTTCCCCCAGGACACGCGCGCGGCCCGTGGCGGCTTGCTCGTACAGTTGGATGGCCTCAACGAAGCGGCCCGCCTGCAGGTGACAGTTTGCAAGGTTGTTACGCAAGGTCAGGGTGTTAGGATGATCGTCGCCAAAAATGCGGGTGCTGTCGGTGATGACCTGCTCAAACAGGGTGATAGCCTCATCGAGGCGCCCCGCCTCCTGGTAACAGGTGGCGAGATCGTTGCATGCGCTGAGCGTCTGAGGATGATTCTCACCCAGAACACGCGCATAGTCTTCGAGAACCTGCTCGTACAAGGTGATGGCTTCATCGAGGCGCCCTGTCTGCACATAGGTGTCCGCAAGGTTGCTGCGCTCGGCGAGTCTACTTAGGTGGTCTTCGTCCGTGATGAGGGTTGGGTCTTCGGCGGTCTGCTGGTGGGAGATCTGTGTCAGTGCGGTGATTGTGCGCTCGAGTGCTGTGTGCTTGAAATCCGGTGATGCTGGTGCGAGCGTCAGGTACTCCTGCGCGACGCTGCCCAGGAGTGCGTCGAGGTATTGGAGTTCGCCGGGGGCGTAGTCCTGCCGTGTCGAGGCTGATTGTGCGAGAACATAGTGCCGGAATACCTCGGGCTTGAGTATTGCTTCACGCAGGGCGTTCTCGTCGTCGGCAAGGAGAGTGATGGTTTGCTTCACTGATGTCTCAAGATGATCGATGAAGCTATCGATGTGGGACCTGTCGTAGCCCGACTCAACGAGCTGTCCCTCGATTGCGTCCAGTTCAGCGCTTATCGAGTTTGTCAGGTGATCACATGTCTGCGCGTCGCAACTACCAGCTATTTGATCCAGAAGGCTGCGGGTCCGTTGGTAGAGGTCGTGCCCACCCTCAATTGAGTCGGTAGTGAAGCCAAAACCCGGTACTGTAACAATCGATGTCACGATGTTGGTCATGATACTTAAAGCTGCCATCGCTGTGTTCATGCGCACAGTGTACTTGCTACAACAGGCGGGAATGACAACCGGAGAAAACTTGTTGCAGCTGGGACGAACGTGACGATGGGTGGTCTGGATTCGTGGCATGAATTGAGTGAATCGAAGACGTGGGGGGAGAGGGGACGAGGCCGGGGAACCCGCGTGGGGAACCCCGGCCTCGTTCTCATGATCGCTGGGCACCGCGAGGGAAGAACGCGGGCCTAGCGACGCTCACTCTTCGCCAGCGTGGTCGTTGCCCTGGATCGAGTAGTTGAACAGGTCGTACTTGTTGATCGCCTGCTGGACGACCGACGGGTCAATCTGACCCTTGTCTGCCAGGGCAGCCAGCGTGCGCACGACCATCGACTCGGCATCGATGTGGTACCAGCGGCGGGCAGCACGGCGCGTGTCGGAGAAACCGAAGCCGTCCGCACCGAGCACGTGGTAGTCGCCGGGGACCCACTGACGGATTTGGTCGGGCAGCATGCGGTCGAAGTCGGAGGAGGCCACGAACGGACCCTCGCGACCCGCGAGCTTGGCGGACACGTAGGGTGTGCGGCGCGGCTCGGTCGGGTGTAGGTAGTTGTGCTCCTCCGCGTCCAGGCCGTCGCGGCGCAGCTCGTTCCACGAGGTCACGGACCACACGGCGGCATCCACGCCCCAGTCGCGAGCCAGGAGCTCGCGCGCCTCGCGTGCCCACGGCACGCCGACGCCGGAGGCGAGCAGCTGAGCCTTGGGGCCGCCGAAGTTCTGGTGCTCATCGAGGTTGTAGATGCCCTTGACGATGCCCTCGACGTCCACGTTCTCCGGCTCAGCCGGCTGGTGAATCGGCTCGTTGTACACGGTGATGTAGTACATGACGTTCGGGTCGCGGTCGCCCGCGTCACCGTACATGCGCTGCAGGCCGTCCGCCATGATGTGGCGGATCTCGTAGGCGTAGGCCGGGTCGTAGGACACGAACGCGTGGTTGGTCGCGGCCAAAACCTGAGAGTGCCCGTCCATGTGCTGCAGGCCCTCGCCCGCGAGCGTCGTGCGGCCGGCCGTCGCGCCGATGACGAAGCCCTTGGTGAGCTGGTCGCCGGCCGCCCAGAACTGGTCGCCCGTGCGCTGGAAGCCGAACATCGAGTAGAAGATGTAGATCGGTACCATCGGCAGGTCGTGCGTGGCGTACGCCGTGCCGACGACCTGGAAGGCGGCAGCGGAGCCGGCCTCGGTGATACCCGTGTGCAGGATGCGGCCCTGCTCAGACTCACGGTAGGACAGCATCATGTCCGCGTCGACGGGCGTGTAGGACTGGCCGGTCGTGTTGAAGATCTTCGCCGAGGGGAAGATCGCGTCCAGACCGAAGGTGCGGGCCTCGTCGGGGATGATCGGCACGAAGTACTTGCCGACCTGCTTGTCCTTCATGAGGTCCTTGATCAGACGCACGAGGGCCATGGTCGTGGCGACTTCGAGCTTGCCGGAACCCTTGGACAACGCTTCGAAGGGGCGGGCGGGCAGCTCTGGGGAGCTTGGGCTGGCGGTCGGCGCGGCGCTCGGGCACCCAGCCGCCGAGGATCTCGCGGCGTTCCTTCATGTACTGCAGGGCCGGGTGATCGGTCGGCGGCATGTAGTACGGAGGCATGTAGGGATCGCGCTCGAGTTCTTCGTCCGTGATCGGGATCTGCAGGCGGTCGCGCAGCTGCTTGGCGTCCTCGAGCGTCAGCTTCTTCATCTGGTGCGTCGAGTTACGTCCCGCGAAGTGCGTGCCCAGCGCGTAGCCCTTAATGGTGTGGGCGAGGACGACGGTCGGCTGGCCGGTGTGCTCCATGGCTGCCTTGTAGGCCGCGTAGACCTTGCGGTAGTCGTGGCCGCCGCGCTTGAGTTCCCAGAGCTGGTCGTCGGTCCAGTTCTTGACCATTTCCTTTGGTGCGCGGGTCGCGGCCGAAGAAGTGCTCGCGCACGTAGGCACCGTCGTTCGCGCGGAAGGTCTGGTAGTCGCCGTCCAGGGTTTCGTTCATGACGTGGACGAGGGCGTCGTCCTTGTCAGCGGCGAGAAGCTGGTCCCAGCCGCGGCCCCAGATGACCTTGATGACGTTCCAGCCGGCACCCTTGAAGAAGGCCTCCAGCTCCTGGATGATCTTGCCGTTGCCGCGAACCGGGCCGTCGAGGCGCTGTAGGTTGCAGTTGATGACGAAAGTCAGGTTGTCCAGGCGCTGCTGGGCCGCCAGCTGGAGCATGCCGCGGGACTCGGGTTCGTCCATTTCGCCGTCGCCGATGAAGGCCCAGGTGTGCTGCTGGGAGGTGTCCTTGATCCCGTTCATGTGCAGGTAGCGGTCGAACCACGCCTGGTAGATGGCCTCGGCGGGACCCAGGCCGAGCGAGACCGTGGGGAACTCCCAGAAATGGTCGAGCTGGCGCGGGTGCGGGTATGAGGGCAGGCCGTGCGCGGTGGACACTGCTGGCGGAATCCGTCCATTTCCTCTTCGGAGAGGCGGCCTTCCAGGAAGGCACGCGCGTAGGGGCCGGGGGATGCATGACCCTGGAAGAAGACGTGGTCGCCGCCGCCGGGGTGATCCTTGCCGCGGAAGAAGTGGTTGAGGCCGACCTCGTAGAGGGTAGCGACGGAGGCGTAGGAGGAGATGTGTCCGCCGACTTTGACGCCGGGGCGCTGGGCGCGCGTCACCTGGACGGCAGCGTTCCAGCGGATCCAGCGGCGGTATTCGCGCTCCATGGCTTCGTCGCCGGGGAAGTACGGTTCCTGGTCAACGGGGATGGTGTTGACGTAGGGGGTCGTGTATTCCTGGGGGAGCTGAACGCCGTTGCGGCGCGCTTCGCTGAGCATGTGCAGCAGGATGTAGCGCGCGCGTGGGCCGCCCTTTTCGTTGATGAGTCCGGACAGGGACTCGACCCATTCGGCGGTCTCCTGGGGGTCGTTGTCGGGGACCTGGGGGATCAGCCCGTTGACGACGACGGGGGCGTGACTCGTGGAGTTGGCTCACGGTGTACCTTCTCGCTTGACTCGGAGCTGCGACGTGCAGCGTTCGTGGGCGGTGTCTTCGATCGACACCGCACATATCGGGACCATTGTCCCACTAATGGTGTGGCTTTTCTAGCGTTTGATGACCCGCGTGTGTATGAGGTGCCTTTCACCGATGTTGGACGCTGGCGCTATGCGTAAACCTGCTGGTCAGAGTGATGTTGTCCATCATGGGTGTTTCGCCTGGTGTTATCCCTTGCATTCGATCTGGTTCATGCCCTAGGATGAAGGAGTGAACGTTGATATGACACAGAGCAGCAGCTCGTCGAGAGGCGGTGCTGCGTGATGGCAGTGAGCCTGGGTTTTGCGTCCGATGCGATCGTGCAGGAGTTCTACGTCGATGATGACGTCGATCAGAAGGTGCGCGAGTCGATTGAACAGGAGACCGGTCATCCGCTGGTTGACGTCGATTATGGCGATGTCGTAGACGGCGCGATCGTGTGGTGGCGCGCGGATGACGCTGAGGAGGAGGACCTGGCCGACGTCCTGGTGGACGCCATGTCGAACCTGGATGACGGCGGCCTGATTTGGGTTCTGATTCCTAAGCCGGGGCGTCCTAATTCGGTGCGCGTGGGCGACGTGGAGGAGGCCGCAAAGATCGCGGGCCTGCATGCGACGACGTCGACGGCGCTGGGCGAGGAGTGGGCGGGCGTGCGCGTGACCGCGCGTCCTCGTTCGCGTCGCTAGGTTTATCGACGAGGCCTGGGCGGGGGAGCGCTCTTGGGTGTTCCTTTCGCTCGGGTCAGAAAGTGACCGTGCGCGCTCGATCTGGTAGATTGGCGCGTGCGTGGGGCCTTTAGCTCAGTTGGTTAGAGCGTCTGGTTTACACCCAGAAGATCATCGGTTCGAGTCCGGTAGGGCCCACAAACGGTTGGGGCCGGAAGCGACAGCTTCCGGCCCCAACGTATCTTTCGGCGGCGCGTGCTACTCGGCGGCTGAGTCCTCCTCCCGCTGTTCTAGCTCGCGCTTGGCTGCTTCGAGTCTATCCCGCACCTCTATTGTCTTTTCGTGGTCGGGCCCATAAATTCGTATATGGTCGTTGTGCAGGTCCTCGTACATGCTGATGGCTTTGGGAAGATCGCCTGCTTGTTCGTATGTCTGTGCGAGATCGTTGCGCGTGATACGCGTGTGGTGATGTGTGTTGCCTAGGGTACGGATGCGTGCTTCTAGCACGTACTCGTACATCTTGATGGCATCGGTGAGGCGGCCAACGGATTTGTATGCGTCGGCGAGGTTGTTACGTGTAACGAGGGTGTGTTTATGGTCCGGTTTCAGGACTCGGTCGCGGTCTTTGACGACCTGCTCGCCCAGAGCGATGGCGCGCTCAAAGCTGGCCGTCGTCCGCGTATGCGAGGGCAAGGTAGCTGCCCGTCATTAGCGTGTCCTCGTGGTCGCTGCTCAGGATGCGCGTGCGGTCGTCGAGGACCTGCTTGAAAAGATCAATAGCCTCGTCGGTGTGGTCCCCCCAGTAGTAGGCGTATGCGAGATCGTTGCGTGTGGAGAGAATGTCACGGTGGTTAGGCTCTAGAATCTGTTCACAAGTGTTCAGTACTTGCTTGTACAGGCGGATTGCAGTGGGGTAATCGCTCATGTACATGTGGGCGTATGCGAGCTGGGCGAGCAAGCTAAGAGTCTCGCGACTGTCTCCAACTTGCTTGTGGAGTGTGTTCACAAGCTCTTTGAGTGCGAAGACCTCGGGAACAAGCCCGAGATCACGTGCATGAGTGAAGGCTCGGCAGAGGGCAGACGTAAAGTGCCGATAGTCTCGGAGATGAAGGAAACAATCCTGAGCGCCAAAGGCACGAAGGTGTTCGATGAGGTTGCGTGTTTCTTGAAAACGTGCATCCGAATCGTCTGCGCGGAATCTATCGATGTCTACAGAACCGAGCAGCGCGGCAGCTGATTCGCATGCTTGTTCACGTTCTTCTTCGCTCCAGGAATCGCGCAGCACCTGCGCTTGGAGGCGATGAAGCATCGTCGTCGCTTTGTCTGCGCTCTGATGAACGATGGACCTGTGAATGAGTTCAGTGAGCGCATCATGGGCGTCCTCATCCGTGCCCCACAGAGCGCCATGAGTTTCGTCGTCATCCAGCTGCTCAACAGTGGGGTCGAGCCATCGCGTGGGCACACCGGATTCCGCAAGCAGAGCGAGCGCACGCAACTGGCGTCGAGCCATCTCCTTCGTGCCGTTCTTCATACTGTCGACGGTGTCTTCGACGGCCATCCACAGTACCATGGCCACGTCGTCCGTATACTCATCTCCAGGAATAGGGCGAATGACAAGTTCCTCGCCGCGGGAATCCAATCGCTGGAGATACCATGCCAGAGACAGGTCTTTGTTACGTGCGGTCGCAGCGGCCTGGGCAATGGCGAGAGGCAAGTCGCCGAGGCGATCAGCTAATGCATCCGCGGCGTCACGATCGTCGAACTTGGTGGCTGTGAGGAGGTAGTCGATCGACTTCTCGCGATCAAAGACCCCAATCCTGATGGTGTCCCACTGATAGTTCCAACCCTTGTCGTTCGTCGTTGTCGCGACAACGCGTAGCCCGTTACCGGTCGGTACAAGTCCGCAAATGTCGTTGATGTCCTCGACGTTGTCGAAGACGATGAGCCTGTCGGAGGGATCCGCTGATTTCAAACGGTTGAAGAGCCGACGAATAATGGTCTTGGGAGCGGGCTGGTCACTCGTATCAATCTTCAGTTCTCTGGCGAGTTCGACCAGGTCGCTCGTAATGGATTCGGGCGAACCCGCATTCATCCATGCGACGAGGCTCCAGTTTTTGTCTTCGCACTGTTGAGCCAAGGCCGATGCCAGCTGTGTTTTGCCGCAGCCGCGCATGCCCACCAGGACCGTGGGTTGTTTTGTTGGGTTGGTGATCAGCGCATTCAAATGCTCTTGCTCGCTACGCTCGACAAACCGGTTCTCCGCCACCACGTTCGGTCGACTACCGAAAAAGACGCGGCTCAGCTTGTTCTCGTGACGTACCACCTCGTCGAATTTAGATGAGAGTGTATCGATCTTGTCCTGTGTAACGGCGTGGGCGTCAAGAGAAAGCCGAGAATTTTCTTGGATTTCATCGATTCCAGACAAAATGCTCTTGAACGCCTCAATCTTAAACCTGGGGAACCATGGTGCGAGAGCAGCGTACTGTGCTGCAACTGCGTCAATGAGCTCATCAAAATATGGTTCAGCTCTTTCTTCGATGTTCATTCGGCGCTGAGACGCACGTGAATGGAACACAGCTGGAAGACTGTCTGGATTCAATACCGCACTGAGGAGAAGCTCTCCATCGTCAGCAATTTCGTTCAGTATGATCTCAACTTCAGTGCAGGCCCCGGAAAGTAATTGTCTATCAATATCCTGGCCACAATGGTGCTTGTGCATCTCCTGAATCCGGGCAGCCAGCGCTCTACTGACGCCGCTTTCAATCTGATCTTTGGAGCCAGCGCTGCGACGCGAGACTCGCGACAGTGCGCCGAATAGATCCTGGCCGTCTTCGACAAGATCAGCGGCAGACACCGCATCACACGCACGCAAGAACACCTTTGTGAGAGCTGCTCCAACACCAACTACTGTCATCAATAAAGGATCGCCCATACCGGCAATGCTACATCACCCGACTTTACATATGAAAGAAACTCGCGCCTCGCTTGAGGAATAGAGCCTGACAATTGTGGGCCGGAAGCGAAGGCTTCCGGCCCCTGGGCGTGTTTTAGCGGATTGCGCCTCGTGGGTTAGTCCTCTTGCTCGCGCTCCTCGTTTGCTGAGTCCTCTTCTTGCTGCTCCAGCTCGCGCTTGGCTGCCTTGAGATTGCGGTGAATCTTTGCAGTCAGCGGGTGGTTAGAACCGAGGATACGCAGACAATCAGAAAGGGTCTGCCCGTACGTGTTTATGGCTCCCGTGAGGAGTCCTGAAGAATGGTAAGCACCTGCAAGGTTGTTGCGTGAGGCGAGTGTGTCGGGGTGACTCTCACCCAGAATGCGGGAGCTGTCTTTGACTAGCTGCTCGTACATGTCGATGGCTTCAGTGAGCCGTCCTACAGACTGGTAGGCTCCTGCGAGGTTGTTACGCGAAGCGAGTACGTGGGGGTGGTCCTTGCCCAAGATGTGCATGCGGTCTTTGAGTACCTCCTCGTACATGTCGATGGCTTCAGTGAGCCGTCCTGCAGAGTGGTAGATGCCTGCGAGGTTGTTGCGTGAGCTGAGGGTGTCTGGGTGGTCCTTGCCTAAGACGCGGGTGCTGTCCTGAAGGAGCTGCTCGTACATATCGATAGCTTTGTCAAGGTTGCCCGCTGCGCCGTATGTGTATGCGAGGTTGTTGCGTGAGCTGAGGGTGTCTGGGTGGTCCTTGCCTAAGATGCGCATGCGGTCTTTGAGAAGTATTTCGTCCATGTTGATAGCTTCGTCAAGGTTACCCGCAGACTCGTGAGCGTATGCGAGGTTGTTGCGTACGGCGAGGGTGTCTGGATGGTCTTTACCCAAGATACGGATGCAATCTTGAAAGAGCTGCTCGTACATTTCGGTGGATTTGTCGATGTTGCCCGCTGCACCGTGAGCACTCGCAAGATTATTACGTGCGGCAAGGGATACGTGATGGGCGAGACCTAGGAGATCCTGAATAGCATTCACAGGCACCTCCAGGGTAAGAGCCTCGAATGGTAGTCCAAGATCATCTGCCTGTAAGAAGCTGTGGCCGAGAGCGTCTGTGACTTGCTCGTACTTGAGTAGATGCCGACTATAATTTTGCCCGCCGATGGAACGGAGTTGTTCAATTAGGTCGAGAGTTTCTCGCCGACGTGATGCCGTATCGTTCCTGCGAAACTTATCGATGTTAACTTTCCTGAGAAGCACTGCAGTTGATTCGACAGCTTCTTCGCAATTCTGCTTGTCCCAGGATTCGCGTAGCACTTGTGCCTGTAGGCGATGAAGCATTGTTGTTGCTTTGTCTGCAGACTGTTGGACGATAGACCTGTGAATGAGCTCTGTGAGTGCGTCGTGAGCGGCCTCGTCTTCGGCTCGGTTAGTGTCTTGAACCTCTCGGTCATCCTGCTGCTCATTGGTGGGGTCGAGCCATCGTGTGGGCGCGCCAGACTCCGCAAGCAGCGCAAGCGCACCCAAGATGTGTCGAGCAGCCTGCTTCGTGCCATCCTCCAGGTTCTCGAGTGTGTCCTCGATCGCCATACATAGAGCGGTGGCCACGTCGTCCGTGTAGTAGTCCCCTGGGACTGGGCGAATAACACGTTCGCTGCGGTAGCAATCCAAACGGTCTAGATAACGTGCCAGCGACAGATTGCCGTTGCGAGCGGTCGCAGCGGCTTGTGCGAGAGCAAGGGGCAGGTCGCCGAGGCGGTGCGCCAACGTGTCTGCGGCGTCGCGATCAGTGGATTCGGTGGCTGTGAGGAGGTAGTTGATCGACTCATCTCGATGAAATACCCCGACCTTGATGGTGTCCCATCCCTGATGTTCCCAACCTGTGTTGTTCGTAGTGGTTGCGACGACGCGTAAGCCATTGCCGCGCGGTACAAGTCCTCGGAGATCGTCGATATTCTCAACGTTGTCGAAGATGATGAGCCTGTCGGAGGGATCTTCTGATTTCAGCTGGTCGAAGCATCTGCGAATGATGGTCTCGGGAGTGGGCTGGTCACTCGTGTCGATTTTCAGTTTCTTGGCAAGTTCGACCAGGCTGCTTTTGATGGAATCCGAGGATACTGCGTTCACCCATGCGACGAGGCTCCAGTTTTTGTCTTCGTACTTTTCTGCTAGAGCTGCGGCAAGCTGGGTCTTGCCGCAGCCGCGCATACCCACCAACACCGTGCGCCGTCGAGTTGGGTCCGCGATCAGTGCGTTCAACTGTTCTTGCTCGCCTCGTGGAACAAAGCTGTCTCCGGCTACCACGTCCGGTCGGCTACCGAAAACAACATGATCGAAGATAGGGCTAGCGTTCTGCCTGGAAAGACCTTTCAGTAGCTGGTTATTCTCAATGTGAATGTCACGATCTTCACGCATACCCAATTCGATGTGATCGAACCGCCTATCCATGTGCTGTTCAAGACGGTCGATGCGTTCTGATAGGGCTGGGAAACAGCGCAGCAGGCTAGTGAGAGCGACGCGATCAAAGTTCGGCGACCAGGGCGCGAGGATAAGGAATTCTTGCGATATTCGATCAAGGAGCGTTGTGTAGTGAGCCTGCATATTATTGCTGAAGCCGTCGGAACGTGGTGCAGCATGTCTTTTCAGTTCGACGCCGAAGTTTCGGGTTGCTGTACTGCTCGGATGAGGGCGTCGTCGTCCTTCGCCAGCTCTTTTATCGTGTCGCGCGCTGCCTCGGATAACTGCGCTACGGCTTTTTTAATCAGTTTCCTGCTCATGCCGTCTTGCTTGAGTGCGCCCTCAATGGATTTGATTTCCGATTTGACTGCACTGTGCAGTGAGTGAATCATCTCAGCGTTGGGATCATCAAGAGCATCGTTCTTGATGTCGGCGAGCAAGTTGAGACACTCCTGGCTGCCGTCGATCATGTCAGCAACGCGGCCGAGCCCTGCCATCTTGACCAGGGTCTTGACGATTGTGATCGACAGATTGGCAACGTTACGGTTTGTGCTCATGGGTACAGTCTACAGAGTCGGTCAATGGCATGTGGCGACACGCAAAATGGTGTGACAGTGGGGCCGGAAGCTCTCGCTTCCGGCCCCACAACGTGCCTGTCTGCCTGTTTGTCAGCGCGCGCTTGCTGTGCCCGAACGCGCGCCTGAAGAGACCGTCAGAGCGTGAGGTGCTCAGGCCTCGTGAATGCGTTCCTCGACGACGTCCTCGCCGGCGACGAGCTTGCCGGAGGCACCCGCCCCGAGCTGCTCCATGGCCAGGCGGCCCACCAACTGCTGGTTCGTGGTCGTGCGCTGGGGCGTGCGCTGGACATGAAGCTAAAGAACCAGCTGACCAGCGTGCCCACCTGCGACTTGAAGCTGACGATGTAGAGCAGGTGCAGGAAGCACCAGGCCACCCACGCGGTGAAGCCCGTCATCTTTGTGTTACCCATCTTCACGACCGCCTTGAAACGCGCGATCGTCGCCATCGAGCCTTGTCGTTGTAGACGAACTCGGTGGCCTTCGGAGCGCGACCGGCCAGTCGGGCCGCGATCATGTCGGCGGCAAAGCGGGCGGACTGGATCGCGCCCTGCGCGACGCCCGGTACGCCCGGGAAGGCCATCATGTCACCCAGCACGAAGATCTCGGGATGACCCGGCAGGGTGAGGTCCTTGTTGACGGTGACGCGGCCTGCGCGGTCGACCTCGGCGCCCGTGGCCTCGCCCAGCGCCCGGCCCAGCGGACTCGCGGACACGCCCGCAGCCCACACCTTGCACACGGACTCGATCCGCTCCTCCTCGCCGGACTTGTACTTCAGAGTCACGCCCTCGGCGTCCACGTCGGTCACGAACGCGTTCATCTTCATCTCGACGCCGAGCCCTGCCAGGGCCTCCTCTGTCTTATGCCCGAGCTTCTCGCCGAACGGGGGGGAGCGGGTGCTCGGCACCGTCCACCAGGATGACGCGAGCCTTCGTCGGATCGATGTTGCGGAACTCGCCCTTCAGCGTGTGAGAGGCGAGCTCGCGGATCTGCCCGGCCATCTCGACGCCCGTCGGACCCGCGCCCACGACGACGAAGGTGAGCAGCTTGCCCACCAGGGCAGGGTCGGTCTCAATCTCGGCCAGCTCAAACGCGCCGAAGATACGTGCGCGCAGCTCGAGCGCGTCGTCGATGGTCTTCATGCCCGGCGCGAACACTGCGAAGTGGTCGTTGCCGAAGTAAGACTGACCGGCGCCCGCCGCGACGATCAGCGTGTCATACTCGGTCTGCTCGTACTTGTTGTGGTTACGCCACTTGACGACGCGCGCCTCGACGTCGATCTCCTCGACGAGAGCCTGCAAGACCGTGACGTTCTTCTGGCGGCGCAGGATTTCGCGCGTGGTGGGGGCGATGTCGCCCTCGGAGAGGATGCCCGTGGCCACCTGGTAGAGCAGGGGCTGGAACAGGTGGTGCGACGTGCGAGCCAGGATGGTGATATCGGCGTCGACCTTCTTCAGTCGACGAGCGGCCGTGAGGCCTGCGAAACCGGAGCCGATGATGACGATGCGATGGCGGGACATAAGATCTCCTTCGATAAAGCAAGGCTAATCTTACCTAAATGTGACACACATAAATTATGAGGTCGCCCGCACTTGTCTCTAGTGTCTTGACGCCATCAAAATCTCAGCAGCCGCAAGGGGATCGGGCTTGCCCGTGGGCGTCGTCGGCAGCTCGTCGACGACCGCAATCCGACGCACTTTCTCCCAGGGTGCCAGGGCCTCGCTCAGGGCCTCCGACAGTGCTGCGGCGTTCATCGACGAGGCCTGGGCGCGGCCCGCGGGGGAGGGAACGATGAGCGCGGCGACGATTTGCCCCCAGCGCTCGTCCGGCAGCCCTACGACGAGGGCATCGGACACGGTGTCCAGGGTTCGCAGCGCGCGCTCAACGGTGGGGGGAGCGACGAGTTCCCCGGCCGTGTTGATCATGCGGTGGGCTCGTCCCACAAGGTGTAGCCAGCCGTTCTCGTCGCGTGAGGCCAGGTCGCCGGTGCGCAGCCATTCCTTGCCACTCACGACGCCGGGCCCGCGCACCCAGATTTCGCCCATCTCGCCTGCGTCGGCCTCGCGCTCGTCGGTTGCCATGACGCGCAGGTCCACGTAGGGGAAGGGGACACCGAGCGACCCGGCGGGCGCGCCGCACTCCGGCGTTGCGACCGTACCCGCCCCGGAGGTTTCGGTCATGCCCCACACGTGGATGGGGGACAGGCCCACGCGACGCATCGCGTCCGCCAGGTCCGCCGTCATCGCGTCCCCGCCGATCAGCGGGCGCGTCCACGAGAACAGGTCCCCTCCGCCGCGCTCGAACTCCTCAACGAGGGCGCGCACAATCGCGGGCACAGCAAACATCATCGAGATCCGATAGCGCCCAATCGCGTCCAGCACGCCGCGCGCGTTAAAGGAACCCGGGAAACCCAGTGTCACCAGCGTCCCGCCGCGCGTCCACACGTCCATCGACGTGCCGTTGAAGCCGCCGATGTGGCTGACGGGCGCGCAGACGCCCACGACCGACGAGGTCGGCGCGTAGTCGAAGCCCTCACGAAAATTCGTCGACCCCCACCACATGACCTCGTGGGTCAGCTCAACGGGACGAGGCGTGCCCGTCGACCCCGACGTGAACAGGACAGCCGCCAGCTCGCTCCCGCAGCGCGCGGGCGCGGTGCGCATCGGCGTCGCGCGATCCACCCAGGCAGCCAGGTCACCAAACGACGCCCGGTGCAAGCCCGCGGAAGCCAGGGCGAGCGCAGTGGGGGAGGAGGCCTCGTCGTGGAAGACCCACGAGGCCCCCACCTGCGCGCACATCGATGCGAGCGCCGAGGCGGGCATGCGCGGGGAGAGCGGAACCGTCACCGCGCGCAGCCACGAGGCCGCGACGTGCACGATGTAGTGCCACGGCGAATTTGCACCGATGACAGCCACGCGCGTGCCCTCGCCGATGCCCGCCTCCGCGAAGGCACGAGCCAGTCGAGCCACCGTGTCGGCAGCCTCCCGGACGGTCCACTCCTCGCCCGTCACCGCGTCGACCAGGGAGAGCCACTCGGGGTGGCGGCGCGCTGAGGCCAGCAGAGCCCGCGCGGGCGAATAGTCGGGGGTCACGAGGCCGCGGCGGCCTTCGCGGCAGCCATGGCCGCGTGACGCTCCGAGCGCTCCTTCAGGCGAGCCAGCACCGACCCGGCCTCCTGCAGCGTCGAGCCGGAGTTCGCGATGTGTTGCAGCTGCTCGGGGATCTCGAAGCCGCGGGCACGCATACCCTTCGCCCACAGCAGGCCCGCACGGTATGAGGAACGCACAAGGGGGCCGGCCATGACACCCGCGAAGCCCATCTCCTCGGCCTCGGCGGCCATCTCCACGAACTCCTCGGGGTGCACCCAGCGGTCAATCGGGTGGTGCAGAGGCGAGGGACGCAGGTACTGCGTGAGCGTCAGCAGATCGCAGCCCGACTCGTGCAAGTCGCGCATCGCCGCGCTGATCTCCTCGCGCGTCTCGCCCATGCCCAGGATCAGATTCGACTTGGTGACCATGCCGCCGTCGTGGGCGCGCTTGATCATCGCGAGCGAGCGATCATAGTTGAAGGCCGGACGAATCTTCTTGAAAATACGCGGCACCGTCTCCAGGTTGTGCGCGAAAACCTGCGGGCCAGCCTCCACAACCATGTCGATGGAGTCAGCCTGACCGCGGAAGTCATCGACCAAGAGCTCCACGCCCGTGCCCGGGTTGAGCTCATGGATCAGACGGCAGGTCTCGGCATACAGCCACGCGGCACCGTCGGGCAGGTCATCGCGGGTCACGCCCGTGATCGTCACGTAGCGCAGGTCGAGGTCACGCACGGACTCGGCGATACGACGCGGCTCATCCTTGTCGTACTCGGTGGGACGCCCCGTCGCGATATCGCAGAAGTCGCAACGACGCGTGCACAGGGCACCACCCAGGAGGAACGTCGCCTCGCGGTCCTGCCAGCACTCGTAGATGTTGGGGCATCCGGCCTCGGCGCACACCGTGTGCAGGCCCTTCGCATGCGAGAGCGAACGCATGTCCTGGTAGTTCTCGCCGGCCTTCGCGGTCGTGCGAATCCACTCGGGCTTCTTCTCGATCGGCGTCTGCGAATTGCGCACCTCGATGCGCAGCAGCTTGCGGCCCTCGGGATCGGGCAGTGTACTCATAGCGATGACCTCGTCGTGTAGGAAACAGTAGCGGGCGTGGTTGCCAGGCAGGGGGCGATGCGCTCCACCATGCGTGGGATGAGCTGAGTCGCGGCCTCGGCGACGGTCGTGTGGATGCCCTCCCAGGACAGGGAGGTCACGTCCGCGTCGGTCAGGCCGCAGGGGATGATCCCCTCGAAGGCATGGGCCGGGTCGATGTCCACGTTCAGGGCGACACCGTGCAGGGGTCGCGCCGCGCGCGACCTTCAGGCCAATCGCGCAGATCTTGCGGTCGCGGCGTCCCTCCTCGGTGAGCCACACGCCCGCGCGTCCTTCGATGCGGTGGACGGGCAGACCCCAGGCCTCACGCACCGTGTCAATGACCGAGGCCTCGACCGCGCGGATCCACTGCACGAGATCCACGGGTTCCTTCAGGCGCACGACGGGTAGACGACGAGCTGACCCGGCCCGTGCCAGGTCGCCGACCCCGCGCGGTCTGTGCGGATCACGGGAATGGTCGTCGAGGGGATGTCCTGGGGCTTCGTGTGGCGCCCAGCCGTCCACGTGGGTGTGAACTGGGAAACGATCAGCGTGTCCTCGCCGCCTGCGAGGACGTCCTCGTGCAGGGAGCGCTGGAGCGCATCAACCTGCGAATAATCGACCAACCCTTGGTCGAGGAGACTCAAAATCTGCACGGATGTGATCATAGTCGCGGGCAGGGTCCCTTGCTTGTTGGGGGTCCGGTATGCTTATCGCATGCGATTGTCCTCTCATTCTTCCGAACCCGACGCCCCCGACTCAGCCCAGGCCTCGTGGCGCGTCTGCGACCTCATGGCCCTCATGGAGTCCTGGTACCCGCAAGCCACGGCGCAATCCTGGGATCGCGTCGGCCTGATCGTCGGCGACCCGGACGCCCCCGTACGTTCTCTTCTCCTGGCCCTCGATCCGACCGCCGTCATCGCCGAGCAGGCCGTCGCCGGACCGGATAGTGACGGACATCCCTACGACATGGTGATCACGCACCACCCGCTGCTCCTGCGCGGAGCGTCCTTCCTGCCGGTCACCGACCCGAAGGGAGCAGTCGTGACGCGGCTGATCCGTGCGGGTGTCTCCCTCTTTAACGCGCACACGAACGCCGACGTCGCCTGCGAGGGCGTTGCAACGGCGCTCGCCGACCTCATCGGCCTGTGTGAGACCGTGCCCCTCGAACCCTGCGGCGTTGATGCCGAGGGACACGAGATCGGCCTGGGGCGCGTCGGGACCATCGAACCCACGACGCTCGGTGCCTTCGCCGACCACGTCGCCTCCGTGCTCCCCGCCGGCCCCACCGGCCTCCTCGTCGGAGGGGACGAGGCCATGGCAGTGTCCCGGGTTGCCGTTCTGGGTGGCGCGGGGGACAGTGCACTGGATGCGGCGCGCGCCGCCGGCGTTGACGTGTACCTCACGGCCGACCTGCGTCACCACCCGGCCTCCGAGCACCTCGAGGGAGGACGCCCCGCGCTGCTGTGCGGTTCCCACTGGGCGACAGAATCCCCGTGGCTACCCGTCCTTGCCCGCCGGATCCGGGCGGCGGCCAGCGCTTCAGAAGTGGAACTTCGCGTCGAAGTCTCTACGATTGTCACCGAGCCATGGACCAGCTACCGAGTCACCCAGGGAGAACTAGCGTGAAAGCGACGCACACCGACCAGCTCGACCTTCTCGAGCTCCAGAAGCTTGACCAGAAGGAATCGGCGCTGCGCCACAAGCGCGACTCCCACCCCGCGCACGCAACCGTGCGCGAGTTCGCGGGCCGCGTCGCCGACCTGCAGCGCGCCGCCATCACTCAGAGCGCCCTCATCGCGGACACCACCCGCGAGGTGACCCGCATCGAGGACGAGATCGCCAAGGTGAGCGAGCGCCGCAAGCGCCAGCAGAGCCGCATCGACAACAACCAGGTGCCCCTGCGCGATATTTCTGCCATGGAACATGAGATCGCCCAGATGGATCGCCGCCTGGCCAAGCTCGAAAACGACCAGGTGGACGCCGAAGAGCGCGTCGAGGCCGCACGCGCCGCGCAGGAGAAGATGAAGGAAGAGGCTCAGGCCATCGCCGCCGACATTGAGCGACTCAAGGCCGAGTTCCAAGCCGACGTCGCCGAGGCCGACGACGAGCTGCGCAGCGTCATCGCAGCGCGCCGCGCGTTGGCTGAGCGTCTCCCGCACGCCCTGCTCGAAGAATACGAGGAGGCACGCCGCCGCAACGGCGCCCTCGCCGTCATCGAAGTGCGCGACGGCTACGGTATCGGCGTGGCCGCCGACCTCAGCCCGATGGAACTCGAACGCATCCGCCTGACGCCCCACGACGAGCTGTACCTGACCGAGGACACATCCCAGATCGTCGTGCGCACGGCGGCGAACACGCCGCGCTGAGGCTCAGGCCCGAACCGCGTAGACGTCCGCCAGGTAGAAGCCTGCCTGCTTATCGTGACCGTCACCCGCACCCGGGTGGCGGTCACGGGCTTATCCAGGGTAATAATGCGACGGTAGCCCACGCAATGAACGCGAGCGATCTCCTGCTCAGGGCTGCCCTCCACGCACGAGGTCACCACGGCCTCGTCAATGCGCTGCCCCTGGGCGATGTCCTCCTCGAGTACCACGGCACTCACCGTGTGCGGTGCGTCGAAGCGTAGCGTGACGACGTTGCCCTCATCCTCGCGGGAGGCGTCGACGCGCCGCGCGCGGAAGTCCGCGATCTTTTCGCCGAGGCGCGCAAGGACCTGCACGTCGGCATCTGCGAGAAGGCCGTCACGGTTCGGGGGAACGTTCAAGAGGAAGGTCGCGTTGCCGCCGACCGAACCCTTCCAGATCGAGAACAACTCATCGACGCTGCGCACCTGGGAGTCTTCGACGTCGTGGTGGAACCAGCCTGTGCGCGTCGAGGTGTTGACCTCCGCGGGGTACCACGCCAGGGGACCGGAGTAGTCCGCCAATGCCTCGCGCGACCCCAGGTCCTCGTCGCCGGAGGCCACCTGTCGGGAGAATTCGCTGTCGTCGGCCTTCTGCGACTTTTCTGCGGTGCGTTCGGCCTCGCGCAGCGAAGCGGGAACGACCGACCATTCGTTGGCTCGAACGGAGCCCGCCTCGTTGCCACACCAGCGCACGTCCGGGCCGCACACGGAGATAACTGCCTCGGGTGCCAGCGCGCGGACCGTGTTGTAGATGCGCTGCCAGTCATAGACCTGCACTTTGCCGTTGGGTCCTCGCCGCACGCACCGTCCAGCCACACGGAGAAGATGGGTCCGTAGTGAGTGAGCAACTCGATGAGCTGGTTGATGTAAAAGTCGTTGTAGGGCTCGCCCTGGCCATACGTCGGCTCGGTCATATCCCAGGGGACAGGGTACACGCCGAACTTCAGGCCGTGACGCGCCGCCGCGTCAGACACCTCACGCACGAGGTCGCCCTTCCCACCCTTCCACGGGGAGGAGGCCACGGAGTGCCTTGTGTAGGCCGACGGCCACAAGCAAAACCCGTCATGATGCTTGCACGTGAGGATCACGCCGGTCATGCCAGCGCTCACGAGCGCGCGCATCCACTGATCGACATCGACGTTTTCCGGGTTGAACAGTGCGGGATCCTCGTGACCCTCGCCCCACTCACGATCCGTCATCGTGTTCATGCCGAAGTGGATGAACGCGTACATCTCCATCTTCTGCCACTGGAGCTGACGGTGGGCGGGCCGAATATTGGCCAGGTAGTCCTCGTTGATCATGCCTATGGTTTCCGCTTGATGGCCGGTGCATCGGCCGGGCCTGCACCCTGCAGGTTCCTGACAAAGGATAGCCCAGCGGTTAATTGGTCACCAGTGTGAGCGCGCGCGTCGTGCCACCCTGTTTCGTCTTCTTTTCCGGCCCGAATTCGACATCGATAACGCGGTGCTCGGCCCCGCGAGCGTCGTGCAACGTCACTGAGTGCGCCGCATCCGTCAGCGCCTGCTCACACTCGGTCGTCTCGTTCGCCGAATACCCTCCCGACGCCAGAAGCGTGCCCGTCACCGCGCCCCGCCAACGCTTGGCATCGTGGGAAATCACCGAGCGCTTACCGTCAGCCTCGCGCACGACGCGCAGCTCCCACACGCGCGCCCACGGTGCCTTGCACGCAGCCCGGTAGGGACCCGAGCGCGCGTCGATAACGACCTGTCCTACTGCCTCCTTGCGCAGAGCCTCATCCAGGCGCGGCGCCCACCACGTGGACAGGACGCCGAAACCGGGCAGGGACACGCCCATCGCCAGCCGGTGATCGGGCACGACGTCGGCGGGGGAGAGGACCCCAAAGAGGCCGGAAAAAATGGAGATCCCGCCCGCGCCCGCACTCTCTCCCAGGCACGTGGGGTGACGGCCTCGATAGCTTCGAAGAGAACGCCCGTGAACAGGGACGAGGCCGGGGCGCAGGTGGCACTCATCAGTGCCTCATTGACGGACAGGTCGATGCGTGCGCCAACCTTGAGCGTAGCCGCCGCTTCCGGCCCCGACCCCAGTGCAACCAGCGCCTCGGCGACGCTGCGCCGATCCGGTGTCAGACCTGGGCGGGACAGAGAATCCAGCGATAGAGAGGGGCCGCAGGCGGGCGCGTTCTTACCCTCCGACGGGGGCAACCAGATCAGCATGGAGCCACCCTATCGCGCCGCGAGCACCAGGCGCGCAGAATCGGTGCGGATCTGTCGGCTGGGCGACCGCGCGCGGAAACGCTCGAGGAACGTCCGGGCTCCACAGGGCAGGGTGATGGCTAACAGCCACCCGGGGTAACCCGAGGGATAGTGCCACAGAAAACAAACCACCTCCATCTTTCGTGGCGGTAAGGGTGAAAAGGTGAGGTAAGAGCTCACCAGCGGCGCGGGTGACTGCGTCGGCTCGGTAAACCCCACCCGGAGCAAGACCGAGCAGCAGGCAGGGCGGCCCGCCCAATGCCTGCGGGTAGGTTGCTGGAGGCCGTTGGTAACGACGGTCCTAGATAGATGGTCGCCACCGCGAGACCGGTAACGGTGCGCGGGGACAGAACCCGGCGTATAGGCCGACAGATCCAACAGAGTGACCCCGACGCGCGTCGGGGTCACTCTGTTTTGTCGGTGGGGCTGCCGGTTGCAGCCGCTACGGGTGTCCTCTCAGGAGTTCTGCGCCGCGTAGTAGGCTGCACCCACGATGCCAGCCGTGTTCAGCAGCTTCGCGGGAATCATCGGGGTCTTCAGTTTCAGCAGCGGCATGAACTTATCGTGGTTCTCCGACACACCGCCGCCCACGACGAATAGGTCGGGGTTGAGCAGGAACTCCACATGGCTGTAGTAGCGCTGCAGGCGCTGCGCCCACTGCTCCCAGTTCAGGCCCTGGAGAGTCTTCTGGCCCGAGGACGCGTTCTTTTCGGCGTCGGTGCCATCGATCTCAGGTGGCCCAGTTCCGTGTTCGTCAGCAGCGTGCCGTTGACAATGATTGCCGAGCCGATGCCCGTGCCCTGTGTGGTGAACACGATGACGCCGTCGCGACCCTTCGCCGCGCCGTACGCGACCTCCGCGATGCCGGCTGCGTCCGCGTCGTTGAGGGCAACGACCGCGCGACCCAGGTGACGCTCCATAAGAGCATCCACATCGACGTTGACCCACGACTGATCCAGGTTCGCCATGTAGGGGATCACGCCGTTAAAAACGGGGGCGGGGAAGGTGACGCCGATCGGAACGCCAATCTTCACGTCGAGCTGGTCGATGACCTCGCGGCACACTGTTGCCACGGCCTCGGGTGTGGCCGGATTGGGGGTCGGGATGCGGATCTGATCGCCGATGTACTCCCCGGTCTCCAGATCTACCAGTGCGCCCTTCACGCCGGATCCGCCGATGTCGATGCCGCAAGCGACCTGAACCATGACCCCTCCTCGGGTAACGTGTGTCGGTTTGAATGCGGGCTGCTAGTGCCCGTCGTCTCTGAATTGTAATGGACGCCACCGGGGGAAGTGCAATCCGTTTACGAGATGGGAACAGCCCGCGTCGAATCGTGAGATACGACGCGGGCTGCGATGCGTTGAAAAACTCAGGGGAGGGTCAGAATCTCCGCCCCATCCTCGGTCACGACAATCGTGTGCTCGAACTGCGCGGTGCGCGAACGGTCGGCGGTGACGATGGTCCAGTTGTCGTCCCACTGCTCCCACTCGACCGTGCCGAGGGTCAGCATGGGTTCAATCGTGAAGACCATCCCCGGTTCCATCACCGTGTTGTAGGCGGGAGCTGCATCGTAGTGGGGGACAATCAGGCCCGAATGGAAGGCCTCACTACGCCGTGACCCGTGTAGTCGCGCACGACGCCGTACTCGAAACGCTTTGCGTAGGCCTCAATGACGCGGCCGATCACGTTGATCTCGCGGCCCGGTCTCACGGCCTTAATGCCGCGCATCATCGCGTTCTTGGTGCGCTCGACGAGCAGGTGCGATTCCTCGTCCACGGTGCCGACCTCGAACATGGCGCAGGTATCGCCGTGGACGCCGTCCTTGTAGGCGGTGATGTCAATGTTGATGATGTCGCCGTCTTCGAGCGGGCGATCGTCGGGGATACCGTGGCAGATGACCTCGTTAATCGAGGAACAGATGGACTTCGGGAAGCCCATGTAGCCCAGGCACGAGGGGTAGGCGTCGTGGGCGATCAGGTACTCGTGGCCAATGCGGTCGAGTTCCTCCGTGGTCACGCCCGGCGCGATAGCCGCACCGACGGCCTCGATGGCACCGGCGGCGATGCGTCCGGCCTCACGGATCTTTGCGATCGTCTCGGGAGTCTTGATGTCCGAGGCGGTCACGCGTTCGGGACCGTCGTGGAACATATACTCGGGGCGCTCGATGTGCTCAGGCACGGCGCGCATCCGCGAGACGCGTCCGGGCTTCAGCGTGCCCAGCGGCGCGCGGCGTGCAAGTGGCGATGCTTCCATGTGTGCTTCCTCCTGCTAGTGGGCAAAGTCAGTCGTTCTTGTAGTTCTCGGGTCCGGGGAAGCTGCGCTCGCGCACAGAACCGACGTAGTCGGAGGCAGCCTCGTGCAACGCCTGGCCGAGCTGGCCGAACTTACGCACAAACGAGGGCGTCCAGTCGGAGTATCCGGCCATGTCGGACCACACCAGGACCTGGCCATCAGTATTCGGGCCGGCACCGATGCCGATCGTCGCAATGGACAGCGTCTGCGTGAGTTCCGTGGCAATGGCGGCGGGCACCATCTCGAAGACGACGGCGAAAGCGCCGGCCTCCTGGACCGCGAGGGAGTCGCGTCGCAGCTGATCGGCACCGTCGCCTCGTCCCTGCATGCGCGGGCCACCCAGCGTGTTCTCGGACTGGGGGGGTGTAGCCCAGGTGCGCGCACACGGGGATACCTGCCGCGGTCAGAGCGGCGATGATGTGCGCGCGGGCCTCGCCGCCTTCGAGCTTGACAGCGTGGGCTCCGGCCTTCATGAGGCGGGCCGCGGACGCGAAGGCGTGCTCGGGGGAGTCCTCGTAGGTGCCAAACGGCAGATCGGCAATGATCATGGCACGCGAAGTCGAGCGTGCGACGGCCGCCGTGGCGCGTTCCATGTCCTCCAGGGTGACAGGCAAGGTGGAGGAGTGACCCAGGATGACGTTGCCCAGCGAATCACCGATGAGCAGCATGTCGACCCCAGCGGCCTCGAGGATGGGCGCGGTGAGCGCATCATAGGCAGTCAGCATCGTCAGCGGAATGCCCTCGGCCTTGGCGCGCGCGATGTGCTGGACGCGCACGCGCCGGGCGTTAAACAGGGGAGGGTTCGAGGACGAGGCCGGGGCCGCGCCTTCGGGGTTCGTAATGTGAGACATGGATTTCCTGTCTGGAGACGACGGGTGCGCTCGCGCGCATTCATGCCTCCCAGGGTAGCGCGGCGGCCGACCCGGTGAGCTGTGAGGATGCGCGAACGGGTAAGATGGAATGCGGTGCGCGTGATGCGCGCAGTAATGCCCCCAGTAGGAAAGAAGAAGGAAGCAGGACATGGCTGGCAATGCCCCTGACCTTGATCCTCTCGATGAGGCCGCCGTCGACGCAGTGCGTGCCCAAGGCCTCGTCGATATTGAAGAAGCGGATTCGCTGGACGCCCTCAAGGCCGTCCGCGCCGCGCTTCTCGGAGATCAAGCCCCGCTCGTGACCGCGAACCGTACCATCGGTTCGCTCAAGCCCTCGAAGCGTGGTCTGGCTGGTAAGAACCTCGGACAGGCGCGCAAGGCGCTGACCGAGGCCCTCGACGCTCGCAAGGAGATCCTCGCTGCCGAGCACGAGGCCCGCATGCTGGTCGAGGAATCAGTGGACGTCACGGTTCCCACGCGCCGCCGTGCCGCCGGTGCGCGCCACCCCCTGGAGACGCTCATGGAAGAGGTCGCGGACTTCTTCGTTGCCATGGGCTGGGACATCGCCGAGGGTCCCGAGATCGAGCACGAATGGTTCAACTTCGACTCCCTCAACTTTGATATCGATCACCCTGCCCGCCAGATGCAGGATACCCTCTACATCGACGGGCGTTCTGCTGGCGGTGAGAAGGAGGAGGATGGTCACCTGGTGATGCGCACGCACACATCGCCGGTGCAGTCCCACTCGATGCTGGCTCGCGGCGTTCCGCTCTACATTGCCTGCCCGGGTAAGGTCTTCCGCTCTGACGCCCTGGACGCGACGCACACGCCCGTGTTCCACCAGGTCGAGGGTCTCGCGGTCGACAAGGCCTGACGATGGCGCACCTCAAGGGCGTCCTGGACCACTTCGCCAAGGCCATGTTCGGTCCCGAGGCGAAGACCCGCCTGCGTCCCTCCTACTTCCCCTTCACCGAGCCCAGCGCCGAGATGGACCTGTGGTTCCCCCAGAAGAAGGGCGGTCCCGGCTGGATCGAATGGGGCGGCTGCGGCATGGTCAATCCCAACGTCCTGCGCGCCAACGGTATCGACCCCGAGGTCTACTCGGGTTTCGCGTTCGGCATGGGTATCGAACGTACGCTGATGCTGCGTCACGGCATCGCTGACATGCACGACATCGTCGAGGGAGACGTTCGTTTCTCCCAGCAGTTCGGCATCAATGGAAGGGGAAACTGACATGCCTATGGTTCCGCTGAGCTGGCTGGCCGACCACGTCGACGTCGTTGACGGCACCGACGCCGAGGCGCTGGCCGCCGCCCTGGTCAAGGTCGGCCTCGAGGAAGAGGAAATTCATCCCGCCCGCGTCATCGGCCCCCTCGTCGTGGGCCGCGTCCTGACGCGCGTGGAGGAGACCGCCTCGAACGGCAAGGTCGTCAATTACTGCCGCGTAGACGTGGGCGAGTACAACGATGCCCCCGGCACGGGCAAGGAACCCTCGGAGTTGCCGAGCCGTGGCATCATCTGCGGTGCGCACAACTTCGACGTCGACGACCTGGTGGTCGTCTCGCTGCCGGGTGCCGTGCTACCGGGTGACTTCCAGATCGCCGCGCGTAAGACCTACGGTCACATCTCCGACGGCATGATCTGCTCCGCACGTGAGCTGGGTCTGGGGGAGGACCACAACGGCATCATCGTGCTGCCGAAGTACTTCCCGGACCGCGAGATCCCCGCCGTCGGCACCGACATCGTGTCCTGGCTGGGCCTGGGCGAGGAAGTCCTCGAGATCAACGTGACCCCCGACCGCGGCTACTGCTTCTCGATGCGCGGCATCGCGCGAGAGTACTCCCACTCGACGGGCGCAGCCTTCCGCGACCCGGGTCTGCCGGGTGTTATCGCTGCCGAGCCGCCTGCAGCCAACGCCGAAGGCTTCCCCGTGGTCTTTGCTGACGACGCGCCGATCCGTGGTCGCGTGGGCGTTGACCGCTTTGTCGCGCGCATCGTTCGCGGCACGAACCCCGCCGCGCCGACCCCGCGATGGATGGTCGAGCGCCTCGAGGCCGCCGGTATGCGTTCCCTGTCGCTGCCCGTCGACATCACGAACTATGTCATGCTGGATCTGGGCCAGCCGATGCACGCCTACGACCTGGGCGCGCTGGCCGCGCCGATCGTCGTGCGTCGCGCACGCGCAGGTGAATCGCTCGTGACCCTGGACGATGAGAAGCGCAAGCTGGATGAGCAGGACCTGCTCATCACCGACTCGCCCCAGGGTGAGGGTTCGCGCATCATCGGTATCGCCGGCGTCATGGGCGGTGCCTACTCTGAGGTGGCGGAAGGAACCACGGACATCCTGTTCGAGGCCGCCCACTTCGACTCGGTGTCTATCGCGCGCAGCGCCCGCCGTCACAAGCTGCATTCCGAATCCTCCAAGCGCTTCGAGCGTGGCACCGACCCGCAGCTTCCTGCGGTGGCTGCCCAGCGTGCTGTCGAGCTCCTCATTGAATACGGCGGCGGCACCGTCGATGAGGGTGTCACCGACGTGGATCAGAGCGTCGGCGCGACCGTCATTTCGCTGCCCGTGGGTGAGGCCCAGCGTCTGACCGGCGTCGCTCACAGCCCCGAGCGTATCGCTGAGCTGCTGACGACGGTCGGCTGCCTCGTCGAAGGTCCGGTGAATGACGTCTTCACGGTGACTGCCCCCTCGTGGCGTCCCGATCTGACGCTGCCTGCCGACCTGGTCGAAGAGGTCGCACGCCTCGACGGCTACGACAACATTCCCGTTGTCATGCCGACCGCCCCGGCGGGCCACGGTCTGACAACTGCGCAGAAGGCACGCCGTCTGGCCGCCGCTGCGCTGGCCGACGGCGGCCTCGTCGAGGTCGAGTCCTACCCCTTCGTGTCCGACACGTGGGACCGCCAGGGTATCCCCGCGGATGATCCGCGCCGCGAGGCCCTGCGCCTGCGCAACCCGATGGCGGACGATTCCCCGTGGCTGCGCACCTCGGTGCTCGACACGCTCCTTGACGTCGCTGGCCGCAACGTTTCGCGCTCCAATGCGGACGTCGCCGTCTTCGAGATCGCCAAGGTTGCCCGTCCCCACGGCACCGTCCCCGCGCCGCTTCCCAGCGCGCAGGAGCGGCCTTCCGACGAGGTGCTCGCCGCGCTGGAGGCAGGTATTCCCGCCCAGCCCTGGCACATCGGCGGCGTCCTGACCGGCGCGGCCGAGGCCGCAGGTGTTGTGTCGAACCCGCGCGCCTACGACTGGGCTGACGCCCTCGAGTACGTGCGTCGTGTCGCCTCGGATCTGGGCGTGCGCGTCGAGGTGACCCGCGCGTGGATGGACCACGTTCCCGCGCACAAGGGTGCCCCGATGCCCGCTCCCGCTAGCGATCCCGCTGACGTGGCTCCTTTCCACCCGGGCCGCGTCGCTCGCGTGTTCGTGCGCGCCGGTCGTGACCTGGTGGACGTGGCGCTCGCCGGCGAGCTTTCGCCGGCGACCTGCCGCTCCTTTGGCCTGCCCGCGCGCTCCTGCGCCTTTGAAATTGACATGGATGCGTTGATTGCACACATGAGCGTCGATCCGATCCAGGTCAAGGGCGTTTCGACGTTCCCGCTGGCTAAGGAAGACATCGCGCTCGTGGTGCCTTCCGACATCCCGGCTGCACGCGTCGAGCAGATCGTGCGCCAGGGGGCTGGCCCGCTCGCCGAGTCCGTCACCCTCTTCGACATCTACGAGGGCGACCAGGTGCCTGAGGGTTACCGTTCGCTCGCCTTCGCGCTGCGCCTGCGCGCCGCCGACCACACGCTGACCGCCAAAGAATCCGAGCCGTCCGCAAGCAGGTGGTCACCAAGGCTGCCAAGGTCCTCGGAGCCTCGCTGCGCGCTTGACACACTCAGCAGAAGGCCGGTCGAATCTCACGTGTGGTGCCCCACTCATTTGGGGCGTTGCACCCGCAGATTCGGCCGGTCTTCGCTTTAGTATGGGCCTATGCCACATCCTTGTAACTGCAGCATCAAAGCACGGGGCGACGGATGAGGTCGCCGACGCCATCGCTAAGCGCATCGAAGCGAGTGGCATCACTGTCGACCGTCTTGCGCCGGCCGATGTGACCTCCGTCGAGGGATATGACGCCGTGATTGTTGGCTCGGCTGTCTACATTCTCCAGTGGATGCCCGAGGCGCACGACTTCATGGAGCGCTTCAAGGACGATCTGCCCGTCGGACAGGTGTGGGCCTTTTCCGTCGGCATGAATGGCGTTCCCAAGCACTCGGAGCAGGATGGCACGCGCGTCGGCCCGCTGCTCACACACGTGCGCTGCCGCGAGCTGCATACTTTCCCGGGCCGTTACAAGCCCTCTCTGCTGTCCCTGCGTGAGCGTTCCGTCGCGCGTTTGGCCGGCGTTGTCGAGGGTGACTTCCGTGACTGGGACGCCGTTGATCGGTGGGCTGACGAGATTGTCGAGGCTCTGCAGGGCTGACGCTGTCAGATGCTGAGTGAGCGACGCGACTCACCCGCTTGTGCGCTAATATGCATATGTATGTATAATCATGCATATGAGTCCAGCAGCAGCGTTCCCCAGCACCAAGAGTGCCAGGCATGAAATGATCCGCGACCTCCTCGCCTCCGAGTCAATCGGCAGCCAGGAAGCCCTTCGATCCCGCCTGGCCGAGCGGGGCATCGACGTTACCCAGACGACACTCTCACGCGACCTCATGGACCTGCGAGCCACCAAGGTGCGCAACGCCTCGGGCGTGCTCATCTACACCGTGCCCGACCATGACGGAGGTGCGACACACGACGCTGAGGCGGCCAATGTTCGTCTCGCCCGCTGGTGCCAGCTCCTGCTCGTCACCTCCGTCAAGGTCGATAACCAGCTTGTGCTGCGCACGCAGGTCGGAGCCGCGAACCTCCTCGCTTCCTCCATTGACGCCGTGCGGCGCGACGAGATCGCCGGAACGATCGCAGGCGACGATACGATCCTCGTGATCTGTCGCTCGAGCGAGGACACGAGCGCAATTGAACGCATGCTCCTCGCCCTCGCGGAACCCGCTGCACTCCCCGACAACTAGCCCCGGCCTCGTCCCTGCGAGCGGGCACACGAACCTACGAAACCCCATTTGGAAGGAATCCACATGTCGAGCAAAGATCGCGTTGTTCTGGCCTATTCAGGCGGCCTGGACACCTCTGTCGCCATCGGATGGATCGGAGAGCAGACCGGCCGCGAAGTCGTGGCCGTCGCTGTCGACGTCGGCCAGGGCGGCGAGGACCTCGAGGTCATCCGTCAGCGCGCGCTCGACTGTGGAGCCGTCGAGGCTTACGTCGCCGACGCCCGCGACGAATTTGCAAGCGAATACTGCATGCCGGCCCTGAAGGCCAACGCGCTCTACGAAGGCAAGTACCCGCTCGTTTCCGCGCTGTCGCGCCCCGTCATCACCAAGCACCTGGTCAAGGCCGCCCGTGAATTCGGTGCCACCACCGTCGCCCACGGCTGCACCGGCAAGGGCAACGACCAGGTCCGCTTCGAGGTCTCCATCACCTCAATGGCCCCCGACATGGACTGCATCTCCCCGGTGCGAGACCTTGCCCTGACCCGCGACGTTGCCATCGAGTACGCCGAGAAGCACAACCTGCCGATCGAAACGACGAAGCACAACCCCTTCTCGATTGACCAGAACGTGTGGGGTCGCGCCATCGAAACCGGCTTCCTCGAAGACTGTGGAATGCCCCCACCAAGGATGTCTACAACTACACCGACGACCCCACCTACCCGCCGCTGCCTGACGAAGTTGTCATCACCTTCGACAAGGGCATCCCTGTCGCTATCGATGGACGTCCCGTTACCCCGCTTGAGGCTATCCAGGAAATGAACCGTCGCGCCGGCGTCCAGGGCATCGGCCGCATCGACATGGTTGAGGACCGCCTCGTCGGCATCAAGTCGCGCGAAATTTACGAGGCCCCCGGAGCCATCGCGCTCATCGAGGCCCACCAGGCCCTCGAGGCCGTCACCCTCGAGCGTATGCAGCACCGCTACAAGCGTCAGCTCGAGCAGACGTGGGGCGAGCTGGTGTACGAGGCCCAGTGGTACTCGCCGCTCAAGAAGTCGATGGACGCTTTCATCGAGCACACCCAGCAGTATGTCTCCGGCGATATCCGCATGATCCTGCACGGCGGACGTGCGACCGTCAATGGCCGCCGATCGGAGTCCTCGCTCTACGACTTCAACCTCGCGACATACGAGACCGGCGATACTTTCGACCAGTCCTCCTCGCGCGGCTTCATCGACATCTACGGCTTGCAGTCCAAGCTGGCCGCTGCGCGTGATGTGCGCTTCGGTGTTGATATGGGGTACTGAGTACTCAGTGAGGGTTCTCTCACAGGGAATGTTTCAGTTGTGTTTCAAGGGGTGGGAGCGTCGGCGACGGCGCTCCCACCTCGCTTACTGTGTCGGTATGACGTATCAAGAGAGTGCGGCGATTGATGCTACGGCGGGCGTCGATCAGGATGAGGCCATGCACGAACGGATGATGCGCTACACGGTCGCAGGCATGTTTTTCGTCGGGTTTGCGGGTAAGGGCATCCGCGGCATCTTCGGCGACATCGGTTCTCTCGTTCCGATGCTCATTCTCCTCGCGGCCTTCGTCGTTCTTTTCCGCAGCTCCGGCCGCTCGCTGCTGCTGCGTCGTTTCCCGACGACGATCAGCATGTTTGTCCTGTGGTGCGCCGTGACGTGCATCTGGTCGATTGGCCCGGCGCTGAGCGCCCAATACTGGGTGGTCCAATCGGCGCTCACCTTAGTGGCAATAGCCGTCTCCGTCGCTCTGCCGCTGACGGATCTAGTCGAGTCACTTATCCTGTCCTTCCAATGGATTATCGCGTCCTCCTTCATTCTCGAGCTTGTGGTGGCCGTCATTGGTCGGGGACCTTTGGCGCCGCCCACCCTGTGGGGGGAGAGGTCACCTGCCCGCGTCCTCCTATTGGGTGGACGGGCGATTATTCGAGGGAGGCCCGATTCAGGGCTTCCCCGGTAACCGTAACCCGCTGGCCTTCATAGCGCTGCTGCTGGCTGTGTGCCTGGTGCTGCGCTGGATGCAGACCAGGCGCGCGCTGCCCTCCACGCTCGCGTGGCTCGCTGCGTGCGGTATCACCTTGCTCCTCACGCAATCCGCGACAGTCGCTCTGTCTACCGCGGGTTGCTTGACTGTTGTCGTGGGCTTGGTCGTTCAGCGGCGCGTCCCCGTGCACCTGCGCCTGCGCGTCGTCGGTATCTTCACGGGGACGGGCGTCATCGCGGCGATTATTGCGTTCTTTGCGCGGCATTGGATCGCCGATGTCTTTGGGCGCAGCCCGGACATGAGCGGGCGCTCCGTCATCTGGCACTCCGTCGCGCCGCTCATCGCTGAGCGCCCGCTTGGGGGCTGGGGATGGTTTATTGGCTGGCCTACGTGGCTGGAACCATTCGCGGGCCTTGTGGTGCGTCAGGACGGAACATCGACGAACCAGGCTCACAATGCCTACGTGGGAGGCGGCCCTGACGACAGGTTGCGTAGGCGCGTTCCTGGCGACGGCGGCGATCATCTGGACGTTGTTCCGCGTCATCAAGGTCGCGGTCGCCCACATCGACGACAACCTGTGGGACGTCATTCCTGCCGTTCTGATGATCGCCATGTTCATCCAGTCCTTCACCGAATCCCGCCTTCTCTTCGAAGGCAACTGGATGCTCTTCGTCATCATCGCCACGTGGGTCAAGGTGCGCGGAGAGGTCCCCATCGTGTGGCCGTCGGCGGCACGACAATATCTTGAATACTCTTAAGTCCAGAACGTTTATTCCCTTTGTCGACCTCGGGAGGTCCACCATGTCGCAGTCCGAAACGCACGTGTCCTTGTGGGGTGGCCGCTTTGCTGGCGGGCCGTCGCAGGCGCTTGCCGCGCTGAGTGTCTCGACCCACTTCGATTTCCGGCTTGCCCACGTCGACATCGCAGGCTCGCACGCGCATGCCGACGAGCTGCACCGCGTTGGTTTGCTCTCCGACCAAGAGCGCGCGGACATGCACGACGCCCTGTCGCGGCTCGACGCTGACGTCTCTTCAGGAGCCTTCGTTCCCAGCCCCGACGATGAAGACGTGCACACCGCGCTCGAGCGCGGCCTGATTGAGCGGGCGGGCGCGACCCTGGGCGGTAAGCTGCGCGCCGGACGCTCGCGCAACGACCAGATCGCTACCCTCATCCGCATGTATCTGCGTGAAGAGGCGCGCCACCTGGCTGGTCGCGTTCTCGACATCGCTCAGGCCCTCGTCGGCCAAGCTGAGCGTGCGGGAGAGGCCGTCATGCCGGGACGTACCCACATGCAGCACGCCCAGCCCGTCCTCGTCGCTCACCACCTGTTGGCCCATGTCTGGCCGCTCCTGCGCGACGTGGCCCGCCTGCGCGACTGGGACAAACGCGCCGCCATCTCTCCCTACGGTTCCGGCGCACTCGCCGGCAACACCCTCGGCATGGATCCGCGCCGCATCGCCGCGGCCCTCGGGTTTAGTGACTCCGTCGAAAACTCCATCGATGGCACCGCCGCGCGCGATGTCGTCGCCGAGTTCTCCTTCATCTGCGCCCAGATCGGCATCGACATCTCCCGCCTGAGCGAAGAGATCGTTATCTGGAACACCAAGGAATTCGGTTACGTCACGCTCGACGACGCCTACTCGACTGGCTCGTCGATCATGCCCCAGAAGAAGAATCCCGACGTCGCCGAGCTCGCTCGCGGCAAGGCCGGCCGCTCATCGGCGACCTGACCGCCCTCCTCGCTGTCCTCAAGGCCCTGCCCCTGGCATACGACCGCGACCTGCAGGAAGACAAGGAACCCGTCTTCGATCAGATCGACACTCTCGACGTCCTGTGCCCCGCCGTCGCCGGCATGATCGACACGATGACCATCCACCTCGAGCGCCTCGCCGAACTCGCCCCTCAGGGTTTCTCGCTGGCCACCGACATCGCTGAATGGCTCGTCAAGCGCGGCGTGCCGTTCCGCGATGCGCACGAGATCTCGGGTGCTTGCGTTCGTCTCGCCGAAGCCAGGGGAGTGGAACTCGCGGATCTGACTGATGCTGAACTCGCCCAGGCCTCGTCCCATCTCAACCCCGAGGTGCGCTCCGTGCTCACCGTCGACGGCTCCGTCAGCGCGCGCCTGGGTCGCGGCGGTACCGCACCGGTACGCGTGGCCGAGCAGCTCGACGAGGCCCGGGCTGGCCTCGCGGCCGCCCGCGACTGGGCAGTGACCGCGCTGCGCTAACGCCGCTGGCTGCGAAGCCGATACACTTACAACCACAACAACCCGTCAAATCCGCAAGGAAGGACAACTTTCGTGACAGACATTCTGGACGACCTGCAGTGGCGTGGGCTGCTCGCGCAGCACACCGACCTCGAGGCGCTTCGCGCACACCTGAGCGCCGGACCTGTCACCTTCTATTGCGGTTACGACCCGACGGCCCCCTCCCTGCACCATGGCCACCTCGTCCAGCTGATCGTCATGCGGCACCTGCAGCTTTGCGGGCCACCGCCCGCTCGCGCTCGTGGGCGGAGCGACCGGTCAGATTGGTGACCCGCGTCAGAGCGGCGAGCGCCAGTTGCAGTCCACCGAGGTCGTGCGAGGCTGGGCGGAGCGCCTGCGTGCGCAGATCTCGAAGTTTCTCGACTTCGAGGGACCGGCCGCCGCGCAGATGGTGAACAACCTGGATTGGACCCAGGAAATGAGCGCCATCGACCTGCTGCGCACTATCGGCAATACTTCCGAGTGGGAACCATGCTCAATAAGGACATCGTCGCCCGTCGAATCGCGTCAGACGAGGGCATCTCCTACACGGAGTTCTCCTACCAGGTGCTCCAGGCCAACGACTTCCTCGAGCTCTACCGTCGTCACGGCTGCACGCTCGAAACCGGCGGCAACGACCAGTGGGGCAACATGGTCGGCGGCGTCGACCTCATCCGTAAGGTTGAGGGTGTCGACACCCACGTCATGACCACGCCGATCATCACCAAGGCCGACGGCACCAAGTTCGGCAAGTCTGAGGGCGGGGCTATCTGGCTCGACCCGGAGATGATGACCCCCTACGCCTTCTACCAGTTCTGGCTGCAGGTGGCTGACGAGGACGTGGTCCGTTTCCTGAAGATCTTCACCTTCAAGTCACGCGAGGAGATCGAAGCTTTGGCGCTCGAGGTCGTCGAGCGTCCTCACCAGCGTGCCGCGCAGAAAGCCCTGGCTGCCTCCGTCACGGAGCTGGTACACGGTGCTGATCAGCTCGAGCGCGTTCTCGCTGCGACCCAGGCCCTGTGGGGTGGCGGTGACATCCGTGATCTCGACGAGGCCACCCTGACCGCCGCGACCGCAGACCTTCCCCGTGCTTCTGTGACCCTGGGCGAGTCCACCGTCGCTGACGCTCTCGTCGCCCTGGGCTTTGAGAAGGGCAAGACGGCCGCACGCCGTACCATTTCCTCAGGCGGAACTTCCGTCAATAACGTGAAGGTCGAGGACCCCGAGGCTGTTTTCGGGGAGAATGATTTGCTCGCTGGTGGTTTGGCTCTCATTCGTAAGGGTCGCAAGAACCTCGCGGTCGTTGAGCTCCACTGATCAGGCGTGAAAAGAGGGCATCCGAAATTTTTTGGATGCCCTCTTTTCCTTGCAATGTGGGGGTTTGTGGGGTGTGTGTTGGGGGGTCATAGTGGTTTGGTTTGACTTTGGTGTGGGGGGGTGTGTAGATTATTCACCTGTCGCCGAGCGGTGGTGAGCTGAGTTGGTTGCTTGGTTTCCTGGTTTGGTGGCGTTGAGCACCTGTCGGAAACGTGCTTTTTGTATGTTTTTGGTTGTGTGGGTGTTGTTTGTGAACTCGATAGTGTGTTTGTTTGTTTTTTATGCCTGTTTTTTGTTTTTGAGTGTTTTTGGTTGGGATTGCTGATCGGCTGGTTTGTTTGTTTGGTTGGTTTTTCTGGGCTTTAACGTTTTTGTTTTTGTTCGGAGAGTTTGATCCTGGCTCAGGACGAACGCTGGCGGCGTGCTTAACACATGCAAGTCGAACGCTGAAGCTCAGCTTTTGTTGGGTGGATGAGTGGCGAACGGGTGAGTAACACGTGAGTAACCTGCCCTCTTCTTTGGGATAACGCCCGGAAACGGGTGCTAATACTGGATATTCACTGATCTTCGCATGGGGGTTGGTGGAAAGGTTTGTTCTGGTGGGGGATGGGCTCGCGGCCTATCAGCTTGTTGGTGGGGTGATGGCCTACCAAGGCTTTGACGGGTAGCCGGCCTGAGAGGGTGACCGGTCACATTGGGACTGAGATACGGCCCAGACTCCTACGGGAGGCAGCAGTGGGGAATATTGCACAATGGGCGCAAGCCTGATGCAGCGACGCCGCGTGAGGGATGGAGGCCTTCGGGTTGTAAACCTCTTTCGCTCATGGTCAAGCCGCAACTGTGGGTTGTGGTGAGGGTAGTGGGTAAAGAAGCGCCGGCTAACTACGTGCCAGCAGCCGCGGTAATACGTAGGGCGCGAGCGTTGTCCGGAATTATTGGGCGTAAAGGGCTTGTAGGCGGTTGGTCGCGTCTGCCGTGAAATTCTCTGGCTTAACTGGGGGCGTGCGGTGGGTACGGGCTGACTTGAGTGCGGTAGGGGAGACTGGAACTCCTGGTGTAGCGGTGGAATGCGCAGATATCAGGAAGAACACCGGTGGCGAAGGCGGGTCTCTGGGCCGTTACTGACGCTGAGGAGCGAAAGCGTGGGGAGCGAACAGGATTAGATACCCTGGTAGTCCACGCTGTAAACGTTGGGCACTAGGTGTGGGGGCCACCCGTGGTTTCTGCGCCGTAGCTAACGCTTTAAGTGCCCCGCCTGGGGAGTACGGCCGCAAGGCTAAAACTCAAAAGGAATTGACGGGGCCCGCACAAGCGGCGGAGCATGCGGATTAATTCGATGCAACGCGAAGAACCTTACCAAGGCTTGACATGCACGGCGGCACTGCAGAGATGTGGTGGCATTTGGTTGGTCGTGTGCAGGTGGTGCATGGTTGTCGTCAGCTCGTGTCGTGAGATGTTGGGTTAAGTCCCGCAACGAGCGCAACCCTTGCCCTATGTTGCCAGCACGTGATGGTGGGGGACTCGTGGGGGACTGCCGGGGTTAACTCGGAGGAAGGTGGGGATGACGTCAAATCATCATGCCCCTTATGTCTTGGGCTTCACGCATGCTACAATGGTTGGTACAGAGGGTTGCGATACTGTGAGGTGGAGCGAATCCCTTAAAGCCAGTCTCAGTTCGGATTGGGGTCTGCAACTCGACCCCATGAAGGTGGAGTCGCTAGTAATCGCAGATCAGCAACGCTGCGGTGAATACGTTCTCGGGCCTTGTACACACCGCCCGTCACGTCACGAAAGTTGGTAACACCCGAAGCCCATGGCCTAACCGTTTTTGCGGGGGGAGTGGTCGAAGGTGGGATTGGCGATTGGGACGAAGTCGTAACAAGGTAGCCGTACCGGAAGGTGCGGCTGGATCACCTCCTTTCTAGGGAGCCCAGTTTTGTGGGGAGCAAGCGTTCGTTGACTCTGTTGGGTTGGCGTGTGGTTGTTTTCTTGTGCCTGCATGTGTTTGCTGCCCTGAGTGTGGGTGGTGGGTGTGGGTGCGTTTTTGGGTTGGGTATGAAATGTTTGATAGCAGATGAGCACACTGTCGGGTTCACGTTCAACACCGTGTTGGCGTCTGCTGCCTGTTGTTGGTGGTGGTTGCCCGCATGACTGGCCTGGAGGGGTTTTCTTTTGGGTGTGGGTTGTGTGTGGTGGGTTGTTTGTGATTTGTATAGTGGTTGCGAGCATATTTGTTCTGTACTGTTTTTTGTGTTTTGTTTAGTTTTGTTGGGCATTCGGTGGATGCCTTGGCATCAAGAGCTGATGAAGGACGTTGCGGCCTGCGATATGCCTCGGGGAGTTGGCGAGCGAGCGTTATTATCCGAGGGTGTCCGAATGGGGGAACCTAACCTGTGTTGTGCTGGGTTACCATCATCTGAACGTGTATAGGGTGGTGGGGGGGAACGCGGGGAAGTGAAACATCTTAGTACCCGTAGGAGAAGATATTCCGTGAGTAGTGGCGAGCGAAAGCGGAGGAGGCTAAACCAGATGCGTGTGAGAGGCGGCGGCTGTTGCGTGTTTGGTGTTGTGGGGCCATGTTGGATCCTTCTGCCGGGGGGTCGCGTGTGTTGTTGCTGGGAGTTGAACAGTCTGGGATGGCTGACCGTAGAGCGTGAGAGTCGTGTAGGTGGACTGGTGATGGTGTGCGTGGATGTGGTGCCCGAGTAGTGCGGGACTCGTGGAATCTCGTGTGAATCTGCCAAGACCACTTGGTAAGCCTAAATACTACTTGATGACCGATAGTGCATAGTACCGTGAGGGAATGGTGAAAAGTACCCCGGGAGGGGAGTGAAATAGTACCTGAAACCGTGTGCCTGTAAGCCGTCAGAGCCTTGTGGGGTGATGGCGTGCCTTTTGAAGAATGAGCCTGCGAGTTAGTGATACGTGGCGTGCTTAACCCGTGTGGGGTATGCGTAGCGAAAGCGAGTCTGAAAGATGGCGTGTGTCGCGTGTTCTAGACCCGAAGCGGGGTGATCTACCCATGGTCAGGTTGAAGCAGAGGTAAGACTGTGTGGAGGACCGAACCCACCAGGGTTGAAAACCTGGGGGATGAACTGTGGGTAGGGGTGAAAGGCCAATCAAACTCCGTGATAGCTGGTTCTCCCCGAAATGCATTTAGGTGCAGCGTTGCGTGGTCCCTGGTGGAGGTAGAGCTACTGGATGGCCGATGGGCCCTGTGGGTTACTGACGTCAGCCAAACTCCGAATGCCATTAGGTGTAGCGTGGCAGTGAGACTGCGGGGGATAAGCTTCGTAGTCGAGAGGGGAAACAGCCCAGATCATCAGCTAAGGCCCCTAAGCGTGCGCTAAGTGGGAAAGGATGTGGAGTCGCGGTGACAACCAGGAGGTTGGCTTAGAAGCAGCCATCCTTGAAAGAGTGCGTAATAGCTCACTGGTCAAGTGGTTCTGCGCCGACAATGTAGCGGGGCTCAAGCGTACCGCCGAAGCTGTGGCAGCAACACGTGATGCTGGCGCCAGTTACTGGTTGTTGGTGTGTTGTTGGGTAGGGGAGCGTCCTGCATGAGGTGAAGCCTGGAGGTGACTTCTGGTGGATTGTGTGGGAGTGAGAATGCAGGCATGAGTAACGAAATCTGCGGTGGGAATCCGCAGCGCCGATTGACTAAGGGTTCCAGGGCTAGGGTTTATCCGCCCTGGGTTAGTCAGGGTCCTAAGGCGAGGCCGACAGGCGTAGTCGATGGACAACCAGTTGATATTCTGGTACCAGGTTGTGACCGCCCATGCTGACGTCATTGTGCTAACCAATTTGCCTGTACCTCCTCGTGGCTTTCGGGCCGCGAGCGTGTGTGTGGGTCTTGGGGTCCCGGTGATGGTAGGCAAGCGTGTTAACAGGGGTGACGCAGACAGGTAACTGCAGTGCGCCGATGGTTGTGCGTATTTAAGGTTGTGGCCCGCCCTTCAGGTAAATCCGGGGGGCACGATGGGTGAGGACTGATGAGGGACACACGCGTGTGTGGACTTGTGGTGATCCTATGCTGCCGAGAAAAGCCTCGACGTGAGGGCATGACCTGCCCGTACCCTAAACCGACTCAGGTGGTCAGGTAGAGTATACCGAGGCGTTCGAGTGAATCGTGGTTAAGGAACTCGGCAAAATTCCTCCGTAACTTCGGGATAAGGAGGACCCCGTGGCTTGCTCCCGCTTCGCGTGGGTGTTGGGTTGTGGGGTCGCAGAGAATAGGGAGAAGCGACTGTTTATCAAAAACACAGGTGCGTGCGAAGCCGTAAGGCGATGTATACGCACTGACGCCTGCCCGGTGCTGGAAGGTTAAGAGGAACCGTTAACACCCCCCGGGGTGTGAAGCGGTGAATTTAAGCCCCAGTAAACGGCGGTGGTAACTATAACCATCCTAAGGTAGCGAAATTCCTTGTCGGGTAAGTTCCGACCTGCACGAATGGCGTAACGACTTCTCCGCTGTCTCAACCGCGAACTCGGTGAAATTGCAGTACGAGTAAAGATGCTCGTTTCGCGCAGAAGGACGGAAAGACCCCGGGACCTTTACTATAGCTTGGTATTGGTGTTCGCTTGGACTTGTGTAGGATAGGTGGGAGACTGTGAAGCTGCCGCGCCAGCGGTGGTGGAGTCGTCGTTGAAATACCATTCTGGTTTAAGCGGTCACCTTAACCTTGGCCCGTGATCCGGGTTGGGGACAGTGCCTGGTGGGTAGTTTAACTGGGGCGGTTGCCTCCTAAAATGTAACGGAGGCGCTCAAAGGTTCCCTCAGCCTGGTTGGTAATCAGGTGGCGAGTGTAAGTGTACAAGGGAGCTTGACTGTGAGACCGACAGGGTCGAGCAGGTGCGAAAGCAGGAACTAGTGATCCGGCCATGGCACGTGGGTGCGTGGTCGCTCAACGGATAAAAAGGTACCCCCAGGGATAACAGGCTGATCTTGCCCCAAGAGTCCATATCGACGGCATGGTTTGGCACCTCGATGTCGGCTCGTCGCATCCTGGGGCTGGAGTTGGTCCCAAGGGTTGGGCTGTTCGCCCATTAAAGCGGTACGCGAGCTGGGTTCAGAACGTCGTGAGACAGTTCGGTCCCCTATCCTCTGTGCGCGCAGGAAATTTGAGGAGGGCCGTCCCTAGTACGAGAGGACCGGGATGGACGAACCTCTGGTGTGCCAGTTGTACCGCCAGGTGCATGGCTGGTTAGCTACGTTCGGAAGGGATAACCGCTGAAAGCATCTAAGCGGGAAGCCTGCTCCAAGATGAGGTTTCCACGCCCCCACTGTGGGGTGAGAGGCCCCCGCCAGACGAGCGGGTAGATAGGCCAGAGGTGGAAGCACCGCGAGGTGCTCGCGAGCCGACTGGTACTAATGGGCCAACACTAAACAACAACCCCAACCAACAACGGGGACGGGTAAAAGAACAGCAAACAACACTCTGCCGCAACCACTATACGAACCACGATCAACCCACACCCCCACACGCACACAAACAAGAAGCGGAGCGAGGGGGGACAGTGTTGAACACCAAGCTTGTGGTGGTCACAGCACCGGGGAAACGCCCAGCACCATTCCGAACCTGGAAGCTAAGCCCGGCAGCGCCAATGGTACTGCAACCGATAGGTTGTGGGAGAGTAGGACACCGCCACAACACACCAAAACAGGAGAGGGATGACACCACTAACACGGTGTCATCCCTCTCCTTTCACACACCCACCCCACCCAAACAGGCGTAACGTCGTCTAAACTTGGATGGTTGAACGCGCCTGTAGCGCACCACAGACAAGAGCGCCGACGAGCGCAGGAATAGAGGTTAGGCACCATGGCAGAAGAGACTCAAGGACGCGGCGGATTCGGCCGTGGTGATTACTCTAAGCGTCAGCCCCAGTGGCGGGAACGCAACAATGATCGTGGCGGTTACCAGCGTCGTGATGATCGTCGTGATGGTGAGCGCCGTGATTTTGGTGGCCGTGACGAGCGTCGGGGTGATCGTGGGGGCTATCAGCGTCGTGGCGGTTACCAGCGTCGTGACGACCGGGGTGGTTTCCGTCGTGATGATCGTCGTGACGGTGAGCGTGGCTTCCAGCGTCGTGATGGTGAGCGCCGTGATTTTGGTGGCCGTGACGAGCGTCGGGGTGATCGTGGGGGCTATCAGCGTCGTGATGACCGCCGCGGTGGTTTCCGCGATGGTGGACGTTTTGAGCGTGACGGTCGCGGGCCTCGTCAGAATGATCGCCGCAAGGACTCCACCTACCAGAACTATTCGTCGACTGACGAGTACGTGTCTCCCAACGGCAATGAGCCGACGATTCCTGCTGGCGTGAGTTCCCAGGAGCTTGACCGTGATGCTATGCGCGCGCTGGCGACGCTGTCGGGTCCCAACCGTGACATTGTTGCGCGTCATCTGGTGATGGCCGGTCAGCTGATTGATCTCGATCCCGAGGCAGCCTACCAGCATGCCCAGGCTGCTGTGAGCCGTGCGGGTCGCGTCGATGTCGTTCGCGAGGCCGCTGCTCTGACCGCGTACGCCTCGGGTCGTTATGAGGAGGCGCTGCGCGAAGTGCGCGCTGTGCGACGTATGCGTGGGGATGACTCGCTGCGCGCTGTCGAAGCCGACGCGGAGCGCGGGCTTGGCCATCCCGAGAAGGCCGTTGAGATCATCGACGCAACCGACTCCACAACTCTGGATCTTGCAGAACAGGTCGAGCTGGTGCTCGTCTCCTCCGGTGCACGTGCTGACCTCGGTCAGTCCGACGTCGGCCTAGTGATCGTCGACGATGCGCTTGCCGTGCTGCCGGAATCGGCCGATGACGAGCTCCGCCGCCGTCTCATGGAGGTCAAGGCTGAGCGCCTGACGGAACTGGGTCGCGTGGACGAAGCCGAGGCTGTCATTGCGGAGATGCCCACCGAGGCTGAGGATACTGAGATCGTTGACGTTGCCTGTTCCAGGACGCCGACGTTGATGATAAGCGTTCGCCGCTGCGCGGCTGCAAGAATGCACTGGCCGAGGAATATGACTGCGCGTTGCTTGACCTCGATGGTACGGCGTGGTCCGGTGACGAGCGGATCGAGCACGCTGCCTCGTCCGTTATCGAGGCGCGCACGATGGGCATGGCCTCCGCGTTCGTCACGAACAACGCGATGCGCACCCCGCAGCAGGTGGCCGACAAGCTCAACAGCATGGACTTTGAGGCGACCCCCGAGATGGTCATGACGTCGGCTATGGACATTGCCGCCATCATGGCGGAGGAACTCGACGAGGGTGCCAAGGTCTTCGTACTCGGCGGTCCTGGTTTGCGCCAGGCTCTCGAAGAGCAGGGCTTTGAGCTGGTGGACAGTGCCGACGACGAGCCTGCTGCCGTCGTGCAGGGCCTCGACAAGGAGGTTAACTGGACGCTCCTGTCCGAGGGAGCTTTCGCGATTGAACGCGGTGCTGCCTTCTATGCCTCGAACCTTGACGCGACCCTACCCGTCGAGCGCGGCCAGGCGCTCGGCAATGGCTCGCTGGTGCGTGCGATTCAGCACGCGACCCGCAAGCGTCCCACCGCCGGTGGCAAGCCCGAGCCGGGTATCTACCGCCGCGCAAGCCAGCTCGTCGGTGCCACGAACCCGATGGCAGTGGGCGACCGCCTTGAGACCGACATTATGGGTGCCGTCGCAGCTGGCGTCCCCGCGATGCACGTGCTGACCGGTGTCCACCAGGCTCGCGCGGTTTTGCGTGCTCCTCGCGGCCAGCGTCCCACATACCTGGCACTTGACATGCGCGGCATGCTGGAGGCCCACCCGGCTCCCAAGCACCATCGCGATGGCACGTGGACCTGCGGCCTGTCGCAGGTTGCCAAGGTGACGCGCGGCGGTACGCTGACGTTGGACGACATCGAACTGACCGACGCGGTGACGATTTCCATCGACTCCTACCGCGCGCTCGCTGCTGCTGCCTGGGAATGGTCGGACGGCTCTGGTAATCCGGTGACCTGCCCTGAGATTACTGTCGTCGACAACGACGATCCGGCAGGCATCGTGGTCGAACCTGAGGCCCTCGCCGTTGACGCAGCCGCTGATGAGGACTTTGCGGTGGCCGAGGCTGCCGACGAGCTGCCCGAACCCAGCGAGGAGACCCCCACGTTCCTGCCCGGTGAGGAGGAACTCGAGGCCCTGCTGGAGGCGACGGCAGATATGGACGACGAGGCCTGATGGCCCTGAGTGAACAGACGGCTGCCCGTCTGGTCGGCTTCGATGAGCTTGGCGTGCAGGTGCAAATCTCGACGCTTCAGGTTATTGAGGCCGACCTTCGGCGGGCGCTGTCGGCCGACGTGCCCGCGGAGATGCAAAGGTTCCGCGGCGCGCGTCGGAGCGCGTGAGCAGGGGAGGAGCGACGCGTGAAGTTGCGACGGATCGATTCGGAGTTGGTGCGCCGAGGCCTGGCGAAGTCGCGCTCGGCAGCAGCGCAGATGATTGAGGATGGTCGGGTCAAACTCGACGGCCAGGTTGTCCTGAAACCCGCCCGACAGATGGATCCGGCGCAGGCGATCATCGTCGAGGAGTCAGACGATCCCGAGTACGTGTCGCGTGGGGCGCACAAGCTCGCAGGTGCGCTGGACACGCTCGGTGAGAAGGCTCCTCTGATTGAGGGCCGGCGCGCGCTTGACGCTGGCGCATCGACGGGAGGTTTTACTGACGTTCTGCTGCGGCGCGGAGCTGCTTCGGTCGTTGCCGTTGACGTTGGCTACGGCCAGCTTGCGTGGAAGCTGCAGTCCGATCCTCGCGTCGAGGTCCACGACCGTACGAACGTGCGCACGCTGGATCCCGCCTCGGTCGCTCCGGCACCGGACATCGTCGTGGGTGACATGTCGTTCATCTCGCTGACTCTCGTTCTGCCTGCGCTGGTCGCGGCGGCGGCACCCGACGCTGACTTCTTGCTGATGGTCAAGCCCCAGTTCGAGATCGGCAAGGAGCGCCTGGGCCACGGGGGAGTGGTGCGCAACTCCGAACACCACGTCGAAACTGTCGAAAACGTGGCGCGCTGTGCCATCGGCCTGGGGCTGGACATCGCCGCTATCGCGCCCTCTCCGTTGCCCGGTCCCTCCGGCAACGTCGAGTATTTCCTGTACATGCGCCGCGACTACCCGGAGCCGATTAGCCCGCATGAGCTGACGGAGTACATCCGTCGGGCCGTCGCCGAGGGACCTGCAGGAGGAGCGTTGTGACTCGAGTACTGATGGTGCGTCATCGCAACCGAACGAATGCTGTGACCAGCGCGGTGACGCTCACGCATGCGCTGGCGGAGCGGGGGATTGAGGTCGTCGAGGATGCGTCCTCGGGTGGTGTCGATTTGGTGCTGTCGATCGGTGGTGATGGCACGTTCCTCGTGGCCGCCTCGAGTGCACGCGCTCTGGGCGTGCCACTCCTCGGTGTCAATGCTGGGCACATGGGGTTCTTGACGGAACTCGGTTCGACGGGCACGGGCGACCTCGCGCGCAAGATTGCCGAGGGTGACTTCACCGTCGAACGCCGCATGACGTTGGACGTTACGATGGAGCGCTCGGACGGTTCGCGGGCCTCGGACTGGGCTCTCAACGAGGCTGTCATCATGCACACGGACGTCGCTCATCCGGTGCATTTTGCGCTGGTCGTCGATGGTCAGGAGGTGTCGACCTACGGTGCCGACGGCATGATCCTGTCAACTCCAACGGGGTCGACGGCTTATTCGTTTTCGGCGGGTGGCCCCGTCGTGTGGCCCGACACGGAGGCAATTGTCGTCGCCCCGCTGGCCGCGCATGGCCTGTTCACCCGCCCGCTTGTGGTGGGGCCCTCGGCCTGCGTGGAAATCGTTGTGCTCGATGACATGTGGACGGCTCCCGAGATGTGGTGCGACGGCTTGCGTCGGATGACTGTTCCGGCCGGGGCAGTGGTCCGCGCTCGTGTGGGTTCCTCGCCGGTGCAGCTGGTGCGTGTGGACGACACGCCCTTCTCTGCGCGCCTCGTGCGCAAGTTCAATCTTCCCGTGCGCGGGTGGAGGGATGGCCTGCGGTGATTGAGTCTCTCGATATCGCTAATCTCGGCGTGATCGCTTCTGCGCATGTCGAGATTGGAGGCGGTCTGGTCGTCGTGACGGGCGAGACGGGCGCGGGTAAGACGATGGTCTTGTCCTCCCTACAGCTTCTGCTGGGGGCTCGTGCGGACGCGGCGCTCGTGCGCTCGGGCGCGGATCGTCTCTCAGTCGACGGTATTTTTTCGGTGACTGAGGAGGTAGCTGCCCGCGTCGAGGAAGCCGGTGGCGTCGTCGAGGGAGGCGAGCTGATCGTTGGACGCTCCGTGAGGACGGCCGGCAGGTCGCGCGCGCACCTAGGTTCACGGCCCGTTCCTGCCTCCGCGCTCTCTGAGATCGTCGGTTCGATGGTGACGATTCACGGTCAGGCCGATCAGGTTCGCCTGACGGGGGAAGCCGCCCAGCGCCGTGCTCTCGACCAGTTTGGTGGTACTGCGCACGCCGCCCTGGTGAAGGAATACCGCGAGGCTTTCCGCGCCGCTGTGGACGCGAAGCACCGCCTCGATGCGCTGCTTGGGGACGCGAGCGAACGCGAGGAGGAACTGGAGGATCTGCGCGCGGCCTTGGCTCAGATCGAGGCCTTGGACCCCCAGGTAGGTGAGGAGGAAGAGCTGATTCGCGAGGCCTCACGCCTGACCAACGTCGAGGATCTGCGCGCGCTCATGGGCGTCGCACAGGGCTTCCTGAAGGGTGATGATCGTGGCGACTTTTCGGGGGCGGTCGAGTCCGCGCGCAGTGCCTACGCTCAGCTGGATGACGCCTCTCACTTCGACGAGGCCGTGGCAGAGTTCGCCGGGCGGGCGCGCAGTCAGGCACTCGAATTGGATGCACTGGCAGACGACATCGCGGTCTACCTGTCCCGCTTGGACGCGGATCCGGAGCGCCTCGCGCAGATTCATGTGCGACGCGCAGCCATCAAGGATGTCCTGCGCGGGCGTGCGGCCGACGTTGAGTCTTTGCTGACCTGGGCGGATGACGCTCGAGCGCGCGTGGATGAGCTGTCAGCCCCGGCCTCGGACCCCGAGGTCGTTGAACGCGAGCTGGCCGCGGCTCAGAGTCTCGTCCTCGATGTCGGTGAGCGCCTGACGAAGGCACGTACGCGCCTGGCCCGTGAGTTGGCCGCAGGCGTCAACGAGGAGCTCCACGCCCTCGCGATGCCCGACGCGACCCTTTACATCGACCTGGAGGCCACCAAGCCGACCTCGCACGGCTGCGAGACGGTTGTCTTTCGCCTCCAGCCGCACCCGCACGCGCCCGCGCGCCCGCTCGGCCAGGGTGCATCCGGCGGTGAACTCTCGCGCGTCATGCTCGCCCTGGAGCTGATGCTGGGGCGCACTGAGACCTCGTCGACGTTTATCTTCGACGAGATTGACGCTGGTATCGGCGGGCAGACCGCAACGGAGGTTGGTGCGCGTCTGAAGCGTCTTGCCGCATCGCGCCAGGTCATCGTCGTCACCCACCTGGCTCAGGTCGCAGCCTTCGGCGACCAACACCTGGTTATCGAAAAGACTGATGGCACGACCAGCGTCCGCGAGGTGACAGGCGCGGAGCGCGAGGCTGAGCTGACCCGCATGATGGGTGGGGATCCGCACTCGCAGGCGGCGCGCCGCCACGCATCGCGCGTCCTGGCCTCCGCCGTGTCACAATCGCAGGGATGAGTGACACACGTTCAACAACAGCAAGTGCCCGGAGCGGGCGGGTTCGCATTGACGACCGGCCCAAGCACCTGGCGACGCGCCTTGAGACGGGCGATATCGCCGTCATCAACGTTGCCGACCTCGACAAGGATAGCGCTGCTGCGCTCGTGGCTGCTGGCCCCGTTGCGGTCCTCAACGCGCAGCCCTCGCTGACGGGGCGCACGGCCGCGTTGGGCCCACGGCTCATTCTTGATGCCGGTATCCTCCTCGTGGATGACCTGGGGCAGGACATTATGTCCTGCGCGAAGGACAGGAAGTGACGGTTACGGGCGGCAAAGTGCTGCTCGAAAGCACCGTTATCGCCACTGGTAAGCGGGTCGAGGACGAGGACCTCGAGATCGAGGTCGCTGACTCTGCAGCCCTCTTCGCAGGTTTTGAGGGCGCGATCGAGGACTATCTGGCGAAGGATGGAGCAACTGTCCTACGTGGTGAGGGTGTTCCTCAGCTGCACGAACTTGGTGACCGTCCCATCCTGCTGGTGACTGATGCATCCGATGCTGCTGGCGAGCTGCGCGCGCTCGCGCGGTGGCGCGCCGAAGCGGCACCCTACGTCGTGGCGGTGGACGGGGGAGCGGACGTCGCCCTCAAAGCGCACCTGACGCTCGATGCTGTGATCGGGGATGCCGAACTCATGAGCGAGAAAGCGATCCGCAAGGCCCGCTCCTTCATCGTGCGCGTCGGCGGTGACGGCCTGGCTCCCGGCTCCGAGCGCCTTGACCGTATGGGCATCGTCTACGACTCTGTCGCTATGTCCGGAACGTCACTTGATGCCGCAATGGTCGTCGCAGCCCATTCGGATGCCAGTGCTGTCGTGACTGCCGGCGTCTCCTACGGAGAGGCCGAGCTGGTCGACGCAGGGCGTTCCCTCGTCGCTCCGGCCTTCTTCTCGCGCCTTGCGTGCGGCTCGCGCCTGATCGGAGCCCACGCCGTCGCTGCCACATTCCGTCCCCGCCCGCGCGGATGGACGCTCGTGATGCTTGCGGTCGTCGCAGTCATTCTCATGGGCGTCGCCCTGTGGTCCACCCCGTGGGGTAACGATCTGCTGTACCCGATCACGTCGCTCTTTACGTCGCTGCCGCATCTTGCTGGAGGAACCCAATGATTAACTTCCGTTACCACGTTGTCTCGATCATCGGGATCTTCATGGCGTTGGCCGTTGGCGTCGTCCTGGGGGCCGGACCTCTGCAGCGCACGATCAACACGGGCATGAACCGCTCGTCGTCTGCGGCCGCCTCCGACCCGCAGCTAAGCGCACAGGCCGAAGCTGAAGCAGCGGGCCTCAAGGCCCTCGCATCCTCATCACTGACCGGCTCACTGACCGGCACCCAGATCTCGCTCGTTGTACTGCCCGGTGCCTCCGACGATGACGTGGCCGCTGTACGCTCCACCTTGACCGACGCGGGTGCGTCCGTCGTCGGACGCGTGACGCTGACCGACAACTGGCAGTCCACCTCCATGAGTCAGTACCGTGCCACGCTGTCGACGTCGCTGGCCTCTCACCTTGAGTCTGCCGCCGCTAAGACCGCCAGTGCCGATGGCGTCGTGGGCTACTCCATCGTCCAGGTCCTGACCTCGAGCGGCTCCGAGACCGACCTGCTGCGCCAGATCCTCACCGACAAGTCAACCCCGCTCATGATGATCGATGAGGATCCCGCCGGCAAGGCCACGACTCTCGTTGCTATCGGTGCGCGTGCACAGAGTGCGGCCACGGCCTCGTCCGCTCCCACGAGTTCTGACGCCTGGGTGGGCATGGCGCAGGCCGTCGGCTCCACCTCCGGTGTGGTCGTGGGTGACGCTTCCTCGCGCGACGCGATGATCTCCCGCATCCGTACCGCCGGCACCGCCGTGACGACCGTCGATTCGGTGGGTACCACCCTCGCGACGGTCGATACCGCGCTCGCCCTGTCGACCAAGGTGACCGGAGCGCGCGCCTACGGCGTGGGTTCCGGCGCACAGTCTGTCATCCCGAGCAACAAGTAAAGCGCGTCACGACTCGATTTGCTTCGTCGTCCCCCGCTGATCTGCCCAGGTCAGCGGGGGACGAGTCGTTCGTACAGTGTTAAGCTGAAGTTCCATGGTGAGTACTTCAATGCGCACAGTGCGTGCGGAAAATTCCATGACCAAGCATATTTTCGTGACGGGCGGCGTCGTCTCTTCATTGGGCAAGGGCCTGACCGCCTCCAGCTTGGGGAGGCTCCTTCGTTCGCGGGGCCTGCACGTGGTCATGCAGAAGCTTGATCCCTACATCAACGTCGACCCCGGCACAATGAACCCCTTCCAGCACGGCGAGGTTTTTGTCACTGAGGATGGTGCGGAGACCGATCTGGATATCGGCCACTACGAGCGCTTCCTCGATGTGAACCTGTCGGGTGCCGCTAATGCGACCACCGGCCAGGTGTATTCCACGGTCATTGCCAAGGAGCGTCGCGGCGAATACCTGGGTGACACGGTTCAGGTTATTCCTCATATCACCGATGAAATCAAGAACGTCATGCGTCGTCAGGCTCAGCCCGATGAGAACGGTGAGCGTCCGGACGTCATCATCACGGAAATTGGTGGAACAGTTGGCGATATCGAATCACAGCCGTTCCTCGAAGCAGCCCGTCAGGTGCGCCACGACCTCGGCCGCTCGAACGTTGCTTTCGTGCACGTATCGCTGATTCCTTTCCTGCCCGCAGCCGGCGAACTGAAGACAAAGCCGACGCAGCATTCCGTCAGCGCACTGCGATCAATTGGCATCGCGCCGGACGCGCTCGTGCTGCGCACGGATCGTGCGCTACCCGAGGGAGTCAAGTCGAAGGTCGCTCTCATGTGCGATGTCGACCGCGAAGCGGTCATCGAATGCGCCGACGTTCCTTCCATCTACAACGTACCGCTGACACTGCATCGAGAGGGCCTCGACGCCTACCTCGTCCAGCGCCTCGGATTGTCCTTCCGCGACGTCGATTGGAAGGAATGGAAGGAACTTCTGGAGCGCGTGCATTCTCCTAAGCACCGCCTTGAGGTTGCCCTCGTCGGTAAGTACATCGACCTGCACGACGCGTATCTATCGGTGTCTGAGGCAATCAAGCACGGCGGTTTCGCGAACAATGCCCGAGTTGATATTCGCTGGGTCGCGTCAGATACGTGCGAGACACCCGAAGGTGCTGCCCGCGAGCTCGCTGGCGTCGACGCGATTGTCGTCCCTGGAGGCTTCGGCATTCGTGGTATTGAGGGAAAGCTCGGGGCGCTGCGCTGGGCACGCGAGCATCGTGTTCCGACGCTGGGCCTGTGCCTGGGTCTGCAGTGCATGGTCATTGAGGCTGCCCGTCATCTCGCTGGTATCCCCGGCGCTTCGTCGACCGAAATGGATCCCGACACGACCGAGCCAGTCATTCATACGATGGCCGACCAGCACGAGTTCGTTGATGGAGACGGTGATATGGGCGGAACGATGCGACTCGGTGCATACCCCGCACAGCTCGTTCCGAATTCGATTGTTGCCGCAGCCTATGGCACGACCGACGTGAGTGAGCGGCACCGTCACCGTTACGAGGTCAACAATGCCTACCGTGACCGCTCGAACAGGCAGGCTTAAAGGTTTGCGGAACCTCTCCGGATGGCTCACTTGTTGAGTTCGTCGAGCTTGATTCGGCTCTGCACCCCTACTATGTTGCAACGCAGGCGCATCCGGAGTTTAAGAGCCGTCCGACGCGCCCGCATCCGCTGTTCGCGGGGCTGATTGAAGCTGCGTTGAAGCGTCACGTGGGACGTTACTCATCGCGCTCGGACGAGAAGGAATGAGAGACGACATGCATTTCTGTCGAGCGAGCAGGTCCGCGCGATCGCTGACCAGCCGACCCCACACAAGGTCGCAGCGAGCGAGGACGTGTGGAGCGGCCGTATCGTGGACATGGTGGAGGACCGTGTCGTGGTCGTGGAGGGCGAGGAACCCGTTGTCCGTCAATACACCCGCCACCCCGGTGCCGTCGCTGTCGTCGTCATGCGCGGCGAGGCCGGTGCCGAGGAAATTCTCCTTGAGCGCCAGTACCGACACCCGGTGCGCGCGTCACTGTGGGAGATTCCCGCTGGACTGCTTGATATTCCCGGCGAGGATCCTCTGGTTGCAGCCGAGCGTGAACTTGCGGAAGAGGCGGACCTGAGCGCCGGACGGTGGGACACGCTCGTTGACTTTTACACCTCGCCCGGTGGATCGACGGAGCCTATTCGCGTGTTCTTGGCACGAGACCTCGTGCCCACGGGCACGACCTTTGAACGCGAGGATGAGGAAGCAACCATGGAATACGCGTGGGTCTCACTGACCGACGCCATGGAATGGGTGCTTGCCGGTCGCCTGCACAATCCCTCGACTGTCATCGGCATCATGGCCGCGCACGCCGCACGAGGCCGTGGCTGGCAAGGCCTCCGAGAGCCGGGGGCACCCTGGCTTCGTTGATTGTCAGGGAATAGGCCATAAGTCCCTCGACATGTGGGTCGTGTAACACTCTGACACGCTTTTCGCAACGCCTCTTTATCTAAATTAGCGTAGACTTCTTCCCAGAGAAAAGCACGGATTGGGGCGCGCGAGAAGCGTGTCGGAGCGGAGGACAGGTGGCCGAAGAAGTAGACGCCACAACTCGTCAGCAGGTGCTCGATCTCATCGTCGAAAAGGGACCGGTGACGGCCTCGGCGATCGCCAAAGGTCCTAGGCCTGACGACGGCGGCCGTGCGCCGCCACATCACGCTGCTGCTGGAGTCCAAGGAGATCGCTGAGCACGAACCCGGTGCGCCCTCCAAGCGGGGGCGCGGACGCCCCGCGCGTCACTACGTCGCCACCGAGCGAGCACACATCCACCTCGCCGACGGATACTCCGACTTGGCTTCCAAGGCACTGGGATACCTGGGGCAAGTCGGGGGTGAGGAAGCCGTCGAGTCTTTCGCGGCTGCGCGCTCGCGCGAGATCGAGCGCCGTTACGCGCCCATCGTGCGCGACGCGGGATCGGACCCTCGAGTCCGTGCTCAGGCGCTTGCCGACGCGCTTACGCAGGACGGATACGCCGCGACAGTCCGAGACATTGGAGGTGGCACGCTAGCCGTTCAACTGTGCCAGGGTCACTGCCCAATCCAGAACGTAGCGGGGGACTTCCCCCAGCTGTGCGACGCCGAGACGATTGCCTTTGGCAAGCTGCTCGACGTGCACGTCCAGAGACTTTCCACGCTTGCGGGCGGGGGACACGTGTGTGCACCACCCACATCCCGGTGGGCATGCCCATCATCCGCCCGGGTGCGAGGAATGTGCGACGCAAGTAGCACACAGGTAAGAACGAGAGGTTGACACAACTATGACGCAGGCACCCGCCGTGGGCGCTGAAGACCGTCGTATGACCGATGATGAGATCATCGAGTCGATTGGCGGTTACGAATACGGTTGGCACGATTCCGACGACTACTCCAAGGACGTCCCCACCGGCATTAACGAAGAAATTGTCCGTTTCATTTCGGATGTTAAGGATGAGCCGCAGTGGATGCGTGAGCGTCGTCTGAAGGCGCTGGATCTGTTCGAGCGCAAGCCAATGCCGGCGTGGGGTCCGGACCTCTCCCACGTTGATTTCGACGCTTTCAAGTACTACGTGCGCCCCACGGATCGGCAGGTCAATGACTGGGAGGACCTGCCCGAAGAAATCCGTGACACCTACGACCGCCTGGGCATCCCCGAGGCCGAGAAGGCCCGCCTGGTCTCCGGCGTCGCTGCCCAGTACGAGTCCGAGGTCGTCTACCAACAGATCCAGGAAGACTCGAGCGCCAGGGCGTTATTTTCACTGATACCGACACCGGCCTGCGCGAGTACCCCGAGATCTTCGAGGAATACTTCGGCAAGTGCGTGCCCGCGGGCGACAACAAGTTCTCCGCGCTGAACACGGCTGCATGGTCGGGTGGTTCCTTCGTGTACGTCCCCAAGGGAGTGCACGTGACCATCCCGCTTCAGGCCTACTTCCGTATCAATACGTCCGCGATGGGTCAGTTCGAGCGCACGCTCATCATTGCCGACGAGGGGTCCTACGTCCACTACGTCGAGGGTTGCACCGCCCCGATTTACGACGAGAACTCTCTGCACTCCGGCGTCATTGAAATCTTCGTGAAGAAGGACGCACGCGTTCGCTACACGACAATCCAGAACTGGTCGACGAACGTCCTCAACCTGGTCACCCAGCGCGCTATCGTCGAAGAAGGCGGCACCATGGAATGGGTCGACGGCAACATGGGGGCCGCGATCACCATGAAGTACCCCGCCTGCTTCCTCATGGGCGAGCACGCCCGCGGCGAGACCCTGTCCATCGGCTTCGCTGGCCCCGGCCAGCAGCAGGACACCGGAGCCAAGATGGTGCACATGGCACCCCATACCTCGTCCTCCATCGTGTCGAAGTCCGTCTCGCGCGGAGGCGGTCGCACGTCCTACCGTGGCCTCGTCCAAGTCAACGCGCGTGCCCGTCACTCTAAGTCGAACGTCCTGTGCGATGCCCTGCTCGTCGACAAGATTTCGCGTACTGACACGTATCCTACGTCGACGTGCGTACGGACGATGTCGAGATGGGCCACGAGGCGACCGTCACCAAGGTGAGTGCCGACCAGCTCTTTTACCTGATGAGCCGCGGCCTCGACGAGAACGAGGCCATGGCGACGATCGTGCGTGGCTTCGTTGAGCCGATCGCCAAGGAGCTGCCCATGGAGTACGCCCTCGAGCTCAACCGCCTCATTGAACTGCAGATGGAAGGATCCGTCGGCTGATGACGACCCCCAACACTATTGCCGAGACCATGAACAAGGCCCACTCGCACGGGGGCGGCTCCGAGAAGGCGCATCCCCTCGCGCGCCGACCGCCCGACCTCCTTCGAGCTGGACGACATTGCCGTGCCGCACGGCCGCGAAGAGGACTGGCGCTTCACCCCGATGCGTCGCATCGAGCGTCTGTTTGAACCCGCCAACTACGACGCGGGCGATGCCCCCGTCACGGTGGACGCTCCCGCGCCGGTTACCGTCGAGACCGTCGCGCGCGATGACAAGCGCCTGGGTACCGTCCTGGCTCCAGGCGACCGCACCGCCGTCGTCGCCTGGAACTGCTTCGAGCAGGCAACGGTCGTTGAGATCCCGGCCGAAGCCGAGTTGGACGCTCCGGTGCGCATCAACGTTGCTAACGTCGAGGGCACCCGTGCGCAGCACCTCATGATTCGCGCAGGTGCTTTCTCCAAGGCCACCGTCATCCTCTCGCACGCCGGCTCCGCGCAGGCCGCTCTGAACCAAACCGTTGAGGTCGAGACCGGTGATAGCGCGAACCTGACCGTCGTGTCGCTGCAGGAATGGGACGACACTGTCCTGCACGCCTCGAACCAGCGCCTGGCCCTGGGCCGCGACTCTAAACTCACCCACATCGTCGTCACCTTCGGCGGTGACCTTGTGCGTTTGTGCGCGGACACCGACTTCCGCGGTCCTGGCGCTGAGCTGACCATGCTCGGCATCTACTTCGTGGACGGCGGCCAGCACCTCGAGCACCGAGTATTCGTTGACCACTCCCAGCCTAAGTGCTTCTCGCGCGTCACCTACAAGGGAGCCCTGCAGGGCAAGGACGCACACTCGGTGTGGATCGGCGACTGCCTGATCCGTGAGGCCGCTGACGGCACAGACACCTACGAGCTGAACCGTAACCTCGTGCTCACCGAAGGTGCCAAGGCCGACTCCGTGCCCAACCTCGAGATCGAGAACGGCGAAATTGAAGGTGCGGGCCACGCGTCCGCAACCGGTCGCTTCGACGACGAGCAGCTCTTCTATCTGATGAGCCGTGGCGTCCCGGAGGCCGAGGCCCGCCGCTTGGTCGTGCGAGGCTTCTTCGCCGAGCTGATCAACCAGATTGGTGTCCCCGAGGTGGTTGATCACCTCATGGCAACCGTCGAGGCCGAGCTGGCCAAGTCCCGTAACAACTGAGCTTTAAGGAATACACATGTCGACTCTGCGCATTAAGGACCTGCACGTCTCCGTCGAGACCGCCGAGGGTCCCAAGGAAATCCTCAAGGGCGTCAACCTCACCATCAACTCCGGCGAAATCCACGCCATCATGGGTCCCAACGGCTCCGGTAAGTCCACCATGGCCTACGCCCTCGCCGGTCACCCCGACTACGAGATCACCTCCGGTGAAGCCTGGCTCGACGATCAGCTCATCACCGACATGAGCGTCGACGAGCGCGCTAAGGCTGGCCTGTTCCTGGCCATGCAGTACCCCGTCGAGGTTGCGGGCGTGTCCGTCTCCAACTTCCTGCGCACCGCCAAGACCGCTATCGATGGCAAGGCTCCCGCCCTGCGTACGTGGGTCAAGGAGATGAAGACCTCCATGGAAAACCTGCGCATGGACCCCGACTTCGCCGAGCGCGACGTCAACGTCGGCTTCTCCGGTGGCGAGAAGAAGCGCCTGGAGATCCTTCAGATGGAGTTGCTCAAGCCCTCCTTCGCCGTCTCGACGAGACTGACTCCGGCCTTGACGTCGACGCGCTGCGCATCGTCTCCGAGGGCGTCAACCGCGTCCACGGCGAGACCGGCTGCGGCGTCATGCTGATCACGCACTACACCCGCATCCTGCGCTACATCAAGCCCAGCCACGTTCACGTGTTCGTCGACGGCCACGTCGCCGCCCAGGGCGGTCCCGAGCTGGCCGACGAACTCGAAGAGAACGGCTACGACAAGTACCTGGGTCTCTGATACCCGTGTCCAAGGACTTCACTGCCGCCGAGCTCGACGCGATCCGATCAGACTTCCCGATCCTGAGTCGCGTCGGGCGCGGCGGGGCACCCATTGCGTACCTTGATGCGTCGGCGACCTCGCAAAAGCCTGAGGCCGTTATCAACGCCGAGGCTGACTTCTACCGACGCTCCAACGGTGCTGTCCACAGGGGCACGCATCTGCTGGGTGACGAAGCGACCGACGCCTTCGAGAGCGCGAGGGGCACCCTGGCCTCGTTCGTGGGGGCACACCCGGATGAGATCGTGTGGACGAAGAATGCCACCGAGGCCATCAACCTGGTCGCCCTATCGATGGGCAACGCGTCCTGCGGCCTGGGCGGGGACGAGGCCGCACCCATGCGCGTGGGACCCGGCGATCGCATCGTGTGCACACGCGCCGAGCACCACGCGAACATCGTTCCCTGGCAGCAACTGTGTGCGCGCACGGGCGCTGAACTGGCATGGCTCGACCTGACCCCGGACGGGCGCATCGACCTCGACACTCTGTCGGTCATCACGCCGAATACGCGCCTTGTGGCCTTCACACACATCTCCAATGTGACGGGTGCCGTCTCCCCGGTCGCCGCCATCACGGCTGCTGCGCGCGTGGTTGGCGCGCTCATCCTGCTGGACACCTGCCAGTCGAGCGCCCACATGGCTCTCGACCTGTCCACGCTGGATGTCGACTTCGCGGTCTTCTCTTCGCACAAGATGCTCGGACCCACGGGCGCGGGTGCGCTGTGGGGGCGGCGAACGCTGCTGGCTGCGATGCCTCCCGTCCTCACGGGCGGTTCCATGATCGAGTGGGTCACCATGGAGGAGTCCACCTTCATGGCACCGCCCGAACGCTTCGAAGCGGGTTCCCAACCCGTCGCACAGATCGCAGCCTGGGCCGAGGCGCTGCGCTACATGGCTGGCCTCGACATGACCCGCGTCGAAGCACACGAGCATGCGCTCACCCGCATGATGCTCGATGGCCTCTCCTCAATCGACGGAATCACCGTGCTGGGTCCCGCCTCGGACGTGGACCGCATCGGTGTCGTGGCCTTCGCCGTGGACGGCGTACACCCCCACGACGTCGGCCAGTTCATGGACTCGGTGGATGTCGCTGTTCGCGTCGGGCACCACTGCGCGATTCCGCTGCACACCTTCTTCCAGGTGCGCTCCTCGGCGCGCGCATCGGTGTCACCGACGACGACGCCCGAGGAAATTGAGCGTCTGGTGGATGGCCTGTCGAAGGTGCGAGCCTTCTTCGGTCGGTAGAATCGGTGCGAGTCGTCGGATCCTTTGAGAAAGGTAGCTATGGGTAGTCTCGAGCAGTTGTATCAGCAGTGATCTTGGACCATGCGCGTGAAAAGCACGGGGAGGGAGACCCCTCTGGGCAGGACGCGTCCTCTCACCAGGTGAACCCGACGTGCGGCGACGAGGTCACTTTGGGCGTCACGCTGGACGGCGACTTCCTTGCGTCAATGCAGTGGGATGGCGACGGTTGCTCGATTTCGCGCGCCTCGCTGTCCATGATGACCGACCTGACGGAGGGCAAATCCGCTGAGGAGATCAGCCGCTCTATCGGGACATGGAAGTCATGATGCATTCGCGTAACCTGGGCGTCGACGACGAGATCCTCGACGAGCTGGGTGATGCGGCCGCGTTGGAGTCCACGTCTCAGTTCGCGAACCGCGTCAAGTGCGCGCTGCTGGGCTGGTACGCCCTGCGCGACGCGTTGGCCAAGTCCGGTATCGATATTTCCGCCGCGGGCGAGCCCGCCGAGCAGTAAAGGAATCGCTATGAGTAACCCGATGGCTCAGACTGAGCCCGTCGAGCAGCGCTTCGGCGTGCCCGCCTCGAACGAGACGGCGCAGTCGCCCGAGGCCACCCGCCAGATTGACGGCACCGACGTCATCGAGCAGGGCACCCTTGCCGCTGAGAACGTCCTGGAGGCCCTCAAGGACGTTATCGATCCGAACTGGGCATCAACATCGTTGACCTGGGTCTGGTCTACGGCGTCGTCATTGGTGCTGAGAACCAGGTGCGCCTCGACATGACGCTAACGTCCGCGGCGTGCCCGCTGACCGACGTGATCGAGCGCCAGGCGCAGACCATCCTGTCGGGAGTCACCGACGAGGTCCAGATCAACTGGGTGTGGATGCCGCCGTGGGGTCCTGACCGTATCACGCCCGATGGTCGTGAGCAGTTGCGCGCAATCGGCTTCAACGTCTGAGACGCTTTTACGCATAGTGTCCCCGGAACCGCTCGGTTCCGGGGACACTCGTATGTAACCGGTGGTCACTGGTCCCGCGCCTCCCGTTCTCTTCTGCGAGCGGCTCCAGTGTCGCGTGTCCCGTTCCCCGTGATGTTCCGGTAACCTAATGTGAGCCACGGCATGAAGGAAAGGGGGTAAGGCCCATGGAGATTCTCGACAACACCGAGGGCAAACGCCTGGGAGACTCCCTGCGTGCCAATCTTGACGACGAGGCGAAACTGTCGATTATCAGCACGCACTTCAGCCTCTTTGCTTTTGGAGAGCTGCGCGAGGAGCTTGAACGCCTCGACTCCGTGCGTTTTCTGTTCAGTGAACCGACGTTTATTCAAGACATGGGACGGGTCGAGGGGGCGCCGGAGTCTGATATCGCGCGACGTGCGCAGGGTGAGAGAGAAAAAGCGCTCGCTGACTCGTCCCTGAAACTCACGCTGCGCAACAAGCTCAACCAGCGTGCTCTCGCGCGGGCGTGTGCATCCTGGCTGAGGGAGAAGGTGACGTTCCGCTCCGTGCAGCGCGAGCACATGCTTCAGTTGACGCCCAGTTACATCGTCGAGGATTCCGCTGTGAGTCCCCATCTGTTGACGGGACAGGGTGCCACCTTCACCCTTGAGGGACTGGGAGTTGAGCGTCGCCCGGATACGCTGACGATGATGACCCATTGTGCGGGGGATGAGGCCAAGGCACAGGTTGAATTTCTCATGGCGACATTCGAGTCCGTGTGGGCCGATGATACAAAGACCTGTGATGTCACTGAGCAGATTGCTCACCAGGTGGAGGCTCTCTACACAGAGAACGCTCCTGAGTTCATCTATTTCCTGACCCTGTACCACATCTTTCGGCGGTTCCTCCTGGAGAACCAGGATCACAATCCACGTGAAGATACCGGTTTTTCGAGTCGGTGATCTGGGGTAAGCTCTACGATTTTCAGAAGGACGCCGTTATCGGGGCAATTCGTAAGTTGGAAAAGTATAACGGCTGCATCATCGCCGACAGCGTTGGCCTGGGCAAGACATTCGAAGCGCTCGCCGTCATTAAGTACTACCAGCAGCTCAACAAGAACGTATTGGTACTGTGTCCAAAGCGCCTGCGTGAGAACTGGACGCTGTGGACGCAGACGAGCGATGAACGTAATCCCTTGGCTGCGGACCGATTCGCCTACAAGGTGTTGAACCACACGGACCTGTCGCGTCGCCGTGGCAAGAGTGGGGACATCAATCTGGAACACCTGCAGTGGGGGACATTCGATCTGGTTGTCGTCGATGAGAGCCACAACTTCCGCAATAGGAGCGTGACCGGGGCGAGCACGAATCGTTACACGCGCCTGATGAATGAGGTGATCGGGCTAACGGACGCACGAAGGTGCTCATGCTGTCGGCGACCCCGATCAATAATCGTCTCACCGACCTGCGTAACCAGATTGAGCTCATCACGGAGGGGCGCGATGATTACCTCGAGAAGACCGATGGCATCGTGTCCATCGATGCGGTGATACGACTGGCACAAAAGCGCTTCAACCTGTGGAGTTCGCAGGCCCATGGACGTCACACGACGGAGAGCTTCGCCGAGTACGTCAACGCGGACTGTTTTGCGCTCCTCGACGCCCTGACGATTGCGCGTAGCCGCAAGCATGTGGCGAAATACTACGGCACCGAGACGGGGGCATTCCCCACCCGCCTCGCTCCGCGCAATGTCCAGGTGCCCATTGATTCACGCGGCGAGCTGCCTCCCATCGGGCAGCTCTACGATATGATCAGCGATCTGAGTTTCGCCCAGTATCAGCTTCTGTCCTACGTGCGCGAGGATGCACGGCCTGCCTACGAGGCCGACTACCGCGAGGGCTTCGGCAGTGAGCTGCATCGTACGAACGCGGTCGCCGCGCTGATGCGTGTCAACCTCCTCAAGCGCATGGAGTCTTCCGTGAGCGCTTTTCATATGACACTGGGCCGCGTACACAGTTCTTGCACCGATATCCTGGATCGACTCGCGGCGCTTGACGCGCGCAATACCTATGATGCTGTCGGTTCCGTAGCGGCGGGATACGGGATTGAGGGCCTCGATGACCGAGATGCTGAGATGTTCGAGGTCGGGGCGCAGATTCGCGTCGACTTGCGTGATGTGGACCGCGAGGCTCTGTCCGTGGACCTCATACGCGACATTGCGATTCTCGACGAACTGGTCGGTTACGCCTGTGCAGTGACCCCGGATCGTGATGCCAAGCTCGGCGCGTTGCGGACATTGATCACGGAGAAGACCGGAGCCGGCCAGATTAACTCGGGTAACAGAAAAGTACTCGTCTTCAGCGCTTTCGCTGACACCGTTACCTATCTCTATGACCAGTTGGCACCGGATCTGCAACGGAGCCACGGCCTGACGTGTGCGCAGGTGACAGGCACTCGCAATCGAGTCACGGGAAAGCGCCGGGCGCGTGGTGGCTTCGAGGATATCCTCGGTCGTTTCTCGCCGCGTTCGAAGGAAACTAATGCCCTCGCGGACCGTAGGACATCATGGCGCGAATCCGCTTGGCCCGTGTCGCTCGCCTTGCTGGCTTCTATCCGGATCCGAGTCTGTGCCGGACCTCGGACGTGGTGGCGTTGATTGAGCGCTTGCTCGAGTGCCAGAGCAGGCAGGATCGACTGCGTGCCCAGTGGAAGGCACACGGAACCACGCAACGCGAACGCCTACAGCTACGAATTCCCCTCAGCGAGGCGATCAATCAGACGAAGACAGCGATCAACGAGCTGACGAGGCATTGCGGCCGTTGACGCTCACTCAGCGCCCCAGCTTCTCGCGCACGACCTGAGCGACCTTACGGCGTAGGATCTTGCCATCTGGTTGCGCGGCAGCTCCGCGATGAACACGATCTGGCGGGGGAGTGCGTAGTGAGCAATGGTTTTTTCGGCCCACTGCCGCACCTGCTCCAGCGTGAGGCGCTGGGCACCTTCCTCCATGATGATAGCGGCGGTGACCTCTTCGGTGGCGTCTGCGACGGGCACACCGACGACGGCGACATCCGCGACGCCCGGTAGTGAGCGGATTGCCGCTTCGACCTGGGAGGGATAGACGTTGAAGCCGCCCGACAGAATCAGTTCCTTCTTGCGGTCGGCCATGGAGATGAAGCCGTCGGCGTTGACGCCGATGTCGCCGGTCTTGAACCAGCCTTCCGACGTGAAGACGCGCGCGGTTTCCTCGGGTGCGTTGAGGTAGCCGTCAAAGACCTGGGGGCCTCGCACGATGATTTCGCCGGGCTGCCCGTCCTCGACGTCGAGAGTATCGTCCTCCAAAGAGACCAGGCGCAGCTGCGTGGAGGGGAAGGGAACGCCAAGGACGCCGTGACGGCGTTTGGCGGACAGAGGAGCGCCGGTGAGTACGGGAGCGGTTTCGGACAGTCCGTATCCTTCGACGATGAGGCCGCCCGTGGTGGCCTCCCAGTCATCCGCGAGCGTGGTCGACAGTGGCATGGCACCGGCCACCGAGTATCGAATGGACGAGAGGTCTGTGCCGGTCGCTTTGGCGCGCGCCAGGATGCGTTCGAACATGGGTGGCACGCCCACGAAGAAAGTGACGGGTCGGCGCTTGTGGGCGTCGAGGGCCATCTGTGCGTCAAACTTTGGCAGCAACACCTGGGTGGCTGCCTTGCGCACGGACGCGCACAGGAAGAAGGTCAGGCCGAAGGCATGGAAGTAGGGGAGCAGTGAGAAGAAGGTCTCGGCCCCTTCGTGCAGCTTCCACACCCAGAACATGCACTGGTTGACATTGACACCGATATTGCGGTGGGTGAGGGGCGTGGACTTGGGTACGCCGTTCGTCCCCGACGTGTGCAAGATGACGGCACGGTCACCGGGTGAGGGCAGCGGGTGGTCGGCGTCGATGGGGCTTGACGAGGCCGTGGCGCGGTCCCAGGAGATGGCACCCTTGGGCGCGGGGCCGCGCAGTTGCGCGCGCATCTGGCGGGCGCGAGGCACCGGCAGGCTTAGGAGGAAACGCTGCGAGGTGGGCATGCCGTGCGAAATATCGACTGTGAACACCGTGTTGAGGCGATCCAGGGGAAAGGCCTCCGCGCACTTTTCCCAGACGATGGCGACCCGGCCACCGTGGCGCTCTAGCTGGCCTGCGATCTCGGTGGCTGGTGCCAGCGGGTTGTGCTGGGCGGCTACCGCTCCGATGCGCATGCACGCGTAGAAGGCGACGAACGCCTGCGGGCAGTTCGGCAGCGAAATCGCCACCGTGTCCCCGGCACGTACCCCGGCCTCGTGCAAGACGCGCGCAGCGCGCAGCACCTGGTCGCGAACCTGCGCGTAGGTCGTCGTGGCACCGAAATAATCGAGCGCCACGCGATCCGGGTACAGGCGGGCCGCGGTGTCGAGCAGCTCGTAGAGGGACGTGTCCGGCACGGGCACCTCGTAGGGCACTGCGTCGTAAAAGTCGTGTGCCTGGCTGACGATACTCCGTGTCATGTCATCCTCCTGTGATCGGCCTTGACAAGTCTACCGGCGCACACAACGAGGGTCATACACGGGGAACATCCCACGTGTTGCACGTCGCAATGTTGCCGGAGTCCAGGCCGGTCTGCAGCCACGTCGCGCGCTGCTGTGCGCTGCCGTGCGTCCAGGACTCGGAGTTCGTCGTCCCCTGGTACTTCGTTTGCAGGCGGTCGTCGCCAATGGCCTCGGCCGTCTGGAGGGCACCCATGATCTGGTCAGCCGTCGGGGTCTGGAGGTAGGGGGTGCCCGTCGAAGGATCGGGGGTGGTGGACGCCCAGTGCATCCACACGCCCGCATAGCAGTCAGCCTGCAACTCGGAGCGAACGCCCGCTCCCTGCGAGCCGGTCTCGCGCGTGTTGTACGTGCGGAAGACACCCTGCAGGTTCTGAATGTGGTGGCCCCACTCGTGGGCGACCACGTACTCCTGTGCGAGCACGGAGTCCGAGGCACCGTACTGAGTCACCATCTCATCAAAGAAACCGAGATCCAGGTACACCGTTGAGTCACCCGGGCAGTAGAAGGGACCCACCGCGCTCGTCGCAGAACCACATGCGGTTGACACACTGTTCGTGAAGATCTGGAAATCGGGAAGTTCATAGGAAACTCCCGCGTGCTGATCGGCCAGCTGAGTCTTCCACACCTCGTCCAGGGACTGCGCGGTGGCCACCATGCGGCACTCCACGCGCTCGTTCGCGTCCGCGCCGGTCTTGCACGTCGACACGTCGACCGACGAAGAGGATGAAGACGACGAGGGAGCCTGGGAGGAGATGAGGCTGGTCAGGTCGATGCCCGTGAGATAGGAGAACCCCAGGATCAGCAGGACTCCAAGGATCGAGCCGCCACCGGCACCAGCGATCTTCCGGCCAGCGCCGGAGGTGCGCACACGCGAAGGATCCAGGTGGATGTTGTCGTTGAAGCTCATCGGTACTCCTTCAAATCAGGGACGCCGCCCGGCCTGATAACGGCCCAGCATATCGGAACGGAACGCCTCGAAGCAGCTGTCCTCGATGGAGGCGCGGATAGCGTCCACCAGTCGTAGCGTAAACCACTCGTTGTGGATGGTCGCCAGCGTAGAGGACAGAATCTCCTTCGCCTTGAACAGGTGATGGACGTAGGCGCGCGTGTAGTGCGTGCAGGTGTAGCACTCGCAGCCCTCGACGAGGGGTGTGAAATCACGCTTGAAACGCGCGTTCGTGATGTTGAAGCGCCCATCGGGCGTGTAGATCGCCGCGTTGCGTGCCACTCGCGAGGGGTTGACGCAGTCAAAGGTGTCGGCACCGGCTGCGACACCTGCGAAGAGATCCTCAGGTTCTGAGATGCCCAGCAGGTGGCGGGGACGGTCCTCACCCAGTTCCTCGCACACCCACGACACGATCGTGCCCAGGTTCTCCTTCTCGAGCGCTCCGCCCACGCCGAAGCCGTCGAAGCGCTGACCGTCCACCTCCATGTCGGCCATCGTGCGCGCTGCCTGACGACGCAGGTCCTCCCACTGGGCACCCTGGATAACGCCCCACAGCTGCTGGTAGGGCTTGTGGGAACGCTCCTGCGTGAGGCGCTTGTGCTCGGCCAGACACCGTGCGGCCCACGCGTGCGTGCGCTCGAGCGACTCGACCTGGTAGCCACGCGGGTGCAGCAGTGACGTCAGCTCGTCGAAAGCGAACATGATGTCGGCACCCAGCTGATGCTGAATACCCATCGACACTTCGGGGTTGAAACGATGCTTCGTGCCATCGATGTGGCTGGAGAACACGACGCCATCGTCATCAACAACAGCATTCGACGCTTTGATTGCCTGCATCTGGACAGCTGGGTCGTTGGGGTCGGCCTTCCCGGAAATTCCTGGGAGAGAACCTTCTTGAAACCCGCACCCAGAGACAGCACCTGGAAGCCCCCCGAGTCCGTGTACGTCGGACCCGCCCAGTTCATGAAAGACGCAAAGCCGCCGGCGTCGTCCACAATGTCGGAACCCGGCTGGAGGTAGAGATGATAGGCGTTGGCCAGGACGGCCTGTGCACCGAGGCTACGCACCATCTCCGGGGTCAGTGCCTTCACGTTCGCCTTCGTGCCCACGGGAATGAACGCCGGGGTACGGATCACGCCATGCGCGGTGTGGATGACGCCGGTGCGCCCGAGGCCGCTTTCGGCACCCAGGCGAGTGCCGACCTCGAACCCGCGGTCGGGGCAGTGGGTTCCCGACGAGGCCGTGGCGTCGAAGGGCGCACACTCCTCGGGGGAAGGAGCGCTCAGCCAGTTCGCGTTCATCGATCAAACACCTCGTCTTTCTTCAAGCCTTCAACGCGGCGGATGGCAGCGATCACGGGGTAGGTCACGGGCAGGAGGACGACTTCGAGGAGGACCTTGTAGAAGTAGCCGGTGACCGTGTAGTTAACGAAGTTACCGAACGTCATGTGCCCGTAGAACAGAATCGTGCAGAACAGGATCGTATCCGCGGCCTCACCGACGATCGTCGAGCCGATCAGGCGCGCCCACAAGTGCTTGGTACCCCAGCGACGACGGATCCACACGAGCACGTAGGAGTTGAGGAGCTGCCCGGCCAAGTAACCCGCGAGCGACGCGACAACCGCACGCCATACGACGCCCAGGACCGCCGCGAAAGCCTCCTGGTTCTCGTAGTCGGGTGCCGGAGGCAAATACTGGACGACGAAGAAAGTGAGCGAAGCCAGGAACGAGGCCACGAAGCCCATGACGATGACCCGCCGCGCGCGGGCAAAACCATACACCTCGGAGAGCACATCACCGATGATGTAGGTCAGAGGGAAGAGAATTGCGCCCCCCATCGAAAATCAAATAATGGGTGGAAGAACCCACCATAAACGCCTTCGTCGCGGCGATATTAGAAATAAGGAGCAACGCGACGAACGCGACCGAAATGATGTCGAGGGCGCGCGCGGGGCGCGCCGATCCAGACGGGACCGGGCTATCTGACATGGGTACAATCCTCACAATGCCGAGATGGAATGGTTATATACACCACCCATTGTGCCCGCAATTGCTGCAAGGTGGGCCAACAGGATGGGTCATCGGCTGGGTTGATTCGCCCACAACCGGCCCTCCCTCTACTCTTGGAGTGTGATTAACGTCCAGGACTTCTCTCTGCGAATCGGTGCCCGCGAACTCGTCAACCATGTATCCTTCCGGATCGACAAAGGCATGTGCATCGGCCTCGTCGGACGCAACGGTGCCGGCAAGACCACGACGATGCGTCTCCTCGCCGGAGAAGCCGACCGTGGGGGCGCGGCCGAGTACACCGGCACCATCAGCTCCAACGGCACCGTCGGCTACCTCGCGCAGGACACCCACGTTGGTGACCCGGAGATGAAGGCTCGCGACCGCATCATCTCCGTGCGCGGCATCGACTCGATCATCGCGCGCATTCGCAAGGCCGAGCACGAGATGTCCACGACCGAGGGCGCTCGCCAGCAGCGGGCCATGGAACGCTACGTCAAGCTCGACCAGCAGTTCACCAACTCCGGTGGATGGGCCGCCAACGCCGAGGCTGCGCAAATCGCGCACTCCCTCGGCCTTGAGGACCGCGTCCTCGACCAGAGGCTCGATACGCTCTCGGGCGGTCAGCGCCGCCGCGTCGAACTCGCCCGCGTGCTCTTCTCCAACGCGGATGTGCTCCTCCTCGACGAGCCGACCAACCACCTCGACCACGACTCGATCATGTGGCTGCGCGACTGGATCAAGACCTTCCCCGGCGGTGTCATGATCATCTCCCACGACGTTAAGCTCCTGGGCGACACCGTCAACCAGGTCTTTTACCTGGATGCCAACCGCGCTCACGTCGACATCTATCACCTGGGGTGGGACGCCTACCTCAAGCAGCGCGAGGAAGACGAGCGCCGCCGCCGCAAGGAACGCGCCAACGCCCTGAAGAAAGCCGAACACCTCAAGGCACAGGGCGAAAAGATGCGTGCCAAGACCCAAAGCCGTCGCCGCTCAGCAAATGCTGCGCCGCGCCGAAGAACTCTTCGCCCAGGCGGGAGGGAGATCGTCCAAGAAAGGTGCGCGCCTGCGCTTCCCGACCCTCGCCCTCCGGGCGCGTCCCCTCACCGCCGAAGGCCCTCCAAGTCCTACGGCTCCCTCGAAGTTTTCACCGGCGTGGATCTGGCTATTGACCGCGGCTCCAAGGTCGTCGTGCTTGGCCTGAACGGTGCCGGTAAGACGACGCTACTGCGCCTCCTGTCCGGCATCGAGAAACCCGACTCGGGGCGCGTCGTGCCCGGACACGGCCTCAAACTCGGCTACTACGCCCAGGAACACGAAACCCTTGACGACACTCGGACGATCCGCGAGAACATGGCCGAGGCCGCACCCACCCTCGACGACACACACGTGCGCAACATCCTCGGCCAGTTCCTCTTCCAAGGCGACGACGTCGACAAGCCCGTGTCCGTCCTATCAGGCGGAGAAAAAACCCGACTCGCCCTGGCCACCCTCGTCGTCTCCGGTGCCAACGTCCTGCTCCTCGACGAACCCACCAACAACCTCGATCCCGCCTCACGTGAAGAAATCCTCGCAGCCCTGCGCGACTACGAAGGAGCCGTCATCCTCGTCACCCACGATCCCGGTGCCGTCACTGCCCTCAACCCGCAGCGCGTCCTGCTCCTTCCCGACGCCGACGAGGACCTCTGGGACGACAGCTACCTCGACCTGGTGACGCTCACCTGACCTCATCGCGAACCGTCGCGCACCCACTAACCGCGCGCGATCCCCTCAGCCCAGGCGCACCCGCCGTGCCCGAAGGCACCCACGACAAAGGCCGGGACTGGAATGAACCAGCCCCGGCCTCGTCGAATGACTCAGAGAACCTTGGAGAAGAACTCCCTGGTGCGCTCCTCCTGCGGATTATCGATCACGTCGGCGGGAGCGCCCGCCTCGACGATCACGCCGCCGTCCATGAAGACCACCTGATCGGCGACCTCTCGGGCAAACCCGATCTCGTGAGTGACCACGGCCATCGTCATGCCCGAGGCCGCCAGATCCTTCACGACCTGAAGAACCTCGCCGACCAGCTCGGGGTCGAGCGCGGACGTCGGCTCATCGAACAGCATGATCTCCGGATCCATGGCCAGCGCGCGAGCAATCGCGACGCGCTGCTGCTGGCCACCCGACAGCTCGGCGGGGTAGTGGTCCGCGCGATCCGCCAGCCCCACCCGGTCGAGCAGCTCAAGAGCCTGTGCGCGGGCCTCCTTCTTCGAACGCTTGAGCACCTGAACCGGTGCCTCCATGACGTTCTCCAGAGCCGTCATATGCGGGAAGAGATTGAAACGCTGAAACACCATGCCAATGTGGGAGCGCTGTGCGGCAATCACCCTGTCACGGCGCTCGTGCAGGACACCCTTGGAGTCCACACGGTAGCCCAGCAGGTGACCATCGACGTACACGCGGCCCGCACTGATGTCCTCCAGCATGTTCAGACAGCGCAGCAGGGTGGACTTACCCGAACCCGAGGGACCCAGGATGACGCACACCTCACCAGCAGCAATATCCAGATCGATGCCGCGCAGCACGTGCAGATCACCGAAAAACTTATGGACTTCGCGCACCGCCACCATGGGCGTCACGCCGGTTGCCGTCTCCAGATCCGTACCCGTCATGGTGTCACATCCATAAATTTGAGTTTGCCATTCATCTCTTCGTCCTCATCCGAGGCCGTGCCGTCCGAGGCGGTCTGCCCGCCCGTGTTATCGCGCCGCTCGAAGCCCTTCGCGAAGTGCTTCTCGATGATCGACTGGATCCACATGAGCAGACTCGTGATCACCAGGTACCAGATCGCCGCGGCGATCAGGAGAGGTACCGGGGCAAACGTCGCCTGGCCGCGCTGACGCGCGATGAACGTCAGCTCAAGCGTGAAGGGGATTGCTGAGACAAGCGACGTGGTCTTGAGCATCGAAATCGTCTCGTTGCCGATCGGCGGGACGATCACGCGCATCGCCTGTGGCAGGATAATCCTGCGGAAGATCGTCGCCCGCGGCATGCCCAGGGCCGTCGCCGCCTCCCACTGGCCCTTCGAGACGCTCAGCAGACCGGCACGCATGATCTCTGCCAGGTACGCGCCCTCATTCAGACCCAGACCCAGGAACGCCATCCAGAACGGCGTGAAGTAGGTGGCCGTATCGAAGCTGACTTCCCAGCCGAACATCGAACCGAGGAACGGAACGCCAAACGACAGCGACGGGTAGAGCGTGGGTAGCAGCGACCAGAAGATCAGCTGCGTGTAGATAGGCGTACCCCGGAAGAACCAGATGTAGGCCATTGCCACCCAGCGCAACACCGGATTGACCGACTGACGCATGATCGCCATCGTGATCGCTAGCACTGTGCCGATCACCATTGCGAGAACCGTCAGAATGATCGTGAAGGCTACGCCCTGCATGAGGGACTGGGAGAACAACCACTGGAACACGACATTCCACTGGTAGTTCTTGTTGGTGATCAGGCCGTGGATGGCCATCGCCGCGAGGATTGCGACGATGATCGCGCTGACCCACCTCCCCGGCCGGGGAACGGGTTTGGCGTTGATGAGTTCAACGCCGTCTTTCATGGTGTCCATACAAACCTCATTCGGTGGTAGCCGGGTTGAGTTCAGCCGTCGTCAGGGCGGCGTCCTGCGCACCGTAATGGCCCAGGATGTCCTTCAGGTAGCCGTTGTCCATCAGGTACTGCATAGCCTTCTGGACCGCCTCGGTGAGCTGGGCGTCGTTCTTGTTGACGGCGATGCCCTGGGGGGCGGACTCGACGACCTCGCCTACCTGCTGCATCTGGCCACCCGAGAGAGTGACGGTGTAGCCGATGACGGTGGAGTCAGCGAAGGTCGCGTCGTACTGCCCTCCGGTGACCTTGGGCGTGATGTCAGTCTGTTGGTCGTGCGGCATGATCGTGATCTTGTCCAAGCCGTCGGCCACGCACTGCGCGGATAGCTCGGTCGCATAGTCTTCCTGCGCGGTTCCGGTCTGGACGCCGATGGTGGCTCTGCACGGGTTGGTCGGGTCGAAGTTCTTGGGGTTGCCCGCGGCGACACCGAAGGCGGAGCCGACCTCGACGTAGGAAATCATGTTGGTCTGTGCTTCACGCTCGGAAGTGATCGTAAAGGAGGAAATACCCACGTCGAACTTAGTGCCCAGCGCGGGAATAATCGTGGGGAACTCCGCGTGGTTTGTGGTGCCGTCGTTCAGGCCCATCACCTTAGCGAGCGCCTTGTTGATATCCACGTCGTAGCCCTGCGCGGTCTGCAGATCGTCGGCCAGGAACTCCGCCGGCGCGTAGTCGGCCGAGGCACCATTGCGCAGGATGCCTCGCGCCTTGACCTCAGCGGGGACCAGGGCGGCGATCTCTTCGTCCGTGGGGATCTGGGAGACGTCGTACGAGGTCGTGGCCGCGCTCGTGCCGGCCGCGCTCGCGCCGGCGTTCGATCCATTGGAGGACGAGGTCGGGTCCGCGCAGGCGGCCAGGGGCAGTACTGCTGCGGCTGCGAGTGCGATGAGAGCGTGTGTGCCTTCGTGATGGTCATGATGTGCCTTCCGATGGGATGGGGGCCTTCTGTCCCGCTGTCGCTATCATTATGCACCTATATGCATAACAATGCATATTATGCGTTGAGTGTCACGTCGTCAGTTGATTGATGGATTGAGTTCAGCGGTGGTAAGTGCCGCGCTGTCTGCGCCGTAGTGAGCCAGGATATCCTTCAGGTAGCCATTATCCATGAGGTACTGCATAGCCTTCTGGACTGCCTCGGTCAGCTCTGCGTCATCCTTGTTGATGGCGATCCCCTGGGGGGCGGATTCAAATGTCTCTCCGAGTTGTTCGATCTTGCCATCCGAACCTGCAGCGGTGTAGCCAATCACGGTCGAATCGGCCAGGGTGGCGTCGTACTGGCCGCTGATGATCTTCGTGGCGATATCGGTCTGCAGCTCGTGCGGCATGACGGTGATCTTTTCCTTTCCGTCAGCTTCGCACTGCTTCGACAGCTCTTCCGCATAGGTTTCCTGTGCGGTGCCTGTTTGAACGGCGACGGTCGTGCCGCAGGGGTTAGAGGTGTCGAAGTTCTTCGGGTTGCCGGTCGCGACGCCCCATGCGGATCCCACATTCAGGTAGGAGACCATGTTGACCTGTTGCTCTCGCTCCGAGGTGATCGTGAAGGAGGAGAGGCCGACATCGAACTTCGTGCCAAGGGCGGGGATAATCGTGGGGAATTCGGCGTGATGCGTGCTGCCCTCCTTGAGACCCATCACCTTGGCCAGTGCCTTGTTGATGTCAATGTCGTAGCCGACGGGGGTTTGTCCGTCGGTGGCCATGTACTCGGCCGGAGCGTAACCCGTCGAAGCGCCGTTGCGCAGTGTTCCCCGTTTCTTGACATCCTCTGGAACCAGCGCGGCGATGTCGGTGTCGGTTGGAATCTGGGAGACATCGTAGGCTGTGGTGTTCGACGAGGCAGCGACGTTGCTCTGTGCGCCGGTTGTCGAGTTTGTCGTCGGGTCGGCGCAGGCGGTGAGAGTGACCGCCGTCGTCGCCATGGTCAGGGCTGCGAGAATCTTCGTTGTGTGCATGATTATGTTCCTTGGTATCTGTATCGCTGGCGGTCAGTGATACTGATTATGCAAACAGATGCATACTATGCATGTCCATTGAGTCTCACATCCTGGATGCAAAAGTGGGCGAGCACATAGTGCTCGCCCACTTGACTGTGTGACTCAGTTGCCGCGCAGTGCACGCCTCGACGTGCCGCGGACCCTCAGCGGATCGATGCCCTTAGGGATCGGCGGCTCGCCCGAACGTAGTGCATTGATGCGCGCTGACACCTGGGGAACCTCCTCGGCCGTGAGGACATTCTTGAGCTTACGCAGCGCGCTCTGCAGGTCCTTGAGGGGAATCTGCCCCTCGTTGCGGCCAACCTGGATCTGGTGGACGGGAACGTTACGCATGATCTTGGTGATGCGCTTGGACTCTGCGGTCAGTAGCGGGCGCACGCGAGAGGCCGGACCCTCAGAGATGAGAACGACGCCGGGGCGACCGACGATGCGCCACACAAGATCCTGTTCGCGCGTGAAAGTGACAGGCTGCTCGGGGATAATCCAGCCGCGCTGAATCTGCGAGAGTGCAACCTTGACGGCACCGGTGGTTTCCTCGACCTGTGTGTACAGCGCGCGGCGTACCAGGAAGCTGAGAAGGGCAAGTGCCGCGGTGATGGACCCCATGATGCCGACAATGAGCCAGCCAATCCAGGAGGTGTCCGTCAGGAACGCCAACAGCATGAACGCGGCGATGACGAGTGCGGCGGTTCCCAGGAGCATCCACGGGAGTGCCGGATACGTGCGTGCGGTCAGTCGGTATGCGTCGAGGATGTTCTGATAGAAGCGCCTCTTCGCGGGGGGGGATTCTTTTCACTCATAGCATCTCCATTCTACGTGCATACACCCTGAGAAAGTCCACGCGTCCGACCCGGCACTATGTGAGATGAGTTGCATCACATTCTGTGAATTTAGACAATATCACCATGAATATAGGCGGATATGAGATCGGTCAGGTGTTCCACGTCGGCGCGCGCGGCCCCCTGTGGAGGACGCGTTCGAGTGACGGGGAAGCGCTTCTTGCCTTGCGCTCCTGCGACGATGGGAAGCATTCGCTCGACCGGTGGAAGGCGTGGGCGTCTGTTTCCTCCCGGCACGTCGTTGCCCTGCGTGACGTCGTGCGCTCAGATGATGGGCGGTGGGCCATCGTTCAGGACTTCGTTCCCGGACGTCCACTCGATGTTGAGATTGGATCAGCCGACCTACGTCCGAAGGCTACGCGACGTCAGATTGTCGAAGGGATCGCCGCCGGCATGAGCGCCCTGCACGGCGCGGGTATCGTGCATGGAGACCTGACGCCCGCGAACATCATCGTGACGCCACAAGGACGAGCGGTCATTATCGACCTCATCGATGAGATCGGGCCTGGCGCGGGAACTCCCGGGTGGAGCCTCGAGACGTCGGGTATGGAGGGGGGGATCGGCAGTGCCTGCGCCGCATCGCATCGCTCCTTCAGATGGACGAGGTCCTGGCTGAGTTGGGCTTCGACGAGCTGGCTGCGACCGTCGGATCGGGAGCAGCGCCGCTTGTCTGCGACCCGGTAGAGCATGTGATTGCGCGTGAACCCGTCGACCCTGAACGAGTGATTGCCGACCTACGAGCGGCAGCCCTGCGTGAGGATACGCTCACCGAGGATGAGGTGCGCGCGTCGCACATGCGGCGCGGCGCTGCATCCTCGGACAGCTCTCGGTCTCCTCGCCATAAAGGATTGGCCGCGTTGATCGTCGCGTGCTCCGTCATTGTTGCCTTGGGAGCGACGGTCGCCGTGTACGGGGCCTGGACATCCGTGCGAATGACGCAGCCTTCGCAGGTGCCACCTGCCACGACGCCGGCCGAAGATATGCCAGTCGGACTCTGCGATCCCACGGCTGCCGCCGACCTCATCAATTCAGCGATTCAGGCGCGCGACCAAGCGATGAAAGACGGGGATGCATCAACGCTCGATGCCGTACTCGGCGGTGAACTGCTCACGGAAGACGCTCAGCGCATCGAGGATATGCGCGCAGGCGGCGTGCAGGTGCGTGCTCTGTCATCGAGTGTCCAGAACGTCACCATCGTCTCATGTGAACCCGATGCTGTAGACGCGCGCGTGACCCTGCTCGTATCGGAAGCCGAAACGTGCACGGCCAGCGGCTGCAACCTGTATGGTGCGCCGTATTCGACCTACCTGGACGTGCGCGTTGATCCGATCTCGGGCAAGGTCATTTCTGCGACGCTCGCACACGCATCGAATGAGGATGCCACGCAGTCGGGCAAGTAGACGCATTGTGGTGCATGCGCTGATGGGGTGTGTCCGCGGACACACCCCATCAGCGCATTGACAGGCGGATTAGAGAGCCAGGTCGGCCTCAAACTCGCCGGCTTCGAGGCGCTTCTTCACATCCATGAGGAAACGAGAAGCGTCTGCGCCGTCAACCAAACGGTGATCGTAGGACAGCGACAGGTAGACCATCGAGCGGATCGCGATGACGTCTGCGCCGTCGATACCCTTCATCACGACGGGACGCTTGACGATCGTGCCGACGCCCATGATCGCGGTCTCGGGCATGTTCAGGACGGGCGTGTCGAAAAGAGCACCTCCGGAACCGGTGTTCGTGACCGTGAAGGTAGAGCCAGACAGCTCGTCGGGACCGATCTTGGAGTCGCGCGTGCGCGCCGCCAGGTCATTGATAGACGCTGCGATACCCGGGACGTCCTTCTCGCCCGCATTCTTGATGACGGGCACGAGTAGGCCACGCGGCGTGTCAACAGCGATGCCCACGTGCTCGTAATCGAAGTACGTGACCTCCTTGTCGTTGATGGTCGCGTTGATCTTCGGGTGGTAGGCCAGGGCTTCCGTCGCGGCCTTCACAAAGAAGGGCAGGAAGGTAAGCTTCGTGCCGTGCTTGGCCAGGAACGCGTCCTTCGAGCGAGCGCGAAGCGCGGCAACCTGGTGACGTCGACCTCGATGACGGTGGTCAGCTGGGCGGTGGTCTGCAGCGACTCCACCATGCGGCGGGCGATCGTCTGACGCAGACGCGACATCTTCTCGGTCGTGCCACGCAGTGGCGAGGGCTCGCGGACAGCTTCGGCCTTTACGGTGGGAGCCGCAGCTGGAGCAGGCGTGGCAGCAGCGGCACGAGCGGCTGCGGCGGCGGCCTCAACATCCTCGCGGCGCACGCGGCCACCGACGCCGGTGCCTGACACGGTGGCCAGGTCAACGCCAAGGTCGCGGGCAAGCTTGCGCACGATCGGTGTCACGTAGGCGCTGCCGGTTGCGACGGCTGGCATTGCAACGACGGGAGCGCCGGTCGCGGCGGCAGCCAGAGTCGATGCGTTCGGGAACGGATCGACGGGAGCGGTAGGCGCAGCCGGAGCGACAGGAGCAGTCGGAGCCGCCGGAGCGACAGGAGCAGCGGCAACAGCAGGGGCCGCAGGAGCCGCCGATGGAGCAGTCTCGGAGATAATCGCGACGACCGTGCCAACCTCGACAGTCTCGTCCTCGGGCACGCGGATTTCCGCGAGGAAACCTGCGACGGGGGCAGGGACCTCGGAGTCCACCTTGTCGGTGGAGACCTCGAGCAGCGGCTCGTCGGCATCGACGGCGTCGCCCACGGCCTTCAGCCACGTGGTGACGGTGCCCTCGGTGACGGACTCGCCCAGAGCGGGCATGCGCACCTCGGTGCCCTGAGCGGGCGCGGCGGCAGGAGTAGCCGGAGCAGCTGTCACGGGAGCCGCCGGAGCAGCAATGGGGGCGGCGGCAGGAGCAGCAGCGGGGGCCGAGGCCTCGGACGCGTCGCCAATGCGCGCGATCTCGGTGCCGACTTCGACGGTCTCATCCTCGGGAACCAGGATCTCGAGGAGGACGCCGGCGACGGGGGACGGGACCTCGGGAGTCGACCTTGTCGGTGGACACCTCAACGATGGGCTCGTCGAGCTCGACGGTATCGCCGACCTGCTTGAGCCACGTCGTAACGGTGCCCTCGGTGACGGACTCGCCCAGAGCGGGCATAGTCACTGACGTTGCCATGTGTGTTCTCCTAATAAAAGCTGTATCAGTTGTGGACGTGAAGGGGCTTGCCGGCCAGCGCCATAGCTGCCTCGCCGAGCGACTCGTTCTGGCTCGGGTGTGCGTGGATCAGGGACGCGACGTCCGAGGGGTACGCCTCCCAGTTCACCATGAGCTCGCCCTCACCAATCTGTTCCCCGATGCGCGCGCCGATGCCGTGGAAGCCTACGATCGGACCGCCCTCAACCGAGACCAGCTTGATGAGACCCGACGTTGCCAGGATAGACGACTTTCCATTGCCGGCGAGGTTGTACTCGACCGTGCGCACCTGATCGCCGTACTTCTCGCGGGCCTGCTTCTCTGTCATGCCGACCGAGGCAATTTCAGGATCGCAGAAGGTCACGCGCGGGATGTTGATGTCGGCCTGCATCGTCGGGTTCAGGCCAGCGATCTCTTCGGCGACGAAGATACCCTGCATGAAGCCACGGTGGGCCAGCTGGAGGCCGGGGACGATGTCACCAACCGCGTAGATGTTGCCCACGCCGGTGTGCAGACGATCATTCGTGATGACAAAGCCGCGATCCAACGTGATGCCAACCTGCTCGTAGCCCAGGCCTTCAGTGACGGGGCCGCGACCGACGGCGACCAGGAGAACGTCGGCGTCGAACGCCTTGCCGTCCTCGGTGGTCACGTGTACGCCCTGCTCGGACTGCGTCGCGGAGGCAAAACGGGTCTTCGTGTGGAACTTGATGCCGCGCTTGCGGTAGGCGCGCTCGAGCTGCTTGGAGATGGCCTCGTCCTCGTTGTTGGCGAGGTGGGGCAGGGCTTCGATGATCGTGACCTCGGCACCGAAGCTGCGCCACACGGAGGCGAACTCGAGGCCGATGACGCCGCCGCCGAGAATCACGACAGAGGAGGGAGCCCAATCCATCTGGAGCGCCTGGTCGGAGGAGATCACGCGACCGCCGATCTCGAGGCCGGGAATCGAACGCGAGTAGGAGCCGGTGGCCAGGACGATGTTGCGGCCGGTGATGCGCTGGCCGCCCACCTCGACAGTGTTGGCGTCAGCGAGGCGGCCCCAGCCGGAGATGAGTTCGACCTTGCGGGACTTGAGAAGCCCCTGCAGGCCCTTGTAGAGGCCAGCAATGACCGAGTCACGGTACTTGCCGACCTGGGCCATGTCGATACCGTTGAAGGTGGAGTTGATGCCGAACTTCGCGGACTCGCGCACAGCCTCGGCCGTCTCGGCGGCATGCAGGTACGCCTTCGTCGGGATGCAACCGCGGTGCAGACAGGTGCCGCCCACCTTATCGCCGTCGATAAGGGCGACTGTCATGCCGAGCTGTGCTGCGCGCAGGGCAGTCGCATAGCCGCCGGAACCCGCCCCCAGAATGACGATGTCGTAGGTCGATTCGCTCAAGGTAGATAACTCCTCGTTGATGAGCTTAACGCTCAGATGGTTGTTTTCATGACGGGCCTCACGGTCCATATAGGCCCATTGTCCCACGTTTGTGTGACGCTGTCCCACAGGTTGGTGGGGCGCCTTGGTGCATCGGGCCACACGCATCGCATTCCTCGCGTTGTCATGCGGAACGCGGTGCGACACAACGGACCTATCGGTAGGATCAAAGCGTGCATGAACAAGACGCGACTCCTGATGTCGGCGACGCTCGCGATAAGCGCCCTCCCTCCCTGGGACTTGGGCGCATTATCATTGCGTTGTTTTGGCTCCTGGGGGCCTGGATTTTTGTAACGGCTATCGTCGATCTCTTCCATGGGCAGGGCAAGCCTTGGGGGCCGCAGATCGTTGCGCTCCTGGCTGGCGTCGACTACCTCGTCGCCGCGACGGCCCTGACCCACAATGGCAGGCGCATGCGACAGGTCGGCTGGGTGACCATCGGTCTGTCGATCGCTGTGCCGATCATCCTGTGGGTTGCTTCCCTCGGCTTGGACGAACTCAACGTTGCGCGCTCGGCGTGGACTGGCATGGGCGCAGACTTCTACTATCTGCCGTTGCTCGTCTCCCTCATTGGGGTCGTGTGGATGTGGCGTTCGAATCCGCGCAGGATCGTGTCGCTCGCCGAACAGGTCGAGCGCTCGAATTCGCCGTGGAAGGGGTGCTGACCACAGCCTCGTCCCTGAGGTGATCGCGCGTCACGAGGCCCGGCGGAGTAATCCGACCCGGGCCTCGTTCCTGTCTGCGGTTTCTTGTCTGCCAGCGGCTAGACGCCGCCCGGGAAGCCCAGCTGACGCCACGCCTCGTACAGGACGATCGATGCTGAATTGGCCAAGTTGAGTGAACGCACGCCCTCGCGCATGTGGATGCGAATGCGTTTCTCTACGCGCGGGTGGCTCATCGCCTCCTCGGACAGGCCCACCGATTCGCGCCCAAATAGCAGGCCGTCGCCATCCGCGTAGGACACGTCCGAGTACATGGCGCTCGCGTGTCCCGTCAGTGCCCACACGCGCCCCGGAACCTGCGCGAGCGCGTCGTCCAGGGATTCGTGCACCATGACGTGCGCGAGGTCGTGGTAATCCAGCCCCGCACGGCGCAGCTTCGCGTCGTCCATGTCGAAGCCCAGCGGCTTCACGAGGTGCAGCATGGATCCCGTGCAGGCCGACAGACGGATTGCCGCGCCCGTGTTACCGGGGATCTCCGGCTCCCAGAAAATGATGTGCAGCATGTCCTCAGGCCTGGTGTGTGACGGTCAGGGTGGCGCGCGCAATCGTGTGCTCGAGCGCCGCGAACGAGGCCATAGCGGGGGTCGCGTCGTCATCGAGGCCCAGGGTGTCCATGTCGAGGGCATGCACCGTGAAAATATAGCGGTGCGGGCGGTCACCGGCGGGCGGCGCGGCACCAAAGTAGGAGGCCTCGCCCGCATCACCGCGCAGGTGGAATGCGGGACCGTCGAGGGTCAGGTCGGAGGCACCGGCACCCTCGTCTAGGTGCGTCATCGATGCGGGGATATCCAGAATCGCCCAATGCCACCAGCCTGAGGGGATCGGGGCGTCTGGGTCGAAGCAGGTCAGCATGAAGCTTGCCGTGCCTTCCGGGAACCCCTCCCACGCCAGGTCGGGGGAGAGTGAACCTCCGCGTGCGGTGGCCGCCTCCGGCATCGGTGTGCCGTCGGTAAGGGTGGACGAGGTGAGGGCGAAGCTGGGCAGATCGATTCCTTCGAAGGGGGTGGGTGCTGGGGGGCGAGTATCGATGTTCATGTGTGCTCCTTTTCTTTCCTCTCCATTGTTGCGTATGAGATGGGGAACGTGCGCTCGGGACGCAGGTGTGTGAGCGGGGTTCTACACTTCCCGTATCGAACAGGTGTTCTATAAGTGTTGAGAAGGGGGAAGGGTGTCCAACGCACACGTGCGCCTGCTCAAGGCCCGCGAGGCCTTGAGTCGCGCCGAAAACTCGGTCGGCATGCGTGGCCGACTCGATGTCGAGGAGAAGCGCTCGGCGGGTGTGTTCGCTCCGGTGCTCCTGGGTCCGCAGGAGAGGGGGCAGCTGATTCGGCTCCTCATTGATGTCTGCCCCTCCGAGGGGTGGGTTGGCTTATATGGCGTGCGTCATATCGGATGGGAGTGGGCGCAGCGCCAGGGGATGGACTTAGAGCGCGTGCTTGTCCTGAACCCCGACGAGGATACGAACATGGGGCAGCTGTGTGCGCTCCTTCTGGAGGGGTGCGACGTCGTGTGCCTGGACCTTCCCCAGCTCTCCCGTACCGAGCAACGAACCCTGGCGGCGCGTGCCCGCTCTCTGGGACGCACCCTCGTGACACTGCGCCCATGGCCGTGACTCTCGCGCGACGCATCAGGCGCGGGGAGTATGCGGCTGGTGGTCTAGGTGCGCTACATGGTCTTGTGGATTCCCGACTGGCCTGTCAACTGCCTCGTGGTCGACCTACCCCCGGGTGGTGTCGGCGCGGTTGTTCATGCTAAGCGCATCGAGGTTGCCAGTGCATCCGCCCGGCGCTGCGGTGTGCGGGCAGGCATGAGTGTGCGCGAGGCAACCTACCTGTGCCCGGAGCTGATCTGCTTACCGCGTGATCCGGACCGTGAGACCCGTGCTTTCAGCGGTGTCATCGACGCCTTTGACACGGTCGCTGCCGGTGTCGAGTGCCTGCGCCCGGGGTTAGCCAGGTGTCGGGCGCGCGGCCCCGCGCGCTGGGCGGGTGGCGAGGAACAGGCAGCCTCCCTACTCGTTGATGCGATTGAAGAGGCTATGGGTGTCGAATGCTTCGTCGGTATTGCTGACGGGCCGCTGGCCTCGGTGGAGGCCGCCAGGGCGGGGCGAATTGTGCCCGCCGAGGATACGCGATTCTTCCTGTCAGGGATCGGTCTGTCCCGCGCTCTGGGATGCGTGCCACCGTCGACCTCCTGGCGAGCCTGGGCATCACCAGCTGCGCGGATCTGCTGCAGCTCGGACGAGGCCCCGTCCTCGAACGCTTTGGCGACGTCGGTGAGCGGCTGTGGATCCTGGCCTCGGGAGGCGATGCCGCCGTGTTATCCAGCGAGCGCGCGCAGGCGGATATTACGGTCGAGTACGACATCGACGGTGGGGGAGAAGGCGTCCAGACCATGACAGTCCCCGTTATCCGCGCAGCCGAGGAACTCGCTGGCCGACTGTATGGTGCCGCTCTGGTGTCGCACACGCTTCGTATCGACGTGGAGGACGGCGGGGGCGGCTCGCGCAGCCGCGCGTGGAGCGGGTGTGACCTGTCGGTGCCCGCCGACATCGCCCTGCGCGTGCGGTGGACTCTCACAGGGTGGATGGCGTGCGACCAGGGACCCTCCGGCGAGGCCCGCTCGATTCGCCTCACGGCCTGCGACCCGTGCCCTGGAAGCGGCTCCTCGGCCCTGTGGGGGCGCAGCAACAGGAAGTCAGATGTGTCGCGCAGCGCCGTGCGGATCCAGGGACTGGCGGGGCCGGACGCGCTGCTGGTCCCGCGCCTGCAGGGCGGGTACGATCCGCGCAGCCGCATCGTCATGGCACCCTGGGGCAACCAGGAGCCGCTGCGCTCTCGCGTGGGTGCCTGGGAGGGGGCCGTCGCCGAGCCGCCGTCCACCCTCTTTGAGGCTCCCATTCCCGTGCTCCTGGTCGCAGAGCCGGGAGCTGGTAGTGACGTGCGCGTCGACCAACGCGGATCATTGACAGCGACCCCTGCCTACCTCCTCACCAAGAACGGCGGGGAGGGGCTACCGGGTCGGCTTCTTCCCTCGGGTGAGTCTTGGGAGCGCTCTCAGTACTCGCCCCAGCTACGTGCCGGTCAGCGTTGCAGAATCCGCGCTATCGCTGGCCCTTGGCCCGTGGGCGGGTGCTGGTGGTCGGGGGAGCGCGCCCGCGCCTACATGGGGGCTACGCTCGAGGATGGACAGGTAGCGCTTCTCGTGTGGAGTGGGGGTGAGTGGATGGTAGAGGGCCTTGACAACTGACGGTGACGGGTCCAGCGGTCGTGCCGTAGACTGAAAGGATGGTGACCTACGAGTTCAGCGATATCCTCGCGTCGATGTCGGACGATGACATCATGGCCCTCGTCGGCCCCGCCACCTGGGCAAACGGCCTGCGTTTGGAACGCAATGGAGCGGTGAAAGAGCTGCTCTGGGACCAATCCGAGGACCATCTTGAGGCCCGTGTCAAAGACAAGGGACTGACATATCGTGTGCGGATCGCCCACGGTGCGCTTCGCCCATCACTCGCGTGCGCCTGCTCCTTGCGTTCGGATTGTCCGCACGCCGTGGCGGTGCTAATCGCTGTGCGCGCCGAGGCACTCGAGAACAGGGGGGCCGTGCCCGAGTGGAGTCGCGTCCTCGAGCAGGTGCTGGGCATATCTCGTGAGCGCGGCGGGGATCCACTGGCACTCGTTATCGATGCGCACGATCCGAGTGTGGCGGTGTCGTTGATCCCGCTGCGCAGGGGTGCCTCGTCGGTGTGGAGTGCGAAACGGGCGTCGTGGCTGGACCTGACGGCGACGCAGTGGGAATCGGTGACGGATGGTTTGGATCCGATTCACGTGTCGCTGCTGCGTGAGGGGTATCGGCTCTCGCGTGAGTCGCGCTCGTGGCATGCGCGCACCGAGGTGACGCTCAGTTCGCTCGGTGAGCATGCGTACGCGTGGCTCGCGCGCCTGGTGCGCGCGGGGGTGGAGCTTTTTGCGTCGGTGGACGGGCGTGAACCTTTCGTGCTGTCGCATGCGACGTGGGATGCGGATATTGACGTGAGGGCATCCGAGGAGGGCCTTGAGATGCGGGTTGTCGCTCGCAACGGTGATCAGGTCGTCGCACACCCGCGTATTGACCGCGACACGGGGTTGCTGCTGCTTGATGGGGGGATGCGTGCGGCGCGTATCGAAGGCTTGAAGGGGTTGGAAGGGTTCCCGCTGGATCGACCGCTGGTTGTTCCAGCCGCAGATGTGGCGGAATTCCGAGGGACGTGGTTGACGGCGCTGCGTCGGCGTTTCGTCATGAGTTCTTCAGATGGGAGCTTCGACGCCGATGCGACACCGCAGGTCGTGGTTGTGGGCACGCTGCGTTGCGACGAAAACTCCGTCGTCGTGCGCTGGTGGGCTGAGTACGAGGAGGGGCGCTCGCGCTCGCGTGCTCCGCTCGCCCACAGCATGGGGGACGAGGCTGTGGCCGCGCTCGCGGATCGCGTCAACAGGTGGGGAATCTCGGTAGGAGCAGACCTGTGGACGCCGTTGCCGGGTTTGGGGTGCATCGACCCGTGGCGTGTGCCGGAGTTTCTCTCAACCGTCGTTGATCGCGAGAGCGTGGACGGCCTCGTGTGGGACGTCGCACAGGACGTGCGCGCCATTGAGGTGTCGCAAGACGGGATGGACGTGGACGTGTCCGTCGAGAGCGCGGAGTCGGATTGGTTCGATCTGAACGTGCGTGTGCGCGTTGGCGACCATCTGCTGAGCGTACGTGAGGCGTTGGAGGCAATCGCGCGCGGTGACGACTATGTTGAGGCCCACGGTGTGTGGGTGCGTCTGGATGGCCCGCGTATCCGCGCGTTGGCTACTCTGCTGGACGAGGCTCGGTCCCTTGCGGGGTGGGAGGGCGAGGGCCTGCGCCTCACCCCCGTGCAGGTGGGCCTCTACGAGCTCTTTGAGAAGCAGGCCGACTCAGTGTCGCTCTCGGCGTCGTGGCGCACGCGTATCGCTGCGCTGCGTGGCGAGTACTCGGAAAATGGGCTGGCGCCCATCCCTTCTCTGGCCTCGCTTCTACGCCCCTATCAGCGGCACGGGCACGCCTGGCTGACCTCGCGTCTATCCGCCGGACTGGGTGGGGTTCTGGCCGACGACATGGGCCTGGGCAAGACCGTGCAGATCCTGTCGGCGATTGCGTCCCTGCGCGCGGCGGAGGTGGGGAGCGGCCCGGTCCTCGTGGTCGCTCCTACCTCGGTCGTGGGTGTGTGGGCGGAGCAGGCCGCGACGTTCACGCCCGGCCTGCGCGTGCGTTGCGTCGCTGAGACCGCCGCGCGACGGGGAACGACGATCCGCGAGGAGGCCGAGGCCTGCGACATCATCGTTACCTCCTATACGTTGGTGCGCCTCGAAGCCGAGCAGTGGCGCGAGGTCGCCCTGTCCGGCGTCGTCATCGACGAGGCGCAGGCGGTCAAAAATCCCCGCACGGCAACATACCGCGCACTGCGCGACATGGACGCCCCCTGGCGTCTGGCAGTGAGCGGCACCCCCATCGAGAATTCCCTGGGCGACCTGTGGTCTCTTCTGTCCTTGACATGCCCGGGGCTGCTGCCCCCGTGGGAGGCCTTCACCCAGAAGGTGCGCAGACCCATCGAGGGCGGAGATCCCGACATGCTCGCGCGCCTGACCTCCTACGTTGCGCCCTTTATCCTGCGGCGCACGAAGGAACAGGTGGCCACCGACCTGCCTGATAAGATCGTCGACGTCGTGCGCGTCGACCTGGGCAAGGAACATCGCCACATTTACGACCAGTATCTGGCCCGCGAGCGCGCCCGAATCCTCGATCTGCTGGTGGATCCGGATGCGAATCGCATGAGCGTTCTGGCATCGATCACGAGGCTGCGTCAGCTCGCGCTCGACCCGGCCCTGGTGGAGGAGTCCTATATACATGTGGGGTCGGCGAAGGTGGAGTACGTGGCGGACCGCCTCGACGAGATCGTGCCGCTGGGCCACCGTGCGCTGATTTTCAGCCAGTTCACGTCGTTCCTGGCGCGTATTCGGCATGTGCTGGAGCGGCGTGGCGTGTCGGTTGTGCAGTTGGATGGCTCGACCCGCAATCGGACGGAGGTTATCGAGCGCTTCCGTTCGGGTGAGGCACCGGTGTTCCTCATTTCTCTCAAGGCGGGTGGGTCGGGCCTGACCCTGACGGAGGCGGATTATGTCTTCGTCATGGATCCGTGGTGGAATCCGGCTGCTGAGGAGCAGGCGATCGACCGCGCGCACCGCATTGGTCAGACGAAAAAGGTGAATGTCTATCGTCTGGTTGCCGCTGACACGATCGAGGCGAAGGTTGTGGAGCTGCAGGACCGTAAGCGTCGGCTCATTTCCTCGGTGATGAATGGGACGGGTGCCAGTGCGTCACTCAGCGCCGCGGACCTGCGGGGGCTGCTTGACTAGCACTCGGTCGGTTTGTCGCGTCCGGGGCGCACAGCGACCTTGAGGCCGGCGCGCGAGCGTACGGCGTCGAGCGCGGCTTCCACCTGGGTGAGGGGGAACTCGTGGGTGATGAGTGGGGACAGGTCGAGCGCGCCCGTTCGGGTACGCGGATAACGTCGGCGAGTCCTCCGTCCACTCCGGTTCCAAAGAGCGCCATGTTCGCGCAGACGTTCGAACGTCCAGCCGTGCAGGGCGCGCAATAGCCGCAGGCGATTTCCGGGGCGAGGCCCACCTGGGTTCCCGGTGCGGGCGCGTCGATTCCTGGGCGAAGGTCCACGCCGGGGGTGACGCCGTGCGTCTTTTGTCCGGTGACGATGCGCAAGTCCGTGCCACACAGGGTCGTGGCTTCGACGCTCAGGAGGACGTCGCGCGGCCCCAGGATTGGCAGTGGGCGGCGAAGCAGGGTGAGGGAGCCTGGGGAGGGAAGCGACGCTGCGAGCATGGAATCCATGCGACCAGGATAGGGCTTGTAGATCTCGGAAGAGATTCGGTTGTGCGGAGGCAAAGCGGGTCAACACAGCGTTATCGAACATATGTTCGATATGATGGACGAGTGATCGATGAACCCCGATACGCCGAGCTGCACGCTCACAGCGCGTTCACCTTCCTGGAGGGCACCGACAAGCCTGCGGATATGGTCGCGCAGGCTTCGCGCTTGGGCTTGGATGCTCTCGCTATTCTCGACGTCGACGGCATGTACTCGACTGTGCAGACCACGATGGCGGCGCGCAGCTGCGGCCTGCCGATTGTCTACGGGGCCGAGATCACCCTGGACCCGAGCGCTCTGCGAGCGGTCATTCCAGGCGCTCAGGCGAGTGGCTGGGGACTCGCCCCCCGGCGCGGAGGAGCCGGGTATCCGTCTCCCGATCCTGGCCTCAAGCCCCCACGGCTACGAAAACCTCGTCGGCATGATGAGCGAGCGTGCGCTGTCACAGACGGGGGAGCGCGCTCCACGTTATACCCTCGAGGACGTGAGCGAGGCTGGCGCTGACCTGCTCATCATGACCGGCGGGAGGCGCGGCCCCCTCATGCGCGCCCTATACACCAGTGGCCCCACGTGGGCGCGGCGCGTGGCCAGTGCGCTCGCGGAGGCGGTTGGAGGGGCGGATCACCTCCTCATCGAGTGGCAGGCGACAGCCGGAGACGGCCTCGATGCGGGAGATACTCTCGCCGAGCTTGCGCGGGGGATGGGGGTTCGGCTGCTCGCCACGACGGGTGCGCGCATGTCTGCGCCTTCCAAGCGTGCCCTTGGTGACATCCTTACGGCGACCCGTCTGCGCTCCTCATTGGACGAGGCCGTGGCTCACCTCGGAGCACATCGACCCTTCCTACGTTCACCCACAGAGATGGCCCGTCTGCATGCCGCTCACACCGAGGCACTCGTGCACTCCTGCGAGGTCGCGGAGGAAGCGTCCTTCGACCTGCGTCTCGTCACTCCCCGGCTTCCGCGCATCCACGTCCCTGAGGGATACTCTCCTGGCAGCTGGCTCGCCTATCTCGCTCACGAGGGGGCCCGCGAGCGCTACGGCCCGCGGGAGGAAGACCCGCGGGCATGGGAGACGATTGACCGCGAGCTAGGCATTATCGAGCGCCTCGGATTCGAGGGGTACTTCCTGATCGTCAAGGAAATCGTCGATTTTTGTTGCCAGCGCGGCATCTTGTGTCAGGGGCGGGGCAGTGCCGCAAACTCGGCTGTGTGCTTTTGCCTGGGCATCACGGCGGTGGACGCGGTGCGCCACAACCTCCTTTTCGAGCGCTTCCTGTCGGACGCGCGCTCGGGGCCGCCCGACATCGATATCGATATCGAGGCCTGTAGGCGTGAGGAGGTTATCCGGCACATCTACGACCTCTACGGGCGCGACCGCGCGGCACAGGTTGCTAACGTCATCACCTATCGACCACGTTCGGCGATGCGTGACGCGGCGCGGGCGCTGGGATACCCGGCGGGCAGCGCGCAGGCGTGGTCGCGGGGAAAGGGGGAAGTGCCGGCACTCGTTGACGACGCCGCCCGGGCCCTGTCGCGCCTGCCCCGGCACATGGGTATCCATTCGGGCGGCATGGTGCTCACCGACCAGCCGGTCTCTCGTATCTGTCCGGTGGGATGGGCTGCCATGGAGGGACGCACAGTGTTGCAGTGGGATAAGGAGGATTGCGCGGACGCGGGTCTGGTCAAGTTTGACTTGCTCTCCCTTGGCATGCTCACGGCGCTGCGCGTCGCCTTTGACGAACTACAAGCCGACGACATTCGAGCGGATGGACCGGCGAATCCGCACCTGCGCGGGTGGGCACCACGCTCGCTGCGTGGACGCCGGGATCAGCCCCTGGGGTTGCATACCCTGCCAGAAGAAGACCCGCGTGTCTACGACCTGCTCTGCGCCACCGACACCGTGGGTGTGTTTCAGGTCGAGTCGCGCGCGCAGATGAACACGCTGCCGCGCCTCAAACCGCGCTGTTTCTACGACATCGTCGTCGAAGTAGCACTCGTGCGTCCCGGCCCCATTCAGGGGCATGCGGTCAACCCTTATCTGCGTCGGCGTGCGGGACGTGAGCCGGTCACCTACCTGCACCCGCTCCTCGAACCCGCGCTGCGCCAAACCCTCGGGGTGCCCCTCTTTCAGGAGCAGCTCATGCGTATTGCCACGGATGCTGCTGGCCTGTCTGGGGTACGCGCTGACCAGCTGCGCCGAGCGATGGGTGCCAAGCGTAGCCCTGAGCGCATGGAAGCCCTCAAGGGAGAACTCATGGCGGGCATGGAAGAGCGCGGGATCGACACGCTCACGCGCGAACGCATCTTCGATCAGCTCAAGGCCTTCGCGGACTTCGGTTTCCCCGAGTCGCACTCTTTTTCTTTCGCGCACATCGTCTACGCCTCCGCGTGGCTCAAAGTTCACGCGCCCGAGCATTTTTACGCGGCGATCCTCTCCTCCCAGCCGATGGGTTTCTACTCGCCGGCGACGCTGGTCCAGGACGCGCGCAGGCACGGAGTGACGGTCCTGGGGCCCTCGGTCAACGACTCTTTCCTGGACACGGGCGTGCAATGTGCACCCGGCGTTCCCGGGGAGCAGGAGTATCGGGAGGGCCGCCCCCGCCCACTCTCGTCGCGTCAGGTCATTCCCCTGGATGTGGACGAGGAGCTGGTGGTGCGCATCGGATTATCGTCGGTACGAGGCCTGGGCCGGGCCGCCGAACGCATCGTGAGAGCGAGAGAAACGGGAGCTTTTTCCTCCCAAGCGGACCTGGCGAACCGCGCCCACCTGAGCGCATCAGACATGGAGTGTCTCGCCATGGCAGGAGCACTGGAATGCCTGGGCGTGGGTAGGCGTGAGGGGATCTGGGTCGCGGGGGCGTTGGCCACGCCGACTGTGCGGCAGAGGGAGTGGCAGCCATTCCTACCAGGTACCGAAGTGGGCACCCGCGTCCCTGACTTGCCACCCCTGACGCGCACCGAGCAGATGCGCGCCGATATCGAGGCAACTGGACTTACCCCCGGGGAGCACCCCTTCTCCTATCTGAGAGAGGATCTGCCGCCCGGCGTGTTGCGCGCCGCAGAACTCGGCGCTCACCTTGATGGGAGGATCGTCGACGTGGCTGGGCTGGTCACGCACCGCCAGCGCCCCCACACTGGCGGCGGCGTCACTTTCCTGTCCCTCGAAGACGAGTCCGGACTCGTCAATGTCTCGGTTGCCGTGGGTACCTGGAACAAGTTTCGGCGCATCGGCCTCGAGTCGGGTGCCCTACTCGTACGCGGCACGCTCGAGTGGGGTGACGGCGCGGTCAACGTGCGAGCCTTCCGGCTCGCTCCCGTGCATCTGCCCATCCAGGTGCGCTCGCGCGACTTCCGCTAACGTCCCTCAGCAGCCGGCCGGCATGAGAAGCGCGCGAAGATCCTCGACCGTCTCGCACACAATCTCGGCGTCGTCCAGACCGTCCTCCGTCGCATACCCCCAACCGACACCGATGACGGGGATGCCGGCTTCGTGGCCGCCGCGCACGTCCCAGATAGAGTCGCCAACAATGACGGGATGCGACACGTCTGCGCCCATCGCGCCCAGGCGAGCTATGGCCTCGTGAATGACCGTCGTCTTCGATGACTCCGGATCCGGCGTCGCCCCCGCGATCACGTCGAAGGCATCCGCAAGGCCCAGATGCTCCATCTGCGCGATCGCCATCGGTGTCTGCTTGGAGGTGGCCGTCGCCAGGGGAACGCCCGCATGGTGCAGATCCCACAGCAGATCACGCACACCGTCGAAAGGCTCAGGATCAAGATAGTGGTCCATGTAGCGTTCCCTGTAACGCGAAACCAGATCCGCGCGTAACTGCCCCGAATAACCCAGGTCGCCAAACGAGTACCACAGGGGAGGGCCAACATAGGTACGAAGGCGCTGATCATCTGGAATCTCCAGTCCAAAGTCTGACAATGTGCTCCGGAATGCTCCCATGATGACGGGCGCAGAATTAACAATCGTCCCGTCAACATCAAACAGCACAGCAGAAAAAGTCAAAGACATAAAATCCCCTGGTTCTTGGTGCTTTCTTAGTCACTATGCCCTATTATCCCGAGAGAAACACCCGAAACGACTATGAGAGAGGCACACGTGGAATCGCGAGCACGGCTCACCCCGATCGTTCAAGCCAATAGCGCGCGTGCAGCCGCGTGGCGAGTCTTCTTCGAGGCGTCCGGACGCTGCAGGGAATCCTCGAAACACGTCTAAAGCGCGCCTATGGCGTATCTATGCCCGACTACAACATTCTCCTGGCACTGTGGGGAGGCTCCCAGCCATCGCTTGCGCATGGGTGAGCTGGCTGATCGCGTCGTCTACTCGCCGTCGCGTGTGACCTACCTGGTCTCTAACCTCTCCCGTGACGGCTGGGTCGAGCGCATCCCTTCCAAGGTTGATCGCCGCGGCTACGACGCATGCCTGACCACTCAGGGAATCCAGACTGTGCTTGCTGCCACAGAATTGCATCAGCAGACGGTGGCTGAGTATCTCCTAGACGGCATGACGGATGCCGATATTGAAGCAATTGCAAAGGTTTTCTCGACATTGGACTCCCGTCTGAAGGGCGAAAAAAACCGATTCCTAGTTTCGATTGGCGCATGTCGATGTAATCGTGTTAAGCTTCTACTCGCTTGCGGATCACGACGGTTCGCACCGATCACCTGCGCGGGTGGCGGAATAGGCAGACGCGCTAGCTTGAGGTGCTAGTCCTCATTTTACGAGGGTGGGGGTTCAAGTCCCCCTCCGCGCACGAAATGCCCCGGGGCCGAAAGGCCCCGGGGTTTTCCATATCAACCGTGAGGAGACGCTGTGCGAATTGATATGTGGCTCGACACGTGTGACCCGTGGAGCTACCTGGGCCTGCGACACCTGCGCACCGCCATGTCCCGCTGTGAGCACGGCACCGAGATCGAGGTCTACCTGCACGCCTACCTGCTCGACCCCGACCTGGAGGCAGCGCTCGACAAGCCACGCATCGTCGCTCTGGTCGAATCCGGAGCTGCCAGTCTGGAAGAGGTGCGCGAGGCCGACGAACGCATGCGGGCGCTGGGTGCTCGAGAGGGCATTCGCTTTGACTTTGACTCCCTCATCATCGCTCCCACCTCCCGCGCGCACCGGGTTATTGCGGCCGCCCACGACGCCGACATCGACAACGACACGGTCGCCGGCCCGGACTCTCTCCACCTTAAGGTCGCCGAGGCGATTATGCGTTCCCACTTCGAGATGGGTCTGGACATCTCCCATCCCGAGGTGCTCATCGGCTGCGCGCAGGACATTGGTATGCCGCCCGACCTCGCGGCCCTCGCTGTTGGCGACGAGGAATGGGCCTCGCGCGTCTACTCCGACTATCAGATGGCGATGCACATGGGGGTAGCTTCAGTCCCCACCTATGTCATGGATTCCCAGTTCCTCGTCGACGGACATCAGACCGTCACAGCATTTTCCAACATCCTGGCCACCGCCTGGGATAACGCACGAAAGGACCGCGCATGAGCGAGAAGGACACCACGACCTCGTCCGCCCCAACACCCGCACCCAGCCCGATGGAGCTGGTCCTGCAGTTCCACCACACCTACTCCGTCCCCATCCGTCCTTTCAGCGATCCGACGCTGGACTACGAGCGTATGAACATGCGCATGAGCCTGATCGCCGAGGAGTTCGCCGAACTTATGGGCGCAGTCTACGGCCCGCGCGCACGTGCGATCATTGAAGCGGCCACAGTCGAGGCCGTCGCCGCCGACGAGGGAGAGCGCGATGTTATCGAGGCCGCCGACGCCCTGGCTGACCTCGTCTACGTCGTCTACGGCATGGCCATCGAGTCGGGGATGAACCTCGATTCGGTCCTGGCCGAAGTACAGGCGTCGAACCTGTCCAAGCTCATGCCCGACGGCTCCGTCAAGCTCCGCGAGGACGGCAAGGTCTTGAAGGGACCGAACTTCTTCCAGCCCAATATTGCGCGCGGCCTGGGCCTTGAGAGTCCCAGCGACGGCAGCGATGCGGACTAAGGTCCCTATCACGCGCATTCGAGGGCGTGAGATGACACAATAGACGCGGTCCATTCAAAAGGAGGAATGTCATGGCACGCGTCGCAGTCATCGGCGGAGGATACGGAGGCGTCACGGTCGCCAAGGGGCTTGACCCCCCTCGCGGACGTTATCCTCATCGAGCAGAAGGACCAGTTCGTCCACCACGCGGCCGCGCTACGCGCCGCCGTTGACACGGTGTGGGAACACGCGATCTTCATGCCTTACACGAATCTCCTGAGCCGCGGCCAGGTCGTGCGAGGCACCGTCTCTGCCGTCCATGGCACGACCGTTCACGTGTTCGGCCACGACCCCATCGAGGCCGACTACGTCGTCTTCGCCACGGGTTCTACCTACCCCTTCCCGGCCAAGTATTCCTCCTACCGTTCCTCCGTCGCCAAGGCGCGCCTCGAGCAACTCCACGAGAACCTCTCGTGTGCCCGCTCCGTCATGATCGTCGGCGGTGGCACCGTCGGCATCGAGCTGACCGGTGAGCTCGCCAGTGCCTTCCCCGGGTTGGACATCACGATCGTCGAGGCCTCGGACCAGATCCTGGGTACCCCCGGCTACACCGACGCCCTACGTAATGAGATCAGCGAGCAGCTGGCCACCCTCGGCGTTCGCGTCGTCACCGGCTCCGAGCTGGCCTACCTGCCCCCTCAGAACGTCGGCGACCTCGCGCACTTCATGGTCGAAACCAAGAAGGGCGAGGTCATCGAGGCCGACCTCTGGTTCCAGTGCTATGGCGCACGCGCCAACACCGGGTTCCTGATCGGCAGCGAGTACGAGTCCGTTATGCACCCCAACGGCACGATTCGGGTCGAGCCGACCATGCAGGTGGCGGGTCACTCCACCGTCTACGCTGTCGGCGACCTGACCGACGTGCGCGAGTCCAAGCGCGCCGACGCCGCGCGTCAGCAGGCCCGCGTTGTCATCGCCAACATCACCGCGCAGATCGACGGGGAGGAACCCGACGCCCACTACGTTCCCACGAAGGAATGGGTCATCCTGCCGCTGGGTCCGAACATGGGTGCCTCGCAGCTGTTGGATTCCGACGGGCAGACACGCATCCTGGGTGCCGATCAGACGGCGGAAATCAAAGGTACGGACCTCATGGTGTCCGTTATCCGTTCGCAGCTCAATCTGCCCTGAAAAAAGTGTGCGTCCTCACGGTAGACTGAGACCCATGACTGGAGATGCCCGCCGCGCACTGACGCGCCTGCTCAACGCTTTCGAGAATCACTTCGACATCGCACGCGATGGAGACGAGGCTGATGACGCCGCGCTCGAAGCCGCCGAGCTGGCGCTGCGCGACGCCTTCTTCACCTACGACGATATCCTCTTCACCCAGCTGGGCGTGGAACTCCCTTTCGACATCCTCGATGAGATTGACGAGGATGACTACGACGAAGAGGATGAGGACTACGACGATGAGGACGACGACTTCATCGAAGTCGATGACTGAGACCAATCAGTCTCGCACGCGCATGAGGCGAGGGGTCGAACCACACGGTTCGGCCCCTCGTTCGTATCTGCAAGCTGCTCGCCGCTACTGGGCGACCTCGGAGAGCACCTCGCGAATCGGGGCGGGCAGCGGCTCCGTGTATTCTAGGAGGGTGTCGAGCTGTCGAGTTGTTCGCGGTCCAATGAGAGCCGAGGAGATACCCGGGTAGTCGCGTACCCACGCCAGGGCGACGTCTCCCGTACGGCGATCCAGGCCCGAAGCCGCGCGATGCGTCGCCTCGATGACACTGCTCGCGAAGCCCGACAAGTAAGGCTCAACCATGTGACGCAGATGCGGGGAAGCAGCACGCGAATCAGCTGGGGTCGTGTGGCGGTACTTGCCCGTCAGGGCACCGCCTGCCAGCGCCGACGCGGCCAGAACGCCAACCCCCCTGCTGGCCAGTTCCGCTACCGTTGACGCGCAGGCAGCATCCACGAGGGAGAACGGGAATTCGACGAGCGTGATCGGCGCGCTGACACCTACGACACCACGAGTGACCGCCTCGGCCAGCTGCCAGTGAGACGAACGCGACAGACCCACGTAGCGGGCGCGCCCGCTACGGTAAGCGAGGGTCGCCGCCTCCAGGGTCTCCTCCAACGGCACCTCCGGGCGCGGCTCCACGAGCCATACGTCCACATAATCCGTGTCCAGTCGCGCCAACGCATCATCCAGGCTGCGCAGCAGATCCCCGCGTCCGGCCGCGCACACCCACGCGCCCTCAGTCGCACGGCGCATCCCTCCGCGCCACGCGAGAACCACGCGGTGCCTGCCCACCGACGCTACGGCCTCGGACACGACATCCACGGCCATACCGTCGCCGTGCGAGGGGGAGCACTCGAGGAGAGAACCACCCGCGTCGACGAAGTGCGTGAGCATTTCGAGGGCCTCGGGTGCATCGGTATCGCGCCCCCACGTCAGGGTCCCCAAACCGATCGACGACAGGTATAGACCGCTACGTCCACATTGCTTCGAATCCATGCCCTCTAGCCTAGCCGAGTCCGAGCCAACCACTGTGCATGCTCCGTCGGCATCGGGGGAGTGGTTCCTCCAAACACCGGACACAGTGAGCGCACACCACACCAATTGCACAGCGGATTCTTGCGCGCAGCGAAGGAATCATTGGCGATGTCGGAGGCGATGCGCGTCCATAGGTCATCGATGTGGCGCTCAAACGCGCGAATATCATCGGCGACCGGATCGAAGGTGATGACCTGACCCGCGCGCAGGTAGACCAGCTGCATGCGGGCCGGCAGCCTCTTCGTGCGTGCTAAAAGCAGGGCGTAAAAGCGCATCTGATAGAGCGCTTCGTCCACGTAGCGCGGTCCGGGGGCCTTGCCAGTCTTGTAGTCGACGACCCGCAGTCGCCCATCGGGGGCTGCGTCGATGCGGTCAATGAAACCGAGCAAGCGCACGCCACCCGTTGTCGTCGTCGTCACGCGCTGCTCGCGCGCAGCCGGGGCGATCCACTGCGGCTGCTCGATGGCGAAGTAGCCGTCAATGACCCCGCGCGCGTCCTCAAGCCACGCCTGAAGGGCCTCCTCATCGGCGAAAAGATCGGCAATCGCAGGGGTCTTCGCCACGACGGCCTCGTAGGCGGGGGTGACCCGTGAGCGGGCAGCCTCAGGCGTACGCTCGTGTGGGGCCAGTCCAAACAGCTCCTCAAGGACCGCGTGGACCACCGTGCCCAGCGCCTTCGCGCGCGTCTCGGGTTCGCGGTAACCGTCCAAGACATGCAGACGATACTGGAGGGGGCAGCGCTCATATTCCTTCGCGCGCGAGGCCGACAGCGCGGGATCCCATGTACGAGGACCGGGGGAAGGGGCAATCAGGTCTGTCATGAACACCACGCTAACCCTCACCACCCCCATTTGTGTCCTGGCGGGGGCGGGAAGGCCCAAGGCGCTATTCTTTACGTAATGACTATTCAGCGTAATAATTCCGAAACGGCCACCGATTTTGGCCAGACCACCCGCCGAGGCCCCTTGACCGAGGGCGATCGCGTTCAGGTTCGCGACCCGAAGGGACGCTTCCACCAAGTGATCTTGGTGCATGGTGGACGCTTCCAGTCCAACCGCGGTGGATTCAACCACAACGACGTTATCGGCCGCCCCGACGGCCAGGTCATCGTGACCGACGAGGGGCGTCAGTTCCAGATCCTGCGTCCCCTTCAGGTTGACTATGTCATGTCGATGCCACGCGGCGCGGCGGTTGTCTACCCCAAGGACGCAGGCGTCATTACCCACATGGGTGACATTTTCCCCGGTGCCACGGTCGTCGAAGCCGGGGCCGGGTCGGGTGCCCTGTCCATGGCGCTCCTGGACGCCGTGGGACCGAGCGGTCGCCTGATCTCCGTCGAACGCCGCCAGGACTTCGCAGACATCGCTGCGGCAAACGTGGACCTGTGGTTCGGACGCCGTCATCCCGCGTGGGATCTGCGCGTCGGCGACGTGGACGAGGTGCTGTGGGCGGTCGACGAGGGGAGCATCGATCGCGTAGTCCTCGACATGCTGGCCCCCCTGGGAGAACATCGAGGCCATCACGCATGCGCTCATTCCCGGCGGTGTGTTCGTCTGCTACGTCGCGACGGTGACTCAGATGTCGCGCCTGGTCGAGGACCTGCGCGCATCCGGACGCTTCACGGATCCGATCGCGTGGGAGGATATGCGCCGTGAGTGGCATCTTGACGGCCTGGCGGTGCGCCCCGAGCATCGTATGGTCGCTCACACCGGATTCCTTGTAGTGACTCGTCTGCTCGCCCCCGGCGTGACGCCGCAGGAGCGCTCGACACGCCCAGCCAAGGCTGCCGAAGGCCAGGGCGGTGCGTGGGACGACGAGCAGGACTGGTCCCTGGAGAAGGTCGGCCAGCGCGTGAACTCTGAGAAAAAGGTCCGCAAGGTGCGCCGCGACGTCGTCGTGCAGGCAGACACGTGGGCGTCGCAGGGACGCGAGGCTCAGACCAATGAGTGAGGTCGAGCAGCGCCAAGCACTCGAGCGGCGCGTCATCTCGCTCGAAGAAAAGAACGGTCGCCTCACCAGCGCTCTGACGGCGGCCCGCACCGAGCTGATTCGCCTCCAGGGCGAGTTGGCGGATGTCTCACGTCCGCCGCAGACGCTCGCGACCTTCGTACGTGCTTTCCCGGCCGCGCGTCAGATCGAGGTCGTTTCGGGCGGTAAGCGCATGCGCGTGGCCGTCGCTCCCAAGCTGGACGTCACCGACCTGTCGTACGGGCAGTGGGTGCGCCTAGACGACACGATGATCGCCGTCGCCGCTGATGACTTCGCGCGCAGCGGCCAGGTGGTGTCGATCCTCGAGATGGTGGGTCCGGATCGCGTGCTCGTCGCCGCCGAAGGTGGTGCGGAGACTCTGTTGGAGCTGGCCGGACCTTTGCGCCACGGCAACCTGCGCCCCGGGGATTCCCTCGTCGTGGACACGCGCTCCGGCATCGCGCTTGAACGCGTCGTGCGCGAGGACGTCGAGCAGCTGCTCACTCCCGAGGTTCCCGACGTGACCTACGCGGATATTGGCGGCCTGGACGCCCAGATCGCGCAGGTGCGCGATTCGATCGAGATGCCCTTCAACCATCCCGAGCTGTACCGTCAGTTTGGCCTGCGCCCGCCCAAGGGCATCCTGTTGTACGGCCCTCCCGGCTCGGGTAAGACCCTCATCGCCAAGGCCGTCGCGAACTCCCTGTCCAAGCGTGGCGGTGCCTCGACGTTTTTCTGTCGATCAAGGGTCCCGAGCTGCTTAACAAGTTCGTGGGTGAGACCGAGCGCCAGATCCGCGCGATCTTCGCCCGCGCCCGCACGCTTGCGGCAGGCGACACCCCCGTCGTCATCTTCTTCGATGAGATGGAGGCGCTGTTCCGCACGCGCGGGACGGGTGTGTCCTCGGACGTCGAGACGATGATTGTCCCGCAGCTGTTGGCTGAGATGGACGGCGTCGAGTCTCTCGACAACGTCGTCATCATCGGTGCCTCCAACCGCGCGGACATGATCGACCCCGCCGTCCTGCGCCCCGGGCGCCTGGATGTGCGTATTCGCGTGGATCGCCCCGACCGCGCGGGCGCGCTCGACATCTTCTCGAAGTACCTGACGCCCGCCGTGCCCATCCACGCGGCGGAGGTTGCGCGCGCCGGCGGTATTGACGAGGCCGTGGCCGGGATGATCACGCGGGCGGTCGACGCGCTCTACACCCGTGATGAGACGACTGCGCTTTTCCTCGCGACGCTGGTGAGCGGCGATCATAAGCGCATCTACCTGGCGGACCTTGTCTCTGGCGCACTCATCGCAGGTATCGTGGAACGCGCGAAGAAGTATGCGATCAAGGACGCGCTCACCGGACAAGCTACAGGACTGACTATGGAGCACCTGCTGCGCGGCGTACACGAAGAAATGAACGAATCGCTGGAGTTGGCCGCGACCTCTTCGCCGGAGGACTGGGCCCGCACGAGCGGACTCACGCCCGAAATTGTCAGCGTCAAGCCGATTGGAGCGGTGAAATGAGCAGCGAACGCATTATCGGAACCGAGACCGAGTACGGTGTGTACCGTCCCGGAGACGCCTGGGCCAACCCGATTGCCCTGTCCACCCGCGTTGTGTCCGCGTACGGCGAGATCTCTCGCTCTGGTTCGCCAGCCGATGGAGCGGGCGTCGTGCGGTGGGATTACACGGGTGAGGACCCCCTCAATGACCTGCGCGGTATGCGCATGTCGCGGGCAGCCGTCGACCCGTCGCTCCTCACGGACGATCCGTATCACCCTCGCGCCTTCCGGCGGCTCCGAGCGCGTCGCTCGCCCCACGGCCGAGGAACTTGCTCTGCCAGCCGCGACAACCGCCGTGCTCACCAACGGTGCGCGTCTCTACGTCGACCACGCCCATCCGGAATACTCGGCCCCCGAGACCCTGGGCGCGCGCGACGCGCTCCTGTGGGATTGCGCGGGCGAGGTGATCGCCAGGCGCGTCATGGAGCGCCTGGCGGCACTGGGCGAGGAACCTATCGTGCTCGTCAAGAACAACACGGACGGTAAGGGCGCGGCCTACGGCACGCATGAGAACTACCAGATGCCCCGCATCACTGACCTGGACACGATCATCCGAGGCCTGACACCGTTCATGGTGACACGCCCTGTTATCTGCGGCGCGGGCCGCGTGGGGCGCGGGCAGAAGAGCGAAGTTCCGGGCTTCCAGATGTCCCAGCGTGCCGACTTCGTCGAAAATGAGGTGGGCCTGGGAGACGACCTTCAACCGTCCGATCATCAACACGCGCGACGAACCCCACGCCAACCCCGCGCAGTTCCGCCGCCTCCACGTCATCGGCGGCGACGGCAACATGTTCGACGTGTCCGCCTTCCTACGTTTCGGTACGACCTCCCTGGTCCTGTGGGCCATCGAGCAGGGCACCGATCTGCGCTGGGATTCCATCGTCATGGATGATCCGGTTCAGGAAACCTGGAACGTCTCCCACCATCCCGACCTCGACTACAAGATCGGCACGGCCGGCGGCTCCTACACAGCCGCCGAACTCCAGCAGGTCTACCTGGACCTGGTCCTGGATACCTTCGAGGACACCGGCACGACTCCCACGGCGGCAGACCAGGAGATCCTCACCCTGTGGCAGTCTGTCCTCGACCGCATGCGCACCGATCTCTTTTCCGTGGCGAGCGATGTCGAATGGGTCGGCAAGTACCAGATTGTCAAGCGCCAGAAGGAGCGTGCTGGCTTGGAGTGGAACGACCCACGACTGGCCGCCATCGACCTGCAGTGGGCAGACCTGCGGCCCAGCCACGGCCTCGTCTACCGACTCGCGAAGGCCGGGTTGGTGACGCGTCTCGTCTCCGATGAGGATGTTGAGCGCGCCGCCGACGTCGCACCCGCCAACACGCGCGCCCACGTGCGCGGCTGGGCCGTTGCGAACCGCCCGGACCTGGTCAAGGCCTCGTGGTCCTCGCTGGTCTTCGACCCGGGCGAGGGCGACCTGGTGCGCTTCCCGATCGCGGACGCCCTCGATACCTCCACCCGCTGACACGACGACAGAAAGAAGAACACACCATGTCGAACCAGATTTTTGCCGGTGCCCCCGCCCCCGACGACGACCCGATTGAGGCCGCGGGCCAGGTTCAGGCGCGCACCGCATCGATCGACTCCCTCCTCGACGAGATCGATTCTGTCCTCGAAACAAACGCCGAGGCCTTTGTCCAGGGTTTCGTCCAGAAGGGTGGCCAGTGAGGTGAGGCGTCGAGTTTTCGGCATCGAAACGGAGTACGGGCTGACGGCCGCGTCCCCGTCCGGGGCAGCGCCGATGGACGCCGAGCACGCCGCTCGTCAACTGTTCGAGCCGCTCCTGCACCAGGGGCGCTCCTCCAACCTCTTCCTACGCAATGGCGGACGCCTCTACTTGGACGTGGGTGCACACCCTGAGTACGCAACCGCCGAATGCGACCGCCTGGAGGACCTGCTCGAGCAGGATCGCGCGGGATCCGAGATGCTCGCCGACCTGGCCGTCCAGGCCGACGAGGCACTGGGCGAGCTGGGCACCGACCTGCGCCTGCACCTGTTCCGCAACAACCTGGACTCACGGGGCAACTCCTATGGCTGCCACGAGAACTACCTGCTGCACCGACGCCGCGACTTCCGTCAGGTTGCCGACGCGCTCGTCGCTTTCTTCGTGACCCGCCAGATCCTGGTGGGTAACGGGTGGATCAACACCGGAGCCACGACGCCGCGCCTGCAGTTCTCTCAACGCGCCGACCAGATGTGGGACGCCGTATCGTCGGCGACCACCCGCTCGCGCCCGATTATCAACACACGTGACGAGGCCCTGGCCGACTCGGGTGCCTACCGACGCATGCACGTCATTGTCGGAGACACGAACGTCGCCGAGCCCACGACGGCCTCAAAGTCGGCATGACCGAACTCCTCATCCATGCCATCGAGGACGGCCTTCAGATCGAAGACCTGGCCCTGGCCGATCCGATGCGTGCCATCCGCGAGATCAACGTGGACCTGACCGGCTCTGCAGCCATCGAGCTGGCCTCAGGTCGCACCACCTCCGCGGTCACTCTGCAGCGAGAGATTCGCGAGCGTGTCCTCGCCCGTATTCCCGTCGCCGAGCTGGACCCGATGCGCGCCTACGTGGTCGACCTGTGGGGCCGAGGCCTCGACGCAATCGCGAGCGGCGATTGGAGCGGGGTTGCCACGGAACTTGATATCGCGATCAAACGCACGCTATTGTCCTCCTACTGCGCGCGCACCGGTGCTGCCCTGAGCGATCCGCGAGTGGCTCGCCTCGAACTGTCCTATTCGGATATCACGGCGCAGGGCCTGCGCGAGCGTATGGAAAAGGCCGGTCTCATGCGCCGCCTAACGACTCCGGAAGGGGTCTCGCGCGCGATAACTGTCGCTCCGGCTTCGACGCGTGCTCACCTGCGCGGGCGTATCATCGCTGCGGCGGAGGATGCGCGCGCCGACCTCAGTGTCGACTGGGTGCACGTGCGCCTCGACGATTCCACGGCGATTCCGCTGTCCCTGCAGGATCCCTTGGCCACGTCCGACCCCCGCGTTGATGGACTCATCGCGCAGATTCACGCGTCGTCTCCTACGATTCCCGCATGACCCCCGCTTCGCAACACTCCAACAATGCGAGCGTCCGACGCTCGAAAGGCTCCTCACAGCGCGCCGCTGCGAGGGGCGAACGCTCACGCGGATCCTCGCGCGCGTCCCTGCTGATGCGGCTCCTGATCACGCTCGTGGTCCTCGGGGCGTGCGGGGCCGTCGCCTGGTGGGCATTCCGCCCCGTACCTGCCGCGCAGGAAACGCTGACGGCCGAGACCAGCGCGCAGTCGACGACGCTTCCGTTGTTCGACCGCGTCGCCGTCTCGGGGCGCGTTGGCGCCACGCCGACGATTGAGATCAAGGCACCCCTGGAGGTCGACGGCACCAAGGCATCAACTGTCATTGCTGGTAACGGACGTGAGATCACCGAGGGGTCTCCCGTGCTGGTCGCTATCACGGCCTTCGACGGAAAGACCGGCACGAATCTGTCCGAGTCGGGTCGCCCCCAGCTGAGCCTGGGGATCGTCGGCACCAACGTCATCGGTGATGACCTGACGAATATTGTGATCGGGCAGAACGAGGGGTCGCGTATTCTCGCCTACCGGACGATTGCGCCGGGTGCGGGCGCGCCTGGTTCGACGAGCAACATCGAGGTTGAAGTCATCGACATCCTGCCCTCCATCGCGATGGGCACGGAAGCGGATGCGTCAAACGGCCCGTTGACCGTCAACATCGTCCCCGAAGGCCCAATCATCACCCACGGCACGACTGTGCCCGACGGTGTGACGACGCAGACGCTCATCAAGGGTGATGGCATCCAGGTGCACGAGAGTGATCGCGTGGTCGCCCAGTTCACCGCCGTGGGCTGGAACGATGGTGTCGTGCGGGTGTCCACGTGGGAGACCGGCGTTCCCCAGGTCATCAATCTCGGTAAGGCCATGCGTGGCCTGCAGACCGCTCTGGTGGATCAGAAGGTTGGCTCGCGCTTGGCGATTACGATTCCCCCAGACCTGGCGGCCGGCGACGACACCCTGTGCTTCGTTATCGACATTCTTGGTACCGAACCGGGCTTGGGCACGACTGGGGACATGATGCCGCAGTCCTGATCGTTCACCCCGTGAGAGTGGGCGGGCATCGGCAGTTGGCCTTGTGGGACACTGGGAGGCATGCTGAGATGGATGACCGCCGGAGAATCGCACGGACCCGCATTGCTTGCCACGATAGAGGGCCTGCCCTCGGGCTTGCGCATCACGACCGATGACCTGCGCCGCGTCTTGGCGCGCCGGCGTCTGGGATACGGGCGCGGTGCACGCCAGAAGTTCGAGGCCGACGAGGTTTCGATCCTGGCGGGTGTGCGACACGGGGTGACGACGGGTGCGCCCGTGTCCATTCGGATTGGAAACTCCGAGTGGCCCAAGTGGGAAACAGTCATGAGCGCCGACCCCGTCGATCCCTCCGCTCTGCTCATCGATGCTGGCACGGGTGACGAGCGGGAGATCGCGCGTAACCGCCCGCTGACGAGGCCTCGTCCCGGTCACGCGGACCTGCCCGGCATGCTCTCCTACGACCTGCCCGAGGCGCGTCCGGTACTCGAACGCGCCTCCGCGCGCGAGACTGCGGCGCGTGTCGCCCTCGGGGCGCTCGCCGAGGCGCTCCTCGAGCAGGTGGCCGGCGTGCGCCTGGTCTCCCATGTCATCGCGGTCGGTACCCAGCGCACCAACTCCGAGGTGGTGCCGACGCCCGCCGACGAGAACGCCCTGTGCGAGGCCTCCATGCGCACCCTCGACCCGGCTGACAACGCCCGCTTTGAGGCTGCAGTCGATGAGGCAAAGCATGCGGGTGACACCATTGGCGGCGTCGTTGAGGTGATCGCCTACGGTGTGCCTGTGGGGCTGGGCACGCACGTGACTGCGCGCGAGCGCTTGGACGCACGCCTGGCCGCCGCACTCATGTCGATCCAGTCCGTCAAAGGGTGTCGAAATCGGTGACGGCTTCGCACAGGCCGCCCTGCTCGGTTCCGTCGCACACGACGAGATCGTGCGCGGGGCGGATGGACACCTGACCCGCACCACCAACCACGCAGGCGGCATCGAGGGAGGCACGTCCAACGGCGCACCCATCGTGGCACGCGCCGGCTTCAAAGCCGATCTCGACCGTCCCTCGCGCTCTGCGCAGCGTGGACCTGGCCACCGGCGAGGAGGCTGTGGGCCTGCACCAGCGTTCCGACACCTGCCAGGTTGTGCCCGGTGCCGTCATCGCCGAGGCCGAGGTCGCCCTGGTTCTGGCCGACGCCCTCTTTGATCACGCGGGTGGGCGCTCGGTGGCCGAGATGCGTCGTAACCTTTCCTCTTACCTGGAGGTTGTGGGGGAGCGCGCATGAGCGTCGCCCTGCCCATCGTCCTCGTCGGGCTGCCGGGAGCTGGCAAGTCGAAGGTCGGTCGCCTGCTCGCCGGACGCCTCGGAGTCCCTCACGTCGACACCGACGACCTGATCGTCGAGCGTGAAGGACGAGCAATTTCCGATATTTTCGCCACCGATGGCGAGTCTGTATTCCGTCTCATGGAGACCGCGGCGGTCGCCGATGCGCTCTCACATCGCGCGGTCGTGTCACTGGGTGGGGGAGCGGCGGCCACCGACGCCGTGCGCGACCTGCTTGTCGGCCATACCGTTGTCTATATTGACGCTCCACACGACGAACTTGTGCGCCGTACAGCATCCAAGACTCATCGCCCGCTGCTCGCCACAGACCCTGACGGGACGCTGCGACGCCTCAGAAGTGAACGCGAACCCCACTACCGTGCCGTCGCTACGCTGACCGTGCCCACCGGGCCGGGACCCGCCGAGGACGTCGCCACCGCTATTCTCACCCATCTGGAGCAGTTATGAGCACCACCATCGAAGTCACCGGCCACCAGCCCTCAACTATCGTCGTTGGCCGCGACCTGGGTTTTGCACCCATCACCGCCGCACTCGATGAGGCAGCCACGAAGGTCCTCATTATCCATGCACGCCCGCTCTCGGCGCGGGCGGCGGTGCTTGCCGAGCACCTCCGTTCCCTCGGCTACGAGGTGGCCACCGCCGACCATCCTGACGCCGAGGCCGGTAAGGCCATCGAGGTCGTGGCCGGCCTGTGGGACACCTGCGGGCACCTCCAGCTGGGACGCAAGGATGCAATCATCGCTATGGGCGGGGGAGCGACCACTGACATGGCGGGCTTCGTCGCCGCCACGTGGCTGCGCGGCGTGACGCTCATCAATGTGCCGACCACGCTGCTCGGCATGGTCGACGCAGCCGTGGGCGGCAAAACCGGTATCAACACATCGGTGGGCAAGAACCTGGTCGGCTCCTTCTACCCGGCCAACGCGGTCGTCGCCGACATGAGCCTGCTGGCAACCCTGCCCCGCCAGGACCTGGCGGCGGGTGCCGCCGAAGTCATCAAGTGTGGGTTCATCGCCGACCCTGAGATCCTACGCATCGTGGGGGAGACCTCCCCGGAGATCCTCCTTGATCCCTCCAGCGAGCAGCTGGCCGAGATCACTACCCGCGCGATCACGGTTAAGGCCCACGTTGTCTCCGCCGACCTGACCGAAGGCGGACTGCGCGAGATCCTCAACTATGGGCACACTCTCGCCCACGCGATCGAGCGAGCGAACGACTACACGTGGCGCCATGGCGACGCGGTGGCCGTCGGCTGCTGCTTCGCCGCGCGCCTCGGCGCTTCGCGCGGACTCCTCGGGGCTGACGAAGTCGCTCTTCACGACGAACTCTTCGCCCGCGTTGGGCTGCCTACCCGCTACGAGGACAGCTCTCTGGAGGAACTGACCCACATCATGGCCTCGGACAAGAAGATGCGCCGCGGTATCCTGCGCTTCGTGCTGCTCGACGGCATCGCAAACCCGAGCACCTTTGCAGTCGAACCCAACGAACTGGTGGCCCCAGCACGCGCCATCGGGATCGACGCATGAGTCTGATCGTCTTGATTGGCGTCACCGGCTCAGGCAAAACGACGGTCGGTCACCTCCTCGCACAGCGCTACCACCTGCCTCTTCGCGAAACGGACGATGCTGTGGAAGAGCGCCTCGGCGCCTCGATGCGCACCCTAGTCGTGGGCCGTGACCCTCGCCTGGCCATCACCGCACGCGAAGAAGCTGCACGGCTCCTTCGCCTTGACGAGGGTATTGTCACGCTCGGTGCCTCCCAACCGCTCGACTCAGCCATTGCCTCGGCGATCCACGACGCGTGGGGCCAGGGGTGCCGTTGTCGTCGAACTCTCCGCGGACCTTTCCGCGGTATCGCGCCGAGAAAACCTGGGGGTCCCGCGTTCTGTCGGCCTCGGCGCACCCCGTGCTGTGCTCACCCAGCTAATGAGGCAGGCTCGTGTCGCCTATGAGGCCGTGGCCGACACAACAGTGGATACGAGCGTCCTCACCCCGCAAGAAGTCGCCGATGAGGTGGCTCGCGCGTGTAAACTGACCTCTGATTACTGATTCCTTTACGAGTGAGGTACCACTGTGGCAACGACCAATGATCTGAAGAATGGCCTCGTTATGGTGATCGATGGCCAGCTCTGGCAGGTTGTCGAGTTCCAGCACGTCAAGCCTGGCAAGGGCCCGGCCTTCGTGCGCACCAAGATCAAGAATGTTCTGTCCGGCAAGACCGTCGACAAGACTTTCAACGCTGGCCTGAAGATCGAAACCGCGACCGTTGACCGTCGCGACATGACGTACCTGTACCAGGACGGCACCGATTACGTCTTCATGGATCAGTCCACCTACGAGCAGATCAACGTTCCCGCCGAGACCGTGGGCGACGCCCGCAACTTCATGGTGGAGAACCAGGACGTCATCGTCTCTCAGCACGACGGCACTGTTCTCTTCGTCGAGCTGCCCGCGACCGTCGTCCTGACGATCACGCACACGGAACCCGGCCTGCAGGGCGACCGTTCTTCCGCCGGCACCAAGCCCGCGACCCTCGAGACCGGCTACGAGATCCAGGTGCCCCTCTTTATGGAGGAAGGCACCCGCGTCAAGGTTGACACCCGCGACGGTTCGTACTCGGGTCGCGTGACCGAGTAATGTCGAAGCAGCACCGCTTCACCTCGCGCACGAAGGCCCGCAAGCGCGCGGCCGATGTTGTCTACGAGGCCGACCAGCGCGGCATGGGGTCCAACCCCGACGTGCTGCGCGACCTCCTGCGCGAGCGCCGCGTCATCACCGCGGCTCAGACTCCGCTCCCGGAGTTCTCGATCCAGATCATCGCCGGTGTGGCGGATAATCTGCGTCGCATCGACTCGCTGATCTCCGCGCACGCCCGCGTGCCCGGCCTGGATCGCATCGCCGCCGTTGACCTCGCAGTTATGCGCGTGGCGGTGTGGGAGATGCTCGAGAACGACGAGGTGTCGCCGATCATCGTCATCGACGAGGCCATTTCGATCGTGCGTTCCATCTCGACCGATACGTCGCCTTCTTTCGTCAATGCTGTGCTGGACGCGATCCGCAAAGACCTCGAGTCTCCCGCGTGGTCGCGCAGGCAGGGCAGCGAGGGAGAGGCGTCGGTCGTCGACTCTGATCATGACGAGGCCGTGGCCGAGTTTGCGCATGACGGTGAATCTCTGCCCGTGCAGGAAGCTCCGGTGCGCTCACTACCCGCCGGTGCCAAGCCTCTGGATGGCGGCAGTGTCGAAGACGAACTCGATGAGCTGCTCGAAGAATACTGAGCCTGCGCATCATTCATGATGGTGGCCACCCTGATTCTCAGGGCGGCCACCATCATCTCTGCCATTAGATACCGATGGCTGCGTTGAGTGCTACCATGTCGCTGGGAGGCAGAGAGACGGGCGTGGAGGAAAAAGACAATCTTGAATTCGCCCGGAGGGCGCGAAGATCATGTCCCAGTAGATGACCACCTGCCCAGAGACGACGGCTTTCCAGAGGGCAGGCATCTCCTTCATTTTCTCCACGAACTCCGTGTCAGCCAGAAGACGTTGCCCAATCGAGGGAGCCGATCCTGCCGGGACCGCGCGGCCGTCGCCGGCAAAGATCAGTACCCGAGAGGTTCCGCCATGGCAGTGTCCGATGTGCAGCTCACCGGGGGTGTAGCCGATCAAGTCCAGGGAGTTTCGTCCCTGCCCGACGCCGCCTACTCCTCCCGCGATGTCGATACCGCGCTGGTCCCACATGGCTTCGAGAGCCGCATGCCCCATATGCTCGGAATCATGCCGAGCGAGGAGGCGTTCACGGGTGATCTTGTCGGAGTAGTCGGTCGCCCGGACGACGGTTGTCACATCGGCGTTGAAGGACATGAGCTTAGAATCGTTCATGCTGACAGGCTATCGCAGGAAGAAGAACTGTCACACACATGTCTCGCAGCATGACAAGCGAGAAAGGGAGGAACTCGTCAACATAGTTGTCGCCGATTGACCAGTACTGCATCGTCGTCGTTCGCTCGGTTTTCTGAATGACGTTCCCCGGGCAGCTGGTCGTCGTGAGGGCGCTTAAGCCTATACCCTCACTGGGTATTGGTATATACCTAGTGAGGGTATAAAGTTTGATGGGTGGGGGTATATCTCAGGGATCCTGCCGTGAGAGAGTGAAAGAACCTTGGGTGGTGACATCACAGGATTGGAGAATGGGGGAGTCGTGCCGTGCGTTTGGCCGCTGAACAGACTTGCACGTCAGTGCAGCCGTTAGCACATACGTTCCGTGCTCACAAGATTGTGAAGGTAGCTTCCCTTGCCTTCCGTCATGTAATCAACAACGTGAGGGACAGCCACATAGCTATGGACAGAGAGTAGTGCATGGAAATGCCATGCATAGCAATCACGTGCACGAGAGAAGTGGCTGTAAGACCTGAGGATGAGCGGATGCATAATTATTAGCGAATGTATGCGCATATATGATCATGTGTCATACATGTGTGAATATATATTCATGTATAAGTATGCAGCAATGGTTGATCAGCTTCTTACTGTTGCGTGTCAGTGATGCCACAGCCTGCTCCTTACGGTAGCAGTTTTAGGAGCCTGTTGCGTTGGGCCTACCCTTGGGTGCGAGGCAGGTCTTGGAGCGTGGCGGCCGTCATTTATGGTCTTCGCGTGGTGCTCGTAGGCGACGTCGTACATGTTTCTCCAGGACTGCGCGGCGGGAGAATCGTGGTCACAAACCAGTATGCAGTCAGCGTGGGGGTCAGCTGCCTACGCGCCTGTAGAGCCGTCGCAAAGCCTTTGTAACAAATTGGCGCATCGACCTTCCATGCGTGATAACGGTGGCATTGCCGTGCCACCAATATGAATCAAGGCGCAATACAAACGCTTGCATTAAGGGTCTATGCCCATGGTTTTCATCGGAATACTACAGGATGCTCGTGCCGCAGCTGAGACTCTACAACTGTCGCCTGACAAACGGAATACAAACGCTTGCATTATGTTGTCTTCGACTGTTCGTTCATCCTGTGCTGGCCCGAACAACGAGTTCTGTGTCAACGCTTCGGCGCACGGGAGGGACGTTCCGTCCCTTGGCTCGAGTGATCACCAGCTCTACTGCGAGTGCCGCAAGACGCGAGGGGGAGGGATCAATTGATGTCAGTGCAAGTGCACGCGAGGAAGCGAGCGCGGAGTTATCGCAACCGATGACGAGTACGTCGCGCCCGGGGACCAAGCCATCTTTCAGGAGTGCGAGGATAGCGCCGTGCGCACACTGGTCGTTGTAACAGACCAGGGCATCCACTCCGGCGGGCAGGCCCGCACGAACGGCCAGGAATCCTGCGTCCACGTCGTCTCCGCCGGGCAACGTCACGTAATCGAGTTCTGTGGAGCGACAAGCGTCGATAAAGGCAGTCTGTCTAGCGCGCGCTGCGGGTCCTGGTGGACCTTCAATGAATGCGAGACGTCGCCGTCCCCGCCCTCGCAGGAGCGTCATCGCCTCGTGCATTCCTGATTCGTGCGCGCTTGTGATCAGGTCGATGTCGTCACGAGGGGCTTGCTGGTCGATCAGGACGGTCGGGACTGTCGAATATCGCTGCGAGATGAGCGAAGAATCAGCGACTATTACGGATTGCGTGCGCACCTGTAGGAGGGATTCCCATGCGCGATCAACGTCGCGCGGGTCATCGACTGATTCAACGACGACCCTAAAGTCCTTCCGCTGCGCCTCGCGGAGGATGCCCGAGTGGTAGCGCACGTGCAGCTCCCGATCCAAAGAGCAGATCAGGCCGAGAATTTGGGGACGTGCGGAGGAGAGGAGGGATGCCGCGACGTTCGCGCGGTACCCCAGTTCCTCTGCTACCCTCTCGATTCGCTCGCGGGTCGCAGAGGCCACGCGGGGGGATCCCTGGAGGGCGCGCGACACCGTCGCGATCGAGGTCCCAGATGCGGTCGCGATATCGTCAAGGGTGACCCGATGACCGGAGTACGCGTCGTGACCTTGGGCTGGTGTGTGGTTGTGGCCGCGTTCGATCGCTGGTGTCGGCTCCTCGGAGATCATTTCTCCAGTCTAAGCCCCTCACGTGGCCTTTCACACGTGTGCCTCAGCTACGAGTGACAAACATGGCGCGTAAAATTGAACTGGAACACATCCTTTAATGACCGTCCTGTGAGGCGGGGAAGGAGCAAGCAGTGGGTTCACTGCACGCTGATCGCGCGTCGCGCGGCAAAGAAGTATTGGGAGCAGACGACGTCGCCCGCTCCCTAACACGAATCGCTTACGAGATCATTGAACGCAACGGCGGTAGCGACAACCTCGTCATCGCCGGCATTCCGACGCGCGGCGCCACCCTCGCGCGCAGGCTTGTCGACAGGATTCGCGAGGTGTCTGACACCTACGCGAACCTGGCGATCATCGACACCACGATGTTCCGCGACGACCTGGCTAGCCAGCCGCTACGCGCACCTAAGGAAACCCTCATTCCGGCTACGGGCCTCGACGGTAAGACCGTTGTCCTTGTGGATGATGTCCTCTACACGGGCCGCACCATTAAGGCTGCGCTCGATGCACTCACTCGAATCGGTCGTCCTGCGGCCGTTCAGCTCGCCGTCCTCATCGACCGTGGGCACCGTGAGCTACCAATCCGACCGGACTACGTCGGTAAGAACTTGCCGACCTCGCGGGATGAAACTGTCACCATCCTGCTCGATGAAACCGATGGGCGCGACGGCGTCCTGCTAGGGAAGGGCCTGTAAGCGATGAGCCTCAGCCATCTCATTTCTATCCGTGACTTGACTCGAGAGGAGGCGATCCTGCTCCTCGATACAGCGGAGCAGATGGCGGCCACGCAACACCACAGCGTCAAGAAGCTACCGACTCTCCAGGGCAAGACGGTTGTGAACCTCTTCTTCGAGGATTCGACTCGCACGCGCATTTCCTTCGAGACCGCGGCCAAGCGCCTGAGCGCGGACGTCATCAACTTCCAGTCGCGCGGGTCCTCAGTCTCTAAGGGTGAATCCCTCAAGGACACTGCCCTGACGTTGCAGGCTATGGGGGCTGACGCGGTCATTGTGCGTCACTCGTCCTCGGGTGCGGCTCACCGCCTGGCTCACGCCGGGTGGATGAATCTGCCGGTCCTCAATGCGGGTGACGGCACCCACCAGCATCCGACTCAGGCGCTCCTGGACGCCATGACGCTGCGCCGCCATTTCGGTGCCTCTGACCACGCGGGCCGCATCCCCGAACCCGGCACCGGCCTCGACGGTGCCCACGTCGTCATTGTCGGCGACGTTCTCCACTCGCGCGTCGCCCGTTCCAACGTCGATCTGCTCACCTGCTAGGCGCGCGTGTCACTCTCGTCGCACCCCCGACGCTGCTGCCCCTGGGCGTCGAGACCTGGAACTGCGAGACCTCGTACAACTTCGACGAGGCCTTGGCGACCCAGCCTGACGCGGTCATGATGCTGCGTGTCCAGCGCGAGCGCATGTCCAGCGCCGGAGGTGGATTCTTCCCCTCCCCGGGTGCGTACCACTCCGAATACGGCCTCACACCGGAGCGCTTCACGAAGCTGCGTCCCGACGCGGTCGTCATGCACCCGGGTCCCATGAACCGCGGCCTTGAGATTTGTGCCGAGGCTGCCGACTCTTCTCAATCTGTCATTGTCGAACAGGTCAGCAATGGCGTGTGCATCCGCATGGCAGCCCTCTATCTGCTTCTCGCATCGGAAGGACACCACAATGACTAAGCAGACCCGTGACATTCTCATCAAGGGGGGCGTCCCTGCTGGGTGGGCAGCCCACAGACATTGCGTTGTCCGGCGGCGTGATTGTTGCCATCGGGGTGGGCGCAGCCGATTCGGTGCGCGACCCGCGCGTCATCGATGCCGAGGGCCTGGTCGCTTTGCCCGGTCTTGTAGATATTCACACGCACCTGCGCCAGCCCGGCGGCGAGGATGCCGAAACCGTCTTCACTGGCACCCGTGCGGCCGCCGTGGGAGGTTACACCGCCGTGCATGCGATGGCGAATACGACACCGACTCAGGATACGGCTGCCATCGTCGACCAGGTACTGGATCTGGGCGAGGCAGCCGACTGGGTCGAGGTGCGTCCCGTCGGTGCCGTCACAAAGGGGCTGGAAGGCACGCATCTTGCGGCGCTGGGTTCGATGGCACGCTCGCGCTCCAAGGTGCGCGTCTTCTCCGACGACGGCAAGTGTGTCTCCGATCCCGTCCTCATGCGTCGCGCCCTCGAATACGTCAAGAGCTTCGACGGCGTGATCGCCCAGCACAGCCAGGACCCCGCTCTGACCGAGGGCGCGCAGATGAACGAATCAGCTCTATCCGGCGAGCTTGGCTTGGCCGGCTGGCCGGCAGTCGCCGAGGAAGCAATCATCGCCCGCGACATTCTGCTAGCCAAGCACGTTGGGTCGCGCCTGCACGTGTGCCACCTCTCTACCGCTGGCTCGGTCGACATTGTGCGCTGGGGGAAGGCCCAGGGGGTAAACATTACCGCCGAGGTGACCCCGCACCACCTGCTGCTCACCGAGCAGCTGGCCGCCACCTACGATCCGCTCTACAAGGTGAACCCCCCGCTGCGCCGCACGGAGGACGTCGAGGCGGTGCGTGAGGGCCTCGCGGATGGCACGATCGACGTCGTTGGTACGGACCATGCCCCGCATCCCCTCGAGATGAAGGACTGCGAGTGGCAGGCCGGAGCGTTTGGCATGACGGGTCTGGAGACGGCCCTGCCGATCATCATTGAGACAATGGTGAACACCGGTCGCATGAACTGGGAGGACGTCGCGCGCGTCCTGTCGACGGCCCCTGCCCGCATCGGCCGCGTTGAGACGCAGGGCCAGGGCATCGTCGTCGGTGTCCCCGCCCACATCACGCTCGTGGATACTTCCGCGCGCGTCACGATTGACCCGGCCAAGCAGTGGACCCTGCTCCAGGAACTGCCCGTTCCGTGGCATGGAGCTACCCGGCCAGGTGCGCTTCACGATCTATGGCGGCGTTCCGACGGTCGCCGACGCTACCCCGATCGCCAAGGAGGATCGATGACTACGACCGATATCGCCCCTGCTCGTCCTGGAGGACGGCACCGTTTTCAAGGGACGTGCCTGGGGTGCGCGAGGTCGCACGCTCGGTGAGATCGTGTTTTCGACGGGCATGACTGGCTATCAGGAGACCCTGACCGATCCGTCGTACCACCGCCAGATCGTCGTTATGACGGCCCCGCACATCGGGGAACACGGGCGTCAACGATGAGGATCCGGAGTCCTCCCGCATCTGGGTGGCCGGCTTCGTCGTGCGTGACGCTGCTCGCCGCGCTCGAACTGGCGTGCTCGCCGCGAACTGGAAGACGAACTGGTCGCTCAGGAGATCGTCGGCATCGCTGACGTGGATACCCGCGCGATCACCCGTCACATCCGCGAGCGCGGTGCTATGCGCGCCGGAATCTTCCGGGTGACGCGCGCTGCCCGTGGGCGCGCAGTACCTGGGGGACGAGGCAGTGGCATCCCTCGTGCGCATCGTGTCGGAGTCGCCCGTCATGAGCGGGCAGGCGCTGGCCGCCGAGGTATCGACGGCTGAGACTTACGTGGTTGAGCCGCTGGGAGAGTGGGAAGGCAAGGAGCCCTCGTGTGCGCGTCGTGGCTGTTGATCTCGGTATCAAGTCGCGCACACCATTCCACCTGGCTGCGCGTGGAGCGCGCGTCTACGTGGTGCCCTCCACCGTTTCCTTTGCGGACATCGAGGCGCTCAAGCCGGACGGCGTCTTTTTCTCCAACGGCCCTGGTGACCCGTCGACGGCTGATCGAGAGATTGGTGTGCTGCGCGCCGTGCTGGACGCGGGCATTCCGTACTTCGGTATTTGCTTCGGTCACCAGCTCTTCGGCCGCGCCCTCGGCTATGGCACCTACAAGCTGGACTACGGTCACCGCGGCATCAACCAGCCGGTGAAGGACGTGGCGACGGGCCGTGTGGAGATCACTGCCCACAACCATGGCTTTGCGGTTGATGCCCCGGTGGGGGAGTCCTCGGTTGCCCCCTTCGATTCGGGCCGATACGGACGCGTCGAGGTGTCGCACATCGATCTGAACGACGGCGTCGTTGAGGGCCTGCGCGCCCTGGACATCCCAGCCTTCTCCGTCCAGTACCACCCTGAGGCCGCAGCGGGTCCGCATGACGGCGAGCTGCTCTTCGACCGCTTCATTTCCCTGATGACCGCAGCTAAGGAGACCCACTGATGCCCCGCAGGAACGATCTGTCGTCCGTCCTCGTCATCGGATCGGGCCCCATTGTCATCGGCCAGGCGTGCGAGTTCGACTACTCGGGAACGCAGGCATGCCGCGTCCTGAAGGAGGAGGGCCTGCGCGTCATCCTCGTCAACTCCAACCCGGCCACCATCATGACCGACCCGGGCATCGCAGACGCCACCTACGTCGAGCCGATCACCCCGGAGGTCGTCGCCTCAATCATCGAGAAGGAGCGCCCCGATGCTCTCCTCCCCACCTTGGGTGGCCAGACGGCCCTCAACACGGCCGTAGCTCTGGCGGAGATGGGCGTGCTCGAGCGATTTAACGTTGAACTGATTGGGGCCTCGATCAACGCAATCCGAGCGGGTGAGGACCGTGAAGAATTTAAGGAGATCGTCGAACGCTCGGGTGCCGAGGTCGCACGTTCCTTCATCGCTCACACGATGGAAGAGTGCCACGCCGCTGCCGACGAGCTCGGCTACCCCCCTCGTTATTCGTCCCTCCTTCACGATGGGTGGCCTTGGCTCCGGATTCGCGTACACACCCGAGGACCTTGAGCGCATCGCCGGACAGGGCCTGGCCGCCTCCATCACAACCGAGGTGCTCCTGGAGGAGTCGATCCTCGGCTGGAAGGAATACGAACTTGAGCTCATGCGCGACAAGGCGGACAACGTCGTCGTCGTATGTTCGATCGAGAATGTCGACCCGGTCGGCGTGCACACGGGTGATTCGATTACGGTTGCCCCGGCTCTGACCCTCACCGACCGAGAAATGCAGCGCCTGCGTGACATCGGCATCGCCGTCATCCGCGAAGTGGGCGTGGACACGGGCGGCTGTAACATCCAGTTCGCGATCCATCCGGAGACGGGCCGCATCATCGTCATCGAGATGAATCCGCGTGTGTCGCGTTCGTCGGCTCTGGCCTCGAAGGCCACCGGCTTCCCGATCGCCAAGATCGCCGCTCGGTTGGCCACCGGCTACACGCTCGACGAGATTCCCAACGACATCACGGGTTCGACCCCGGCCTCGTTCGAGCCGACGCTCGACTACGTGGTTGTGAAGGTTCCACGCTTTACGTTTGAGAAGTTCCCGGCCGCCGACCCGACGCTCACCACCTCGATGAAGGCTGTCGGCGAGGCCATGGCGATCGGTCGTTCCTTCACGGAAGCTCTCCAGAAGGCGCTGCGTTCGATTGATAAGGGCGGCGTGCAATTCCACTGGGATGGCGATGCGCCCACCCCGAGAAAACCCGTGCGCTCGTCGAGGCCGCATCGGTTGGCACAGAGGGCGTCTCGTCCAGGTCCAGCAGGCGATCCGCGGAGGCGCGACCCTGAGGAACTTTTTCGCCTCGACGAAGATCGACCCCTGGTTCCTCGACCAGATGTTCCTCCTCGATGAGGTCGCGACCCGTATCTGCGAGGCCGAGGCCCTGACGGGTGACGTCCTGGCCGAGGCGAAGCGCCACGGTTTCTCTGATCGCCAGATTGCCGCTATGCGTGGCCTGTCCGAGGATACGGTGCGCGAAGTGCGCGGAGCCTTCGGTATCCACCCCGTCTACAAGACGGTCGACACCTGCGCCGCCGAGTTCGCCGCCCGCACGCCATACCATTACTCGACCTACGACCAAGAGAACGAGGTGCGCCCGCGCGAGCGCGAGGCCGTCATCATCCTGGGTGCCGGCCCCAACCGCATCGGCCAGGGCATCGAGTTCGACTACTCGTGCGTGCACGCCGCCATGTCCTTGCGCGATCACTACGAGACCATCATGGTCAACTGCAACCCCGAGACGGTGTCGACCGACTATGATATCTCGGACCGCCTCTACTTCGAACCTCTGACTCTCGAGGACGTCCTGGAGATTTACCGCGCCGAGTGTGCGGCCGGCCCCGTCAAGGGCATGATTGTCCAGCTCGGTGGTCAGACTCCGCTGTCGCTGGCAGCCGACCTTGAGCGCGCCGGCGTGCCGATCCTGGGCACGAGTCCGCGGGCCATCGACCTGGCGGAAGACCGCGAGGAATTCGGCAAGGTTCTCGAGGCAGCCCACTGTCCGGCACCCGCGCACGACACGGCGCACACGCCCGAACAGGTCATTGCTGTCGCCGAGAAGGTCGGATATCCGGTCCTCGTTCGTCCGTCCTTCGTGTTGGGCGGGCGCGGCATGGCGATCATCAATGACGAGCCGGCGCTGCGTGACTACCTGGCCAGCCACGACTCCGACCTGCTGTTCTCGCGCGGCCCGCTGCTCATCGACCGCTTCCTCGATGCGGCCATCGAGATCGATGTCGATGCCCTGTACGACGGCACGGAACTCTTCATGGGCGCGATCATGGAACACATCGAAGAGGCTGGCATCCACTCGGGTGATTCCTCCTGCGTGCTGCCTCCCATGACGCTGTCCGCGCGCGAGCTGGAGCGTATTACCGCCTCTACCGAGGCAATCGCGCGGGGCGTTGGCGTGCGCGGCCTCATCAACATCCAGTTCGCGCTGCTCTCCGACACCCTCTACGTCATCGAGGCAAACCCACGCGCCTCCCGCACCGTGCCCTTCGCCTCCAAGGCAACCGGCGTGCAGCTCGCCAAAGCAGCCGCCCTCATCCAGGTCGGTGCTTCCATCGCGTCGCTGCGCGAGCAGGGCATGCTGCCCGCCACGGACGCCCGCGAAATCCCCGAGGGTGGGTCTATTGCCGTCAAGGCAGCCGTTCTGCCCTTCAGTCGTTTCCGCACGGATAAGGGCGAGATCGTCGATACGATGCTCGGCCCCGAGATGCGTTCCACCGGTGAAGTCATGGGTATCGACTACGACTTCCCGACTGCCTTCGCCAAGTCTCAGCTAGGTGCGTCCACGGATATGCCCACGTCGGGCACGGTGTTCATCTCGATCGCCGACACCGATAAACGAGCGATCGTCCTGCCCGCCGCCCGTATGGCAGAAATGGGCTTCACGATCCTGGCGACCTCTGGTACCGCTTCTGTGCTGCGCCGCAACGGCATCCCGGCGCGCTCGGTGCGCAAGTCCTCGGAGGGACGCGGCGTGGATGGAGAACCCACGGTCGTGGACCTTATCAACGAGGGCCTCATCGACATGGTCGTCAACACCCCGCAACGGTCCGCCCCGCGTAACGACGGCTACCAGATCCGCGCAGCCGCGGCCTCGCAGGACCGCCCGGCCGTCACGACGCTGCAAGCTTTTAACGCGATGGTGCAGGCCATCGAGGTCCGTATGCGCGGCTCCTATGCCGTGCGCTCCCTGCAGGAGTGGGACGCCATCCGAACGGAGGAGACACGATGAACCCCCCTGTCCGCCACTACGCCCGTATTCCTCGGCTTCGGCGACCGCCTCTACGCGGCCATGCGCGAGCATGGCCGCGTGTGCGTAGGTATCGATCCACACGCCTCGCTTCTTGCCCAGTGGGGGCTTGACGACGACGCGAACGGTGTTCGAGAGTTTTCTCTTCGCGTCGTCGAGGCCCTGGGTGGTCGCGCCGCAGCGTTCAAGCCACAGGCCGCCTTCTTTGAACGGCACGGCTCACGCGGCGTCGCGGTCCTCGAAGAGGTCATCGCTGCCTGCCGTGAGGTGGACACCCTGTGTATCGTGGACGCCAAGCGAGGCGATATCGGCTCGACGATGGCAGGCTACGCTGAAGCCTTTTTGTCGGACCAATCTCCGCTTGCAGGCGATGCCGTTACGCTATCTCCCTACCTGGGCGTCGGTTCTCTGATGCCCGCTCTCGAGTTGGCCAAAGCTACCGGCAGGGGAGTGTTTGTTCTCGCGCTCACCTCCAACCCTGAGGGGGCGTCCGTCCAGCACGCGCGTCGGGAGGATGGGAGCAGCGTCGCAGGTCAGGTCGTGTCTCAACTGGCGGACTTTAATAGCTCCTGTGATCAATACCATCTTGGCCCTGCAGGCATCGTCATCGGAGCGACCGTTGGTGATGCTGTGCAGCATCTCGGCATCGATTTGCCTGCACTCAAAGGCGCGTTTTGGCTCCAGGAGTGGGCGCACAGGGTGCTGGTCCAGCGCAGGTCAGGCAGGTTTTCGCAGGCGCTGAGGATGCTGTGTTGGCCTCGTCTTCTCGCGCAATTCTGGGCGCGGGTCCAAGTGTGGCAGGACTGCGCAACGCCTACCTTGCGACGGTCGAATCGCTGCAATAGTCTGTCGAGTTAATCAGAAGTCGGCGTTTTGGGATGGCGCATGTGCTTTAAAAGGTGACATAGTTTATTTACCGAAGATCCCAACGGAGGAGATGATCAGAATGGCACTACCTGATCTCACGCCGGAACAGAGGGCACAGGCCCTTGAGAAGGCAACTCAGGCACGGCGCCGTCGCGCCGAGGTTAAGAACGCGCTCAAGGCGCGCTCAATGAACCTGTCTGAGGTTTTGGAACTCGCTGATTCAGACGAGGCCGTGGCGAAGATGAAAGTCGTTTCGCTACTGGAGTCGCTGCCGCGCGTCGGCACGAACACGGCCGCCGTCCTGATGGACGAGTACAAGATTGCCCAAAGTAGGCGAGTACGAGGCCTCGGCCCCGTACAGCGCAAGGCTTTGGTCGAGCGTTTCGGCTGATACGGGTACACATGGCACAATTGAGCCATGACACAGGCTCAATTGACAGTTCTTGCTGGCCCGACCGCCGTTGGAAAGGGAACCGTTGTCGCCGCTCTCTTAAAGCGCTATCCGCACCTGAGGGTGTCGGTTTCGGCGACGACTCGCAATCCTCGGCCTGGTGAACTGAACGGCGTCCACTACTACTTCGTTTCCCCTAGCGAATTCGATTCCATGATCGAAAGGGGAGAGATGTTGGAGTGGGCGCTTGTTCATGGGGAAAAACAAGTACGGTACCCCTCGCGGTCCCGTTGATACGGCTCTGGCAGCCGGAGAACCGGTGTTGCTCGAGATAGACCTCGCGGGTGCACGCCAGGTTCGAGCTAATCGCCCCGACGCGCAGTTCATTTTCCTGGCCCCACCCTCCTGGGAGGAGTTGGAGCACCGCCTCATCGGTCGCGGTACCGAGGGGCCGGAAGAACGTGAACGTCGACTCGCCACTGCCCGCGTTGAGATGGAGGCCGCCTCCGAGTTCGATCACGTTGTGATCAACGACGATGTCGACCGTGCGGTGAGTGAGCTGGCCGGGCTCATTGGCCTGGAGTAATATCTACCTGAATCTGCCACTGAGAGGAAGACACGTATGTCCGGAATTGTTGCCCAGCCCGTGGGTATCACGTCCCCGCCCATTGATGATCTGCTGGAGCACGTCGATTCCAAGTACGCACTGGTTATTTTTGCCGCGAAGCGTGCTCGCCAGATTAACTCATACAACCTGCAGCTTCAGCAGAACATGATTCAGTTTGTGGGTCCCGTCGTTGACGTCCAGCCCGACGAGAAGCCGCTGGCCGTGTCTTTGCGCGAGATCAACGAGGGCCTGCTCTCTCTCGAAGCAAACCCCGAGGCCTGACATGGCAACGATCGTCGTCGGGGTGACCGGCGGCGTCGCAGCCTTCAAAGCACCGATCGTGGTCCGCGAATGTCAACGCGCGGGCCACGACGTGTATGTGGCAGCGACGCGCGCCTCCTTGGAGTTCGTGGGGCGCTCAACCTGGGAGGGGATTACGTCTCGCCCCGTCGCTGTCGAAATTGCGGGGGAAGGGCGTGCCGAGCACGTGGAGCTTGCCCGTGTGGCCGACCTAATCATCATCGTTCCAGCGACAGCGAACACCCTCGCCCGGTTGGCCGGAGGCTTTGCCGACGATATGGTGTCGCTGACGGTGCTCGCCTCGGACGCGCCGGTCGTCGTAGCACCCGCGATGCATTCGAACATGTGGCTAGCCCCCGCCACCCAAGCGAACGTGGCGACGCTGCGCGGTCGCGGTGTCCACGTCATCGATCCCGCCTCCGGTGCCCTCGGGTCCGGGGACAGCGGTATTGGTCGTCTTTCCGAGCCCGAGGAGATCGCACGCCGAGCCCTGGAGGTGCTCGCACGAGCAGATAAGGCGAACTCCGCTCCCGTCCTAGATGGGCGGACCGTCGTGGTAACCGCAGGCGGTACCCGCGAACCTATCGATCCGGTGCGTTTCCTCGGCAACAAATCGTCGGGCCGTCAGGGCCTGGCCATCGCTGCAGCGGCCGCACGCTTAGGAGCCACTGTCCGCCTCATCGCCGCTAACATCGACGATTCCGTCATGGCGCTTCTTCCGCCCTCGGTCGAGGTCACGCGGGTGGGCAGCGCGCTCGACATGCGCAAAGCTACGATGGCTCAGGTGGTTGGTGCTGACGCCCTGGTCATGACCGCCGCTGTCGCAGATTTCCGCCCACAGTCCGCCCAGGCCTCGAAAATGAAGAAGGACCCGGCGAGGAGAGACGCGCCGGTTCTGCACCTCGTGCGCAACCCCGACATCCTTTTCGAGGTCGGACACAGTAACATTCGTCCGCCCCTCGTCATCGGCTTCGCGGCGGAGACAGGCACGGATGAGGAGATCCTGGCCTACGGCGCTGACAAGGCCGCGCGCAAGGGTGTTGACTTCATCTGCCTGAATCGCGTGGGTGCAACCGTCGGCTTCGGCGACGTCCCCAACGACATTCGATTGCTGGATGCGAGGGGGCGCGTCGTGGGCCGTTACACCGGCTCAAAGGATGAGGTTGCGGCAGGTCTTGCCGATCAGATTGCCGCTTTCCTTGATAGCCTTGAGCGGTGAGTCAACAGCTTTTCTCTTCCGAGTCCGTCACCGAAGGTCACCCCGACAAGGTCTGTGACCGTATCTCCGATGCGATCCTCGATGCTCTGCTTGATGTGGATCCCCGCTCGCGCGTTGCTGTCGAGACGATGGCTGCAACCGGTCTCATCCATGTCGCCGGCGAGGTGACCACCGAGGCGTACGTCGAGATCCCCGAGATCGTGCGCCGCGAGATCCTTTCGATCGGATACGACTCCCTCACGAGTCGGCTTCGACGGCGCGTCCTGCGGCGTGTCTATCTCCCTTGACGGGCAGAGTCCCGATATCGCGGGCGGCGTTGACGAGGCGCTTGAGGTGCGTGGCACCCAGGGCGGCGATCCTCGCGACCGCCTCGGCGCGGGCGACCAGGGCATCATGTTTGGCTACGCTTCCTCCGACACTCCTGACCTCTCATGCCGGCTCCCATCTGGTTGGCGCACCGCCTGGCCAAGCGCCTCACCGACGTGCGCAAGCAAGGCATCGTCGAGGGCCTGCGCCCCGATGGTAAGACCCAGGTGACTCTCGCCTACGAGGGCGACCGTCCGGTCGGTATCGACACCATCGTCGTGTCGACCCAGCACGACGAGAACCTGACGCAATCCGCCATCGCGGACGCCGTGCGCGCCCACGTCATCGACCCCGTTATAGAGGAGTCCGGGCTGGCTTTAGCTACGGGTGAGATGAAGGCTCTCATTAACCCCTCTGGTCGCTTCGTGCTGGGCGGGCCTGCCGCAGATGTGGGCCTGACGGGTCGCAAGATCATCGTCGACACTTACGGCGGCATGGCCCGCCACGGCGGTGGCGCGTTCTCCGGAAAGGATCCCTCGAAGGTTGATCGCTCCGCGACGTACGCTGCCCGCTGGGTGGCTAAGAACGTCGTGGCTGCGGGTGTCGCCCAGCGCTGCGAGATTCAGCTGGCTTACGCGATTGGACGAGCACGCCCGATCGGCCTGTACGTCGATACCTTCGGCACCGCCACTCTTCCCGAGGAGCGCATCGCCGACGCAATCCGCGAGGTCTTCGACCTGCGACCGCTCGGCATGATCGAGGACCTGGACCTGCTGCGCCCGATCTACCGCGAGACGGCAGCCTACGGCCACTTCGGCCGCGAGCAGTTCCCGTGGGAGGCTACCAACCGCGTCGACGAGCTTCAGGCCGCCCTCGCATGAGCGCCGCCGCGGAGCAGATCGACGGCTACGTACCCTCCTGGGATACTGAGGAGGCACAGCGGTCGTGGCGTAGGCGTACGAGTCTGGAGATGATCATCTCGGGCTTCATCGGCCTTGTCACCTCCTTTGTTCTGTCGATTGAGGCGTGGCAGCTGGCCGCCGACTCGTCGGCGCGCTTCGGCTGTGACCTCTCCTCCGTGCTCTCGTGCTCGGCGGTCGCCCAGACGTGGCAGGCGCGCATCCTCGGCTTCCCTAATGCCTTCCTCGGCATCTTTTTCGAGGCCGTGGTGCTGGCGATCTCCGTCGCCATTTTCGCAGGGGTGAAGTTTCCCCGCTGGTATATGGCGTGCACGAACCTGCTCTACACGATCGCGCTATTTTTCGCGTTCTGGCTCTTTGGCCAGTCCTACTTCATCATTCAGGTGTTGTGTCCCTGGTGCTTGCTTATCACGCTGACGACCACGCTGGTCTTTGGCGGCATCACGCGGATCAACATCCGCGACGGCGTGATCCCGGCTCCGGCCTCGCTGCGCCGGATCGTCGGTCAGGGGTTGGACTGGGCACTGTGGGGCCTTATTGTGTTCGGTGTCCTCGCGATGGTTGTCGGAAAGTACGGGTTGAAGCTCCTGGGCTGAGCACGGGACGCACATGGGCACGGGCTGTGTTTGACTAGGCTCATGATGTCCATGCAAGGAATGCTCGACGGGTTCGACCCGCCTGCCGCGCGCAGTGCCGAGGTTGCCCGCGTGCTCGTCGACGTCGATCTGGCTCACATGGATCGCCCGCTCGACTACGTCGTACCTGACGCCCTCGTGGACCAGGCTCAGGTGGGTTCCCTGGTGCGCGTGCGATTCTCGGGCAGCCGTGTCGACGGCTGGATCATCGAGCGTATCCGCCGCGAGGTGGGTGATCACGTTGGGCGCGTCGAGTCGGTTGTGTCTGCCGCGCCCGTGTTGACCCCCGCACTCTACGAGGCATCGCGCCGTATCGCATCGCGTTTCTTGGCCACCACCTCCCAGGTTTTCTCACTCGCGTTGCCTCCCCGGCACGCGCGCGCGGAAAAGGAGGAATTGGCGTCGAAGCCCCCCGCGTGGCCCACGATCATCCGTGAGTCGTTGGAGGAGGGGTGGCGTGCCTACCCCGCTGGGGCGGCGTTCCTGTCCCGTCTGTGCGTCGGGGAATCTCCACGCGCCATCGTCACGGCGCTGCGCCCTTATCTGCGCGCGTGCCTGTCGGACGCCGTGGCCGCCACCGTGGCCTCTGGCAGGGCTGTCATTGTCATCACCCCCACCGGCGAGCATGCCGCCCGTATCGCCCGAGAACTCGAGGAAGATCTTGGTGTCCGTGCAGCGCTCAGCGGTGGCGAGGTCTCCCCGGAGGAGCGCTACCGCGTGCACATCGCCGCGTCGCTGGGGCGTATCCCCCTCGTCGTGGGGACGCGCTCGGCCGTGTGGGTGCCCGCCACCCCCCTCGGCTTGATTGTTATTCTCGACGACGGGGATGACCGCCTGCGCGAGCGACGGTTCCCCCGGTGCGACGCGCTCGATGTCGCGGTCCAGCGCTGCGCGGTTGAAGGAGCGGGCCTGCTCGTTGCGTCGAACGCGCGCTCAGTGAAAGCTCAGGCTCTCGTGCGCTCCGGATGGGCGGTGAGCCTCGATCCCACGCCCGATGCCCTGCGCGCGGCCACACCGCGCGTACACCTGCACGGGGAGGCGGAGGCGCACAGTGAGGGCGCGGGCGGGTACATGCGTATCCCGCAGGCTGCCCTGCGCATGCTCCGCCAGGGCCTGCGCACCGGTCCTGTTCTCATCCAGGTCGCAGCTGCCGGATACTGGCCTACTGTCGTGTGTGTCGACGCTGCGATCACCTGGCCCGTTGTCCGCATTGCTCCGGTCCGCTGTCCATGGATGCGGGTGGACGCCTGACCTGCGGGTGGTGTGACCGTGAACCCACCTCGTGGAGATGCCCCCAGTGTTCGGGGCACGAGCTGCGCGGTGCGCGCGTGGGTTCTTCTCGCACCGCCGAGGAGATCGCGCGGAACCTTCCGGATGCCTCCGTCCTCGAGTCGTCCGCGGCTCACCGCATTACGCGCATGCTGCCCGCGCGCCCCACCGTCGTCGTCGCGACTGCGGGTGCCGAGCCACCCGTCGAGGGAGGGTACGCCTGTGCAATCATCCTCGACGCAGCCGCGCTCGCCGGTCGAGCGGAGCTGTGGGCCCCCGAGGAGGCAGCCCGCCGGTGGCTCGACGCGCTTTCTCTCGTGCGCCCGGGTCACCCCGGCCTCGTCGTGGGAAGAATTCCCGAGTCCCTGGGACAGATGCTCGTACGCTGGTCTCCGACCGACTACGCCCAGCGCCTCCTCGATGAACGCGAGGCCCTCGGTTTCTTCCCTGCCTGCACGATGGTCGCCCTCGACGGGACCCCTGCGCAGGTGCGTCAAGTCGCCGACCAGGTCGTCCGTGAGGGAGGGGCTGAGCTAGTGGGCACCGTCGCACTTCCGGTCACGCGCGAGGGGGAGGAACGCCAGGTACGTACGCTCGTGCGCACGCCCCTGGCCGATGCGGCCACAATGCTCGCTACGCTCACCGACATCCGCCGCTCGCGCGCCGCACGCAAGATGACGCCGGTCAAAATGAGCGTGAACCCACCGGAGCTCTTCTAACTCCGAGACCGCCCGGTGCCGTAAACTGGCGCTCGTGCGCATTATTTTCGCTGGAACCCCCGAAGCCGCAGTCCCGACGCTGCGTGCCCTGCTCTCTTCTTCCCACGAGGTCGCCCTGGTCATCACCCGCCCTCCGGCCCGCCGTGGACGTGGCACAACCATGTACCCATCCCCGGTCGCCGAGGCCGCCGCGCAGGCCGGTGTGGAGCTGCTCGAGACCACGACGCTGAAGACCCCCGAGATCGGTGAGCGTCTCGCTGAAGTCGGCGCTGACCTCGGCGTCGTCGTGGCCTACGGTGGCCTGGTTCCTCCCGCCGTTCTTGCGATGCCCACCCACGGCTGGGTGAACCTACATTTTTCCGACCTGCCCCGCTGGCGGGGGGCCGCGCCCGTGCAGTGGGCAATCCGCGAGGGTGACCCCACGACTGCCTCGTGTGTCTTCACCCTCGAGGAGGGCCTGGACACGGGTGACGTTTACTCTCGCGTGGAGGTTCCCATTGGCCGTGAAAGCGCAGGTGAGCTGCTGACGTCGATGGCACAGGCCGGGGCTGGCCAGGTGCTCGCCGTGGTCGACGCGCTCGAGGACGGCATCGCGACGGCGATCCCTCAGAGCACCGAGGGCATCACACACGCACGACGCCTTGAGCATGCCGACGGCTACGTGTCTTTCACCCATGATGCCGCGCACGAGGACCGCGTCATCCGATCTGTCACCCCCAACCCGGGGGCCTACACGGTGCTGCCCGGCGGCGCGCGCATGAAGCTCGGCGCGGCCACCCCCGTGGAGCGCGACGATCTGGAACCGGGCCAGCTGGAGGTCACCAAGAAGCAGGTTACCGTCGGCTGCGCACGCGGCGCGTTGCTCCTCGGGCAGGTTGCCCCCGCCGGTAAGTCATGGATGGATGGCGCCGCGTGGGCCAGGGGAGCACGGCCCGATGCCGGGATGCGCCTTGGCGGAAAGCTGGAGGATGCACGATGAGTGAGCGTCGCTATTCCGACGGGTACCGCAAGCTGCGGCGGGCCGACGAGCCCCGCCGCATCGCCTACGAGGTGCTTCACGAGGTGGCCACCCAGGGTGCCTTCGCGAACATCGTCTTGCCCAAGGCGCTGCGTCAGGCGCGCCGAGAGGGGCACTTCAGTGATCGGGATGCCGCCTTTACCTCCGAGCTCGTGCACGGCACGCTGCGTGCCATCGGTCGCCTCGACTGGGTGATCGCCCGCCACGTGGATCGTCCGCTGGCTGACCTGGATCCGCGTGTTCTGGTCCTGGCTCGCATGGGCGCACACCAGCTCCTCGATATGCGCGTGCCCGACCACGCGGCCGTGTCTGCGACGGTCGACGTCGCGCGCGAGCACCTGACCGATGGTCCGGTTCGCTTCGTCAACGCCGTCCTGCGCCTCGATTACCCGCGAGGAGGATGCCGAGCGCGCGGCCGCATTGGCCGCTATCGAAGATGAAGACGAGGCCCTGGGTGTGCGTTACTCGCACCCCACGTGGATGGTCCGTGCCTTCCGCGAGGCTTTGAGGTACACGGCTACTCGACCGACGAACTCGAGGATCTTCTCGCCGCCGACAACGAGGTTCCCACGGTCACCCTGGTGGCCCGCCCGGGACTCATGAACGTCGACGAACTGGCAGACGAGGCTGAGGACATCCTGGATACTCGCGTCGCACTTGGCGCGGTCTCCCCGCGCGCTGTCCTGCTCGAGTCGGGTGACCCCGCCCGACTTCCTTCGATCCGCGATGGGCGTTCGGGTGCCCAGGATGAGGGGTCCCAGCTCGCCGCGATGATTGCGGCGCAGGCCCCCGTTAACGGGGGAGAGGACGCCCGCTGGCTCGACCTGTGCGCCGGCCCGGGCGGCAAGGCCGCAATGCTCGCTGGGCTGGCCGCTGAGCATGGAGCACGCGTGACCGCCAACGAGGTTCACCAGCACCGTGCACGCCTCATTGAACGCACGACGCGCCTGTATGAGTCGATCGAGGTCGTCAGCGGCGATGGGCGGACCTTCGGCGGTGGCCAGAGTGCCTGGCCGCTAGCGTCCTTCGACCGAGTCGTCGTTGACGCCCCCTGCTCGGGCATGGGATCGATGCGCCGACGCCCTGAATCCCGATGGAATCGCACGCCCGGTGACGTCGAGGAGCTAACGGTGCTCCAGGCCGAGCTGTTGGACCGCGCAGTCGCCCTCACGCGTCCCGGCGGCGTCCTGACCTACATCACGTGTTCCCCGCACGCGGCCGAAACCCGCGACCAGGTGATCCGTCTCCTGGAGCGTGGCGAGGTTGAACTCCTTGACACCGTTGCCTTGGCTGACGAGTGCGCGCCCTACCCCCTCGAAGTACCACCCGCGGCAGGCCGCATCTCGGGGACGCAGGGACGTACTCTGCAGCTGTGGGACCACCGGTTTGGCACCGATCTTATGTTTGTGGCGTGCCTACGCAAGCGTTAGCATATGCGTTATGAGCGCCACGATTAGCCCGTCGATCCTGAACTGCGATATCGCCGATCTGCGCGGCGAACTCACGAAGATCGCCGGCGCCGACGTCGCCCACGTCGACGTCATGGATAACCATTTCGTGCCCAACCTGTCCTGGGGTCTGCCGGTCGCCGAGGCCGTCGTCAAGTCGGGCATTCTGCCCGTGGATGCCCACCTCATGATTGAGGATCCGGACCGCTGGGCACCGCAGTACGCGGAGGTCGGCTGCCATTCGGTGACATTCCACGCCGAGGCCGTGGCCGCGCCCCTGCGCTTGGCCCGGGAGCTGCACCGCCTGGGAGCGCGGGCCGGCCTGGCCCTCAAGCCGGCGACGGACATCGCTCCCTTCGTCGATATCCTCAATGAGTTCGACATGATCCTCATCATGACGGTCGAGCCGGGGTTTGGCGGACAGTCTTTTATCGAGCAGATGATCCCCAAGATTGAGCGCACCCGCGCCGCGATTAACGCTGCCGGACTCGAGGTCTCGATCCAGGTGGACGGCGGTATTTCGCGCGCGACCATCGAGCGCGCAGCGATGGCGGGTGCCGACAATTTTGTCGCGGGTTCGGCCGTCTTCCGTGCGGAGGACGCCCACCGCGAGGTTGAGGCGTTGCGCGAACTCGCTAACGCTCATACGCACTGAGCGCACACCTGTACGGATGAGCGGGACGAGGCCTGGGCCTCGTCCCGCTCTTGTCCTGCGAGCACATGTCGCACTTGACGGGTGCACGTGGCACAATGGCTGGCGAGTACTCCGGGGTCGGTGAAAGTCCGAACCGGCGGTGATAGTCCGCGACCCGCCCTCACAGATTAGGGCGGTTGAGCCGGTGAAATTCCGGCACCGACGGTTACAGTCCGGATGGGAGGAGTGCATGAGGTGCATCTGTGCGCCTGCTGTGCTACGCGTACCCCCGGTGTCGGAAAGTTAGTCGTGGCATCTCGGAACAAGCCTCACGGCGCTCTCGCCGTGGCAGCACCGATCATCTTCCTCGCCCTCATGCTGGCGGGGTGGTGGCTCTCGACGACGCTGACCGGCATCGAAGCCTGGCGTCTGCCTACCCCTCAGTCCGTCGTCGCCAAGGGGCGTCTCGTGCTCGCCCTCCCGATGACGTGGGAGAGGGTCCGGATTACGGGTGCTGAGGCCATTGCGGGGTGTCTTCTCGGATCAGTCGTCGCATTGCCGTCGGCCTACGCGATCTACCGCTCGCGGCTGCTGGCCGCTGCGGTCGAACCCTTCCTCGGCGCGACGCAGGCGTTGCCCGCCATCGCTATCGCGCCCATCCTGATCCTGTGGGTCGGCTATGGCTTTGTCGCCATCGTCGTTCTGTGCGCCTCATGGTGTTTTTTCCGATCCTCGTCTCCACGGTGGTTGGCCTGCGTCATATTGACCGTGAGTTACTTGAAGCCGCCGCGCTCGATGGGGCCACGGGGTGGTCGATGGCCTGGCATATGGAGCTACCTCTCGCCGCGCCCGCCATTTTGGGTGGCCTGCGCAACGGCTTCGCGCTGTCGGTCACGGGTGCGGTCGTGGGGGGAGATGGTCATGGGCGGAACCGGCCTCGGGCAGGTACTCACTCAAATGAGAAACAACGTCGACACCGCCGGGATGTTCGTCATCATCATCATTTTGTGCACGATGGCGACCCTCCTTTACACGATCGTGTACCGGATCGAGCGGTCCAAGCGTTACGACATCACGCAGTGAAGGAGAACCCCTTGAACACGTCTCACGCTCTTTGCCTCGTTGCCCTCGGCGCGTGCGCCTCGCTTGCCTTGGCGGCGTGCGCCCCCGGTGGGTCGGCCACTCAGTCGGGTTCCAAGGACGCCTCGAACGTCACGATCGGCCTGACCTACATTCCCAATATTCAGTTCTCACCCGTGTACGTAGCCGACGCGCAGGGCATGTATAACGAGGCGGGTATCGACGCGACGATCCGCCACCACGGTTCGCACGAGGGCTTCTTCACGGCGCTCCTGGCCGGCGAGGAGGACGTCGTGATTGCCTCTGGTGACGAGGCCGTCGCAGCCGCCGCACAGGGCCTGGACATCGTCTCGATCGGTCAGTACTACGCCTCCTACCCGGGGACGGTCATCGTCCCGGCGAACTCTGAGATCACGACGCTGGCTGACCTGAAGGGTAAGACGGTCGGTATCCCCGGCGAGCACGGTGCGAATTACTACGCGACGCGCTCGGCCATGCAGGAGGCTGGCCTGGCTGAGTCGGACGTGACGATTTCGCCGATCGGCTACACGCAACAGGCTGCTATCGCATCGGGTCAGGTTGACGCGGTCGTTGGCTTCACCAACAACGATGCCGTTCAGATGCGCCTGGCTGGTCTGGAGATTCGCGAGATTCCACTCGATCCTTCCCACACTCCGCTCGTGAGTGCCTCGATCATCACGACGCACAAGTGGGCGCAGGCACACCCCGAGCAGGCGCACGCCGTCGTGAAGGCAACGACCGACGCGATGAACGCGATTGCGGCTGACCCGCAGATCGCTATCGACGCCACGAAGCCCTGGGATGACTCGCTGGCGAGCGAGGACTCCCTGGCGAGCGCGAACGCGGTGCTCGCGGCGACTGTGCCCCTGTGGCTGGGCACGTCCGGTCACGCGACCGGTATGCAGGACCTGACCACGTGGGCGCAGATGGTGACTTTCCTGGACTTGCTCGGTGAGCTGGAAGGCCCAGTAGATCCCGCGTCGGTGGCAACGAATGACTACGTGAGTCCCGTCGAGGAACCACAGTCCTGACTCCTGGCGGTGAGCCGTCCCGAAGGACGCGCACGTTTGGACGTAGGGTAGGCGGGTGAGTACCGCCTCTACCGCCAACGTGCGCGTCCTTGAGCTTTTTGTCGAGCTCCTCGGTGCCCGACCGGGACGCACGAAGGCCCAGCTGCGCGCACTTCCCGGCTATCGAGGCCTCACCGATGACGCCTTCGAGACTCAGTTTCAGCGTGATAAGGATGCGCTGCGCGACGCCGGCGTGCTGCTGAGGATCGGGTGGGGGGAGCACTACAGCATCGACCGGGATTCTCTTGCCCCCGACATCAAGGTGGGGGCCACGGATCGCGCGCTACTCTCGCTTGCGGCGCGCGCGTGGGACCGCGGGGACGTTCTGGCCGCTTCCATTGACGCCAAGGCGGCAGCATCCTCGGAGGAGGAGGTGTCCGCACCCGTGATCCGGCTCGGCTTGACGGGGCTAGAAGCCGCGACTGCTTTCGCGCGCGGGATCCGCGAGCGCCGCGTCGTCAGCTTTGAATATCCGGGGTCGGGGGGTTTGACGCAGCGTGCGGTGGAGCCGTGGGCGCTGACCGTGCAGGGGCGGGCGCTGTACCTGTGGGGTGGGACTTGGATCGGTGCGCGCAGCGCACGTTCCGTGTTTCGAGGGTGCGCTCGGGTGTGGAGTTCCTGGGGGAGAGCGGCGATGCGTCGGTCGCGCCCTCGGGTTCAGCCCCGCGTGTCTCGTCGCTGGTGTCTCCGCTCGTGTGGGTGCGCTCGGGCAGCGCAGCGCGTTCGCTGCTCCTCGGGTACGAGGCCGTGGCTGAGGCTGTCGATGAGCGTTCTCCATGGGAGGGCTGGGAGTCCATGGCGTTGGAGGATGGCGAGCTGGGCACATGGATTGCCCGCCTGCTGCCGGTGGCTGCCGACGTTGTCGTGGTGGGCCCCGAGGTGCTTCGAGAGGCGATGTTGGAGCGTTTGCGCGCGGCGGCTGCCTGGGGAGGTGGCGATGCCTGAGAATGTGTCCCTTGCTTTCGTGCGTCTGTCCTCAATGGTTGCGTGGATTGCCGAGCATCCCGGCGTGCACGTGGATGATATAGGCGCACATTTTGGCCGCACGCGCCGCCAGGTACGCCGCGACATTGAGTACTTGGCATCGGTCGGTGATTCTCTGCCCGGTGAGTCTTTCGAGGTGGACTGGGGGCTTTTCGAGGAGGAGCAGCGCGTGTCGCTGCGCTCAACGTTGGGCGCGAGTACGCCCTTGCGTCTGTCCGAGGTTGAGGCTCAGGCTCTCCTGATTGGACTCTCGGCGATCGCGCCGCTTCTGGCGCCGGACGTGGCCGCGCACTTGCCTCACGCTGCTCTCGTCGTCTCCGCGCTGGGTGGGCTGGGGGAGGCGGGCGGCTCGGGCACGATTGACGCGTCGCCCGCGTCGGCCTCGTCAAGGAACGTGGAGGCGCTGCGTGATGCCCTGGAGCGGCGTGCGCGCGTGTCCTTCGACTACGTGTCGACCCGCGGCCAGGTCTCGCATCGCGTCGTCGACCCGTGGTCGTTGGAGGCCTCGGCGACGGGTTGGCTGCTGCGCGGCTGGTGTGATACGGCCCGCGCTCCGCGCACTTTCGCGGTCGCGTCGATCTCGGATGTGAGGGTGAATGGTCCGCGCCTGCAGGCACCGCGCCGGGTGCGCGACGACGCACCCGCGTGGAGGCTCGACGTGGATCGCCCGGCCCGTTGGATCGCTGACGAGTACGGTGGCACCATTGTCGCTGAGCTGAGCGAGGGCGGAGCGCGCATCGACGTACCCGTATGGAACGACGAGTGGGGCTTGAGCCTCCTCACTGACATCGCAGCCCACGTGCGTACGGTTTCTCCCGACCGTCGGGCCGAGGCCGGGGCACGTGCCCGCACCATCATCGACGTGTGGACCCAGGAGGATCAATCGTGAGCCCGAAACGACGCCGACACCGCGCCACCGACAACGAGGCGAACGCACCGAGGAACGCACGAGCGTCGGCGAGGGCACTGCGGCCCAGCGCTATGCCGCCTTCCAGGAGCATGCCCGCGCGGCCTCGTCCCTGCGCGGACGCTGGGTGGCGGGACTGAGCTTTACTCCCGATCCCTTCCAGCTTGACGCGCTCGACGCCGTCGAGGCGGGCAACTCCGTCCTGGTGGCGGCACCCACGGGCGCGGGCAAGACTATCGTCGGCCAGTTTGGTGCCTACGTGGCCCTGCAGCGCGGCATGCGCGCCTTCTACACGACGCCCATCAAGGCGCTGTCCAACCAGAAGTACCTTGAGTTGTGCGACCTCTACGGGGGCGGACAACGTCGGCCTGGCGACCGGCGACACGTCGATTAACTCACAGGCTCCGGTCGTCGTCATGACGACCGAGGTGTGCCGCAACATGATCTACGCGGGGGCATCCCTGGATGATCTGGGCGTCGTTGTCCTCGACGAGGTGCACTACCTGGCCGACAAGATGCGCGGACCTGTGTGGGAAGAGGTGATCATTCACCTGCCCGCGCACGTGTCGATCATCGCCTTGTCGGCGACCGTGTCGAACGCGGAGGAGTTCGGGGCGTGGATCCGCGAGGTGCGCTCGTCCTGCGAGCTCATTGTCTCGGAGCAACGTCCGGTGCCCCTCTACCAGCACATGATCGTCGGGGAGGATATCTTCGACCTGTACGCGCCGACCGGCAAGCGCAAGCTCAACCCCGAGCTGGTGGCCGCTACGAACGACTCGGGGATGCGCGGCGGGCGTGGATCTCGCTCGTGGAATCGACCCGTGCGCGTGCGCCGGGAGTCGCGGCCTTCCACGCTCATCTCGCTGGATCGCGCCCACCTGCTGCCCGCGATCACCTTCATTTTCTCGCGCGCGGGTTGCGAGGACGCCGTGCGCCAAGTGCTGCTCACGCGTATCACGCTGACGACGCGTTCGGAGGCGGCCGAGATCGAACGCTACGTCGACGAGGTCATCGCCCTGATCGCCCCCGAGGATGCCGTCGTGCTCGGTGTTGAAGCGTGGAAGCGTGGCCTTATGCGCGGCATCGCCGCCCACCACGCCGGCATGTTGCCCCTCATGAAGGAGGCCGTCGAGCACCTGTTCTCCCAGGGGCTGGTCAAGATGGTCTACGCGACCGAGACATTGGCCCTGGGCATTAACATGCCTGCGCGCACCGTCGTCATCGAATCGCTGACGAAGTGGAACGGGTCGGCGCACGTGTCGCTCTCCGCCGGCGAGTTTACGCAGCTGTCAGGACGCGCGGGACGCCGAGGCATCGACACCGAGGGGCACGCGGTCGTCTCCCACCGCGGGGGAGTGGCACCTGAGGAGGTCGCGGCGCTCGCGTCCAAACGTACCTATCCGCTGATCTCTGCATTCACGCCGACCTACAACATGGTCGTCAACCTGCTGGCCCGCTCAACGCGCACACAGACCCGGAAGGTTTTGGAGTCCTCGTTCGCACAGTTTCAGGCTGACTCGGCCGTTGTGCAGCTGGCCACGCGTCTGACCGAACTCGAGGCACGGCAGCACGCGATCACCGATGACCTGACCTGTTCCGCGGGCGATGTCGGCGAGTACCTCATGCTGCGTGATCGCATCAGCCAGGCTGAAAGTCGGGTGCGCGCGCCCGTAAGCGCGAGACGCGCGACGAGTCTCGTCGGGTGCTTGCGGGCGTACGCCCGGGAGATGTGCTCGCCCTGATCCGTGGGCGTAAGACACGCCTGTGCGTCGTCGGCGCGAAGGCGACGTCCGCCTCGGGCCGCGTCGAGGTCTCCGTCATCGCCGAGGATGCCACCTGGCGGGCGCTAGCTCCGGAGGACGTGCGCGGCGGTATCGCCGTCGTCGGACACATGTCGATCCCCGGTGGTTCGGCCCTGCGCCGCACGAAGGAACGTACCCGCATCGCCGGAGAGTTACGCTCGGGCGCGGCCAAGGGGCGATACCCGCTGCCCGCCCAGGCCTCGGGTGAGGCGGACGCGATCGGAGAGCTGCGCGCGGCCATGCGCGCCCACCCCGTGCACCGCTGCCCTCACCGCGAGGAGCATGCGCGTGCGGGTGTCCAGTGGGCGCGCTTGGGGCGCGAGATCGATCTTCTGCGCTGCTCCATCGACTCCCAGACGGGTTCGGTGGCGGCCCACTTTGACCGTGTGTGCGCGGTCCTTGAGCGACTCGGTTTTCTGGACGGCGACCGGGTGACAGCGTCGGGGGAGAGGCTGCGTCGCATTTTCGGCGAGCGTGACCTGGTGATCGCGATGTCACTCAACGAGGGCGCGTGGAACGACCTGGACGAGGCCGAGCTTGCCTCGATGGTCTCCGCCCTGGTGTACGACTCTCGCAGTGACGACGACGCCAACGAGCTGGCCCCCACCGGTGTCGGCATCCGTCTGCGCACGGCGTGGGAAGAATCCTTGGGGATGCTCGCACGCGTGCACCGCGTAGAGAAGCAGTGCGGGTGCGACCCGACGCCGTCCTTGGACGCGGGACTCATGTCGGCGACACTCGCGTGGGCGCACGGCTCGACGCTGGCCACCGCCATCGACGGGGCTGATATTCAGGCTGGTGACTTCGTGCGCTGGATGCGCCAGGTCATGGATTGCCTGGGACAGATCGCCTCCGCCGCGCCCACGAGCGATCTCGCACGTCGGGCCGAGGACGCCAAGGATCGCATCGGTCGCGGTATCGTGGCCTGGTCCACCATTTGACACTCCGGGGAGGTAGGAATGGGGCACCGGGAGATTTTGCACCGAGTGTCGTTCGCACACGTGTGCGGGGATGCGTTGATCGGAGCCTCCGCTGGCCTGGCCCTGTACTCCGCTTTCCCGCCGATCGGGTGGTGGTGGATGACGATCCCAGCGCTGGCCCTGTTCATCTCCCGCATCGACGAGGCCCGTGCTCCTCGCGCGCTCACCGTGACGGTCGCGTTCGGGATGAGCATGTGGCTGCCTCTTATCGACTGGGTTCCCATGGCCGTGGGCATGAAGCCGGCGTGGTTTGTCCTTGCCTTCGCTCAAACGCTCTTCCTGTGCGGCTGGGTCCTGTTTACGCGATGGACGCAGCTGTGGTCATGGGCGCGCGGCCCACTCATGCAAGCGCTCCTCTATGCGATCACGTGGGCGGGCGTGGATGCCGCTCGTTCGCGCTGGCCGTGGTCGGGCTTCCCTGGGGGTCCGTGGCTCTGCCGCAGGTGGATTCGTCGCTGGGTCACCTGGCGCCCTATGGCGGGACGACCGTCGTGACAGCCGCCGTCGTATTCCTGGCGGTTCTGACCCGGCGCATGTTCGCCTACCGCGACGCAGCCGTGCGGCGTGAACATTGGTTTTCTCGCCCGTTCCTGGCCGTCCTCGTACTCGCTGGCGTTATCGCACCCCTGGCGATCCCGCTGTCAAACAAAGCCGAGGAGGGCTACCTGCGCGTCGGCGTCGTTCAGGGCGACATAACTCTGCCGGGTCCGCGGGCCTACAGCCACCCGGGCGAGGTGACGAGCAATAACATGCGGGCTTCGCTCAGCCTGGCAGCCGATCCTGCGGTCATCGACAAACCGATCGACGTGGCCCTATGGGGCGAAGGATCGGTGGATCGTGATCCCGTTGCCTTCGCCGATATCGGATCCATCGTTGATAAGGCGGCAGTGGCCCTGGATGCGCCGATCCTTATCGGTTACACGAACCTCAACGACCGTGACCGCGTGAAGAATTGGCTTGCGATCTGGCGCCCGGGCGTGGGAATCAACGAGAAAGCACGCTACTCCAAGCACGTGCCCGTGCCCTTCGGTGAGTTCATTCCCTTCCGCGAGTTCATCGCGTCCTTCGCCACCGAAGCCGCCCAGTCCGCTAAGGACATGGAGGCCGGGGATGAAATCCCGCTCATGAGGGTGCCTGCTCGCGACGGGCACCGGGTTCCCGTGGCCGTCGGTATCTGCTTCGAGGGCGCCTATCCCTCGGTCATCGGCGAGGGCGTAGCCCGCGGTGGACAGATGATTGTCACCCCGTCGAACAACTATCACTTCCGTTCCTCCGGCGAGTCTGCACAGCAGGGCCAGTTGTTGCGCATGCGGGCGATGGAGTACTCACGCAGCGCCGTCCAGTCATCAACGACCGGTCATTCCTATGTGATCCGCCCCGATGGAAGTGTGCTCGCCTCTACGGACACGGAGTCTGTGGCGACGCTGGTTGCCGATGTGCCGCTGCGTTCCTCCCTAACTGTGACCGCCCGGGCGGGGGAGACGATCCCCTTAGCGTTCATGGGCCTCAGTCTGCTGATCGCCGCCTCGGGATGGGGGAGTGCAATCCGGTGGGGCATCGCCGAACGTGCAGCACGTGCGACCACTCGTTAAAACGGGCAGAATGTGGCTCATGACTACAAAGCAGCGTCTTTCTCCATCACCCCAAGGCGACAACACCCTCATCGTGATCCCAACCTACAACGAGATGTCGACGCTGCCGACGATCCTGGAGGAGATCTGGACCCACGTCCCGGCCGCGCACATCCTTATCGTCGACGACTCCTCGCCGGACGGCACGGGGGAGTGGGTCGACGAGCGCCGCGCGGGGGAGGAACGACTGTTCGTCCTGCACCGGCCCGCTAAGTCAGGATTGGCCACTGCCTACGTCGATGGCATGGGCTGGGGCATCGAGCATGGATATCCGTTTATCCTCCAGATGGACGCAGACGGCTCGCACCGCCCGGTAGATCTACCCAAACTGCTGTCCCGTATGAGCGGGCCGGATCGTCCGGACCTCGTCATAGGCTCGCGCTGGGTGCGTGGCGGCCAGGTGAATGGCTGGTCGACCGAGCGCGTCGCTCTGTCGAAGGCGGGTAATTATTATGTCCGTTTTTGTCTGGGGACACCCGTACGCGATGCGACAGCAGGGCTGCGGGTGCACCGTTCATCCTTCCTGTCGACGCATGGCATCCTGGAGCGCGTGAAGACGACTGGCTTCGGCTTCCAGGTGGAGATGACGGAGCTCGAGCGCTCGCTGGGGGCGACGATTGTCGAGGTACCGATCACCTTTGATGAGCGCATGGCGGGCGAATCGAAGCTCGACTCGTCGATTTTCGTCGAGGAGCTGGCGATGGTCACAAAAGGCGGCCTGAGCCGTCTGGCTCAGGCCGCGCGTTCACTGTTTCGCAGGGATTAGCCCTTGCGGTAGGACCCCTCGGGGCGCAAGCGACCCTCACGGTAGGCGGTGAGTTGCTCGGTCAAGACGATTTCGAGTTCCTCGATGGAGCGGCGCTCCAGCAGCATGTCCCAGTGCGTACGCTGAGGCTTAACGGGCTTGTTATCCTCATCTTCCTCAGTTTCGCCGATAAGTTCGGCGGTTTGACCACACTTGCATTCCCAGGTCGCCGGAGCCGTGGCTTCGCTGGAGAGTGTCACCTCGAACTCGTGTCCATTCGGGCACGCGTAACGAACAATGAAACGATCGGCGAAAACGACGCCGTCCTCGGACTCGAGGGACTTGGCACCGATCTGCATGCCACGCAGTGCGCGGTCAGCCATAACAGCCTCCTGGACGTAGATAAGAAACGTGCCCATTCTATCGGACGCGTCAAGCGGAATCCTGCATGGTCCTTCTCAGCCCACCCCTTCGATCCGATAATGTATATTATGTCCGATTAGCTCCCCTGGTCCCTCGACGCGCACGCGCTAGAGTTACGATCATGACTACGGACCATCACACACAGCAAACGGCGAGACATCCTGTGCGGGAGGTATTGGTCTCACCCTCGCCTGCCTGACCTATTCCGTTCTCTCATTCCTGGCACGAGCCAGCGAGAGCGTCGCAGTTGCACACGCGCGCGACGTCGTCTCTATTGAGCGCACGCTCGGCATGTACATTGAGCCGCCGGTGAACTCGTGGCTTGTGGCTCATCCGATGCTTGCCTCACTGGCGTCCATGCAATACGCTATGACGTTCTTTCTCTTCACCGGGCTTACATTGCTCGCCCTGTGGGTCCGTTCTCCGCAGTACTATTCACGTGCCCGCTGGACGCTTGTCGTCATGACACTGGGCGCGCTTATCACCTACTGGACCTACCCACTTGCTCCCCCACGCCTCGTTCCCGAGTTCGGCATCACGGATGCGGTCGCCCAGCACACCTCCGTGTATTCTCACCTCTTCGGCACCCTCGCCAACCCCTACGGAGCCATGCCATCAATGCATACGGGCTGGTCGGTCTGGGTAGCTTTTATGCTCGGAACTTACGTGTGGCGCTCATGGTGGGCGCGCCTCATCGTAATTTTTCATCCAATTTTGACTATCATGACAATTATCGCAACGGGTAACCATTATGTAGTTGACGCTATCGCCGGAACGGCGTATTTTCTGGTCGCATGGACCTTAGTCACAATTATACAGCGCACGTTACTGAAAAATGTGCGAAGCACCGGCGAGACGTTCTAGGAGAGGCTGAAAATGCGCGATAGGGTTAGTCCTATGAGACTCGGAGTAGATTTTGGTACCACGACAACCGCGATTGCTATTGTTGATCGGGGGAACTACCCCATCGTCTCTTTCGTGAACAACCGCGAGGATACTGTGGACTTCATTCCGTCAATCCTCGCATTGGACGGCGATCATCTCGTCTACGGTTTTGACGCCGAGGATGCTGCCCGCGAGGGTGCGCCCCACCTGCGCTCCTTCAAGCGCCTGCTGTCGGATCCGTCGGTTACCGACACATCCACACTGCGCCTGGGCAACCACAGTATCTCCGTACTCGACGCGCTCACCGGCTTCCTGACGTATGTCGCGCGCGCGGTGCGCACGAACTCGTCGGTTGCCTCCGTGCCCGCCTCGGAGAAGCTTGAAGCTCTCGTCGGCATTCCCGCGCACGCCTGGTCTGCGCAGCGCTTCCTAACCCTCGAGGCGTTCCGCCGTGCAGGCTGGGACGTCCTCGCGATGGTCAACGAGCCCTCCGCTGCGGGCTTCGAGTACACGCACCGCCACGCGGGTACCCTGAACTCGAAGCGCACCGCGATCCTCGTCTACGACCTTGGCGGCGGTACCTTCGACGCCTCTATCGTGTCGGCCACCGGTACACTGCACGAGGTCCTGGGATCGCGCGGCCTGAACCTGGTCGGCGGTGATGATTTCGACGTCATTTTGGCAAACCGTCTCGCAGCAGCGGCGGGCACTGATTCCGGTTTGCTCGGAGACGCCGCGTGGGAACGCCTCGTCGAGGACGCTCGCTCCGCTAAGGAGGCCCTCTCCCCCTCGTCGAAGTTCATTACCGTACCCGTCAACGGCGAGCCCACGACGATCCCCGTCGCGGATTTCTATGACGCCGCAACACCGCTCGTGAATGCAACGGTCGAGGCCATGGAGCCCCTGCTCATCCCCGATGCCTCCGGGGTCGGCCAGCTCGGCGGTGACGTCGCAGGCCTGTACGTCGTGGGTGGCGGCTCCCAGCTGCCGCTCGTCGCGCGCATCCTGCGTGCCCGCTTCGGTCGCCGCGTCCACCGCTCTCCGCACACGGCAGCCTCGACCGCCATCGGCTTGGCCATCGGTGCCGATCCCGAAGCCGCCTACACGGTGCGCGAGCAGCTCTCGCGCGGCGTCGGCGTGTTCCGTGAGCGCGACGGCGGCTCCTTCATCTCCTTCGACACGCTGCTCGAGCCCAACACGGAGCTTGCTCCCGGCGAGACACTGACGATTAAGCGCTGCTACCGAGCGGCGCACAACATCGGCTACTTCCGCTTCGTCGAGTACTCGTCGTTCGACGAGTCCTGGGTGCCCCGTGGCGACCTGCAGCCCTGCGGTGAAGTCATCTTCCCCTTCGATCAGAGCCTGCGCCGCAGCGACGTGGACCTTGAATCGATCGAGGTTGTGCGCACCGAGGAAGGACCTCTCATCGAGGAGTCTTACATCGTCGACGAGCATGGCATGGTGACGGTCGAGATCACCGACCTGGATACCGCCTACACGATTCGCCGCCCGCTGGGCCGCAAGTAGGCGTCTTACCCCACCAACAAGCAAAAGGCTGTGGGCCAGGCTTGATGCCTGGCCCACAGCCTTTATGTCATGACCGTTGCGCGGCGCATACCCTTACCCTTGCTCGCGCGACACCTCGCACTCAGGAGGCGGTGCGCTTGACGTGACGACGCACAGCCAAATCATCGACGTAGGCACCATCGGGACGCTCGAGCGGCAGCTTAGCGAGAGACCCCTCGACCTCACGCCAGACGCGTCCCACAGCGATACCGAAAACGCCCTGACCACCCTGTAGAAGATCAATGACCTCATCGGTCGATGTGCACTCGTAGACGGAGGCTCCATCGCTCATGAGGGTGATCGACGCCAGGTCGTCCACTCCCCTGTTCTGCAGGGAGCCGACGGCCACGCGCACCTGCTGCAGGGACACGCCTGCATCCAGGAGTTTCTTCACAATTTTCAGAACCAGGATGTCTCGGAATGAGTAGAGACGCTGAGATCCAGAACCGCGCGCTGCACGGATCGAGGGCTGGAGTAAACCGGTGCGTGCCCAGTAATCCAGCTGGCGATAGGTGATGCCAGCGGCGCTGCACGCGATAGGTCCACGATAGCCGACCTCGTCCGTTTCAATGCCCTCAAGCGGGTCGCCGAAAAGCATGCCTTGCCGAGATACGGCGTTGGCTTGTGCGCTCACTGTGGGACTCCTTGACGTTGGGTATTGATGAGAACAGGACTACGGTAGTGCACCGACGATGGGTGGTCAACGACCCTCCCGGCGCGTCTAACCTTGAGGTTAAAGATGGAGATTAACGATGAGAGTCAGATCCCCTCATCGGACAGCGCCGACACTGCCACCGTCAGCATTTCGCGATGCAGCTCAGCGAATAAATCGCCCAGCTCAATCGCCCGCGCACGTGCCCGCTCGCGGTCAGCGCCACGGCCTCGTCCCCCTCTGGGAGGACACCGTCTGGTCGATGATATCTGCGCTGCGCTCCGCACCCTGACGAACGGCGCGCAAGACACGCACGTCAACGCCCGCACACTCCAGGCGCGCGATCGCAGTGACAGCATGAACACACCGGGCCGGGAAATACCCCGCCAAGTCCGGGGTGATCAGGCCGAGGCGAGAATAGCGTTCAAGCGTGTCCATATCGACACCCGTCAGGTCAGCTAGATCGCTGGCCGGAATCGCGCGGCGCCCGCCCAAAGACACGGTATGCCCCTCGGAGGATACGACCTGAGCGACGCGACGACGTGTGGGCGTGTGGCCAGCGTCGAGGGCATCAAGCTGCGAGCGGATCACGCTCAGAGGAGTGAACGAGTCACGCTGCTCAGCCAGGACGTAGCGAAGACGCTCCACGTCTGCGGCGGAGTACTTGCGGTAGCCCGCCCCCGTACGCGCGGGGTTCACGAGTCCCTCGCTCTCTAGATAGCGGACTTTCGACAGTGAGATCGCGGGGAATTCTTCCGCCAACTCCTCAACGACGCGCCCGATCGACAGCTCAGGGGAATGATCGGCGTCGTGAGGCCACGACGACACGCCCGCAGCGGGGCGCGCGTCGCGGATACGAGCAGCCGATCCTGTCACGTCAGGCCTGCTTGGTCGACGGCTGATAGGTCAAGCGATACTTGCCGATCTGAACCTCGTCGCCCGCACGCAGCTCGACGGAGTCAACGCGCTCGCGGTTGACGTAGGTACCGTTGAGTGACCCCGAATCGCGCACGATGTGGCGACCGTTCGAGGCGATGAACTGGCAGTGCTTACGCGACACGGTCACATCATCGAGGAAGATATCGGCTCGGGGCGAGCGACCGGCGTTCGTCACATCGGGGTCGAGGAGGAAACGGGCACCCGTGTTGGGCCACGCTGAACGATCAGCAGGGCCGATCCGGCGGGCAGCGCCTCAACAGCCTCACGATCACGGGCAGAGAGAGCAACCGGGGCCTCCTCGACGTCATCCGTGAGAGGCATCAGGCCGAAAACGGACGTTGCTGTAGGGTCAAAAGGCTGGTTGTCGGACATGGTGCGCTCCAAAGGTCTCATAACGGGACTGTCATATAAGTGTAAACGTTCACCATCCCGCAAGCGCGGGCACGGTGACCTCCACGCTCATTATAGGCCGGGGTCCGTTTATTCATAGGTTGCGTACTGAGCTGGACGCGGCGTGGCGAGGGAGTGAATCATCACCGAATCGGTCGGGGTGATTGTCACCACGGCACCCTTTGCTCGCATCTGTGAGGCGGAACCCGCCTGAATTTCCAGGGCGGTGGAAATCGTCTGAGAGTCACCAATGATCGTCCACGTGTACGGCGCGGCGACGGGGGTGCCATCGACGATGATTCCACCCGCCTGACCGGTGAAAGCCGAGCGCATCGTGAGGCGCACACCATTCAGATCGATGGCCTCGGCACCGGCATTACGCAACTCCCCAGCGTCATGACAAACTGGGTGGGGCTGAGGAAGAGCCAGGATCTGCAACTGAGAGGGTCACCCCCGGTCCCTGGACAGCAACCGTGCCCGCAGCGATCTGAGCCTGCAACGCTGCTTTGGCCGACGCTTGCTCGCGCGCGTCCGCCTCGCTGGCGGCGCTTTGCAGGTCATCGAGTTCGCCGGCGAGTTCGGCACGCCTACCCTGCAGGTTCTGCTCCTGGGTACCCAGCTCGTCCAGGAGGGTGACGAGGTCCTGCTCGGAGAGCCCCTCAAGGGGATCGGAATGCTGGGCGCGTACCTGTGTTGCCAGGGCGAAAACCGAGGATCATAAAGATGATGAGTATAACGATGTGCAGGCCGCGCGGCAGGGCGAAGAAGGCTTTCCGTGCGCGTGCCCAGGGTCTGGGTCCTGTGTGGGACTCGCGGTGAGCGGAGTGCTTGTGGGTGGGAGCATCCGTTTCGAACGAGGCCTCAGCACGATTCTCTGACATGGCATCGTCGGCTACGGGGGTCGCACGGGGCGTCTGGTCGCTCATATCAGGCCTTCAGCAGGAGTCGACGGATGGATGCGGTATTGGAGAAGATACGGATGCCCAGGACCACGACGACGGCGGTTGTCATAGCTGATCCCACACCCAGCTGAGAGCCGAGGAACACCAGGAGGCAGGCAACAACAACGTTCCAGAAGAAGGACGTGACGAACACGCGATCCGCGAACTTTCCTTCGAGCCACGCGCGCCCCGCGCCGAACAATGCGTCCAAGCCTGCGACGACGGCAACAGGCAGGAAGGGCGCAAGCCAGGCGGGAACGGTTGGGTCAAGTAGGACGCCCAGGACGATTCCGATGATCAATCCGATGACGGCAATCACGATGTGGCTCCTTCGGTCGAAGCGGTGAGAAGTGTGGTGTATTGGGGGGTGGTCGGGGCGAGCGCGTCCATCGAGAGAGAAGGCGCAACCTTTGTGGAGACGGTCATGCCGGTCACCGATTGGGCTGCGGACAAATAGTCGCCCGTGTTGCCGCGTACGAGGGCGACGGACAGCGCGTTCGAGTCCCCGATGGCGCTGACGACGTAGGGGGAGGACACGGGCGTGATGTTCACCAGGATAACGGAACCCGCCGTGCGCACGAAGGTGGTCGGTCCGATCCGCTGCCCGTTGATCGACACCGCTTCAGCGCCAGCACCCCACATGGCGTTGACGACCATAGCCAGGTCCTGGTCGCGCACGGCACCGCTCCTCTTGCCGGGCGTGGCTCGGTCCGTCAGGGTCACGGTGATGCCGGGGCCGCTCACAGCGCTCGACCCAGTCGCCAGAGCAAGAGCATGGTCGGTCTGTGTGGTCGGCCCGGAGCGAGAGTATCCGTCGATCGCACGCCCGAGGGACTGCACCTCGTCGTCCAGGGTCGCGACCTGAGCGGAGCGCTGCGCCGCCTGATGCTTGAGGTCAGCCTTGACGTCCCCGACGGGGGTACGCAGGGAAACGGTGGCCACGACAGATCCGAAGCCGAGGGCAACAGCAACGACGAACACGCCCAGCCGCCCGACGAATCGGTTTGGCGTGGGTCCGTGCTCAGCTCTGTAGTGCTCGTAGCCCGCGTCGAGGGGGTTGGTCAGCATCGATGTTAGGAGTGACATCGATGTAGCGGGGTCCAGTCCCGAGGCCCCGGTAGCCTCGTTCTCCTCCCCTGCTTCCTCGTGCAGCATCACTGATCATGCTCCCAGCGGTGCTGGACACGCTCGCGGCGCTCGAAGTCGTCGAGATGCTCGACGACGATGCGGCGCAGCTGTGCTGGGGCGTCCTCGTGGGTGTCAAGCCAGGAGCGCAGCAGTGTCACGCTGGCTTCGACGCTGCCTTCACGCGTTACGTCGACGCTGAGGTCGAGCACGCCGCTCACGTAGCGCAGCGACATGCCGATCGTGTGCCTCTCCCAGTATTCGCGCATGCGCGCCACGGCCTCAGTCACACCGGAGGCCCCCTCCCAGGAGGATGCCTGGAGACCCGCAAGGGTCGCGCTCAAGTAGTCATTGGATAGGGTATCGGACATCACCGACGCCCAGGCGCGGGAGCGGGTTGTTTCCTCGGGCAGGGAGGCGATAGCCTCGACAGCCAAACGGGCAGCCTCTCCGGAACCATCGGCATCGCGCCAGGCGAGGATCATCTGCTCGTCAACGAGGCCTCGGGCAGCCAGCGCTCGGCGCGCACGCCAGGCAATGTCGGGGTTATCGACAGCAGCGAAGCCGCGCACCATGGCCTCGTACTCGTCTCCGCCTCGGGCGGCGAACTCAGCGATGAACGCGCGCGTGTAAGCACGCCACGCGTCCGCGTCGCTGGCGACGGATTCCTTCGCCAAGCGAATGGTGGTGGCCAGCACTTGGTCGTGCGACTCGGCGCGGACACTTCCGGGTAGGAAGGAGGACAGGGCCTCGGCCACGAAGAGCAGCAGACGGTCGCGGATCGCAGGTTCGGTCTCGGTGGGCACAGCGCCCAGGACGGAAGCGATGAAGCGGCGCGGATCAAGCAGGCCGTCGCGGACCGCGTTCCACAGGGATGCCCAGACGACCGCTCGGGTGATGGGTGCGTTGATCGTGCCGACGTAGGCCAAGGCGACGTCGGTGGAGCGCTGATCTAGCGAGAGATCGCGTACGTGAGGTCGTCATCGTTGATGACGACGAGGTCAACGAAGGCAGCACCACCCGGAATGGCGAGCACTCCCTCGGGGTCGATGGGTGCCTTCTCGGCGTCGATGCGCACGTCGAAAACATGGGTGCGCTCGAGGGTACCGTCGGCTGCATGCCAGGTCGAGACGGTCACACGGTGGGGACGCAGGACACCGCCGCATGCCTCGCCACCCTGATGGAGAGTGAAGTTCGTGATTGCGCCGACGGAGTCGGTTTCCCACGAGGCAGACAGCGTCGACGGGCCGGGAGTATCCAGCCAGGCGCTCTTCCACGAACCCAACTCCTGGTGGGAAGCCTCCTTGAGTGCCTCAAGCAGGTCACCCAGGCTGGTCGCACCGAAGCGATGCTTGTCGAAGTAGCGTCGGGCACCCTCGTAGAAGGCGTCCTCTCCAACCCACGCGACCAGCTGCTTGAGGACGGCGGCCCCCTTGGCGTAGGTGATGCCATCGAAGTTGGTCTTAGCGGCGGCCACGTCCGGGATGTCGGCGGCGATCGGGTGTGTCGTGGGCATCTGGTCCTGCGTGTAGGCCCAGATCTTTCGGTTCATCGCGAAGTTCGCCCACTCCCCCGTGTACTGGGTCGCTGTCGCGATTGCGCTGGCCCCCTGGTTCTCTGCGAAAGACTCCTTGAGCCACAGGTCGTCCCACCATGCTGGGGTCACCAGGTCACCGAACCACATGTGGCACATCTCGTGCAGGGTCGTGTTCGCGCGGCGCTGGCGTTCGGAGAAGGTCGGCGTGGAGCGGGAAATGTAGGACTCGTTGAAGGTAATGCAGCCGGGGTTTTCCATGGCACCCAAGTTGTATTCGGGCACGTAGATCTGGTCGTAGGAACCCCAGGGGAAAGTAATGCCGTAGCGCTCGTGGAAGAAGTCCAGGCCCGCGCGGGTCACCTCGAAGACGTCCTCGGAGTCGAGGTAGCGCGCGAGCGTGCGTCGGCAGGCCAGGCGCAGGGGCAGCTCGACGTGCCCGCCGTCGCTCGCGCCACCGCTCCACGTGGGACCCTCGATGACCGCCCAGGGACCCGCGACAACTGCGGTGATGTAGCTGGAAAGCGGGGGCGTCGTGGAAAAATCGCGGCGCGTCACTCCGTCAGCGGTGGTCTCAACGCCGACCTCGACACCGTTGGAGAAAACGACCCAATCCTGGGGCGCGATGACGTGGAAGGTCCACGCAGGCTTGACGTCTGGCTGGTCGACGCACGGCCACGCGCGGTGGGCATCGTTGGGTTCGAACTGCGTGTAGAGGTAAACCTCTCCGTCTTCGGGGTCCGTGTAACGGTGCAGGCCTTCACCGCTGCGCGAGTAGCGCGCGAGCGCTCGCACCTCGAGGGTGGCGGTCTCCCCCACTGGCAGGCCGGACACCCAGACGCGGTCTTCGTCATCCTCGAAGGGGTGCTCCGCTCCGTTGAGCAGAACGGCTTCGACCTGTCCCGCAATGTCAATAAATGTGCGTTCCTCGCCCGCGACCAGCGTCAGAATGGAGGTGACGGGGTAGTCTCTCGCGAGGTGTCCACGGCACCCGAAACATCAACGGTGACGTCGATGGCGGACACCTCGAGGGTGGCAGCGCGGTGTGCTGCTTCGTTGCGTGTCAAGATCTGCATGACTCCTATCCTACTGTGTCACTGAACATGCGCGTGCTACACGGGGGCGCATAGACGAACTAGAGTAGAGACATGACCTCAGTGATTGATATCCGCCCGTCCATCGATCCGATCCCGCTCGTGCGTGCCCTGGCAGGCCTCGAGGTCCAGGGGTTCTACGGCGCGGACGGCACCCCCACGCCGCTCGACACCGCCGACCTGGCGATCTCGGGCGTGACCGTTTCCTCCGATGACTGCGAATCCGGCTGGATGTTCGTGGCGATCCCCGGCCTGACCCAGCACGGCATCCGCTTCGCTCACGCGGCCATCGAAGCCGGTGCCACCGTGATTCTCACGGATGAGGCCGGCCGCGAGCAGGCCCGTGAGCGAGGCTTGGGCGTGCCGGTCGTTCAGGTGGCTGATCCACGAGGCGTCGTCCCCGCCCTGTGTGACAACGTCTACTCGGCCCCGGCCTCGCGGCTGACGACCATGGCCGTGACGGGCACGAATGGCAAGACGACGACCTCGTACCTGATGCGCGCGGCCATCGCCTCGCGTTTCCCCCGAGGCTTCCCTGTGCGGCACTGTGGAAACCCACGTCGGGCCAATCTCGTTCGAGGCCGTGCGCACGACCGCCGAGGCTCCCGTCATCGCCCGCTTCCTGGCCGCAACCGAGCAGTACGGCTGCGGTGCCGGTGTTATCGAGCTGTCGGCGCATGCCCTGTCCCTACACCGCGTCGACGGCATCGTCTTCGACGTCGCAGCCTTCACGAACCTCCAGCACGACCACCTGGATTACTACGGCGACATGGAGCACTACTTCGCTGCCAAGGCCCTGTTGTTTACCCCCGAGCACTCCCGCGCCGGCGTCGTGTGCGTCGACGACGAATGGGGTCGTCGCCTGGCCGAACAGGCGACCGTACCGGTGACAACCGTGTCAGCCCTAACGAGCGAAAGCGCCGACTGGCAGGTCCGTGACATCGCGCCAGACCAGTCCATCGGGCGCACGGTCTTCACGCTCGTCGACCCCACTGGCGCCGGCCACCGCGTTGCAATGCCCATCCTGGGTGAGGTCAACGTCCAGAACACCGCAGTCGCCATCGTGTCCGCGGTGACCCTGGGCATCGACCTGGCCGACGTCATCACTTCCGTTGAAAATGCTCCCCAGATCCCCGGACGCATGGAGAAGGTCAACCCGACCCCCGGTGCCCAGCCCCTCGTAATCGTCGATTACGCGCACACCCCCGAGGCTCTCGAGTGGACGCTGCGCTCAACGCGCGAGCTGACCCCCGGCAAAGTCGTCATCGTCTTTGGCACCGACGGCGACCGCGACGCGACTAAGCGTGAGCATCTGGCGCAGATCGCGGCGCGCGAGGCCGACATCCTGTGGGTCACAGACGAGAACCCGCGCACCGAGGATCCTCAGTCCATCCGTGACTATCTGCTGCGTGGCATCGCCTCCGTGCGCCCCGGCATGGAGGACATCACCGAGGTTACAACGTGCCGACGCGACGCCGTGCGCCGCGCCATCCTGGCGGCCAAGCCCGGCGACACCGTCATCATTACGGGCAAGGGTGCTGAGTGGTATCAGGAAATCCAAGGAATCCACCACCGCTACAACGACGTGCCCGTCGCCGCCGAGGTCCTCGCCTGCGACGTGCGCTCCCACGAGTAGCGGTAATAAACCTGTGAACTGGCGCGCCACGGGGGTCCCCATCCGACCCGCGCGGCGCGCCACGCCGTAGACTGGGCGGGTGAACGACTTCGATACGCAGCACAGCGCGACCTACATTCCCGGGGACGACGCAGCCGACGCCTACACCGCGGACCAGGCCCCGGCCTCGTCCGAGATGATCGACCTGACCGACGATGACGCTGCGGCCCGCGCCCGCGTCATGCGCGCCAACCTCGACCAGTTCGACCTGGATGACGAGGACTTAGCGCTGCTGTCCGGCGAGGTTGAGTTCGACGATTCCGGCAACGTCGCGGCGGGCCTGCCGGTCCTCGCCGTCGTCGGTCGCCCCAACGTCGGCAAGTCCACGCTGGTGAACCGCATCCTGGGACGCCGCGAAGCCGTTGTCCAGGACACGCCCGGCGTGACGCGCGACCGTGTCTCCTACCCCGCTGAGTGGGCCGGGCGTGACTTCACGCTGGTGGACACGGGCGGCTGGGAAATCGACGTGAAGGGCCTGGATCGCTCGGTCGCCGAGCAGGCCGAGATCGCCGTGGACCTGGCCGACGCGGTCGTACTGGTCCTCGACGCGACGGTCGGCGTGACGGCATCGGATGAGCGTATCGTCGAGATGCTGCGCTCGAAGAAGAAGCCGATCATCCTGGCCGCCAACAAGGTCGATTCTCCCCTGCAGGAGGCTGACGCTGCCTACCTGTGGAGCCTCGGCCTGGGTGAGCCCCACGCGATCTCCGCGCTGCACGGGCGTGGCACTGGCGACCTCCTCGACGTCGTCATGGATGTCCTGCCGGCGGAATCCGCCGTGGCCTCGGCGCTACCCTCCGGTGGCCCGCGCCGCGTCGCCTTGGTTGGCCGTCCCAACGTCGGCAAGTCCTCACTGCTCAATTCGCTGGCTGGTGGCGAGCGCGTCGTCGTCAACGAGCTTGCGGGTACAACCCGCGACCCCGTCGACGAACTCATCGAGCTGGACGGACGTTCCTGGTGGTTCGTCGACACCGCCGGCATTCGCCGTAAGATGCACCGTACGACCGGCGCGGACTACTACGCGTCCATCCGCACGCAGGCCGCTATCGAGAAGGCCGAGGTCGCCCTGGTTCTCATCGACGGGTCCGCTCCCCTGACCGAGCAGGACGTACGCGTCATCCAGCAGGTCATCGACGCGGGCCGAGCGCTCGTCGTCGTCACCAACAAGTGGGACCTGGTGGATGAGGATCGCCAGAAGGAGATCAAGAACGAGCTGGAGCGAGAGCTGGTGCAGGTCCAGTGGGCACCGCGTATCAACCTGGCGGCCAAGACCGGCTGGCACACAAACCGCATCGTGCGCGCGCTCGACGCCGCCCTCGAAGGCTGGGAAACCCGCATCCCGACGGGCCAGCTCAACGCGTTCCTCGGCCAGCTCGTGGCCGCGCATCCGCACCCGCTGCGCGGAGGCAAGCAGCCCCGCATCCTGTTTGGCACGCAAGCGTCGAGCAAGCCCCCGCGCTTTGTCCTGTTACGACCGGGTTCCTGGATCCGGGCTACCGCCGCTTCATCGAGCGCCGTCTGCGCGAAACCTTCGGCTTCACGGGCACGCCTATCCAGATCTCAGTGCGTGTGCGCGAAAAGCGCCGCCGCTAGGGACATCTCCTGTGCATAACTGACGCGCGCATCGCCCTATCCACAGGGGTGGTGCGCGTGGCGGCGTTATCCACAGGGGGCACAGTGGCGTTTGCCCGAACGCGAGGGGAACGCGCAGGATGGGGCTATGAACGCCTCTGTTGAATGCCCGATTTCCATTCCCCTTCCCGATGGCCTGACGCTGTGCGAGGATGGCCTCGTGCGTCCCACCTGGGCGTCCCATGACCGCCTCCTGCGTGACTACTACGACAACGAGTGGGGGGTGCCGGTCCACGACGAGGTCGGCGTGTTTGAACGTCTCGCCCTCGAAGGATTTCAGGCAGGCCTGTCGTGGCGCACTGTCCTCGCCAAACGTGATGCATTCCGGGAGGCTTTCGCAGGCTTCAGACCCGACGCCGTCGCCGCCTTCACTGATGAGGACATCGAACGCCTCGCATCAAACCCCGCCATTATCCGCAACCGCCGCAAGATCGAGGCTGCGATCACGAATGCGCGGGCCACGCTCGCTCTGCGTGACGTGAACGAGGCCCACTCCCCCCCGACGTCGCCCACCTGGGAGCGCTCGTGTGGTCGTATCGTCCCGATGCCGACCCGCATCCGACCTGTGCGGTCGAGGTTCCCACAGCTCTGCCCGAATCGCGTGCCCTGGCTGCCGACTTGAAGGCGCGCGGGTTCCGCTTCGTTGGACCCACGACGATGCTCGCTCTCATGGCCGCAATCGGCATCGTCAACACCGACATCGTGGGTACACACCGCCGACCGGTCTAACCTATATGCTCGTGTGGGGTCGTTATCTGGCATGATGGAACCATGGCACTTTCCAAGAAGCTCCTCAGCCAGGACGAGGTTGTCGTCCGACACATGCACACCCATATCAAGGTCATCCTGCCTCAGATCATCGGTGAGATTCTCCTGGTGCTCGCAGCCGCTGTCGGTTCGTTTTACGTCCCGGAAGACTCGCGCTACTGGGCGCTGCCGACCATCTGGATCGTGGTTCTGGTTCTGACGGTGCCCCTCCTGTTGATCCCGTGGGTCAAGTGGATCAGTTCCACCTACACGGTGACCACCAAGCGCATTATCACCCGCAAGGGCGTCTTTACTCGCACGGGTCATGACCTTCCGCTCACGCGTATTTCCGACGTTCAGTTGGAAAAGAATGTCGACGACCGCCTGTTCGGCTGTGGCACGCTTGCCCTGCAGACGTCGGCGGATGATCCGCTGCTGCTGCGCGACGTGCCCCAGGTGGAGACGGTGCAGGTCGAGATTTCGAACCTCATCTTCAACGACATCCAGGGTGCCATCGACGCCGATCCGACCAATTGATCACACTCGCACAGTCACCCTATCCGGCACTGGATACACATGCCGTCATGTTTGATATTCACGGTTTCGAAATGACGGTCTTTAAGCTCCTGATCGGTGTCACCCTGATCGTCCTCCACCTGCGCCTCACGGGCAAGCAGCAGATGGCCCAGCTGACACCGATCGACTTTATCGGGAACTTTATCCTCGGTGGCATTATCGGCGGCGTCATCTACAACCAAGCATTCTCTTTCGCGGAGTACATCAGCTTCCTGCTCGTCACCTTTGGACTCATCTCCGGCCTGAACTACCTGACGTCGAAGTTCATGTCGACCCGCTCGCTCGTGATGGGAAAGGCATACAGGATCATCAAGGGCGGGCGATTTACTCATGACGCGCTCGACAGCTCGGATCACAAGCTCGACCCAGTCGAGTTTCTCGCAGAACTACGCGGCATGGACATCTTTTCACTGAGCGACATCAGCCTCGCACAACGCGAAGCCAACGGTTCGCTGACCATTCGGCGTATGAACGAAGGCGACGTGAATTACCTCCTGGTGTCGAACGGTCAGATTGTCAGTGAGAACATGGAGTTGGCTGGTCGCAGCGAAGAGTGGTTGCGCGATAAGCTCGAGCAGGCGGGTGCGGGTGCCCTCGAGAATCTGTTCCTGGTTGAGCTTGATGCTCATCGTCATCTCACCATCGTCGATCAATCGGGGCTGACGACTTCGTCGGCTATCTCCGATGCTGCTGTCGATGAAGTGACGACCGTGACCGAATTCGATGATCCTGGCACGCAGACTGCCACGCTTGAGGACTTCATTCCCGCCGATGCACAGCCGGACGAGGTGTCTTCGCAGACGAATAACTGACCGTCGCAGTAATGTGTCGGTGTTTCCCCGGCCTCACCGCCATTGACGAGGCCGGGGGTGCCCGGGTGGGTGTGTACCCGTTTGTGGCGGTATCGGAAGGGGCCGAACCGCCGATGTAGGTCGAAGTCATCCCCGTTGACAACTTCGACCTATGGCACAGTTTAGCTCATGCACGCATATAAAATGATGCGCTTCACATCGCGACATAGTCGCGTTCATCGGCGTAAATCTGCGGATAATTGCTCACAAACTGCCATTTACCGAGGATGATATCCGGTTGATAGGCGCATCACGTTTCGATCACAAAGATTGTCCGACAAATTAAAATCGGGACAGAGGTCCCCCACGGAACGCAAGCAGCGGGATTTTAGAACATGCGGTTAGTCCCAGGTATTGTGGTCTGTAGGTAATGGAGTTCGTTGCTGCGGAGTTGAGAAACCGCGCACGCTACGCTCGGATTATCCAGATCATCCAACAGCACTCCATCTGGCCGTGCTTCATCCGCACGTTAACCCGCTATTCCGAGCCTGGGCAGCCACGCCCGTATACGGAACAGACGACCCATGTGCGGAAGAGCCGGTTCACGTTCGAGCGAGGCACGGCACCTGACCGCGAACACCCCCAACCACGTGCCCACCAACGCGCACGCCAGTCGCCCATCACAGGGAATATCCCAAAACGCAGACCACCTCGCCCACAACAGCCCATTTCCGACACTTGTCGCCGAGGTAGTCTGCACTTTGGGCGGCTCAACACTCACGCCGGACTCCACACGGAGGAAATAGGCTTATAGGACGTGTCGTGTTGCTGGGGTTCATGCTTCGTGTGCCTTGGGGTGTCCTTCTTGCAGTCTGAGGCTTGTAGGAGCGCACTGTGCGAGGACGCGATGGGCTGCCCGGCTGGGCAACCCCGCCCACGTATGAAACAGACGGCCCGCGTACAGAACAGGGGTTCACATGTGGAACGCGTTGGAGTCCACGTCGTTGTCACACGTGGATGAGTAATAAAAATCGCGAGAACACTGAGTGTTCTCGCGATTTCAGCGTCGGGCTGGCGGGATTTGAACCCACGACCCCTTGACCCCCAGTCAAGTGCGCTACCAAGCTGCGCCACAGCCCGTATTTAGTTCGTCGCCGTGGCGACCTGTAGAACTATAGCGCACCTTTCGAATCGAGCGCAAACCGAGCAGAGTGGTCCGCGACACAGGAGCATGATGGTTCCGTGGTCTCATCCTGCACACGGCACTATCGTCCGTCGGAATACAGTGAGTGCCCATAGGCGCGGGTCTACACTGTCATCGGATCCCATTTGCCGTTGTTCCATTGGAAGGAACCGCCTCCATGACATCCCGTCGCTTTGTCTCGCTCGCCGCAGCATGCGCCATCGGCACGATGGCACTTGCTGTCCCTACGCTGCCCGTGCAGGCCGCGCCGACCTCCGCTAGCACCATCGTTGCTGTCGCGTCAGTCGCCCCGCAGACCGACGCCGTCTCGGCGAGCGCAGCCCCGGCCTCGTCTCACAATGTTCTCGCGCCCACGAGGCGCTTCCGCTACCACGGAGGAAGAGGAAGCAGCGACCCGGTCTTCGGGACGATTTCGGTGATTATCTTTATCGGCGTGTGCGTTTGGAACGTATACAACCGTCGCAGGCGTAGCCGGATTACACAGGGGCGACTGCAACAGAACCCTCCCGCCTACGGAGGTCCCGTTGGGCCTCAGTATGGCGTGGTCGCCCCCCGCCTACAACGGTAGGGTTCCTTCCGGACCGCAAGCAATGCCCTACCAGCCGAACGGCGGTGGCACATCGACGATGCCAAACACCGGCTACGGGTATGGGGGCGCTCCCGGCCAGCAGGGATACTATCCGCCCCAGCAGGGCGGACAGGGCTACGGCCAGTACCCGCCCACCTATCGCTAGACTGCACCCCTCACCCGGCCCGCCCACAACCGATGGAAATACGATGAGGGCGTGTCGAACGACACCGGCATAAACGGCCCTCAGTCCGCAAACAACAACGTCGAGGGGTCCGAGCGTATCGCTGCGGATCCCTCACTGACGTTATGCGCTTCAGGCTTCGCGAGCGGCCAGATCCTCGTCCACGTAGGCCAGAATAGCCTCGCACACGCCGGCGATATCCAGGCCGGTCGAATCGACCGTTTCGACGCCGGGCGCAGCGGTCATGAACTCAGAGACAGCGGAGTCGGCCTTGTCGCGGCCCTCAACCTGGGCACGCACGATCTCCATGTGCTCCTCCGTCGCATCACCGTAGAGCTCCAGGGTGCGCCGACGCAGACGCGCCTCCTGGTCAGCCAGCAGCAGGATGCGCACGTCTGCATCCGGACACACGACGGTCGTGATGTCGCGCCCCTCGGCGATCATGCCAGAGCCTTGCTGACGTGCCTCCATCATGCGACGACGCTGCTCTGAGGCCATCCATGCACGTACCTTCAGATTCGTGGAGATGTGTTTAATCGCCAAGGCGATGCGGGGTTCACGGATTGCGGCGGTCACCTCGGTCTCCCCCACCCACACGTGCGGGTCGGCGGGATCGGACTGCAGGCGCAGAACCATCTCGTTGGCAGCTGCGGCGACCGCGTCCGTGTCCTCCAGGTCGATGCCGCGGTCGAGCACGTACCACGTCAGTGCGCGATACATCGCTCCCGTGTCGAGGTAACCGATGCCCAGTCGCGACGCCAGTTTCTTAGACACCGTGGACTTACCGGAACCCGCAGGGCCATCGATCGCAATGGTGATACCAACGCGCGAGATCGCATCCTGACGCAGCGTGTCGTTCATCCGTTCATTCTCCTCATCGAGGTTGTTCTAATGGGTGATGAGCCGCCAGCCCCGCTCCTGCAGGCCTGCGGCACAGCGGTCAGCGACCACCGGATCAATCATGACGCGAGCGACGCCGGCCTGCGCGCCCGCAGAGTGCTCAAGGACCAGGTCTTCGATGTTAATCGAGGCCTCGCCTAGCTCACTGAACAGACGACCGAGAGCACCCGGCTCGTCTGGGATCAGCACCTCGACCTCACGGTACCGCGAGGGGGCACCGCCGTGCTTGCCGGGGATACGCGCCACGCCCTGGTTTCCGGCCGTCATGACGCGATTGATCGCGCCAACGCTGCCGCCGCGCAGCGGCCCCAGCTCGGCCGCTGCATCCAAGTGGTGCAGCAGATCGTCCAGGTCAGCGCGTAGCTCACGCAGGATCGAGGCCACCGGCCCCGCATTCCCCGCCAGGATCGCTGTCCACAGGCGAGGATCCGACGCCGCAATGCGCGCCGTATCACGCAACCCTTGCCCGGCCAGACCAAGTGCCTGCGCTGGAGCATCCACGAGGCGCGCCGCCAGCATTGAAGACACCAGCTGCGGCACGTGAGACACCAGCGCCACCGCATGGTCGTGCGTCCCCGCGTTCATCTCCAGGGGCACGGCACCCACATCCGTGGCGAGCGCACGCGCGGCCAGTAGGGCGCGCGGCCACGTCGTCTCGTGCGCCACGATGACCCACGGCCGACCGTAGAACAGATCGGCGTCCGCCGCACCGGCGCCGGAGCGCTCGCGGCCGGCCATCGGGTGGGACCCCACGTACCGGCACGTCGCGTCCTCCAGGCCGCGTTCCTCAAGCGTCGCGAGCACGTCGGCGACGACCGCGTCCTTCACCGAGGCGACGTCCGTGACGATCGCACCTGGGAAACGCAGGAGAGAGTCCACGATGACACGATCAGCGACGTCAGGGGGCGTGGCCACCACGACAACGCTCGGCGCCTCGTAACCGGGAGCATCCGTTCCCGCGTCCGCGTAGGCTACCCCAGCCTCGTCAATGACGTCACTGAAGGCAACCCCCGCGCCCACGTCGGACGCAAGGCTCAGCGACGTCGGCGACGCATCCTCGAGGTAGACGCGCACTCCCCCGGCTCGCAGCGCCAGGCCGAGGGACGCACCCAGGAGACCCGAGCCGATGATGAGAACCGGGCCGACCGTGGAGACGACGCGCGTGGGTGCGCCACCGCCGCGAGCGCTCACAGACCGACGGCCCCGTACAGCGCGGTCAGGGCGCTGCCCTTGACGCGGCGGGTCGTGCCCTGCTTGAGATGATCGAGGGAGATTGGGCCGAAGCCGGTGCGCACGAGTTCACGCACGGGGTAGCCGACGGCCTCCATCATGCGGCGCACCAGGCGGTTGCGGCCCTCGTGCACGACGATCTCAACGGTCGTGATGTCGCCGTAGGTGTCGACGATGCGGAAGGAATCGACCTTGATCGGGCCATCCTCCAGCTCGATGCCGTTCATGAGGGTGCGCTTGACACCGGGCTTGACCTCGCCGTGCAGGCGCGCCACGTAGGTCTTGCGGATTTCGTACTTGGGGTGGGTGAGACGGTTTGCCAGCTCGCCATCGTTGGTTAGCAGCAGCAGACCGGACGTATCGATGTCGAGGCGACCAACGTGGTACAGGCGCTCGGGGTAATCAGCGATCAGGTCGGCAATCGAAGGACGTCCCTCCGGGTCGCTCATCGTGGAGATGGTGCCGATCGGCTTGTTGACGGCGAGGACAATGTGCTTCGTCTCGTCGAGGATCAGGCGCTCGCCGTCCACGTGAATGACCTGCGTTGCGGGGTCCACACGCACGCCTTGGCTGCGCACAACCGTGCCGTCGACGCTCACGCGGCCATCGGTGATCATCTGTTCGGACGCACGCCTGGACGCGACGCCAGCCTGGGCGAGCACCTTCTGTAGGCGCACGCCCCCCCTCGGTGTAAGGGTTAGCCCTCATAGTTCTTCCTCCAATTCATCCAGCGCATCGGCGCTCGGCAAGTAAGGTGCCAAGGGTACCAGCTCCGACAGGCTCGTCATCCCCATTTTCTCAAGAAACTCACCAGTCGTGCCGTATAGGCGCGCCCCGGACGGTGTCGTACCTGTCTCTTCCACGAGTCCTCGGGCAAGGAGGGTGCGCACGACGCCATCGACGTTGACGCCGCGGATACGGGCGATCCGAGCGCGCGAGATCGGCTGGCGGTAAGCAATGACCGCCAGCGTTTCGAGTGCGGCTTGTGAGAGCCGCGCGTGGGAGGAGCCAACAACGAAACGTCCGACGACGTCGGCGTACGCGCGCGCGGAATAGATGCGCCAGCCGCCCGCTACTTCGCGCAGCTCGAAGCCGCGGACTCGGGCATCGTCTTCGCCCAGGTACTCGCGCGCCAAGGCGCGCAGCGTTGCCTCGACGTCCGCAACCTCCATTCCCAGCGCGACTGCCAGGTCCTCGGGAGTGACAGGCTCCGAGATGACCATCAGAATCGCCTCAATCGGGGCGCGCAGATCGTACTCACTCATCGGTATCGGTTCCTTCCGCTGCGAATTCCTCATCCACCGGCGAGGCCGTGGCCCCGCCCGCGCTCACCTGACCGACGTCATCATCCACGTCGATGTCGACCTCCGCATCGGTTCCTGTCCACGTGATCGTGAGGGTTCCCAGGGCCTCGTCCTGGGTGAACTCGACAACACCACGCCGGTAGAGTTCCAGTAATGCCAGGAAGCGGGAGACGACAACGGCGCGCGTCGCAGCGTCGGCAACGAGGTCGCGAAACGTCATCTGCCCCACCGCAGCGAGGGAGGTCGCCACGATGCGTGCCTGTTCACGCACGGGCACAACTGGGTCATGCAGGTGCGCAACCTGAACGGTGGGTACCGAGGCGGTGAGTGCGTCGGCAGCTAGGCGTGCGAGGTCCTGCGGGCTCGTGATCCACGCGAGTTCGGGCAGCAGGGTCGCAAAATGCGGCTCCAGGGGAACGTCGCGCGCCACGTAGGCCTCGAAGTGCCTCATGCGCTCGCCGAGGTCCTTCGAGGCCTCTTTGAAGGCACGGTACTGCAGGAGCCGGGAAAACAGCAGGTCGCGGGCCTCCAGGTCGGCATCGCTCGCCTGCTCGTCTTCCTCAAAACGAGGCAGCAGGTGCGCAGCCTTCATGTCGAGAAGAGTCGCGGCGACAACCAGGAACTCCGTCGTACGAGACAGGTCAGGAGAGGCCTTCATGAAAGCAATGAATTCGTCCGTCACCTGGGCGAGCGCCACCTCGGTGATGTCGAGCTTCTTGCGCGCGATGAGCGACAGAAGCAGGTCAAAGGGACCCTCGAAGACGGGGAGGGAAACAGCGAAAAGCTCGAACTCCCCCTGAACCTCGATCTCGTCAGGCAGCGTCGCCACGGGCGATGATTTCACGCGCCAGTCGGCGGTACGCGTGCGCTCCCGCGTGGTTGGGCGCGTAGGAGATGATGGGTTCCGTCGCGACGGACGCGTCCGGGAACTTGATCGTTCGCCCGATGCGTGTGTCGAAGATGAGATCACCAAAGGCTTCCTGCAGGCGCTCGAGAACCTCACGCGAGTGCAACGTGCGCAGGTCGACCATCGTCGCGACGATACCGTCGATCTTTAGACGCGGGTTGATGCGATCACGCACCGTCTCGATGGTCTCGACCAGCAGGGCCACGCCGCGCAGCGCGAAGAACTCGGCCTCCACAGGCACGATGACACCGTGCGCGGCAGTCAGCGCGTTCACGGCAAGCAGGCCCAGCGAGGGCTGGCAGTCAATGAGGATAACGTCGTACTCTGCCTCCACGTGGCGCAGCACGCGGGCCAGAGCACTCTCACGCGCGACCTCGTTCACGAGCTGCACCTCGGCGGCGGACAAGTCGATATTCGCCGGAAGGATATCCAGGTTTTCCGTGGCTGTCTGGCAGATTGTCGCGTGAACGTCGGCCCTCGGGTTCATGAGCAGCGTGTAGATGGTCTGGTCCATGTCGAGGGTATTAATCCCCAGGCCCACGGATGCGGCACCCTGCGGATCGAAATCAACGATCAGCACGCGGCGACCGTACTCAGCCAGCGCGGCACCCAGATTGATCGTGGTCGTCGTCTTACCGACGCCACCCTTTTGATTACACATCGCAATTACGCGTGCGGGTCCGTGGCCCATCAGGGGCGCGGGCACAGGAAAATCGATCTGTTCGTCGGGTAGATCGTTCGTCAGCGTCGGATGCGAATTTTCGGTCACGTCACCATCCTAGGTCATTGGTCGGGTATCTCGTTGGTGCCACGCGCCCGGGGATGCGAGAGTGTAAAAACCTCGCGCAGAGCTGCGGCGGTCACCGCCGTGTAGATCTGCGTGGTTGCCACCGAGGCATGCCCGAGCAGCTCCTGTACCTCGCGCACGCTCGCCCCGCCTTCGAGGAGATGGGTGGCAAATGAATGACGCATCGTGTGGGGGGAGATTCTCTCCCCCAGTTGCGCGGCCTCAGCTGCTCGCCGGATAGCGGTCCACGCGCTCTGGCGCGAGAGCGGGCCACCCCGGGAGTTGAGGAAGAACGCGGTGGCCCCCCGGCCTCGCGCAGCCAGGGCGGGACGAGCGCGTACCCGGTAGGCTTCCACGGCCTCGACCGCGAAAGAACCAACGGGCACGATCCGTTCCTTGCGGCCTTTGCCGAACAAGCGTACGACGGGCACATCCCCGTCGAGGTCGAGGTCGTCCGCGCTCAGGCTCACGGCTTCTGACACGCGCGCGCCCGTCGCATAGAGCAGCTCCAGCAGCGCGCAGTCGCGCAGGCCGATGGGTGAGTCGTCCGCGTGGGCGACGTCAAGGAGGCGGCCAACCTCGTCAACCGTCAAGGCCTTAGGCAGGTGACGTCCTTGGCGCGGCGCACGCAGCTGGGCTGCTGGATCAACCCCTACGAGGCCTTCCGTAAGCGCATATTTATGCAGGCCTCGGATCGCTGCCGAGGCACGGGCGACCGACGAGGCCGCTGCGGGACTTCCGGTCACCTCACCTGACGCGAGCCTCATCGTGTAATCCTCAATGTCACGCGCATTCACGTCAGCGAGACTGACCACGCCGCGTTCACCCAGATCGCGGGCATAACGCAACGCATCGCGGCGGTAGTTGGAAACAGTGTGAACAGACGCGCCTTTCTCGACACGAAGATAGTCCACCCACTCATTCACGGCTGCTTCGAGGGAGGTCATAGCGACAGAGTAAGCGAGATTCCAACAAATATGCGCAATCCCTATGCGCGTTCGCACATTTTCGCTAATATGTGACCCGGTAACCATTTCCTTTCCCCGATGTTGGGGCCTATATACGGCTGGAGGCCGACGTGACACTTCAATGGGACCATATTGACGATGCAGCTGTGAAGACCGCAAAGCTCCTCGCGGCAGACGCCGTCGAGCAAGCCGGATCCGGACACCCCGGCTCCGCCATTTCGCTCGCACCCGCCGCGTACCTCCTCTACAACAAGGTCATGAACGTCGATCCGGCCGATCCTCGATGGATCGGCCGTGACCGTTTCATCCTCTCCGCTGGCCACTCGTCACTGACCCAGTACGTCCAGCTCTACCTGAGCGGCTTCGGCCTCGAGCTTGACGACATCAAGAAGCTGCGCACCGCCGGCTCCCTGACACCTGGCCACCCCGAATACGGTCACACCAAGGGCGTTGAGATCACGACCGGTCCGCTCGGCACGGGCATCGCCTCCGCCGTCGGCTTCGCCATGAATGCCCGCCGCGTCCACGGCCTGCTCGATCCCAACACCCCGCTCGGCGAGTCTGTCTTCGACCACAACGTGTACGTCATCGCCGGCGACGGCTGCTTCGAAGAAGGTGTGTCCGCCGAAGCCTCCTCGCTAGCTGGCACCCAGGAACTTGGCAACCTCACCGTCATCTGGGACGACAACCACATCTCTATCGAGGACAACACCTCCATTGCTTTCAACGAGGACGTCCTGGCCCGCTACGAGGCCTACGGCTGGCATGTTCAACGCGTCGACTGGCTCGGCGAGGACGGATCCTACGAGGAGAACACCGCCGCTCTGAATGACGCTCTTGAGGCCGCCAAGGCCGAGACCACGAAGCCCTCACTCATCGCACTGCGCACCATCATTGGCTGGCCCACCCCCGGTAAGCAGAACACCGGCGGCATTCACGGTGCCAAGCTCGGCAGCGAAGCCCTGTCGGGCCTCAAAGTCGCCCTGGGTGCGGACCCCGAGAAGATGTTCGACGTCGACGCTGCCCTCGTGGACGAGGTCCGCGCCCGTGCCATCGCCCGCGCCGCACAGTACCGCAAGGACTGGGACGCTCGCTTCGATGCCTGGAAGGCAGCCAACCCCGAGGGTGCCGCGCTGCTTGATCGGCTCTCCGCCGGTCGCCTGCCCGAAGGCTGGGAAGCCTCGCTGCCCACCTTCGAAAAAGGCAAGGCGCTGGCGACCCGCGCCGCCTCCGGCCAGGTGCTCAACGCCATCGCTCCGGTGCTGCCCGAGCTATGGGGTGGCTCTGCCGACCTCGCCGGTTCGAACAACACCTTCATGAAGGGAGAGCCTTCCTTCCTCCCCGCGCACCGGTCCTCGTCGGCTTTCTCCGGCAACGAGTTCGGTCGCAACCTGCACTTCGGAGTGCGCGAGTTCGCGATGGGCACAGCCCTTAACGGCATCGCCGCTGACGGCCTGACCCGCCCCTATGGCGGTACGTTCTTCGTGTTCTCCGACTTCATGCGCGGTGCCGTGCGCCTGGCCGCCCTCATGGACCTGCCGGTCACCTACGTGTGGACACACGACTCTATCGGCGTGGGCGAGGACGGCCCGACCCATCAGCCGATCGAGCACCTGGCTTCCTACCGTGCGATTCCGAACCTCGCTGTCGTGCGCCCTGCGGACGCGGCTGAGACGGCAGCCTCCTGGAAGGCGATCCTCGAGCAGTCCCACCCCGCCGCCATTATCCTGTCGCGCCAGAACCTACCTAACCCCGCTCGTGGTGAAGGCACCGGTCTGGCCACCACCGAGGACCTGGCGCGCGGCGCCTACGTCCTGGCCGACACCGAGGGCACGCCCGACGTGATCCTCATGGCGTCGGGATCCGAGGTGTCCGTCGCTCTTGAGGCACGCGAAGCCCTGGCCACCGAGGGTGTGGCTGCCCGCGTCGTATCGGTCCCCTGCCTCGACTGGTTCGAGGCCCAGGATCGCGAATACCGCGATGCAGTCTGCCCCCGTCGGTGCGCGCCCGCGTCTCCGTCGAGGCCGGCCTGGCCCTGCCCTGGTACCGCTGGATCGGCGACGCTGGTCGCGCGGTGTCCATCGAGCACTTCGGTGCCTCGGCTCCCGGCGAACTCCTCTTCAAGGAGTACGGCATCGACGCCGAGCACGTGACCGCCGCCGCGAAGGAATCCATCGAGGCCGCACGGTCGTGACTTTTTAGTCACCTGATCTGACCAAGGGCTGCTGGCGCGCACTCGCGCGCCAGCAGCCCTATTCTCGTAGACATAGTGGGTCGCCCCGGCTCCCGCGCACACCGCGCGAGGTTCCGGAAGGAGCCACGGCCTCGTCCCAATTCCCAGCGAACGGAGCGTTACCTCGTGAGCAACGAGATTCCCACCCTGCGCGATCCCCAAGACCGCAGGCTTCCACGCATTTCACCACCCTGCGGCCTCGTCATCTTCGGCATCACCGGCGACCTCGCGCGCAAAAAGCTCCTGCCCGCCATCTACGACCTCGCCAACCGCGGTCTGCTCCACCCCGCCTTCTCGCTGACCGGCTTCGCACGGCGAGACTGGAGTCCGCAGGACTTCGAGGAATACGTGCGCGCCTCCATTGAAGCTCACACCCGCACCGGTTTCAACGAGGGGACGTGGAACCAGCTGCGCTCAGGCTTGCGCTTCGTGTCCGGTACATTCGACGACCCCGAGGCCTACCGCCGCCTGGCCGACACAGTCGCCGAACTCGACAGCGTGCGCGGCACCGGCGGCAACCACGCCTTCTACCTGTCGATCCCGCCGTCCTACTTCCCCGTTGTTGCCAAGCATCTGTCCGACACAGGCCTCAACAAGCGCCAGGGCCGCGAGTGGCGACGCGTCATCATCGAGAAGCCATTCGGGCACAATCTCGAGTCAGCGCGCGAACTCTCCGACGTCATCTCACAGATCTTCGACGAGCAAGACGTCTTCCGCATCGACCACTACCTGGGCAAGGAAACCGTCCAGAACATCATGGCGATGCGCTTCGCGAACGCCATGTTCGAGCCGCTGTGGAAGGCCAACTACGTCGATTCCGTGCAGATTACGATGGCTGAAGACATCGGTATCGGCACGCGCGCCGGCTACTACGACGGCATCGGCGCTGCCCGCGACATCATCCAAAACCACCTGCTCCAACTCATGGCGCTGACCGCCATGGAGGAACCCGTCCACTTCACTCCTGAGGAAATCCGCGCGGAGAAGGAAAAGGTCCTCTCGGCTGTTCGTCTGCCCGAGGACCTGGCCATCGACACCGCGCGCGGCCAGTACGCGAGCGGCTGGCAGGGCGGTGCCCAGGTGCGCGGTTACCTCGAGGAGGACGGCATCCCCGCCGACTCGACGACCGATACCTTCGCCGCGATCAAGCTCTTCGTGGACACGCGCCGCTGGGCGGGCGTTCCCTTCTACCTGCGCGCCGGCAAGCGCCTCGGTAAGCGCGTCACCGAGATCGCCGTCATCTTTAAGCGCTCCGCCCACGTGCCCTTCGGCAACTCGGCCCTCAGCGAGTCTGCTCAGAACGCGCTCGTCATCCGCGTCCAACCGGATGAGGGTCTAACCCTCAAGCTTGGCGCGAAGGTCCCGGGCACCTCGATGCAGGTGCGCGACGTCACGATGGACTTTGCCTACGGCCATGCGTTCACCGAGGACTCACCCGAGGCCTACGAGCGTCTCATCCTCGACGCGCTCGTCGGGTCCGCTCCCCTGTTCCCGCATCAGCGCGAGGTCGAAGCCTCGTGGAAGATCCTCGACCCGATCCTGTCCTTCTGGGAGACCCAGGGCCAGCCCGAACCCTACGCGCCGGGCACGTGGGGTCCCCAGTCCGCGCACGACATGCTGGCCCGAGATGGCCGTTTCTGGAGGCTCCCGTGATCATCACCCTGAAGAACACCACATCCGCCGAGGTGGCATCGCGCATCGTGGAGCTGCGCGACGAGCGCGGTGCTGCGGCCCTCAGCCGCGTCCTCACACTCCTCATCTGCGTACCCGACCTGATTGACGTCGACAATGCGATCGAAATTTCGGACGCGGTCTCGCGCGAACACCCGTGCCGCGTCATCGTCATCGTGGAACCCGACTCAAGTTCAGGTGACGCGCGCCTGAACGCCCAGATCCGCGTCGGAGATGCGGCAGGCCTGTCGGACATCATCATCCTGGAGCCGCGCGGCGAGGCAGCGTCGAACATCGATTCCCTCGTCATGCCGCTGCTCCAATCGGATACGCCGGTCGTTACCTACTGGCCGGTGACCCCGCCGGAGAATCCGGGCGAGCACCCGTTGGGTCGCCTGGCTGCCAAGCGCATCACGGATTCGCGCGCAACGCCGTGCCCGATGGAGACGCTCTCGGCCCTGTCAGCCGTCTACACTCCCGGCGACACGGACCTGGCGTGGGCGGGCGTCACTCTGTGGCGCGCGCTGCTCGCAGCCGTCGCCGAAGACTTCGACCGCCTTCCGACGTCAATCCGCGTGGCCGGCAACGCGACGCACCCCTCCCCTTTCCTGGTGGCCGCGTGGCTCCATCACCAGCTGGGCGTGCCCGTCGAGCGCGTCGTCGATGCCTCGGCGTACACGATCACGGACGTCACCTTCTTCTTTGACGACGACACGACCGTGTCCCTCTCACGTAGCGCCACCTCCTCGGTTGCACGCCTCTCGCGCCCGGGTCTCGAGGATCGCAACGTGAACCTGGCGCGCCGCTCCGTGCAGGACTCTCTCATGGAGGACTTGCGCCGCCTCGATCCCGACGTCTACTACGGCGAGCTGCTCACAACGGAGCTGCCCCGCCTTGCAGAGTACAGGGCGGAGGGCTGACTGATATGCTCACCGTTCACACGCTCGAGGTCCGCCCGACAGTCGACGCATTGAACGAGTCGGTCGGTGAGGCTTTCCTCGCGCGCCTGCGCATGCTCATCGGCGAGGCGGAGGCACCCGCACGGATCAACCTTGCTCTCTCCGGTGGCGCGGTGACGACCTCGCTGCTTCCGTCGTTGCTTCCCCGCATCGGCGAGGTCGATTGGTCGCGCGTGCGCGTGTGGCTGGTCGATGAGCGCTACGTGCCCGCTGGAGACAAGGAGCGAAACGACAACCAGGCGTGGGAGGGCTTCTTTCACGCAGCCACAGGCGTGGAGTTCGTGCGCATGCCGACCTCCGATAGCTGGGCACCGGGCGGCGGTTCCCTCGACGAGGCCCGTGCTACCTTCGCTGCCACGTGGGCCGATGTGATGGGTCAGCGTTCCTTCGATATCGCGCTCATCGGTATGGGACCTGACGGGCATATTTGCTCGCTCTTCCCGGGCCGGATCGACCTCGACGAGGCCAGCCCCATCCTGGCGATTCGCAACTCCCCCAAGCCTCCGCCCTGAGCGCATCACCGTCTCCATGCCGGTCATGCAGGCCTGCCCCGAGGTATGGCTGACGGCTGCTGGAGCGGCCAAGGCCTCGGCCCTCGGCGCTGCTTTCGCGGGAGCATCTGCCCTCGACCTGCCCGTCGCGGGCATCCTCTCCCCCACGACACGCGTCTACCTGGACGAGGCGGCAGCTTCGCAGATTGCTCTCCCGTAGGGGATCTACAGACAAATAAGGAGGCGGGATCATTGCGATCCCGCCTCTGTCACAAATTGAATTGGGCCGATGCCACACCGAGAATAGACGAGCAGAAAAGGAAGAAGAAAACGCGTTCGGGAACTAACGTGGCTCGCGGCGTTAAGAACAAATGAAACTGGCTCCCCACGCGATGGTGGGGAGCCAGGAAACGATATCGATCAGTGACGATCAACGACCGTACTTCGCCAGCAGCGCGTAGCCAACGATGCACACCAGCCAGATGAACAGCGTCCCCATGGTGATGCGGTTCAAGTTGCGCTCAGCGACACCGGAGGAGCCGGCCGACGAGGAGATGCCGCCACCGAACATATCCGACAGACCGCCGCCTTGCCCCTTGTGCATCAGGATGGTCAGGGTCAGCAGGATGCTGGTCAGGAAAATCAGCACGATCAGCACGTTGTTCAGAATGGTCACTGTGGGTCCAATTTCTATCGTGGTCACGCCCCAATTTGAGGCACATACATTTTAAGTGTATCGGAGAATGACGGTGGGGCCAACCGGCACACCGGTTGGCCCCACCTCGCTCCCGTCAGATCCGCCTCACGTGGTGAGGATGGCTAGGAGCGTTAGCTTCTCTCAGGCGTAGAAGTTCGCCATGGCGGCGAAGGAATCGGCCTTGAGAGATGCGCCGCCGACGAGACCACCGTCAACGTCGGGCTGAGCCATGAGTTCCTTGATGTTGCCCGGCTTAGCGGAGCCGCCGTACAGAATGCGGGTCGCTTCAGCGGTCTCGGCACCAAAGTCCTCGGCCAGGGCGGCGCGGATAGCACCGCACACTTCCTGGGCGTCCTCCGCAGAGGCGGTCTCACCGGTGCCAATGGCCCAGATAGGCTCGTAGGCGATGACGATCTTGGCGACCTCTTCAGCCTTCCAGCCGGCGAGGGCGGCACGGATCTGGCCGAGCACAAACTCAACGTAGGTGCCAGCCTTGCGAACCTCGAGGGCCTCGCCGCAGCACAGGATCGGGGTCATGCCCGCGTCAAAGACCTTGCGAGCCTTCGCGCCGACGAGTTCGTCGGACTCATTGTGGTACTCGCGACGCTCCGAGTGACCCATGACCACGTAGGAGACGCCGAGCTTGCTGAGCATCTCAGTGGAGATCTCGCCGGTGTAGGCACCGTTGTCGTGGATCGACACGTCCTGCGCACCGTACTTGATGCTGAGTTCGTCGGCATCAACGATGGTCTGGACGGTGCGGATGTCGGTGAACGGCGGGATGACTAGGACCTCGCACTTGGAGTAGTCATGTCCTGCATCGGACAGTGCCATTGCCAAGCCCTGAACGAGATGGTTGGCCTCGAGGTGGTCGAGGTTCATCTTCCAGTTGCCGGCCATGAGGGGGGTACGTGCCATGAGTCAGTCCTCCAGAACTGCGATACCGGGCAGAACCTTGCCCTCGAGGAGCTCGAGGGAGGCGCCACCGCCAGTGGAAATGTGGGAGAAAGTGTTCTCGTCGAAGCCGAGCAGGCGCACGGCCGCGGCGGAGTCGCCGCCACCGATGACGGAGAACATGGAACCCTTGGACAGGGCCTCCGCGACGGCGCGGGTGCCGCCGGAGAATGCCTCGAATTCAAAGACGCCCATGGGGCCGTTCCACGCGACGGTCTTGGCGGTGGCCAGCTTGTCGGCGAAAAGCTTCTGGGACTCGGGACCGATGTCAAGACCCATCTGATCGTCAGGAATGGCGTCGACCTTGACGACGGTCGCGGGCGCATCAGCCGAGAACTCGGGGGCGACAACAACGTCGACGGGCAGGACCAGGTCGACGCCGCGCTCAGCGGCCTCAGCAATGTAGCCCTTAACGGTGTCGATCTGATCAGATTCGAGCAGGGACTTACCAACCGAGTAGCCCTGTGCGGCCAGGAAGGTGAAGGCCATGCCGCCGCCAATGAAGAGCATGTCAGCCTTCTTCAGCAGGTTGGCGATGACGCCCAGCTTGTCGGAGACCTTGGAACCGCCAAGAACAACGCCGTAGGGGCGTTCAGGGTCGCCAGTCACCTTGGACAGGGACTCGATCTCCTTGAGAACGAGCAGACCAGCGGCCGAGGGCAGCAGCTTGGCAATGTCGTAGACGGAGGCCTGCTTGCGGTGGACGACACCAAAGCCGTCGGAAACGAAGGCGTCACCGAGCTTGGCGTACTCACGGGCCAGTTCTTCGCGCTCCTCGTCGACCTTGGAGGTCTCGCGGGCGTCGTAGCGGACGTTCTCGAGCAGGGCGAGATCGCCCTCACCGAGGGCTGCAACGGTCGCAGCAGCGGACTCGCCGACGACGTCGGTGGCCAGGGTGACCTTCACGCCGGAGAGTTCGGCGAGGCGCTTGGCGACGGGGGCCAGCGAGAATGCGGGGTCGACCTTGCCCTTGGGGCGACCGAGGTGGGCCAGGATGACAACCTTGGCACCGGCATCGGTCAGCGTCTTAAGGGTCGGCAGCGCCGCGCGGATACGGCCATCGTCGGTGATGACGCCGTCCTTGAGCGGAACATTGAAATCGGAACGGACCAGGACGCGCTTGCCGCGCAGGTCGCCCAGGGAGGAAATGGTCCTCATGGGGGAATCCTTTCGGTGGAAAGAAAACGAAGGTGGTGTGCGAGATGCCCGTGCACGTGCGTGCACGGGCATCTCACTGTCAGCTCATGGCTGTGTCGTCAGTGCTCTCAGGCGAGCTTGGAACCGACGAGGGCGGTGAGGCGAACGAGAGCGTTCGAGTAGCCCCACTCGTTGTCGTACCAGGACAGAACCTTGACGAGGTTGCCGATGACCTTGGTCTCGGTAGCGTCGAAGATCGAGGTGTGCGGGTCGCCCACGATGTCGGAGGAGACGATCGGATCCTCGGTGTACTTCAGAACACCCTTGAGTTCACCCTCGGCGGCGGCCTTGACGGCAGCCTTAACAGCCTCGACGGAGACCTCCTTCTTCGCGATGAAGGTGAGGTCGGTCAGGGAGCCGGTCGGGGTGGGGACGCGGACGGCGAGGCCATCGAACTTGCCGGCAAGAGCGGGCAGAACCAGGGCGACGGCCTGGGCAGCACCGGTCTTGGTGGGGATCATGTTCAGGGCCGCGGCGCGGGCGCGACGCAGATCCTTGTGGGGGGCGTCGAGGACGCGCTGGTCACCCGTGTAGGAGTGGATGGTCGTCATAATGCCGCGCTCGATGCCGAAGTTCTCCTCGAGAACCTTGGCGAGGGGGGCGAGGCAGTTGGTCGTGCAGGAGGCGTTCGACACGATGTTCATCGTGGCGTTGTCGTAGTCGGCCTCGTTCACGCCCATGACGAAGGTGCCGTCGACGTTCTTCGCGGGAGCGGAGATAACAACCTTCTTGGCACCAGCCTCGATGTGAGCCTTGGCCTTCTCACCGTCGGTGAAGAAGCCGGTGGACTCAACAACAACCTCAACACCGAGTTCGCCCCAAGGCAGGTCGGCGGGGTTACGCTGAGCGAGCACCTTGATGTGCTTGCCGTCAACGACGATACCCTCATCGTCGTAGGAGACCTCACCCTGGAAGCGGCCCGTGATCGAGTCGTACTTCAGCAGGTGAGCGAGGGTCTTGTTGTCGGTCAGGTCGTTCACGGCGACGATCTCGATGTCCGCGCCCTGCTCGAGGGCGGCGCGGAAGAAGTTACGGCCGATGCGGCCGAAGCCGTTGATGCCAACGCGGGTGGTCACTATGGTTCCTCCTGCTCGTGCCCCTCACAGGGCACGGTTTTCGATGCAACCGGGCGTGCAGGTTGCCAGCCCGGCCCGCAGGTTTCTGCGGTTCCAGCACTTCCTAATTTACACCCGAAAGCGGACTCTGTCACACCCCAATTTAGAAATTCGCACGTGGGGTAATTCTCGTTTGAACTGGGACGAACGTAACAGAGGCGAAATCTTTAGTCTTCTTCGAGCATATCGAGGGTGAGCGCGGATTCTGTATCGGGAATACCTCGTTCGTGTGCGACCTTGTCGGCGAGGGCCAGGAGGCGGCGGATTCGCCCCGCGACAGCATCCTTGGTCAGGGGCGGATTCGTGTGCTTGCCAAGCTCCTCAAGGGAGGCCTGCTTGTACTGGAGGCGCAGGGTTCCCGCCTCGAGCAGGTGGGCGGGCACATCATCCCCAAGAATCTCGAAGGCGCGCTCGACGCGAGCACCGGCGGCGACAGCAGCTCGGGCGGAGCGGCGCAGGTTCGCGTCGTCGAAGTTGGCCAATCGATTGGCACTGCCTCGAGCCTCGCGACGTTCGCGGCGCTCCTGCCAGGCCTCAAAGGTCTGAGGTGCCCCCATTGCGGAAATCAGGGTTCCGATTGCGTCCGAATCGCGGACGGACACGCGGTCGGTACCGCGTACTTCCTTCGAGCGAGCAGCTGCCCCGAGCTTGCGTGCACAGCCGACCATCGCGAGAGCGACCTCTGGACCAGGGCACGTGATTTCGAGGGAAGAGGAGCGTCCGGGTTCCATGAGGGAGCCACGAGCAAGGAATGCACCACGCCAGATGGCTGCGGCTTCGGCTGTGCCCGACGCGACAAGGACGGGAGGAAGCCCGCGCACGGGGCGGCGCATGGAGTCGACCAGGCCCGTCATGCGCGCAAGCTCGTCTGCTTTGTGGACAACGCGCACGACGTAGCGCTTGCCTCGGCGCAGGGAGGAACCGGAAACGACGACGACGGAGGAATCGGCGTTATAGAGCGCCTGGAGGTAGCCCCGAAGGCGACGGGCGGCCACGGGTGAGTCGAGCTCAGCCTCGACGAGGATGCGCCCGCCCACGAGGTGGAGTCCCCCGGCGAAACGCAGCGTCGCGCTCACTTCGGCGGCCACCTCGGAAGGGGTTGTGATGATGGCGCGCGCGAGTTCGTCCTTCATGTCTGATGTCAGGGACACTGATTCTCCCAGCGATGTGATGTCGTTTGTCAGCGGGCAACAGCTTCTAAGGTAACCACGTTTCGGCCTGGCCGACCTCACCGAGGAAGCCGTCGAACGCATCACGCAGCGCTGCGGCGAGGCGCAGGGGGTCGTGGTGCGGGGCACCGTCACCGGTGCGCACCTGGCGCAGGAGCACGCGGGCGCCCAACTCCTCGGCGGCAACGATCAGGTCGTCAATGTCATCACAGGCGGTGGGGTCAGCGACGACGACGTCGAGTTTGAGGGCGGGCGCGTATTCGCGTAGAACACGCACGTGGTCTGCTGTGGACATGGTGTCGGTTTCACCGCGCTGGCGGGCGAGATTGAGCACGAGCGCGCGGTGTGCGTCGGTCGTGGCCAGAGCTCGGTTAATCTCGGGGACAAGCAGATGCGGGATAACGGAGGTGTACCAGGAGCCGGGACCCAAGACAACCCAGTCGGCCTCGGAGATGGCGTCGATGACGGCGGCGGGAACCTCGGGAGTCTCGGGGATGATACGCACATGCTCAACGGTGCCAGGCGCAATGGCGACCTTGCACTGGCCGGAAACGACGTAGCAGCGTCCGCCGTCATTCATGTCGGCTTCAATATCGATGGGGGTGGTCGCCATGGGCAGGACACGACCTTGCGCGCCGAGCAGGCGCCCGACCCAGTCGAGTCCTTCAACCGGGTCGTCGAGGAGCTGCCAGAGTCCAGAGATGATCAGATTACCGAGCGCGTGTCCATTGAGGGGACCAGTCGTGTCCAGGCGCAGCTGCATGACGTCGCGCCAGGTGAGTCCCCATTCGGATTCTTCACAGAGGGAGGCCAGGGCCATGCGCAGGTCGCCCGGGGGCAGGATCGTCATTTCCTGGCGGAGGCGACCGGAACTACCGCCGTCGTCGGCGACGGTGACGACAGCCGTCAGGGCGCGGGTGATATGTCGGAGGGCCCTCAGGGTGGCGGACAGGCCGTGTCCGCCACCGAGGGCGACGATGGACTGGCCGGATTCTCCTCGTTGAACCCAGCCAGCAGCATCAAGATAGGGCATTACTCTCTCCCAATGTCGCGGTGCATGACGCGCACCGAATGTCCGTGCTCGCGCAGGCGCTTGGCGATGGCCTCGGCGCAGGCAACGGAGCGGTGCTTTCCGCCCGTGCATCCGATGGCAATCGTGACGAATGGCTTCAATTCTGCCAGATAGCCGGTGAGCATGGGGGCCAAAAGATCCGCATAGCCCAGAGCGAATCGCGTGCGCCGGGCTGGGAGAGGACGTAGTCGGCCACGGCCTGGTCTTTTCCGGTGAGATGACGCAGTTCATCAACCCAGTAGGGGTTCTTCAGGAAGCGCACGTCGACGACGTGATCGGCGTCGAGGGGCAGGCCGTGCTTGAATCCGAAGGATTCGACGGTGACCTGGAGGGGGCGTTGCTCCCCCGCCACGATGTCGCGGATGCGACGCGTGAGATCGTGGACGCTCATGTCGGAGGTGTCAATGACCTCGTCGGCTGCGCGGCGCAGGGGCGCGAGGAGGCGCTTTTCGGCCTTGATGCCATCCATGAGGGTGCCGGCACCCTGGAGGGGATGGGGGCGTCGATTGGATTCGTAGCGGCGCACGAGGGTTTCGGGACTGGCCTCGAGGAAAATGACGCGGTAGACAATGCCCGCGCCCTTGAGCTGTTCGAGAGTGGCGTCCAGAGTGCGGAAGAAGGTACGCGAGCGCACGTCGACACCGACGGCCAGGCGGTGCACGCCGGCTGCGGGGTCGTTCGACATCATGCCGACCAGCGCGGGAAGCATCGTCGGGGGCAGGTTGTCAACGACGTACCAGTCGAGGTCTTCCAGTGCACGGGCGGCACCGGTTCGTCCGGCACCCGAGTAGCCGGTGATGATGAGGACTTCGTTGGATGCGCGGAGTTCGAAGCGCGTACGGGCGGCGTCACGCACGGGGATGCCCTCGGGGAAGGTGCGCGGGTTCTCCTCCCTCGTGGACGAGGCCGTGGCGTCGGTCGGTCGGGGCGCGCCGCCTGGTGCGTGGTCGGTCATGATGTCCTCCTTGGGAGTGCGGTGAGTGCGTAGGGATGTCTGATTAGCTGGGGTTCTGTGCGTCGTCAAATGGTGATGGCCGCCGCTGCGCGGCGGGCGATGACACGCGATTCCTTGGGCGTAGTGGCGGTGACTGCGACGACGCCAACGCGGCGGCCAGAACGACTGATCGGCTTGCCGAAGATACGAACGATGTCGGCGGTAGCCAGGGCTGTGGCGACGCCGCGGTAGGCAGGGGTATCAATCGCGCGGGTGGACTTGATGACAGCGGAAGCACCCGGAGAGGCCAGCGCGGTGGAGGTGGGCAGGCCGAGGATCGCGCGCGCGTGCAATTCAAATTCGGACTGTGCCTGCGTCGCCATGGTGACCATGCCCGTGTCGTGGGGACGCGGAGAGAGTTCGGAGAACCACACGTCGTCGCCACGCACGAAGAATTCGACGCCGAAGAGTCCCAGGCAGGGGCCGTTGCCAGCCTGCGCGAGCGCATCGGTGACGGCCTTGGCCATTGTGCAGGCCCGTTCCAGGGCGGTTTCGCTCATGGCCATGGGCTGCCAGGATTCGACGTAGTCGCCATCTTCCTGGCGGTGCCCGATAGGCGCACAGAAGCTCGTCGTGACCGTGCCCGAGGCAGCGTCCCAGGAGCGCACGGTCAGCAGGGTGATCTCGTAGTCGAAGTCGATGCCTTCCTCGACGATGACGACACCCGTAGTCGCACGCGCGTCCTGCTCGGCGTGAGTCCACGCGGACGTGGCCTGCTCGGGGCCGGTCACGCGGGACTGGCCGTGTCCGGAGGAGGACATCGTTGGCTTGACGAAAGCTGGGTAGCCGATCTCGTCAAGTGCGGCGGCCAGCTCAGCTGCGCTATGCGCGAAGCGGAAAGCCGAGGTGCGCACGCCGGGCAGGGACGCGGCGAGGGTGCGGATGCGCTGGCGGTCCATCGTGGCCTGGACGGCGAAGGCGTTGGGAACGACGCGTACACCGCGTTCCTCCGAGGCGCTCAAGCAGTCAGTGGCAATGGCCTCTACCTCGGGGACAATGAGGTCGACGTCACTCTCGTCTAGAATGGCGCTCAGCGCAGCCGGATCACTCATGTCGAAGACGCGTGACTGGTCCGCGACCTGCATCGCGGGGGCATTGCCGTAGGAGTCGCACGCGATGACGGTGCACCCGTAGCGTTGCAGGGCGATCGTCACCTCCTTGCCGAGTTCGCCAGAACCCAGCAGCAGCACGCGCGCCGGCAACGGCAGGGGAAGCGTCAGTGTCATGGTGTGTCCTCCCTCGACGATGTGACTAGCCTATCGCGGATCGTAGCCGCGAGGGCGGGTCCCACGCCCTTGACCTCGGCAATCTGCTCGACGGAAGCCTCCCGGATCCGCTTGACAGAGCCGAATGCTTGAGCAGTGCGGCCTGGCGTGCGGGTCCAAGCCCTGGGATGGAATCGAGGACCGAGCGACGCTGCGCCTTCGAGCGGCGCTTGCGATGCTTCGTGATCGCGAAGCGGTGGGACTCATCGCGCAGGTACTGCAGGAGGTAGAGAGCCTCCGAGGTGCGCGGCAGAATGAGGGGGAACTCATCGCCTGGGATCCACACCTCTTCCAGGCGCTTGGCCAGGCCGACGACGGGCACGTCCGCGCCCACCGCGTCCAGGGCTGCTCGCGCGGCGTTGACCTGAGGTAGACCGCCGTCCACAACGACCAAGTCGGGTCGGTACGAGAAGCGTTTGGGGCGTCCCGTCACCGCGTCGATCGGGCCGGAGGCGTAGGCGACGCCGTCCTCATCCTCCCCGTCGACGCCGGCTTCCTCAGCGAGGAGGCGGGAGAAGCGGCGGGTGAGGACCTCGTTCATCGCGCTCGTATCGTCGGGGGTTCCGTTGCCGTCCTCGCCGCGGATGTTGTAGGTGCGATAGGCGTCCTTACGTGGCATGCCGTCTTCGAAGACGACCATCGAGGCGACCTGGTTTTCGCCACCCGTGTGCGAGACGTCGTAGCATTCGATGCGCAGGGGCGCGCTGGGCAGGTCGAGGTTCTCCGCGAGCTGCTCCAACGCCTTCGAGCGCGCCGTAATGTCACCTGCACGCTTCGTGCGATGCAGGGCGAGGGCTTGCCGGGCGTTCTCCGTGACCGTCTCCATGAGTTGTGCCTTCGGACCGCGCTTGGGCACGTGCACAGACACGGACGCACCGCGCGCCTGCCCCAGCCAGCTCGCAATCGTCTCCTGATCCTCGGGCGCGACAGAGACCAGCACTTCGCGTGGAATCGCCGAGGTGGGAGTGTGCGCAACGTCGTCCACGCTCACGGCCGCCACCTTCATGCCTTTCCCAGCCCCGGCCTCGTCCGGTGAAGCAGACGAATACACCTGCTCGAGGAGGCGCGACATGAGGGCAGCATCGTCTGCGCCGTCGACACGCTCGATGACCCAGCCGCGCGTTCCTCGAATGCGCCCGCCGCGCACATGAAAAACATGAACGGCAGCGTCGAGGTCGTCGCTGACGAGCGCGAACGCATCCGCGTCCGCCCCGTCATCGAGCACCACAGCGTTACGCTCCAGCACCGTGCGCAATGCCAGGACATCGTCACGCAGCTTCGCCGCACGCTCGAAATTCAGCTCCGCCGAGGCCTGGCGCATCTGCGCCTCCAGGTCGCGAATCACCGGCCCGGTGCGCCCCTCCATGAACTGACACAGCCCATCGGCAAGCTCGCGATGCTCCTCCATCGACACGCGTCCCACGCACGGGGCCGCACACTTGTCGATATAGCCGAGCAAGCAGGGCCGTCCCTGCGCCTTCGCGCGCTGAAACACGCCAGTCGAACACGATCGCATCGGGAAGACGCGCAGCAGCTGATCGATCGTCTCGCGAATCGCCCACACCTGCGTGTACGGGCCGAAATACCGCGAGCCGGCCCGCTTGCGCTCGCGGGTCACCTGCACGCGGGGGGAAACGCTCCCCCATCGACACCGCCAGGTACGGGTAGGACTTATCGTCCTTAAACATGACGTTGAAGCGCGGATTGAACTCCTTAATCCACGTGAACTCCAGAGTCAGCGCCTCCACCTCGGAACGCACGACGGTCCACTGAACGGCGCTCGCGGTCGTCACCATTTGCTGGGTGCGCGGATGGAGATTCGCCAGGTCCTGGAAGTAGTTAGTCAGGCGATTGCGCAGGTTTTTGGCCTTGCCGACGTATATGACGCGGCCTTGAGGGTCGGAGAAGCGGTAGACGCCCGGCGAGGTCGGAATGTCCCCCCGTGCGGGGCCTGTACGTCGAAGGATCTGCCACATTCCCAGGGTACGAGGCCGGGGCTGGGAGTGCCCGGCACCCACATTGGGCGTGCTCTATGTCATGAAACCTTTGAATGATGAAACCAATGCACGCGCGCACCACCCGTAGGCATATACTGAGCTTGGTTGCGAATTGACCGATTCTTGACCATTGAGTACATCTCTCTCACAAAGAAGGACGTTCATGTTCACCTCCATCCAAGAGGTCGCAGACTTTATCTCCGAGCAGAACATTGAACTCGTCGACGTGCGCTTCTGCGACGTCCCCGGTGTTCAGCAGCACTTTACGATCCCCGTGAGCGAATTCCTGGACGCCGCTTGTCGGACGGACTCATGTTCGACGGCTCCTCGGTGCGCGGATTCACCGCCATCCACGAGTCCGACATGAAGCTCATCCCGGACATCTCCTCCGCCTTCGTCGACCCGTTCCGTGATCGTAAGACCCTGGTCGTCAACTTCTCGATCGTTGACCCCTTCACCGACGAACCTTTCTCGCGCGATCCGCGCCAGGTGGCTGCCAAGGCCGAGGCCTACCTGCGCTCGACCGGCATCGCGGACGAGTGCTTCATCGGTGCCGAGGCCGAGTTCTACCTCTTCGATGACGTGCGCTACCAGGTCACCCCGCACAACACGTTCTTCTCCGTCGACTCCCCCGAGGCCTACTGGAACACCGGTCGCGCAGAAGAGGGCGGAAACATGGGCTACAAGGTGCCCATCAAGGGCGGCTATTTCCCCGTTTCCCCCGCCGACAAGTACGCGGACGTGCGCGACGAAATGAGCCGCCTCCTCGAGCAGGTCGGCCTGACGATCGAGCGCGCCCACCACGAGGTCGGCTCGGGCGGTCAGCAGGAGATCAACTACCGCTTCGCGACACTGCAGACAGCGGCCGACGACATGATGAAGTTCAAGTACGTCATCAAGAACGCGGCCCTCGAGTTCAGCCATTCCGCGACCTTCATGCCCAAGCCCCTGTTCGGTGACAACGGCTCGGGCATGCACACGCACATGTCCCTATGGAAGAACGGCGAACCCCTCTTCTACGACGAGCGTGGCTACGGCTCCCTGTCCGACACGGCCCGCTGGTTCATCGGCGGCCTACTGGAGCACGCCCCCGCGCTGCTTGCCTTCACGAACCCGTCGGTGAATTCTTTCCGCCGCCTGGTGCCCGGCTTCGAGGCCCCGATCAACCTCGTGTACTCGGCGCGCAACCGCTCCGCGTGCATCCGCATCCCTGTAACAGGCACCTCCCCGAAGGCCAAGCGCGTGGAGTACCGCGTTCCGGACCCGAGTGCGAACCCCTACCTGGCATTCTCCGCATGCCTCATGGCGGGCATCAACGGCATCAAGCGCCGCATTGAGCCGGCAGCTCCCATCGACAAGGATCTCTACGAGCTGCCTCCGGCCGAGTATCAGGACATCGCAAAGCTGCCCAGCTCGCTCGAGGCCGCCCTGGACGCGCTGCGCGAGGACCACGAGTTCCTCACCGAGGGTGACGTCTTCACCCAGGATCTCATCGACACCTGGCTGGACTACAAGGAAACCAACGAGGTCGCCCGATGCGCGCCTACGTGCACCCCTACGAGTACCAGATGTACTACGACCTGTGATCTAATCGTCACTTGAGCGGCCCCTGCCCCATTTTTGGCGCAGGGGCCGCTCGTTACCCGATAGACTCACCTCTAGACCTATTGTTCAGTCTTTGAACCGACATCCGGAGGACACGATGAAGCGCATGCGCGACGGCTCCTACACGATTAAACCGGCCTACAAGGTCGGAGAACACGACATCATCCCCGACATGCTGGCCAATCGGGCTATCAAGTTCCCGAATCAGGTCGTCCTCGAGCAGCGCTCCTCCGTCGGCGCCACGCGTTCCCTCACTGCGGGCGAGCTCCAGCGCCAGGTCGAGTACACCGCCTGCGGTCTCATCGGCCTCGGCGTCAAGTCAGGTCACGCGGTCGCAATCCTGGCCCCAACCTCGTACGAATGGCTCCTCCTCGATCTCGCCCTCCTTTCGATCGGCGCGATCACTGTGCCGATCTATGAGTCCGATTCCGCATCCCAGATCGAGCACATCCTCACCGACGCCCACGTAACCCGCGTCTTCACGGCCACCACTCAGCAAGCCGAACTCGTGCGCTCGGTCCGCCCCTCGTTCACTCATGCCGTCGACTCCTTCGACCAGGGAGCCATTCGTAAGATCGCGCGCGCCGCGACCGACGTGACCATCAAGGACGTCGAGAAGCGCCGCGCCACCGTGTCCTCCTCCAGCATCGCGACCATCATTTATACCTCCGGCACGACCGGGAACCCCAAGGGCGTGGCTCTCACCCACGCGAACTTCGTTGCGACCAGTGAGGGTGCGCGCCAGGTGCTCGGCGATGTCATCGACTCTCCCGAGACCCGGCTCCTGCTCTTCCTGCCCGTCGCACACGTGCTCGCCCGCCTTGTCATGTACGTCATCCTCTCCGGTCAAGGCGTGCTCGGTTTCTCCCCCCAACATCAAGAACCTGCTGCCAGATATCAAGGCTTTCAAGCCCTCCGTGCTCCTCGTCGTGCCACGCGTCTTGGAGAAGGTCTACAACGCGGCCTCCTCCAATGCGGGCGGCGGCATCAAGGGGCGCATGTTCGCGTGGAGCGCCAAGCAGGCCCGCGCCTATTCTCTCGCTTCGGAGAAGACGTTTGGCCCAGGTCCCTTCAAGAAATCCGCCACGGCATCGCCGACGCGCTCGTCCTGAAGAAGATCCGCTCGATCCTCGGCCCGAACCTGCGCTACATCGTCTCCGGCGGTGCCCCTCTGGCCACCGATCTCGCCCACTTCTACGCGGGCATGGGCATCACTCTGCTCCAGGGCTACGGCCTGAGCGAGACGACCGGCCCGATCGCCGTCCAGCACATCGGCAAGAACCCCGTCGGCGGCGTTGGCTTGCCCCTGCCCGGTAACTTCATCAAGATCGCCAAGGACGGCGAAATCCTTGTGCGCGGCCAGTCCGTCATGCCCGGCTACTACCACCTGCCCGAGCAGACCGCCGAGGTTATGCCCGACGGCAAGTGGTTCCACACGGGTGACCTGGGGTCGATCGACCGCAAGGGCCAGCTGACCATCACGGGCCGCAAGAAAGAACTCATCGTCACTGCGGGCGGCAAGAACGTCTCCCCCGAGGTCCTCGAGGATTCTCTGGCCACTCACCCCCCTCATCGCCAACGTCATCGTGGTGGGCGACCAGCGCCCCTACGTCGGTGCCCTCTTCACCCTCGACGCCGACATGCTGCCCGACTGGCTGGCCAAGCACGGCCTGCCGCAGTGCTCGCCCACCGAGGCGGCCGAGCTGCCGGCGGTCCGCGAGTCCCTCGAGAAGGCAGTCGAGCGCGCCAACAAGGCCGTCTCCCGCGCTGAATCGATCCGCAAGTTCCGCATCATCGACGCCACCTTCACCGTCGAGAACGGCTACGTCACACCGTCGATGAAGCTGCGCCGCCGCAAGGTACTGGCCGACTACGCCTACGAGGTCGATGCCTGTACGGCGGCCCGATTTCTGCGAAGCCTGCGAAGAGGCGTGGTTTCTTTGCTCGCTTCACAAAGAACTGATCCCCTACACGAGCGGCATACATTCACCCCACGAAAGGACCGCAATGACGGTACGCAGGCTCGCCGATGGCTCATGGGAGTCGATTGCGACGCGAGAAGCCACCGAGGATATGAACCTCCCGAAGATGCTGCACCAGCGCGTGGAGCGCCACCCCGGCCAGTTCGCGATCGAGCGTCGCTCGAACGTGGGTGCCTGGCGCAAGGTGACGATGGAGAGCTTCCTGGCGGAAGTGGATTCCATCGCGCGCGGCCTCATCGGCATCGGCCTCGAGCCGGGTGACCACCTCGCGATTTTGGCTCCCACCTCCTACGAGTGGGCCCTCATCGACGTGGCTGCCTTGTCCTGCGGTGCGATCACCGTGCCTATCTACGAGACGGACTCGGCTCAGCAGATCGCGCACATCCTGGCTGACGCAGACGTGCGCATCGTCATCACGGCGACCACACAGCAAGCCGAGCTGGTGGAATCCGTGCGCACGGAGGGCGTCCGCTATATTTTCTCCCTTGATCGGGGTGCCGAGCGTGTCCTGACGAGTGCCGCGCGGGGCGTGAGCGTCGAACAGGTGCGCAAGCGTACCAACGCTGTGACGCTCAGCGACGAAGCGACGATCATCTACACGTCGGGGACGACCGGCATGCCCAAGGGTGTGGTTCTCACGCACGGGAACTTCATCTCACCGATGCTGCAGGCTTACGACTTTCTGCCTGTCCTCATCAACGACCCGAAGTCACGCTCCCTGCTCTTCCTGCCGGTCGCCCACGTGCTCGCGCGATTCGTCATGTACTGCCTGCTCGCGGGCCAGGGTATCACCGCGTTCTCTCCGGACACCCGCAATCTGGTTGACGACATTGCGTCGTTCAAGCCAACAATGCTCCTCGTCGTCCCGCGCGTCATGGAAAAGGTCTACAACGCTGCTGCTGCTAAGGCAGGCGGCGGCATGAAGGGCCGCATGTTCGCCTGGGCCGCCAAGCAGGCGCGTGCCCTGTCCAAGGCCTCCGCCTACGTGGACTCTCCCCTGCCGGAGTCGGCGGTCGCAGGACCCGGCCCGGACACGACCCCTATACCGGATGCCTCGGCGATGCCTTCCCCCCGGCCCGTCGACTGCTCTGAAGCTGCGCGGCCGCATCGCCGATGCCCTCGTTCTGTCGAAGGTTCGGGCGATCCTCGGCCCGAACCTGCACACGATCATCTCGGGCGGCGCTCCCCTGGCCCTTGACCTGGCGAACTTCTATCGAGGCCTGGGCATCACCCTCCTGCAGGGCTACGGCTTGTCCGAGACGACCGGTCCGATCTCCGTGGAAACGCCGCAGGATTTCCCTCCGGACTCGGTGGGCTTCCCCTGGCCGGGCAACCAGATGATGATCGCCCCCGACGGTGAGCTCCTCGTGCGTGGCATCTCCGTGTCGAAGGGCTACCATAACCTGCCCGAGGCTACGGCTGAGTCCTTCGTCGACGGATGGTTCAAGACGGGCGACCTCGCCTCCATCGACGACCGTGGTCACCTGCGCATCACGGGACGCAAGAAAGAACTCATCGTCACTGCGGGCGGCAAGAACGTGTCCCCCGAGATTCTCGAAGAGTCCCTCTCGACGCACCCGCTCATCGCGAACATCATCGTCGTCGGTGACAACCGCCCCTACATTGGCGCGCTCATCGCCCTCGACACGGAAATGCTGCCCGAGTGGCTGGCCACTCACGGTCTGCCCGTCGTGGATGCCGCACAGGCCGCGAACCTGCCCGAGGTGCGTGAGTCGTTGGAGAAGGCGATTGCCCGCGCCAACAAGGCGGTGTCGCGTGCCGAGTCGATCCGCCGCTACCGCATCGTCAATGCGGCCTTCACCGTCGAGAACGGCTACATGACGCCTTCCCTCAAGCTCAAGCGCCGACGCGTCCTGGCCGACTACGCGGACGAGGTCGACGCTCTCTACGCCTCGGGTGAGGCCGCGAAGACCCAGAAGAACCAGGAGTAGCCCGGCCACCCGCCCGGGAGCACCCGCACACACGAAGCGGCCCCGACCTCGTTCATTGACGAGGTCGGGGCCGAGTCGCGCGCGAGGACTCCCCTAGTCGGCGGTGTTGCGGCCCACGACGAAGGCACCGAACACCGCGAGGAGGACCGCCACGCCCATGACGGGCAGCGGAATCCAGAACAGCGTGCGCCGAGTGATCTCCAGGGCGGCCGAGGCGGCAATACCAAAAAGCAGGAAAGTGTGGAAAGCACGAGACCACAGGAAGCCATCGCTGTCGCCGCTCCACAACATAAACAGCGACATCATCACGCATACAGCGACGACCGCATAGATCGCGATGACCGTGCCCAACTGCCACACGTGACGGGCCTCCGCCTGGCCGAGCACACACAGGCTCATATTGCCCAGGCCGGCGACAAACCCGCAGGACAAGCCGTAGACGCGGCTGCGTCCAGCCGAGCGGGCCGCGAGCGCCTTAAGCGTGAGCGAGCCGGCCACGACCATGAGGGCAATCACCAGCAGGTGAACCCAGGAGGGCCAGTAGTAGGCGAAGCCGTACAAACCGTAAGCGGGGAGCATGAGGCTCATCCTAGCGGTTCCTACGAATCAGCGGCATCACGCTGAGCTTCCTTCGCGAGAACCTCGGCGAGGTACTGGCCGGTGAAGGATTCTTCCACGGTCGCAACCTGTTCGGGTGTTCCCTCGGCGACGACCGTGCCTCCGCCTGCACCGCCTTCGGGACCCATGTCGATGATCCAGTCGGCGCTCTTGATGACGTCCAGGTTGTGCTCGATGACGATGACCGTGTTGCCCTTGTCGGCAAGGACTGCAGCACGAGAAGGAGCTTGCGGATGTCTTCGGAGTGCAGGCCGGTCGTGGGTTCGTCGAGCACGTACACGGTGCGTCCCGTCGAGCGTCGCTGCAGCTCGGAAGCAAGCTTGACGCGCTGCGCCTCGCCGCCCGACAGTGTCGTCGCGCTCTGGCCGAGGCGCACGTAGCCCAGGCCAACCTCGACGAGCGTGTTGAGGTGACGGGCGATGCGCGAGATCGGCGCGAAGAACTGTGCGGCCTCCGCGATCGGCATGTCGAGTACGTCGGCGACGGTCTTGCCCTTGTACTCGACCTCCAGGGTTTCGCGGTTGTAGCGAGCACCGTGGCAGACCTCGCAGGGTACGTACACGTCGGGCAGGAAGTTCATTTCGATCTTCAGGGTGCCGTCGCCCTTACAGGACTCGCAGCGTCCGCCCTTGACGTTGAAGGAGAAGCGTCCCGGGCCGTAGCCGCGCACCTTCGCCTCCTGTGTTTCGGCAAAAAGCTTGCGGATCTGGTCCCACACGCCCGTGTAGGTCGCTGGATTCGAGCGCGGCGTCCGACCGATCGGGCTCTGGTCTACGTGCACGACCTTGTCGAGCTGTTCGATGCCCGTGATCGTGCGGTGGCGGCCGGGCACCATGCGCGCGCCGTTGAGGCGCGATGCCAGCGTGCGGTAGAGGATGCCATTCACCAGCGTCGACTTGCCCGAGCCAGACACGCCGGTGACGGCAGTGAGCACGCCGAGCGGGAACGACACATCGATGTTCTTCAGGTTGTTTTCGCGCGCGCCCTTGACCGTGACGACGCGCTTCTTATCGGCCGGGTGTCGCGTCGGCGGCAGAAGAATACGGCGCTTGCCCGACAGGTACTGTCCGGTGAGCGACTTGCTGTTCTTCAGCAGTTCGGAGAGAGGCCCCGAGTGAACGACCCAGCCGCCCGTCTCACCCGCGCCGGGACCGATATCCACGATCCAGTCGGCAGCCTCCATCGTCTCCTCGTCGTGTTCAACGACGATGAGCGTGTTGCCCAGGTCGCGCAGGCGCTCGAGCGTCGCGATGAGCTTGCGGTTGTCGCGCTGGTGTAGACCGATGGAGGGCTCGTCGAGGACGTAGAGGACACCGACGAGGCCGGAGCCGATCTGCGTGGCCAGGCGGATACGCTGTGCCTCGCCTCCCGACAGTGTGCTCGCACCGCGAGAGAAGCGTCAGGTAGGTCAGGCCCACGTCAACGAGGAAGGCCAGGCGTGCCTCGATCTCGGTGAGGATGGGTGCCGCGATAGCGCGCGCACGCTGCTCGAGTTCGACGGTCGCGAGGAACTCACGTGCCTCCGAGATGGACATGTCGGACAGTTCGGCGATCGACTTGTCCCCGATACGCACTGCCAAGACCTCCGGCTTCAGGCGCGCGCCCTCGCACGTCGGGCACGGAATCTCACGCATGTAGGAGTCGAGCTTCTCGGACACAGCCGCAGACTCGGTCTCCTCGCGCTTACGCTCAATATAGTTGACCGCGCCCTCGAAGCCCGTCGTGTAAGAGCGCTCGCGGCCCCAGCGGTTGCGGAACTTGACGGTGACCTCGTAGTCCTTGCCGTACAGGACGGCGTTCTTGACCTTCTTGGGCAGGGACTTCCACGGCGTTCCCATTGCGAAACCAAGCTCCTTGGACAGGGACTCCAGGAGCTTCTTGTGGTACTTGAAGTTCGAGTTCCAGGGAATGACAGCACCGTCGGCCAGCGAAAGTTCCTCGTCGGGGACGACCAGCTCGGGATCCACCTCAAGGCGGAAGCCAAGTCCCGTGCAGTCCGGACACGCGCCGTAGGGGGCGTTGAAGGAGAAGGTGCGCGGCTCGATCTCGTCGAGGGTCAGAGGGTGGTCGTTGGGGCAGGCGCGCTTCTCGGAGAAACGGCGGCGGCGCTCCGGGTCGTTCTCGTCCAGGTCAACGCAGTCGATGACGACGAGGCCATCGGACAGGCGCAGGGCGGTCTCGACGGAGTCGGTGAGGCGCTGGCGCATGCCGTCGCGCACGACAAGGCGGTCGATGACGACCTCGATCGTGTGCTTGAGCTTCTTCTCCAGCTTGGGGGCGTTCTCGAGGCGCACGGCCTCGCCGTCGATGATCGCGCGTGTGTAGCCCTCGGAGCGTAGTTCGTCAATAAGGTCCTGATACTCACCCTTGCGGCCGCGCACGACCGGGGGAGAGGACCTGGAAGCGCGTGCCCTCGTCCATTGTGCGCACGCGGTCGACGATCTGCTGGGGGGTCTGTGCCTGAATGCGCGCCCCGCACTCGGGGCAGTGCGCGACGCCGGCACGCGCGTAGAGCAGACGCAGGTAGTCGTGGATCTCGGTGATTGTACCGACCGTCGAGCGCGGGTTGCGCGACGTCGACTTCTGGTCGATGGAGACGGCGGGCGACAAGCCTTCAATGAAGTCAACATCCGGCTTGTCCATCTGGCCGAGGAACTGACGCGCGTAGGAGGACAGGGACTCGACGTAGCGACGCTGCCCCTCGGCGAAAATCGTATCAAAGGCGAGAGAGGACTTACCGGATCCGGACAGGCCGGTGAAGACGATCATGGAGTCGCGGGGCAGCTCGAGGCTCACGTCCTTGAGGTTGTGTTCGCGGGCACCTTGGATGATTAGCTTGTCATGCACCCTTTGATCCTATCCGTCCCCTAGGCAAAATCGCGGATCAGGGCTAGTGTTATGCGTATGGCATACTACGCAGTCGAATACGTTTATAACCCCTCCATGACCGAGACGATGGACGAGGTCCGCCCGACTCACCGCGCGTTCCTGTCCAGTCTGCTCGAACAGGGAATCAACGTCGCGTCCGGCCCCCCCTCGCTGGTGAGGTTCCCGGCGCGCTGATTCTCATCAACGCCGAGAGCCAGGCCGACGTCGAGCAGATTCTCAATCAGGATCCCTTCTACGTCGCCGAGGTCATCCAGGCTCGTCTCATCCGCGAGTGGAATCCCGTCATCCGGGTGTTTTGAGTCGCTTCCACGCACGAGGCCGGGGCGGGGTTCTTCCCGCACCGGCCTCATGTCGTGTCCGCCTGACTATTACTCGAGCGAGCGGGCGAATTGTCGGGCGTAACAGATGCGCTGAGCGACTTCAATGAGGAAGGCGGCACCCGCACCGACGCACAGGATGAGGAACCACTCATGCGTGGTCGGTGCCACGGTTGAGAAGAAGTGGCGAACGGGCGGGATCAAAACGCCGCCGACGGTTGCGGACGTGACGGCCACGAGCAGAACCCACTTCCATAGGGACAGCGGTCGCGACGTGATGACCAGCAGCCAGATTGCGCCAAGCATCAGCGAGAGGATCGCCGCCGTCGACTCGCGGTTCTGCGGGCCATCAGCAATGCCGAAAGCGGTCAGCGCGGCAGCCGCCAGGATGACGCCCGTCGGCATCGCCAGGGACAGCGTGCGCTTGAGGAATCCAGGCACGTAGCGACGCGGGTTAGGGGCCACAGCGCCAGGAAGAACGCCGGGATACCGATCGTCAGGGAGTCGATGTAGCTGAACTGGCGCGGCAGGAACGGGTAGCGCCAGCCAACCAGTGCGGTCACGATCACAAGAACAGCCGCATAGGTAGTCTTGGCCAGGAACAGCGAGGAGACGCGCTCCATGTTCGCAATGATGCGGCGGCCCTCTGACAAGACGCCCGGCAGGACCGAGAACTTCGAGTCGACGAGGACGATCTGCGCAACCGCCTTCGTGGCCTGCGTGCCGTTGCCCATTGCGATACCGAGGTCGGCATCCTTGAGCGCGAGGGCGTCGTTGACGCCATCGCCCGTCATCGCAACGCAGTGCTCGCGGGCCTGCAGAGCTGCGACCATCGCGCGCTTCTGTTCGGGCGTGACGCGGCCAAACACGTCATGCTTCTCAATTGCGTCGATGAACTCCTCCGAATGCAGGTCTTCGGGCAGGTCGCGTGCGTCCATGAGGCGGGCGGGCAAACCATCGGGAGCCGTCAGCCCAGCCTGGGCAGCCAACGCGCCGACCGTTGTCGGGTTGTCGCCCGAAATAACGCGCACGTGCACGCCCTGAGAACGGAAGTAGTCGAGCGTCTCGGCGGCGTCTTCGCGCAGGTCCTCCTCCAGGACAACGATCGCCGCTACCTCGCGGGCGTCCGGCAGCTCATCGTCCACGACAGCCGAATCCGCGCGGACGAGCGCGACGACGCGGGCTCCGCTACTCGCGAAGCCGCCCACCCGCTCCAGGAGTTCCGAGTTTCCTGCCACGGCCTCGTCGATGACGATCTCGGGGGCACCCAGGATCCAGGACTCGCAGTCCGTGCCCCACGCGCTCCACTTACGCGCCGACGAGAACGGAACGCTCCACTGCGCGCGCGCCTGAGCGCCCGCCAGTGCATCCTCGTCGAGGAAAGACCAGATGGCCTGCGCGGTCGCGTTCGTGCGGTCACTCGACGCGGTCGCGAGCGCACGGCGAATGAGTGCCTCGTCGCCCGAGATCACGTCGATATGACGCACGCGGATGCCTCCCGTCGTGAGCGTGCCCGTCTTATCCAGGCACAGGCAGTCGACGCGGGCGAGCACCTCGACGGCCGGAAGTTCCTGCACGAGGACCCCGCGCCGGGCCAGCGTCGCCGACCCAATCGCGAAGTTCATCGAAGTCAGGAGTACGAGGCCCTGAGGGATCATACCGATGACCGAGGCAACCGACAGGACCAAAGCCTCTCGCCAATCCCCGCCTAAGCCGCCCGCGATACGATTCTGCGAATAGAACGTCAAGGCAACAATCGGCAGCAGCATGACCGAGACAACCTGCAGGACGCGATTAATCGACACCTGGATCTCGGAGAGCGTACGAGTGAAGGCACGTGCCTGCTCGGACAGGCCCTGCGCGTAGACGCGCTCACCGACCGCCGTGGCGATCATGCGTCCCGATCCGGCAACGACGCTCGTGCCAGCCAGGAGCTGATCGCCCTCCTTCTTCTTGACCGGGCGCGACTCGCCCGTCAGCAGCGACTCATCGATCTCGAGGCCTGCCGAGGCCAGCACCGTACCGTCCACGCTCACCTGGTCGCCGAGTGCCAGCTCGATGACGTCATCGAGCACGACGTCGTGAGCAGGGATTACCGACACATCGCCATTACGCAGGACGGAGGCTTGCGGTGCATCCACGATTGCGAGCGAATCCAGGGTGCGCTTGGCGCGCAACTCCGACATGATACCGATGACCGCGTTAATGACCATAACGCCGCCGAAGATGCCGTCGCGTAGGTCGCCGAACAGCAGACGATGATCGACGCACCCACGATGATCGCGTTGAAGAGCGTGAACACGTTCTCGCGGACGATGGAGGCCACCGACCGCGACGTACGGTCCTTGACGCGGTTCACCGCGCCGCGCGACATGCGCTCGAACACCTCGTCGGTGCTCAGACCGCGCTCGTCCGCGCTCGCCACCTCAGTTACCATGGGCATCCCCCTCATCCATCGCGCTACGAATCAGCGACGCGACAACAGTAACCGCCAACGTCACGACGATGACGCCCAGCGATACCGATACGGAAATCTCCGGTGCCCACTCCACGCCCGATCCCCCATTGATAAACGGCAGAGTGTTCGCATGCAACGCCTCAAGAATCAGCTTGACGCCGATAAAACTCAAAATCACGCCGAGGCCGTAGCCCAGGTACACGAGCTTGCTGAGAAGAGCATCCACTAAGAAGAACAGCTGGCGCAAACCCATCAGCGCAAACACGTTGCACGCAAAGACCAGGAATGCCTGCTGCGTGATACCGAAAATCGCGGGAATCGAGTCAAACGCGAACATCAGGTCCGCCGAACCGAGGGCCAGGACAACGACGAGCATCGGCGTGATGTAGGTGCGCCCGCCGTGGCGGAAGAGCATGCGGTTGCCAATGAAACCGTCGGTGATCGGGAGAACACGCCGAACCGCGCGGATAAACCACTCTCGTGGTATTCCTGGTCTTCGTCGCTCCCCCGCGCTGTCTCGCGAACCTGGCTGAACGCGGTCCACAGCAGCCAGAGTCCGAAGATGAAGAACACCCACGAGAAGCGCGACACCAGCGCGGCCCCGAGGAGGATGAACACGAGACGCAGGAGCAGGGCGATGACAATGCCGAGGAGCAAGGCTTTCTGCTGATTCTCTCGAGGAACGCGGAATGCCTTGAGAATCAGGATGAACACGAAGAGGTTGTCGACGGACAGGGACCACTCCATGGCCCATCCCGCATAGAACTCCTGAGCGTAGAGCCACCCGTTTGTCAGCCAGATACCGACGCCGAAAAGCCCGGCGAGTCCGACGTAGAACAGGGTCCATCGAGCGGCCTCGACCACTGTGGGCGGGTGCGGGTTGCGCGCATGACCGAGGAAATCGATCACGACCAGGCCGATGGCCACAAGAGCGAGGATTCCCCACGCCCACGGGTGAATAACCATGAATACCCCTTAACTATTTGACCGCGGCATCATAGCGCCCTTACGCCGCGCTATCCTCGCCTCCACGCTGGGAGCGTGACACCGCCAGGGAGGCAGCGACCGTGATGAGAATGGTGACCACGATGAAGCCGAGCGAGAAGGCGATGTTCGGCTCGGGAACCGCAACAATGGGTTGCCCACCGTTGATGAAGGGCAGCTCGTTCGTGTGCAGCGCGTGGTTGATCAGCTTGAAACCGATGAAGCCGAGGATTGCTGCGAGTCCGTAGTGCAAGAAAATGATGCGGTCAAGCAGACCATCGATGAGGAAGTAGAGCTGACGCAAGCCGAGCAAGGAGAACGCGTTGGCGGCAAACACCAGGTACGCCTCGTTGGTGAGCGAGTAGATCGCGGGGATCGAGTCGACGGCGAACATGACGTCGGCTGTGCCCACCGCGATGACGCACAGGAGCATCGGAGTGACGTAGGTGCGGCCGCCGTGGCGATAGAGCATGCGCGAGCCGACAAAACCGTCGGTGACGGGGACGATCTTGGATATCCACCGCACGATTGACGGCGGGCGGTATTCGTCTTCTTCCTCGTCCTCGCCTGCGCCCCTCGCGGACCTGATTGATGGCGGTCCACAGCAGCCAGGCTCCGAAGATGTAGAACACCCACGAGAAGTTTTCGATGAGGGCTGCGCCCGCGAGAATGAAGATGAGGCGCAGGATCAGCGCGATCACGATGCCCGCCAGCAGGACTTCCTGCTGATCCTTGCGGGGCACGCGGAAGCTCGAGAGGATGATGACGAAGACGAACAGGTTGTCGATGCTGAGCGCTTTTTCGGTGATATAGCCGCCCAGGTATTCCTGACCGTACTGCGGTCCCCACACGGCCCAGACGAGGATGCCGAAGATGAGGGCGATCACGATGTAGGCGACCGACCACCAGGTGGCTTCCTTGAGCGTGGGTTCGTGGGGTGTGCGGACGTGGCCGATGATGTCGACGGCGATCATGGTCAGGATAATGCCAGCCAGGACGATCCAGGCGAGCGCGTGCACGTGCATACGTGGTGCCTCCGGTACGAGTCGGGTACCGGAGGTCTCCTCCCGCCAGGGATCCCTGGCCGGTGGCGCCGGAGGCCTCGCCGCGTGGGCGGGGCCGTCGTGATGACGACGCCACTGTTGGTGGGAGTACTCCCCCTCCGCTAACGCCGTCTAGTTTAGTGGGGCGGCTGCGCGCGCGTCCACGCCCGAGCAGTGGCATCGGTCGCTTAGCGCCGCGATTTCTCAGGAACGAGGCCGTGGCCGCCTCCCCGATCAGCGCGCGGCAGGTGGTCGGTGAGCGTCAGTGGGCGCGCTTCATGGCGCGCAGCTCCTTCTTCAGGTCCTCGATTTCGTCGCGCAGGCGCGCGGCAACCTCGAACTGGAGGTGCTGAGCGGCGGTCATCATCTGGGCGGAGAGTTCTTCGATGAGTTCGGCGAGTTCCGCTTCCGCGCGCTGACCAGGATTCGAGATGGCGGGTCTCTTCGCAGCAGCACTGCGGTCGCGTGCGCTCTTCTCCTTGCGGTACCCGCCCTCGAGGAGGGTCTGAGTGTCGACCTGTTCGCGGGCGAGCATGTCGGTGACGTCGGAGATCTTCTTGCGCAGGGGCTGCGGGTCGATGCCGTGCTCCTTGTTGTAGGCGATCTGGATCTCGCGGCGACGCATGGTCTCGGAGATGGCCTCGTTCATCGAGTCCGTCATGTTGTCCGCGTACATGTGGACCTCGCCGGACACGTTTCGGGCGGCGCGGCCAATGGTCTGGATGAGCGAGCGGGTGGAGCGCAGGAAGCCTTCCTTGTCCGCGTCGAGGATGGACACGAGGGAGACCTCGGGCAGGTCCAAGCCCTCGCGCAGCAGGTTGATGCCGACGAGCACGTCGAAGGTACCCAGGCGCAGCTCGCGTAGCAGCTCGACGCGGCGTAGCGTGTCGACGTCGGAGTGCAGGTATTCGACCTTGACGCCGCGCTCGGCCAGGTAGGTCGTGAGTTCCTCGGCCATCTTCTTCGTGAGAGTGGTGACGAGGACGCGCTCGTCGCGTTCAACGCGCAGCCGCACCTGCTCGAGGAGGTCGTCGATCTGTCCCTCGGTGGGCTTGACGACGACGAGCGGATCGACAAGGCCGGTCGGGCGAATGATCTGCTCGACCACGCCGTCGGCGCGCTCGAGCTCGTAGGGGCCGGGGGTCGCGGATAGGTAGACGGTCTGGCCGATGCGCTGGGTGAACTCGTCCCACTTGAGGGGACGGTTGTCCATCGCAGAGGGCAGGCGGAATCCGTAGTCAACGAGGGTGCGCTTACGCGACATGTCGCCTCGAACATCGCGCCGATCTGGGGGACGGTCACGTGGGACTCGTCGATGATGAGCAGGAAGTCGTCCGGGAAGTAGTCCAGCAGCGTGTGCGGAGGGGTGCCGGGACCGCGCCCGTCAATGTGGCGCGAATAGTTTTCCACGCCCGAGCACGACCCGATTTCCTTGAGCATCTCCAGGTCGAAGGTGGTACGCATGCGCAGGCGCTGCTCCTCGAGGAGTTTGTTCTGGCTTCGGAACCACGCGAGGCGGTCATCGAGCTCGTCTTCGATGGAGGCGATTGCCTTCTTCATGCGTTCCTCGCCGGCCACGTAGTGCGAGGCCGGGAACAGGTACGTGTGGTCAACCTGGTTGATGACGTCGCCGGTGAGGGGGATGCAGGACCGCCAGGGAGTCGATTTCGTCGCCGAACATCTCGATACGGATCGCGAGTTCCTCGTACACCGGGATGATTTCGATCGTGTCGCCACGCACGCGGAAGGTACCGCGCGTAAAGGCCATGTCGTTGCGCACGTACTGCATGGCGACGAAGCGGCGCAGCAGTGCGTCGCGGTCGATGATCATGCCGCGCTCGAGTTCGATCATGCGCGCCACGTATTCCTCGGGAGTGCCGAGGCCGTAGATGGAGGACACGGAGGAGACGACGACCGTGTCGCGCCGCGTGAGCAGCGAGTTAGTGGCGCTGTGGCGCAGGCGCTCGACTTCGTCGTTGATCGAGGAATCCTTCTCGATGAAGGTGTCCGTCTGGGGGACGTAGGCCTCGGGCTGGTAGTAGTCGTAGTAGGAGACAAAGTACTCGACGGCGTTGCCCGGCAGCAGCTCGCGGAACTCGGCCGCCAGCTGCGCGGCGAGCGTCTTGTTGGGCTCCAGGACCAGCGCGGGACGTTGCAGTTCCTCGATGAGCCACGCGGTGGTCGCGCTCTTGCCCGTACCCGTCGCACCCATGAGGACGACGTCCTGCTCGCCATCGCGGATGCGCGCAGCAAGCTCACGGATCGCCTTGGGTTGGTCACCCGACGGCGTGTAGGGAGAAATAACCTCGAAAGGCTTGTCTTGGCGGATGACGGGGGTTTCGCTCACTCCCCTACGCTACCGCCCACGCCCTGGCATCGCGCGGAGGACCCGCCCGGGTGCGCGGCCAGCGAAAGCCCGCCTCGGCCTCGTCAATGGCCCCTAGAGGTCGGCGGTCAGCCAACGCTCCCACACCTGTGTGCACACCTGCGTAAGATCGTCCGCGCTTCCGCAGTTATCGATCCACACGTGCGCGATTGCGCGCCTTTGATCAGACGAGGCCTGGGCGCGGATCCGGGCGTGCGCGTCCTCGGGGGGTACTCCCCTGCCTTCCAGGCGCGCAACACGCTGCTCGACGGGGGCATCGACGATGACGACGGCATCAAAACGGTCAGCGTAGTCGCCCTCGACGAGGAGCGGGATGTCGTAGACGGCAATCGATCCTGCGGGGGCAACGCTCAGGATCTCCCAGGCGCGACGCTCGATGGCCGGGTGGGTGATCGCGTTAAGAGCCGCGACGCGCTCGTCGGCACCCTCACCGGCGAAGACACGACGCGCGAGGCCCGCCCGGTCGAGGGTCCCGTCCTCACGGATCAGATCATCTCCGAATCGTGCGGCCACCTGCACGAGCGCGGGCCGACCGGGTTCGAGAATCTCACGGGCAATTACGTCGGCATCGGCCACCAGTGCACCCAGAGACTTGAAGGAAGCGGTCACTGAGGACTTGCCCGAGCCGATTCCGCCGCTCACCGCGACCACGCGTGCGGGTCCCCCACTGCGGTGTTGGTGCAGCGGGCGAAGCAGCGTCGCGGAGCATCCTCCACAAGAAAACGAAGCGGTCACATCCTCAGGGTATCGCGGCTGCGGTTGCGTATATGTGCCCTCGTGCAAGAATTGGAGCTGTTAAAGCCCCCACACAACACAGTGAGTAGCAGTGACGCAGACAGTCAACGACGATTCCGGCCAGCGTTCGAGTACCGCGGTTCTCATCGCGACCTCCCTGACTCTTTTCTCCATGTTTTTTGGTGCCGGTAACCTTATTTTCCCGCCGATCATGGGCGCGTCGGCCGGCACCAACTTGACTCCCGCGATGATCGGTTTCCTGATCGGTGGCGTCGCTCTGCCCGTCATCTCGATCATCACGATTGCCCTGTCAGGCACCGACATCCGCGACCTTGTCAGCCGTGCAGGCACGTATTTCGGTCTCATCTTCTCGGTGCTGGTCTACCTGTCCATCGGCGCGTTCTACGCGCTGCCGCGAACGGGTGCCGTCTCCTTCTCGACGGCCGTCGCGCCCGTCATCGGCACGAAGTCGATGCTCGCCTCGATCATCTTCAACCTGATCTTCTTCGCGGTCGCCTTTTACCTGTGTTGGAATCCGACAAACATTATCGACAGCCTCGGGAAGGTCCTGACACCGCTCCTCCTCGGCCTGCTCGTTCTGCTGGTATTCCTCTGCCTGGCGTCGCTGCCGGCCTCGCACGACGCGCCCACAGGCGAGTACGTCCACAACCCGCTGGCCGCCGGCCTACTTGAGGGCTACATGACGATGGACTCCATCGCAGCCCTGGCCTTCGGCATCATTGTCGTGACCTCGCTCGGGCATACGGGCGGTGGCATCGGTGCGAAGGTCGTGCACCGCACCTCCATCGCGGCGGTTATCGCGGGCGCTCTCTTGGGCCTCGTCTACGTTGGCCTGGGCCTTATCGGGCATGTCATCCCGAAGGCACAGTCCTACACGGATGGTGCCAGTCTCTAGCTGATGCCGCGCAGTCGACGATGGGGCGTCCGGGGCAGATTGTTTTCGGCCTGATCGTACTGACCGCATGCATGACCACCGCCGTCGGCCTGATCGCCGCGACGTCGGAGTTCTTTAACCGCCTGTTGCCCTCGTTCTCCTACCGGGCGTGGATGATCCTCTTCACACTCATCTCCTTCGTGCTGGCATCCGCTGGCCTGTCCTCGGTGCTCACGATCGCGGTACCGATCATCACTTTCCTCTACCCGATCGCTATCACGGTCGTTTTCATTACGATCATGACTCACCCCTTCCGCTTGGCGACCCCCGCAACGTGGGCCTTCCGCCTGGGCACCTGGATGGCCGCCGCGTGGTCGGCCGCGACGACGCTCGCGCAGGTGGGCGTCGCCACCAACCACATCAACTCCGTGCTCACGTGGAGTCCGCTCCAGGCCAACCAGCTCGGCTGGATCCTCCCCACCGTCGTCGCGGCGTTGATCGGCGCGTGCATCGACCTAGTAGCGATGACACGCGCTGCCTCCTGAGCGCCAACAGCAAAGGCCCCGTACGGATTCGTTTCTGTGCGGGGCCACGTCGTATCTCCTGCAAGGCCAAAGGTCGCCTGATCGGAGGCCGCTGCGAGGCTTTGCGGGCCGCCGCCCACGGGCACACCAAGCAGACCGATACCAACAGGTGCTCCTCGCGGTGGCCGAAAATCTGGCGGCATCGCAATCTGACAAAAAAGTGGTGGCCCCCAGGAAAACCTGGGGACCACCACTCATGCGTTCACTCGCGTGAACTGACGAGTTGAGCGTCAGTCACAAAGACTGATTCAGTTGTTCGTCAGCTTCTCACGCAGCGCGGCCAGGGCCTCGTCGGACGCAAGGGTGCCCTCGTTGTCGACCGGGGTCGAGTAGGAGGCCTGCTCCTCGATGGAGGGAGCCGCGTCGGCGTCCTCTTCGAGAGCCTTGCGGACCTGAGCCTTGTGGGCCTCCCAGCGGGCCTGAGCCTCGGCGTACTGGGCTTCCCAAGCCTCGCGCTGAGCGTCGAAGCCTTCCATCCACTCCTGGGTCTCGGGATCGAAGCCCTCGGGGTACTTGTAGTTGCCGTTCTCGTCGTACTCGGCGGCCATGCCGTAGAGCGAGGGATCGAACTCTTCAGAGTTCGGGTCCACGCCCTCGTTGGCCTGCTTGAGGGACAGGGAGATGCGGCGACGCTCGAGGTCGATGTCGATGACCTTGACGAAGACCTCCTCGCCGACCTTGACGACCTGGTCCGGCAGCTCGACGTGACGCTGAGCCAGCTCGGAGATGTGGACGAGGCCCTCGATGCCGTCCTCGACGCGGACGAACGCGCCGAAGGGGACGAGCTTGGTGACCTTGCCGGGCACAACCTGGCCGATGGCGTGGGTGCGGGCGAAGGCCTGCCACGGATCTTCCTGGGTGGCCTTGAGGGACAGGGAGACGCGCTCGCGATCCATGTCGACGTCGAGAACCTCAACGGTGACTTCCTGGCCAACCTCGACAACCTCGGACGGGTGGTCGATGTGCTTCCAGGACAGCTCGGAGACGTGAACCAGGCCGTCGACACCACCGAGATCGACGAACGCGCCGAAGTTGACGATAGAGGAAACGACGCCGGAGCGCACCTGGCCCTTCTGCAGGGTGTGCAGGAAGTTCGTGCGGACCTCGGACTGGGTCTGCTCGAGCCATGCGCGGCGGGACAGGACCACGTTGTTGCGGTTCTTGTCGAGTTCGATGATCTTCGCTTCGATCTCGCGACCGATGTAGGGGGCGAGGTCGCGGACGCGACGCATCTCGACGAGGGAGGCAGGCAGGAAGCCACGCAGGCCGATATCGAGGATCAGGCCGCCCTTGACGACCTCGATGACGGTACCGGTAACGACGCCGTCCTCTTCCTTGATCTTTTCGATCTTGCCCCACGCACGCTCGTACTGAGCGCGCTTCTTCGACAGGAGAAGGCGGCCTTCCTTGTCTTCCTTCTGGAGGACGAGGGCCTCGATCTGGTCGCCCACGGCGACGACGTCGTCAGGGTTGACGTCGTGCTTGATGGACAGCTCACGAGAGAGGATGACACCCTCGGTCTTGTAGCCGATGTCGAGGAGGACCTCGTCGTGGTCGACCTTGACGACAGTGCCCTCGACGATGTCGCCATCGTTGAAGTACTTGATGGTCTCGTCGATGGCTGCGATCAGGTCTGCTTCCGAACCAATGTCGTTGATAGCGACCTGCGGCGTATTCGTGGTCATGTAGTAGTTTCTCCGAAACGGACTGGATAGTAGGTGGACAGTTCCAGTGCGGCAGGATGGATGCGGATGCACCTGTCCCTAGGCACCGTGATCTAGTTTAGCAGCCTTTGACGCATAAATGTGACGAATGTAGCGCTCATTTCCGTGGTATGCGTCGCCCCTCCGGCTCCTAATGTGCTGCCAGCTGCCAAGACGCACCGATTCCAACAGCGACATTCAGGGGGAACGGAGAGCATGACAGGCGACGCCATCTTCTCTCGAACGAGGGCCTCGACAGTTTCCTCTTCACCGGGGGCGATCTCGAGGAGGAGTTCGTCGTGGATCTGCACGAGGAGGCGCGAGGTCAGGTCGGCCTCGGACAGGGCGGTGGCGACATCCATCATGGCGATCTTGACAATATCGGCGGCACTGCCTTGGATCGGCGCGTTGAGGGCGGCGCGTTCGGCCATCTCTCGGCGCTGTCGGTTGGAGGAGCGCAGGTCGGGCAGGTAGCGTCGGCGACCGAACATGGTCTGCGTGTAGCCGTCGGCGCGAGCCTGGGCGACGAGTCCTTCGAGATAGTCGCGGACCTTGCCGAAGCGCTCGAAGTAACGGTCGCGCAGGGCGGCAGCCTCGGGCACAGGGATGCCGAGCTGTGCGGCCAGGCCGTAGGAGGACAGGCCGTAGGCGAGGCCGTAGGAGGTGGCCTTGATACGCGAGCGTTCCTCGCCGCTGACCTCGGCGACGGGCGTCCCAAAGACCATCGATGCCATGGTCCGGTGCAGGTCTTCGCCGGAGTTGAAGGCCTCGATGAGTGCCTCGTCGCCGGACAGGTGGGCCATGAGGCGCATTTCGATCTGCGAGTAGTCGGCGCTCATGAGGGATTCAAAGCCTACTCCGGGAACGAAGGCACCGCGAATGCGCATGCCGTCGGCACTGCGCGCGGGAATGTTCTGCAGGTTCGGGTCGGAAGAGGCCAGGCGTCCCGTGGCTGCGGCTACCTGGGAGAAGGTCGAGTGAATGCGCCCATCGGAGGCGACTGTGGCGGACAGGGAGTCCACCATCTGCTTGAGCTTGATGCGGTCGCGGTGGGTGAGCAGGAAGCCGAGGAAGTCGTGCCCCGCTCCCCCGCTCGCCTCGGTCTTGGCCCACAGGTCCGCCAGGGCGTCGGCGCTCGTCGTGTAGCCGGTTTTCGTTTTCTTGGTCTTGGGCAGACCGAAGTGATCGAAAAGGATTTCCTGGAGCTGCTTGGGGCTGGAGAGGTTCACCTCGCGTCCGGCGGCGCTCCAGGCTCCCTGACGGGCGGCGTCAACGTCGGCTCCGAGTTCGGCGGACAGGTCGTCGAGGACGCGCGTGTCCGCGGCGATGCCCGTGGTTTCCATCTGGGCGAGGAGGCGCGACAGCGGCATCTCCATGTCGGTAAGGAGCGCGGTTTCACCGCTCTCGTCCAGCGCCTGACGCAGCTTGTCGGTGAGCGGGTGGAGCGCTGCGGCCAGGCGCCCCGCGCGCACCTGGGCGGCGCTGGGTCCCGCACCAATCTCGCCCAGGTCGAAGAGGGCGTCGGAATCAGCGGCTTCCTCCTCGATGGTGACGCCGAGCAGACGGGAGAGCACATCTTCGAGCTTGTGCGAGCGCTGGTCCGGGTGGACCAGGTACGCCGCGAGCATCGTGTCGAAGGCGACGTCACCGAGCGTCCAGCCGCGCGCGGCCAGGGCGTGGCGCGCTCCCTTCGCGTCGTGGGTGATCAGTGACGAGGCCTGGGCGAGGACCCCGGCCAGGGCCCCTTCCTGCGCGGGGCTCAGCTCTGCGGGGTCAATCACGAGTGCGTCGTCGGCTCCCGCCAGGACGATCCGGGTGACCTCGCCGCGCGTGGGGCGCATATCTCCCTCAACCAGGAGAGCAAGGACCGGGTGCGCGTTTGCCCAGGCCGCGACGTCGCAGGAGTCATCGGCCAGACGCACCTCGACCTGAGCCTCGGGAAGCGGCAGGGTCCACGGCCTCGACGATTGTGTTCTCCCCAACGCCAATGCCGGACACCTCGCGGACCTTGACGCGCAGGCGTCCGAACTCGAGGGAGTCGAAGAGACGGTCAATGGCTGACACATCGGTCTCGCGGCGCGCCAAGTCTGCGGGGCCAACCTCCAGGTCCATGTCAGTCAGGAGTCGGTTGAGACGTCGGTTGCGAACGACGTCGTCCATGTGCTCGCGCAGCGCAGCGCCGCGCTTGCCGCCGATCTCATCCGCACGGGCCAGAAGGTTATCCAGGCCGTCGTACTTGTTGATCCACTGGGCGGCGGTCTTGGGGCCGACGCCGGGAACACCCGGCAGATTGTCTGAGGTCTCGCCCACGATGGCGGCGATCTCCGGGTAGCGGTGGGGAGGCACCCCGTACTTTGCCTCCACGGCCTCGGGAGTCATACGGCGCAGATCGCCGGGACCCGTGCCCGGGTAGAGGACCGTCACGTTGTCCGTCACCGTCTGGAACGAGTCGCGGTCACCCGATACAACAAGGACGGTCGCGCCCTCGTGACCGGCGCGGTAGGCCAGGGTCGCCAGGATGTCGTCAGCTTCAAACCCTTCGCGCGAGAGCGACACAATACCCATCGCGTCCAAGATCTCGCGGATCAGCTCCACCTGCCCCTTGAACTCTTCGGGGGTCGCGTCGCGCGTCCCCTTATAGTCCGGGTACTCCTCGGTTCTAAATGAGTGCCTCGACACATCGAAGGCGACGGCCACATGCGTTGGTCGCTCCGTCTCCAAGAGGCGCGTCAGCATTGACACGAAGCCGTAAACAGCGTTCGTGTGCTGGCCCGTCGCCGTCACAAAGTTGTCTGGCGGCAGCGCGTAGAAGGCACGGAACGCCATCGAATGGCCATCAATAATCAGCACAGTGTCACTCACACATGCCACCCTAGATGCCATGACACACGATCACCAGACGAAACGCTCCCACTCCTCCACGCCCGACCCCCTCGCCCGGGGCGGATGGGTGGGGGCCCACTGGCCCGGCACCCTCATGGAGGCCACCGGCATGGAGGTGCTCGAGCACTCCGCAGCGCGCACCGTCATCTCTATGCCCATCGACGGCAACCGGCAGAGCGCCGGCATCCTGCACGGCGGAGCTTCTGCAGCTCTCGCCGAGACCGCTGCATCCTTCGCCGCACAGATCCACGCGCACGAAACCCACCCCGGTAAGCAGGCCTACGCGGTGGGCACTGAACTCAACGCCTCGCACATCGCGGCCGGACGAGAGGGCACGGTCACGGCCACTGCCACGGCCGTGCACCTGGGCCGTTCCTCCACCGTTCACACCGTGGAGATCCGCGACGAGGCCGAACGCCTGATCTCTATCGCGCGCGTCGCCAACCGAATCCTGGTGCGCTCCACACACACGACTGATATCGCGTCGTGACAAGACGACGAAGGCGGGGAGAGTCACGTAGACTCTCCCCGCCTCATCTCAGCCAGTAATCAGTCATCGACCTGGTTGATGACCGCGTCTGCGACCTCGCGCATGGACAGGCGACGATCCATCGACGTCTTCTGAATCCAGCGGAACGCCTCTGGCTCGCTCATCCCCATGTTCTTCATAAGCAGGCCCTTCGCGCGATCCACGCGCTTGCGGGTCTCGAAGCGATCCGTCAGGTCGGCGATCTGGTCCTCCAGGGACTCGATCTCCGCGTGACGCGACAGCGCAATCTCAACGGCGGGGATCAGGTCGGAGGGGCTGAAGGGCTTGACAACGTATGCCATCGCGCCGGCATCGCGAGCACGCTCAACAAGCTCCGTCTGGGAGAACGCCGTCAGCATGACGACCGCGCACGACAGCTCCTGCAGAATCTTCTCGGCAGCCGTGATGCCGTCCATCTTCGGCATTTTGACGTCCATCACACAAAGGTCAGGTTCGAGCTCCAGTGCCAGCTCGACAGCCTCTTCACCGTCGGCTGCTTCGCCAACGACTTCGAACCCCGCCTGGGTCAGCGTCTCAACGATATCGAGACGAATCAGACCCTCGTCCTCGGCCACGAGGACGCGACGCGGTTCAGCCTGCTCTTCACTCATTGTCATATCCCTCAGTTTGATTGGTGTGCCCAGCTGTTCTATTGTGGATCTCGCAGACGCGAAAGCCCCGATAGCCCAACTGGCAGAGGCGGTCGGCTCAAACCCGGCTTGTTGTGGGTTCGAATCCCACTCGGGGTACCGCCATTGGGAGTACGTGATCTATCCTACCGGCAAACAGGTACCAGTGCGATGCTGGAACAGGGATTGATACGCGTAGTTTTCGCATACGAACAGGGGCCGACAAGCAACGCTTGTCGGCCCCTGTTCGTATCTTTTAGGGCGACCACACTCAGCTCGAGGCCGAGGTACTCCGCTGCCGCTCCCCTGCGGGTCGGCTCGTCGAGATCCGCAATCGCCTGCTTGACCCTCGTGTCGTGGAAGTCAGCAAACCACGGCTCAACGGCTCGGGAGAGCTGGGCGACTTCCAGGTTGTTGGCAACGCGACCAAACAGCGTGTCGTGGACCGACACGGTCCGGATATCCGTATTCATTTTTCCTCCATCTTCCATTGTGGGCGCGCGGAAACGTGCTTTGTTCGCACGGGCATTCCAAGAAACGCGCCCGCAGCAATCTGCTGTATTCACCGCTCCGTCGTTGGATCGGCACTACACGCCTCAACGTGTATTCGAGAACTTTATTCCACCGATATCATTTTGTCCATGCGAATCAACATGTGTTCTCGATAACAAATTGGAGGGGTGTCGACCCCAGGCCGACACCCCTCCGTTCGCGTGGATCACGCCTCGCGGGCTCCACCGATCATGTAGTCGGCTTCATCTCCCACCTCGTGAATACGCAGCATGTTCGAGGAGCCGGGGATGCCCGGGGGCATACCGGCGACGATGACGAGCTGGTCACCGATCTCGGCCAGGTGCGAGGACTGTGCGACCAGGTCGAGCTGCCAGACCATGTCATCCGTGTGCTGCACCTCGGGAACGCGGTACGTCCGGATGCCCCACGACAGAGCCAGGCGTCGGCGCGTCGACTCAAGCGGTGTGAAGGCCAACATCGGGATCGGGCGACGCATACGCGAAAGCATGCGAGCCGAGGTACCCGACTGGGTGAAGGTCACCAGGTAGCGGGCATCCATATGCTCCGCGATACGCGCAGCGGCCTCACAGATGACGCCGGCGCGATCAGCAAAGAAGCCGGGGATGGAGGCGATGCGCTCACCGCCGTTTTCCTCGGTGGACTCGATGATCGCGGCCATCGTGCGAACGGTCTCGATGGGGAACGCACCCACCGAGGTCTCACCGGACAACATGACTGCATCGGCACCGTCGAGAATTGCGTTGGCGCAGTCGGAGGCCTCGGCGCGCGTCGGGCGCGGGTTCTTGATCATGGAATCCATGACCTGCGTCGCAACGATGACGGGCTTAGCGGCAATACGAGCCAGCTCAATCGCGCGCTTCTGCACCAGCGGCACGGCCTCAAGAGGCATTCGACCCCCAGATCGCCGCGGGCGACCATGATACCGTCGAAGGCCTCGATAATCTCTTCCAGCGCCTCGACGGCCTGGGGCTTCTCGATCTTGGCGATGACGGGGATACGCTTGCCCATCTCGTCCATGATCGCGTAAACATCCTTGATATCGTCGGCGGAGCGCACGAAGGACAGAGCGATGAAGTCGGCATCCTGCTCGATGCCCCAACGCAGATCTTCCTTGTCCTTTTCGGACAGGGCAGGCACGGACACGGCAACGCCGGGCAAGTTCAGGCCCTTGTGATCCGACACTATGCCGGGCACCTCGACTCGTGTCACGACGTCGGTATCGGTAACCTCGAGGACACGGACCGCGACGTTGCCGTCGTCAATCAGCAGGCGGTCTCCGGGGGCACAGTCGCCGGGCAGACCCTTGAAGGTGGTACCAACGAGTTCCTTCGTGCCGGGAACGTCGCGGATCGTGATGGTGAAGGTATCACCGATGTGCAGCTCCTGAGGGCCGTCCTGGAAGGTTTCCAAACGGATCTTCGGACCCTGGAGATCAACGAGAACCGCAATCGCGCGGCCGGACGTCGCAGACGCCTTTCGCACACGCGAAATGACGGCCGCATGTTCCTCAGCCTTTCCATGCGACCGGTTGATACGCGCGACATCCATGCCGGCGTCCACCAGCGCTTGGAGCTGCTCAGGAGATTCAGTGGCAGGTCCAATAGTGCAGACAATCTTAGCTCGACGCATGGTTACAAGTTTACCGCCCAGTCACGCGGTAATCCCGAAGGATCCACGCGTACGGAACGTGATCATTCCCATGAATTAGGCGATCATGGGACCTTCGACTCCAATAGGGTGCCCGACGGTGGTTTAAAAGTCTTCGAGAGAGCTCTCCTCGGCGGACTCGTCCTCGCCCACGCGCGTCTCGATAATGTCCTCAGCATCGGAGTCACTAGCCTCAGAGTACTCCCCCTCATGCTCATCATCATCCGTCACTGCCCCGTCACCGGCGACCTCGCACGACTGCCCCAGGCGACCCGCGACAACAAACAGCGCGACGCCCAGGAGGAACACCGCCAGGGACGTCCACACGTTCAGGCGCAAACCGGCAACCGTGTGTGCGTCGTCGATGCGCAGCATCTCGATCCACGTGCGTCCCGCGGTGTACACCATCAGGTACATCCCGAAAAGTTGTCCGGCCGCGAAGCGACGACGGCGCTCAAGCGCCACAATGAGCGCCGCGCCAGCCAGATCCCATAGGCTTTCGTAGAGGAACGTCGGGTGGAACAGAGTACCGACCGGGTAGCCCGCAGGCACATGGGCCGCATCGATCTGAAGACCCCACGGCAGTGTCGTCGGTCCACCAAACAGCTCCTGGTTGAACCAGTTCCCCCACCGACCGATGCCTTGGGCAACGAGTAGCGCCGGGGCCAGCGAGTCTGCAATGGGACCAAAGCGTACCTTGGCGCGTTTAACGCCAACGTAAGCGCCGAGCGCGCCCAGGGCGACACCGCCCCAGATCCCCAGACCACCGCGCCAAATCTGGAAGGCAAGCATCGGGTCGCCGCCGGGTCCGAAATAGGCCTCGGGCGAGGTGACGACGTGGTACAGACGGGCTCCGACGACGCCCAGCGGGATCGCCCACAGAGCGACGTCGTAAATCGTGTCGGAACTACCACCACGTGCCACGTAGCGGCGAGCGGTCCACCACACGGCCACCACCATTCCAATAGCAATGATGATGCCGTACGCGCGCAACGGCAGCGGACCGAGGTGCCACACGCCCTCGGAGGGCGAAGGGATGCCAGTGGCGGCGACGAGGCTCACGCGCGGACTCCAGTCACGCCGGACTTCAGCTCGCTGGCAAGCTCGCCCAGGGCCTTCAGACCACGGTCGAAGTCCTCATCGAAGAGAGTCTTGACGAGCGCGGATCCGACGATGACGCCGTCCGCGTAGGCGCCGATCTCGCGGGCCTGGGCACCGGTGGAGACGCCGAGGCCGACGCACACGCGCTGTGCCCCCGCGGCGCGAGTACGCGCCACGACATCCGCGACGTGTTCACCGACGGTCGCACGGGCACCCGTGACACCCATCGAGGAGGCAGCGTAGACCCAGCCTCGCGAGTGTTCAGCGATCAGCTTGAGGCGGTGTTCCGGTGAGGAGGGGGCGGTCAGGTAGATGCGCTCCAGATCGTACTTGTCTGATGCTGCCTCCCACTGCGCGCCTTCCTCGGGTGGCAGGTCGGGGGTGATCAGACCGGAACCGCCGACCGCCGCAAAGTCCCTGGCGAAGCGTTCAACACCCCACCACTCCACGGGGTTCCAGTACGTCATCGAGGTCGTCGAGACACCGTACGAGGTCAGCTCGTCCACCGCGTGGAAGAGGTCCTCCAGGTGGGTGCCGCTCTCGAGGGCCGCGACGGTCGCGCGCTGGATCGTGGGACCGTCCATGCCAGGGTCCGAGTACGGGAAGCCAGCTCGATGGCGTCCACGCCAGCA